>Ga0208029_1000031_pt1 | contig 128814 bp, 118 predicted proteins | sample MalvireepMed_s12_FD_184242 | JGI IMG/M metagenome (GOLD analysis project Ga0208029, IMG submission 184242) | Marine viral communities from the Global Malaspina Expedition - Malaspina viral metaG DeepMed_s12 (SPAdes) (version 2) | ecosystem: Environmental > Aquatic > Marine > Oceanic | place... | reverse complement strand
TGGACTTGTCCGAACGGGTCAATTTTTTGGGCCAGAAGGGTCATTCCAACAGGTCCTGCACCTTTGCCTTAATGGCCGGCAGCCGGTTACAACAACAAGGAAATGAGGTAAGCATGTCAGACTCAACAACGGCGCCAAGGTGTTTATCACCAACGGCTTGCATGCCGATATGGTGATTGTCTGCGCCAAGACTGATCCAAAAGCCGGGGCCAAGGGGGTGTCGCTGTTTCTGGTGGATACCAGCCTGCCAGGCTTTAGCCGGGGCAAGGGCATCAAGAAAATCGGGCAGCACGCCAGTGATACTGCCGAGCTTTTTTTCTCGGATCTGATTGTGCCCGAGGAGGCTTTGCTCGGGGAAGAGGGAAAGGGCTTCGCCTACCTGATGCAGGAACTGCCCCGGGAGCGGCTGGGTGTGGGTGCCCAGGCAATCGGTGCATCCGAAGGCGCACTGGCGCTGACGCTGGATTACGTGCAGCAGCGCCACGCCTTCGGCCAGCGCATTGCCGATTTCCAGAACACCCGGTTCAAGCTGGCGGAAGCCCGGGCTCGTATTGATGTGGCCCGCGCTTACCTGAATCAGTGCATCAGCAAGTATCATCAAGGCGCCATGACGGCGACAGACGCGGCCGTCCTGAAGCTGATGCTGACTGAAATGCAGTGCGATATTGCCCATGAATACCTGCAGCTTTTCGGCGGCTACGGTTATACCCTGGAATATCCCATTTCGCGGTTCTTTGTGGATGCCAGGGTGCAGACCATTTACGCTGGCACCTCGGAAATCATGAAAGAGGTGATTGCCCGCTCCATGCTGGGCAAATGAGCCTTTCTAACACTTATATTCAGGAGAAGAACATGAAACTGACAGACGTAGTCATTCTGGACGGTGCCCGCACCGCTATCGGCAGCTTTGGCGGCAGCCTGAGTTCACTGGCTCCGGCCGAGCTGGGCACCGCCGCCGCCCGCGAGGCTATCAGCCGCGCTGGCGTAGAAGCCGCGGATATCGACCATTCGGTATTCGGCCACATCATCACCACCGGCCCGCAGGACGCTTACCTGGCCCGGCACATTGCCCTGAATGTGGGTATGGAGAAAAGCTCTGCGGCGTTCAACGTGAACCGCCTGTGTGGCTCTGCCGTGCAGTCGGTGATCAGCGCGGCCCAGCTGATTGTGATGGGCGACAGCCGCATGGCGCTGGCTGGTGGTGCCGAATCCATGAGCCAGGGTGCTTACCTGTTGCCGAACGTTCGCAAAGGCCTGCGCATGGGCGATGGCCGTGCGGTAGACCTGACCCTGGGTATTCTGAGCGATCCGTTTGGCAGTGGCCACATGGGCATGACCGCCGAGCGTATTGCCGCAAATCAGGGCCTGACCCGGGAAGAACTGGACGCGTTTTCTGCCGAAAGCCACCGCCGGGCCGCGAATGCCATCGAGAAAGGTTATTTCGATGGCCAGATCGTGCCGGTTACCGTCAAACAGGGTCGCAAGGAAGTCGTGTTCGATAAAGACGAGCACGTACGCCCGGGCACCACGGTAGAAAGCCTGGCAGGCCTGAAACCTGCGTTCCAGAAAGACGGCATTGTGACCCCGGGCAATGCCTCCGGCCTTAACGACGGTGCCGCAGCCATGGTACTGACCAGTGCCGCAGAAGCCGAAAAGCGTGGCCTGAAAGCCCGCGCCCGGTTGGTAGGCTATGCCTTTGCCGGCGTAGATCCGGAAGTGATGGGCGTGGGCCCGATTCCGGCGGTTCGCCAGGTTCTGAAGAACACTGGTTTGTCTGTGGCAGACCTGGATGTGATCGAATCCAACGAAGCTTTCGCCGCCCAGGCCATGGCCGTCAGCCGCGAGCTTGGCCTGCCGGAAGACAAGGTGAATCCGAACGGCGGCGCGGTCGCTCTGGGCCACCCGGTGGGTGCGACCGGCTCCATCCTGATTATCAAAGCCCTGGCGGAACTGGAACGTACCGGTGGCCGTTACGGCCTGATCACCATGTGTATCGGTGGCGGGCAGGGTATTGCACTAATTGTTGAGCGCCTCGGCTGAAACGTGTGTTGTTTCAGCTAGGGTATCCGGGTTAAGTTTACGTAAACGTAAACTATGCGCGGCCAGTTTTCGGCCGCGCTAATACCAATAACAGGACACAAGTTATGGATTTCAAAAACACTCCCGCCATCGTCACCGGCGGTGCATCCGGCCTGGGTGAAGGCGCAGCGCGTGCCCTGGCGGCTGCCGGTTACAAAGTGGCCATCTTGGACCTGAACAAAGAGCGCGGTGAACAGGTGGCCGCCGAGATTGGCGGTGTTTTTATTGAATGCAACGTGGCCTCGGAAGAAAGCGCGGAAGCTGCACTGAAAGCCGCTCGGGAAGCCCATGGCCCCTGTGGTGTTGCGGTGAACTGTGCGGGCATTGCCCCGGCGTCGAAGATTCTGGGCCGCGAAGGCGTGATGCCGCTGGACAGTTTCAGCAAGGTGATCCAGGTAAACCTGATCGGCACCTTCAACATCCTGCGGCTGGCGGCAGCAGACATGGCCCAGCGCGAACCCAACGCCGACGGCGAACGGGGTGTGATCATCAACACCGCATCGGTTGCCGCCTACGAAGGCCAGATTGGCCAGGCGGCCTACAGCGCATCCAAGGGTGGCGTGGTGTCGCTGACCCTGCAATCGGCCCGGGAACTGGCCCGTGAAGGGATCCGGGTGAATACCATTGCTCCGGGCCTGTTCATGACCCCGATGATGGCTGGCATGCCCCAGGAAGTTCAGGACAGCCTGGCCGCCACCTTGCCGTTCCCCAAGCGCCTCGGTAAGCCGGAAGAGTTCGGCATGATGGTCGACCAGATGGTACGGAACCCCGTTCTGAACGGCGAAGTCATCCGGCTCGACAGCGCCCTGCGCATGGCGCCCCGATAAGGCACGGATAACAAGGATAAAAGGTGAGCGAAATGACCAACACCGTTGATCAGGAAGAACTGGCACTGTTCCGGGATGCCGTCATCAAGGCCCTCGAAACCGAAGTGGCGCCCCATTATGAAGCCTGGGAAAAGAGCGGCATCGTACCCCGGGAACTCTGGAACACCCTGGGCGCAGCCGGCATGCTGTGTGTCGACGTAACGGAAGACTGCGGCGGCTGCGGTGCGCCGTTCCAGTATTCGGTTGTGGTGGGCGAAGAACTGGCCCGGATGGGATTCGGTGCGCTGTCCACCAACGTGATGGTGCATTCCGACATCGTAGCGCCGTATCTCAGCCACATCGGCAACGACGAACAAAAGCAGCAATGGCTGCCGAAAATGGTCTCCGGCGAAGCCGTCGGCGCAATTGCTATGACCGAACCGGGAGCAGGCAGCGACCTGCAGGCCATCCGCACCAGCGCCGTGAAAGACGGTGACGACTACATCCTGAACGGTTCCAAAACCTTCATCACCAACGGCCAGCACGCCGACATGGTCATTGTCGCCGCCAAGACCGATCCCAATGCCGGCGCCAGGGGCATCAGCCTGTTCCTGGTCGACACCTCGTTGCCTGGCTTCAGCAAAGGCCGCAACCTGGACAAAATCGGCCAGCATTCCGGCGACACCTCCGAACTCTTTTTCTCCGACATGCGCATTCCCGTTTCGGCCTTGCTGGGCGAAGAAGGGCAGGGCTTTGTGTACCTGATGCGCGAACTGCCACGGGAGCGACTGGTCATCGGCGCCCTGGGTGTTGCCGCCGCCCGCGGCTCACTGGACATGACCATCCAGTACACCCAGGAGCGGGAACTGTTCGGCCAGAAACTGAGCCAGCTGCAAAATACCCGTTTCGAAATCGCCCGCATGGAAACCGACTACCGCATCAACAAGGCGTTCGTCGACCAGTGCATCCGTGAATACGAAGACGGCAAGCTGGACGCGCCGACAGCGTCCATGGCCAAGTACAGCGCCACCGAGATGCAGTGTCGTGTTGCCGATGGCTGTTTGCAGCTGTTTGGTGGTTACGGCTACACCACCGAGTATCCGATTTCCCGCAATTTCATCGATGCGCGGGTGCAGAGGATTTATGGCGGCACTTCGGAGGTTATGAAGGAGATCATTGCCCGTTCGGTGCTTGGGCGCTGACTTTGGTGCTTTGGTCTGGCTTGGGCTCCTAGCTTTCCCGTTGTGCGGGCGGGCTTGCGGGGTGGCTGTTGGATTTTTTTTGGAAAAACAACTCGCTTCGCTCAGACATCTTTTTCCGGCAAAAAATCCAACAGCCACCCCGCGCCGACGGGCATTGGCGGGTATTCGCTTAAAAAGAACAGCTGTAGCGTTTGCGCTGAGGGCGGGGAGTGGACAGTTTGACGCAAAGTTCAATAGAGCTTCTGGTTACTCTCGTTGCTTTTTGCTTTTTGCTTTTTGTATTCAGCATTCCTGTGCTGCCCGTCGGTAGGGGGGTGTGGGGTATTTTTCTGGCAGGGAAAAAGATGTCTGAGCGAAGCGAGTTGTTTTTCCCAGAAGAAAAATACCCCACACCCCGCGTACCTGCCCCCACAACCGGAAGGCTGGGAGCCCAAACCAGCGGCCCACAAGCCCAAACAAGACCGATCTGCAAAACAAGAACACCAATTAGATTCTGTTGAAGGAGAACGAAATCCATGAACAACGACATCGTTATTGCAGGCTCCGCCCGGACTCCGATGGGGGGAATGATGGGCTCGCTGAGCTCTGTGCGCTCGCCGGAACTGGGGGCGGTTTCCATTAAGGCAGCCATTGAACGCGCAGGGCTGCAGCCGGCGGACGTTCAGGAGGTCATTATGGGCTGTGTGCTGCCCGCGGGCCTGGGACAGGCGCCGGCTCGGCAGGCGTCTCGTGCTGCCGGTATCCCGGATAGCTCCGGGTGTACCACCATCAACAAAATGTGCGGCTCTGGCATGCAGGCCGTGATCATGGCCCACGACCAGATCAAAGCGGGCACCAACAGCATCATGATTGCCGGTGGCATGGAAAACATGAGCCAGGCGCCGTACCTGCTGCCTAAAGCCCGCGCAGGCATGCGCATGGGTCATGGTCAGGTGATGGACAGCATGTTCCTGGATGGCCTGGAAGACGCCTACGAAGGCGGTCTGATGGGCGTTTTCGCACAGCGTACGGCTGATGAGTTCAACATCACCCGTGAAGCCATGGACGAATTCGCCATTGGCTCCCTGCAAAAAGCCCTGGCGGCTATCGAGAATGGCTGGTTCCGGGATGAGATCGTACCGGTGACGGTCTCCGGCCGTGGTGGAGATACCCAAGTCGACATCGACGAACAACCGGGCAACGCCAAGCCGGAGAAAATCCCCCAGCTGAAACCGGCGTTCGCCAAAGACGGTTCCGTAACCGCTGCCAACTCCAGCTCCATCAGCGACGGTGCTTCGGCCCTGGTGCTGACAACTGCTGAGGAAGCTCAGAACCGTGGCCTGACCCCACAGGCACGAATCGTGGCCCACGCAACCCACGCCCGCTTGCCAGCGGAGTTCACCCTGGCGCCGATCGGTTCCATCGAAAAGGTACTGAAAAAAGCCGGCTGGAGTCTGGATGACGTCGACCTGTTCGAAATCAACGAAGCCTTCGCAGTGGTTACCCTGGCGGCGATCAACGAACTCAAGTTGCCGGCTGAAAAGGTCAACGTCCACGGCGGCGCCTGCGCTCTGGGCCACCCCATCGGCTCGTCCGGCTCGCGCATCATCGTGACGTTGATCAATGCACTGAAGCAGCGTGGCCTGAAGCGCGGCGTGGCGTCCCTCTGCATTGGCGGTGGTGAGGCGACTGCGGTGGCTGTGGAGCTGATTTAAGTCTGAGTTCCCGGGGGCTCGGCTTGGGCTCCCGGACTTCCCGTTTGGTGGGCTGGCTGGGTTTGGGCTCCCAGACTTTCGGTTGTGCGGGCGGGCTTGCGGGGTGGCTGTTGGATTTTTTTTGGAAAAACAACTCGCTTCGCTCAGACATCTTTTTCCGGCAAAAAATCCAACAGCCACCCCGCGCCGACGGGCATTGGCGGGTTCTCGTTTGGAAAGACATTTTTGGGAAAACCTAGTGCCTACCCTTGTGAGTGGCAGCTAACCCACACAATCTTTGCCTTTGCCTTTGCCTTTGCCGGTATCTGAGTTTGTATCTTTCGCTTTGTCTTTAAACTTTCCTATTCCCTTTAGGCCCGTCGGTAGGGGGGTGTGGGGTATTTTTCTGGCAGGGAAAAAGATGTCTGAGCGAAGCGAGTTGTTTTTCCCAGAAGAAAAATACTCCACACCCCGCGTACCCGCCCCCAAAACCAATAGGCTAGGAACCCAAGCCCAACGGCCAGGAACCCAAGCCCGACGGCTGGGAGCCCAAGGCAGACTATGGCAAGTCAGTAACGGCCCCCGTAGAAGCCGAACTCACGGTGCGAGCATATTTCGCCAGCACACCCCGGCTGAATCGTGGCTCGGGCGGGGTCCAGGCTTCTCGCCGTTTGGTCATCTCCTCGTCAGAAATCTCCAACAAGATTGAGTTGCTGACCGCATCGATGGTGATGGTATCGCCGTCTTCCACCAGGGCAATCGGGCCGCCCACCGCGGCTTCCGGGGTAATGTGGCCTACCACGAAGCCGTGGCTGCCGCCGGAGAAACGGCCATCGGTGATCAGGGCGACGTCGCTGCCCAAACCCTTGCCCATGATGGCGGAGGTGGGGCTGAGCATTTCTCGCATGCCGGGGCCGCCTTTGGGGCCTTCGTAGCGGATGACCAGTACATCGCCGGCCACCACCGTGCCGTCGAGAATGCGCTCCTGCGCTTCCTCTTCGGAATGGAACACCCGCGCCCGGCCCGAGAAGTGGGTGCCTTCCTTGCCGGTGATTTTCGCCACCGAGCCTTCCGGCGCCAGGTTGCCGAACAGGATACGTAAATGACTGTCGGCTTTGATGGGGTTTTCAAAGGCGCGGATGATCTGCTGGTCTTCCGGGTAGGAGGTTACGCTCGCGAGGTTTTCAGCCAGGGTTTTGCCAGTAACGGTCATGCAGTCGCCGTGCAGCAGGCCCCTCTCCAGCAGCATTTTCATCAACGGCTGGATACCGCCGATGGCCACCAGCTCAGACATCATGTAATGGCCGGACGGGCGCAGGTCGGCCAGTACCGGCACCTTTTTGCCAATGCGCACGAAATCCTCCAGCGACAGCTCAACGCCGGCAGTACTGGCCATGGCCAGCAAGTGCAGCACCGCATTGGTGGAGCCGCCCAGGGTGATCACCACGGTAATCGCGTTCTCGAACGCCTCGCGGGTCATGATGTCGGAAGGTTTGATATCCGCCTCCAGCAGCTTCAGCACGGCCGCACCGGCAGCCTCACAATCGGCGAGCTTGGTGTCAGACACCGCATTCTGTGCCGAACTGCCCGGCAGGCTCATACCCATCGCCTCGATGGCCGAGGCCATGGTGTTGGCGGTGTACATACCCCCACAGGAACCCGGCCCCGGAATGGCGGTTTCCTCGATCTGCTTCACCTCAATCAGATCCATATTGCCGCGGGCATGGGCACCCACCGCTTCGAACACCGAAATGATGTCGGTGTGATTCTCACCGGGCATGATGGTCCCGCCATACACAAACACCGACGGCCGGTTAAGCCGCGCCAGCCCCATCATGCAGCCCGGCATGTTCTTGTCACAGCCCCCGATCGCCACCAGCCCGTCAAAACCCTCACAGCCGGCCACCGTCTCAATCGAATCCGCAATCACCTCCCGCGACACCAGCGAATACTTCATCCCCTCGGTACCGTTGGCAATGCCGTCTGAAATCGTGATGGTATTGAAAATCAGACTCTTGCCGCCCGCTGCATCTGCCCCCTTGGCTGCTTCCCGGGCCAGACCGTCAATGTGCATATTGCAGGGCGTCAGATTACTCCAGGTAGAGGCAATACCCACCTGCGGCTTCCGAAAGTCCTCATCCTGAAACCCCACCGCCCGCAACATCGCGCGACTGGCAGACTTGTTAATACCATCCACCACCGGTGCGGAATAACGACGTCGTTTATCCGTGGTCATAACAAAACCTCCCAATCAAAAGTCGTTAACGAAATCAGTCTCTCACCAGCAAAACCCACAAAGCCCCAAAGTGCAACCCTGTTAAAAAAGCGCCGCAGGCAAAAAGCAGCCCATACCAGAGTTGCCCGTCGGCAGTGGGGACAACTCAGGCCCGGTAAGTTTTCCTGTGAACCCGCCAATGCCCGTCGGCGCGGTGTGGCTGTTGGATTTTTTGCCGGAAAAAGATGTCTGAGCGAAGCGAGTTGTTTTTCCAAAAAAAATCCAACAGCCACACCGCAAGCCCGCCCCCACAACCGGAAGTCTGGGAGCCAGACCCTCAGGCAGAAACCGAACGAACAGCCGCCTGTTCCTGAAGGGCCACCTCAACAACCGTATGCAGCTTCTCCAGCTGCGAACGTAACATACCGATAGGCCGGCTGCCCGAGAGCGTCAGGGCGATATCCAGGTGGTCTTCGGCGGCCTCCATAGACATGCGCGAAATCCGGAAACCCCGAACTCGAACCACCTGGCACAGGCGCTCCAGTGCAGCCGCTTCCTGATTCATGCGGCAGTTCAACGTGTAGCTTGGCATAGCCGTTTGGGATTGCGGGTTCATGCTACGTTCTCCTTGTTTGCAGTGCTGGTGCGCTTGGTTTCGTCGATCATTTCACGGTTGCTGGCGCCGGGTTTAACAATCGGCCATACGTTTTCTTCCCGGCTGATGGCCACGTGCAGCAGCATCGGGCCGTCGTAGGCCAGGATGGTTTCTATGCCCCGGCGAATCTGGTCGGTGCGGTCTATGTGCAGGGCCGGGATGTCGAAGGCGCGGGCCATGGCTACAAAATCCGGGTTGTCGTCCAGGTTAATGTGGCTTTCCCGGTTGTTGTAAAACAACTCCTGCTGCTGGCGCACCATGCCCAGACACTGGTTGTCGAGGATGATCAGCTTCAGGGGCAACTTGTACCGGCGGATGGTGGCCAGTTCCTGGGCGTTCATCATGAACGAGCCGTCGCCGGTTACGTTGATAACCGTGCTGTTGCGGTCCGCAAACTGCGCGCCGATGGCCGCCGGCAGGCCGAAACCCATGGTGCCCAGGCCTCCGCTGGTGAGGTGTCGGCGGGGGTGGTCAAACTCGTAATGCTGGGCAACCCACATCTGGTGCTGGCCTACGTCACAGGCGATGACGGTGTCATCCGGGGCGATGCGGGACAGCTGGCGGATGACGGCAGGGCCGGTGATGGGGGCCATGGGTTCTTCGTTATCCGCGGCCTTGAAACCACCAGTGGTGTGCCAGGTCTGGCATTGCTTCTGCCAGTCGGCGATGGTCAGCAGCTCGTTTTCCAGAGCGGCAGTGAATGCAGCCAGAATGGCGTTCAGGTCACCGCGCAGTGCCAGGTCGGCCTCCCGGAGTTTGTTGATCTCGGCGGCATCGGCATCGATATGGATCATTTTCGCGTTGGGAGCGAAACCGTCCAGCTTGCCGGTGGCGCGGTCGTCCAGGCGGGCGCCGACTACGAACAGCAGGTCACATTCGTCGACTGCCTTGTTGGCGGCACGGGAGCCGTGCATGCCTAGCATGCCCAGATTATGGGGATTGTGCTTACCAGCGTTGCCGATGCCTTTAAGGGTAACAACGCCCGGCAGGCCGGAGGTTTCGGCAAAGGCGCGGAAGCTGTCTTCGGCCTGGGCCAGGGAAACGCCGCCGCCACTGTAGAGCAGGGGGCGCCGTGCCGAGCGCAGCATGGCCAGGGCGCGGGTGATGTCCGGGCAGTGGGCGTCCGGTGTGGGCGCAGTGGCCGGTGAGGCAGTCGCAACTTCCGTCAGCAGGACGTCTTTGGGGATATCAATCCACACCGGCCCCGGGCGGCCGCTTTGGGCCAGCTGGACGGCTTCTTCGATGATCACCGGCAGTGCTTCGGCATCGTCCACCAGGTAGCTGTGCTTAACGATGCCCAGGGTCATGCCCAGGATGTCGGTTTCCTGGAAGGCATCGGTGCCGATCATGCTGGTGGCTACCTGCCCGGTGATCACCAGCATGGGGATGGAATCCATATAGGCATTGGCAACGCCGGTGATCAGGTTGGTAGCACCGGGGCCGGAGGTGGCGATGCACACGCCAATCTCGCCACTGGCACGGGCATAGCCGTCCGCGGCCAGGGCGCAGGCCTGCTCGTGGCGGCACAGCACGTGTTCCACACCGACATCGTCCACCAGGGCATCGTATAGCGGCATGATGCAGCCGCCCGGATAGCCGAAAACGGTGTTGATGTTATGGCGGTGGAACGCTTCAAGAATGTGCTGTGCGCCGTTCATGGTCGTTTTTCCCTTTTTCTTTGCCGCAAAAAAGAAACCCCCGGGACCTTTCGGTGCCGGGGGTTTCTGGTGTTTGAGTCAGGTTGTCGCTATCTCACCCGCTTGTCCACGCAAAAGCCCCCGGACGGTACCACGACCACCAGGACTAGCTTTACAAGGACAATCACTGCGTTGAGATTCATAAAATCGGCAATCTGCTCTGAATTCGTAAAAACAATGTGTGTAGAATCTAACCCACGTTTTAAAGCGGTTGCAACCCTTTTATTGCCTCAAATACGGAAGTGATGAGCATTTCATGACAAAAGCAAAACTCGGATCCCTCGGTTTATCTCTTCTGGTTGTTGTTCTTCTGGTGATCTGGATGGCTACGGGTGAGCTCAAAGTGGCCAGTGATGATGCCCCGGCCGAACCCGGGCAGGAGCAGCGCCAGCCCACCCGGGTAGAGGTGGAAATGCTGGAAGCCACCAACTACCGGCCGGTACTGAAACTGCAGGGCCAGCTGCAGCCCTGGCAGTCGGTGATGGTGGGTGCGCGGGTGGCCGGAACGGTAGAGCAGTTGCACGTGCAGCTGGGGGATCAGGTAAAAGCCGGGGAGCTGTTGCTGACGTTGTCAACCGATGGCCGGGAGGCCGTGGTTGAGCGCTGGCGAGCCAATATCCGCAAGCTGGAAGCCGACCTTGCCGGCGCTCGCCGGTTGCGTTCGAATAACCTGGCTTCCGAAACCGAAGTGTTGCGGCTGCAGAGTGAACTGGCAGCCGCCAAGGCCGAGCTGACTGCCGCAGAACTGGCGTTGCAACACCTCAAACCGGCCGCTCCCTTTGATGCGGTAGTGAATCGTCGGGAAGTAGACCCCGGTACATTGGTACAGGTGGGCACGCCCCTGTTCGAGCTGGTTCAGGTTGATCGCCTGAAAGCCACCGGGCAGATTCCCCAGCAGTCGGTGTCTGCGGTCGAGCCCGGGCAGGCGGTGGAGATCAAACTGCTGGATGGCACCGCCATGGCGGGTGTGGTCAGCTTTGTCGCCAGTGCGGCAGACCCGGAAACCCGCAGCTTTGCGGTGGAAATCCTGGTGGAAAACCCGGATTTGCTGAGAGCGGCTGGCGGCACCGCTACCCTGAACATCCGCTTGCCGGAGCAAAAGGCCCAGTTCATTTCACCGGCCTACCTGACGCTGGACGACGACGGCCGGCCCGGTGTGAAGTACGTCAACGGGCAGGACCGGGTGATGTTCCAGACCGTCAAACTGCTCAACGTAGCCACTGATGGCGCCTGGGTGTCCGGCCTGCCGGATCAGATCCGGCTGATTACCCGGGGTGGCGGGTTTGTGGCCGAGGGTGAGGCCGTGCAGCCGGTCGACCGCTCAGACCAGCGGGGCTGACCACCATGAGAGCACTGATCTCTGCGGCCATGGACCGCAGCCGCACCACGCTGCTGACCTTCCTGTTCCTGCTTCTTGGCGGCATGGCGGCGTACCAGGCGATCCCCAAGGAATCGAACCCGGACGTCACCATTCCCATGATCTATGTGTCCATGACCCTGGATGGCATCAGCCCCGAGGATGCGGAGCGCCTGTTAGTGCGCCCCATGGAACAGGAGCTGAGGGCGCTTGAAGGCATCAAGGAAATGCGCAGTACCTCCGCCGAAGGCCATGCCTCGGTGATGCTGGAATTTGACGCCGGTTTCGACCCGGATAAAGCCCTGCAGGATGTGCGCGAAAAAGTGGACACCGCCCGCTCCAAGCTGCCGCAGGAGGCAGATGAGCCCCGGGTGCATGAAATCAACGTGTCCCTGTTTCCGGTGCTGTCCATCGGCTTGTCCGGCCCCTTGTCTGAACGGGAGCTGATCACCATTGCCCGCCGTTTGCAGGACGCCATTGAAGCCATTCCCGATGTGCTGGAAGTGGAGATTGGCGGCGACCGGGAAGACCTGCTGGAAATCGTGGTGGATGCCCAGGTGCTGGAAAGCTACGGCATTGATTTCGACCAGCTGGCGCAACTGGTTACCCGCAACAATCAGCTGGTGGCGGCCGGCTCGCTGGATACCGGCAATGGCCGCATGGCCCTGAAAGTACCCGGGGTCATCGAGAACATTGAAGATGTGATGTCCATGCCCGTGAAGGTGGATGGCGATACCGTGGTGACTTTCGGCGACATTGCCATGCTGCAGCGTACCTTCAAAGACCCCACCGGCTTTGCCCGGATTAACGGCGAGCCGGCGTTGGTGCTGGAGGTGTCCAAGCGCTCCGGGGCCAACATCATCGAAACCATCGAGCAGATTCGCACCCTGCTTGATGACGCCCGCCCGCGGCTGCCGGAGACGCTGGAAATCCGCTACATCATGGATCAGTCCGAGGAAGTGCGGGACATCCTCTCGGACCTGCTCAACAACGTACTGACCGCCATTGTGCTGGTGATTATCGTGGTCATCGCCGCCATGGGCCCCCGTTCGGCACTGCTGGTAGGCCTGACCATTCCCGGTGCCTTCCTGACCGGCATCCTGGTGATCTGGGGCATGGGCCTCACCCTCAACATTGTCGTGCTGTTCAGCCTGATCCTGGTGGCCGGCATGCTGGTAGACGGCGCGATTGTGGTGTCGGAACTGGCGGATCGAAACCTCAGCGATGGCCAGACGGTCAAGCAAGCCTGGGTAGAAGCCGCATCCCGCATGGCCTGGCCGGTGATTGCTTCCACCGCCACCACCCTGGCGGTGTTTGTGCCGCTGTTGTTCTGGCCCGGGGTGGTGGGGGAGTTCATGAAATTCCTGCCCATGACAGTGCTGATCTGCCTGATTGCGTCCCTGGCTATGGCACTGGTGTTTCTGCCGGTGCTTGGGGGCGTTAGTGGTGGCAAGCGCTCGCACCATGATCCGGAAGAAAGCCGGTTTGTTCAGGGCTACCGCAAGGTGCTGGCGACCCTGCTCAAACGCCCGGGGCTGACCCTGCTTGGTTCCCTGGTTTTGATAATCCTGATCTATGCCGCCTACGGCCGCTTCAATCACGGTGTGGAATTCTTTCCCAGTGTTGAACCGGATTCTGCACAGGTTCAGGTGCGTGCCCGGGGCGACCTTTCCATCCGGGAGCGGGATGCCATTGTGCGGGAAGTGGAGCAGCGCCTGCAGAATATGCCGGAGGTGAAAGCGCTGTACGCCCGCTCCATGCTGTCGACCAGCACCCAGATGGCGCCGGATGTTATCGGTGTGCTGCAGTTCCAGTTCAATGACTGGTTCACCCGCCGGACGGCCACCGAGATCCTGGAGGATTTCCGTGAACGTACTGCAGACATTCCCGGGGTAGAGCTGGAGTTCCGCAAACAGGAGGGCGGCCCCGCTGAGGGCAAGCCGGTGGAGTTATTGGTCAGCAGCATGAACAGCGGCGACCTGGATGGCTATGTGGACCAGATACAACAGCAAATGCGGGCCCAGGGTGGCTTTGTCGACATTGAAGACGACCGCAGCCTGCCCGGCATTGAGTGGCGCCTGAAGGTAGACCGGGAGGCCGCTGCCCGCTTCGGTACCGATGTGTTGAGTATCGGCAGTGCCGTGCGCCTGGTAACCAACGGTCTGATACTCGCCACCTACCGGCCTGAAGACGTACGGGACGAAGTGGACATTGCCGTGCGGGTGCCCAACAACTGGCGTGAGCTGGAGCAGCTGCAACGCCAGACCATCAACACGCCGAGGGGCCAGGTGGCGCTGTCCGAATTTGTGACCCTGGAGCCGGGCGACAAGACCGGAACCATTGTGCGGGTAGACGGCCAGCGTACCGTTACCATCAAATCCGATGTGGCCCCCGGGCAGCGGATGGATGAACTGCTGCGCACTTTGCAGGCAGAGATGCCGGAGCCGCCGGAAGGCGTCACCGTGCGCTTTGCCGGTGAAAACGAAGACCAGCAACAGGCCGCAAACTTCCTGGTGGCAGCCTTCCTGGTGGCGGTGGGGCTGATGTTGCTGATTCTGGTAACCCAGTTCAACTCCCTGTACCAGACCTTCCTGATTCTGTCGGCCATTGTGTTGTCCACCGCCGGCGTGTTGCTGGGGCTGCTGTTCAACGGCCAGCCCTTTGGCGTGGTGATGGTGGGTATGGGCATTATTGCCCTGGCCGGCATTGTGGTGAACAACAACATCATTCTGATTGATACCTACAACCAGATGAAACAGGAAGGCAAGGCCGCCTATGACGCGGCGCTGGAAACCGGTTGTCTGCGTTTCCGGCCGGTGTTGCTTACTGCAATTACCACCATACTGGGGCTGATGCCCATGGTGCTGGGCATTAACGTAGATCTTTTGTCTCCGTCACTGGGGTTGGGTGCACCGTCTACCCAATGGTGGACCCAGCTGTCCAGCGCCATTGCCGGTGGCCTGGCCTTTGCCACCTTCCTGACCCTGCTGCTGACACCGGCCTTGCTGGTGCTGGGCGACAAGGCCGGTGAACGGTTCCGGGCGCTGACTGGCCGGAGGCAGTGATGGACTACCAGAACAACCCGCTTACGGAAATCTACCGGGACCCGTGGCTGCTGGCAGTGCACAAACCCGCCGGCCTGCTGGTACACCGCAGCCCGATCGACAAGCATGAAACCGAGTTTGCCCTGCAGTACGCCCGGGCCCTGAACGGCGGCGAGCACGTGTACCCGGTGCACCGGCTGGACCGGCCCACCTCCGGTGTGTTGCTGTTTGCCCGGGACCCGGACACCGCCAGGACAGTCGGCCAGGCCATGATGGCGGGTGAGGTGAGCAAAACCTACCTCGCGGTAGTTCGGGGCTGGACGCCGGAATCTGGCACCATTGATCACCCGCTGAAGGACGAGCCGGAAGACCGGCGTTTGCGCGGAACCGAGCAGCCGGTAAGGGACGCGCTAACCCATTATCGCCGGCTGGCGACCACCGAAATCCCGGTGGAAATCGAACGCTATCCCACCAGCCGCTACAGCCTGGTAGAGCTGTATCCGAAAACCGGTCGCAAACACCAGTTACGGCGCCACATGAAGCACATTAACCATCCCATCATTGGCGACGCCAACCACGGCCGCGGCCGGCATAACCGGTATTTCGCCGAGCGTTTCGGGCAGGGGAGGTTGATGCTGGCAGCGACAGAGTTGGCGTTAACGCATCCGGTAACCGACGAGGAGCTGATCCTGAAAGCTCCGCCGGAGCAGAGTTTCATGGATGTTCTGTCCATCTTTCCGTCGCCGGGTGCCAGTTAAAGGCTCCCTGCCTGTCACTCTTTGAGGCGTCCTGTGCCCAGATTCTGTTTTGTCCTTGCGTTCATCACCGGCCTGCTGGCGCTGGCCGGGCTGTTTGTGCCTTACGAGCATATGATACTGTCTACCATCCTGGCGGCCTTTGTGGGGTGTTCCACCATGCTGGTGCTCAGTGTGGTGCGCTGGATAAAGCGTGATCCAGCCGCCCGCTATTACACCGTGGCCAGGGCTGTTCTGCTTCCAGCAGGTAGGCGAGCTCAAGCAGGGTGCGTTCATCCCCGTGGCGGGCCATGAACTGTACCGAAACCGGCAGGTTGTGTCCGGTCAGTGCCATGGGTACCGAGATCGCCGGAGCGCCTGTGGCGTTGGCCAGCGGGGTGAAGTTTACATAGCTGTTCAGCCGCTCGAACAGCAGGTCAAACGGCACCGTGGGGCTCAGGTGGCCCAGTGGTGGGGTGGTCTGGCCCAGCACCGGCGTCAGTACCGCATCGTAGTTGGTCATGTGTTGGGCGTAGTCGTTCCATGAACGCTTCAGGCGCCAGATAACCGCAGGCAGGCGCCAGAAATGCTTCCGGAACATGGCATCCAGGCCATTGGTGAGGCCATCGGTTTTACGCTTGTCGAAATCCGGGTGCATCAGCTTGTGGCCCCGGGCTTTTACGCCGAAAGCCAGCATGGCCCAGTACAAGGCAAAGTCCTGTGGGAAAGATTTATTGATGGGCACCGCCATGGGTTCGACCACATGCCCAAGCTTTTCCAGCAGGCGGGCGGTGTTCTCCACCGTGCTTCGGGTAACCGGGTCCGTCGGGTGGCCATTCACGGAATCCAGCACCAGGCCAATGCGCAGTTGCCGGCCGGATGGCCCGTGCACATGGCCGATTTCCTGCAACTTGCGATTGCGGAAGTAGTCTTCGGCGTGGGCCAGGAAACCTGCGGTGTCCCGAACCGAGCGGGTAACCACGCCATCACTGACGATGTTGACCGGAAGATCCCTGGCGGCATCGTTATCCACCACCCGGCCCCGGGTGGGTTTCAAACCGACCAGTCCACAACAGGCCGCCGGGATGCGAATGGAGCCGCCGCCATCGTTGGCGTGGGCCACCGGTACCACCCCGGCTGCCACCAGCGCCGCAGCGCCACCGGAAGATGCGCCGGAGGAATAGGCCGGATTCCATGGGTTGCGGGTAGGCTCGGCGTGGGCCGGCTCCGTGGTGGCGTTAAAGCCGAACTCCGGCAGGGTGCTTTTGCCCAGGTTCAGGTAACCCTGGGCCAGCATCTGCCGGGCGAAGGCGCCGGTGGCCCTGGCAACATTGGCGGGCACCGCTGCAGAGCCATGGCCGGTGGGTAGGCCGGCAACATCGGTATTGTCTTTGATAAACGTGGGCACGCCGGCGAAGGGGGCGTCCGGGTCGGGCAGGCTGGTGGCCTGCTTCAGGGCCTGGTCGTAGTTCTCTGCCACCACACCGTTCAGAACGGGCTGTGCCAGCCTTGCCCTTTGTACCGCTGCCCGGGCTACGTCTTCCGCTGAAACTTCGCCGCTGCGGATGCGGGCGGCAAGCTCCGTGGCATCAGACTCGCCCATCGCATCATCGCGAAAACAGTGAAAAGGGGAAGAAGACGTGTGGGGCATGGTTCACTCCGGGCTTGTTGTTTGCCCTGAACCATACCGCACCTTCAAATGTGACGATATGTCATTTCGGGTATTAGCCGTTCCGGCTGCGGGCCGCCTTTACCACATCGTAGGCGTGGCTGATCTCCCGGGTACGCTCTTCGGCCATTTCCCGCATGCTTTCCGGCATGCCCCGGCCGGCCAGTTTGTCCGGATGGTTTTCGCTCATCAGCTTGCGGTAGGCCCGTTTCAGTTCGGCGTCCGACACCGAGGATGACACCCCCAGCACCTTGTAGGCATCGTCCAGTTGCTGGCTGGTGGAATAGTTGGATGCACCGCCCGCCTGGCCGGCATGGGCGCCCCGCAACATGGCTTCCAGCTGGTCTACCTGGCTTTCCGGCAAGCCCAGTTTGCGGGCAATGTGTACCAGCATTTCGTGTTCGGCCGGGTGCACCACGCCATCGGCGGCCACGGCAGAAACCTGAACCTGCAGAAACATCTGCAGGAAGGCGGGCTGCCGGCCGGTGCTGCGCAGGAACCGGTCCAGCTCGGCATCCAGGTCGAAATCCTCCGACTTGCCCCGGTTAAAGGCCTCCTTTGCCACGGCTCTCTGGGCTTCGTTGAGACGGAACCGGGCGAACATGGTCTCGGCCATGCGGATTTCATCCCGGGTGACCACGCCATCGGCCTTGCACAGGGCGCCCATCACCGCGAACATGGATTCGATAAAGCCGGACTGAAGGTTCTGAAGCTTGCCGATCAGGCGCTTTTTCATGCGCTGGAACAGGAAAGCACCGATGGCAGCCCCCACCAGAAATCCCGGAAAACGGCCAAAGGCATAACCGATCAGGCCACCAAAGATAATTGCAAACAGCATTCAGAGTTCCTTCGCTAGTAAATCAGTCCGTAGAATATACGGGTTTTTGGTCAAGGCTTCATGAACAGGCTTTCATCCACGGTGTCGACCTGGTCGGCATGCAGGTGCTGTTCGGCATAGTTACGCCAGACGCCGGAGCTTACAAACAGCCGGAAAACCTCGCCATCCAGGTGCCCGTTTTCAACCATGCCGGCCATAATGGTCAGGGATTCCGACAGGGTTTTACCCCGCTTGTAGGGACGATCCGAGGCGGTCAGAGCTTCGAACACATCGGCAACGGCCATGATTTTTTCCGGAACGCCCATGTCATCGCCGGTCAGGCGGCAGGGATAGCCGTTGCCGTCAGTCCGCTCATGGTGGGTGCCCGCCAGTCGCGGTACCCTGGCCAGGCGGTCGGGCAGGGGCAGGGCATCGAGCATGCAGATGGTTTGCACAATGTGCTCGTTGATCTTGAATCGCTCTTCTTCGGTCAGGGTGCCGTAACGCACCGTCAGGTTATGCAGCTCGCCCTGGTTATAGGCGTATTCCGGCAACGACATATCGAAGCCCCAGCGGTTTTCCGGGTCATCTTTGCGCACCGGTGGTACATGCTCGCCCCAGGCTCTCAGGTGGCCCGGTTTGTCGGCCAGCAGGGTTTCGGTGGCAGGCAGCGGGGGCTCAGGATGGCCTTTCAGGGCCTGTTGCTCTTCCTCTGACAGCCCCAGCCGGTCACTGAAATGGCGGGTCCAGGTTTGCCCGGCAATGGCGTGGATGCGTTCGATGTCAGCATCCTCCATGCTCTCGCTGCCCTGGTTAACGGCGGCCAGGAAGCGGAAGTCCTCCTGCAGGCGGGTCTGGGCAGCGGCTTTGTCCTGCTTCGCCTGTTCCGGATCCTCGCCGGCCAGGATGGCCTTCAGGCAGGTGATTTCGGCATCCCGGTGCAGCACTTCAAACCGGGTGCGGATTTCATGGATGCGGTTGTAGATGGTCTCCAGTTTCACTGCTTTGTCGACTACGTATTCCGGGCTGGTGATCTTGCCGCAATCGTGCAGCCAGGCGGCCAGGTGGAATTCGTAGCGCTCGTCTTCCGTCATGCCGAAGCTGGCGAAGGCGCCTTCGGAACTCTGCTCCGCCTGTTCAACCAGCATCTGCGCCAGTTTGGGAACCCGCTCACAATGGCCGCCGGTGTAGGGTGACTTGGCATCAATGGCGTTTGCTACCAGCCGGATAATGCCGTCCAGCAGGGCCTGCTGGCTTTCGATCAGTTCCTGGGTTTCGATGGCAACGGCGGCAGAGCCGGCAATTTCGTCGACAAAGGTAATCAGATCCTCGCTCAGGTCTGTCTGGTTGCCGTGTTCGATTTCGATAACCAACACGCCAATCAGCTTTCTGCGCCGGTTCCGGAGTACTGAAAAAACCGGGTGGCCGGTGATGTATCGGCGAAGTTCCTGAATAACGTCGTAGTCGCTGGCGTCCGGGGCGACCGGGTGCACGGCCTGCGGCAGCTCCAGTCCCCGGTTAACGGACAGTTCCAGTTTTTGCTCGCGACTGCTGAACAGATACACCGCACCCCGTTCCTGCCCGACGATGCTCACAAGCTGTTCGAGAATGTCGTTTAACAGCTGGTTGAGGTCCTGGCCCCGGTTCAGCACGGTCGAGATACTCTGGAAGCTTCGAATGGTGTGGGCCATATCGTCCAGCGCGATGCTCAGCTCGGAGGCTTCGCGAATGTGGGAGGTCGACCGCATCGGCGTATCAAACCGGAACCTGGACAGCCGGCTGACCTGCTCGGTCAGCAGTTCAATAGGTTTGCCGACCTGCCTGCCCAGTACCCAGCCTGCCAGCAGCAACAGCAGGGCGATGGCCCCGGCGATCAGGGTTTGCCGGGTGAGGGCGGCCCAGACATCGGCCAGTAACTCGTTGGAGGGTATGGCGACAACAATGGACAATTCCTCGCCGGGCAGAGACTCAAGGGGTTCACTGATGCCGTACCAGCTTCGCCCGTCGCGGGTGAACTGGCTGATGCCGCTATGGCTTTCCGGTTGCAGGGCCTGGAGTACTACCTCGCCTGGCTCACTATCCTGTGACGAGCCGGCCAGCAGCTGGCCCGAGGCGTTCAGGATGGCAATGCGGCTGCCGGGGGTTTGCTTCAGCTCCGCCAGCTGGGCACCAAGGTCGGTGACCGTGACATCAATGCCCAGAATGGTTCCTGCCTTTTCGCTGGCACGCTGCGACAGGGTGATGCCGGTTTCCTGGGTGGTAAAAAACACATAGGGCGCAGATAACGTCAGGGCGCCTGATTCCCGGGCGGCCTGGTACCAGGGCCTTTCGCGCGGATCAAAGTTGTAACTGGCCAGGTCCCTTTGCTCAAGCAGATTCAGGTTGTGGTCATAGAAATGCCAGCGGCCTTGGTGATCGTTGCCGGTGCGAACCAGGCTTTGCAGCAGGTAATGACTGTTGGCCGGTGCATCCGGAAACTGCCTGGCGCTCGAATTCTGCAATTTCCGGAACAGGAAAAAGTCGCCGTTTTCATAGCCCGCGTATACGGCACTGACAATCTCGCTGCTGGCCAGGATGTCGGCCACAACCGGCAGGCGGTCCAGGCGTTGTTCCAGGGTATCGGCTTCGGTGAGTGGGTCGTGCCGGAGCACCGCAAGGGCGGTGGACGGGGGTTGGGTAATGGCCTGAATCCGGTCATCCACACTGATCGCCAGCTGCCGGGCGGTGGCCGTGGCTGCGGTGACCTTGGCTTGCTCCATGCCACGGAAACTCTGGCCCACCAGAACGATGGTCAGAATCAACATGCCCAGGGTAACTGCGGAGGCAATCAAAAAAGCCAGTGAAACCTGGGCGAGTTGACGGTGTTGCTGCATGGAGAGCCCTTGAAGGAAATGGAAGCCTACCGTCAGTTTAGACGCTTGCGCTGAAAATTCAGGCAGTTAGTTATTGAATCCACGCCACCAGCAAGCCGGCCCCCAGTGACAGCACCATGGGCCCGGCCACCAGCAGTCCGGTCTGCCGGTTGCCGATGCTCCAGGCAATACCGGACTTCACCAGGTTGTTCACCGCCGCTGCGATCACGATGCCCAGCACAGCGGTGTCCATCGCCAGTCCGTTGTTGGACATACGGGTGAGCGAGAGGGTAATCGCATCCACGTCTGCCACGCCGGAGGTGGCCGCCAGCGCGAAGATGCCGGCATCGCCAAACGCATTTTTCAGGAATTCCCCCAGCAGCAGGATAGCGGTCAGCAGCAACCCGAACACCAGTGCGGAAGACAGATCCAGCGGGTTCTGGGACAAGCTGGGCTGGCTGACCTGCAGCTGTTTGGAGTTTTTCTGCCAGATGTACAACGCCGGGCCGTAGAGCAGGATAGTCATAACCAGCACCGGCCAGACCAGGCTGGGCAGCAGGGCAGTGTTGATCACCAGGCAGTACACCAGGATGCGGGGGAACATGGTGCCGCAGGCAATCAGGATGCCGGCGGCAAACTGGGGGCTGAAGCCTTCGTTACTTCGGGACTGGCGGGCAAAGTGCAGGGTCAGGGCGGTGGACGAACTGAGGCCGGCAAACAGGCTGGTGAACAGAATGCCCTTGCGGGCGCCGGCGACCCGGATGGCGAAGTAGCCGACGAAGGAGATGGAGGCAATCATCACCACCATCCACCAGATTTCCCGAGGGTTCAGCACACCGCCCGGGCCCATGCGCTCGTTGGGCAACAGGGGCAGCATCACCACGGAGATCAGGAGCAGTTTAAGGGCCGCGTCCAGTTCATGGGCCTGGAGCTTCTGCACCCAGCCGTGAATTTCTTGCTTGTTGTCCAGGATAATGGCGGTGACCACCGCCGCTGCCGTGGCAATAACCGGGTCAACCGCGACCGCCACCGCACCGAAACAGAAGGTCAGCAGCATGCCCACCAGCCCGGTGATGCTGAAATTGCGAATGTGCTCAAGCCGCTCGCTGTAAGCCACGAGCCCCATGGCCACTACGCTGAGTAAAAGCACGGGGAATGCCCAAACTGTAATCTCTGAAGCCAGCACTGCCGAGATGCCACCGAGCAGCCCCACCAGCGAGAAGGTGCGGATACCGGCGATTCGCTCCCCGGACTTCTGCTCCCGGGCATCCCAGCCCCGCTCCAGGCCAACAATCGCGCCCAGCAACAGGGCCACGGCCAGGTTAATGGTGGTCTGGTTAGAGGCAATAAACTGGCTGGCTACGTCATCCACAGGCCGCGTGTCCCTGAAAAAATAGATTTGCCTTGCATTCTAGGCAATTATCGGTGGCCAGGTCACCCTTTAGCCGGTTAGCAACATCGCGCTGCCATACTTTTCAGGCGGTTTCTGGTAACCTGCGCGGCCCCGATATGACCTCCCAATAAGTTAAAGCGATATTTCCTGCCATGATAAATGCACTCAAGCAAAACTGGTTCTCGAACATTCGTGGCGACCTGCTCGCCGGTATTGTGGTGGCGCTGGCGTTGATCCCGGAGGCCATCGCGTTCTCCATCATTGCGGGCGTAGACCCGAAAGTCGGCCTGTATGCCTCTTTCTGTATTGCCGTAATCATTGCCTTTGTTGGCGGCCGGCCGGGGATGATCTCTGCAGCCACCGGCGCCATGGCGTTGTTGATGGTTACGCTGGTGAAAGAGCACGGCCTGCAGTACCTGCTGGCGGCTACCCTGCTGACCGGTGTCATCCAGATTGCAGCCGGCTACCTTAAATTGGGTGGGTTGATGCGCTTTGTGTCGCGCTCGGTGGTTACCGGCTTTGTGAACGCGCTGGCTATCCTGATTTTCATGGCCCAGCTGCCGGAACTGACCAACGTAACCTGGCACGTCTATGCCATGACGGCTGCGGGCCTGGGCATTATCTACCTGTTTCCCCTGGTGCCTGTTGTCGGCAAGCTGATCCCTTCGCCGCTGGTGTGTATTGTGGGTTTGACGGCCGTGGCCATGATTGTCGGGCTGGACATCCGCACCGTCGGAGATATGGGTGAGCTGCCGGATACCCTGCCGATTTTCCTGTGGCCGGATGTGCCCCTGACCCTGGAAACCCTGATGATCATCCTGCCGTATTCCCTCGGCCTGGCCGTCGTGGGCCTGCTGGAATCGCTGATGACCGCCACCATCGTGGATGACCTGACCGATACCACCAGTGACCGCAACCGGGAGTGTAAAGGCCAGGGCATTGCCAATATTGGTTCCGGCCTGCTGGGCGGCATGGCCGGTTGCGCCATGATCGGCCAGTCCATTATTAACGTGAAATCCGGCGGCCGTACCCGGCTCTCGACGCTGACAGCCGGCGTGTTCCTGCTGATTCTGGTGCTGGTTCTGGACAAGTGGCTGGTACAGATTCCCATGGCCGCCCTGGTGGCGGTGATGATTATGGTATCCATCGGTACCTTCAGCTGGGATTCCATTCGTAACCTTCGGGAGCACCCCCTGTCCACCAACATTGTCATGCTGGTGACGGTGATTGTGGTGGTGGCCACCCACAACCTGGCATTCGGCGTACTGGCCGGTGTTTTGCTGGCGGCCCTGTTCTTCGCCAACAAGGTGGGCCATTACATGCTGGTGACCTCCGAGCTGGACGAGCAAACCGATACCCGTCGCTACACGGTTGTAGGCCAGGTATTCTTCAGTTCTTCGGAAAAATTCCTCGAATCCTTTGACTTCAAGGAAGCGGTGGATAATGTTGTGATAGACCTGAGCCGCGCACACTTCTGGGATATTACTGCCGTAGGTGCGCTGGACAAGGCGGTCATCAAGTTCCGCCGTGAGGGTGCAGACGTTGAGGTAATCGGCCTGAACGAAGCCAGTGCCACCATCGTTGACCGTTTCGGGGTGCATGACAAGCCCGAAGCCGTTGACCAGCTGATGGGAGGGCACTGACCATGAATCAGAAAGGCGAGGCGAACATGTTACGAGTAGTGGCCTGTATCGACGGTTCCCGGGCAGCCCCCGCGGTGTGTGATTACGCCGCCTGGGCCAGCCGGCACATGGAAACACCGCTGATGTTGCTGCACGTTCTGGATGAAGAGCGCTACCCCGCGGAACCGGACCTGGCTGGCAGCATCGGGCTGGGTAGCCGGGAGCACTTGCTGGACGAGCTGGCAGACCTTGACCGGCAACGCTCCAAACTGGCCCTGGAGCACGGCCACCACATGCTGGATGAAGCCGAAGCGCGGGTACAGAAGGCCGGCATTGCCGAAGTGGTAAAGCGCCAGCGCCATGATAATCTGACCGATTCGCTGCTGGCCCTGGAGAAAGAAACCCGCCTGTTCGTGATGGGTCTGCACGGTGAAAGCAGCTCCGACCGGGATATTCACATCGGCAGCCAGCTGGAAACCGTGATCCGCAGCGTTCACCGCCCGATTTTGCTGGTGCCCGACGAATTTACCCAGCCGAAGAGCGCCATGTTGGCCTTTGATGGCAGCGAAACCGCCTTCAAAGGCGTGGAAATGGTGGCCGCCAGCCCGGTACTCAAGGGCATGCCCCTGCACCTGGTGATGGTGGGTGCCGATACGGCAGACCGTTGGGAGCAGCTCAGGAAGGCCGAGAAAATGCTGGCAGGCCTGGATGTGGAGATCACGCTCGCCATCCGCGCCGGCGATGTGGAACCCACGCTCCATGCCTATCAGGACGAGCACGACATCGACATGCTGGTAATGGGCGCCTATGGCCATTCCCGCATTCGCCAGTTCCTGGTGGGCAGTACCACAACCACCATGCTGAAAACCGCGAAGAAGCCCCTGGTTATCCTTCGCTAGGGAGCCCAGCCTATGCCCGGTCAGCGATTACTTTCGCTTGTCGCCAGTCTCTGCGCCTTGCTGATGCTGGGCGGGTGTTCCACCGCCCTGAAACCGATCGCCCATGAACCGGATTTCCGACTATCCTCGGTGAAGGATTCCTTCATAACGGACCAGCGCCGGATGCACCTTGCCCCAGACTCCCCGAACACCGGCTTTCAGCTGCTGAACAGTGGCCGTGATGCCTTCCTGGTGCGGGCTGCGCTGATCGAAACCGCCGACCAGTTTATTGATGCCCAGTATTACATCTGGAATAACGATTCCACCGGGCGCTACCTGGCCGGCCGGCTGGTAGCCGCTGCAGACCGTGGCGTTCAGGTGCGCCTGCTGCTGGACGACATTAACGTGGCTGGCAAGGAGCCGCTGTTTGCTGCGATGGCAACACACCCCAACATCCGGGTGCGTATCTTCAACCCGGCCCGTTCCCGCAGCGGGGTGGGGCGTTGGTTGTCGCTGATTACCGACTTCGACCGCATCAACCGGCGCATGCACAACAAAACCTTTGTGGTGGACGGACAGGTGGGCATCGCCGGCGGGCGTAACATTGGTGACGAATATTTTGACGAACATCCCAGCCTGAATTTCCGGGACCGGGATGTGATGGTTCTGGGGCCGCTTGCCGAAGATATGACCGCCAACTTCGAGGCCTATTGGAATAATCAGTGGGCCTATCCGCTGGCTACCCTCTATGACCTGCCTGACAACCTCGCTGGCCGCGATGCACTGTCGCAACTGCTCAGGGAAACGGCGGCTGATCCGGGTATCCGGGCAGTTCCGCACCAGGAACAGGACGCGGCGGAAACCTATCTGAGGGGCTGGTTTGCCGGTATGGTGCAGGCCCCCGGCGAACTGGTGTTCGACCCGCCACCGCAAGATCCCCAGGTTCCGGCGGATTCCCCCCAGAATACCGCCAGGGCCTTGTACGGACTGGTTCAGGCAGCGCAATCCGAAATCCTGATTGAATCCGCTTACCTGATCCTGGCAGACAACCAGCTCGACAACCTTGGTGCGCTGGATAACCAGTCGCTGAAAGTGGCGGCGTTAACCAATTCCCTGGCAACCAACGACCTGGTGACCAACCACTCCGGCTATGCCCGCTGGCGCCGGGAAATGCTGGAGCAGGGCATCGAACTATACGAACTGCGCCCGGATGCGCCGGCCTGCCAGCACTGGGTAGCCAGCCGCCCGGCCTGCGAACAGGGTGCTGTCAGCCTGCATTCCAAGGCGGTGGTGTTTGACCGGGAAACCCTGTTCATCGGCTCGTTCAACGTCAACCTGCGCTCGATCTACCTGAATGGCGAAACCGTGCTGATTATCCATAGCCCGGAACTGGCCACCGCCGTTGCCGAAGACATCCGTTATGCCATGGCCCCGGAAAACAGCTGGCAGGTTTCGCTGGACGAGCAGGGCGATCTGGTCTGGCAGTCTACGGGCGAGCAGGTTGGCCATGAGCCGGGCGTCGGGTTCTGGCGGCGGGCGATGTCGCGGTTCCTGTCCTGGTTACCTATCGAGAAGTATCTGTAACCGGCTCAGGCCTCGTTGCCTGCCGCCACGCCGGAAGCCCACGCCCACTGAAAGTTATGCCCGCCCAGGTGGCCGGTCACATCCACTACCTCGCCAATAAAGAACAGGTTTGGCTGCTCCAGCACGGCCATGGTTTTCGAGGATAACTGTCGGGTATCCAGGCCGCCCAGGGTCACTTCGGCGGTTTTCCGAACACATCTCAGAAAGTTGTCAAAAATGGTCGCATAGCGAACATTCGGATGGCAGGATAACGCACTGAATAAGAGGCCAATTTGGAGAGCCAACGGAAAATTGGTCGAATTAATTCACTGGTTAGGATTGCGGCGTTTCGGAAAAGTCGATGAACTGGCGTGAACGGAGGTTAACCCCCTTCATCTCATCGAACATTCCTTTTCGCAAGGGGGGGAGTTTGTCTCGACATGGAGACGAACGCCGATTATTGACGAGCTCTGATCTCGTCAATAACCCTTTATTTTTATTGCGTTTTGTCTTTTTCATTGCTCAAGAAACTCTATGATCTCAGCGTCCGTGATATTCGGCTTACAAAAAGCCTGAACTCTACGTACCGGAGAGTTTACGCGATGACGGTATGCCAGAGATGTTCGCCTACCATCTATGCTAATAGACTTTAACACACCGTCAAGCTCTTGCTCCCATTTATGTCCCTGATCGGACGGCAAATACCTCCAATGAAGGATTGTCCCATCAATTTCAGCTATGGCATTAACCACCTCAATAGCTGCGCCATACCTATCTCCAGGATCTGGCCTCAAACATTTGTTTATAACACGCTGAAGCTTCTTAGGGATATGTAGTGGGTAAGCCTTTCTATCAGGGAACTTCCCATCCCTGACATCTTTGGCAAATTTGTCTCCATCATTATATACGGAGAATTGCTCATAGAAGGCGCTGTTTCCCACACACATCCGGTACATGGTGAGCCCCATTTGGTATATGTCAAATCTATTGTCAAATTCCTTCTCTCGATTACCGAAAACTTCTGGCGGCATTTGCTTAATATATAGCATGGGCTGTTTGGCTATACCTTCTTCATCCATAACCTGAGTTAATCCAAAATCTGCTAGTAGAGCTTCGTTTCGATCTGATATTAGAATGTTATCTGGCTTTACATCAAAGTGTATCAAGCCCTTTGAGTGAACGTTGTGCAAACCATTAAGCGCATGCGTTGAGTAACGTATGATTTCTCTTACAGTTAGAAATCTATCTTGCATCCGCTTATTCAAAGATCCATTTTTATAAAATGGAGAGGCGACGTAAATCCTTTTGTCATCTTCACAAGCATAACTTACTTGAACTACGTTAGGGTGTGAGCTCTTATATAAAGTCCGCGCTTCTGAGAAATACTCGTGGGCGCTAAAACCATCTTTCTTTTCAACTTCTTTAATCACCAACTCCGCATCCAAATATTCATCATGTGCCCTGTAAACTTTCGAGTTTTGTCCCTCAAATCCAATTTCTTCTATTTTTTGGAATGAAACTTGTGCTTTTTGGTATGGAAACATTACGAAACAGCCCCTATCGCTACCAATGCAGCTTCCCTTAAGTTTTTCTGAGAAAGGATATTCCAGTTTACAATAACGTTAAAACGTCGCTCGCCCTTAAAAACCGCTTCGAGCTGTTTCGACTTTAGATTAAGCCTCGCAGCTATTGACGTCTTCCGGCCAGTAAAATAACTACTAACATCGCTGCTGGAAAATGCTTCTTGGACAACGCCTTCAATATGGAGTCTCGTTATATCAAGGTTTTGGGTATTAGCTTCAGCCACGCGGATTCCGGCATAACATATTGAGTATTCTCGCAATATATCAAGAACACAATTCCTTATATACTTAAGTTTTTCTGGAAAGTCTAAGGCAGACGGGACCTTTATCACTTCACTGTTTATTACCTCAAACTGCCCATCAGTCTTCCTTAGCACAACAAAAGTGGTTTTCTTTGGTTCGACTCTAATTCCTAATATATTCATTCTTATCAACCCTTACCGATTCGAACTTTTGCTCTGAAAATCCCAAGGCCGGTGGTAATTGGCGTCCCGTTGACCACATTATTAGCCGTGTATGCCCTGGCGATGAAGACAAGCTAGGAGCGAGTTTTCTCCCTCTTCACGGCTATCAGACAGCTTTTGCGACAGATCATCATCTAAATTCATTGATGGGTACATCCTCTGTTGCAGGTCGAGTACCTCTGAAGACTTTGGCCCTACCTTTAACGAGTCATCTTTCAAAAGGTCCAAGTATTCATTGATTAGCAATATGGTATCAGTAAGATGCCTGCCGAAAGGCATAAAACTCTCATAAACTCTCGCCCCCTTCAAAACTCGCAGATCAAGCTTCGCCGATTCAAAATTGTCGAGTTTGATCGAGAAAGTCTCTAATCTCCTTTGATAAGCCTTTATCTCCGAAATACGCCAGAGCTTATCATCGGTAGCTGTAGTATCTGAGTGCGGATTTAGCTCTTTGTCCAGCGCGTCGGTCGGCAACCGCAGTTTGTCAGCTGCTTTGCAAACGATATGGCTTTGTTTGACAAGCTCTCTCGCTGCGGCATATACCTCCTTGCCAATTAATTCCATCTTCCAAACACGCGCCCCATAAATTCCTACGCCAATCGTAACCAATGCAGCAATGGCTAAGAGGCCATCCTTGATCAGAGAAACCCATTCCTTAAACTCGGGATCTGGCATGCAGCTCTCCTAAAATTGGCTAAGGAAGGTCTGATTAACGCCTGATTTCTCGCAGAATCGCTTTTCAACTCGAAAAAAAGCCATTCAAAGGCAAATTAGGCACAATCAGCCCCTCTGTTTGTTTGTTTTTTGCCCATTTCCCGCCGTTTTGGCGGAAAACAGGCGCACTGGCCCTACGCCAGCAGGTATTTTTCACCCATCAGCAGGTTGCTGAACGCAGCCAACAAGTGCAATCGGTTACTGTTTTTGGCCAAGCCGCGATAGCGAACTTTGCTATAGCCAAAGACCTGCTTGATGTACCGGAATGGGTGTTCCACTTTGGCCCGGGCGCTGGCTTTGAGCTTCTCAGCTTTCAGTTTGCGGGCGTCCAGCTTCTTCCGACTGCCGGGGCGTTTGGCAATGAACCAGGATACGTTTTTACGACCTTTATGCTCATCCCGCTTTTGAATTCCAAGATAACCGGCATCACCGAACACGCGCTGCTCATCACCATGGAGAAGGTTGCCAGAGGGTACGATGTCGTGAACATTGGCTGCTGTGGTGTCGATGCTGTGGATCAAACCAAGCGTGTCGTCCACGCCAATGTGCATCTTCATGCCAAAGTAATACTGATTACCCTTCTTGGTCTGGTGCATCTCTGGGTCACGTTTGCCGCTCTCATTCTTCGTGGAACTCGGGGCAGAAATGATGGAAGCGTCCACAATGCTGCCTTCACGCAGCATCAAACCATTTTTCTCCAGATGCTTATTCACTTCTTTGAACAGCACCTTGCCAAGGCCATGGCGTTCCAGGAAATGACGGAACTTGAGAATGGTAGTTTCGTCCGGCAGGCGGTCCAGCTTCAGGCCAGCGAAGTGCCGCATGGACTCGATCTCATACAATGCATCTTCCATGGCAGGATCACTGAGGTTATAGAACAATTGCATGCAGTGGACTCGCAGCATGGTCGGTAGCGGATACGGTGGCCGGCCAGTCTGGCCCTTGGGGTAGTATCGGGCTACCTTCTTCTCCAACTGCTTCCACGGAATCAGCTTGTCCACCCGTTCCAGAAAAATCTCGCGGCGGGTCTTACGCTTCTTGGTCTGGAACTCGGCTTCGGAGAAGGTGATCTGATCCATGGTGGTGATGAAACCTGTGCGGTTGACGATGGCCGTATTATCGCTGATTTTGAGACTTATTCAGAGTCTCCCTAACAGCTGATTCAGCGACAAATGGCATCTATCCCCCAAACACTTATCCCACACCTTATGAATCCAACTATTTCATAACTTTCGTATACTTGTAAGACCAAGTAGTGAAAATTTACGAAGTTTTGCGACATTTGGAGTTGATTTACGTAGGACAGGCGAACTCACCCGAGGCCATTCGAGAACGCTCCGGCGCAATGTCCGATTTTGTTTAAGGAATTCGAGGAGCCCGGCCTGGTCGCAAAGCGAACATTCAGATTTGAACTAACGCCAGCCAACATCGAACGCAAAAAAGCGCGAAGCAGAGTTTTGACTGCCGGTAAACTAAGCCTTACCTGAAAGGCGTTATTTATCTGTACCTCCATAGGGAAGAGCGCCCTTTTTAATGCAGCTTAGGTTCAACGAGCTTTCTGAGTTGGCTGCGTAGTTACCTGAATTCCCAACGTCATCAACTTAAGCCCCGCAGAGTCCAAAATCCAGTTCCAGCCGAAGCCATGGGCGGGGTTTGGTGGCATCATCGTAACGATATCGCGGCAATGAGCGCCAGCTGAAGCGATTTGTTGGGGGATGGACCGGATTTCAGGCGGGTCATGACCTGTACAGGTGGGGAGGCGCGTTTTCAGGGCGAGCGGAAGCCGACCGCTCCGGAAGCAGCCTGTTGGTTGGGTGAGTGGTGGGGTCCGGGTTGTTAACGCAACTTAGCGGGTGGGCTTATACCCCTCGCAGCCTTTGGTGGCGCACCGCCGGCGTTTTCGCGAGCTGGAGCGGCCGGGGCGGATGGCGCCCAGGGCGCTGGCTATCAGTTCCAGCAGGCCTGAGAGCAGCGCGCGGGTGGGGTTGAGCAGTAGCCGGACGAGGCTGTTCTTGAGGCAGGACAGCCCCTGGGTGAAGTTGGGCTGCCAACGGTGTTTGCGCTGGGCGTGACGCCGGTCGATCTCGGGTTGCTGCAGGGTTTGCATCAGCAGTGCCAGGTTCTTGAGCAGGATGCGGGCGTGCAGGTCCTGCTGGACGGCCTGGGGGGAACGGCCACTGAAGTTCTCCAGGTTCAGGGTTTGCTTGAGGCGCCGGTAGTCGGTTTCGATGCCCCAGCGGCGGTGATACAGGTCGGCAAAGTCTGCCGCAGGAAACGCCTGCGCATCCAGCAGGGAGGTGGCGAGCACTTCCGTGGTGCCCCCCGGCAGGTCCACCCGCACCAGGCGCAGGGTCACCGGGCCGTCTAGATCCGTCCCGGACTGCTGGCACACCTGGCGCGAGAGCCAGTTGGTGCAGGTGAAGGTGTGTTGGGTCTCCCGGTCGCCGGACTGGACAAAGTCCCGCACGGCGCGATTGAAGTTCAGGCGCAGGCGCATCACGAACGGAATCCGGCGTTGCGCCAGATCGGCGAACAGCCAGTGGGCGGGATAGCCGCGATCAAACAGGATCAGGCTGCCTGAGGGGGCGTGATCGAGATGGCTTTGGGCACAGCCGCGCTCACAGATCGTCGGGGAGACGAGCAGGCTGTGCAGGGTCTGGCCGTCGCCCAGGTCGATCAACTGGGACAAGCGGGCCACCGGCAGGCCCTGGTGGGTGCCGAAATGGCTGGCCTGTCTGTCTTCCAGGGGGAGATGGACACTGGAGCCGTCGATGCCCAGCAGGCGCAGGCCGCGCCAGCGGTATCGCAGACCCTGCGCATCCAGTTGTGCCTGAACCACCTGGTTCAGGGCCTCGAACACGGTCGGATCCAGCTTGTGGCGGGCCTTGCAGAAGGCCGAGGCGGTCACCTGACAGGATTCCAGGGCCGCGCCGGTGACCTGCTGGAAAAAGCCGTTCAATTCGGTTTGCAAGGCAGACTGGGGCTGATTGAGCAGGAACAGGGCCAGGTGTTTGAAGTTCAGGTGGCAGCGGCGGGTGAAATCCTGGGGACGTTGGCGGTGTTCGGCGATAAAGGCGGGGTCATCCAGTAGACTGGTTATTTTATGTACAATTTTCAGTCAGGATCTCGCTGGGCGTGTCAACCGTTAGTTTTGGCGGAAGTTTCATGAGGCGTTTTCCTCGTGTGTTTGTGAACCGTAATTATATGATATCTCTGGATAAACGTCACTAATTCAATGACGTTGTTTCATGCTCTGGTTGCGGTTCCGATGTTAGTCTGACAGGAAAAACTCTGACTTTGCACAATGGTGGAGAGATAAGGCAGGCGCTCGTAATATCGGGTGAAAGACATCTGATGGGCAGAACTGCTGTGCCGGGTGAGAGGGCGTTTGATATATCCGGCGAAGTTTTTTTGTCAAGGGAAGAAGCCCGCAGTGGCGAATGGATTCTGGTAGAAATTTAGTTATCTTCTTGGGGTACAGGGGCGGTGCTCATGAGTGAAGCTGTTGAGTACTTTTTTGAATCTTATTTTAATCAAGTTGACATGGGGGCTATAGAGGACTTTGTGCGCTGGGAGAACTGTGGAGAGCACCTGAGTTACACACTATGAGGAGCCCTGATGGAGACGTTTTCCCGGCTTCGCAAAAAATGGGGCCTGCACCAGGACAGCTTGCAGGATGACCTTCGTATAGATGAGTTGGCCGACCTTATTGAGGCGGCCTCTGTACCCCGTGGCCACCTGGAGTCACTGGTTCTGGAGCTGCTTTCAGTGTTACCCGCTAAGGCAGATTCTGATGTGCGGGAGAGCCTCATGAACCTGCTGAGTGAGGCCTACCTCCAGGTTGGTGTTCAAGCAAATGTGGACGAGTACTTGATACGTCACGTTGCCGATATGCCGCCTGGTGAAGCTGTGCATGCCATTGCTATGCTCGCGGAATCTTCCCGGCCAGAGAGCAGGCGTCTCCTCCGGGATCTTGCTCGAACTTCAGATACTGCCCTCAGGCAAACAGCGTCTGGTTATCTCAAGGGACACGCTCATCGGTGTTCGCAAAGGGGGGAGCGGTGATCTGTAGGTCGAGACGCAGGGTTAAGTCTGCCGCCCGGGGTGGGGTGCAGTCTGTCAAGTGGACCACCACCCGGATTTGTTCCCCGGAGGAGGACTGGTAATTACAGAGAAAGAGATCATAGCGCAGCTGGAATGCCTCGTTTGTCGGGATGAAGGAGCCTCTGTTTCCGAGATTGCCCGCTGGGCTTATAAAGTACGGCTTGATTCCTTGAGGACCCTGGACACAGAACTTCTCGATATTCTGGATTCGCTCGCGCTTATGGATATGGGGCCTGAATTCGAGTGGTCCAGAGAGGATCTGATAGCACTTGTCGATGCTCTCAAAGGCCGATCGAAGTTGTAATTTTCTGCCAAGCCCCCGTGTTAACAAGGAGCCGGGGGTTGGCAGTAAACCAGCCTGACGATTACAACCGCTCCACTGCAATAGCCGTAGCCTCACCTCCACCAATACACAATGAAGCCACACCCCGCTTCAGGTCATAGGTCTCCAGGGCGCCCAGCAAGGTCACGATAATACGCGCTCCGGATGCTCCCAGTGGGTGACCCAGCGCACAGGCGCCGCCGTGGACATTGACCTTGTCATGGGGAATGTCCAGTTCCCTCATGGCGGCCAGCGGGACCACCGCGAAGGCTTCGTTGATTTCAAACAGATCCACATCCGACACATTCCAGCCAGTCTTTTCCATCAGCTGCCCGATAGCACCTACCGGTGCGGTGGTGAACCACTCCGGCGCCCGGGCGTGGCTGCTGTGGCCGCGAATGGCCGCCAGGGGTTTCAGGCCCCGTTTCTCCGCTTCCGACTGCCGCATCAGCACCAGGGCCGCACCACCATCGGAAATGGAGGACGCGTTGGCCGGGGTTACGGTGCCGTCCTTGCGGAAGGCGGGTTTGAGGGTGGGGATCTTCTCGGGCCGGGCCTTGCCGGGCTGTTCGTCGGTGTCCACCGTGTCCCGGCCAGTATCCACAGCGACGATTTCGTTGCGGAAATGGCCCTTCTCGATGGCCTTCAGGGCCCGGTCCAGGGAGGCCAGGGCGTACTCATCCTGCTGCTCCCGGGTGAAGCTGTAGTGGTCCGCACAGGACTCGGCGAAGGTGCCCATCAGCCGGCCTTTCTCGTAGGCGTCTTCCAGTCCGTCGAAGAACATGTGGTCCAGCATCTCGGCGTGGCCCAGGCGCGCACCGTTGCGCATCTTCGGTACCAGGTAGGGGGCATTGGTCATGCTTTCCATGCCGCCGGCCGCGATGATATCGGCGCTGCCCACGGCAATCAGGTCATGGGCCAGCATCGCAGCCTTCATGCCGGAACCGCACACCTTGCTGATGGTAGTGCAGGGCGTCGACAGGTCCAGCCCGGCGCCCAGGGCCGCCTGGCGTGCAGGTGCCTGGCCCAGGCCGGCGGGCAGCACGTTGCCCATCATCACTTCACTTACGTCCTTGCTGCCCAGGGACGAGCGTTCGACGGCGGCCTTCAGGGCCGCTGCGCCCAGGTCGATGCCGGACAGGTTTTTCAGGTCGCCCTGGAAGCCCCCCATGGGGGTGCGGGCCATGCTGGTAATTACAATGGGATCGTTGGTCACGGCGTCTTACCTTTGGTGTTCGAAGTCTGATTGCAGAATATCGGCTTTGTCGGTTTTCGGTCCACAGGACTGGTCAACGCGGGCCTTGGTCGCCCGACAACAACTCAGCCCCCCGGCGCCCAAGGGCAACGGCGAGGGCGCCAACAGTGGCGGCATTCTCCGAGGCGGCGTTACCGGACTCGGCGCGCTTGGCGATGCCCTGGAAGATCACGGCCCAGCGGAACAGGACGAAGGCATGGTGGAAGGTGGTCAGCCCGTTACTGAATCCGGCCGCCTCCAGGTAGGTCTCTTCAAATTGCTGGCGTTCGGGAATGCCGAGGGCCTTCAGGTCGGCTCCCATCAGGCCGCCGTACTCTTCCGGTGTGATATGCCACATGGCGGTGGCATGGGCCAGGTCTGCCAGTGGGTGGCCCAGGGTGGACAGCTCCCAGTCCAGCACGCCGACAACGCGGGGCTCGCCGGGGTGCAGCATCAGGTTGCCAATGCGGTAGTCACCGTGGACCAGGGTGGAGGTCTCATCGCCGTCATCATTTTCTGCCAGCCACTTTGCCAGCTGGTCTATCTCGGGGATGTCCCGGGTCCTAGACAGCTCCCACTGCTTGGTCCACCGGTGAATCTGGCGGGTGAAGAAGGGCCCGGTACGGCCGTAATCCTCCAGTCCTTTTTCAGCCAGGTTTACCCGGTGCAGATTCGCCAGCACCTGGGCCTTATGCTGATAGATGGCGGATCGCGCCTCGGGGGTGTGGTCGGGTAGAGTGCTTTCATGGAAGACTTGGCCATCCAGACGCTCCATCAGGTAGAAGGGAGCGCCCAGCATCGACTTATCCTCTTCCAGTCGTACCATCTCGGGCACTGGAACGCCGGAGCCGGCCAGGGCATCCATGATGCGGTATTCCCGATCCACCCGGTGTGCGCCGGGCAGCAGTTCGCCGTTGGGCGCCTTGCGCAGAACCAGTCTGCGCTCACCAACCGTCACGAAGTAGGTGGGGTTGGACTGGCCGCCTGAGATGGGGGTGATCTCGACCTGATCGGGGCCCAGGGGAGCCAGGTCAGGGAAGTGCTCATTCAGGTATTTGATGAGGGCCTGCGGTTCGAAATCGGTTTTGCGATCACGCTCGTTTTTGGGGGTGTTGTTGTCGTGCATGGGCATGACCTTTTGGGATGACGCAAAGACCGCCAGGCGATTCAGGTGTGAACCACAGGAGGCGATCGGCTTCGGTGTAATCAGGATATATCAGACAATAGGCGCCCCGGCCATTCTCTATATCGTCGTAATGGACGATTTTGCGTTCGACCCTGCCCTCGACGATCAGTCCGGTGCTGCAATCGGCTGCTCTGCAATATCGTCGGAATGGACGATTATTTTCCCCGGGGTGCCGAGCAATCTGTTCAAAAGATAAAAACAACAACTAATGACCCGCTTCCGGACCCTTTCGCCTGGCTGGACCGCCGGCGTGTTCCTGCGGGTCAGTACATGGAGGCGCTGTGAACATACTGGAAATCAGCCAGCTGTCACTATCCTTTGGTGGTGTGCATGCCCTGCAGGATGTCAGCTTCCACGTGCCGAAGGACACTATCACCACCGTGATTGGTCCCAACGGTGCCGGCAAGACCTCGCTGTTCAATTGTATCTCCGGTTTCTACAAACCCCAGCAGGGTGAAATCCGTTACCAGGGTGACCCCCTCAGGGGTATCAAGCCCCCGAAGCGGGCGGCCCTCGGCCTGGCCCGTACCTTCCAGAATATTGCCCTGTTCCGGGGTATGACCGTGCTGGACAACATCAAGCTTGGCGCCCACGTCCATATGAAAACCGGCCTGTTGGGATCACTGGCTTATTATGGCCGCGCCCGCCGGGAGGAAATGGAAATCCGCGAAGAGGTGGAGCGGCGCATTATCGACTTCCTCGAGATTGACCATATCCGGCGCCAGCCGGTTGCCAGTCTGCCCTACGGCCTGCAGAAACGGGTCGAGCTGGCCCGGGCCCTGGCCATGCGGCCGAAGGTGCTCATGCTGGACGAGCCGGTCGCAGGCATGAACCGGGAAGAAAAAGAGGATATGGCCCGGTTTATCCTGGATATCCGGGAAGAGTGGGACGTTACCGTGCTGATGGTGGAGCACGACATGGGCATGGTGATGGATATCTCGGACCATATCGCCGTGTTGAACTTCGGCCAGGTCATCGCAGAAGGCAAGCCGCAGGACGTCCAGCAGAACCCGGAAGTGATAAAGGCCTACCTGGGCAACAGCGACATTGATGACCTGCGCAAGCGGCTCAACCCGGACCGGGAGGCCGCCTGATGGACTGGTTGTTTTTCGGTGAAATCAGCCTGGCCGGCCTGGCCATGGGTGGGCTCTATGCCCTGATCGCCCTGGGCTTCGTGATCATCTACAAGGCGACGCGAGTCATCAACTTCGCCATCGGCGAAATCATGATGTTTGCCGCCTACCTGTTCTTGGCCTTTGCCGGTGGCATGGAAATGTCCCCCTGGGTGGCGGTGCCACTGGCGGTCCTTGGCGGTGCGCTGCTCGGTGGTGTGATCGAGAAAACCATGATCCGGCCCATGCTGGGGGAGTCCCCGATTTCCGTGGTCATGGTCACCATCGGTATCGCCAGTATCCTCGTGGGCCTGGTGGAACTGATCTGGACCGCCGATCCCCAGTTGCTGCCCTCCTTCCTGCCCCGTGAACCGGTGTTTATCGGCGAACTCTACCTGGCCCCCAAGATCGCCTATGGCTTCGTGATCGGCATGGCCATGTTGATCCTCTACCTGCTGTATTTCCGCTTTTCCCGGGGCGGCGTGGCACTCCGGGCTACAGCCTCGGACCAGGCAGCGGCCTATTCCATGGGTATCAACGTGCGTCGGGTGTTCAACCTGGCCTGGGTGTTCGGCTCCCTGGCGGCTTCCCTGGCGGGCATACTGGTGGCGGCTACCGGTGGCCTGAGTCCGCAGTTCGGCATTATCGGCCTGAGTGTGCTGGTGGTGGTCATCGTCGGCGGGCTGGACAGCATCCTCGGCGCCCTTGTCGCCGGCGTATTTATCGGCTGGCTGGAAACCGTGGCCGGTGCCTACCTGGGCGGGGAGTACCGCATGCCGGCCACCTTTGCCGTGCTGGCGGTGATCCTTGTGTTCAAACCCTATGGCCTCTTCGGCACCCACGAAATAGAGCGAGTGTAAGATGAGGATCGGTGACGCCAAACAGACGTACCTGGCCGATGAGGCTATCTGGACCAGCAGTACCCAGAAAATCTGGTTTGCCCTGCTACTCGCGGTACTGCTGGCCTTCCCCTTCATGGCCAGTTCCTACCTGTTGTACCTGGGGTGCCTGGTGGGCATCGCGGTGATCAGTACCACCGGCCTGAATATCCTGACCGGTTATACCGGGCTGATCTCCCTTGGACAGGCGGGTTTTATGGGGGTGGGTGCCTATACCGTGGCCTGGCTGTCCCTGAATACCGGGTTGCCTTTCCCCGTCACCCTACTGGCAGCCGGGCTGCTGGCGGCAGCCGTGGGCGTACTCGTGGGCCTGCCATCCCTGCGCGTGAAAGGTCTGTACCTGGCCATTGCTACCCTGGCGGCCAGTGTGTTCCTGCATTTTATCTTTGCCGAGTGGGAGCCGGTGACGGGTGGTATGGAAGGACTTAGCCTGGAGCCGGCCCATCTGTTCGGGCTGGAGTTCCGCAGTGACTTCGCCATGTACTTCATTATCGTGCCGCTGGCGGTACTTGCGCTTTTCGGGGCAAAGAACCTGTTTCGCACCCGGGTCGGGCGGGCGTTTATTGCTATCCGTGACCGGGACATTTCGGCGGAAATCCTGGGTATTCCACTGCTCAAGTACAAGCTGATGTCCTTTGCCCTGAGCTCGTTCTATGCGGGCATCGCCGGTGGCCTGTTCGCCTATTTCTACCGGGTGGTGACCCCGGAGAGTTTCCCCCTGTCCATGTCCATTTTCTACCTGGCGGCGGTCATCGTCGGCGGTATGGGGAACCTGCTGGGGGGCATTCTGGGTGCGGCCTTCATGACCCTGGTGCCGGAAGCGCTGAAACTGCTGACGGCGGTGATGACTCCCTTCTGGCCGGATGCACCGGTGTTCATGTCGCCCATGCTGGAGATTATTTTCGGTGCGCTGATTGTAGGTTTCCTGATATTCGAGCCCCACGGGCTGGCGGAGATCTGGCGGCGTGTACGCCGGTTCTTCCACCTGTGGCCATTCCGTAGCTGAACACCGCTACGGCCATTACAGACCCGACAACACCAACAACAAGAAGCAAGGAGAAGACCCATGTTCAACCAACTGATGCAAAAGGGTCGCCGGCTGGCCGGTATAGGCAGTGTGGTGGCCGCCCTGGGACTGGCCGCACCGGTCATGGCCCAGGACAAGGAGCCCATCGTATTCGGCGGCTCCATTCCACTCTCCGGTGTGTTTGCCTTTGCCGGTATTCATATCCATGCGGGCCTGACCGATTACACCAACTGGCTTAACGACCAGGGCGGTATCAACGGTCACCCGGTGGAATATGTCATGGAGGATACCGCCTACGAGGTGGACCGCTCGGTGGCGGCCTTCAAGAAGATTTCCGGTAACGAGAACCTGGCGACTTACTACGGAGACAGTACCGGTTTCATGAAGGCCATCGCGGCGGAAGCCAACGAAATGAACTCCGTGCTCATGAGCGGTGCGTCCTTTGCGACGGCGCTGACCGACAACGAAACCTATCCGTACCAGTTTATTCCAGGCCCTAACTATACCCAGATGTTCGGCATTATCCTGGAGTACATTGCCAGCCAGGGTGAAGACGGTGATATGCCCACCGTGGCCTTCGTCTACAGCGATACTGAATTCGGCAAGGACCCCATTGAGAACGGCAAGGCCCGGGCTGCAGAGCTGGGTATCGAGGTGGTGGAGGAAATCGTCACCAAGCCGGGCAGTGTGGATGTGTCCGCTGAAGTGCTGAAAATGCGCCGTGCGCGCCCGGACTATGTGGTGTTCCACGGCTACATCCTGTCGCCGATCAATGAATTCATGGTGCAGATGCGCCAGATGGGCCTGGACACCAAGTTCATGGGCACCTTCTGGTCGTCTGACAAACTGATCATCGACAAGATGGGTGAGGACGCCGACGGCTACATGGGTGTCATGCCCTACAACTACTACGACAGTGAAGAAAGCGGACCCATGCTGGACGCGCTCCGTGCCCAGGCCGAGAAGAGCGACCCGGAGGCCGGCTATCGTCCTACCGGCTATATGCAGGGCTGGTTCAATGCCATGGTGTGGACCGAGGTGATCAAGCGCACGCTGGACGCCGGCAAGGAACTCACCGGAGACAATATGGCGGAAGCCCTGGCTTCCATCGAGGACTGGGACACGGGCGGCATTATCGGTATCCCGGTGACTGTGAAGGATATGTCCTTCCCGGTGGGCCGTATCTGGCGCGTGAATGCCAGCGAAGGTCGTTACGAGCCGGTATCTGACTGGATCCACCTCGACTGAGGCTGCTATGGACGCCGTTCTGGAAGTCGACAACATCGAGGTGGTCTATAACAAGACGGTGCAGGTCCTCCGGGGCCTGTCCCTGAGGGTTCCCCGCGGTGCCATCGTGGCACTGCTGGGGTCCAACGGGGCCGGCAAGTCCACCACCCTCAAGAGTGTTTCCGGACTGTTGTCCCTGGAAGATGGTGAAGTCACGGCCGGGGACATTCGCTTCAACGGGCAGAGCCTGAAGGGCCGCCCACCGGAAAAAATGGTTCGGGACGGGCTGTTCCACGTCATGGAAGGCCGGCGGGTGTTCGAGGACCTGACCGTGGAGGAAAACCTGGTGGCGGCCACCTACGCCCTGACCGGTCGTGGGCAGGGTGCCGGTGGGGGCCAGGAAATGGTCTATGACTATTTCCCCCGTCTGAAGGAACGCCGGCGTCAGCTGGCGGGTTACCTTTCCGGTGGTGAGCAGCAGATGCTCGCCTTGGGAAGGGCGCTGATTGCCCGGCCGGAACTGATCATGCTGGACGAGCCATCCCTGGGCCTGGCGCCCCTGCTGGTGGAGGAAATCTTCGAGATTGTCGCCCGTATCAACCGGGAGCAAGGCACGGCCATTCTGCTGGTGGAGCAGAATGCGGCGGTATCCCTGGCCATTGCCTCCTACGGTTACATCATGGAGAACGGCAAGATCGTGATCGACGGACCGGCTGACAAACTCACTGACAACGAAGATGTGAGGGAATTCTACCTGGGCGTTGGTGGCAAGGAAGGCGAAGCCCGCAGTTACCGGGATATCAAGCATTACAAGCGTCGCAAACGGTGGCTTTCATGACAGCACCTGCACTACCTGAACTGACGTTGCCGCAGATGCTGCGGGAGCATGCCCGCCAGCGGCCCCATGAACTGGCCCTGCGCCAGAAGGATTTTGGTATCTGGCAGGCCATTGACTGGCAGACCTACTATCGCCGGGCCTGGCAGTTTGGCCTGGGGCTCAGGGCGCTGGGACTGGAACCCGGCGGCCATGTGGCCATCATTTCCGAAAACCGAGAGGAATGGGTCATTGCCCAGATGGGCATCGGCCTGGTGCGGGGCATCTGTGTCGGGGTCTACCCCACCAGCCCCTGGAACGAAGTAGCCTATGTGCTGGAGCACAGCGACTCCACCATGGTGATCTGCGAGGACCAGGAACAGACCGACAAGGTCCTGGAAGCCTGGCCCCAGCTTCCGCACCTCAAGCACAACATCGTCATTGATATGAAGGGGCTGCGTCACTATCCGGACCCGCCCACGCCCTTTGGGGATGTGGAGGCCATGGGCGCTGCCTACGAACAGTATCATCCGGGCATCGTGGACCAGCTGCTGGATGGGCAGTCCATGGATGAGACCGCGTTGATGATCTACACCTCGGGCTCGACCGGCCGCCCCAAGGGGGCCATGATCTCCTGGCGTAACCTGCATGCAGCCGCGCCGGGACTGATTGAGCTGCTGGATATCGGCGAACACGACACCAGCCTTTCCTACCTGCCCCTGTGCCACGTCGCAGAGCAGGCCTTCACCAATATCGGGCCACTGTATGTTGGCAGCACGGTGAGTTTTGGCGAGAGTCTGCGCACTGTGCAGGAAGACCTGCGGGAGATCGCGCCGACGTTTTTCCTCGGCGTGCCCCGGATCTGGGAAAAGCTGCACTCGTCCATCTATATCAAGATCCAGGAAACCGGGCGCCTGCGCCGGTCCCTGTTCAACCGGGCCATGGCCGCCTGCGCGCCCCTGGCCACCAAGCCGAAGGCGCAATGGAGCCTGTCAGACAAGGCCCGCTATGGCCTCTGGTACTGGCTGGTATTCCGGGCATTGCAGAACTATGTCGGCCTGCGGCGATGCCACATCGCCATGACCGGCGCAGCGCCCATATCGTCAAGCATCCTGGCGTTCTTCCGCACCATCGGCGTGCCACTGGTTGAAGTCTATGGCCAGACGGAAAGCACCGGCGTCGCGACCGCGCAACCGGTTGATGATATCCAGCTGGGTACTGTAGGCAAGGCGGTGAAGGGCGTCGAGGTCAAGCTCGGCGACTTCAACGAGATCCTCCTGCGCGGCGGCAGCATGTTCCAGGGTTACTACAAGAATGACGAAGCCACCGCGACGACCCTGAAGGATGGCTGGCTGCATACCGGCGATGTGGGGGAATGGCAGGGCGAGCACCTGCGCATCGTGGATCGCCTGAAGGACATCATGATCACCGCAGGAGGCAAGAACCTGTCACCCACGGAAATCGAGAACACTATCAAGGCGAGTCCCTATATCAAGGAATGCATTGTCATTGGCGAGGCCCGCAAGTATGTGTCTGCGCTGATCCAGATCGACTTCGACACGGTGGCCAAGTGGGCCGAGCAGGAGCGGGTGGCCTACACGACTTTCCGCAGCTTGTCGGAACATGAACAAGTCAACGCGCTGATCCAGCAGGAAGTCAACAAGGGTAACGACCAGTTACCCCAGGTGGCGCAGATCAAGCGGTTCTCACTGCTGACCAAGGAACTGGACCACGACGATGATGAAGTAACGGCCACCATGAAGGTGCGGCGCAGCAAGATCTACGAGAAGTACACGGAAGTTATCGAGTCGCTCTACCAAGGAGCATGACCGGCCGCAGACCGGACTCCCAAAGTAGAACGCAACTTAACGCAAGCCTCAGGCAATCCGCTTCTTCAACCCGGCCTTCACCAGCTTGCCATTGGCATTGCGAGGCAAAGGCTCGTCCTGGATGGTCACGTAGTCTGGTGTCTTGTAGTCCGCCAGGTTCTCCCGGCAGAACTGGCGGATGTCGTCTTCGCTCAGTTCCTGGCCGTCCACCTGGGTGACGAACACATGGATCTTCTCCCCCAGTACCTCATCCGGATGGGGAATCACCGCACACTCCACTACCGCAGGGTGGCCGGTAATCAGGTTCTCCAGCTCCACGCTGTAGATGTTGTAGCCACCCCGATTGATCATGTCCTTCTTGCGGTCGAATATCCGAACAAAGCCCTGCTCGTCCATGGAGCCGATATCCCCGGATTTCCAGTGGCCGGCGGTGAACTCCCGGGCGTTGGCTTCCGGGTTGTTCCAGTAGCCTGGTGACACCATGGGGCCACTGATCCACAGCTCGCCAGATTCCCCCGGGGCTACCTCGCGGCCGTGGTCGTCCATGATGCGGATATCACCGCAGGGTACAGGCTGCCCCACGCTGTCAGCATGCTCGCCGGCATCGCCCAGGGGCAGGCAGGTAGACGGGGAGGTGGTCTCGGTGGCGCCATAGGCGTTGATCAGCTCCAGGTCTGGCAGCTGCTCCCGTAATTGCGCAATGGTGCTTTCCGGCATGGGAGCGCCACCAAAGCCGCCGATGCGGAAGGCGCTCAGGTCATGGTCGCGGAAGTTGGTGCGCAGCAGGCACAGGTTATACATGGCCGGCACCATGATGGTGTGGGTCACTTTCTCCCTTGCCAGCAGCCTCACTGCTTCCACCGCATCAAAGGCCGGGATGACCACGATGGCACCGGCCACGTGGGTCATGGTCAGCATATTGGCCACCAGCCCGGTGACGTGGCTGCCCGGCGCTACCAGCAAGGTGCGTTCGCCGTCCCCAAGCGCCATGGTGTGCTGGAAGTGCATCACCGAGTGGATGATGTTGAAGTGAGTGAGAATCACGCCCTTGGGCTTGCCGGTGGTACCGGAGGTGTAGAGGATGACCGCCGGTTCTTCCTCCTTGATTGAGGGCAAGGGCGGCTTGGTTCCGGTATCCTTCAGCAGGTTCTCGAAAGGCTCGCTGTGCTCGTCGCCGCCACCGATGGCAAAGCGATGTTTCAGGCCGGGCAGTTCATCGGGCGTGGGCAGTTTGCTGCCCTGTTCGCCGGAAAAGACGACCGCCCTCGCATCGGAATGCTCCAGCATGTAACGCAGCCCGGGTCCCTGTTCGCGGATGTTCAGGGGCATGACAATGGCCCCTGCTCGCAGAACGCCGAGTACCGTCAGCACCAGTTCGGTGCTGTTTCCAATCAGCAGGCCAACCCGGTCACCGTGCTCGACACCCCGGTGCCGGAGCTGGGCAGCCATGGCCTCGGCCCGGTCGGCCACTTCCCGGTAACTCAGCCGCCGTCCTTCGCAAACGATACAGTCTGCCTCCGGTGCCCTTTCCACCGATGCCAGGAACGAATCCAGCACACTGGCCGGACGCTCCTGGTAGCAGCGTACAACACGGTCGCCAAAGTGAAGTTCATGGCGAATGGTGAAATCAGTCTTGCCGGGCATGGTGCTCTCCTCCGCTGATTGGCTGCGCTCAGGGGTATGGGTAAAACGGGCTGAAGGTCTTTGTTATCAATGCTTGTGCGACGATGGAATGGCGTAGGTAACCACCGCATGGGCCACCGGTTTTTCCATATGGCCTTCCGAGTAGATGTTCACCTCCGTCAGCACTGATCGGCGGCCCAGGTGCAAAAGCGTTCCCCTTGCCAATAACGACTTGCCGGACTCCGGTTTGCGGAGGAAGTTGATGTTCAGGTTGCTGGTCACTGCCAGGGGCACAATGCCGATATGGGACAGCACCGCCACGTAGGCGGCGGTATCGGCTGTTGCCATCATGGTAGGACCGGAGATGGTGCCGCCGGGGCGCAGGTGGGAGTCATCCACCGGCTGGCGAACCCAGACTCCCTCTTCATTGACCTGCTCCACGGTTATCGTCGCCTGCGGAAACTCGTCGCTCATGAACGTCTGCAACTCGTCTGCACTTGCCTTGATGGCCATGTTTGAACTCCCGGTGGTGTTTGTTTCAGTGTTCCGCGCCAGCGTCTGCCAGGGCCTGCTGCATTGCCAGCTCCAGGGCTGGCAGTCTTTGGGCAGCGTCGCTGATGGCCTGGATATCCATGGGTTCTGAACGGGCGACCTCCCCCAGGGTGCTCCAGCCGTCGGCGCTGTGTTGGCACGCTTCGGCAGCGGTGGCGAATCTGGCATCGCCGGTCGCCCTGGCAACATCCCGGCAGAAGCTGGCTTCCAGCCGCCGGAAAAAACCACCACCGGTACCGGCCTTTTCCACGAAGACTGGCAGGCTGCGCACTGCTGCGGTCAGTTCGTCCGGACCGAGGCGGTAGGGCCAGGTGGTAATGTCATCGGCAAAGGCCTGCACACCGTCCAGGCCGGAGGCCACCAGGCTGCCTTCCGGCAGGCTGGATACATCGAATAACAGGGCGTCTTGTCCCCCCAGTACCCGCGCGGCGGATGCGGCGGCGTCCCTGGCGCAGGCCAGCAAGTCAGGTAACTGCCCGGGGAAGCGCATGGGGTAGGTGGCAAAGCGGTTGGGGTCCGGGAAGCCGCTGGAACCGTGGGCACGGCGGAAGGCCTCCGCCGGGACTTCCTGGACGTCTTCCCGGTCATTGTCCACGATGAAAACCGTATTTTGCTGATCGTCGTAGCCGATCACGACCACATCATGCCGGGTGTTCGACAGGCGCACCCGCAGGTAGGGCAGCTCGGCGATATCGCACCACACCATGACGGGTCGGCCCTGGTCGATTTCGCCTTTCACCAGGCTCCAGGCCTCTTCCGGGTTATCGAATTGCTGGCGGCGGGTGTCGATGTCCAGGCGCCGGCAGAAATCCAGCTCCATGTCACCGTTACGGCCCACCAGGTAAACCGGTGGTGTCAGCCCCGGATAGCGGGTGTACATGAACGACAAGCCACCACCCAGGCCAAATACCAGGCCCTCGCCCGGCAGCCCGTCATCCGGCAATTCGGGCCAGCCAAGCCCGGCCCAGTGCAGCAGGTCCCGCAGGGCGCCGGACCCACAGTGGCCGCCCAGGGTGTGGGGGTAGTCTGAGATAATCTTCCGCGTCAATGTTGTCTCTCCTGGTGGCCTCAGATGTCCCGGAAGGTGGCAAAGTCCTCCAGCGAGGCCCGTCGTGTGCGTAGCCTGTTTACCGGGTCGCTTTCGTCCATGTAGCCGATGGACATACCGGTAAACAGCATAAGGTCGTCCGGTGGCTGCAGGAAATCCTTCAGGGTTTCGTGGTAGAGGCTCCAGCACTCCTGGGCACAGGAGTCCAGGCCTTCCTCGCGAAGCAACAGCATGACCGTTTGCAGGTACATGCCAAGGTCTGACCACTGGGGCGGTCCCATCTGGCGATCCACGTAGCAGAACAGGGCCAGCGGGGCGCCGAAGAACTGGTAGTTGCGGGCAAACCAGCCCAGACGGGCCGCCTTCTCGTCCCGGGGGATGCCTAGCAGACCGTACATGTCCTCGCCCACCTGGAACCGGTAATCCCGGTATGGGGATTTCAGGCCGGGCGGGTAAACGCTGTATTCGGGGTCTTCCCCGGTGGGAGCTTCCCGGACCCTGGCGGCCATGATGTCCTTGAACGCCTGCAAGTCATCGCCGCTGACCACATACAGCTGCCATGGCTGCAGGTTGCCTCCGGATGGCGCCCGTGCTGCCTTTTGCAGTACCTTTCGGATCAGGTCACCGTCAACGGGCTGGTCGGTAAAGCCCCGCACCGACATGCGGGAGTCCACGGCCGCGGATACCGTATTGGCCTTGCCTCTCATGGATGGTCTCCATGCTGGATGGGTTCTTGTCAGTATTATTGCAGGCACCATAGTGGCGTCTGATGCATAGGTTGGCAATCGTCGCTTACGACGAAGCGGGTTGCGCAGGCCGGTGGGAAAATGGATGCTGGACTCCCTTTGTCATCAGGAACATCGTTACATCATGACTGCAGAATCCCCATCCGGTGCTGTTTTTCGTGGCACCCTGACACCCCGGTACACCGACCAGGACACCTGGCGCCATGTCAATAATTCCCGCGCCTACCAGCTGCATATCGAGGCCCGCATGCAGGCCCTGGTCAACCGCTTTGGTCCCGATGCCTGGTTCTCGGATGCTGAACGCCTGCGGCCTCTGCGGGCGATCACCCAGTTCCGGGAGATGAGCTTCTATGGCAGCGACATTCACTTCGTGGTGACACTCAAGGGCGTGGACCGGGAGCGGGTGCAGATGCGCACCGAACTGAGCCAGAACGACCAGCTGGTGGGTATCCAGGACGTCTGGTTGGGCGCCTTCCTGGACCATGAGCCCGTGCCCCTGCCGGAACCGGTGTACAACAGCTTTCGTGCCGATGTGGACGCTGAACCGGCCGCACTACCTGATGAGGGCTACAGCCAGTATGGAGCAGACTTCTCCCGCTTCCCCGTGCACAAGGAACTGACGCCCCGCTACGCCGACCTGGATGCAGATAGCCAGCGCAGCGAGGCGGCCATCGCCCGATACATGGAACAGGCCCGGTTCGGCACCCTGCAGAACGTGGACATCGGCAACCTGGGGCTGCTGATTGCAGCACTGGATATCACCTACGGTCACTATCGCCCCAGTTCAACGCCAGTGGAGCTGGTCACCGGGGTCAGTCATATCGGCAACACCTCCTTCCACCTCACGGGCGGTGCGCAAAGCCGCCATGGTGTGCACGCCATCGCCAACAGTGTGATGGTCATGGTGGACCTGGAAACCAACCGCCCCGCGCCCATCACCGACCGCATTCGCGAACAACTGGAGAAGCTTCGGCTCTGATCGCCTGCGTCACAAATCGTGCACCACGCTACAACTTCGTCTGTTCCGACGATGGGCGTGGGCTGATGCTCTCCTAGACTGGTTCCATGCCGGGTATGCCCGGTTCAGAACAACGGGAACCACGTCCGGGGGAAACAATGGCAGGTCCACTGACAGGCAAGCGCGTCATCGAAATGGTCGGACTGGGCCCGGCGCCCTTCTGCGGCATGATGCTGGCGGACATGGGCGCTGAGGTGATCCGCATAGACCGGCCCGGCGCCGGCAGGGAGGGCGCCTGGAAGTACGACATCCTCGCCCGGGGGCGCACCACTGTTTGCCTTGACCTGAAAAAACCTGAAGGTGTCGAGGCCGTCCTGAAACTGGTCGAGAACGCCGATGCCCTGATTGAGGGTTTCCGCCCCGGCGTGATGGAAAAGATTGGCCTCGGCCCGGACCAGTGCCAGGCCCGTAACCCGGCGCTGGTGTTCGGTCGCATGACCGGGTGGGGTCAGCACGGCCCCCTTGCCCACGCCGCCGGCCATGATATGAACTACATCGCCATCAGCGGGGCCCTGCATGCGATAGGCCGTGCTGGCGAGCCGCCCGTGGTCCCCCTCAACCTGGTGGGGGACTTTGGTGGTGGCGGCATGCTGCTGACCGTGGGGGTGCTTGCCGCCATGCTGGAAGCCACGAGCTCAGGCAAGGGGCAGGTGGTTGATGCCGCCATGACCGATGGCGCTGCGCTGTTGTCGTCCATGATGTATGGCTTCAAGGCTGCGGGACAGTGGAGCAACAACCGGGGCGAGAACCTGCTGGATGGGGGCGCCCATTTCTACGATGTCTACACCTGTGCCGATGGCCGATACGTAGCCGTTGCTCCCATTGAACCAAAGTTCTATGCCGAGTTGCTGGAGCGCTGCGGGCTGGAGCAACAGGCCTTCGAGCCCCAGATGGATGCGCGTCGCTGGCCGATGCTCAAGTTGAAGCTGGCGGATGTCTTCCGCACCCGAACCCGGGATGAGTGGTGCGAAATCCTGGAAGGCACCGATGCCTGCTTCGCGCCCGTGCTGGACTGGGATGAGGCGCCCCTCCACCCCCACAACCGGGCTCGCAACACCTTTGTCGACGCCGGGGGCTATACCCAGCCGGCGCCGGCGCCCCGCTTCAGCCGGACTCCCTCTGATACACCCGATGCCCCGTCCGCACCGCTGGAAGATCCGGCCCATGTGCTGGCGGAATGGGGCCTGCCGGACGAACTGATCCGCTCGCTTTGAACCGATTGATAAACCGAGGACTGCATTATGTCGATTGACCTGACGCCGGGCTGGCAGGACGAAGAACTGTCCATGTTCCGGGATTCCGTTGCCCGCTTCCTGGAGGCTGAAGTGGTGCCTGCTGACGAGCAGGCCCGCAAGCAGGGCCATGTGGGCCATGAACTGTGGCGCAAGTTCGGTGAAATGGGGCTGCTGTGCATGGATATTCCCGAGCAGTACGGCGGCGCCGGCGGTGACTTTCGCCATGAAGCAGTGGTAGCCGAGGAAATGGGCCGGCGTGGCCTGACCGGCCTGAACCACTCGGTCCACAGCATTGTGGCGCACTATTTCCTGAACCACGGCACGGAGGAGCAGAAAGCCCGGTACCTGCCCCGGATGGCGAGGGGTGAACTGGTGGGCGCCATTGCCATGACCGAACCGGGCACTGGCTCGGACTTGCAGAGTGTCCGCACCCACGCCAAAAGGGATGGTGATCACTATGTGATCAATGGTTCCAAGACGTTTATCACCAATGGCTTCCTGGCCGGAGTAGTGTTGGTGGTGGTCAAGACGGATACCAGCCAGGGCGCCAAGGGCATGTCGATTATGATCGTGGATACGGAGAACCAGCCGGGTTTCAAGGTGGGCCGTGTCCTGGACAAGATCGGAATGAAGGCCCAGGACACCTCAGAGCTTTTCTTCGAGGATGTGCGGGTACCGGAAAGCCAGTTATTGGGTGGCAATGAGGGCAGGGGGTTTTATCAGCTGATGGGCGATCTGCCCTATGAGCGTCTGTTTATCGCCGTTGGTGCCCAGGCGGCAATGGAAGGGGCTTACCAGGCGACTCTGGATTATGTAAGAGAGCGCACCGCGTTTGGCCAGCCGATTGCCGACTTCCAGAACACCCGGTTCAAGCTGGCGGAAATTGCGACCACGTTGAAGGTTGGCCGGGCGTTTGTTGATGAGTGTGTCCGGGGCATGCTGGCTGGAAAGCTGGATACGGCCACGGCTTCCATGGCCAAGCTCTGGGCCAGTGATAATCAGTGCCGGGTTATTGATGAGTGTCTGCAGTTCTTTGGTGGCTACGGTTACATGAACGAATACATGATCGGACGAATGTATACCGATGCACGGATTCAACGGATTTACGGTGGTACCAACGAGATCATGAAAGAGGTGATTTCCCGGTCCCTCTGAGTTTTCCTGATGGCTTTGGTCGAGGCACGTAGACTGCAAGGTTTGCGGGCTGGCTCCGGGGTGATGGTCCTTTCGCCGCTGCGGCGGAGGAAACACCCCCCACCATGCCTCCAGCCCCCCAAGGCCCGAACAACCCTCAGCCCCAGAACTCAATACGTCAGACAATGCCGAGACGCCGGGCAATGGCCACAGCCTGGGTCCGGCTACCCGCATTCAGCTTCGAATTGATATTCCGCAGGTGAGTCCGAACAGTACTGTCAGAGACAAATAGCTTCTCCGCCATGGCGCTGTTGGAATAACCCTCGGATAACAACTGCAGCACCCGGATTTCCTTACGGGTCAGCGGGTCAAGCAGCGTGTTATCCGGTTCAGGTGTCGCCGGCTGGTCCTGGACCTCGGGGCCGAAGGCGTCCAGCAGCGACTGAATATATCCCGCCAGAATCGGGTCTGTGCGTTCACCCCGCTCCCGGAGGCTGCGGGAGTACAGCAGTACCAGCGTGCCGGCAGTCGGTCCCTCGTCGACGATCAGCCGAAGATAACCCTCTGAGGAGGCTACGGGCAGTATATCTGCCATGACTTCCAGGGCTTCCCGCAGCCGGGTGGCCCGATGGAGCGCGATGGCTTTCAGCAGGCGAAGCTTCAGTGCCCGGCGGAAACGGTGTTCGTCGATGGCATACTCCAGTTCTCGCTCCAGTTCCGCCAGCGCCTTTTCCGGATCACCGGTGGCGATTTCGAGCCGGATAGCCATCAATGCGCGGTATTCCAGGTCGTTCGCGGGCAGTCTCAGGGTCTGGACCCGTTGCCACAGGTCGTTATCACCGGCCCGTCCAAGCTCCTGTCGGGCCGCATCAACACGTCTTTGCAGGAGCAGTAACCGGGAACGTTCCAGGCGGGCCGTGGCAACCACCCGGGTCAGGTTACGGATATGGCCGAGGTGTTCCAGTTCCACCAGGATGCGGAACGCCTGGTCAACCTCTCCCCGGGAGAAGGCAATCCGGGCGAGCATGATGTCGCTCAACAGCATGTGGTCCGGCAGCCCCACGTCCCGGGCCAGGGGGCCATAAACGTGTAGAAGCCTTGCCGCCAGTTCCAGCTGGTTCTGTTCATAGATTGCGCCGGCATGCAGAACCCCGGCCCAGGCATTGCCGTTCGCCTGGCTGAAGGACGACGCCTGGCGGGTGGCGCCCACAGCCAGCCGGAAACGGGCGGCGGCCTGGCGCTGGCGGCCTTCCTGCATGTCGATCATGCCCTCGACGGTTTCAGAGTACATCACGTTAAACGCACTGGTATGGGTGCCCTGGGCATCCCTGGCGCCATCGAGCAGTTGCCGCGCCTTGTTGTAAAGGCCCATCACCGAATAGCTGTTGGCCATGGAGTTGATCAGCGCCATGTCCGCAAAGGGCTGGCAGGTGGGCAGCTCCGGCAGGCCCTTTTCGCCGATCTCGATGGCTTCCTCCTGCCGGTCCATCATGGACAGGGTAAGGGGGCGAATGGCCAGGACATGGGGCCGGATCTGTGGGTTGCGGGATGTCTCCAGGCCGATCTCTTCCAGCATCTCCAGGGCCTCGGTGGGGCCGCGGGTAAAGCACAGTGCCCACACCCAGGTCATCTGTAATGCCTCATCCTGTTTCAGCTGGTCGGGTGGAATAGCGCTGAACCAGGTGGAGAGAAGCCGCATTCTTCCCTGGGAGAGCAGATGGGCTGCGTGGATGCGTAGCAGTTCCAGCGCACGGTCATAGTCGCCGCCCTCCAGGGCGTGGTCGATGGCGGGCACGGGACGGTCCTGTGCCTCGAACCATCGGGATGCGGCACGATGAAGGTTCCGGACTTCGTCAGGGTGTTCCGTTGCCAGCTGGGCCTTGAGGAATTCGGCAAACAGGCTGTGATACCGATAGGTATTCTCGTCATTGTCCAGCGGCGTCAGGAACGTATGGCTACGGGCGAGGTGGGACAGCATCGCATCGGCATCCACACCGGGCAGCAGGGCTTGGCAAATGGAGGCATTGAGATGCCTCAGTATGCTGGTGCGCAGCAGGAACGCCCTCACGGGTTGTGGCTGCAGGGCGAGCACGTCATGGGCAAGGTAGTCAGAGATGGTCTGGTCGGCCCCGGAAAACCGTTCGATAAACGCTTCCGGCGAATCATGGCTCTCAAGCGCCAGCGAGGCCAGCCAGAGTGCGGTTACCCACCCTTCCGTCCGGTCGTGGATACGGATGAGATCTTCCTGGGTGAGTGCCAGGTGTCGTCGCGACACCAGAAAATCCGTGGTTTCTTCGACGGAAAAACGCAGCTGGCGGGCGTCGATTTCCAGTAACTGGCCCCGGGCCCGCAGTCGTCCCAGTCCCAGCTCCGGCAGGTTGCGGGTGCCGATGACAAACTGGCCCCGGCGGGGCAGGTGGTCAATGATCTCCCGGATCAGGCCCAGTACGGCGGTATCCTGCACCCGTTCAAAATCATCCAGGAACAGGGCAAAGGCCGACTGGTGTTCTGACAGGCGGCCAACAATCTCCAGCGCAGCGTCGCCGGTTGATGTGAAGGTCCGCTGCTCAGGGGATGGTGACGACTCGCCGTCTTCCGTGAGTTGCGACACGGCGGCGTTCAGGTACCAGAGAAAACGGGACACGTCGTTGTCCGCCTCATCCAGGGTCAGCCAGGCGGTGACGGTACCCTCCTCTTCCATGCGGGCCATGCACTGGCTCATTACCGTGGTCTTGCCAAAGCCGGCGGGCGCCCGGACGAGTACCATGCGGGCGGCTGATGCGCCAAGCACCTTGTCGACAACGTGGGTGCGGGGCACCTGGGCCGCCTGGGACGTGGGCGGGTTGAGCTTGCTGGTCACCAGGGTCCGGCTGGGGGAAGCGGCTGACATCGGTGGTTTTCCTTGTTATTCGACATGGTCGCACGCTGTTGTTGGTGAAATGGTCGCGCGTACCACAAGTCTGTCAGTCTATGCCGGTTCGTGAGTGGGCCGCAACTGTTCCTGGTTCAGATAATGCCTTGTAAATCAACAGAGTGAGAAGTGCATGTTTTGGCCTGAGCGGCGAGGCGGGGCAATTCGTCGGATACGACGATGCTCGCCTGCCGGCCAGGTTCTAACCTGTGCCCATGATTCCGTCCATGGGTTCAGGATCGCCACTGGTGGTCCCCACGCTGGACGTCACAGAAAACAGGATAGAAAGGAAACACTATGAAGCTTGATTCTACTGTCAGTGCTGTGGTTACCGGTGGCGCATCGGGAATTGGTGAGGCCGTCGCCCGTCGCCTCGCGGCCTCTGGCGTGAAGGTTGCCATTTTTGATTTCAACGAGGAACGGGGCGAAGCCATCGCCGGTGAGCTGGGCGGTGTATTCTGCAAGGTGGATGTGACCTCCGAAGCGGACGTGGATGCGGGGCTGGAGAAGGCAAGGGCGGCCAACGGCCAGGAACGTATCCTGGTTAACTGCGCCGGCACCGCTAACGCCCACAAGACCGCCAGCCGGGCCAGGCAAACCGGTGAAATCCGGCACTTCCCCCTGGATGAGTTCGAAAAAATCATCCAGATCAACCTGATTGGCAGCTTCCGTTGTGCTGCCAAAGCGGCTGCCGGTATGCTGAGCCTGGACGGCCTGCAGGATGGTGAGCGCGGTGTGATTATCAATATCTCCTCGGTTGCCGCCCAGGACGGCCAGATCGGCCAGGCGGCCTATTCCGCCTCCAAGGCTGGCGTTGTGGGTATGACCCTGCCCATGGCCCGGGACCTGATGAACGAGGGCGTCCGGGTGAACACCATTATGCCGGGCCTGATCAGCACGCCACTGATGCATGGCATGCCGGACAACGTGAAGGAAGCACTGGCGGCTTCCGTACCTTTCCCCAAGCGCCTGGGCGAGCCGGACGAGATTGCTGCGCTGGCAGAGGTGATGATCACCAACGGTTACTTCAACGGCGAAAGCGTTCGCCTGGACGGTGGCATCCGGATGGCTCCGCGCTGAGGGCCGGTAACTGAACTGAACGTGCCGCATGGCGGCCAGATGAGGATGAGTACATGGCAGAAGCATATATCGTAGCGGCGACCCGAACCGCTGGTGGCCGCCGGGGCGGGCGTCTTTCCGGCTGGCACGCCACCGACCTGGCGGCAGAGGTGCTGGACGATGTCGTGGCCCGGGCCAAGGCGGACCCGGCCCTGGTGGACGACGTCATCATGGGTTGCGTCAGCCAGATTGGTGAACAGTCCACCAACGTGGCCCGTAACGCCGTGCTGGCATCGAAGCTGCCGGAATCCGTGCCCGGCACCAGTGTCGACCGGCAATGCGGCAGCTCACAGCAGGCGATTCACTTTGCCGCCCAGGCGGTCATGTCCGGGTTCCAGGATGTGGTCATTGCTGCGGGTGTGGAAAGCATGAGCCGCACCCCCATGGGGTCCCCCGTGAAGCTTGCCCAGAAGGCTGGCATTGCCGAGCACTACATGGGGCCGAACATTCGTGAACGCTACCCGGATGTTCCGGAGTTCAGCCAGTTCATGGGTGCGGAGATGATTGCGAAGAAGTACGGGCAGTCACCGGATGACCTTCACCGCTTTGCCCTGGAAAGTCACCGACGCGCCATCGCGGCCACTGAAGCCGGTCGTTTCGACAAGGAAATCCTGCCGCTGCAGGCCCGGTTGCAGGACGGCACGGTGCTGGACGAAATGCACACGGTTGATGAAGGCATCCGCTTTGACGCAACCCTGGAAGGCATTGCCGGAGTCAAGGTGCTTCAGGAAGGTGGGGTGATCAACGCGGCCGTCGCCAGTCAGATCTGCGACGGTGCCACTGCTGTAATGATCGTCAATGAAAACGGTCTGAAGAAGCTGGGTGTCGAGCCGCTCGCGCGCATCCACCATATGAGCGTGATCGGCCATGACCCGGTAATCATGCTGGAAGCGCCCATCCCGGCCACCCAGCAGGCACTCAAAAAGTGCGGCATGGGAATCAATGACATCGACCTGTTCGAAGTCAACGAAGCCTTCGCCCCGGTCCCCCTGGCATGGCTTGAAGTAACCGGCGCAGACCCGGACCGACTCAACGTCAACGGCGGCGCCATCGCCCTGGGGCACCCCCTGGGCGCGTCCGGCACCAAGCTGATGACCACCCTGGTACACGCCCTGCACGACCGTGGCGGCCGTTATGGTTTGCAGACCATGTGCGAGGGTGGTGGTATGGCTAATGTCACGATTATCGAGCGGCTTTGATCGCTCTTTGACGCCCTTCCGGCAGCAGCTCCCCTGAGGAGTTGTTGCCCTCTTCATACCGTCCGCGCTGGCCGGCGACAGAAGTCACCGATCAAGCCATAAGTATCCGAACAGGCCTCCGGTACCAGATCCTCAAGGTTGAGATAGGCATGGATCATGTCGGCGTAGTCTTCCAACTGACACTCCACTCCGGCACCCTCAAGCTTGTGGGCATAGGCCACACCTTCATCGTGCAGGGGACAGTAACCGGCGGTGATGACCAGTGTGGCGGGCATACCATCAGGAACCGGCATATGCAGCGGTGAGGCGGCCTGGCGATCTTCGCCGTTGGCGAAGTAATGGTCGAAATACCAGCGAATGCGAGGCTCCTCCAGCAGGTAACCTTCACCGTGTCCGGTGATGGACGGGTGGTCCATGACGTAGTCGAGGCTCGGATAGATGAGTACCTGATGGGTGAGGTTCAGGTCCCTGCTACCTGCCAGTTGTTGGCTGACGGTGGCCGCGTAGGTGGCCCCGCCGGAATCACCGGCAAGTGCCAGCTGGCGTTCGAACCGGACGCCTTCCTGCTCCAGTAACGCCCATACCTGGCGGGTAACATTCAGGCAGTCGTTGAGTCCACCGGGGTAGGGCGTTTCCGGCGCCAGCCGGTAATCCACCGACAGCACCAGCAGGCCCGTGGCCTCGGCCAACTTTCGTGCAATGGGGTCGTAGACAGCGACGCTGCCTGCCATATGACCGCCTCCATGAAAGAACACCATGACCGGCCTGGCGGTATCCGGTTGCGGGTGATAAAGCCGCACCTGTACCAGGCCCTCCGCTGTTTCTGCTTGCAGGTCCCGGATCAGGGGCAGCTCTGGTGCCTTCGTGACAAAGGTGGTTGTCAGGCCGGCCAGGCTGTCCCGGACCATTCGGGGGGTGGCTTCCACGCCGCGGGCCTTTTGTTCGGCGACCATGGGGTTGAGCTGGTCAAGCCAGGCGCGCAGGTTGGGATGTACGTCGGTCATCAGGTTGCTCCGGTGCGGGCAGGTTCAGTGCTGGAAAAGGACTAGCGCTTCGCCGTCACAGATCAGGCGACCATCACGGCCGGTACAGACGGTTGTCAGGTTCACCAGCGCCTTGTCCCGCCGCAGGCGGCTGACGGTCACGCTGGCCTGCAGGGCTTCACCGGTGTCGGCGGCGGTGTGAAAGGTCATGGCCTGCTTCAGGTAGTTGGTGCCGTGGCCGGGCAGGTCCTCCCCCAGCAGGCATGAGAACAGACCGGCAATCAGTGGTTCAGGCACGCCCGGCCAGTCCTGGTCGAGCTGGCAAAGCTCGCACCATTCCCGGACATCTTCTGCGGTGAAGGTCCGGTTCAGCTTGGCAGACTCTCCTTCCTTCAGGGCATCAAAGCGTTCCAGGTTCATGATGCCTCCTTTTCGGGCAAGGTCAGTTCGCACTCGCCGGTCAGGCAGGTTTCTCCGTCCGGTCGGGTGATGGCGGTTTTCAGTATTAGACGGTTTCCCTCAGCGCTTTGTTGCTCCACTACCAACTCCAGCGCTTCTCCGGCGTAGGCGGGGGAGGGGAACATCAGGCTCTGGCGGTTGAGCGTCGACCCCGGCCAGGTCTGGGTCAGCAGGCTGCGGACCACGCTGAACAGCAACATGCCGTGGGATACCGTGCGGCCAAAGCTGGTGCGGGCGGAGAACTCCGGGTCCACATGGATCGGGTTGTGGTCACCGCTGAGCCTGGCGAACCGGTCGAAATCGTCCTGGGTCAGCATGAAATTCTGCTCACAGGGGATATTGGCATCACTCATGGTTCAGTCCTGTCTGAGTACCTGTTTGGTAACCTTGCCCAGCGCGTTGCGCGGCAGCTCATCCACCACCTGGAAATACCTGGGCACCTTGTAACCGGCCAGGCGCTCGCGGCACCAGGCATTGAGGGTGGCAGGATCCGGTTCCTGGCTGTCGGGTCTGAGGCACAGGAAGGCCTTGCCTACCTCGCCCCACTTCTCGTCCGCAACGCCCACCACAGCCACTTCGCTGACTGCCGGGTGCTCCACCAGGACCCGCTCTACTTCGGCGGGATAGACGTTCTCGCCGCCGGAAATGAACATGTCTTTCCAGCGGTCGACGATGTAGTAGCAGCCGTCCTCATCGCAGCGGGCAACGTCACCGCTGTGGAGCCAGCCGTCCGGTTCGATGGCATCGGCTGTTGCATCCGGACGGTTCCAGTAGCCGGGGGTCACATTGGGCCCACGAATCAGCAGTTCGCCGGACTCTCCCTGAGCAACGTCCTTGCCGTTAGTGCCGATGATGCGCACTTCCGTGAGCAGTTGCGGGCGACCCACCGAGCCAATCTTGTCCAGCACATCGTCCTCGTCCAGCAGGAAGACAGTGGGGCCGGTTTCGGTCATGCCCATACCGGTACGCACGCGGATACCCTGTTCGACGAACCGGCGGGCCACCGGCAAGGCCAGCGGGGCGCCACCACAGCCCCAGGAGCGAACATTGCGCAACCGGTCACCGCTGAACGCGGGGTGTTCCAGGATGGCCTGGTACACCGCCGGTACGCCGAAGAAGATAGTGGCGCGGTTCTCCAGTACGTCCATGGCCTGGTCGGGTTCGAAAGTCCTGGCCACCAGCACCGTGCCTCCGGCAAGGAACGCGGCGGACGAGTACAGGTTGATGCCGGCGGTATGGAACAGGGGCAGCACATTGAGCAGCGTGTCCTGTCCCGTCAGGTCCACCGCCAGGCCAATGTTCAGGTAGTTGCTCATCATCATGCGGAAGGTCTGGATCACCCCCTTGGGGCGGCCAGTGGTTCCGGAGGTGTAGAGCAGGTACCAGGGTGCGTCCGGGTCCCGGTCGGGGTGTGGTGTGAGCTCCGGGGTGGTCTCCGCAAGGTCCGTATCATAGTGGCGGCAATCTTCCGCCTTGCCATCAAGGTCTACGAGTACCTCGGCGTGGCCGGACGCCATGAGTTTTTGAGCACTGTCGGTGAATTCCTCGCCAAAGATCAGTGCTTTGGGAGTACAGTCATTCATCAACTGCTCAAGCTCGGGCTGGGCCAGGCGCCAGTTCAGGGGGACCAGGACAAGGCCAGCCTTGGCGCAGCCAAAGAGCATCACAAAGAACTCTGCCCGGCTGTGGCCGAGGAAGGCAATGCGGTCGCCTTCGCCAAGGCCCCAGATGCCGCGGGCGGCCGCTGCAAACCTTGCAGCCTGTTCGTTGAGCTGCCGGTAGTTATACGAGGATCCTGACGCCAGGTCTTCCAGGGCCAGGCGGTCAGGGGTCACGCGGGCCCGGTGGCCCGCCAGGTCAAACCAGTTCATGCGCTCCTCCCGAGAAATGCGGCCATTCCGCGATCGGCCTCATCGGTTGTGATCTGTTCGAGGAATTCCTGTCGCTCCCGCTCCAGTGCGACGGCAGTGTGTTGCGGATCGGGCCGGTTCAGTCGCAGGGTGCGGGCAATGCTCCCTTTCCTGTGACCGGTCAGGGTGGTTGCCAGGGATAGCGCCGTGGCCAGTTCTTCCCCGGCTGCGGTCCCGTATTGGGCCAGCCCCCAGTCCAGGGCATCGTCGCGGGTAATGGTGCGGTTGGTGAGCTGCACGTCCAGGGCCCGCCCCCGGCCTATCCGTTCCGGGAGCAGGGCGGTCCAGCCGCCATCCGGACTGTACCCTACGACGGTGTACCAGGGCGCGAAGCTGGCCCTGGGCCCTGCCACCACGATGTCGCTGGCGAGCACCAGCCCGATGGAGCCACCGGTGACCATGCCGTGCACTGCGCTGATGGTAGGGACTGGCAGCTCCAGCAGCTGGCAGATCACCTTGTTGAGCGTGCCTACCACGGTACTGGCGTAGGTGTACCGTTCCGCTCTTGGCGTATCGTAGAAACCGGCCACGTCGCCACCGGTGGAGAAGGATTTGCCAGCAGCATCAATAACCAGTACGTCAGGCAAATCCTGTCGGCACTGGCCGAGGGCGCGGCCCAGGTCTTCGAGCAGTTCAGGTACCAGGGCATTGTGCCGTTCAGGGCGATTCAGCGTCAGTCTGCCAATGCCGTTTTCTACCCGGTAGATAAGGTGGTGGTAGCGATTCTCGCTCATCCCCTGTCTCTCCCGTTCAGGGCCAGGCCGTTATGGAACAGGTCCGAGATGGTTTCCACGATGGGGTCGAAGGCGCCGTCACCCTGTTTCGCGCGCTGGTCCCACAGGGCGTACTTCAGGCCGAGGAAATGGGACATGCCCATCAGGGCCCAGGCCCGGTGCTGGTTGTTGCCTGCACGGATCTCGCCCTTGCGGGCGGCAGCATTGAGCATGTCGGTGTAACCCCGGGCAAAGGTCTCGTAGTACTCCTGGTAGATGGCTTCGTCCACGAACTGGGCCTCCTGCAGAACCCGGTAAAGGGAGGGGTGGTCAGCCAGGTACTGGAGGAAAGCTCGCAGGCCCTGCTCTTCCGCTTCCAGCCGGTCACCGGAGCCGATCACCTGGGCGGCCAGGTGGGCGCGCAGCTTGTGGCCCAGATCCATCACCAGCTCCCGCAGGATTTCTTCCTTGCTGGTGAAGTAGGTGTAAAAGGTGCCCTGGGCGACCCCGGCGGCCCTGGTAATGTCAGTCACCCCGGCGCGGTGATAGCCAAGGGTGCCGAACGTCTCTTCCGCGGCTACCAGTATCTTTGCCCGGGTTCGCGCACCCCGGGCCGTTTTTGGTGCGCCCGGAGACTGCGGGGCTTGTGTTGTTGTGCTCATCAGCCTGTTCCTTTCGCGTCGGTGGCAAGACGGAATCGTGTCCGCCCCCCGGGTAGAGGGGGTGACTTTCCTGGTGATTTATCATCACGAAACATGAATCGGTCGTCAACTAATTTAGAAAGGTGCCAAAAGCCTGTCAAGGCGGATAGTCCGCTTGGAATCTCGCTCTCAAGCTATTATCTAGTTTGTTTCTATCGATAACTGAGCAACTGATAGACAAAAACCTGCACTTTTTTCTTGATAAAACCTGAATCGGTTGTCATATTTAGTTTTGAATAATGACAAAAGGGATATGGTGTCCGACAGATTCACCGCCCGACTAAACAGCAAAGCCCGACAACAAGAACAGGGGATAGTGTTATGAAGCGCATCATGCTTGCAGCCGCCATTTCCATGGGGGCGGTTTCCGTCCAGGCTGCCGACTCAATCCGCATTGCCCACGTCACCGGTTTTACCGGCCCGCTGGCGCCCTACGCCGAGCAGCTGGATATTGGCCTGAACATGGGTTTCGAGTACGCCACCGACGGCACCATGAAGATCGAGGGCCGTCAGATCGAGATCTCCCGCAAGGACACTCAGCTGGACCCGGCCCGGGCCCGCGCGCTGGTGGAGGAAGCCTATGCCGAGGATGATGCTCACATTGTGGTGGGTCCGGTGTCTTCCGGCGTTGCCCTGGCGACCTTGCCGCTGGCCCAGGACTACGAGCGCATCATCATGCCGGAAGGCGTGGCGGATGCCATCACCGGTGCCGAGTGGAACCGCTACGTATTCCGGGTAGGCCGTAACTCGTCCCAGGACGCCGTCTCCAACGCGGTTGCTCTCGGTGAGCCCGGTGTGTGTGTCTCCACCATCGCCCAGGACTACGCCTTTGGCCGCGACGGCGTCGCCGCGTATAAGGAAGCGATGGAAGCCCAGGGCGGCGAGATTGTCCACGAGGAATACCTGCCCACCGATGCTACCGACTTTACCGCCGCGGCACAGCGCCTGTTCGATTCCCTGAAGGACCGCAGTGACTGTGACAAGGGCAAGTATATCTTTGCTATCTGGGCTGGCTCGTCCAACCCGTTGGGCCGGATCCAGGACCTGGATCCAGGCCGCCATGGCATCAAACTGGCTACGGGGGGCAATATCCTGGCCGCACTGGTTGGTTATTCTGATTTCCCGGGCATGCAGGGTGCCGGCTTCTATTACTTCGAATCGCCGGATAACGAGATCAACGAGTGGTTTGTGGAGCAGCACTTTGAGCGCCATAACGCAGCCCCGGATTTCTTCACCGCCCAGGGTTTTGCCCAGGCGATGGCCATTACCGAGGCCATCCGCGAAGCTGGCGGCTCCACCGACACCGAGGATCTGATCGCCGCCTTTGAGGGGCTGACCTTCCAGACCCCGAAAGGTGAAATGGAGATCCGTGCCGAGGACCACCAGGCCATGCAGGACATGTATCACTTCGAGATTGAAGTGGAAGAGCGTGATGACTGGTTTGCAGGTCGCACCGTCGAAGCGGGCGTGCCCAAGCTGATCCGTATTATTGATCGCAGTGAAATGGACATCCCGGTCCGTAACTGAACGATTCCTTCCTGGAAGGCCCCCGGATCCCCGGGGGCCACACAATGAAGAGCAGACAGCCGGAGTTGTTCATGTCATCCGAACAAGCGGTGCTTGAAACCCGTGATCTCACCATCAATTTTGGTGGGCACGTGGCGGTCAACCGGGTCTCCTGCCAGTTCCACAAGGGGACCCTGACCTCCATTGTCGGTCCCAATGGCGCCGGCAAGACCACCTGGTTCAACCTGATTTCCGGGCAGCTGAAGGCCACCGCAGGCCAGGTCCTCCTCAATGGCGAGGACCTGACCGGGCTGACGGCAGCACGCCGGGCCGACAAGGGCCTGGGGCGTGCGTTTCAGCTGACCAACCTGTTTCCCAACCTGACGGCGCTGGAAAATGTGCGCCTCGCCGTCGCCGCCCGTCACCATATCGGTCATGTGTTCTGGCAGATGGCCAGCCACCGCCGGGACCTGACGGACCGGGCCATGGAGTACCTGACCCGGGTTAACCTGGCTAACCGTGCAGGCTACCTGGTATCGGGCCTGCCCCACGGTGATCAGCGCAAGCTGGAAGTGGCCCTTATGCTTGCCCTGGAGCCGGAAGTGTTCATGTTCGACGAACCAACAGCGGGTATGAGCGTCGACGAGGTGCCAGTCATTCTCGATCTGATCGCCGATATCAAGAAACAGCAGGACAAGGTCATCCTGCTGGTAGAACACAAGATGGACGTGGTGCGGTCGCTTTCTGATCGCATTGTTGTACTGCATAACGGTGAACTGGTCGCCGACGGCGAGCCAGCAGAAGTGATTGCTTCCCCCGTAGTACAGGAGGCCTACCTCGGCGCCTCACCGGATCAGCAACCGGAGGTGGCACATGGCTGAGCCCATACTGAAACTGTCCGGCGTGAAGGCGGACATCGACCAGTACCATATTCTCCACGGTGTCGACCTGGTGGTGCCAAAAGGTGAGCTCACAGTTCTGCTGGGCCGCAATGGCGCCGGCAAGAGCACCACCCTGCGGACCATCATGGGTCTGACCACCCTGACCGGTGGCACCGTGACCTACCAGGGCCAGGACATCAGCCGCTGGCCAACCCCGAAAATTGCCCGGGCGGGTATCGCTTTCGTGCCGGAGAGCATGGGCATTTTCGGCCTGCTGACCGTGCGGGAGAACCTGGTTCTTGCTGCCGTCAGCGGCCCCATGGACGAGGCACGGCTGCAGTGGATATTCGACCTGTTCCCGCCCCTGAAGAAATTCTGGGACAAGCCGGCCGGTACCCTTTCCGGCGGCCAGAAGCAAATGCTGGCCATTGCCCGGGCAGTCATCGAGCCCCGGGACCTGCTGCTGGTGGACGAGCCCACCAAGGGCCTGGCACCGGCGATTATCAATGACCTGGCCGATGCGTTTGAACAGCTCAAAGAGCAGCAGGTGAGCATCCTGCTGGTCGAGCAGAATTTCAACTTCTCCCGCCGGCTGGGCCAGACCGTGGCAGTGATGAACGACGGTGCTGTTGTGCATGCTGGCACCATGGCCGAGCTGGCGGAGAATGACGAGCTTCAGCAGGACCTGCTGGGCCTTGGACTGGGAGCACACCAATGACTGAGGAGACCACTGCCATGCCGATGTCCGACGCCGGGTCCGGTAGCGAGCGGGAGCGCCGCAGTCCCATTGAGTGGCTGAGGGACCAGCGAGAGCATCGGGCCCACCTGTTCCTGCTGGCCATCATGTTGCTGGCATCGATTGCCGTTATCGACTTTCAGACCTGGCTGGTATTGACCATCAGCGGGATCGCCATGGGTGCCATCCTGTTCCTGATGGCGTCCGGTATGACCCTGACCTTTGGCCTGATGAGCGTGCTGAACCTGGCCCATGGTGCCTTCATCTCACTGGGCGCCTTTGCCGGGGGCACGGTGCTGGCCTTCTGGCTGGACGGCTTTGCCAGTTCCCCATCCTTCCTCACCAACCTGGTGGCCATAATACCCGCGCTCCTGTTTGCCGCATTCATTGCCGGTGTGGTGGGGTTGGTGTTCGAGAAACTGGTAATCAAGCCGGTCTACGGCGACCACCTGAAGCAGATCCTCGTCACCGTTGGCGGCTCCATCATTCTGATGCAGCTGATCGAAGTGATCTGGGGGCCCAATGAGATTCCTGTAACCCGGCCGGAAGCCTTAAGTGGCGCCTTTATGGTTCCAGAGGCGCTGCCACTGATTGGTGGCATTGTTCTGGAAAAATACCGCCTGGTTGCGGTGGTGCTGGGGCTGGCGATCTATGCCGGCATGCTGTGGGTTATTGACCGTACCCGCATCGGTATCCTGATTCGCGCCGGCGTGGAAAGCCGGGAGATGGTGGAAATCCAGGGCTACCGTATTCACCTGCTGTTCCTGGGTGTGTTTATTGCGGGGTCGGCGCTGGCGGGTCTCGGCGGCGTCATGTGGGGCATGTACAAGGAACTGCTCACGCCCCATATGGGGGATGAAATGATGATCTCGGTGATCGTGGTGATCATCCTCGGTGGGCTCGGTTCCATACGCGGCTGTTTCTATGGTGCCCTGCTGGTGGGGCTGATCAACCTCTACATCGGCTTTGTCGAGCCCCGGCTGGCGGCAGTGGCCACGGTCGGGCTGATGGTAGGCGTACTCATGTGGCGGCCCCAGGGGCTGATCCCGGTGATCAAGGTTTAGGGAGAAGCAAAGATGTTAAGTCGAATTCTGTCGGAAGACTTCCCCCGCAGCAAACCCCTGACGGCACTGCTGCTGGTCATCGTGGTGAGCCTGGTGCTCGGGCCCTTCCTGTTTGACGGTATCCGGGCATTTACCACCCTTGGCATGATCTGTGTATTTATCATGGTGGTGGCGGCCTACGACCTGATGCTGGGATACACCCACATTGTGTCCTTTGCGCACACCATGTTTTTCGGCATCGGTGCCTATGGCGTTGCCATGGCCGTAGACGGCATGGGTAATACCTTCGGGGCTGTACTGGCAGGCATTGTTGGTGCGCTGGCGGTCAGCTTTGTGCTGTCCCTGTTGCTGGGGCTGTTGTCCCTGCGGGTTAAGGCCATCTTCTTTGCCCTGGTGACGCTGGCCGTGGCCTTTGCCTTCCTCAGCCTGGTTACTCAGTTGTACAACATCACCGGCGGTGAGGATGGCATGCGGGTACGGGTGCCCCGGGAGCTGGGGCCAGCGTTCCGGCCCTTTGAGGATACGTTGCCCGGTATCGATGTTCCCACTTTGCTGAAGGGATTGCTGACCCAGCCCTGGAATATCGGGCAGGTGTGGCAGGAGGCCACCTTCGAGGTGCGCTTTAACGGCCGCAACGTGATGTACTACGTACTGGTGGCCATGGCAACCGGGGTGTTCCTGTTCCTGCTGCGTCTGGTGAATTCGCCGTTTGGCCGGGTGTTGCAGGCGATCCGGGAGAACGAGTTCCGGGCAGAGGCGCTGGGCTATCGCACGGTGGTTTACCGTACCGCGGTGGTGATCCTGTCCGCCCTGGTGGCGACCCTGGCGGGTGCCGGGTTTGCGCTGATCAACCGGTATGTGAACCCGGAGAACACCCTGAATTTCGAGCTGATGGTGTTCATCCTGCTGATGTGCGTTATCGGGGGCATGGGTACGCTGTATGGCGCCATCGTGGGGAGCACCCTGTTTATCCTGGCGCAGAATTACCTGCAGGACCTGCTGGGATGGATCGGGCAATACACCGCCGGCATTCCGTTGGTGGAGAACCTGCTGGGTGAGGACCACTGGCTGCTCTGGTTTGGTGTGCTGTTTGTGCTCAGTGTGTACTTCTTCCCCGCCGGGGTGGTGGGGCAGCTGCGGATCTGGTCACTGCAGCGGCGTAACCGGAAGTCGCCACCGCCTTCCGGGCCGGAGGCCGAGCCTGTAGTGCAGACTTGAGAGAGGTGTCGATGGCGGTGCAAGACGTCCCGGCGCTGGGGAGGTCTTTCGCCGCTGTCTAATCCCATATTCGTCGTAACAGACGAGGCCTGGCGGGCATTCAATGGAGAGTATAAGAAGAAACAGGAGAGTGCCCATGAATAAAGATACTTCAGTGGTATATCAGGTCGTTGATGCCGTAGCCTGGGTTCGCATGAACCGCCCCGACTCCCTCAATGCGTTTAACGACAGTCTGCGCCGTGAACTGGCCGCTGCATTAACGCGTGCATCTGACGATCCGGAGGTCCGGGTTATCATCCTCGCGGCCAATGGCCGTGCCTTCAGTGCAGGAGCCGACCTGATGGAGGAGAAGTCTCCCGACAAGTCGGATGTCACACAGCAGCTGTTGGAAGACTACAAACCCGTCCTGGACGCTATCCATAACTCACCAAAGCCCGTCATCGGCGTGGCACCGGGAGTGGCCGCCGGGATAGGCGCCTCGGTTCTGATGAGTTGCGATCAGGTGGTGATGGCCGACGAGGCCCGGATTTACATGGCTTTCAGCCATATCGGCCTGGTGCCGGATGGCGGGGCTACCTGGTTGCTGTTCCAGAGCCTCGGTTACCACCGCGCATTCGCGTTGATTACCGAGGGCGGCAGTATCAGTGCCAGGGAATGCCTGGAGCTTGGGCTGGCTCGTGCCGTGGTACCGGTTGACCAGGTGGAGGAGGTCGCCGCCGGGATTGCTTCGACCTTGTGCGGCCGTTCATCAGTCGCTACCGCTGAAGCCAAGGCCCTGCTGCGCCAGGCATCCACTGCTACCTACGACGAGATTTTTCGGGCAGAAGCCATTGCCCAGAAGCGTTGTTTGCACAGTGATGCTGCGCAGGAGGCGATTGCACGATTCAGGAACAAGGGGGGATAAATCGCATAACAGCTTTGGCTGTCATACGTAATTGAGCTGTGACTGGGTAATGCCGAATGGCACCGGAAGCGGTTATGGCGGGGGCATGCGGCCCAACGTCATCAACTTAAGCCCCGCAGAGTCCAAAATCCAGTTCCAGCCGAAGCCATGGGCGGGGTTTGGTGGCATCATCGTAACGATATCGCGGCAATGAGCGCCAGCTGAAGCGATTTGTTGGGGGATGGACCGGATTTCAGGCGGGTCATGACCTGTACAGGTGGGGAGGCGCGTTTTCAGGGCGAGCGGAAGCCGACCGCTCCGGAAGCAGCCTGTTGGTTGGGTGAGTGGTGGGGTCCGGGTTGTTAACGCAACTTAGCGGGTGGGCTTATACCCCTCGCAGCCTTTGGTGGCGCACCGCCGGCGTTTTCGCGAGCTGGAGCGGCCGGGGCGGATGGCGCCCAGGGCGCTGGCTATCAGTTCCAGCAGGCCTGAGAGCAGCGCGCGGGTGGGGTTGAGCAGTAGCCGGACGAGGCTGTTCTTGAGGCAGGACAGCCCCTGGGTGAAGTTGGGCTGCCAACGGTGTTTGCGCTGGGCGTGACGCCGGTCGATCTCGGGTTGCTGCAGGGTTTGCATCAGCAGTGCCAGGTTCTTGAGCAGGATGCGGGCGTGCAGGTCCTGCTGGACGGCCTGGGGGGAACGGCCACTGAAGTTCTCCAGGTTCAGGGTTTGCTTGAGGCGCCGGTAGTCGGTTTCGATGCCCCAGCGGCGGTGATACAGGTCGGCAAAGTCTGCCGCAGGAAACGCCTGCGCATCCAGCAGGGAGGTGGCGAGCACTTCCGTGGTGCCCCCCGGCAGGTCCACCCGCACCAGGCGCAGGGTCACCGGGCCGTCTAGATCCGTCCCGGACTGCTGGCACACCTGGCGCGAGAGCCAGTTGGTGCAGGTGAAGGTGTGTTGGGTCTCCCGGTCGCCGGACTGGACAAAGTCCCGCACGGCGCGATTGAAGTTCAGGCGCAGGCGCATCACGAACGGAATCCGGCGTTGCGCCAGATCGGCGAACAGCCAGTGGGCGGGATAGCCGCGATCAAACAGGATCAGGCTGCCTGAGGGGGCGTGATCGAGATGGCTTTGGGCACAGCCGCGCTCACAGATCGTCGGGGAGACGAGCAGGCTGTGCAGGGTCTGGCCGTCGCCCAGGTCGATCAACTGGGACAAGCGGGCCACCGGCAGGCCCTGGTGGGTGCCGAAATGGCTGGCCTGTCTGTCTTCCAGGGGGAGATGGACACTGGAGCCGTCGATGCCCAGCAGGCGCAGGCCGCGCCAGCGGTATCGCAGACCCTGCGCATCCAGTTGTGCCTGAACCACCTGGTTCAGGGCCTCGAACACGGTCGGATCCAGCTTGTGGCGGGCCTTGCAGAAGGCCGAGGCGGTCACCTGACAGGATTCCAGGGCCGCGCCGGTGACCTGCTGGAAAAAGCCGTTCAATTCGGTTTGCAAGGCAGACTGGGGCTGATTGAGCAGGAACAGGGCCAGGTGTTTGAAGTTCAGGTGGCAGCGGCGGGTGAAATCCTGGGGACGTTGGCGGTGTTCGGCGATAAAGGCGGGGTCATCCAGTAGACTGGTTATTTTATGTACAATTTTCAGTCAGGATCTCGCTGGGCGTGTCAACCGTTAGTTTTGGCGGAAGTTTCATGAGGCGTTTTCCTCGTGTGTTTGTGAACCGTAATTATATGATATCTCTGGATAAACGTCACTAATTCAATGACGTTGCCTGAATTCCACACTGACTTCCTTATTACGGGGGCTATTCCTTATCGATGCAATAGTCCTCTAAACCATCCAGATATTTCCCAGCCGGACCCGAAGTGTAGACGTCGCCTCCGCGCATGAAACTTTGAACATCCTGAATTAGATCTTTTACCTGATGATCAGTCATGACATAACCGCCAACGCCACTAAGTTTCGCAAAAATAGCTCGTTTTCTGATCGCATTTTTTTAGTTATTCCTGGTTCAGCTCTTGGGTTATCTAATTCATTAGTCAGCCACTCCAACGCAAGACGCACTCTCAACACATCATTTTCTGGCACATTTTTATAACCAAGACTTCTTCGGAAATTCTCGTTTGTCCATAGCCTGTTCAAAACTCCAGACGCTTTGCTATTTCCAAGCATCTTTATTAAGGCGGCGAACACCCGATGTTTTTTATCAAGTCCTCTTTTCGGGGCATTTGAAGTCGGGGCTCTCGTGGCTACAGGTCGTGTAGGCACTGGTCTTGCTGGCACACTACTCTTCGACGAGACCATCCCTGTAAAGCTATCATCCTCACTCCGAAAGACGATATCAGCATTGGGAGCCATTCTTCCGTAGTTATTAACAACAAACTCCCACAGCCTTGGCTTCATGCTATTAACCAGCTGTGGATCTTCATCTAATATTATGCCCCAAATAGCCGTTTCAACAGCAGTGTTCACGTATTTACCTGATCGGAGATCAGAGAAATATCCACGAATCGCCTGACCGAGAACCGAAAACCTTACGTCGTTTTCAGAAAACTCTTTGTTGAGCTGTGCCCCCATCGAAGAGGTCGTGTTGAGTTGGAGCGACTTTTTACGACCATCCTCGATGAATTTGCCCAGTTTTTTCCCATAAGCGGCAATGAACGGATCAGCGTACTCCTTTCGCATATTTCTCTCTTGAAGGAGATAAGTTCTAACTTCATTGATCTCATGCTCGTAAGACTTAAAACCATCAAAAACCCCCATACGTAATCCCATCAGAGTTATTGGTTGATCGAGTTACTGCGGATTCAGGCAAACCCAAAGAAGTATAGGCGGTCTACCCGAAATCGCCCACCCCGGTTCCACATGAGGCGCTGCACGCCCGTGTATCGCAAACGGTCGAGCTGACCGAGGTAAACGGTCCAGGAACCCCAGCTAAACCAACTTTCCGGAGTTCGCCAGACTCCCGGCCTCTTAAGAAGGAGGCTGACCATGAACCATCAGTTGACCCCGCCGCAGGCATTCTGGCTGGGGCATTTGTACCACGCGCACTCACTGAACCTGAGCCTGAGTGCCTATGCCAAGGATCAGAAGCTCGATATCATTGAGCCAGTCGTCTGTGAACGGGCTTTCATCATCGGTCACAGACTCAGTCTCTGAATCTTCGAAAATACCGCCCGCCTGGCTGATATCTTGCCAGTCGGGGGATGTCACTATTGGTTCTGGAACTGGCTCGGAGTCCGATTCTGGCTGAGGCGTCTTCAGTCCCAGCCCGTCATGGCTGACGTACTCCTTGCCCTCGTGGACGGTGTAACCCGTGTATTCGTCAGGCTTGAGTTCATCGCTTTTGGAGAACAGGGATTTCAGGGTTTTGAACATAACGGCATCATCCAGATTCTTGAATTGAGTTGCTTCCCGACAACCTAGCACACAACCAAAAAGATCTAAGCGAATGCCTGAGGGGCCGTGCCCCTGACCCCGTATTAGGTCCATCCAGAGTTGGAAAAATCCGACTCATGACCCCGGCCTAGATTTTTATGGATTCCAGTGGAGATACAAGCCAACACTGGGGTACGGCGAATGTTCGCTTCTGTTTAGCGACGGGGGGAGCCTGATCGAAACCCGAGGGTGAGCATCGACCGGGGCTGGCAGCGTCTGCGGTGTCCTAAGGGACCAAGGACACAAATTACGCACCTAGATCTCAATACTCTCAGCTATCTCCAGAGCATCCTCGACCTCGACACCAAGGTACCGCACGGTGCTCGACATATTCGTGTGTCCCAACAGCAACTGGACGGCTCGAAGATTCTTGGTCTTCTTGTAGATCAATGTCACCTGGGCCCAAGTGATTTAGATAGTTGGATTTCAGCAGCGATGTCGGCTCAGCCTGAGGGCATTCGCTGGATGCGGAATCTGCGACTGCATTCAGTGTTTGGCCGTCAGCGGGCGTTGTCCGGTACCGAGTGTGCTCATGATTGGACTCTTTTTCAAAGTGGTTTACCGCCAAGGCCTGGTGGGGGCACAGTGGAGGCTCCCACCAAGGCCTTGAGCCCCGGATCCCTAATAAACACTCAGCCACCAAAACTCATAACATCAGACAATACCGAGACGCCGGGCGATAGCCACAGCCTGCGTCCGATTGCTCGCATTCAGCTTGGAATTAATATTCCGTAAATGAGTCCGCACGGTGCTGTCGGAGACGCACAGTTTCTCCGCCATGGTGCTGTTGGAATAGCCCTCGGACAATAACTGCAGTACCCGGGTTTCCTTGCGGGTAAGGGGATCCAGCAGGGTGCTTTGCGGCTTTGATGAGGCTGCCTGCTCCTGGATTTCTGGACCGAAGGTATCCAGCAGTGACTGGATATAGTCGATGCGGAGCGGCTCGGTATGCTCATTATTTTCCTTCAGGCTCTGGGAAAAAAGCAGCGCCAAGGTGCCAACCGCATGGCCTTCATCCTCGATTCGCCTCACGTACACTTCCGAAGAGGCGATGTGTAACACACCTCTCATAATCTCCAGGGCTTCCTGTAGGTGGGGTTTAGAGGTGAGGACGATCAGGTTCACGCTACAAGGCGCGGCATCCTTGCCCTCAGGGTGGGCGTCAATCTCCTCCAGCCATTCTACGAAGTCTTCGCTGGGACGTTGATTAAGGCCCGGAAAGGCATCCTCGACACCGTTGAGTCGGCTTTCTACCTCTAGTTCCAGGCCCGAAGTGAGAAACATGGGAGCAACAATGGCCGGGGCTTTGAGCCGGCCCTGAAAGGATTCGGGAGTAGCCATAAACAAAACTCCTGTCTTGTGCGTTGCGAAACCCGGCGGAAAGGTTATTGGTCTTGGGGCTGGAGTGCGCTAGCAGCTTCGCCGGGTATCTGTTTTCTTGCGCCAAAAGAAATAATCCCAGAGGCTACAGTTAGTTTTTGTCAACTCTCGGCCGACACTTCATAAAGCTCTCTCAGGTTTCGCTTGAGGATTTTGCCACTCGGGTTACGCGGTAAGGCATCGGCGACAACCACTCGCTTGGGAACCTTGAAGCTTGCCAGTCGCGCCTTGCAATGATTGACGACCATCTCTTGGTCGATGGTCGAACCGTCCCGGGGAACAACGATTGCAGTAACAGCTTCAACCCAAACAGGGTCGCTTACAGCAATAACGGCTACCTCTGAAACCTGGTCCATCTGGAAGATGGTTTCTTCTACCTCTCTGCTTGAAACGTTCTCACCTCCGGTCTTGATCATGTCTTTCTTGCGGTCGACGATCGTCAGATAGCCTTCCTCGTCGAAGAATCCTAAATCTCCACTATGAAACCAGCCGCCCTTGAACGCCTCCCTGGTGCGCTCTTCATCATTGAAGTAACCACTCATAAGCTGGGGTGACCGATGTACAATTTCCCCAACGGTTCCGGTTGGTACCTCCTGCTCAGCGTCATCCACAACACGAGTTTCAACATTGAACACAGGCTTACCTGCTGATCCGGCTTTCCGTATCTGGTCCTCCGGCCCGAGAATAGTCGCCGTGGGAGCAATTTCGGTCTGGCCATACAGGTTCCATAAGCGGACCTCTGGCAGGCGCTCTTGAAGTTCCTGCAGAACAGCGACTGGCATAATTGCAGCACCGTAATAACCCTTGCGTAATCTGGATAACTTTTCGCTGTCAAACATTGGAGAGCGGAGCAGTGATATCCAGACGGTGGGTGGAGAGAAAAACGAGGTGACCTGGTACTTTTCAAGCGCTGGGAGAATGACCTCCGGAGAGGGAGTGGCGGTGATGACGTTCGTGACACCTGCGTAAACGCAGGTCCCGAAGAAGGTGTCGAGTTGCGCGCAGTGAAACAGCGGCAATGCGTGCAGCATTATGTCTGACGACTCGAATCCAGCGGCCATGACGCAGCTCATATGCTGGGTCACGACGGCTTCATGTGTAAGCATGGCACCCTTTGGAAGGGATTCGGTGCCACTGGTATAGACAATTTGTGCCAGCATGTCCCCGGATACACCGGGGCGCTGTTGGTTGGAGTCGGCTCCCTCAGTAAGGAGATCGTCGAACGACGTCATACCTGGAAGGGGGGCTGAGCCAGCCTCATCCGGAATCCAGAGAAATTCGTCGACATTGGTATTCTGGCTGGCAGCCTCCCTGGCCATGTCTGCCATTGAGGTGTCCGTACATAGGATCCTGGCCTTTGAGTGGGTAAGGATGTAGGCCATCTCTTTGGCATTCAGCATGAAATTGACCGGCACCAGAACCGCGCCAATGCGGGCAAGTGCAAAGCGCATTGCGACGAAACCATGGGAGTTTCTAGCCAGGATGGCGACCTTGTCACCACATTGCACGCCGCGCCGGATCAAAGCGTTGGCGAGACGGTCGCAAATGTCATCAAATTCGCGATAGCTCCAGTTTACCTGACCGCAAATAACGGCTGTCTTGTCAGGGTTCCTCCTGGCTGTACGTCGTAACATGCCGGAAATAGTCTGTTCGCGGGCTGCAGCAATGGTTTGCTCCAGAGCATTTGTTGTCATTATTTGCTCCTAGGTCCATCAGGGCACCGCCAGATTGGTTGTGACGGGCATTGATGCTTTGTTGATGTATTCGCGTTTGATGGTTATAGTTACTGAAACATTTAACATATAAGAGCATGGCGTTCGAGGTCAAGCCGGCCGAATGACTTGCACCAGCATAGGAAGGTTTCCTTGAACTCAACAAAGTTCACCACAGCGTGTTACATCCTTTCTTTTGTGGCGTATCACAGCGAGAAGCAGCACTCCTCACGGACCATTGCAAAGTGGGTGAATGTTAATCCTTCAAGGGTTCGCCAACTCATCTCACGCCTGGTCCAGGCGGACTTGCTGACATCAACCAGGGGTGGGAAAGGGGGCGTCACAATGGCCCGCGCACCGTCCACTGTTTCTTTGCTGGATGTATTCGAGGCAGTTGCGGAGCCAAACGTGGAGCTTTTCTCGATAGATAATCCGTTTTCAGACTGGAAAGACCGGTGCTATGTGCATGACGTACTGAGCGGTCTTCGGAATGAGATGGACCGGGATTTCCGAAATCGTCTGGCCTCAATCAAGGTGTCATCCCTTTATAGTGCTGACAGGGCACTGGAAAAGGAGGGGCTGGCCGATGCTATTACCCCATCCCACATGAAAGCCTGATTCCTTGGTTTTCCTGGCAGTCGCTGCGTGCATTACACAGGTGCGCCCCATTAATTCCACAACAAAAATGAGGGTTCGAAATAATGAGTAGTACACCATCTGCTTTTGCAGTTACTGATTCGACAACCGGTGAGGAATACAACCTGTTTCTGGATTCGGTTCGAAAAATCCTCCATCAGGAAGTGGCGCCCTTTTATGACGACTGGGAGGAAGCCCACCAGGTTCCCAGGGAACTTTGGAACAAACTGGGCGAGGCCGGCCTGCTTGGCGTGGACCTTCCCGAGGAATATGGCGGCTCTGATGCAGGGCCGGATATCTGCCTGATGATCGTTGAGGAAATATCACGGCAGGGCTTCGGGGGCCTGACCGGTGGCTACAACATCCATTCAAATATTGTCATTCCCTACATTGAGCGGCTGGGCACCGACGCGCAAAAGCAGCAGTGGCTGCCGCGGATGGCAAGTGGCGAGGTGTTGGGCGCTATTGCAATGACGGAACCGGGTGCCGGCAGCGACCTTGCGGGTATGCGTACCTCAGCCCAGAAAGTGGATGGGGGCTGGAAGATCAACGGGGCCAAGGTATTTATTACCAATGGCATCCTCGCAGACATGGTCATCGTCTGTGCCAAGACCGATCCGGGCGCAGGGGCTCGTGGTGTGTCGCTGTTTCTGGTCGACACCACCTTGCCGGGTTTTGCCCGTGGCAAGTCGATCCGCAAGATTGGCCAGCATGCCAGCGATACCGCTGAGCTTTTCTTCGATGACCTGGTCGTTCCTGACGATGCCCTGCTGGGTGAGGCAGGCAAAGGGTTTGGTTACCTGATGCAGGAATTGCCCCGCGAGCGTCTGGGCGTCGCTGCCCAAGCACTGGGAGCCATCGAGGGTGCGCTGAAACTGACCCTGGACTACGTCCAGGATCGCCGGGCATTTGGCCAGCGCATCGCGGATTTCCAGAATACCCGGTTTACCCTTGCCCAGGTGCGGGCGGACCTTGATATGGGGCGCGGGTATTACAACCAGTGCCTGCAACGCTACCTGGCGGGTGAAATGACAGCGGTGGATGCGGCTGTCATCAAGCTGCAGCTAACGGAGATGCAGTGCAGCTGTATTGATCGCTGTATGCAGCTGTTTGGCGGTTACGGTTATACCCTCGAATATCCTATCTCCCGGTTTTATGTGGATTCCCGGGTGCAGACAGTCTATGCCGGTACCTCTGAAATTATGAAGGAGGTTATTGCTCGAGATATGCTAGGACGGGCACATTAGGGGAGGCAGGTTCCGGCAGGGTGTGTTTCCCTGCCCATGAGGGCAGGGAAACAGTGCTCAGGCGCCGTGGTTGTTAACATCCACTTTAGACCAGACTTCCTTCCAGAAAAGCTCCGTCAGCTCCTCGCTGCTTTCAACGCTTTTAACGAGTGGCAGCCACCGATTGAGCGTTTCCGAGAATTCCTTGACGACCCGGGCAGCATCTTCCACTCCATATTTTTCTTCATAGGCCGAGGCAATCTGTTCGGCATCCCTGCGAGTAAACTCGGCTGTCGCCGTAATCAGGTCCTGGTCGGGCTGATGTACTTGAATCTCAGGGTCCGACTCCACAGAAGCCATGTTTTCCTCATGGCTAAGCATGTAAGACCAGCTTATATCGGCGGCAAACAGCGCAGACCCGCGCATCACGTGGGTGCGCTGCTTTTCCGTCAGGCTACTCCAGGTATCGCTATTAATATTGTTGACCGCCAAACCTGCGAACAGGCCACCGGGCACGTTTACTGTGATATCGGTTACGACTTCCATCAGGTTGATCAGGGTGAGTTCTGGAGTGGACATCATAGAGCAGTCCAGAACTCCCTGGCTCATTGCCTCGTAAACCTCGTTCTGGGGAATGGACACCGGTGAGGCATCAAGGTCCTCCGCCCAGCGCGCCCATTGGGCGCCCCCTGCACGCAGGCGCTTTCCTGCAACGTCTGCCAATGAGGTTACGGGAGTGTTGCATAGCAGGTAGTAAGGTGTGGTTGCCCCTGCACCGGTAAAGACCTGTCCCTGTTGTGCGAACTCCTGCATACATTCCGGACAATCAAGCATCAGGTACTCTGAGAGAGCGCCAGCATAGGCAAGCCCCATGAGTTTTGAGTCTATTGATTCCCCAAGCTGCACCACCATAGAAAGTTCGGCGAGCATGCTATTGAGCGGATATTGGGCAGGAAAGTAAGGAAACAGAAGTGTTCCACTGTCTGCCATGCCATCTCGGATGCCATCAGACATTTCCGCCCAGTTTAACAGTGACAAGGCATACACCTTGGCGCTGACATCGCCCCCTGAGATCTCTTCCATCGCTTCGGCGTAGGTTGTCGTTGATTCTGCCCCCATGGAACCGGGGGCATAGCCGGTGGCATGACGAAGCTGTACTGCTTGAGTGCTGGTTGAGGCTAAAGTAACACCCACAGCGAGTGCAGACAGGAGTGAGATCGTTTTGTTTTTGTTCAGTTTCATAATGAATCTCCTAGGCTAAGGTTATTGTTATCGTAACCAATACCGAAGTGTAGAGGAAGTTGGAGATACGTCAATAAATCTTTCATACAGAAGACGAACTCCATGCCGGAATCCTAGGCTAGGCGTGTCCACTACACCGGGGGAAGTCCAAACTCTTTCTAGAAGTGTCCGCAGTAACGGGGTAGAACCCCTTCGCAGTCAAGTCGCTATTCACTTTAGGGGATAGCCCCACCGTCTTCTTCACTATCTAACTCGTAGTTGCATAGCTGAGTCTGCGTAGTTCCTCGCACATGACCGGATTATCACGCTGGCGTTGGCTTTGTTCGCTGAGAAGCCGCGATCGGTCGAGACGTGCAAAGTTACCAGAAACGTTGATATTGTACCTTCGTATATTATGCTATACAGTCGTATAGTATTGATGAATTCGACAGGTGATAATGATGAAATCGGTTGCTTTAATGAGCACTTCCTCACCGGAACCACTGGCCGGGATTCGGGTCGTCTCGCTCGCCTCCAACCTGCCAGGCCCCGTCGCGGCCGCGCAACTGGCTAGCATGGGTGCACAGGTCACTAAAATTGAGCCCCCAGCTGGAGATCCGCTTGCTGCAGTGGCCCGAGCTTGGTACGACGAGCTTGTGGGTGATCAAGAGATCGTTGTCCTGGATCTAAAGCAGTCCGAGCAGCGAGGCCGTCTCGATGATTACCTTGCAGATGCTGATGCCCTAATAACGGCCATGCGTCCGTCTGCGTTAAGCCGTCTTGACCTACACCGACTCTCCGAGACTCACCCTGCTCTGGTTCACGTCGAAATAGTCGGCCACGACGGAGATGCGGCTGAAGTTCCCGGGCATGATCTGACCTATCAGGCTGCACACGGCACGTTGTGTCCGCCGACCATGCCACTCGTTCCGGTGGCGGACTTTCTGGGTGCTGAGCGTGCGGTCTCTGCTGCGGTCGCGGGACTCCTGAGTCGAACGCGCGTTGGTAGGGGTGGCCACTACAAGATAGTACTTGACCATGCCGCTCAGATGGCTGGTGCCGCAGTTCGCCACGGTCTGATGGGGCCTGCAACGCCTCTGGGGGGAGCGTTACCCACCTACCGCATATATCCCACTTTGGACGGCTATGTCGCTCTCGGTGCGCTCGAGCCCCACTTTGCCGCCCGGGTTTCAGAGCATATCGGTCGTACGATTGAGGAGCTCGAGTCCACTTTTAAAACACGGCCTACAAGCTACTGGGAAGTGATCGGTCGCGAGCTCGATATTCCTCTGGCCGAAGTCAAGACCCCTACCTCCGGAGTAACAAATGACTAATCGTGAAGCAGTTATCGTCGATGCCGTAAGAACCCCGGTCGGCAGACGTGGTGGAATACTGAGCCAATGGCATCCCGCCGACCTGCTCGGCTGCACTCTAAGATATCTTGTTGATCGCAGCGGCGTTGATCCATCCACAATCGACGACGTGATCGCTGGCTGCGTGCTGCAGCACGACCAACAGTCCTCCAACATCGCCCGTCATGCCGTGCTTTCCGCCGGCTTGCCCGAGTCCGTGCCCGCGGTAACTGTGGACCGCCAATGTGGTTCCGGCCAGCAGGCAGTCAGCTTTGCCGCCCATGGTGTCATGGCTGGTAGTTATGATCTGGTGATCGCAGGTGGGGTTGAATCGATGTCGCAGGTGACTATGCCGTCAGCATTTCAGCCAGGTGCGCCACTCGGCCCGCAGTACGGACCGCTTGAGCTGGAGCGCTACGACGGTCGACTTATGGCACAGGGGCCAAGTTCCGAACTCATGAACGATCGCTTCGGGCTTAGTCGCGAGGAACTTGATGCTTACAGTGTTCGAAGTCATAAGCGGGCCCTCGCTGCTACCAGGGCTGGTGCTTTTGTCAAACAGATGGTGCCAATCACCGCCGATCCCCAAGACCCCAACGGTCCATGTATTTCCGCTGATGAGGGCATTCGCGAGCATCTCGATACGGAGAAGATAGCGGGCCTGAAGACGGTCTTTGCGAAAAATGGCCGCACGACGGCCGCGAACGCATCTCAGGTTAGCGACGGTGCGGCGGCACTACTGGTCGCTGATCGTGGATATGCTGAGCAAAAAGGCCTCAAACCACGCGCCCGCTTTCGTGCTATGTCGGTCGCGGGTGCGGACCCCGTGATCCAGTTCACCGCGATACTTGAGGCTACCCACAAGGCACTAAAAATGGCGGGACTAAGCGCGGCGGACATTGATTTGTACGAGGTCAACGAGGCTTTTGCAGGCGTACCGCTGATGTTTCAGCGCGAATTCGATATTCCGGATGACAAGCTCAATGTCAACGGTGGCTCAGTCGCAATCGGGCACCCGCTGGGCTCAACCGGTGCCCGCATGCTTACGGATTTACTTTGTGAACTTGAACGCTCAGGGAAGAAGTTGGGCTTACAGACTATCTGTGAAGCTCATGGCACTGCCAACACAACAATAATTGAACGCATCTGAGGAGAAAGATATGCAATCGACATATATTACTAAGGGCCGTCCTTCCACCCATGGTGACAGCTACCAGCTCAACACAACGACCATGATTCGGCATGCGGCCCGGACTTATCCAGAACAAGAAATCGTCTACCGTACCGCCGATGGCGGCTGGGACCGGTACACCTACGGCGAGTCCTACCTCCGGATCTGTCAGGCGGCCAACGCATTGCGCAGACTCGGCGTCGGCCCTGGGGACGTAGTTGGCATCCTGGACTGGAATAGTCGCCGACATTTCGAGCTTTATTGGGCGATCCCCGGCCTCGCTGCCGTCATGCTGCAGATGAACCTTCGTTTGGCGCCCGAGGATTTGGGCTATGTTACCGACCACAGTGAGGCGTCCTGGATTCTAGTTGACGAGACCCTGCTGCCAATTGCAGAGAAGCTCGCTCCGCTGGTGCCTCAAGTCAAAGGCTGGATCGTGATGACCGACCGTCCGCTGTCGCAGATCAGCACGACCCTGACGAACGTGCATCACTTCGAGGATCTGCTCCGGGCAGAAGATAAACACATCGATTGGCCGATGGTGGACGAGACGTCGGCCTACAGCGCCTGCTACACGACAGGCACCACCGGTAGGCCCAAGGGAATCTACTACTCCCACCGCGGTATCTATCTGCACACCTTGGCGATGGACAGTGTGATCGGCATGAGTAGTGACGACACCGCCATGCTCATTACGCCGATGTTCCACGGTCAGTGCTGGGGTCTTCCGCAGGCCGCCGTCCAGGCGATGGCTAAAGTCGTCCTGCCAGGCCGCTACGTCGCTGAGGATACGTCGGTTTTGGTCGATGCAATGATAGAAGAAAAGGTTACTGTAGCTAACGGTGCGCCAGCGATCTTTACACCGATGCTGGAGTACATCCGATCACTGGACAACAAGCCCGACTTCAGCCGTGCGAGGCTGCTGAGCGGTGCCACCGAGCCATCTTTGAGTCTGATGCGTGGCTTTTATGATCTAACCGGGGCCGACATTATTCACGCCTATGGCGCCACCGAGACCACTCCGCTGGTCACGGTCAACAAGGGGCTTAAACCGTCGCTGCGCGAAGTGTTGAGCGACGAGCAAACATGGAACCGCAAGCGCTGCCAAGGCTTGATGGTATCGGGCGTCGACTTCCGACTTGTTGACGGTGCCGGTAAGGATGTGCCCTTCGACGGCATTTCCCAGGGCGAGGTGTTATTAAGAGGACCTTGGATCATCGAGAAGTATCATAAGCTTGACGACGATGGAGATCGCTTCCTCGACGGCTACTGGCGGAGCGGTGACGTCGGCACGATCGACCAGCACGGCTACCTCAAGCTGACCGATCGTCTAAAAGACGTGATCAAGAGCGGCGGCGAGTGGATCTCCTCCATCGACATGGAAAATGCGCTGATCGCACACCCGCGCATCCGCGATGCTGCAGTTGTTGGCATTGAGCATCCCAAGTGGCAGGAGCGCCCTGTCGCCCTGTTGGTTACCGACGACGGCACCGAGTTGCCGCTGGACGAGATCCACGAAGTTCTAACACCCAATTTCGCCAAGTGGCAGCTGCCAGATACTGCCTTGTTTCTCGAAACGTTGCCCCGCACCAGCGTCGGCAAGCTCGACAAGAAGTCGATCCGCGCCACTTATAAAGATATCTACAAGGACATCTGATGGCTATTCTCAATATCCGCCGCAACGAATCCATCGTTATCCTCGAACTCAATCGGCCAGAAGCCCGCAATGCACTTAACGAAGAAGTCTTAAGCGCACTGGGACAGGCGCTGGTGACTTTTCAGTACGACGACAGTGTGCGTGCCGTAGTAATCCACGGTGCCGCTGGGAACTTTTGCTCGGGCGCCGACATCACTGCCTTTGACCGTATTCGTGAGGATGCGCTGATCGGCCCGCGCAAAGCCCTTGGTGGTACGTTCTGGGATGACTTGGCAGGCTTTCCCAAGCCCGTTATCGCCGCAATAGAGGGCCTGGCGTTGGGCGGCGGCTGTGAGCTTGCCCTTGCCTGTGACATCGTCATCGCAGCTGAAACCGCGAAATTTGGGGTGCCCGAGGTGAAGCTCGGCGTCATCCCCGGCGGCGGCGCCACGCAGCGTTTGGTAAGCGCGGTAGGCAAAGCCAAGGCAATGACCATGCTGCTAACTGGCAATTTCATCAGTGCGGCTGACGCATGCGCCGATGGCATCGTCGCCCGCGTGGTCCCAGAGGGTGAGGCTCTTGACCAAGCACTTGCAATGGCTGGACATATTGCCGCCAATTCGCCGCTGGCCGTAGCGCTGGCCAAAGACGCGGCGTTGCAGGCCTTTGAGACATCACTCAGCCATGGTCTCAAGTATGAAAAGCAGAACTTTCATTTGGCAATCCACTCAGCCGACAGCCACGAGGGTCAGGCCGCCTTTCTGGCGAAGCGAGCACCTCACTACACAGGAAAGTAAACACCATGAGCGAATTGTTTCCCGATTATAAGGCACCTTGGGAGGCCGAGGACCACACGTTGCTGCGCGACCAAGCGGCCAAGTTCTTCGCCCGCGAAGTCACGCCTAACCAGGAGCGATGGGCTGAGCAGCACCAGGTTGACCGTGAGTTATGGAACAAAAGCGGCGCTGCTGGTTTATTGTGTACTGGCCTGCCCCATGAGTACGGTGGTGGTGGTGGCAACTTCGGCCACGAGGCCGTGGTCCAAGAGGAGCTGGCGCTGGCCCGAGACACTGCGTTCGGATTCAGCGTACACTCGACCATCGTCGCCCATTACATAGCGGCTTATGCAACAGAGGCGCAGAAGCAACGCTGGATTCCGGCAATGGCGAACGGTGAGAAGGTGATTGGCATCGCTATGACCGAGCCCGGCACGGGTTCGGATTTGCAGGCAGTGCGTACGACCGCGATCCGCGACGGTGATCACTACGTGATCAATGGGTCAAAGACGTTCATCTCGAACGCCACCCACGCTGACCTGATGATTGTGGTAGCCAAGACTGACAAGTTAGAAGGCGCCCGTGGTATTTCATTATTCGTGGTCGAGGTGGACAAGGTCGAGGGCTATGAGCGCGGACGGGTGCTGCAGAAGGTTGGGCAGCACGGCCAGGACACGCGCGAGCTTACCTTCATCGACATGCGCGTACCCGCGGAGAATTTGCTCGGTGGCGAAGAAGGCCAGGGCTTCTTCCAGCTGATGGAGCAGCTACCCCGTGAGCGCTTGATTATCGGGATTGCCGGTGTCGCGATGGCCGAAGCCGCAGTCTTGGAGGCGATCAAGTATGCCAAGGTACGGACGGCGTTTGGCAAGCCAATCCTGGATTTCCAGAATACGCGCTTCGTGCTTGCCGAGTGCAAGACCGAGGTGTTGGCCGCGAAAACCTTTATGGATCACTGCGTCCAGCGCTACATGGACGGTGAGCTCGACCCTGCCACCGCTTCAATGGCTAAGTTGCTCGGTACCGACAAGCAGGTCGCCATTATCGACCGCTGTCTGCAAGTGTTCGGCGGCTATGGCTATCTGATGGAGTACCCCATCGCGCAGATGTACGCCGCTGCGCGGGTGCAAAAAATCTACGGTGGCACCAACGAGATCATGAAGGAGCTGATCGGGCGATCACTTTGACGGAACCTGTTAGCATGCTATCGTTGCGATGCAGACCGGGACATTGATAACAATGTCCCGTGATAAAGGTAGCCGATGAATGGAGATGGAGCATCCTCTGGGCCACGCATTAACACTGCGGGCAGCTGCCTAGATGAGACTGTAAATAAATCTGTGTAACTACCCTCCACATTACAGGTGGCCGTCCAGGCGGTCACCGAACTCGATACAAAAGCAATTCAATGCCGGCCCCAATCACGGATTGGCATGGTACATTTCTTTGAGGCCTGCTGGATCGCCAAGAAGGCCACTTTCAGTGCTGAGTTATCCGTGGTGGAAAGCTTGAGACGCTTGGTGGCTTTGTGGATGACGCTATTCAGTAACGCAATGGCATTGGTGGTGTAGATCACCTTCCGGATGGCCGGGCGGGACTCGAAGAGCGTGATGAGATTGTTCCAATAGTAGTGCCAGAATCAGGGAGATCTGAGGGCACGGGTTGTTGCAGGTTCGCCAAAGGCTACCAGCGCCTGCCGGGCCTCGTGTTCTGATAGATGTACTTCAGATCGGCTGTATCGGCTCTGTTCTGCCGTTCCGGATACTTAACGAATCATGTGCACGATGCACAGTTGCACCTTGATCTGGGCCACTCAGCAGCAATGGCATTTGCAAAGCATTTGAGGCAGCCCAGACGGACGATCAGTATATCCTCCAGACCACAGTTCTTCAGTTCCGTCAGAACTATAGCCAGAACTTCGCACCCTCTGTCTTGGCTAGCCAGAGGCCTAGCAGTTCCTTCAGGCCCTCCATTTCGATGCCCATGGCCAAGTTTGTTGATCACTCTCTTGTCCTGACGAATGTTCAGAACGACGCAGCAGCCCAGATAGACGATGTGGGGAATTGGATCAACCGGACGATGCTGCCATTTGTGAAGCGTGTCGATCACACGTTCGGCCACCTTGGACAAGCGCGTGGTCGAGATTTCCGCGTCTCAATCCTCCTTGCAGGGGGCCACGATTTCCCGGCTGCTCAGGCTCTTGGTGTAAAGCGCCAGGATCTGGTCGTCAATCTTGTCAGGCGGGTCTGTCTTATGAAGATGGACTGAGGTCCAACGGAACCGTCCCGGTCACGAGGAGACGTTATTGGCATTGCTCCGTGCTAACCCTTCAGGTGCTTGGCGGATATCCCTTACGGCTGTTGCTGGTGCCACGGCACCAACAATCGACCGCTCGCAGCAATGGCAAAAAATAATCATTCAGGCATTTCTCGACAGAGAATAATGCCAAAAGTTCGGATGTCGTCGAGCGACACTGCAGGGTAGCAGTTTCAGACTACGCCACTAGAACGTTCGTGGATGAGGCTGAGTATGGCGAATGGCCTATTTATATTTTTTTTGCATAGAGCAAAGTCGATCTTGCAGCATACAGCCATGTCGCCATGCTTTTTATTTAAATATCAATATAAGCGGTCTTTCTATAACCCATATTTCGATACATCAACTTTCGAAAATATTTCTTCCCAATAAATTTCCGAAAGCTCTTCCGAACTATCAGCTTCCTTTACACGATCAACCCACTTTCTCAGAATCTCAGTGAAATCGCTGAGCAAGGCGTCTCCATTTTTAACTCCGTGTTTAGTTTCGTAGTATGAGACCAGCTCAGACATATCATCTTCAATGAATTCCTTTGTTAGTTTTACAAACTGCTCAGATGCATAATGCATTTGGCCATCATTTTTCCTGAAATCTTCCATAACCTCTCTTGCCTGAAGCTCTGATTGCCAAGCTATTTCGGCAGTTAGAAATGCTCCGGCTTTTAGGATTGCCTTGCGCTGATCAACGTCAAGGCTTCTCCATGTATCCCTGTTAAAGGTAGCCCCACCAACACCAGCATAAACGCCGCCTGGCAGGTCAATTGTCACGTGGTTTACTACCTCTGAAAGTCCAAGATTTCGAAGCTCAGAAGGCTGTGCCAATGTACAATCAACGACACCTTGGGATAACGCTTCCCGAATATCGTTAATTGTCATATTAACTTGCGTGGCATCAAACTCTTTCAACCAACGAGCCCAGTGAGATCCCCCGGCTCTAACCCGAGTACCATTCATCTCTGAAGGCTTCGTTATTTTCTTGTTACACAGTAGGGCATAATTTGCTGTAGTCACGTTAGCTGTATACACCTGATTTTGAGATTGATATTCATTTAAGCACTCAGGGCAGCTATGGAGTATGAATTCAGCCATCGCCCCCTGAAAAGCAAAGGTCCCCTTACCATTTAAGTTATTTTCACTGATAAGTTTCATTTGCATTGCGGACTCATTAACCATATTGCTATGAGCATAACTTCCCGGCCAATAAGCCATGATTACGAATCCAACATCAGCAATTCCGTCCCTTATTCCTGGGGATGCTTCAGCTGCGCTCAGAAGAGAAAGAGGGAACACTTTAGCGGAGACCTTGCCGCTTGAATATTCGTTCACCTTAGAGGCCCACTGCTCAACGACATTTGTTGGTAATGATCCAGATGGATAGGGAGAAGCAAAATTAAGCGTTGTAGCATTAGCGGTAGATACAATCAGAGATATTAATATAACAGTTGACAATAAGTTGGTAAGGCTTTGTTTTTTCATGATATAGTTCCTTATATTATGTTGTTTTTGTTCGATTTTAAGGGGTATTTTTATCCTAATTCGTCATATTCTCCTTGTGGTGCGTAGGGTGGGGAATGCTTCGCTAGAAAGGAAGGCTGACTTTCGTGGCTGTCGACTGAGTGGATCGTCAAGTGAAAATTTTGACTTACCTCCCTCAGACTTGGGCTGGTGGATATCTCAAAGGTTTGAAATGTTGTGTCTTCTACGCGAACTGCAGCCAACGGCGATTTGGCAGCCGGAGGCGGGCCGGGCAGGTTGGGGGCGAGCGAGCCCCTCCAAATCCCGGTCGATTGTTCAGGTGCGTGAGCGCTCATAAGCTGGGCATCCGCAGATATATCAACATCGTCAGAGCAAGTACCTGTCTGCGACTCTGGTTCACTAATCCCCCCGTTAACGCGACCTGTATGCGGCCGCGTTCGGATTGGCCCTGAACATCTTCGATGACAGTGAATCCCGTAAGAGTGTCGCCCGGACGCACCGGGTGGCGGAACTCCAAGTCACGGATACCGGCGCCGCCTATCACATCCCAGTGCCGGAAGAGACTACCGACGGTGAGTCGTTGGTATACCGCCAGGGTTTGTACACCACTTGCAATCAAGCCTCCGAAGTATCCTTTGTTCGCAGCGCGACGCTCGTCGAGGTGGAAGAACTGCGGATCCCACTGGGTTGCAAACGTTACGATTTCTTCTTTGCTGAGCGTGTAGCTGCCTAGCTCGACCCGGTAGCCGGAGCGTAGGTCCTCTCTATCTGGGACAAAGGTTGGAGTAAACGATTTCATCATTATCACCTGCCGAACGCATCAACACTATACGACTGTATAGCAAAATATACTAAGGTACAATATCAGCGTTTCTGGTAACCTTGCACGTCCCGACCGATCGTGGCTGCTTAGCGTACAAAGCCAACGCCAGCTTGATAGTCCGGTCATGTTCGAGGAACTACACAGACTCGGCTATGCATAGGAGTTAGATAGTGAAGAAAACGGTGGGGGTATCCCCTAAATTGAATAGCGACTTGACTGCGAAGGCACGCATCCGCAATGCGGCATTCGCTCTGTATGCGAACTACGGAGAGGACGCGACCTCGATGCGTGCCATTGCCGAGGCGGCGGGTGTAACGGTTGGTTTGGTGGTGCACCACTTTAGAACCAAGGACGGACTGCGCGAGGCCATTGAGCAACATATTGTTGATTTGTTCTTCGGCGCGATCGAGCAAGTCCCCCTCGAAGGAACCACTGCGGAGATTGCAGCTGCTCGTGACGAAGCAGTCGCGGACATGCTCTCTGATAACCCAGCGGTAGTCGGTTACCTCAGGCGGGCTTTGCTCGATCCCATGGGGCACCGCGGCCGTATTCTGGAGATGCTCACCGATCTCGCTGCCAAACAAGTGGCGACTTTGCGCAATGTCGGCGTTGCGTCGAAGGCACACCGTGACTCCAGTCAAGTAATCGGCGTCATGATTCGCCAGCTCGGGCAGCTCTTTCTTCAACCCATGGTCGATTCCATGTGGAATCAATTGGCCGGACCGAACGCGGCTGAAGATGACAAGCCGCTCCTGGTAGTAAAGGTGCAGGAGTCCTGATCCGAAGGAGCGTCTTGATACAGATCTATTCGCTCCTTAGCATCATTTGCTTGTTTATCTTCCAACACCCCCTAATATCATTTCACTGCTGCGGGTCCCAGTCCGGTTTAAATGGGGGCCACTACACTGATAGAGTCAGTCGATACAGCCAGTTCCGAAAGTCTCGCACGCAAAGGGCAAAGTCGACCTTTCGATGAGCTCATTTCATTTTGATGTCCCGGCATACGGCCAGCAACCGGATGGATGGCATAGCTAACAGTGATTAAAAGCAACTGCCCCTCTGGCTTAATGGTTGTCAGCTTCGTAATGCTCAGGTAGGCCCCTACCTGAAAAGGTCTGCTTTGTGGTTTGGGCGCCAATGTGACCGCGGCAAACATTGGAAAGCCGACCTTTTTGCCCCGCCGAGATGGGCTAGTCAAGGAAGCTTGGGTTGTCGCCCAAAGGTGAGCGTTCATCCTACGACGTAGTTGACCTACTTCACGTCACGTAGAGGCCTAAGTAACTCCGGCGAGACCTTGTACTGTTTCCTACCTTCCTCGCCCAGCACGATCACACTCTTACGGTTGATCTTGGTGAAGATCCCCAGCACCGGTCGTTCTCGACCTTCGAAGGTCACTTTCAGACCAACCCGCAACCGACTCAAGGCTTGCAGGGTTTCCTGTTCTTGCAGTTCATCAATGCGCTGGCAGATGTACTAGTTCAGTTCCAGCAACTCGTCGATGCTCATGTCCTCAATGCGCCTGAACGACCTCCACCGGTGTGAGTTGCGTGGCTTGTCGGTCCGGGTGACGTGGATCGATCAGCGCCCGTAGCGGATTCTCGGCGAACCGGATTTTCCAGAGCCGCGGAGTCAGGTTCGCCACTTCACTGGCGGGATGCTGACTGACGCGTTGCAGCACGTCCACCAGGTAAGTGTAGGGGTTAATATCGTGCAGCTTGCAGGTGCTGATCAGGCTCTGGATGATGCCCAGGTGTTCCGCGCCCAGTTCGGTCCAGCAGAACATCCAGTTTTCGCGGTTATGGAAACACTTCCATAACAAGAAAGCCTGGCTGTTCGCAGATACTTCGCAGGGTGCGAAAGCCAGTGCCACCTGTTACTCGCTGATCGAAACGGCCAAGGCCAACGGGCTGGAACCGTCGGCTTATACCCACCATGTGCTGACGCACATCGCTGATGCGGTTACCCTCGAACAGCTGGAAGCTCTCTTGCCCTGGAATGCAGAGCTGCCAGCTTTAAAAAATGTGGCTCAATACGGTTAGGGCAAGTGGGTCGGTTTAACGGCGCTTACGGCCAGAGCGCGAATCGTTGCTGGAAAAAAACGGTAGGTTTGATGAGCCGGTTGGGCGAAAAGCGGTAGGTTCAGTGAGCCGGTTTGGCCACTGCCGTGGATCCTCCCGGCCACCAGGTTTCAGAAAGTCATACAAAATCAAAAAAATACCGCTGCTGATTGATTAAATAATCGCCCAACTGGCTCGACCAGTGCGCGAATCGTTGCTGGAAAAAAGCGGTAGGTTTGCGGTGCCGGTTTGCTCGAAAGAGGTAGGTTCAGTGAGCCGGTTTCGCCGCTGCCGTGGATCCTCCCGGCCACCAGGTTTCAAAAAGTCATCCCAAACCCAAAAATACAGCGGCTAATTGATTAAATAATCGCCCAACTGGCTCGGCCAGAGCGCGAATCGTTGCTGAAGAAAAGCGGTAGGTTGAGTGAGCCGGTTTGCTCGAAAGAGGTAGGTTCAGTGAGCCGGTTTGGCCAAAACGACAATCGTGGGCAGTTCCAGCGCGTTGTGGCACAGCGTCATGGTAGCGGGATGCGCAATGAGCTGTTGTTATTCTCTGAGTGAGGTAGGCGCACTCATGTTTGCTGTTTGCGTTCAGCCTCTTCAATGATCGCGTCTATTCGGGCCATTACCTCACCGTGGGGAGTGCCTGGGCCGGGGTCGGCCAGCGAAGCGGCGACCTTGTTACGAAACCAGCGGTCATAGCGGGCTGCGTGTTCTTCGGTCTCGATCTCAGATTCGTGCATCGGATCGCTCCATAAACTCACTGATCTCACGCTCCAGGCGGGCATGCACATCCAGCAGGTCATCCTCGTCTACCGGCCGTTCCTTAAGGCGAGTGCGGGATTTCTGACGTTCAAACTCAGCGCGCTGTTCTGCATAGACGTAGTGCAGCACGCCCACTCCCAGGCTGGCACTGTCTTCCTCGTTCATGTGCTTACGCAGTCGCTTGAACTGCTCCGGAGTGGGCGGAGTCTGGCGTTTTGCGTCGATATCTTTCTGGCGGATGCCGAACGCCTCGCCCCAAAGACCGACGGCGCGGTCCCAGGCCCTGGAGAGGGGCTGGTGCTCGGTGATGGCAATGCGCATGGGGTTGCCCGGTGCGTTTACCTGGAAGTAACACTGTTCCGCCTGGTTTCCGCCGATGGTCCCGATACCCAGGGTGATGCCCTGAAACCCCACGCCCCGGAAGGGTTTGACTCGCGGGTGCTCGGTACGAATGAAGTCCAGGTATTTGATGGCCGCCGCCCGCATGGCCCAGCGGGTTTCATAGTACTCAGCGCGGGTTTCCTGGTAGCGGCGCCAGAGCGTTTCGGGCACGGCGTCACTGGGACGGCGCAGGCTGAAGTACTTCTGATAGCGTTTGCCACGAATCATCGCAGCGACGCGCCAACCGTAGAATCCGGACGAGAGTTCGCCCTTGTCGTAGAACTGAATCGCCATGGGTGGCTGAATCATCCTTTTGTGGTGAGGTGACAATGCATCGACAGACCAGTGGGGACACCGATGGGCAAGACCCTTGGATGTCGGGTCACGGATTCCGGCAGCGCCTGCCAGGCATCGGTGCGTTGTAGTTCAGTGAGGGTCGCACTACGGGATTGCAACCCGGCCCAGGCTCGATCCGGTGAATGTGCGAAGCGCTGAATCACGCTCTGCCAATCTGGGTTCCCATCCTTTTGCCAGTCTCTGGGCCAGGTAGTGCTCCAGGCGGTACCGTCTTCGTCCATCACCATGGGTGACACATCATAGATGGGCGTCAGTTCCTGGCCGTGGAACGTTCGATGGAACGACGTATTGCGCCCGTGGTTGTCGCTGTTACCAAGCAACCGGTTAACGTGATCCCGGATAAGGTATTCGACCAGCATTCCATCCGGATCACTGGCCATCGGCAGAATGACGTCCAGCGCATCGATGTGGCTCAGCCGGGCACCGTTACCAATCTTGCCCATCACATTATACAGGGACTCCACCGGATAACGACGATTGCCTTGGAACGCTACCGCACCGGCACAAAGTCGTTATCGCCGGTAACCACGACAGGGCCTTCCAGGAAGCGCCAGAGTTGGTCCAGGAGACGCTAATCTATGCGTGTTGAGAACCCACGGTCCACCAAGACGCATCGTTAAGCCAGGGTGCTGGATCAGAGAAAGGAGTTAACAAGGTAATAAAGTCAGTAGCCCAAAAATTGCTTCATGCAATCCATCAAAAGGTCTTTCCCTTGCACATGAGCCCGACCCCCCTTACGTTATGACCTGTTAACTGGTCTTTTTCGGAGGAAGTTATGACTAATCAAATCTATTCTGAGGTGACCGCAAGCATTTCAGAGCTCAAAAAAAATCCGATGGCGGCCGTGAATTCCGGAGAGGGGTTTCCAATCGTCGTTCTAAACCGTAACAAACCGGTATTCTACTGCGTTCCAGCTGAAATCTACGAAGCCATGCTAGACCGCCTCGACAACCAAGAGCTAGTGGCCATCGTGAAAGAGAGGCTTGTAGAACCAAGTATTCGAGTCGATTTAAATGAGCTATAAGTATTCGCTTGCATTCAAGCCATCCGCTTTGAGGGAATGGAAGAAGCTCGCTCCGGCAATTCGAGATCAGTTTAAGACGAAGCTAACGAAGCGCCTCGATGAACCTCACGTTCCAGCTGACGCCCTGTCAGGGCTTCAAGGTTGCTACAAAATCAAACTAAAGAGTGTTGGATATCGCCTGGTCTACCAGGTTGAGGACGGTGAGGTTTTAGTGACCGTTGTAGCCGGAGGGTCCAACCGTACTGGTGTTGATAATCCAGACGCATGGGGCTGAGCAGGCCGGACTCCGGCCGGTCCATCATAATCCCCGCCAGGGTATCCCAACCTGCCGGGCTCCAGCGCTCAAGTTCAACCAGCGACATGATCATCCGCTCTCGATAGCACCACGACCCGGCCATCCACGTTCAGGGCCTGGCCATCGCCCAGCGAGATCAGCCAGGGCCAGTCCCAGTGGGAGTGGCCGAAGACCGTCAGACCGGCATACCCTGTCGCCAGTGAAAGCGTTACGCCGGGGTCGCCACGGCGGTGACGCTCGGCGTCCTCCGGCCCCTGGTGCAACAGGATGATGTGTGGATGCCGGGTGGTAACCGACTCCATCACGCCCAGAAACGCCTCCTCATCCCGCCGCTGGTGACGCCCGGGGTTCCCGATGATGCCGCTGACGCCACCAACGCGCAGTCCGGCTGTGTTGCGAACCCCCCCATCGAGGAGTTGGACAGTCGTTGGCAGCGCCTCCGGTTCGGCCAATTCGTCGTGGTTGCCGTGCACGGCGAGAACCTGTGGCGTCAGCCCGGCGAACGCCTCATAGACTTCATCCACCGGGCCGGTGCCACCGCGCTTATGGCAGTCCGGGTAGTCGTACAGATCGCCACACAGAAATGCCGCTTGTGGCTGCGGGATTGTCCCTTCGCCCACCAGTGCCATCAGTGTTTCTGCCACAGGCACCCCCATCAGCCGGTTGGCGCCACCGTCTTCACGGCCCTGCAGGTCGGAGGTAACAATCAGCGCGTCTACGCCATCAGGCAGCCCAGTGGCCCAGGCCCGATGAAACGGCAACCGATGACGCAGCGGTTTTCCTGACGGGCCACTCGTGCGATGAGGCAGTTCATGGAAAGGGGCCTGTTCCACACGGACGATGGTCACCATTCCCCGTTCACCTGGTCGGCCAGCCAGCGGGCAACCCGCTTACAGATCTCGTCGTTTTCCTCGGGGCCGGCCACGCGGGCGTCGCGAAAAGCCAACGCATCGTCGATCTGTTTTTCGATGGGATCGTCAGGGCGCGCGACGACAATCCCCTGCAGCCCGGCGCCGGGCTGACCCTGTTCGATGGCCTGTTGGCGCTTCCGTACCCAGCGTTCGGCCGCCTCACGATCCGCGAACCGCGGTGACTGGTGAATAAAGAATCGCGCAGGAATCTCGAACCAGCGGCCATCACGACAGTAGGCCACGATCCCACCAGACATCTCGGGCAGGTACGCGGTATCACTCTGAAGTGCCTCCAGTGCACTGCGAAAATCCGCAAACGGCGCCGGGAACCGATCCCTCAGATCAAACGCCCGGTAGGCAAACACCGGATCCAGCGGCCCGCCACTCAACTCATCCGCATGGGCGCCTCGGGCGTCCAGGCCGTTCAGTAGTTCGGATTCGGTATAGCGCTTAAGGCTCATCATTGACCTCCTGGTTGTTATCGGGCGCCACGATCGGTATCGCGGCCTGAGGCGGTGACCGCTGCTCCGTGCCCAGGAGGGCCTGGCGACAGGACGGCAGGGCCTGATCAGAATAGCCAAAGTCCGGCGCCGGTGCTAGGATGAAACGCAATATCTTGTTGATACCAAAGGCAATATGCCTATATGTAGTATTGAATCCTATGAGCTTCCGACTGACACCACACCGCTTTTTCTCCGCAAACCCGGCCGGGACCGACTGGGTCTGTGGCGATTTACACGGTGAGTTTGACCTGCTGCAGACGGCCCTGGCCTCGTCTGGCATCGACCCGTTGGTGGACCGGCTGTTTCTGCTGGGCGATGTGATTGATCGGGGGCCCCAGTCGAGGGCCCTGCTGGAGTGGGCCCTGGTGACGCCCTGGGTCTACAGCGTTATCGGCAACCATGAGCTGTTGATGATCGCCGGGGCCGGCGAGCCGAGCCTGAAAGCCCGGCATCGCGCGATTGGAGGCGAGTGGGTAGACCAGCTTGATCCGGCCACCCATCGGTCGCTGGCCACACGGTGCCGACAATCCTGGCCACTCACGATCACGCTGGCCCACGGGGACGACCAGGTCGGCCTGGTGCACGCCCAAAGCCCGGCCCGGAACTGGGGGGACGTTCAGGCCAGCCCCTATACCCGGGCGTTTGCCATGGACTGCACCTGGCCCTGGGACCGGGCACAGGGCGGACACCATCCGGTGGAGGGGGTGACGGCGGTGGTGTCCGGTCACATTGGCACCGACCGGGTGATCCGCAAAGCCAACCAGGTGTGGATTGATACCCTGGCAAGGACAGGCCAGGTCCCCCTGATGCCCGTCTCGCAAATCCTGGCGTGGGTCAATGAGGAGGCCCGTCATGAGTGAGTCACCCCTGCTGGTTGTGGACCTGGAGGCCACCTGCTGGGGCAACTACGACCGGTTGCATGTAGAAGCTCAGAGCCGGCAAACAGGAGCGATTCCTGCGATGCTGCGCTATCCCCACTTTAACCTGAAGCGCCTGTGGCGACGGAGTACCGGTCAGAAGCGCAAGAACGGACTGGCCCACGCGCTGGCGTTCCACGAGCTGGGGTTTGAGGGACATCACCACCGGGGCGTGGATGATGCGCGCAACATGGTCCGGCTACTGCCGTTTATGGACTGGTCGCTTGAGCCGGTGCTGTTTGCGCCGCCACAGCGCTGGCCAGGTGCGCCGTCCGTGGGCGCTCCACAGGAACCTGAACAGAACCACGGCAACACCGCCAGGAGCCTGCCCGCGGAACTCCGGGGGTGGGGAAAAGCACCATGAGGATTGTCTGCATTTCCGATACCCACAGCCTTCACCGGCGTATGCCTGCCATACCGGAGGGGGATGTGCTCATTCACGCCGGCGACAGCCTGGGTCAGGGAACCCTGGAGAATGTCCAGGAGCTGAACCAGTGGCTGGGCACCTTGCCGCACCGACACAAAATCGTGATCGCCGGTAATCACGACTGGGTGTTCCAGGAAGACCCGGACTCGGCCCGGGCTGCCCTGAGTAACGCCATTTACCTGCAGGACAGTGGCGTTGAGATCGAAGGCCTTCGGTTCTGGGGGTCCCCCTGGACGCCCACCTTCCTCGACTGGGCCTTTATGCTGCCGCGTGGTGAGCCGTTACGGGAGCGGTGGCGGGTCATTCCGGACGATACCGATGTGCTGATCACCCATGGCCCACCGAAAGATGTCGGAGACCAGGTCAGCGTCGGCTTTAAATGTCAGAACGTCGGCTGCCAGGACCTGCGGGATCGCCTGCAGCAACTGTCGGTGCGGGCGCATGTCTTTGGTCACATCCATGAAGGGTACGGTGAATATCAACTCGGCAAGGCCCGGCTGGTAAACGCCAGCACCTGTACCGCACGCTACACGCCAACCAATCCACCGATTGTGCTGGATCTGGAGGTTTCGGGAGACAAGCCATGACGGTTAAAGAGCTGATTGAGCGACTGCAAACGCTGCCACCTGACACACCGGTGCTGGTAGAAGGGTACGAGACGGGTTTTGACGAGGTCATCGACCTGAGCCGGCATGAGCTGGTTCGCTACCGCCATGCCCAACCCTGGGATGGTGAATATCAGCCAGTGGAGCGTTTTAAAACGCCTGCCTCCGACACGATCCAGGCGGCCGTTATTCTGGGCCGGCGTGGGCCTTTGCGATAGGGAGTGATGCTATGACAACCGGCAAGCGCTACGCATTGAAGGACCTGGTCAAACAGTGTGACCCGAGTGCGCCCACCCCGGACGACGTCAAGGCCTGGGAGCAGATGCCCGATGTCGGACTGGAGCAGACCGTTATGGAGGACCAGATCGATATCCGCGATGCAGTTCTCCGGTTTCGTGAACGCCTCACGGACGGCTTCGGCCTTACCCGGTTAATCCTGTTCGGCAGCCGGGCCCGGGGCGACTACCACGCCGAGAGTGATGCCGATGTTGCCGTGATACTCAGTGGTAAGCCGGGCGATTTCGTCGAAACCAAACTGGCGATGGCTGACCATGCCTTCGATGTTTTACTGGAAACAGGCGTCCGGATTCAGGCCTTCCCGATCTGGGAATCACAGTGGCAGCATCCGGAGCAGTACAGTCACCCGGCCATACTGGGGGAAATCGCCAGGGATGGACTGGTTATCTGGTCGGCGTCGCCCTGACCCGCTCAGTCTTCGTTGAAGAAGCTGTCCAGCTCCTCCAGCACCGGTCATCGCTTGACCTGTAATACCAGGCACATCCCCAGTGCCGCTGCCGCCCGTTCGACGCGAATAATCGAGCCGGTAAACTTGTTGTTTTCCATTTCACTGATTTCGCTGCGAGGCAGTCGCGCAAGTTCGGCGACCTGTTGCTGGGTGAGTCCCCGCGCCTTGCGTTGCTCCCTCATGGTTGCCCCGATACTTTTCATTTTTGTACCTTATTAACGACAAACCACGGAATTTTAGCCATATTGTCTCTAATAAGCGACAAAATGGCGGGAATCCTTTGACGGAAAAGTGTGCTTTTCATTCTGGGGGGCATCCGCTTGCGGTCGTTTCCGGTTAAAGCGCATGTTCACCGCGGTGAACACTTTCCTGCCGCCTGGGCCCAGGAGTAACTGGCTGTCCCCGGATAGACGACTCAACAGCTGCGATAGCTGCCTTGTTTACCGCGGTAAACATTTGTCCGGCAACCGGATCCGGGACTGGCACCTCAATGGATTGTTCACGGCCGTGAACAAATCGCCGCAGACATCACAATGTTCGCCGCGGCGCACATTTGCCCAGCCACTGAACCTGGATCTGGGGTTGTGAAGAGGCTTGGTAGCGTTGACACGCAAGTGGCGCGTCAACACATTTTGCTGGGATTCGGGCAGACTTACTAATCCGAAATAAAGTAAGCGAACATCATTCGGAGATATAAGCCAGGTCCGGATGACCAAAAAACGATTTCAATAGCCGTGGCAATTTCTGCAAACGGCGGAGCTGACGGTAAACAATACTCCGAAGTTGTTCTTTGCTATTAATGATCTTTTTACCGACGTGGTGGTATTTGATGTAGCCCCAAACAGACTCATCAGGATTCAGCTCCGGCGAGTACGGCGGCAGGAAGAACAGCTTGAGCTTGCCGTCAAGAGTCTCGACATACTCGCGAACGCGACGAGCATGGTGAACCGGGTGATTATCGAGGATCAGGAAAACAGGCTTGTCAGCGTCTTGTACCAGAGCCTTGAGGAAACCGAGAAACGCATTAGTGTTCATGGTGCCGTGAATCGTTTTGAAGCGAAGCTCACCGCGTGGTGAGATGGCCGAGATCAGATTGATGCCGAAGCGACTGCCCGTATTGCGGATGATCGGAGTTTCACCCTTGGGTGCCCAGGTCGTGCCACTGTGATAATCAGACCGGATACTGGCTTCATCACCGAAGTAGATGGTGGCACCGACTTTTTAAGGTTTTCCTCTGCTGCAACGGGAGAAATGCCACCGTTGAACGTATGAGGCCTTTGCCGGTTGTAGTAGTCCATCAGATAGCCACCTACATCTTTTTTTGCCTCGGGCAAGTTCCGATATCCCAGGGCCGGTATCCATTCGGATTTCAGGCTCCGGAACAGCCTTTCCATCGGGGCGTTGTCCCAGCAGTTGCCGCGCCGGCTCATGCTTTGTGTCATTCATATGAAAATTTCCGACCAAGCTACAATGCCTTCTCCCCGAATAGGGACAAAACTTCACTCCAGTATTGATTGCTCACACATAGATCAATAGTTTCCCTAGCCCCGTTATGTTCCGGTGCAGCATCCCATGTGCCCGTATTATCGATATCGAGTTCCCACTCCGTTGTGTAATTCTCTTTCTGCAGCACTTCAGACCTTTTAGTTTCGTCCGTGCTTTGCTTTGATGATTTTGGTGAAAATGAAACCACATGATGCCCTGGTAGGTCCTCACCAATTCTGCGTGCGAACTCTGTCAAACTGGGTTCAGCAAGGACGTAAAGCCAGCCACCAATGCCAGAGGACTCCCCTGTTTGACGCCGGAGTATTCTGCCGAGAACTTGCCGAAAATGGAGCTCTGTTCGAATCCTGCTGAGATGACAACACACCTGCAATCTCGGGATGTCAGTTCCTTCACTGATCATCCCCACAGAGATGATCCATCGATCAGATGATGTTTTGAAGTTTGAAATAATTTGATGGGCTCCGGGCGTGTTGTAAGTGACAACAACAGGCCTTTCTCCGAGCGCCGCAAGCCGAACTGCAATCTGCTTTGCATGTGCCGCTGTCGCAGCTACGACGAGGCCAGCAGCGGATGGAGCCTGCTTCCGGATCTCTAATAATTTTTTGGATGCTTCCGAGAGTGTATGGTCGATCACTTCGTCCCGAAACAGAAAATCAGGATATGTAATATGACCCTGACTGATTGTTTCCCGGATGCTGGAGTAGGTTTTGAGGCCGAGTTCCGATGACCTCAGGCTGATTTCCTGATTATCAGTGAGCACGATTTTTGGGGCTCGGCAAACGCCGTCGATAACCGCCCGCTCTAAACCGTATTCGTAATCGCAATGGAGCTCTCCGTCAGGCTGCGTGTAGCGAGAAAGTACGATTGGGTTGTCGTCACTCCTCCAAGGTGTTCCTGATAGCGCCATTGTGAGGGAGGCCTTTCCTTGAATCCTATCGAGAATTGTTCGCCCCCAACTGTTGCCAATTGTGAGTTCGTCCCAACTGCTACCGGAGCAGTGATGAATCTCGTCCAAAACCACGAAGACTCTGTGCTCACCCAGTACTTGCCATAGCTCTCTGGGAAGCGTGTTCATCGACTGATAGGTGTAAGAACCACCCGCGGCCCCAATCTGGCCATTGAAGCTTCGCCCAAGGATTTGGCTAAATGTCGAGGCGACGCTTTGCGACACTGTCCGTGAAGGGGAGAAGCATAGGACGAAATCGATTTTATTGCGTTCCAGAAGGGCCTTAGCCACTGACGCTACCATGACGGTTTTGCCCGCCGCAGGTGTTGCGTGGCATAGAAAGTGGGTTTGGTACTCAAACGCTTGAAGAGCTTGATCGACGCACTCGCGCTGCCAAACACGCAATTGGATCATGCGGGAAACCCAATTTTAGTGATGACCGACTCTACAGCACGAAGTTGACCTAGTAGCTTTGTGCTTCTCTCCCGAGACTCTAGGTACTGCGCCTTCACGGCGCTCCGAAGTGCCGGGTATTTGTGATATAGGCGCTGGTATTCCTCCGCTTCACCAATACTGGCAATCAGTTCGACCTTTCTTTTAGAAAGCTCCTCCTGCAACGCCCGCTGTGTATCACTATCCATCGACGATTCAACGTGCCCATATGCAGCCCTAAATGGAGAAGGCTTGGATTCCAGGGAAATGTCTTGTTTGTTTGAACGGTAGATAAACTTGCATCCGCGACCAGTCGATCCCTCGTAGCGATCGATAACTTTTGCCTTTTCAAGGCGTAGAAGTTCTCTGTATATGTGCTTGCGAACTTTGTTGCGGCTTGGCCGCTGAACTTCGGGTATTTGAAGAAGATACATATCCCGAATGCTGGTATTGGAAAAAGGAGTATCTGGCTGCTGTCTCAGGAGTTCGATCAGGATTTTGTCGACGCTCAGTGGTTGCGATTTTTTCATAAGGCGGTCCGATTGGTCTCTAGGTCGATCTGGTCGACCCCCGAAAAATGGGTAGTATATGCCGTGGTCTCCCATGCTTCAAGAAACCATAGTCTTGTCTTTTGTGAGGGCAAGAAATGGGCTCACCGATTTGTGAGGCGTTTGGCCGGAATTTGCGTGCGATTCGAAAATCGAAAGGGTTTTCTCAGGAACGACTCGCTCATGAAACGGGAATTGATCGAAGTTATTTGGGGAAGATTGAGAGAGGAGAAGTGAATATCACTATCGAAAAAATCTACCTGCTAGCAGATCATCTACAGTGCTCACCTAAGGATCTGCTCACTTAGCCGTTGACTCCAGGTCGTCTGTTCTTCCGCTCTGTTCGATTGAATTTCAAATGCCAAAAACCATTCAGGCATGTTGTCCAGCGGCTACTCCAGAAGCCCAAGCCCATTGGAAATTATGACCGCCCAGATGACCAGTCACATCCAGCACTTCGCCAATGAAAAAAAGCCCTGGCTGATTGTTTGCTGACATCGTTTTTGATGACAGGTCACGAGTGTCCACTCCGCCCAAGGTAACCTCGGCTGTTTTGTATCCTTCCGTTCCTGCGGGTCGGACTTCCCAATGACTTAGGACGTCAGCTATCGCCTCTAAGTCTTCATTGCGGCAATACTGGAACGGTTTGTTCCACTGTTGGAGTTCGCAGAAAGCTTTTGCAAACCTTTTCGGCAAGAAATTTTCGAGAAAATGGCGGATATGGCTCTGTGGTTTTGTTTTGCGATATTCGTGCAGCCTATCACGAACTGATACGCTCGGAAGAAGGTTGATCCGTATTGTATCTCCGGGATGCCAGAAGCTCGATATTTGCAGCATGGCGGGGCCGCTTAGACCACGGTGAGTGACCAGCATCGGTTCGCGGAAATTTTCGTTGTTACAGTGCACGTCCACAGGGCAGCTCACGCCGGAGAGTGGCGCCAGTTGCTCCTTTAGTTCTGGATACAGGGTAAAGGGTACAAGTCCTGCGCGGGTTGGAAGCACGGAAAGCCCAAACTGCCGTGCAACGTCGTATCCGAAGCCCGTGGCGCCCATAGTGGGGATAGACAGCCCACCGCAGGCGATGACCAGGGATTCGCAGGTAAGGGTGCCGCTGTTGGTTTGTAGCTGATAACCGTGATCGACACCGCTGATTTTATTCACGATTGTTTTAAGTCGCACTTCTGCGCCAGCCCACTCGCACTCAGTGAGTAGCAGGTTGAGGATCTCCTTGCTGCTGCCTTTACAGAAAAGCTGGCCTGCCGCTTTTTCCTCATGCTCAATGCCGTGGCGATCTACCAATTCTAAAAAGTCTTGAGGCGTGTAACGCTTGAGCGCCGAAATGCAGAAATGGGGATTGTCAGACAGGAAATTCGCCGGGGTGCTGTTTAGGTTGGTAAAATTGCAACGACCGCCTCCGGACATGAGGATTTTCTTACCAGGTTTATTGGCATGATCAAGCACCAATACGCTTCTGCCGCGATATCCCGCTGTTGAAGCACACATTAGCCCGGCGGCACCTGCTCCTATAACGATAACATCATAAGTGCTGGACATATTATCTCCTGAGGAAAATCCCGCTAGTGTAGGGTAGTCGGTGTAATGAGCCAATGGTTCGTTAGGGCTCGTAGCCTAAGTTCGGAAGTTCGCGACAAGATCTTCGATCTGATTGAGCTTGGCATTTAACTTCTCGATGGTTACGTTGCTAATCTGCTTTCCAGAAATATTCTGAACATCGCCTTTCAACTCGTTGGTTAGGTAAAAGATGCTCTTCAATCTGTCCTGAAGCTCTTTCACCTCATAGGAGTGTGCGAAGGCATCAAGCTCTTCCCAAGCCAAATCGATGTAATGCCACAATGAGTCAACACTTTTGTGGCCTGTAAAACTCGCGACTTTTTTGAGTATTGTTCGGTAATCACTGTCGGTAATGATGTGGCGGGTCTTCAATGGATTCTTATCCATGAAGCTAATAAAGTGGAGCTTTACCATATTGGTGATAAAACGATGTCTAAACATTTTCTGACAGTTTTTTTGTTTGATGCCAGCTCTTACCGTAAGCCTCCGAAATTCCTGATAAGCGGCATCTGGAAGTACTTCTTTACCACTTTCAGAATTTAGATAGATTACATTGTCCACATCCTTCTCTGATTGGATAATTCCTGAAGCTAGAAGACGTTCAATTAATTTTTTTCTGTAAGAACTAATAAATATTTCAATCTTCATTGCCAGGCTGCGTGGGATCGGAATTGTTCTCATATTATTTTTGGAGTCGATCCGGCCTTTGAGTGTGGGGAGAATCAGTTGCGATTTTCTCAGGCTAGCCGCATTGTTAGAACAGGGTATAGTGATTAATTCTTGAGGTCGGAGCCCTGTTGCTTCAAGCAACACCAGTTGCAGCTCACGCCTTCTATGCATGTATTCAAGATGGTCCGCCTGCTGCTTTTTAGAGAAAAGACCTCGCAGTTTTCTACTCACATTCGTATCGCTTCGTGAAGCCTCAAGGGTATCCCACAATTTTCTGATGTTTATTGTTGAAATAGGGGTTGCGTTCGTCGTTGTCGCTCTTGGTATGTTCATCGGGAAAACGTTGTGAATGATTTTCCGACCAGTTCTATGCGCATAAACCTCTTGCTTTAGCTTAATCTGATACCTTTTATCAGCATCATCCACTCCCACAATCAGTCGCTCAGTGGCAATGTTTTGCTGAACCCAAAGCAGAAAATTAATGGCGGTAGCCACAATGGCTTTAACCGTGTTGTTGTTCCTGACGCGCTCGTTATAGATATCAGTTTCTTGACAGAGTTCATAAATAAACTCATCGACATGGCTGTGTTTCAAATCAGCGAAATCCACCTTTCTCGCGTAGCAAAATCGAACTAGGTGGGAAAGATTTCGCGCGTAATTCCCAAGTGTGCCACCATCCTTTTGGTTCACCGTGACAGTCCTACTTCTATCGCATAAATACATTTCTGCGATTAAGCAAGGCGAGCCATTAGGCCAAACAAATGAGTAATAGCAATACCGCATACGATCGTTCAAAAAGATCTCACCGGTTTCACTATCGAATCTGTCCATTGCCGGAAGTTGAACATTTTTGACGAGGCGATAAAGTTGACTAGTCATTGTCGGCAACGAGCTTCAAAGAAAAATACTCCCGATACAATTCGTTGTGCCTGTCCAAATCGTATTGGTATTCAGGGCTCTTTTTGACTGCATCGAGACAGATCCTATTCAAGTCGGTGTATGCTCGGATGAGGATCGCTCGAAACCTTTCGGCTTCGTCGAGTTTTTCTTTATAAAATAGAGCCTTACTTTTAGTTTTATCCGACTTTTTGTTTCTCGAATTTTTGCTTTTCTTTTTGATTGCGACCCTTATTTTCTCGAGTTGTTCGAAACCTCCATCGAGTGCGCTATCGGAATACTTCTTGAACGTATTGAGAGTCATTGCATGGATGCCTACTGATTTTCGCTCAACAGAAGCAATCGCAGCCTGGCTCCCGCACTTAGATGTTATCCAGGAATATGCGTCAGGATTTTTCAGTGCTTCAATCATTGAATGATAGAGCACTCTAATGGATTCTTTTCTTATATCAGACATCTCACCGCCTACGAAATCTTGATAGCAATGTCAACCTTTATTCCTTCATCGACATTCTCAATACCAAAAACAGTCACTTCGAAATGACCCGACTCAATTTGAATTTCAAGCCATTGTTTCAGTTCGTCTTCTTTAATCTCGGAAATAGAGTTCACCTTGAACTGATTGCAGACTTCGTCATAAACATCTTCGATGTTGCTGACGTCAGAGAGATTATTACCGTCCTTGAAAAGCCTTAATTGCTGATACGCATATTCAGATTCAACCTCAACCATCTCCTGGCCTTCAAAGTTATCCTGAATATACTCGAAAATGTGATCTGGATTGGTGTGACCCGCCATCCAACGAGCACTATCTAAGGAGGAAAATTTAAATGTCCAAAAAAAGTTCAAAAGAAACGATTTGCGTAATTCATGTGTATTGACGTACCACCGTCTTCCGTATTCATCGAGTGGGACTTCGACATGGTCACAGAAATAGGAAAGCCGTGACCTTATGAATTCATGATCGGCAATCGAAGCGGATCTCCAATCAAATCCGTAGTTGATTCCATACAGCAGGTATTGTTCTTCTTTTTTTGAAGGGACATGTTTTCGCGCATGTTTGTTCATTTCTTGAAGTAGTAGGATGGCCCTAGCTGCAACACGCGGAATTGGTTTCGCATCTTCTGGAAGGATTCCGCGTATACCCGACTTTTCAATATCCTGCATGAGCCAAAAGCCATCGTTATCCTTGAAATATAAACAATCGTATTTTAATGAGGAGAGTTCGTTTACTCTGATCGGTTTCATTGAAGCTATTATAATGAAACAAGCACCCTGCAAAACATCAATGAGATAAGTTAATGGAGGATTTGATCTGAATGATTTTACATCACGAACGCTATAATCAAACGAACCGATCTCTATTTTCTTTCGATGTCGATGAAGTACGTTTTCAACAACTATTTCTCGTTTCTTATAGAGATTAGTAAATGGTTTTTCAATGACTAATAAACCCTCGTTGTGCAAAGTGTCGAAAGCGTCTACCATAGCACTGATAATCGCCTCTCCTTTGTTAAGTACCCAATCAACCGAGGAGTTGATTATCTGCAAACAAATGGGCAGCGGAATCCAAGGTGTGTGTTTAATCTGCAATTGATTGTTCTGTATGTATGTGTGGATCTCTTCAAACCTAAACTGCTCTGAATCGGGCAATTCACGGTGGAACAACTTCTTTGTAGAGAGAAAAATTTTAAAGTAACCCAAGAACTGCTTTATGTTTTCCTTGTTAGCTATAACTTCAGAAATAAGCGGAGTCGTATGTCCAGGAAACTCATACTCAAGCGTCACAGGCACGAGAACGTCTTGGCTTTTCCTTAGTAGATCTGGCTCAAATTGTCTCAAAAACGCACTGAATTTATCGCTATGCGTAATTTGTTGTGGGAGCTCGAATGCCTCGACGAATTGCATGCGATCGATGACGGAATCACCGAATTTGGTTTTTCGGTAAAATCCTTTTGACTTAAAGACTCTGATTGCTTCGGTAATATCAGCGGATGTTAAATGGTAAATATCGTCACTGATTAAAGCTGTACCGGACATCTCAAAAAAACGAGCTTTAAAAATCTCTGCAATGCCGAACAACTCCATGATTCCGCCGTGAATTTTCTCTCTTACGTAGCGAAAAAGTCGTTCCTGAGTGAGATTTCTAAGAAACTCTGATCGTGGGCATAGATTAATATCTTTACGAAAGCACCATTGAGCAAAAGATAGAAGGTTATTAACTAAGCCAGGTAGTGATCCCACGGAGACGTTTGGAGCGATAGAGGTTGATTCTACTATCACGAAAATTGCTTTCTGGAGGAAGTGAAGAAAATCACGATTTTGAGGTGAATAGAGAAGGGTCCCATCAGGGAGCCGTCTGTTCCAATTTATCGTTCGCACGTACTTATAGTTACCGTCAGCCCTTTTAACAGTTTTTGCTGTTTTAATGATCCATTTACTTTCATGAATTCCAGATAGCAGCCAATCCGCGATATAATCACCGGAATAGATTGTGATTCCAGAGTCGTAGCCTGCGAGATACTTTTGAATGCTTACTACGTCCGCTTGGCTCCAGTCTAAATGGGCGTTGAGTTTTCTCATGAAATATTAGCCCGTCGCATGATAAGTTGATCCCACTCCAATTTTTCGGCCATTAATAATGCCTTGTCTTTTGCAGAAAAATTGGTTTCTCTGACGGAGGATTCGTTATGTTGAGAAAGGGTGGTGTTTAAATGCTTTGCTAATGTAATGAAACTGATCGGAGCCAAACCTGTTTTAGAGTCTTGCTGCGCAAGTGTCGATGCGCTTATATTATTGTTCTCGGCAATAAGTTTATAAGCATACAATAATGACAGAGACCTCTCTGAAATGTTTGCGATCAGATCGCCTTGATGCCTTTCGTGTGTTTCGTCGATTTTATCCTTCAGATAACTGATTAGAGGATTGTTACCTTTGGAATCAAGAGCAAGCATTTCGAGAATAAAGCTATGTAATTCATTCAAATTACTAAAATCTACAGCGTCGAGTAGATAATCCTCATTTGCACATGCGGAAACAAGCATTAGGTTTTGAAACCGTCTCACCTGCCTTGTGTTATAGGCTGCTATGAGAGGTTTTGGAAGATAGTGCTCAAGCGCTACTCTCGTTCCGTTGCCTAATTTTCTAGAAACGGCTCTGATTGATCCAGTTCGAAAATACTCTAGAACGCCTTCTGAAGCTCGCAGTTTCGAGTGGGTTAGCTGATTTCGGGAAATCCCGGCATCAGCAAGGGACGGAAACAAGCTGCCGATGAAGAGTGAGCCTTCAGCCCTCCCGGTCAAATAGGCTGTTACTCTCGAATCTTGCGCACAGGTAAAATCCTTATCCTTTGAATTCATGGCGAGGATAACGAATAGGTACTTAGATAAATTGGTGGGTAGATTCGCGAGGTTGGCCGAGCGCATTTCTAAAAGCGTTGATATAATCTCGAGACTTAGATCTGACAACCCTTCTTTTTTAAAAGCTTTGGCGCGACTCTTTTCAATCATAAAAGAAATTGAAGTTTCCCCAATTTCGAGGCGTGATTTACCATCTTTGTCCTCAACCTTGCAGTTAAGCAAGGACAGAAAAGTAAACTTTGGATTCTCCATCATTAAAAGTGCGACGATAAAGGAAACATCCATGTTTCCCAGAAGCCCTAACATCCAATTCAGTTTTCCTGTATAGCCGATTTTATCTTTTTCAATATGGCACGGGGGGAAATGACTCATCCATAATGATTTGTTTTCCCACATAACGGTTCTGCTTGCCAGCCCACAGTCTTCAATTTTTGATGAAAGTTTAACGAATCCTTTGTATTTTCTGCTCAATAATAGATAGGTGGCGAAAGATTTCCTGTTATGACCAGATGAAAAATGGCGTCTAATGGGCGGGGTGCCTTTTTCGCGAGGATATATGTCATAGAAGTCTTTAGCTTTGACCCGTTGCTCAAGGATAGCCGGATCAATTTCGTTTATTAATTTTTGGCCATTTTCAAAAAATGCTTTTAGGGTTTTCCAATAATCTGTTAACGCTTGATGCAGTCTATTTCGTTTTCGTTCAAGATCGTAATAAAGCTCGTCCAAATATTCAGAGTCAGTCCTGCTCAAGCTCACCGGGCAAATTAGTTTATCAATTTGGTCTTTGTTATTAACTTGGTATGCTGCCTTTTCGCCAATTATGCTCACATTGAAGCTTGATTCTTTTTGGGCTTGATTGACCTGCTTCATTGCGGGAATGAGAACTGAAATGGGTATCTGATCTCGGTCTTGCAAGTACACCAAAAAGGGGAGAAGATTTTTATTCCAAATAGCAACCCGTGTAGTGATGCTTGATTTAATTGCAGGCGTGATCAATGTCGTCAAATAAAGATTTTTTATTAGCGTCGACCAATCGTCGGCTTTCTTTGGAAAAGCTTTCATCTCAGAGTCAGTAATGGTCGGTCGCAACACGCTATTTAAGCGACTCCACCAGCTCTTTATTGTGATTGGTTTCTTCCCCGTGCAGTAATTAACTGCATGCTGTGCGAAAGTTTCCCAGCCTTTGACATGAGACAGATAGTGGATATTGATGTAGCTATAAGCCCCAGCTTCGGATTGTATTCTTAACTGATGCTCGCCATTTTTTAGGGTGACTTTCACTATATCTCTACTTCCGTTAACTGTCGTTCTCGTTTAGATCAATGGCGCCCGCATTTCAAGAACAGCATCTGCATGATCCGGCCTTAGCTCAGGTGAGATCTCTACCCAAAAGTTGTCAAAAAATATCTCTCGAAAATTGTAGCTGTCACAACATGTAGGTCATTGCAGTGTAGGCGAAAAATGGGCGGGTTGGGATTTTTTTGACAATTTAATGCGTTCGGAAAAAGGCGCTCCGGTAACCTTCGGTGCCGGCGGGTTTGATGGCCCAGTTACCCAGGGTGTCGGCAATCTGTTCGATATCCTGGTTACGGTATTCCTGCAGTGGCCGGTGCCAGCCCTGTAGTTCATTGAAGGCCTGGGCGAAGCGTTTGGGCAGGTGCTGGTTCAGGTACTGCGCCATGGTGGACTGGGGCTTCTGCTTGCGCAGGGTAAACAGGTCGTCCTGGACGGTTTGTGCCGGTAGCAGGTTGATGTGCAGTTCGTCTCCCGGCTGCCAGTAACTGGATACCTGCAGCATGGCCGGCCCGCTCAGGCCCCGGTGGGTGACCAGCATGGGCTCGCGAAAATGCTGCCTGTGGCAGCTTGCGTCCACGGGGCAACTTACGCCGGCCAGGGGCGCCAGCTGTTGCTTCAGCTCCGGGTGCAGGGTGAAGGGCACCAGCCCGGCGCGGGTGGGTAGCACTGTTAGCCCGAACTGCTTTGCCAGTTCGTAGCCGAAACCGGTCGCGCCCATGGTAGGGATCGACAGGCCGCCGGTGGCAACCACCAGTGATCCGCACTCCAGGGTGCCTGCACCGGTTTTGACCGTATAGCCGGAACCGGATGCCTGAACGCCGGAAACCGAGGTGTTCATACGGATTTCCGCACCGGCCCACTCGCACTCGGTTAACAGCACATTGAGAATGTCTTTCGCGCTGTCTTTGCAGAACAGCTGTCCTGGCGCTTTTTCTTCGTACTCCACCCCGTGGCGGTCCACCAGTTCGACGAAATCCTGCGGGGTATAGCGCTTCAGGGCAGAGATGCAGTAATGGGGATTGTCCGAAAGGAAGTTCGCCGGCGTACTGTTCAGATTGGTGAAGTTACAGCGGCCACCGCCAGACATCAGGATCTTCTTGCCGGGCTTGTTGGCGTGGTCCAGCACCAACACCTTGCGCCCGCGATAACCGGCGGTGGCCGCGCACATCAACCCGGCGGCACCGGCGCCGATGATGATCACGTCATACTGGGATGTGGATACTGCCATTGCCTGCCCGCCGCTGATAGAAAACTGGCGGGCAGTATATCAGCTACGCCCGCAGGTGCACCGGGTCCAGCAACCCTGCCGCGATGGCAATGCCGGTCACGTCCGGCAGCCGCTCGGCGCCCAGGCGCTTCATCACGCGGGCCCGGTACAGGTCGATGGTTTTTACGCTGACGTCCAGTTGCTCGGCAATTTCCTTGCTGGTGTAGCCCTGGGCCAGGGGCAGGAAAACGTCTTTTTCCCGGCGGGTGAGGGTGGCAATCAAGGCTTCGGTATCGCCGTTGGCGGCCATCTTGCCGATGACGTCGCCAGTGTCTTGCAGGGCCTGCTGCACACTGTCCAGCAGCAACTGCTCGTTAAACGGCTTTTCGATGAAATCAAAGGCGCCGGATTTGAATGCTCGCACCACAATGGGCACATCGGCATGGCCGGACACGAAGATGATGGGAATCTCCAGCCCGCGTTTCTGCAGTTCTTCCTGCACGTTCAGGCCGCCGAGCCCGGGCATGCGGATGTCCAGCACCACACAGCCGGGGCGGTTTTCGGCCACATCGTTCAGAAACTGGCGGCCGTCGCTGTAGGCCCGCACCTGTAATCCAACCGATTCCAGCAGCCATTGGGTGGACTCGAGCATACCGGCATCGTCGTCTACCACGAACACGGTGTTGGCTTCGGCAGGAGTGCTAGCGGACATCAGGGGATCTCTCCGTATTATTGTTGGCGGCGGTCATTCTAGAGCTCCCGCGGCTGTTGTTGAAGGAAAGGTTGGCAGGAAAGCGGCAAATCAGTGAAAGACCGCCGGTGCCGGCAGGGGTGGCGTCCAGGAATCCGCCGAAGCCTTCAATGATGGATCGGCTCATGGATAAGCCCAGCCCCAGCCCCTTGGGCTTGCTGGTATAGAACGGCTGGAACATCTGGCGAATGCCTTCGTCGTCCAGCCCCGGGCCTTCGTCGGTGACCTGGATCAGGGTTTCCTGCTGGTCGTTGATGCAGGTGCATACGGTAATGCGGGACGGTTCCCGGCTCTCGCCCTGGCTGGCAGCTTCCACGTTGGCTTCAATGCCGTTACGAATCAGGTTAATCAACACCTGCTCCAGCAAAATCGGGTCTGCGGTGATCACCGGGGAATTCTCCGCCAGATTCTCTTGCAGTTTCACGCCGTTCTTTTCACCTTCCCACTGGCACAGGCGCACCACGTCGCTTACCACCGAGTTTAACTGCACCGGGGCCATCTGTTTCTGCCCTTTGCGCAGGAAGGCCCGCAGGCGCTTGATCACTTCCGAGGCCCGGTTGGCATGGTGCACGATCTTCTGCAGGCCATCCTCTACCTTGGCCAGTTTCTCCGGGCGCTTGTCAGCTTCTTTCAGAAAGCGCTGGCTGGCGCTGGCGAAATTCACAATCGAGGCCAGCGGCTGGTTCATCTCATGGGCAATGCTCGAGGCCAGTTCGCCCAGGGTGGCCAGCCGGGCGGTGTGGGCCAGTTCCTCGGCCAGCAGTCGGTTCTGCTCTTCCTGCTCGATGCGGGGGGTGATGTTCCGGGACACGCTGATCACTTCCACCACAGCGCCTGTATAGGTTTCCCGGATGGCTCGGCTGGCAATCTCGAACCAGCGGCGGTTGCCGTTGCGGTGCTGGATTTCCAGGGTCAGGGTGGCGTAGCCGTCTTCCTGCAGGCGATTGCGGGTGTGAGTCAGTTGTTCCGCCACCTTGTCGTTGCCGAAAACCTCTTCAAGGGATTTGCCCCTGAGCTCTTCCGGCCAGTAGCCCAGCAGCCGCCAGGAGGCCGGTGTGGCGTCGATAAACCGGCCGTCCGGGGCGTGGCGGGAGATCAGGTCTGTGGTGTTCTCGGTAATCAGCCGGTAAAGCCGGCTGGAACGCAGGGCTTCTTCCTGGGTGAGTACATCGGTGGTGGCGTCTCGCCCACGAATCACGACCTGCTGCTTGTCGGAGTCCGGAATGAACGTCCAGAGGCAGATCTTGTCGGCAAACCGGGATTCCACGTTTTCGATAGCCCGGTCCTGGTTCAGGGCCGAGGCGGCAAGGGCCGGGGCGTTTACCGGCAAGAGTTCCCCGGCTTCGGCCAGGCGCGCGGCTTCCATCATCTGGCGGGCAGCGGCATTGCAGCTTAAAACCCGGGCATCGGCGCTGGTCACGAGTGTGGGTTGGGGGTCTTTCTCGGAGATTTTCATAGATTATAGTAGGAGTCCTATAATACCATGGTAGAGTTCCTAGTATTGATTTCGTTAACTACCATTGTTGTTAATGCAAAGTATAGCTGCTTTGGCGTTTCTACTGAACACGCATAAGAACAACATAAGCATACGAGGACCACACCAATGACTTCGATCTTTGATCAGGGCCTTGAGCCCCGGAACGCAAACTACGCGGTCCAGTCCCCCATTGATTTCATCGAACGTACCGCCAGTGTTTACCCGGATTATCCGGCGATTATCCACGGTGCTATCCGCCGCAACTGGGCCGAAACCTATGATCGCTGCCGTCGGCTGGCTTCTGCCCTGAAGGGCCGGGGCATTGGCCGTGGTGATACCGTTGCGGTGATGTTGCCGAACATCCCGGCCATGGTGGAATGCCACTTTGGTGTGCCCATGATCGGTGCGGTGTTGAACACCCTGAACGTGCGCCTGGATGCCGAAGCCATTGCCTTCATGCTGGAGCATGGTGAAGCGAAGGTGGTGATTGCCGACCGTGAATTCGGCCAGGTGGTCAAAGATGCAGTGCGTCATCTTGAACATAAGCCGCTGGTGATCGATGTTGACGATCCCGAGTACGGCGAAGGCGTTCAGGTAAGCGACCTGGATTACGAAGCCTTCCTGCAGGAAGGTGACCCCGAATATCAGTGGAGTTTCCCCGCCGACGAGTGGGATGCCATTTCCCTGAACTACACGTCCGGTACCACCGGCAACCCCAAGGGCGTGGTTTACCACCATCGTGGTGCCTACATTAACTCGCTGGGTAACCAGACTGTGTGGTCGATGGACATGCACCCGGTGTACCTGTGGACCCTGCCGATGTTCCACTGCAACGGCTGGTGTTTTCCCTGGACCATCACCGCCATGGCCGGTACCCATGTGTGCCTGCGCCGGGTTGATCCTGAGAAGATCCTTCAGCTGATCCGCGACCATCAGGTAACCCATATGTGTGGCGCCCCGATTGTTCTGAACGCACTGCTGAATGCGTCTCCGGAAGCCAAGGCCGGTATCGACCACGAAGTGATGTCCATGACCGCCGGTGCTGCGCCCCCCGCGCAGGTGATCGGTGCCATTGAAGAGCTGGGCATTCAGGTAACCCACGTATACGGCCTGACCGAAGTGTACGGCCCGGTAACCGTGTGTGCCTGGAAATCCGAGTGGGACAAGCTACCGCTGCGTGAGCGTGCCCAGATCAAAGCGCGCCAGGGCGTGCGTTACCACACCCTGGGCGGCACCATGGTGGCCGACCCCAACACCATGCAGCCGGTGCCGAAAGACGGCAAGACCATCGGCGAGATCTTCCTGCGCGGTAACACCGTGATGAAGGGCTACCTGAAGAACCCGACCGCCACCGAAGAAGCCTTCCGCGGCGGCTGGTTCCACACTGGCGACCTGGCGGTATGGCACGAAGACGGTTACATGGAAATCAAGGATCGCCTGAAAGACATCATCATTTCCGGTGGTGAGAACATCTCCACCATCGAAGTTGAAGATACCCTTTATCGCCACCCGGCGGTGATGGAGGCCGCGGTGGTTGCCCGGCCAGACGAGAAGTGGGGCGAGACACCCTGCGCCTTCGTTACCCTGAAACCGGAAGCCGGCAACGTAACCGAGGAAGACATCATCAGCTTCTGCCGCGAGCACCTGGCCCGCTTCAAGGTTCCGAGAACCGTGGTGTTCTCGGAGCTGCCGAAGACCTCTACCGGCAAGATCCAGAAGTTCGTGCTGCGGGATCAGGCCAAAGAGCTGAACTGATCCGGCAAGGCTGCGCCACCGGGCGCAGCCACACCTCTTTTCCACAAAAACAACATTAACTGGCACCCGACACCGGCGTGCCCGGAGGTAGTTTTATGCAAATGTTCCACAGAAAAAATGGTGAAGAACAGCCGTTCTGGCCGGCTGGCCCCTTCAAAATCCGTCTTCCGTTTGTCCACTATCGCTGGGAATTTGCGGAGATGGTGCAGGCCCTGATCATGTTCGTGGTCAGCCTGGCGATGATTCCCCTGCTGGAAAAATACCTGGGCGTTCCCTACGACGTGGCCCTGGCCTACGTTGTGGTATGCGGTATCGGCTTCATGCTGCCGGCCCTGCTGGGTGTGCCGCTGGTGCCCGGCTGGATTACCCCGGGTATCCCCGTGGTGTTGCTGTTCCTTTCAGACTACGAACCCGGCCCGGAGGCCATCCAGGCGCTCTTTGCCCTGCAATTCCTGGTGTTCCTGATTTTCCTGGTTCTGGGTGTTACCCGCTTGGGCAGCAAGCTGGTGGAGTGGATTCCCCGGTCCATGAAGGGCGGTATCATCATCGGTGCCGGTATTGCCGCGCTGATGGGTGAAATTGAAGCCGGCGGCCGCCTGGCCAACACACCGATCTCCCTGATTGTGGGTGGCCTGGTGTGCCTGTACCTGATGTTCTCAGTTTCCTTCAAAGGCTTTGTGGACAAGAGCAACATCGCCCGCAAGATTGCCAACTACGGCATGGTGCCGGGCATGGTTGTAGCTATCCTGGTGGGCTTCGCCACGGGAGAGTATGACGTGCCAAACGTGGAGTGGGGCATTACCAAGCCGGCCTTTGACCAGCTGTGGAACTACCTGCCATTCAGCGTGGGCTTCCCGGACCTGAACATCTTCCTGTACGCGATTCCGACTGCGGTCATCGCCTACGTCATCGCCTTTGGTGACATCGTGGTGGGTCAGTCCCTGATGAACCGCGTGGACCACCTGCGTAAAGATGAAGACATCGACAACAGCATCGACCGTGTGCACCTGGTGACTGCCATCCGTAACGGTGGCCATGCCTTCTTCGCGCCTTACCCTGGCCTGGCAGGCCCGATCTGGACCGCCGTTACCGCCACCATGGCAGAGCGCTACAAGTATGGCCGTAACGCCATGGACTCCATCTACAGCGGTGGTGGCACCTTCTGGATTACCGGTTTCATTGCGCTGTTCGTGCTGCCGCTGGTGAGCTTCTTCCAGCCGGTGCTGCCGATTGCCCTGTCGCTGACCCTGCTGCTGACCGGTTACATCTGTTTGATGGTGGGCCTGGAGCAGCTGGAGAACAACACCGAGCGTGGCATTGCCGGCACCATGGGCGTGGTGCTGGCGGTGTACGGCGCAGGCTGGGGCCTGGCCACCGGTGCGATTCTCTACTACCTGATCGAGCGTACTCACTTGTTGAAGTTTACCTCTGACCCGGAAGCGCCGGGCGCCGAGAAGAGCGAATAATTCTGAACCCGGTGCCGCTGAACTGACAGCGGCACCAACCCACTGTGTGTCCTTGGGAGGCTTCGGCCTCCTTTTTTCGTTTTGGGTTACCGGATTTGTTGTCGTGGGCCTTTTTGTTAACGGCTTCACGGGGTGGCTGAAATTATCGCCTGCATGTGCAAGACTTGTGTCTCGAGAATAATCACAAGAAAGGGTGCTCCCGCCTGAGGAAACACCCGAACCCCGGAGGCCTTTGCACATGCGAGTTGGTTTGATCGTTGATTCCGCCTGTGATCTACCCTATGAATTTTCCCGCAAACACGATCTGTTTGTGCTGCCGGTAACGGCCATTATTGATGGCCAGACCTACATCGATACCCACGATCCGGTGCGTACCCAGGAGTTCTACCAGAGCGGCCTGCTTGATAAGGGCCACCAGGCGGAAACCGAAGCCTTTTCCGCAGAACAGATCCACAACCTTTTCATGGAAAAGATTGTCACCCAGTTTGACGTGGCCATCTGTGAAACCGTCACCCGAAGCCGTAGCCAGATTTTCGATCACGCCTCCGAAGCCATGAACACCGTAATGGCTAACTACGAAGGCGCCCGCAAGGCCGCTGGACGGGAAGGCAAATTCTCCATGCGGGTCATCGACAGTAAGCAGATCTTTGCGGGCCAGGGATTGCTGGCGGCCCACACCCTGCGGCTGATCAACCAGAAAGTCTCCAAGAATACCCTGCGCCACGAGGTGGAAACCTTCACCGACAAGATCTACACCTGCGTGATTCCCCGCGACCTGCATTACATCCGTGAACGGGCCCGGCGCCGCGGCGACAAAAGTGTGTCTGCGATGGCCGCCTTCATGGGCAAGGTGCTGAACATCAACCCGGTGATCTTCGGGCAGGGCGTGGAAGGCAAGCCCGTGGCCAAAACCCGCGACTTCAACGTAGCGGTCGAGAAAGTGATGAATTACGCGATAGGCCGCCTGGAAGCCGGTTTGCTGACACCCTATGTGAGTTTGTCCTGCGGCCTGAGCTGGACTGAGATCGAAGAGCTGCCGGGCCTGAATCGCCTGCGCGATGCCTGTGAAAAGCACGGTGTAGAGTTGCTGTTGTCGCAGATGGGCATTACCAGCTCCATCTACGTTGGCCCCGGCAGCCTGTGCCTGGCGCTGGCGGCGGAACCCCACGAGTTTTCAGACTTCCAGTAACCGTCTGTTTTTGCCGGGCTGGTCGCCGGACTGGCCCATAATCACGGGTTCGCCGGTAATTCCGGCAAACCCCAGCTGCCTGCTTCCGTGTTAGCCTCACCGGCATACTTCAGGAATTCAGCCAAAGGATGCCAGCTCTATGAGCAAAACTGCCCCCAGTCTTGTCGATACCCTGTTTGAAGCCCACGTAAAGCACGAAGTGGCCGCCCTCAAAGGCGCCAAGCTGAAGAAGTTCCTGGAACAGGAAGTGGATGAATTGCTTGGCTATGCCGAAAAAGTCCCGCTGGGCCGGCTGATCAGCCCCGAGCAGGTAATGGGCGTGATCAAGCGCATCGCCGTGAACATGGAGCTGGATGCCGGCATTCCGGAACTGGCTGCGGAGATGGCGGCAGAAGTGCTCAAAGCGCCGGTTCAGGCAGACACCACGCTGGGCGAAATCCTGTCACGGGAGCAGGCCAGCGGCTTTATCGAAGAGGCCCTGGAGCTGCGCCAGCAGCGGGAGCGGATCATCAGCGAGATCATGGCGCACCCGGTGTACCAGGAGCTGGTGTCGAACGTGGTGTACCACGGGCTGGTGAATTACCTGTATGAAGACAACCTGATTACCCGCTCGGTGCCGGGAGTGGGTTCGGTGATGAAGTTCGGCAAGAAAATGGCCAACAAGGCCGTGCCGGGGCTGGATGAAACCTTCGAACGTCGCATCAAGGCCTGGCTGGCAGAGAGCTTGCCGGGGCTGATTGTACGCAGCGAGCAATTCCTGCACCGGGCACTGACCGACGATGAATTGCGCGACAGCGTGATGGCGGCCTGGGTGTCGCTGGAGAACCAGACCATTGCCGAGTTCCAGGACGGCCTGGGCGAGGTGGAACTGCAGGAGTTTGTGGTACTGGGTTATGACTTCTGGCTGAACTTCCGCAAAACCGCCTACTTTGAAGGCTGCGCCCGGGCGGTGGTAGAGCACCTGTTTGCCAAGTATGGCGACCGGCCGGTGATGGACCTGCTGAATGATATCGGAGTGACCCGGGACGTGATTGTTACGGAAATTGCCGAACTGGGCCTGCCGATTATCGATGTGCTGCACAAGGAAGGTTATGTGGAGGCGTTGGTGCGCAGAAGGCTGGGCAGCTTCTACAAGTCTGCTGCCGCGAAGAAGTTGCTGGCAGAGGGCTAAGCCGGGCTGCACGGGCCTGAAATAAAAAAGCCGGAAGAGGATCGCTCTTCCGGCTTTTTTGTAGCTGCTGACAGCTTTTGGCCTCAGCGCTCCAGGTACTGGAGCTTGTCAGGCTGGCCGTCCCACTCGTCGGCGTCTGGCAGCGGGTCTTTCTTCTCGGTGATGTTCGGCCACTTGCCGGCCAGGTCCGCGTTGATCTCAACGAAGGCTTCCTGGCCTGCAGGCAGTTCGTCTTCAGAGAAGATGGCTTCCGCCGGGCACTCGGGCTCGCACAGGGCGCAATCGATGCACTCGTCCGGGTCGATCACCAGAAAGTTGGGGCCTTCATAGAAGCAGTCTACCGGACACACTTCCACGCAGTCGGTGTATTTGCACTTGATGCAGTTATCAGTAACGATAAACGCCATAGTCAGATCCCTGGTTCGTAGAACATTCAGTCTCATCAGGAGCCCTGAAAATCCGGCCCCATCTATAATTTTGTGCGCGATATTGTAGGGAGCGGCCCCCGAAGCCGCAAGCGTTGGGCTGCTATAACCTTATTACACAGATCAAGTTTGGCCCAGTTTTCTGTTATTTCTTCAATAATGCCCGCAGTTCATACAGCTGGTTCAGGGCCTCCCGGGGCGACAGGCCATCAACATCCAGCTGCTGTAAGGCCTCTTCTACCGCGCTTGGCTCCGCCATGGCGAACATATCACCCTGATAAACCGTTTCCGCGCTGGTCGGTTGTTTGACGGCTTTCGGCGCCGGTTCATGCACATGCTCCGGGGCCGGCGCTGAGGGGCTGGCACTGCCTTCCAGGTGTGCCAGCTGGGCCTTGGCGTTACGGATAACATCCTGTGGCACGCCGGCCAGCTTGGCCACCTGCAAACCATAGCTCTGGCTGGCGGGGCCGTCATGCACATTGTGCAGGAACACGATGGAATCATCATGTTCGGTGGCGGTCAGGTGCACGTTCACCGCATGTTCCAGGTCATCCGCCAGTTGCGTCAGCTCGAAGTAGTGGGTGGCGAACAGGGTGTAGCAGCGAATGTCCTTCGCCAGGTGCTCTGCCGTGGCCCACGCCAGGGACAGGCCGTCGAAGGTGCTGGTGCCACGGCCTACTTCGTCCATCAGCACCAGGCTGTGTTCGGTGGCGTTGTGCAGGATGTTGGCGGTTTCGGTCATCTCCACCATGAACGTAGAGCGGCCACCGGCGATATCGTCGGAAGAGCCCATGCGGGTGAAAATCCGGTCTACCGGCCCCAGCACCGCCCGGTTGGCGGGCACGAAGCTGCCGGTGTAGGCCAGCAGGGCGATCAGGGCGGCCTGGCGCATGTAGGTGGACTTACCGCCCATGTTCGGGCCGGTAATCACCAGCATCCGGCGTTTTGCGTCCATTAGTAGGTTGTTGGGCACAAACGGCTCGTCCAGCAGTTGCTCCACCACCGGATGGCGGCCTTCTTCCACATCAAAACCGGGTTGGTCAGTAAACTCCGGTGCGCTAAAGCGCAGGCTGGTGGCGCGCTCGGCAAAGTTGCTGAGCACATCGAGTTCGGCCAGGGCCTGGGCGGCATCCTGCAGCGGCGCCAGTTGTTCGGCCACGGTTTCCAGAACGTCGTCATACAGGCCTTTTTCCCGAGCCAGGGCGCGGCTCTTGGCACTCAGGGCCTTGTCTTCGAACTCTTTCAGCTCGGGCGTAATGAAGCGCTCGGCGTTTTTCAGGGTCTGGCGGCGAATGTAATCTACCGGCGCCTGGGCAGACTGGGCCCGGCTGATTTCAATGTAATAGCCGTGCACCCGGTTGTAGCCCACTTTCAGGGTGCTGATGCCGGTGCGCTCCCGCTCCCGGGTTTCCACATCCAGCAGGTACTGGCCTGCGTTCTCGCTGATGTTGCGCAGCTTGTCCAGCTCTTCATCGAAGCCCTCGGCTATCACGCCCCCCTCGCGGATCACCACCGGCGGGTTTTCGATGATGGCCCGCTCCAGCAAGTCAGCAAGCTCCGGGTATTCGCCAATGGTTCCGGCCAGCTGTGCTACATGGCTGGAATTAACCGGCTTCAGGGCTTCCTGAAGCTCTGGCAGGGTCTGGAAAGCATCCCGCAGGCGGGCGAGGTCCCGGGGCCGGGCCGAGCGCAGGGCTACCCGCGCCAGGATCCGTTCGATGTCGCCCACACGCTTGAGCAGGTCGTGCACCGGTTCATAGTGAAAACCGTCCAGCAGGGCCGAGACTGACTGCTGGCGTTGCTGGACCACCTCCACATTCCGCAGCGGGCGGTTCAGCCAGCGGCGCAATTCACGGGCACCCATGGCGGTGGCCGTGCGGTCCATCACCCAGGCCAGGGTGTATTGCTGGCCGCCCATCAGGTTGGTGTCGATTTCCAGGTTACGGCGGCTGGCAGCATCCAGGATGACCGCGTCTTCCCGGCGCTCCCGGGTCAGTTTGCGAATGTGGGGCAGGGCGGTACGCTGGGTTTCCCGGGCGTACTGCAGCAGGCAGCCAGCGGCACAAATGGCCAGGTGCAGGTCTTCGCAGCCAAAACCGGTGAGGTCACGCACCTGTAGCTGCTGGGTAATCACCCGCCGGGCCGAATCCAGCTCGAACAGCCAGGGGCCTTGCCGGCGGACACCGGTGAAGCCTTCCAGCAGGTCACCGAAAGGGAAGTCTTCGCTGATCAGGATCTCGGCCGGGCATAGCCGCTGCAGTTCCCCCTGCAGGGCTTCCAGGCTGTCCAGTTCAGACACCGCAAAGCGACCACTGGAAATATCCAGCGAGGCAAAGCCGAACTGCTCTTTATGGCTGAAAATAGCCGCCAGCAGGTTGTCGCGGCGGTCTTCCAGGAAGGCTTCATCGCTGAGGGTGCCGGGGGTAACAATGCGCACCACCTTCCGTTCCACCGGCCCCTTGCTGGTGGCCGGATCGCCAATCTGTTCGGCAATGGCGATGGATTGACCTGCGCGCACCATGCGGGCAATGTAGCCTTCAGCGGCGTGGAAAGGCACGCCGGCCATGGGAATAGGGTTGCCACCGGACTGTCCCCGGGCGGTCAGGGTAATGTCCAGCAACTCGGCCGCTTTTTTGGCATCGTCATAAAACAGCTCGTAGAAGTCACCCATGCGGTAGAACACCAGCTCGTTCGGGTGCTCCCGCTTGATCTTCAGGTACTGCTGCATCATGGGAGTATGCTTGGAAAGATCGGTCTGGGTTGCAGGCATGGAAGCGTCCGGTTGATGGTGCGTTTGGGTCAAAGCGGGGATTGTAAGAAAATAACGCCCGGGATGAAACGAAGGGTTTGGCAACAGAAGCTTGGAGAAGGCTATGCAAGCAACCGATCAGCAACTGGAAACCGCCGGCAATGCGCTGGGAGACTTGTTGATACAGCAGGGCAGAACCATGGCCACCGCTGAAAGCTGCACCGGTGGCTGGGTGGCCAAGGTGCTGACAGACAGGGCGGGTTCCTCTGCCTATGTGATGGCCGGGTTGGTGACCTACAGCAATGACGCAAAACAGGCCATTCTGGGCGTAGAAGAAAAGGTGCTGGCCGAACATGGCGCTGTCAGCGAACCGGTGGTGCGCCAGATGGTGGCCGGTGCCGTTCGCGCCACCGGTGTGGATGTGGCCGTGGCCATCAGCGGCGTTGCCGGCCCCGGCGGCGGCAGCGAGGAAAAGCCGGTAGGCAGGGTATGGTTTGCCTGGGGAACCGGCCCGGACAACACGCAAACCCGTGTTCAGCACTTTGACGGCGACCGGGAACAGGTGCGCCGGCAATCGGTTTTGTATGTGTTGCAAGGGGTTACGGAGTTTCTGAAAACACTGTGATGTTTTTCACCCCGGCAGGGGTTGGTCTGTACCAAGGCTTATGTTTTAATACTGTTCAAATATACAGGAAAACACTGGATACACCTCCGGTGTCGTCATATCGAATAGTGAGGGGCAGGTAACAATGGAAGACAACCGCAAGAAAGCACTCAGCGCAGCACTGGGCCAGATTGAACGCCAGTTCGGCAAGGGCGCCGTGATGAAAATGGGCGACCAGCCCCGTGAAGCCATTCCTGCGGTATCCACCGGCTCCCTGGGGCTGGACGTGGCCCTGGGTATTGGTGGCTTGCCGTATGGCCGGATTGTAGAGATCTACGGCCCGGAAAGTTCCGGTAAAACCACCCTGACCCTGCAAGTGATCGCCGAAGCGCAGAAAGCCGGTAAAACCTGTGCCTTCATCGACGCCGAGCACGCACTCGACCCTATCTACGCTGAAAAGCTGGGCGTAAACGTCGACGACCTGCTGGTCTCCCAGCCGGACACCGGCGAGCAGGCCCTGGAAATCGCTGACATGCTGGTACGCTCCAACGCCATCGACGTCATCATCGTCGACTCGGTAGCGGCCCTGACTCCGAAAGCGGAAATTGAAGGCGAAATGGGCGACAGCCACGTAGGCCTGCAGGCCCGTTTGATGTCCCAGGCGCTGCGTAAGCTGACCGGTAACGTGAAGCACGCCAACTGCCTGATGGTGTTCATCAACCAGATTCGTATGAAGATCGGTGTGATGTTCGGCAGCCCCGAGACCACCACCGGTGGTAACGCCCTGAAATTCTACTCTTCCGTACGTCTGGACATCCGCCGCATCGGTGCGGTGAAGGACGGCGACGAAGTGGTAGGTAACGAAACCCGCGTAAAAGTCGTCAAGAACAAGGTGTCGCCGCCGTTCAAACAGGCCGAGTTCCAGATCATGTACGGCAAGGGCATCTACCACATGGCCGAAGTTCTGGACATGGGTGTGAAAGAAGGCTTCGTCGACAAATCCGGTGCCTGGTACGCCTACAACGGCGACAAGATCGGCCAGGGCAAGGCCAATGCCTGCAAGTTCCTGGAAGAGAATATGGACATCGCCAACGAAATCGAAGCCAAGGTTCGTGACAAGCTGATGCCCAAGCCGGTGAAGAAAGAAGCGGCAGAAGCACCGGTGGAAGCGAACGGTGAATTGCTCTAAGTAAGACCCCGGGAGGCGTTACATGAAGCGACTGTTGATAGTAGCACATGCACCGTCTCCCAATACCCTGCGGTTACGGGAGTCCGTGGAAAAGGGCGCCCGTAACCCGGATATTGAAGCGGTGGAAGTGGTGGTGAAAGCGCCGCTCGAAGCCGGCCCCGAAGATGTCCTCGCCTGTGACGCCATCATCCTTGGCACCACCGAAAACCTCGGCTATATGTCGGGCGCCCTCAAAGACTTCTTTGACCGTAGCTATTACCCCTGCCTGGAGAAAACCCAGGGCCTGCCTTTTACTTTCTATATCCGCGCCGGCCACGACGGCACCGGCACTCGCCGCGCCATAGACAGCATCACCACTGGCCTGCGCTGGAAGCTTATCCAGGAACCCCTGCTGTGCCGGGGTGATTACCAGCCCGAATTTGCCGACCAGTGTGAAGAGTTGGGGCTGTTTGTGGCGGCCAGCCTGGATGCCGGAATTATCTGAAAACCCCGGCGCAACGGCGTTTAATTGCTGCTGGCCAGCGTATCTCTCATCGGGCTGCGCGGGGCAGCAGGGCGGTTGTATGCCTTGCTGGCCGGTTGTTTCGGCCTGGCGATTGGCTCCTATGCGGTGCTGGCGAATGTTCGTCGGGGTCTGATGGGTCGGCCGGGCGGTCTGGTTGAAGGTTTTTCGCTGATTGCCGGGTTGTTTTGCCTGGGGTTTGGCATCGCGTTGATCATCCTGGCGCAGCGTGATTCAGGCAAACCGTTCATGCTGCGGCGAGACGGCGTAGTTGCTGGGGTGGCTGGCGTATTTGGGCAGGCGGTGGCCTAGCCGGCCAGGCGGCTGTAAAAGCCTTCAATGCGTGACAGGGCATTGTCGACGGCCCGGGAATAGCGTTTCTGGTTCAGGCAGTAACTGAACTGAACGCTCACCCGGAAGCCGGTGCGCCATGGCTGGCAGCGGACCACCCGGGCCGCCACGCGGGGTTCGTTAATGTATTTGCCGCGGATTTGCAGGTACAGGCGGGCGCCGGGTTCGACCGGCCGGGGGCACTGAACCGCCATGCCGTAGCGGTTCATGTCCAGGCAGTTCACCGCCACCGGGTTCTTGCCACGGCCAAAAAAGCCGCGTTCACTGAGCTGCACGTTCAGGCAGGTGGCGGGAAACCGTTCCTTGATTCGGCGATCTGAGGGCTTACTTGCCATGGCTGCATCCACTGTCTTTTTGTCTTTGTTGTTTCCGGAAGCCATCCGGACCCTCAAGTGTAGCCAGCGCCGGGCTGTCTGAAAATTGATCAGCATGAAAAGTGTGACCGGCATCTCACCCGGCAGTCGCGCCGGCCTGATTGGATAAAACCGGAACCGGTAGGCGACAGTCTGTCTGGCAAACACTACAATGGCGGGTTCAAAACCATTCAAACCGATGTCGACGGGAAGCAAACTTGAAGTCATTGCCTCTGCACCAACTCTACAAAGCCTGTGTTCTGAAAGAGCTGCCATTCAAAACCACCCGGCAACTTGAGCCTCTGGCCGAAATTGTCGGCCAGAACCGGGCCCAGGAGGCCGTGCGTTTTGCCCTGGCCATGCCTCACGGTGGTTACAACGTGTATGCGGTTGGCCGGAACGGCTTGGGTAAGCGCACCATGATGCTGCGCTATCTTGAGCACCACGTAGACACCGAGCAGCAGAGCCATGACTGGTGTTACGTGGCCAATTTCGAAGAACCCCGTAATCCGAAGTTGCTGAAGCTGCCCTCGGGCAAGGGCACCCAGCTGAAGCAGGACATGGAAAAGCTGATGGCCCGGCTGGTGAAGATGATTCCCCAGACCTTCGAGGGCGACAGTTTTCTGGAGCGCGCCGAGCAGCTGAAGAACGACTACGTCAAACTGCAGGAAGACGAACTCGAAAAGGTGGCCAACCAGGCCAAGCGCAAGAAAGTGCGCCTGACCATCAGCACCCCCGGCGGATACCGGCTGGTGGCCATGAATGGCGAAGAGCCCCACACGGCGGAAAGCTTCCAGGCCCTCACCCAGGAGCAGCGGGACAAGTTCGAGGAAGTCATCAACAAGCTGGAGAAGAAACTCCGGCAGGTACTGCGCAAGCTGGCAGACTGGGAGCAGGAATACGCCGAGAAACAGCAGGCCCTGAACCAGGAAACCCTGGAAGGCATCTCCGGCCACCAGATTGACGAACTGAAAGAAAAGTATAAAGAGCTACCAGACGTAACGGCCTACCTGGAAGCGGTGCGCAAAGACCTGGCTGAAAACCTGGATATCTTCCTGGAAGACGACGAAGAACAGGCGGCCATTGCCTATGCGTCGCTGGACAAGAAAACACCCCGCCGCTACATCGTGAATGTGCTGGTACATCAGACCAGCAACGAAGTACCCGTGGTGGTGGAAGATAACCCCACCTACCACAATCTGTTCGGTTACGTGGAAAACGTCACCTACAAGGGCACGGTGTTTACTGACTTCTCGCTGATTCGTCCCGGCAGCCTGCACAAGGCCAACGGTGGTTACCTGCTGATGGATGCCATCAAGGTACTGGAGCAGCCCTTCGTGTGGGATGGCCTGAAGCGGGCGCTGCGCTCCCGTACCCTTCAGATCAACTCCCTGGAACGGGAACTGACCCTCTCCGGGACGATTTCCATCGAGGCGGAATCGGTGCCGCTGGATGTGAAGATTGTTCTGTTCGGGGACCGCGAAACCTGGATGCTGCTGCAGGAATACGATTCCGAGTTTGCCGAGCTGTTCCGGGTAACGGCGGACTTCGAGAATGAAATGTACCGCACGGCGGAAAGCCAGCTGCAGTACGCCAAGTTTATTGCCAGCCTGGTGGTGGAAAAGAAACTGCTGCATTGCAACACCAGGGCGGTGGCCCGGGTAATCGAACACAGCGCCCGTATGGCCGACCACCAGGACCGGTTATCTCTGCATGCCGCGGATATTGCCAATCTGCTGCGTGAATCGGATTTCTGGGCCCGCCAGGCCGGTGCCCGGTTGATTACCGAGGTGCACGTGGAGCGGGCGCTGGAAAGTGCCCGTTACCGCAGCAGCCGCATTCGTGACCAGTTCTACGATTCCATTCGCGACGGCACCACACTGGTTACCACCTCCGGCACCTGTGTGGGGCAGGTGAATGCGTTGTCTGTGCTGTCTGCCGGCGGTTTCGAGTTCGGCTTGTCTAACCGGGTAACGGCAACCTGCTACTATGGTGATGGTGCCGTGATGGATATCGAGCGGGACGTAAAGCTGGGTGGCAACATTCACTCCAAGGGTGTGATGATTCTCAGCTCCTGGCTGGCGTCTTACTTTGCGGTGAACGATCCCATGCACCTGTCTGCCAGCCTGACCATGGAACAGAACTATGGTGAGGTAGACGGCGACAGCGCATCGCTGGCGGAGCTGGTGGCGCTGATCTCGTCGTTGTCCGGTGTGCCGGTGCGCCAGGACCTGGCCATTACCGGTTCAGTGAACCAGTTTGGCGAGGTGCAGCCCATTGGCGGTGTGAACGAGAAAATTGAAGGCTTCTTTGCCACCTGCGAGCTCAAGGGTGGTTTGACCGGCACCCAGGGTGTGATCATTCCGGAAACCAACGTGCAGAACCTGATGCTCGACAGTGAAGTGGTGCAGGCTGCGCGCAATGGCCAGTTTGCGGTTTACCCGGTAAGCCGGGTGGAAGAGGCCGTTACCTTGCTGCTGGGCAAGCCCGCCGGCAAGGCGAATGACAAAGGCCGGTATCCCAGGCAGAGTGTTTTTGGCATTATTCAGCAGCGGCTTGAGAAAATGCGGGAACACGAGCGGCAGGAACACGCGCGGGACGAGCACAAAGACCCGTCCATCCACTGACCGGGACCATAATAAAACGGACAGGAGAATAGAGATCCATGACTGATATCCAGCAAACTGTGTACGTGGTAGAAGACGACGAAGCCGTCCGCGACTCCCTGGAGTTGTTGCTGAAATCCGATGGCAAGCCGGTGAAGACCTACGAAAGCGCCAACGCATTTCTGAAGGACTACTCCGATAAAATGGCCGGCTGCATTGTGCTGGATATCCGTATGCCGGGTATGGACGGCATGGAGCTGCAGAAGAAGCTGAACGAAAAGCATTCGATTCTGCCCATCATCTTTGTGACCGGTCACGGCGACGTGCCGATGGCGGTAGACGCCATGAAAGAAGGCGCGGTGGACTTCATCCAGAAGCCGTACCGGGAAGAAGCCCTGCTGGAAAAGATCGAGGCGGCCCTGGAGCAGGACCTCGAGCAGCGCAAGACCCTGGACGAAAAACAGGAAATTATCCGCCGGGTGAAAAGCCTGACTCCTCGGGAAGCCGAAATCATGGACCGCATGATTGCCGGCCAGGCCAACAAGGTGATTGCCATCGAGCTGGAGATCAGCCAGCGCACCGTGGAAATCCACCGTTCCCGGGTTATGCACAAGATGGGTACACATTCCCTTGCACATCTGGTGCGTATGGTTCTGTCCGTAAAGGACCTTATCGACTAAGCCGGTTGCTGTGGTCATCATGCCAGAACGTTTATAACCGGCCACGCTTGTATGACTGAAGTTGTCAGTGAGAACTCAGAGGTGACGGTCCTGCTGGTTGATGACAACCCGCAGAACCTGAAAGTCCTCTACGAGACCCTGAAAGACAAAGGCTACCGCCTGCTGATTGCCAACGAAGGCGAGAAAGCACTGGACCTGGCCCACCGTCACCACCCAGAAGTGATCCTGCTGGATATTATGATGCCGGAGATGGATGGCTATGAGGTGTGCGAGCGCCTGAAGGCCGATCCGGAAACCGCCGACATCGCCGTGGTATTCCTGTCCGCCCTGGACGACCTGCAGGCCAAGGTGAAGGGTTTTTCCCTGGGTGGGGCCGATTACATCTCCAAGCCGTTCCAGTCCCTGGAAGTGATCGCCCGGGTGAAAACCCATGCCCGGGTTATCCGGCTCGAACGTGAGCTGCAGGCCCGTAACCGGGAACTGCAGGGCGACCAGGCCCGCATTCTGGATTCCATCAGCGAAGGCATCTACGGGCTGGACGAAAACGGCCTGATCGAGTTTGCCAACCCGGCTGCCGCCGCGATTGCCGGCCGCCCGGTTGAAGACCTGATCGGCAAATGTTTCTTTGACCTGCACTTTGCCACAGCTGACGAATGCCGTGACAGCCTGCCGGTGATGGCGACCTGTAACAAAGGTGTGCCCGAACACCAGCGGGATATCCAGATGCTGCGAGTCGATGGCAGCAGCTTCCCTGCAGAATACCGGGCCACCCCGAAGCTTGATGGCGATGAGCTGCATGGCGCTGTGGTGGTGTTTCACGACATTACCGCCGAGCTTGAAAGCGAGAAAGCCCTGGAAGAAGCCCGGGAGCTGGTGCAGGAGCAGCGCGATCAGCTGGCCCACACCTCCCGCCTGACCACCATGGGCGAGATGGCCGCCGGCTTTGCCCACGAGGTAAACCAGCCGCTGACCGCGATTTCCAACTACGCCCGGGTTTCCAAGCGCATGATGGCCAAGGACGAGCCTGACCTTGAGCTGCTGGGTGAAACCCTGGATAAAATCGATGCCCAGTCCCACCGGGCCAGCGAGATTATCCGCCGCATCCGCCGCTTTATGAAAAAGCCTGCCACTGGCAAGGAAGAGTTGTCGGTGCCCGAGCTGCTGGAGGACACCCGGCAGTTTGCCGAGGTGGACATGCGCAACAACGAAGGCGGCATTGAGGTGCGGGTAGACGACGATCTGCCGGGTATACTGGCAGACCCCATTCAGGTGCAGCAGGTGGCCCTGAATCTGATCCGAAACGCCCTGGAGGCAACCCGCAGTGCCGGATCGTCCCAGCCTGTGGAGGTTTCAGCACGGCGTTGTGGCGATCAGTGCGTTCGGGTAGAGGTGCGTGACCACGGTGTCGGTGTGCCGGAAGAAGCCGAGGATAAGCTGTTCCACCCGTTCTATACCACCAAGGAAGATGGCATGGGCATTGGCCTTGCTACCTGTCGCTCGCTGATGCAGGCCCAGGGTGGCGATATCGGGTACCAGCGCCCGGAGGAAGGCGATGGTGCCTGTTTCTGGTTTGTGTTGCCCATTGCAGGCGCCGAGGGCGCACCCTGCACCCCCGACGAAGCCTGACCCCTTATAGCCAGTCTATGCGCCCGGTAAGGTGGGGCGCGTCTCCCTTGGCATTCAGAATCTGATAGTCCCAGCCGTCTGCCCCGGTACGCCAGTTCAGCTGCGCGGTGCCGGGCAGGAACAGCGGCTTCTTGAACTGGCAGCTGACCTTCACAGGCCCTGTTTGCCAGCCTTCCTGTTGTTCCAGTAGTGCCAGTGCGTGGGCCTTGCTCCACATGCCATGGGCAATCGCCTGCGGAAAACCGAAAGCCCGGGCGCTCAGGGCGTGCATGTGAATAGGGTTACGGTCACCGGAAACCTTCGCATACTGCCGGCCGATGCTTTCCGGAGCCTTGATGGCTTCAGAGAACGGGTAATGGTCCAGTTGCGGTGGATTCTTGCTGCCTCCGGAGGATCCCTGGCCGGCCATCCGGAACAGGTTGGTGCTGGTTTCTTCCCAGATCAGCTTGCCGGCGGCCCGGGCTTCGGTAATCAGGTCGAACTCCATGCCCCTGTCTGTGCGCTGCTGGTTGCCCAGCGTTACCCGTATATCCAGGTTTTCGCCGGCACTGACCGGGCGATGCTGGATGATGGTGTTGTGCAGGTGTACCAGCCCCAGCAAGGGCAGGGGGAAGGATTTTTCCGTCAGCAGCTTCAGGTGCAGGGGGAACGCCAGGATGTGGGGCCAGGTAATGGGGGCCCGGGAGCCAGGTTTGAACCCGCATATGCGCTGATAGGTTTTCAGGGCCGGAGTGTTGGTGGCAATCCCCAGCAGGTCTGCCTGCAGGTCCGGAATGCGGGTTTGCTCGCCCGGCTTGTGTTGTTTGGGCAGCAGGGCCTTGCCATATAGTGGCAGCAAGGCCGGCGGTGCGCTGTGGTAGACCAGTGAATCCGGCATTAAGGCTTTCTCCCGATTATTAATGGTTTCAGGTACAACTGTGCGTGCGTGGCCTGATATGCTCTAATGTACGACGAAAGTCTGGCAAACCCGGCCAGAGGTGGCATTGACCCGGCGTGCTCCGGACCCTGTCCGGTGGGTCAAAGTGGTAACTGATAAATAAAAAAGCGGGACTCTATGCAGGAACTACGTGATGCGGGCGTGATGCTGCGCCTGATTTATGAGGCGATGAAGAAAAAGGGCATTGATACCAATGCTATTTTCAGCCGTCTGGGTGTAGACGAGCAGTATGTTTATACCGATCAGCTCCGAACTCCCCACAATGCCCAGCTGTATTTCTGGCAGGCGGTTGAAGATGTATCCGGTGATGAAGATGTTGGCCTGCACCTAGGGCCACTGTTGCCGGCCTACAAAGGGCAGGTACTGGAATACCTGTTCCTGAGTAGCCCCACCTTTGGCGAAGGTCTTCGCCGGGCCCAGAACTATCAGCGCCTGCTGAGTGATGCGGCCAATACCGATTTCTTTGTGGAAGGCGACGAAGCCTGCATGGTGCTGGATGCAGCCTCGGAAGAAGTCAGCCGGCTGCGGCACTTCAACGAGTGTTTTGTGCAGGGCTTGATTACCTTCTTCAAATCCATCACCGATGGCCGTTTTTATCCCTCCCGCATCGAGTTCGAGCATGAGCGGGAAAAAGGTATCGACCACGCAAAGGAAGTGCTCGGTTGTGATGTGGTGTTCGGCGCCCGTGAAAACCGTCTGTACTTCCCGGTGGAAATTCTGTCCTATGCCTCGCCCCATGCCGAGCCGGAACTGCTGGCCCTGCACGAGCGTTTTGCCAGTGAGCAGGTAGCCAGGCTCGAGAAGAAAGACATCGTAGGGCAGGTGGAACGGATTATTGCCGAGCTGCTGGACAGCGGTGAGGTGACACTGGATGCGGTGGCCGAACGGCTAGGCATCAAACCCAGAACCCTGCGCACCCGGCTGACCGAAGCTGAAACCAGTTTCAACCAGGTACTGGCGGATTTCCGGTACCGGCTGGCCCGTCAACTGCTGGCAACCACCGACGAGTCCATCGACGAGATTGTGTATCTGACCGGTTTCTCCGAGCCCAGCACCTTCTACCGTGCGTTCAAGCGCTGGTCCGGCATGACGCCGATCGAGTACCGTAAAACCGCCCAGACCAAGGATGTGATGGTCGACGCCATGTAAGGCGGTTTTCTGAAAAATCTGAAAAAAGTTCTTCAAAAGCGTTGACATAAACGGGGGCGTCTTTATAATGCGCCCTCGTTGTCACAGAGCAGTCGCAAGACAGCTCAGGCACGCCGCGCGGAGCGGTAGTTCAGTTGGTTAGAATACCGGCCTGTCACGCCGGGGGTCGCGGGTTCGAGTCCCGTCCGCTCCGCCATTTATCTCCTCCCCCTTGTTTTCGATATCCCCTTTTTATTTCCAGCTTTTTCTCAGCTATCTGACCTGATTTGTTTTCGCCGTTCGCCCGGGCTTGTTCCGTGCCAGCGCTGGTATGCCTTGTGAAAGGCCGGCGGGTTGGCAAAGCCCAGCAGCCAGGCAATTTCCGCCAGTGATGTATCGGTTTCCTTCAGGTAATCCTCTGCCAGTTGTTTGCGGGTGTCGTCCAGCAGTTGCCGGAACCCGGTACCCTCGGCGCTCAGTTGCCGTTGCAGGGTCCAGGCCGTGGTGCCCAGCCGGGCCGCCAGTGTTTCCAGCGTAGGTGTTTCACCCCGCAGCAGGGGGGTTAACAGATGGCGCACCCGGTCGGCCACGCTCCAGCCTTTGCGGATTTGCCGCAGCTCCCGTTCACAGACTCCTGACAGCTTCTCGTACATGCCCTCATGGGCCTGGGACGGGCTTTGTCGCCACACGCTTTCCTTGAAGCGGATGGCGTTTTCCCGGGCGCCGAACTCTACCGGGCAGCGAAACCAGCTTTCGAACACGTCGTCCAGGCCAATGGATGGATACTCTATCCATACCTTTTCCAGCACGTCGTAGCGGCCGGTGATATGCCGGGCCAGTTGGGTCCAGGCGGCCAGTATGGAA
>Ga0208029_1000018_pt1 | contig 285219 bp, 262 predicted proteins | sample MalvireepMed_s12_FD_184242 | JGI IMG/M metagenome (GOLD analysis project Ga0208029, IMG submission 184242) | Marine viral communities from the Global Malaspina Expedition - Malaspina viral metaG DeepMed_s12 (SPAdes) (version 2) | ecosystem: Environmental > Aquatic > Marine > Oceanic | place... | reverse complement strand
GGTGGCCATAGCGGCCGGGAACCACCTGATCCCATCCCGAACTCAGAAGTGAAACCAGCCTGCGCCGATGGTACTTTGTCTTAAGGCACGGGAGAGTAGGTCACCGCCGGGCCTTCCAAATACAGCAACATATTCCCTATAAACACACCCAAACATCAAACGCCGCATCATCCCAGACGCGGCGTTATCTGTTTAAAAACAGATATATCACCCTGACGCGGGGTGGAGCAGCCCGGTAGCTCGTCAGGCTCATAACCTGAAGGTCGCAGGTTCAAATCCTGCCCCCGCAACCACTTTTCTCTTCCTTGGAAAGTCTTAGATATAGACTCCAAGGATTCTACCGACAAGAGAAAAATGCCCGGAGGCGTCGCCCTATAGAGGAGGCGGCGCCTACGAGGCTATTTTATCCCAACGATTTCAATAGCTTATAAACAGCAAAAAACCCGTCGGCTGGCACCAACGGGTCTTTGAAAGGCTTAAACTGCCCACGTCAAATATGGGTTTCAGTTTAGGTGACGGGACCGCTTTGTCAAGCGCAAATGCGCCAAAACATCGCGATTTTATGCCTTCGCCGAAGATGAATGACAACGACCGAATCCATATCCGGCTGCAATGCCGGTTGGGAGGCAATCCGGACAGGTATCGCCGAACGGACAGATACCTATAAGGACCTCTTGTCTCTCGCAGACAGCTTTAACGGCACAAACGATGTCACAACTGCATCCGTCGTTGGGCTGGTCTCTCGTGCCATTGCCCAGAGATCACCCTGCCTTACAGACCTTTCCGTTCGCCTGCTTATTGTTCTGATCGAGCATGTCTATGACGAAAAAGCATGGCGATCTGGCCGTCTCACCGTATTCCCTGGCAACAAGCGTCTTGCCGAAATCACTGGCAAGAATGAACGATCGATCCGCAGGGCTTTGGCCCTGCTTGAAGCCAATCACTGGATTATTCGCCGTTACACCGAGACGAATACCCGTGCTTCAGGCAACGCCGGCATCGATCTGCGCCCGGTTGCAGCCCGGCTCTATGAGTTGCGTCAGGCAGAAAACTTACTTGAAGAAAAAATAGAAGCGTCTCGTGAACGCAAGAGGCAGGAACGCGATGATCTGGCGAGACTGGAAGCCCGCAAGAAGGCACAGAACAGGCAGAACAAAGAGCAAAAAGAGTCCGGGGGGGAGGACTCTTCTGTCCACCGTAAATCCTACAAGCTAAATCCCGGTTCTTCGAACCTTGTACAAAGCGGGGCTTCGCAAGCTACGCTTGGGCAGAGATCGAACAAATCGATTTCCGGCATTGATGTGGATACGGAGATCCTGTTCCTGATGGTTCAGGCGTCCCCGTCCCTTCAAAAGCAGCTTAGTGCGGCTGAGCTTTGCGAATTGGTCGGCCCGGAGCCCTCTGGTAGCGCAATCCAGTCCGTCGTGTCCGCGGTTAGATGGATCCTCACAAATCAGGTCAAACTCAGGCCGGCTGTCTGGCGCGTGGCGCTTGACAAGCACGGATGGGCGGCACTCGCGGCCGTTGTCGTGGCCGTTGACCGGCAAGGCGTTCGAGATCCGGCCAGCTACCTCTATTCCATGCTCAAAGCAGCCCGCTTGCGCGATACGGTGCGCCATAGCCTTCGCGCCCTTGAAAGTCAGGAGGGCGGCTATGCTTGATCTGGTTTCACCTGAGTGCGGCCTGCCCCAAACTCTCGTTGGGCGTATCGCAATGTTTCAGGCGAAAGCCCGCGCCCTTTCCCGGCTCCGCCGCTGGAACGGTGCAAGTGACGTAAACGTTGCGCAGGATCTTGTCGACGCATGTGATCGCGCCCCGTTGGACGTGAAAAGTTACATCCTTCTCCATGACATTGAGGAAGATGAAACCGGCGACCTGATTACACCGATCAAGCACCGCATGCGAGAGCTGGGCATCTGGGACCAGTTTGAAACCCATGTCGTCATGCCGATCCGGCGAAAGTTCACACTTGCGGCAGGTCTTGAATGGCCTTGTCCGTCGGAGATCTGCGCTCAGATCGAAGAAATCGATCACCGGCTGAAGGCAACAGAATACCGTGATGCTGTCGATCAGCTGGTGGTCAGGGATTTTCGGCCGGGAAAAACACAACCTTACCCGGAATACATGCTGCCCTGGAGCCAGCAGAAGGCCGAAATCCAATTCATGGATCGGGCAATGCGCTATCTCCCCGCGCTGGGAGGTGGCAATGGGTAACATTCATCCGATCAACACGATCCCGACGCCCACGGTCGAAACATATGCCGAGCTTCAGACGGCTTTCGATCACTTCAATGCCAGGATATTTGACGGCAAGCTTCCGGCCTGTCTGATCACCCTTCAGCGGAACAAGCGGACCTATGGTTACTACTCCCATGAACGGTTTGTTTGCGGCGAAACAGGCGAGCTTACCGCCGAGATTGCCATGAACCCGAGTTACTTCGTTGCCAGGCCGATCCGTGAAACGCTTTCCACCCTCGTGCATGAAATGGCGCATCAGTGGCAATACCATTACGGCAAGCCGGGCCGTCGTGGATACCATAACCACCAATGGGCTGATTTTATGGAGCAAATCGGCTTGATGCCTAGCAACACCGGAGAACCGGGCGGGCGTCGGGTCGGGGAGCAGATGACGCATTACATCATCGATGACGGCCTTTTTGATCGTGCTTGCGCGGATCTGATGACGACAGAATATACCTTGTCCTGGTTCGACCGTTTTCCACCAATTGAGCCGGTCTCTGTCGAGAGAGGCGGTTGCGCCAGTGCTGGCGCTCTCGCCGCCGTAAACCCCACCATCAAAGAAAACGGCTCCAATCGCGTCAAATATCGCTGCCCGTCCTGTTCATCCCAAGTCTGGGGTAAGCCGGAACTTAAGCTTGTTTGTGGTGAAGAAGCATGTAACGAGGCTCGCTATGCCCCCGTCGGCAAAGAGGGAACGGTATGAGTAAAGCAGGAGTGGTATCAAGGATAACCGGCAAAATTTTGCCGGTTTTTACCTGCGCGAGGGAATGTGTGTTTTCTGGCAATCATCTCAAACGTGGTGCTGATATCAGATCAAATGAATATCAAACCAGAACTAAATTGGTATTGAATAAATACTTATTCGGTCTTTTTCTGGTTTCGGTTTGTGGTGGCTTCCCCGCCGATGCCAGCGCTTATGATTGCTATCAATGGCCGTTGCGCGAAAGCAAAGGCAGCTACGCCTATGATGGCGATACGATCTATATCCAGATGCCGGGGCTGCCTGATCCGATAGCAAGAATGTCAGTCCGCGTAGCCGGCATCGACACGCCCGAGATCCGGGGCGCATGTGAAGCGGAAAAATCCGCAGCCATAACAGCGCGCAATCGGGTGCGCGCGTTACTGGATCAAGCCGACCTGACAAACACCCCCGTTCAATTCTGCAATCCCGAGTGGGGCCGATATGGCGGCCGTGTGGTCGCTTGGGTCGCAATCGGCAATATCTGGCTACATGATCTGTTGATCGGGGAAGGGCTGGCACGCGCTTACGACGGCGGCAAGCGAGGCGGATGGTGCAATGTGCCTGAATGATCGGCGCATTCTTTGATGGCAGGATAAGTGCAGATAAAAATACTTATTTAGTACCGAATTAGTGCTTGCGACAGGCTGCAATTGCAGTATATTTATGGTATTTAATAAGTATCAATTATATATCAATAGAGTACTTTAATAGTAATTCTTAAGAACATTTTCAATGCGGTTTCGAATGGAGGTCAATGTGACCGAACACAAGAAGTCCCAGAGTTCAATCTGGTCAGCAGATCGGAAGATCACGGCGAGGGCATTTGAGCTAAGGGCCGCACAAGAGCTGCAATCCTTGTTGCGCGAGGAGATTTCAATCCTGCCTGCAACATTGTCAGACCAGATCAAGCCGTTTCAGATTGGCGTTCGCGCTCTCTTTGACGAGCTGGCGAAAGCCGACACAACACCTATTGAGCTGAAATTGGCCTTACAAAGATATACCGGTGCGACCGGATACCAGATGGCCTTGGGGCTTGATGGCAGTCACCGTTATCGCCTTGACGGATCTGTGGATGATCCAGTGTCGGATGACAATCGTGAACATGCCCGGAAGATTGCCCTGGGCCGCTTTGAAAAGATGCGACGCAAGAAAGCCAATCCGGAGCCGGATGACCAATCGGCTTCGCACACACCAGAGCCGACAAGGTCGGCTCGTGCAGTCCTCACCATTCATCACCGAACTGGTACCTAATAAACATATTTCCAATACCGATTATGTATTGATTTAATGCAGGAGAAATGCTGTGATTGTCATGTTTGGAAGCCGCAAGGGCGGATGTGGAAAATCGACGACAGCGGTAAATGTTTGTGCCGCTCTCGCAAAGCAGGGAAAAGATGTTGTGCTGGTTGATGCCGATCGACAAAGCACCGCAGCCAAATGGGTGACGGACCGGGACGAAAATCCGGACCTTCCCAAGGTTCACTGCATCCAGAAATACGATAACATTCGCGATACCCTGATCGATCTGAATAATCGATATGAGTATGTAATTGTCGATGCCGCAGGCAAGGACAGCCGGGAGCTTCGCACAGGCATGACAGCTGCCCATAAGCTGATCGTGCCGTTCAAGCCCTCGAATGCGGATCTCGATACATTGGATGACCTGCAAAAAATCATTGTCGAGGCGCGCGACTTCAATCCGGGGCTTGAGGTCCATGGCCTGATGACGATGGTGCCGACCAATCCAGTCATTCGTGAACGCGAAGAGGCCCGCGAATATCTGGCAGACTTTCCCGAGATCAAGTTGCTTGCAGAGGTTATCTGTGAGCGCAAGGTTTATCGGGATGCCCTGCCGGAGGGACGTGGTGTCGTCGAGATGGACAATCCCAAAGCGGCTTCCGAGATCAATGCTCTCATGCAAAGGATATTCTGATGGTCAAACGACGCGAGCAGAAGAACGCGAAAATCCCTAACGTTGATCCCGAGAAGATCGAAGAATTTGCGAGCCGGGTGGATGATGTTGCCAAGCCCGGCCGCATGGGGCGACCGCCGAAGGCTCCCGGCAAGAAACGAGATTATAAGGCAATCAGCCTTCCATTCAATCAGGCTGAATGGGAAATCCTTGAGGAGGCTGCTGAGAAAGCCGGTCGCTCCAAGAACAATTTCATCCGTTGGGCGATACTGGAAAAAGCCAAAGATTTATAATAAAAACGGTATTGAATTAGTATAAATACAGCATTTTTAAAGTTTCTTATTAGTGCTGTTTTCGGCGTGCATGGATACTAGTATTTGGTTCGTCTACTGACCGAATTGCAAGGAGGATTGCAATTTTTGGTTACAGTCTATCTCTGATAGACACGTTTGATTTACTGATTTCCGGCAAGATATTGCCGGTTTGTTTTTTAGTTGGATGAAGGTATTTGGGGGACGGCAATGGCAGAAACAGAAATTGAATGGACCGATGCGACGTGGAATCCGGTTGCAGGCTGTTCGGTTATGTCGGCCGGTTGCACTAACTGTTATGCGATGAGGATGGCCAAGCGCCTCGAAGCGATGGGGATGGAAAAATATTCAGGCCTTACGCGAACAGTAAATGGTCAACCTGTTTGGACGGGAAAGATTCATGAGGATCATGGATCGTTGCAAACACCTCTTTCCTGGAAAAAGCCGCGCAAGATATTTGTAAACTCCATGAGTGATTTGTTTCATGATGCTGTAAGTGACAGATTCGTTGAGCAAGTATGGGAGATTATGGCAGCCACACCACATCACCATTATCAGATTCTAACCAAGCGTCCGGAGCGGATGCATGATCTGTTAATTGGATGGAAGAAACAGCCTCTTCCAAATGTTTGGCTGGGGACTAGCATTGAGAATGCCAAAGTGACTAACAGAGCTGGTGCGCTTCGCAAGGTGCCTGCCGCAATTCGTTTTATTTCATTTGAGCCCTTGATCGGCCCCGTAGGGAACATTGACCTGCATGATATTCACTGGGCAATTGTAGGCGGGGAGAGCGGTCCTAATGCCCGGCCGATCCGCGAGGAATGGATTGATCAGATTTATGATCAGTGTAGCATTCACGATACAGCTTTCTTTTTCAAACAATGGGGAACTTGGGGGGCAGACAATAAAAAACGCCCTAAAAAGGCGAATGGTCGCACTTATCGTGGACGCACTTGGGATTACATGCCTCCACAAGCATTTGCTATTTAGAGTCGTCTTCTACAAATTTTCCCTATATTAGTGGATATGGTATCTGCGCCGTAGGTTGTGTTTCCAGCCTGCCGGAGCAGGGGAGGATGCCAATGGGGATGACTTCTTAGCGGACGGGAAAATGCAGGATAATTTCAGCTGGAGACCGGGGGCACCGCTTCCTGGAATTGAGAGGCACACCCTCAGAAAGCTGGACGTGCTCAGAGACTATCTTGATGTGTACTTTGATACAGTTGTTTCAGATCCTAGGCTGGATTGCCTAAATATCACTTTGGTTGATGGTTTTGCTGGTGGTGGAGCGTATCAAAATGGAGATGAAATTGCAGATGGTAGCCCGCTAGTTCTTTTGCATGCAGTCGAACGTGCCAGAGAACGGCTCAACCGCAACCGCAAGAAACCATTAGAGATTAACGCCCGTTTTTTCTTCATTGACGATAAAAAGAACCATATAGACGCCCTTTATGAGCGGCTACATCATGAGGGTTTTTCTCCTCAAATTGGGCGAGAAATAACTGTTATTAAGGGAAAGTTCTCAGAGGAACTTCCCGACATATTGACCTCAATTAAAGCAGTCCAGCGTGCAGGACGGTCCATTTTTGTGTTGGACCAGTTTGGCTACACTGACGTGCCGATGGAAAGCATCAGATTAATATTTTCCCAACTTGAACGCCCTGAAGTTCTTCTGACTTTTGCTATAGATGGTGTTCTAAATTATCTCCAAAAGGATTCTTCTACTTTAGAGCGGTATCGCCAGTTCGGCATAGACGATCAATTTATTGCAGAATGGAATACCAACAAACATGACGAAGCCCTAGGGCGGTTGGTTACACAACGGACACTAATGGCGAACATCCAGTCAGGATCCGGGGCCGATTACTTCACCCCTTTCATGCTTTGGTCGCCAACAGACAGCCGCTGGATGATGTTTGCTCACCTGTCCCGCCACCAAGCTGCGAGAGATAAAATGCTCGGAGTACATTGGCAGGCACAAAACAGCTTCAGGCATATAGGAAGAGGAAGCTTGTTTTCATTGGGATTCGATACTCGTTTGTTTGAAGCAAAGGACGCTTTGTTTAACTTCGCAGCACATGATCGACAAAAAATGATCAAGGAATTGCTGGATGAGGTACCCCGAGAGATCAGTATGCATATGATAGAACGCCAGTTGCCCGTTGAGTATTTTCTAAGAAAGATTGGCAATCGAACAGCTGCAACCAACAAAGATTTGTTTTCTGCAATTAAGGAATTGGCCCTGTCCCGAGAGATTGAAGTTATATCGAAGAAAGGCACATCAAAGAGGATTGGGTCTAGAATTGAAATCACCGACAGATTGGTGCTGCCTCTTCAGGGAACATTTTTTCCGCTTAATTAAACTCTGAAGGCTGCCCATCCCTTCAAAACATTGCATGTGCGCGGTGTGTCAAACGTAAGCGTCTAGTCACGACTACCTTGGGGAGAGAGCAAAATATTAGGGGAGCATCATAAAATGCTCGCTGTCGTTGAAATCATCGATGATTGTGACCAAGCTATGTTCTTGCACGAGAGCGATGCAGGTTATGGGATCGTGTTTCGGCTATAAGAGTCTTGCCGACGAGGACATCGTGTTGACGGGAAAGATCGCCGTCGTTTCGGCCTTCGCAACTAAGCGAAGCAGGAGGACCTAAGCGGATGCATCACTTAGCCTACCCGCAATACGCAAGCGCGCCTAAAGTAGGCGCCCACCAGTCCGTCCGTCGCCAGCAAAAGCTCAAGCGGGCCCTGATCGTTATCGCTAAATTGTGGGCTGAACGTCGCCAAGATCAGTCACAAAAGCCTCTTTCTCGTTCCGATGCAACTGAAACATCGATCCTGATCTAAGCATTATCTTACGAGTCAGTGAGTAGATTCGTTGTTGTTTAAAAGGTCTCCGGCCGCTATCCAATATTACGTCGCGGCAGTTTCTTGGGGGAGGACATGCGCATACAGAAGGTCAGGGTCGAAGGGTTCCGGCTTCTCGAGGATGTAGAGATCATGCTGGAGACCGGCTCGACGGTCATTGTTGGTCGCAATAACAGCGGCAAGACGTCGCTTACGGATGTGTTCGAGCGCTTTGTCGGCGATGGCGGTGCGAAGTTTAGGCTGGAGGATTTCTCAGCTGGCATACGAAAGAAATTCTTCGAAGCCAGAGAGTTACGGCAAAAGGGGGAAGATCCGGGAAAGGTCTTGGCCGCCATCCCGAAGATCACCCTCACCTTGACATTCGCTTACGACAGCGCCGCCCCATCCCTAGGGCCACTCTCCGCCTTTGTTATCGACCTAGATATGAATTCAACGGCAGCGATCGCGAAGGTGGAGTATGCTCCGACGCTCCCAACCCTCCAGCAGCTTCTGGAGATGTCTGATCCACCTGAGGGGGGGGAGGCGAACGCTCATTTCATGCGGCATCTAAAGGAGACGATACCCAAGGCCTACAGCGTTCAGGTCTGCGCGATCGATCCGACGGACCCGGGGAATGTGCGGCATTTCGAAGGGACCACACATCTGGCCGCCTTGCTACAATGCAATCTGGTCCGCGCCCAGCGTACGCTCGACCACGCGAAGTATGGTGACGCCGATGTCATCGGCAAGCTGCTGAGCACCTTATTCAAAACCGCATCCACGCCAACCGCAGTAGTTGCGGACCAGCAACTCGTCGCCCGACTGAAAAGTTCGGTCGAGGGCATCGAACGTAAAATGCAGTCGGAATTCGACTTGATGCTGAAAGCGCTTCTCCCGGCGATGAACCTCCTAGGTTTTCCGAGTATGAACGATACGGAATTGCAGCCTGAGACGTCGCTCAACGTCGACGCATTGCTCTCGAGCCACACCAAGGTCGTCTATGCCGGTGCCGACGGTGTACATCTGCCCGAGGGCTATAACGGCCTCGGTACGCGCAATCTTATTTATATGCTCCTGCAGCTGGAGAGCTACCACAAGCTCTACCGTGCGAGACCGACGCGTCCGACGACGCATCTCATCTTCATTGAGGAACCAGAAGCCCATTTGCATCCGCAGATGCAGGAGATTTTCATAAGCCAGCTTAACGCGGCGGTAGGCAAGCTTTCGGCGAAATATCCGGATGAGCCTGCGTGGCCGCTGCAATTCGTCATCACGACGCATTCATCGCATGTTGCCAACGCGACGCCATTTGAAGCGATACGCTATTTCCTGAACGAACAGCCAGTGCCGGCCTTTGGCCGCCAGACCAAGGTGAAGGATTTCAAGAAAGGTCTGGCGGCGATCCCGGCTGAGGATAAGGCATTCCTGCACCAGTACATGACATTGACCAAATGCGACCTGTATTTCGCCGACAAAGCGATAATGGTCGAAGGGACCACCGAACGGGTGCTGATGCCGCGATTGTGTGAGATCGTCGATAAGGCGCTCGACGAGAAACATTGGCTTTCGAAGCAATATATTACGACGGTCGAAATCAGCGGTGCGCACGCCCACCTGTTCTATCCGTTGCTCGATTTCCTTGAATTAAAGACCCTCGTGATAACCGACCTAGATGCCGTCAGGTCCGCTGTTAGGAAGAACAAGAAGGGCAACGATATCAATGTGTGGGAGAAGTGTCCTGTCGCTGACGGCGACAGGACCTCAAATACCGCTATCCGCGAATGGTTTAGGCCTGAAGCAGAAAAGAATGAGGAGGGATGGCAGGACAAGCCAGCACCGCAGATCGACCTGCCGACGCTGCTCGCAAAAACGGATGCAGAAAAGTTGTTGGGATACCGCCGCATCGCCTATCAGATTCCCGAAATTCCTAATTCCACTGTGTGCGCGCGAAGCTATGAGGACGCGCTTGTGCTGGCCAATCCGGACAGGTTCGGACTCGTCGTTGACGATGAACAGGCGGATAATGCGTGGGAGATAGCACAAGACCTACCCAAATCCGAGACCGCGCTACGGTTTGCTATACGAGAGAAGGACTGGAAAGTACCACGCTACATCAGTGAGGGCTTGAAGTGGCTTTCTGAACCGCCGCCAGCGGCGGAAAACCCGGCGGTTATACCGCCGAATCCGTCACGGGCGGGGGAGTTGCCTGCATGAACGAAGTGGCCAACAATCCGGCTCTCGCCGCCGCCAAGCAAGCGCAGACGAAAGTTGGGGAGTGCCTCGAAGAGGGACGTAGTTTCCGTCTGGAAGCAGGTGCGGGGGCGGGCAAGACCTATTCCCTCGTCGCCGCCCTCAAGCAAATAATCTCTGATCGCGGCGCCGAACTGATGCAAAGCGGGCGTAAGATCGCCTGCATCACATATACTGAGGTCGCTCGCGACGAGATTGCACGGGAAGTAGAACGTCATCCCGCCATTCTTGTCGAGACGATCCATGCATTCTCATGGGGCTTCCTGCGGCAATATCAGAAAGCACTTCGCGAACTCGTGGCCGGGTCGGAGAAGCGGAGGGACAAACTCGAGGAGGTAGGCGGCGTCGGATCAAAGGTCGTGGAGTACGATCTTGGCTTTTTCGGCGTGGATGACAAACGCATCACTCTCGCGCATGACGATATCCCGTCGTATATGGCTAAGCTTCTTGCGAAACCCAAGTTTCAGTTGCTGTTCCAGCAACAATTCCCGGTAATCTTCATCGATGAGTACCAAGACACCGACCGCGACTTCATGGCGGCAATCACCGAGCATTATTTCACTCCCAAGAAAGGCCCTCTCGTCGGGCTGTTTGGCGATCATTGGCAGACCATCTACAATAGTGAGTACGAGCTCGCGGCGTATCCCGTCGAGGCGATTGACAAGGGTTCGAACTTTCGCTCGGCGTCCGCCATCGTCGACGTGCTCAACCGCCTCCGACCGGAATTGACGCAGGTCGTCGCTGATCCGAAAGCTGAGGGAGAAGCTCGGTTTTTTCACACCAACCTGTTTATGGCAGAAAGGACGAACACTGCGCATTCAAAGGCCGATCTGTTTCCCGAACTGGCCCGGACTGTGCGGGAGTCGCTCATGCAGCGCCTTGCGGGCGAAGGCTGGGACCTGACAAAGACCAAGGTCCTTATGCTGACTCACAACGTCCTTGCTGCGGAACAGGGCTATCCTTCCATCGCCAAGGTATTCTCCGGGCGTAATGAAGCGTTCGCGCGCAAAGAAGACCCCGTCATCAAGTTCTTTGCCGAGACTCTCGAGCCGATGGCTGAGGCGTACCAAGCGTCGAACTACGGCGAACTCTTCCGCCTCTATGGTGGACGGCCTGCCATTTACAAGCATGCAGACAAGCAGGCGTGGCGCAGCGACATGGACGCATTGATGAAGCTGAGAGACGAAGGAACTGTAGGTTGCGTGCTCGATCACCTGCAAACCACGAAACGTCCCGCGCTTCCCGACCGCGTGCTACGCCGTGAGGACTATATCAGGCAGTTGGCTGGCGAGTCTGTACCCGCGGAGGCGACCAGCCTATTACGCCACCAAGCGCTGCGAGACGTCTCTTATTCAGAGATGGCTTCGTTGGTCAGGTTCGTCGAGAAGCAAACACCCTTTGCTACCCAGCATAGCGTCAAAGGATCTGAATTCGAGAACGTGTTGGTCGTTCTCGGAGGCGGCTGGAACCATTACAATTGGCCCCTTCTGCTGGAATTGATCGAGACGAAGGCTCTTACTGCTGCTAATAAAAAGGGGTATTATCGCGCACGCAATTTGTTTTACGTATCAATCTCAAGGCCGGTGAAGCGGCTTGCGGTCCTTGCAACACAGACCTTGTCAGACACCGCCTTAACCACGGCGACCAAGCTGTTTGGCCAAGCCAACGTCGAGGCGCTTTCCGTGCTCGAACACTGACTGCCGCTATGCAGAAATGCGCGCGACGCCGATATTTGACTTCCAAAGCTCGGCAGGAGTTGGCAACCGTTTTATTGCTCTGATCATATAAAGCCCAAAGCGTTTTTAACCTGTCGGGAGCAGGTTCTTTTCCGTGAAATCCAACAGGAATGGCACCTTCCTTGATGGTGCTCCAAGTCTATGGCCTCAGAAACATATCCTGACATCGCGTCGTATAGTTTGGATATCTGTTGTTTTTCGTCATGAACCAGTCCGGACCGCTTCTCCTGGCCAACCTTCCTATTATGACCGTTTCCTTGACAAAGCTGCCTTCCAAACTCGTAGAGTGCCTTCATTAGAGGATTTTCTGTCCCGCATGAGCCTGAAAACAAGTCTCTGGGTGCATCTTCCGACCGACACGTTTGAAATTTGACTCAGGTAAAGTTACTAGCCTTGCTCTTACACAAAGCTCCAGTGCAATTCGGAACGTTCACGCTCCGTCGCTGTGGATGGAAAATCTAAAGCACTGCTTTTCCATTCTGAGCACAGCTCATGGTAAGGAGTATTATAAAACGCCCTGAGCACAAAATTGAGGAACCTATGGGGGGTCAACGCACCAATAACAGGTATCCGGCAATTCCTGTACTGTCCCACTGTAAAGTGGGATGCCGGATGCACGTAGTCTTCAAATGCTGCTAGGTCGAAGTCAAATCTAACCGGAGTGGTAACGGTATCCTTCATGACAACCTCGGCAAAAAGAATGTCGGTTTCATAGACTTCAGGATCGTTTTGGTATTCGAGCAAATCTGGTGATGGATAGAATGATAGCACGTGCTTAAGCAGTTCTCCCTTCCTGAAACGATACCGAAGCTGGACCAGTGCGCCATCGATGAGGCGCATGTTGAACGCTCGCTTCTCTCGAAGGACTTCATATGTTTCTGCGTATGGCCTATTGCGAAGCGCGACGGTTGCTTTTTCCAATCCAGCAATCGAAATCTCGTCAACAGCGCCATCTTCAGAAGGATAGGTTGCCCGCCTAGGAAAGTTTGATTCAACGCATAGGCCGACTTCGATCATCTTTGATGTCAAATCTCGGATTTCTGAAGCTATTGAATCTATGTTGGACATCACTGCTTGCCGAGCAGTTTACGAAGTGCCTGAAGGTCTCTCTCAGATAGGTCGTCTAGTTGTACGTCCCCTGCCGAAAGTTGTTGAACCAGTGTGGACATGGTTTGCTTGGTAGACTTCACTTTTTGCTTTTCTTCAGCAGACATGTCACGATTTACAACGCGCAGTCGAGCCCTTAGTTCTTCGTTTGGATATACAAAGTCTAGACAGTAATCATTATTTGATATCGCATTGTACTCTCTGGTAAGTGCTTCCATATTGGGTCCGTGTCCCACGACACGGACCCAAGCCTTACTTCGGGTCATAGCGGTAAAGAGCCTGTTCCTGACTTTCCCGATTTCGCCAAATGAACTGTAGCAATCCTGAGCATTGATGACATAGACCATCCCAGCTTCATTGCCTTTGGCGCGGAATATTCCGGTGAAGGCGACGGAGCCCTCATCTGGCTTGAAGAAAACATCTCCCGATGTGTCAATACCCGCGAGATGTGAAGGGATTCCTTTGTCGAATAGGATTTTCCTTATCGGCCCGACTTGCTTAGCGGTGCTTAGTGGGTCGGGGTTGATAACGATAATATCTTCTGGGCGAAGCTCGTCGTTCGTAAGGTTCTTGATAATTTGATCGGCGATCCAATCCGCCTGCTCATTCGCGTTCTTAAAGTGACTAAAAACGATTAGATCATCGACCTCACCAGGCTTTTCAAGAAACTCTGGACTTGCCACCTTAGTTCGGCCCAACTTGACCCTCATATTGTCTTCTAGTTGTCCATCGAGGACTTCGTAGCCAACGTCAGTCCAAAGCTCTGCACGATCAAACATTTGGGTTAGGCCGGTACCCAACTTCTCGTCCGGTTCGCGATAGATGCCAAACCCTAGAGCATGTGCAGAAGCCAACACAGGGCGGGAGTTACGGTAGCATTTGTCCAAGATAATGTCTTGGCTGGCTACTGAACCATCAAACGTAACAAGTGGCTTACCCTGACTGTCGAGACCAAAAATTTCCTCCGGTGCGGGTAAACTAGCGTCCGTCAACGACTGCAATTCGTCGTATGCGTAAACTAACCGCTTTTCTGGACTCAGCAAATGATAGCACAATTGCAAGAATGACGGATCAAAGTCTTGAGCTTCATCAATAAGGATTGCATCATAAAGCGGCGAAATTGATTTCACTTCGGACATTGCAGCAGCGGTAGCACCAGCGAATGCTTTGTCGTAACCGTATTTTGCCTTGGCCTGTTGGAAGTCAAAATATGTGGCACCGTTTTCAACGCAGAACTGGTAGTAAATTCCAGTGCGACTGGCTCCTCCTGGAGCACCCCACGCATTAATGACTGTTATGTTCTCGTTTGGCTGCTCACCTGTTTGCTCAACGACAAAAGTCTCAATCAATCGCACAAACTGTTCTTTAAGTGACCGCGTGTTGAAAGTTACCGCAATTTTCCAATCAGGGTTTTGCGAATGCAGGTAAGCAGCCTTCAATGCGAGGACGATTGTCTTCCCTGATCCAGCAAGCCCCCTTATGCGTTGAACCCCCTCGACGGTCTCGATAACTGCCTTGCTCTGCCGTGCATCTAGATTTGCAATCGAGTCTTCTAAAGCTTGCAGAGCAGCGCCATGAGAGTCCGTTCGTTCGTTGGTCCGACGACGCCGGTTCCTGCGAATAGTGGAAATCGATTGAATGACGGAAAGGACGGCTTCGTACAACTGTGGGTCATTCCACTCAATTGACCTGATCGCATCAACGATATCTGTATCGTTCACCAAGCGATGCTCGTCGTCATCTTCTTCAGGATCAAGCAGAGGGGCATAGGTCAGTGTTTCCGGTATGGCCAGTAGTTTTCGGCCCTTACGTAACACTTTATGTTGCATGAACTTTGCGTCCAAAAGGCTGGCGACATCGTCTTGAAGTTCGCCGTAATCATCCGCGTTCTTCCCTTCGACAAGGTTGATTGCGACAACACCGTGGTTCCTGGAAATCAAGAGTGCATCAATGGAAACAGACTCGTCAGAGGACGATAGCACCGGATAACCGACGTACAGGACGCCTTCCAAATCCGCGAAGTTCTCTTCGAAGATTTCAACGAGCCGATCTGTTGAGACTGGTTTCCTAGCTGAACCCCTAATGATTTCCACTTGTTCGTCTTCCTCTTTTCAGCATCACCAACAATCAATGGATCAACTCAATTACATGTTCGGAGCCTTGAACCGATTTTTCCTGCTCCGTAAATACTTTAGGCGCTTAGTTGATTGCATTCGACCTGTTGCAGAGGCAGAATCAATTCAGTTTATTGCAATGTTTAGTATACGTTAGCAGAGCTGTCGACCTTAGTATGAGTTGGCAGAGCTGTTGACCAAGGACAGCTTTACCATAATGTCGGTACAGGGAAAATCATTTGGCCAGAGTCCGGTAATTGGGGTGTTCCGCTGCAGCACCGGGTCAAATTGGGATTGGCGAGCCAGGGCCTTCCTTAAGCGAGGCCCGCCCCGAGCGCAATCATCCACCACGCTGCGTCGCCGCATAGCGGCTTCGAGCCTGAAGAAGAAGGTTGTGGCCGGATGCTCTATGAACTCGTTCAGATCCAGTTGGCGATCAATATAGTCCTCTGCCGGCGACGGAAATCCTGCCGGCACACGCGCCAAGGCGAGTGGTCTGGGTAAAAATCTTATAGGTGCAAATCTGGTGATGAGTGAGAACGTATGAGGAGCATTTTCCTGGATGTTCCTGTTGTCAATATGGATCTACTGACAGATTTGATCGCCGATCAGGAGAGGGGGAACTTGTCGGGTTCCCCCTCGGTAGTAAGTATCTCATGGCCCAACATAATTTCATTTTTTAGAATGAAGTCAGATTTTTGCTATTCGGTTGTTCATCGGCAATCGAGCCGAGTGCTTTACGTGCCGTGTGCAGATAAAGCGCTGGCTCGCGATACACGGCGTTACTGGATTCTGCCTTGCGGAGATCCGACAGAAGGGTATCAATGCGCTGGGTCAGGTCGTTGTGATTTACAACCATGTTTGCCTCCAAGGATGTGATTGAAACTATCCCCAAGAAAGTATATCGGCCTTCTCCCCGGGCCGGACCCAGCAATCCTAATGCGCAATGATGAATGGATTTTTCGTTGTTGCCTCCTATCTTGCGCGGATTATTCCATACATCAGCCAAACGCGGTAATTTGTATTAACTGGATTGTGCAATCCACAAATTGTAAAACTCAAACTGGTATTCATTCAATACATATTTGGTACTGATTAAATGTACTTTGTCCATTTTTTGCTTTCGTAAGGGCGAGGTCTTCCCTGTTAGCATGCGAAATTCGCCTCTAGACGTGAAAATCAACCGTTTCAACAAGGGTATTCTGAATTTGGCATCGGTGATGCCGATGGATACACCCCGTGTTGAAAAGGAGGATACATGGGAAGATTGCTTGAATTTGGTTTTTTGTGTGCTGCGTTTCTTACCGTGATCTACAAATTGTTCTGAAGAATGCTTTGCGCAACAAATGTTCCCAGCATTTTCCATAACCTAATCGACTATGGATTGTGCAATCCAGATTGACGGCTTGAATTTTGGCAGGTGTCTCAAGCATCATAGGACCGGAATAGGTCACGGCTCTATGGATTGAAGCAGGCCAGATCGAGCACGTTCTTTCTTCCGGCTGCACTTTGGTTCTATAGACCGGTGCCGCGCTAGGCGCGACACCGGCCAACCTCGCTCGCATACATGTAGGCCGGAATACGGCCCTTACGGGTAACGGTTGGCCCTGCCGACAGCATCGCGGACAATATCCTTTCAGGTACGTACCAGGTACCCTTGAGGCATTGATATTCAGGATCGGTCGAAGGAAGGGCTTCGCCCTCTGCCGTAAAGCAGAATCAGGGTCCCTGTTCGCGCCTTAACGGTCGCGAACATCCCATATTCAGCTTGACGGCATTCACCCTTTTGAGACGACGGGAAGAAGTTGAACCGGCCTGATCGGCCAGCCAGTTGTCTCTATGGGGATCAGAACAATGCATAAGGTAACGGACAGAGATATTGATACCGCCAAGCGTATAGCCCTTGAATTTCATGCTGCAGTCAGGGCGAATGATGGTGATGCCGCAAATGAGGCTTCGAGGTCTTTCCGCGCTCTTATTACGAAGACCAATGGGGAAAATGGCAGCTTTGGCAGTTTTGCCGACGATGGGGCAGGAACAGCCATCACAGCAGCACTTGCGGCCAAAGCCGGTCAAGAGCCGCATTGGGGGCAGAACGGGTTGTTTGTTCTGGAAACCAGACATGGCCGGGCATTGGTCGATTTCACCTGTCCGCTGGATATATGCAGCAGCTTTGGGTTTACGGCCATCGATCTTGGCCTGCCCTTTATTTCCGAGACAGGATATCGCTCACATTTCTATATGGAATGGCCGCCACTCAGCGTTAAGGAAGCAGCTGCCGCAATCTTTTGCGAATACGCAGAAGCAGAGAAGATGGCAAATATTGAAATCGAATATCGGCAGGGACGAAGCAATTCGCTGCCTGATTTCGCAAAGCCCTCATGCACAGCATTTCAGGGCATCCCAACGCAGACCGACAACAAAGGCCAAATCGGTTTTCAGTTTTGATCGGCCGGATAAAGACGACAGGAAAAAGACATGACCAAATACATATCCATCGCATTTATCACCGCCAATCGACAGCATATTGAAAGCCCGGCAATCGGTTCTACGCTGGACGCTATAAACCGGTTGCAAGAGCAATTGGCTGAACAAATAGCCGTTCATTATGACATTCGCTGGAATGGTCGGATCGAACATGAAGGTGACATGACTGATATCGGCTATATGCCAAACCGGCCGGGGCAGGAATGTCCGATGCTATTGGATCGGGCTGATCCGAGTGGAGAGTTTGGTGACGATGAACAGCCCGGTTAGGGCGGGAAGGGATATTATGATCCAAACGACATAGACGGAAACCGGCAGAATTTTGCCGGTTTCATTTCTTTTTGCCAAGTACCCGCGCCATGGCCTCAAAGTCATATTCAATTTCACAGGTTCTATACCAGCGGAGGCCCGCATGATCCCATTTTGCTGTTATGGTGTATCTCTTCATCATGTGCCGGAGCTGCGAAACTGTCTCGGGTTCACGCGACCAGACCTGCAGTCTGGATATCAAAGCGTTAAATCGTTTATGGATATCGGCGATATTTGCCGGTGCCTTTATCTCTTCAAGAGACCGCTTTAATCGCGCAATTTCAAGCTTTGCGAGGCGCATCTGTTCGGTGTTGTCGTCAAACCAAGCTTTTAACTCGGCACTGTCGCTATTCACCTTGAACGTGTTCAGTGCATGGGCGGCGCGATCTCGCATTCCTTGCAATTTTTGTTCGGCTTCGCTGATTTGCTTTTCCAGCCTGTTCCGTCTTTCCGCTATGGCTTCATGACTATAATGTGCCTCGATGTCCGCACAAGTCAGGCGCAGGGCCTCACGAATGATAACATCGCACAGCTCTTCGTAACGGATCGCACGGTTCGGGCAGCCTTTTTTCTTGCAGGAATAACGATCCGCCCAAGCCGCTGTGATTGTGGTGTCATGTTCGGCACATCTGAGACGCCCGGCAAAAACCGCAACAACCTTTCCTGTCGACTTGATCTGTCTTTGTCGCCAGTGCCTGATCCGTGTTTTTGATATCTGGTCTGTTTCTTCAGGTGATCGCATGCTGGCGGTTTTTCGATATTCCGCCACCTTGGATGACCTTTCATCCAGTTGCGCCTGAATCGCATCAAATTCCTGTTCTTCGATGATTTTCAGCTCGGGGACGGGGACTTGTATCCATTCGCTTTCCGGACGGAGAACCGCGAGCTTCTTGCCCGTCTCGGGGTGCTTGCGATATTGCATCCTGTTAAACGTCACCATGCCCTTGTAAAGCGTGTTGCGGAGCAGGCCGGTTTTGCGAATGCGCGATCCTACCAATGTCGTTGGTGCCCACTTGCCACCAGAAGGTGCCGCGATCCCTTTCCGGTCGAGAATAGTGCAGATATGCTGAAGCTTGCTGCCGGTTGAATACAGTCTGAAAATTTCCCGGATAACTTCGGCTTCTTCCTCGACAATGCGACGCTTACCTCGGATCAGTTCTCCGTTGCTGTCGAGTGCTCGAACAATTTCATATCCAAAGGTTCGTCCACCGGGAACACCACCTCTTAATACTGAAGCAATCATGCCTCGATGCGTCTTGTCTGAGAGATCCTTCAGGTAAAGAGCATTCATCGTGCTTTTCAGGCCGATATGTAGCTCGCCAATGACACCTTCAGAAATGGTTTCGACATCAATGCCAAGGAAGACCATCTTTTTAAAGAAGTTCGCTGTATCGGCCTGATCGCGGCTAATGCGTGACAGATCTTCTGTAACCACTCTGTCGAAACGACCGTCAAAGGCTCCCATGAGAAGGTTGTTTATACCTGGACGATTTTCCATATGGGCACCCGAGAACGCTTCATCATAATACACGTCTTCGATCGTATATTGTTTGGCTTCACAATAGCCCTCACACCTCAGTATCTGGTCTTGGCTGCTGGTGGTCTGGCGGTCTGTCGAATGGCGTGCGTAAATCGCAACTCTCACGTGAGGTCCCCTGCGTTTCTCTTTTTTGATTACACGGCGCAGAAACAGGTGTGCAAGCGATATGTAAGCGCAGGGTTTTCGCCCAAAATCTCGCGGACTGCAACAGTTTGGAGGGTTTCGGCCACATTGCAGGAGTTTGCAGGAGATTGCAGAAATTTGCAGAACTTCGCACAACTTTACCCTGTCGTTTCTTAGGCAGGATAGGTTAGGTGATATCACCTAACGATCACTTTGTGATCATCCTGTCTTATTCGCACGACAAGTCGTGCTCAAAGGATAAAAGGGAACCGACACAAAAAGCTGCTGTCGATAACAACAAGTGCAGCTGCAGCTTGAAATAACAGAGGTATCAAAACTGGTTGTTCGCCGGTTCTGATACCTGAGGCGGCGGGCTGCGGCTACTTACAGCTTGCTTGAGGCAACAAAGATGCGGGGCCTTGATTCGCGCAAATACCTGAGCAGCATCCTTGATCGCATTACCGATCACCAAGATCTGCGATCTGCTCCCATCAACGATCTGTTCCCTTGGGGCATCAATCTCCAAGCCGATCACATCTCCGAAAGGGTATCGCTGTCCCTGTCAAGGTCGCCGTAATAGTACGGTTACCAAGACTCTCTGCCACTTCAAGGAGCTTCTTGCTGCGTACCCAACCCCGAACGGGTTGGATGCGCACCAGCAAGACGCCGCTGGATTACGATCAGGAAAGCATTCTGTGGTTTGATTGTTCTGGGAAAGTTCGCGCTGTAACTCTGCATCGTTTTGATGTAATGTGATGCGTGCTTCGATGCGAATCAGAAATCAGGTACCCCGAATATGTCCACGCGCATAACTGTCAGTTTGCCAGCCAAGGAGCACGCCGCTCTGACGGCGCTTGCGGAAAAACACGATGTATCTCTTTCGTGGCTTACGCGGAAGGCAATTATCAATTTTCTAAATCAGTATGGAGAGGACGGCGCGCAACTCATGCTTAATCTTCCGGCACCTAATAAGGCGGAGAACCAATGAGCCAACCCGCCTTCACTGACGTCTTTGAATTTTACCGCGTGGATGCGGCACTCAAGCTCGACCCTCGCCGACGCTCCGATCTTGGGCAGTACATGACACCTGCGCCTATTGCTCGGTTTATGGCAAGCCTGTTCGGTGATGTATCGGGGGATATCCGCTTGCTTGATCCCGGTGCTGGCGTCGGTTCCCTTACAGCAGCCTTTGTCGAACGGATCAGCGGAGAAACCCAAAAGCCGCATTCGATTGAGCTCACCGCTTATGAGATAGAGCCGGTCCTCACCACCTATCTGCGCAACACGTTTGACGAAGCGGATGCGCAGTGCCAAAGAGCGCAGATCAAGGCCAGTATAGAATTGCATGAGGACGACTTCATACTTGGCCATACGTGGAGGAAACAACCTAATATCTTCAATCAGGTCGATGATGAGGATGGCAAATTTACTCATGTCATCATGAATCCACCTTACAAGAAAATCAATTCGGCCTCTGCTCACCGTACAGCGCTTCGCAAGGCGGGACTGGAAACTTCCAATCTCTATACCGCCTTTATGTTTCTGGCCGCGCAGCGTCTGCGCGAAGGAGGTGAACTGGTCGCAATCGTGCCTCGGTCGTTCTGCAACGGTCCATATTTCAAGCCGTTTCGCGAGCAATTCTTCGCGATGATGAGCCTACGCCACATCCATATCTTCGAAAAGCGCAACATCGCCTTTAAAGGCGATGAAGTCCTGCAGGAGAACATCATCCTGTATGCCGTCAAAGGCGCAAAACCCTCAGAAGTGACAATCACGACCAGCAACGGCTGCGATTTCCACTTTGGTGCAGATGGACATTGCGTCGCCGAAGACATGACACAACGAATTGTTCCTTATGAGAGTGTTATACGCCCTCACGACCCAAACCGTTTCGTTCACATCGCAACCAACGATATTGAACAGGCCATCGTGGACCGCATGGCGTATTTCACTGCCACCCTTGCGGATATTGGCGTTGAGGTATCCACCGGCCCTGTGGTGGATTTCCGGCTCAAGGATGATCTGCGAGCTCAGCCTGAAAAGGGAGCAGTTCCGTTGCTCTATCCAGCGCATTTCCAAAATGGTGCTCTAACGTGGCCCAAAGAGATGAAGAAGCCCAACGCGATCCGCGTCTCGCCTGAAAGCCGTCGATGGCTTTGGAAAAACACCGAGCATTTCGTAGTCACAAAGCGCTTTACTTCCAAGGAAGAGCGCCGCCGGATCGTGGCGTCCGTTTACGCTTCCGATTTGCCCGGTGAGTTGATCGGCTTCGAAAACCACCTAAACGTCTTTCACACCAAACAGGTGGGGCTATCGCCTGAGCTAGCGCGAGGTCTGGCACTTTATCTGAATAGCAGCCTCGTGGACCGCTATTTCAGGCAGTTTAATGGGCATACACAAGTCAACGCTACCGATCTCAGGTCGCTCAATTATCCTCACAGGGAAGTTCTGGAACGTTTGGGTTCTGAAGCGGGCAAGGCCGTGCTCTCACAACAGGACATAGACACTATTATTGAGGGGGAGCTTTCTCACATGACCAACGATTCAAACCCGCTACAGGCGCAACAGAAGATAGACGATGCACTCACTATTTTGACTGCGCTTGGCATGCCGCGCGGTCAGAGAAATGACCGGTCGGCGCTCACGCTGTTGGCATTGCTTGATCTTAAGCCCGACGGTGGATGGAGTGCGCTGCACAAGCCGATGATGGGCATAACGCCTATTATGGACTTCGCGCGCGAACATTATGGTCGCGAATACGCGCCGAACACCCGCGAAACCTTCCGCCGCCAGACCATGCACCAGTTCGTGGAAGCCGGGATAACCCTTTATAATCCGGATGATCCGGCGCGGCCCGTGAACAGCCCAAAAGCCTGCTACCAGATCAGCGAAGAAGCCTATGCAGTCATTCTGACCTTCGGGACAGATGCGTGGAAGGGTATGCTCGACACCTACCTCGAAGGGCAGGAAACGCTGGCAGCGAAATGGGCCAAACATCGGGAGATGCAGATGATCCCCGTGCAGGTAACGGACGGGAAAGAAATCACGCTCACCCCGGGCGCACACAGTGAACTGATCAAGAAAATCATTACAGACTTCGCCCCGCGCTTCGCGCCGGGGGCTGAAGTCATTTATGTCGGCGATACCGGGGACAAGGTTGGGTATTTTCAAAAGGACCGGCTGGCGGTTCTGGGCGTCACGGTGGACAAGCACGGCAAGATGCCGGACGTGGTGCTGTATTTTGGCAAAAAAGACTGGCTGCTGCTGGTTGAGTCCGTGACCAGCCACGGCCCGGTCGATGCTAAGCGCCACAATGAACTCGCAACACTGTTCAAGGATGCCAAGCCCGGCCTTGTCTACGTCACGGCCTTCCCTGACCGAAGTATCATGGGGCGTTACCTTGGCGAAATATCATGGGAGACAGAAGTCTGGTGCGCCGATGCGCCCAGCCATCTCATCCATTTTAACGGCGAGCGGTTCCTCGGCCCCTACGAAAAGGATGGACAATGAAACTTAAATCATTTCAGGTCAGGGAATTTAGAAGTGTCTGGGATTCCGGCCCCATCGAGATAGACGACAAGCAGACTTGCCTCGTCGGCAAGAACGAGGCGGGTAAGACGGCACTTCTTACGGCATTATATAGGACAAATCCGATCATTGAGGGTGATGCCGTATTCGATGAAACCTATGACTACCCGAAGCGGGAGGTCGAAGACTACCGCTTTGACGTTGAGAACGGCGACCGTGAAGAAGCGGTTGTCGTAACCTGCGAATACCAGCTTGAGGACGCCGATATCGAAAGGGTCGTAAGCGTCTTCGGAAAGAAGGTCCTGAAATCCAATAGCTTCCGCCGCGATACCTTCTATGGCGAGAGAAACAACCGGTTCATCATGGACGTTGATGATGCGGCGGCGCGTCAAAACCTTGCAGCCAGCCCCAATCTCCCCGACTCTTTGGCTGATAGACTAAAAGGCAGCACGGACTGGGAGGGCTTTGCGGGTGCACTGGCGGAGGCCGAGCAGGCGGAGGCCGTTACTGCGCTCACGGTGCTTGTGGGCAAAGTGCAAGCCAAGGGGCTGGCATCCTACGTATTCAACAGCTTGATTTGGCCGCACGCCCCCAAATACCTGTATTTTGACGAGTATTACCAGATGCGGGGCATGGAGAACCTGAACTCCCTAATCCAGCGTGAGGATTCCGGTACGCTCACCGAACCCGATTACCCCCTTCTCGGATTGATAAATCTTGCCCGCCTTGATCATCGTGAACTGGTCAAAACCAAAAACACAGCCGAACTAAAGAACAAGCTGGAGGGTGCAGGTAATCATCTGACGCGACGTATCATTAAATACTGGTCGCAGAATCAGCACATTCAGATGCGTTTTGACGTCCGGGACGGTAAACCGGAAGACCCCGAAGGAATGCGTGAAGGTATCAACGTATGGGGCGACGTCTACGACACCGTCCATTGGGCTAGCACGCCGCTAGGATCACGGTCGCGGGGATTCGTTTGGTTCTTTTCGTTTCTAGCTTGGTACGAGGACGTGAAGCGCCAGAAGCGGAATGTCATTCTTTTGCTAGACGAACCAGGCTTGTCGCTTCATGGCCGCGCGCAAGGCGATTTACTCCGGTACTTTGAAGAAGAACTTACCAAGCATCAACTCATCTATTCGACACACTCGCCGTTCATGATCGACGCGAACCATTATGATCGTGTGCGCATTGTTCAGGATCGTGGTATTGATGCGAAAGCCCCTCTTCCCAAAGTTGAAGACGGGACGAAAGTCCTGACCAATGTTTTCGATGCAACCGAAGACAGCCTGTTTCCGCTACAGGGTGCGCTAGGATATGAAATCCAGCAGACCCTATTTATTGGGCCGAATTCTCTCATTGTTGAAGGACCGGCGGACCTGCTGTTTCTCGCGACGACATCCGGTGAATTGGAAAGGGAAGGACGAACCGGACTTTCCGATAAATGGGTCATTACTCCGGTCGGCGGCAGCGGAAAAGTACCGACCTTTGTTGCTCTTCTCGCACCACAAAAGGGTATAAATCTTGCCACCTTGCTAGATATTCAGGATAAAGACAGGCCGCAGATTGAAGACCTTTATAAAAAGAAATTACTCAAGAAAAAGAACGTCCTGACCTATGCGGATTTTCTTGATCAGGATGCGGCAGATGTTGAAGATCTGTTCGAGCGCGATTTTTACGTGAACCTTGTGAATACCGATTTCAGCAAACAACTCACGTCCCCTATCAAGCCTGCCGCCCTCAACGCGAAAGAGCCGCGCATCCTAAGGGCGGTTGAAGCTTACCTTGCGAATAATCCACTCAAGTCTGGCGCGTTCGGTCATTACCGACCTGCGCGGTTATTTTCGGAGAACATAGCGGAGCTGTGGCCGCAAGTGTCAGATGCCACCAAGGATCGCTTTGAGGCCGTTTTCAAGCATCTCAACGCTTTGTTGAAGCAGTAAAAATTAATGAGCGCCAAATAGTTATATCCGTGGCATGGCTTGCAGCTTGCTTGGTCGGTTGCGCACGGCCTGTTTTCTCAATCAACCCGTCTTGGTGAGCTCGACGCATCACCCCGCCTAGCGCACGTGCGTCACTGGGCTTCTGAAGTCCAGTTGCCCATACATCATCAGGTGTGAATTCTGGTTTGCTCTCTGCCACCTGGCGTACTGCTGCGTACGCCAATTTGCTCCAATCGCTATCTGTCATTTAGCCCTCATAAAAACCTTTTGGGAGATGGTGATCGTCAACCTGTCTTGGAAGTCTGCATCTAACAGCTTGTGCGGCACGCATATTCTGCACCGCTGAATTCGTTGCATATTTTCTGACCACAAACAATCATCTTGGTAGGTACAATATAAGCTTACGTCCTCGGCTACCTTGCGGGCGACCCGGCCTCTGGCTGTCGGTCGAAAGAACTGGATGTTTGCCGGTTCAGATGCAGGAGGGGGGCTGCGGCCATATACACCCTGCTTGAGGTCGCAAAGATGCAGGGCCGTGATCCGCGCAAATACCTCGGCACCGATCCTTGATGGCATTGCTAATTATCCGATCGCCAAGATTGGCGATCTGCTTCCTTGGAACATCGGTATTCAAGCCTGATCAGATCTCCGAAAGGATATCGCTGTAATTGTCAAGTTAGCCGTGAGAGGACGGTTACCGCTCTTGGTTTTGTCATGCAAATATAAGGTTTGTCGCCTTGCTGCCAAAGTCACGCTCTGCGGACTGCAGATGAGTAGGTTAATTGTCAACCGTTGGAACAACCATGTATCGAATTTTAAGGTAGCGCCAACCTTCAAGTACATCATTCAAAATTTCTTCCTTAGCGAGAAATACATGTTTATATTCTACTCAAAGTGTGGGTGTTTAGGGGAGAGTATATGCAGGTAACAAACTGCGGCCGCGGCGTTCATTCGCGTGAGGTAAAGGGCCTTGAGCGGCTTAAAAAGGAACTGCCGCCAAATTGGTATGCCTTCACAAATCTTGATCTTACGCTCGGTCTTGGAAAGTCGCGTGAGATCGACCTCATTATTGTCTCAGATCACCGCATCTTTTTTGTCGATATCAAAGATTGGGATGGCAAGCTAGAGAACAAGGACGGTCGCTGGTACAATAATGGCAGGGACACTTGTCCCTCTCCGGTACAGAAAATTGGTGACATCTGTCGAGAGGTTCTGATTCTTTTAAGGAATCATCTGAATAGTAGGCCCGAAACTCGCCGTGAGCCCGTTCCGTTTATTGTCGGTCTCGTCTCACTCACTGGCTTTGCAACAAATGTCCATCTTGACGGTTTGGAAAAGAGCAAGGTCCTGTCTGTCGATGACTTCATCAAGCTAGCAACGAATGCTAGAAAGCTGAACGAGACGTTTGGCGATCCTCTTGCAACATTCCTCCATAGACCCCTCACAGACGGTTTTTGGAAGGACAAGTTGAGCCGGTTCTTTAACGTCGGTCCCAATTCGCCCTTTAAGCCTGGACGGCGTCGATTCCAGCGGTATCTCGCTGAGGATAGTTTCAGCTATGCACATCCCAGTGACATTTACCGTGAATATGAAGCGACAGAGGAAGACAACAAGAACAATCTTGGAATATTAAGATTGTGGGATTTTACCAAATGTCTGGATGGCCGCTTTCAGACGGAGGAGGGCCGGCTGGAGATCGCCGGACGTGAACAAATGGTTTACCACTGGCTCCGTGACAGAGATCAGGAGCTTGAGCGTACCCTTCTTACGCCGCGACTGGATGATCCCGACCGTAGTGTCAACTACTGGGAGATATATGATCGAAGGCGCCGCATGCGACGCCTCAACGAATTTTCTATAAGTGAGGCTTATACAACTCTCCCTAATCAGAAAGTCGAACTGGCGCGACAGATTGTATCTGCCGTTGCTGCGCTGCATCGTCAGAATGCATCACACCTTGATATAGGTGGTCACAGCATTTGGCTGGAGCGGCCAACATCAGTCAGGTTGTCTCATCTGCTGGCAGCACGCATTCCAGAAGAAAAATCACTCGGACCTTCCCGCTATCAATTTCTCTCTGGGGTTACCGTACCCGAAGATGTGTTGGGCGTAGAGAGTGGCCCAAAGCGACGAGACGTTTTTCTACTTGGCGTTTCCGTGCACAAATTACTTTTTGGGCAACTTCCGTCAGGGGATCCGGCGGAATGGAATGCCGCGATCGATGTCAATAACGAATATGCAGTGCTGCATGATTGGTTAGCTGAAGCTCTGGAAATCAACCCCGAGCAAAGGTTCGCAGACGCAACCATCGCCCTTGAAGCTTTTAATAGAGCAACTGCTTCTAGGCCAACTCCGACTGAAATAGTTGCCGGGCTCGAATCATTTAAAGCAACCATGCGCTCTCAACGACAATTATTCGCGACGTTTCCTGTCGAAGGGGAGATGATCGTTGAAAGCGACCGCTTGGACGTATGGCGAAGTGTCGATAGTGGCACTCCGGTTTTGGTTAAGCAGTGGAAGCACGCAGCTTGGAACGATGTGCAGAAAGAGGGGGGAAGCATCCTTTCTTTCCTGCATCGGGCTGTCAACATGAAGGAGGACAAGCCGTCTGGCGTTGCACCGGTTCGCGGCGTGTACTGGCTTGGCGATAGTCTGGTCCTTGTTCAGGCTTGGATAGAGGGCGTTCCACTCAATATCAAAATTGACAATGCAAATGAGCTTGGCGTTGCCGCGAACGCCCTAATGCTTTGTATCAATCTCGTTGCAGTTGTAGATGCGCTTCACGAGCAGGGAATAGGGCACGGTGACTTGAAGCCGAGCAACATAGTTGTTGACCTTGAAGGTCAGCCACTTCTGATTGATGTACTCGACTACTCACCACGTATAGACGGAGAATTAGCAAGTTCTGCTTACGCACCCGATAGCGGGAACCGCCTAGAACGTGATCGATACGCGCTTACTAAGATCACCGAGGAGATTCTGGCTGTATCTGATCTTGATCCCTCTAGAAGGACGGATATTGCGATTGCCATCCGTGATTGCCGAGAGAAACCGCCTGCTCTCACGACCCTTCTGCCATTGCAGGAGGCCCTTGCACGGACAATAGAACGCCTTCAGTCGACAGAGCAGAAGGAAATAACTGAAGATAAAGCAATCTCTGTTTCTCTGTTGGGACAGCAGACAGGACCGATCGATCCGGACGAGGGTTTTCTTTTTCTGCGCATCCGACGTCATCCCCACCATGACTATTTATCACTTCACATTCGGGGGGCATATGAGGAGCTCGAAGTACGTCTCAACGCTCAAGGACGAGCAACCGGTGCCACTAGGCGCAAGCTTGAACAGTGGCTTCTGACCCTTGCTGCGAAACAGGAGTTTCACCGCATCGCGGCCACGCTAAGTGTGACGCGGTCCGATGAAAACGATTTGTCGGCGCTTGAGCCAATTTTGAATGATCCTCAAGTCAAAGTCAGGATAGAGAAAGAGGTTTTGGGGAGTGCGTTGCCTGCGATTTCTAAATCTGCGGAAAGCGCCGATCTCGTCCCGCAAGAAGACGAAGCTGAAGACGAGCTTGCAGAGGAGATCGCCGAAAGCGGCGCATCGACAATCGATATCGACGTTCCCGAGTTGTGGCGTGTCCTAATGGAGGTTGAGAACGAGCTCACGACCGAAGGCGTCGCGCAGCTTGACAGCGGTTATGATCGGGGTATTGGCCGTCATAAGGTGATCATTGAACTGGAAAGCGGCGAGTTTGGTTTCTCTCGTAATGATACCGTGGGAGTCCAGAAGCAGGATAAAAAAGGAATTTGGAGGCGGATAGGTGATCTTGATCTCAACCGATCCAAGCCAGACTTGGCTGTCATCGATGCGCAGGGTGGATGGTCTTTCGGCTCAAGAATCGTTGAAGCTGGACAGCGGCTACGCTTTCTCAGTCACTTTGAGGGTACCAGTCTTAAACGCCGGAGTGACGCTGTTGGTCGTATTCTGGCTGGTAATGGTCGCGCTACCGGTCTTCTGTCGGTTTTTAATACCCGCTCCGATGTAGGCCCGGAAATAGCGGAGCAGCAAGCGAGCGATGAAACATTGGCACAATATGGCCTCAATGATGACCAAACGCAGGCTTTTCGTAAAATAATCAATACACGTCCAGTGGGGCTTCTGCAGGGGCCGCCTGGGACGGGAAAAACAAAATTTATTGCTGCTCTTGCTCACTATGCAATAACCAAAGGGCTTGTTCGGAATGTTCTCCTTTCCAGCCAGTCACATGAAGCAGTAAACAATGCTGCCGAATCAGTCCTGACTCTTTTCCGCAAGAGCGGAGAGCTGCCTAGTTTGCTGCGTGTAGGCATGGATGGCGGACAAGTATCACTTCCGCTGCAGCCTTACCACACGTCACGGGTCGAGCAGTCTTACAAAGATCGCTTTAGTGCATCATTCGGGGAACGTATGGCCGTAGTTGGCAAGGCTTTGGGAATTCCTCCCGAAATGATCTCACAAGTTGTTGTTCTAGAAACGACAATAAGACCAGTCGTTCAAAGGATTTTAGAGCTGACCCGCGAATCTGAAGTGCCAATACAGCGCTTAAACGGCCTTGGCGATACGCTTCGGCAGCACTTGAACATGCTCGATATCAAAATTTCGCTGCCTGAGTCCAGTCGTGAAGATGATTGGTGTAAAGTCATGGAAGAGGTGGCCGCCGCTATTGCACGGCGTGCTTCAAAACAATATGCAGTTGGTGCAGACAAGATAGATCGTTTAAGATCTATTGCTGGATTGGGTCGGGATTTTATCGGTAGTGTATCGCGAGCTGAGCGCAGCTTCGATACATTCCTTGCTGGCACACGTCAGATCGTTGTCGGAACGTGCGTCGGACTTGGCCGATCATCACTTGGCCTGACGGCTACAGCTTTCGACTTGGTGATAGTTGATGAGGCTGCCCGTTGCACGTCCGGGGAACTCCTTGTGCCGCTTCAGGCTGCTCGCTGGGCTGTTCTCGTTGGCGACCACGCTCAACTGATGCCTCAGCATAAGCCAGAAGTCGTCAACCTTGTCGCTGAGCGGACGGCAATTGCGAAGAAGGAAATCAAGCGCAGCGATTTTGAAAGAACCTTTAAGACAGGCTATGGCCGCGCAGCAGGTTCGCGACTGCAAACCCAGTACAGGATGCTTTCCCCAATAGGTCAACTCGTGTCCGAGGTATTTTATCCTGACCTCACCCTGCTTGCTGGTCGCTCAGAGCCTATTGTTGATCCTCAATTGCTGCCTAGCGACCTGAAATATCCATTGACGTGGGTGGAGACGGACGGTCTGGGACCGATGGGTTACGAGCGTAAAGAGGCCAAGAGCAAAGTCAATCCAACTGAAGCCCATGCTGTCGTCCATCTCCTTGACCGATGGTGTGCGGATGACAAATTTCGCGAATGGCTAGTTACGCAACAGGAACATCCAGTCGGCATCGGTATAATCTGTATGTACGCAGCGCAACGTAATCTGATTGAGCGAAAACTAAGGCAGTCCTCATTAGCTCCTCTTTTGGAAAAGTACGTGAAGGTTGGCACAGTAGACAGCTATCAAGGCAAGGAGAACCCCATTGTAATCCTGTCGCTTGTTCGAAACAACGAGCTTGGAGGTAGTGAAGCAGGCGTCAAAACTATCCGAGAGGGCTTTCTCGTTACACCGAACCGCATCAATGTAGCTGTAAGCCGCGCAATGGACAGGCTTGTGATCATCGGGGCACGCCATGGATGGAAAGGTAGTAGGCCCATGGGGCTACTATCGAGGGGCTTTGAACGACAGATAGACGAGGGCTTTGCTTCGGTGATCGCCGTGGAAGATTTGCTGGTGGATCCAACAGAGCGTGATTTGGAAAGCACATTCCGGGACAGCTTAACGAAGAAACAAGGTGCAAATGGGAACGTTTAATCGGCCGCTGTTAAGATTGAAGAGACATGAACTTTTGCCGTCGGATGAAGATCGGCGGGTAGATCTTGATATATTCGATGTGCTCTTACCTTGCCGCTTTTTTGAGGTGAATTACAAAGTTGCGTCATTGGAGCAGGTTAGTCCAACGCTTGAATTTTTGCTCCGCCTAGTCAAAGCAGTTCCTGGGATAGCTGATGAAGATGCAGCTCTATTTTTCGGCTACAGTTCTACCGACATCGAATATGTTCTGGAGGAGGCTGTCGGTCCCGGCTATTTAGAACGCAGGGGTGGGAGGCTTTGGTTAACGATTTCAGGCGAAAGCCTTTTTAAAGATGATGAGGAACAGCCTTCCATCTACACTGTCGAGGCGCGACGGCGTTCATTTGGTTTCGACCTCATGTCCATAGCTCCCCAAGTCAAACAATTTCTAGATGAGCTTGAACGAACCTTGCCGGAGCTCCCTTTCGAGAACCCATCGGCGACAGGTAGAGTAGCGGAGTTCGTCCCATCCCGTTTCAAGAAATTTTTCAGGGAACTTGCGTATCAGGAGGATCGGGGTAAAGCGGCGCGCCGTGACATTTATTCGATTGATCCAACAGTTACCCCAGGCGAAAGGTACCAAATGCCTCTTCGTGTTATGACATTCGCTATGGCATCGAATCCTAGTGCAGTTGAAATTGATCTGTCTTTGTGGAGAATGGAACACGAGATAGCAGATCGACCCGAGATCGAGCGCGCAGTGGCTATGTTTGTCGATGAACAGCAGGTCTCAGTAACTGAGCTTGATGCCGCCTCCGGATATCAAAAGTTGGTTGATCTTGCCCCGGAGTTCCTCAAGGAATTTACAACGCGTAACGGACTTTCCAAAGTCCGTTACTGGAGGGAAGCGGTAAACCGTGCCGGTGAGCCCAGAAGTGACCGGAAAACGATTCCTATCGTTGGTTCGTTACTTTTACCGAGTAATGTTGAGCGTATTCAGGCGGTACTTGATTACGGCTTGCGCAATATAACTGAAGCACCAGCGAATATATATGCGATTGCTCCGCATACCCGCAGGTGGGGAGCTACGACCCAGCAGCGGGACCTTTTAACTCTGATACAGGAGACGACCGCACTTGCTTTGCCCGATGAAAGATCGGAAATGAAATCGTTATGCCTCTATGCTTGGGGTAAGCCCGCGCCGTACATAGCGAAGACGTTTGATGAAATTCAGGTTGTCCGTACCGGAGCTTTCCCAAAATCACTAGAGCTCCTCCTGGTGCCTGGGGTTATGTTGGCGGCGATAGTTCATGCTCCGCTCGGTGCACCCACTGGCAATCCAGTGGCACTGGGATTAGCATCTTTTGACCCGCTAGTCATTGAACGGGCGTATACTTACATTCAACAACACTGTGAGCTTTTCCAAACAAAATGAAGCCTGACTAACACCTGATAAGTTTCAATATTCCTGCCCAAATTGGCAGGGTGTGTCGCTGTGATACGATGAAAACATGAAACGAAGGCTTGGAAGATTTGATGGACCACATGTGATTGATGCTCATGTAGCACAACGCATCAAATTGCTGCGAATTGTTTTGGGTATCAAGCAGCGGCAATTGGCTGACCGGTTTGGAATTTCTCCACAGCAAATCCAGAAATTTGAAGCTGGACGAGACCGTTACAAAGCCGGGCATCTTAAGATGTTGTCGCAAATGTTTGGTGTGGAAATTGACTTCTTTTATGAAGGCATTCCCGACGAAATTGCAAATATGTCACGTTCGGAACGTGACAAAATCATTCCAACCGTGAATCAAAAATTAGCAGTAAAGAACTCAAGCGCAACTGAAGCAGTATTCATTGACAACATTTCTCGTTTATCTGAGCAGCAGATTCTGATGGTGAATGAGAGAATATCCCGGTTGACGGATGAATAGGCGCACACTCGGTTTCATTCGATCCCTCGCGCCTTACCTTTTTGTCGTTTTCGCGGTTTTTCAACACCAACAATTCCGACCTTCTTAAGGGCTGTTTTGACCACATCAATCTGCCCAGATTTCAACACATCCCCGAACGACATGCTGTTGCGCTTTTTGTCCTGATCTGACAAGGGTGGACTTAGTAAATCGGCATTAATCGCGGATGCAGCTTTCTTCGCGTGGTCCAGAGGTTTGTTCTCGACAGCCATATACGCATCCATAGCGGCAATGACAATCTTCCGATCGGGATTAAATCTGCGCAGAGTTTTTCCTACGGCTTCAAGGTTTTCTGAATTGACCGTCCATACAACCGGCTTTTTCGACAGACGGTTTAGTTCAATAGCGCTGATCAGGTCGTCTGCTATCAGAATTGGATCGTCTGGATCTTTTGATATCCGTCCCCCGATAACATGATGCAAACCTTTATCGTTACCGGTGCCGCCCAGAGTTTCAACAGATCCGCTTTCATTGATGCGGTAGACGGCCGAAAGCCGGTTTCCACCGTCTCTGAGAGGGATAAGGACATTTCCGGCATCATCCACTCGGAAGCCTGCCCACGCCTCATCTGAGCCCATGTCACTCCGCGCAGAAACAATCCTCTTGTCTGGCCGGGACGCTTGCTGCCAAGCAAGCCATCCATCATCCCCAACCGGGAAGGCCATTTCATTACGCAAGGCGGTCATTGATGGCACTGTCTCAGGATCTGGCAGAACTTGCGCTTTCCAGACATTCCGGTGTGTCGTAACAGTGCGGCTCTGAAGGTTGCCCTGATCATCACGATATTTTTCAACGACCTCGACTTTCTTCTTTTCGGCGATATCAAGCGTGATCCAGTCGCCCGTTTTTGCACCGGAGCTATTGACAGCACTGGCAACATCAACGCCCCATACGTAACGTTCAGTTCCATCCTGATCCTGCAGCTTTACAAATTCGGATTCCGATTTGTCAGGGTCAAAGTTGTAATGATTACGGCCCATATCCATCAGACGGGCTTCTGATCGGGATGGTTCATGCAAGGCATATTCCTTGAACGTATCCGCTCGTGCCGGCCGAACGATCAGGGCTGCAAATTTGTCGGCCGCTGCCCTTTCCCCGGGCCGTTCTTCTTTACCCAGGGCAAGAACAATATTTGCTTCGCTGTAACGTAGGCGGGTCTGTTCAAGGGCCGTTTGCCAGTCGTCAGTTGTTTCAGGCACGACAACGGGGCAGCGTGTTGCCCGATGGACAGTCGCAGCATCGGCATAGTCACGCGCAACGATCACGGTATCCTTCTCGTCGCGCCATGTGGGATCGATCACATGCGAGAGTGCAATATTATCGACCGGATCAAAGACGGTTCTTTGATTGCCTTTTTGATTGATCAGAATGACGTTTTCCAGACGACCGGAACGGTCTTTAAGAGGAACGGCTACCTCACCATCAGGCGTAAGCTTGACGCCGTAACCACGAATGCCGGCAGATTTCAGCCAGGATGAATTGCCGGGGGTCGCCCATTCCGGGCAGGCATCCCAGACGAGAAATGCCTCATCCTCTGTCGCACGGGCAAAGGCGCGGCGAATTTCCGTTTGATCGTCCTGATTCGGCATCCGAACATAACCGATACCAGGTAACTTTGCGTCGGTCTTTCCTGCGACAACCGGTTTGATCAAGGGACTGGATTTGCGATAGCGTTTTATCACCAGCTGCAGCTCGCGAGGATCTGCGACAATCACGACAGGGCGTCGGGTTGCATCATGAATCTTTACCGCATCGGCATAATCGGCCGTAAAGATGACCGGCCCGGAATTGATCTGTTTTCTGGTATCGATGATGTGTATCAGCCCTCGTGCCCTGATATTGCCGATCGCCATCCTTTTCTGTCCCGGGGCATATATCCGCACAGCCTGCATATAGCCGTTCTCGTCCTTGAAGGGCACGAGAAGGTTGCCGGCTTCATCCAGTCGGCATCCCCGGCCGGTAGAGCGTGTATCTGCCAGCCAGTTTAATGATTTGGCATCGGCCCATTTCCCGGCTTCACGCCAGGCGGCAAGGGCAGGGGCTGCGAGTTTGGAAACCGGTGTCGGACGATCATCGCCAAATACCAGATGTATGAATTCCTGCTGGGCGATCAGGAACACCATCGCAAGCGGATCGCGATAGGCCTCACTTAGCAGAAACAACTTCCAGTTTGAAATCGTTCTCGACAGAAGCGTACTGCGACGATGAAAAGGTTGCTGAATATTCAGATATCGCCGCCAGAGAGGCGACATGCGCGGATGACGCATTGTCGGTCGACGCTTGTAGCGTCGTTTTGGCGGCTTGGGGAGGGCGGGGTTATTATCTGTTTCTTTGGCCGGGGGAATAAAATCGCCGAGCTTCTTTTCTAAGGCGGATTTGCTCATGCCACGATCGAGCGCCGAGGCCTTCATGCCCTGACCATCCGGGCCGACCAGGACGAAACCGTTACCGCGCTTTTTTAGCTCGATGTCATGTTCGGCAAGAATTTTGTGCAGATCCTGCCAGGCTTCCGCGCCGTTGATTTTTTCAAGCAGATCCTCGCGATGTTTAAGAACATGGTTCTGGAAGCTTTCCTGCCATGTTTGTGCTTCGTAATCGCGAGCTGAAGGCGACAGTTTTGAACCCTGCTTTTCTCTCTGGGCCATGCCCCGGTCGATAAACAGGCCATATTGCTTTTCCAGTTTTCGGGAGACGCGATCAAGGAGTTTGAAATCCCGAAACGGATTGACGACCTGAAGCGTGTGGGGATGGATCTTGTTAAAGGCGATATGCATGTGGAAATTGTCGGTATTGATATGCGTACCGGCCACATATTGATGTTCAGCAAAGCCGAGGCCATCGGCATAGGCAGAAGCAATATCCTTCAGATCCTGTTCTGAAAGCCGATCTTTCTCGCCCGGCCGGAAAGAAACCATCATGTGATATGATTTGTCGGTGACTTCGGGCTTCATCAAGCGGACGGCATAGACCTCGCGCAAGGCCAGTTCGAGATCGTCCAGCGTTTCGCCGGCACCGCAGTTTTCGATCCAGAATTTATCCAGCTTTTCCCCGGGTTCCTTGGCCGCCGCGATGTATTCGGCCAGTTCTTTGTAATTGTCGGGAATGTCCGGTCTTTTGGGGATTTTCTTGGCGATCATTTTGCACCGCGTCCGATCGTGCGATCAATCTTGCGTACCACATCCTTCAACTCGTCCTGGGTGGATTTGATGGCGGCGACCAAGTCATCGTATTTGCGCAAAAGATCGGCGCTTAACGGTTCATCAAGTGCCAGCTTCAGAAGGTTCCCGAGACGGGCGAGGTCAGCATTGACCCGCAGTAAATCAAGGATCGCTTTGGCGGCTTCGAAATCCCGTTGGACGGGCAAGGGGCTATTCATCAACAGACGCCTCAGCACTTCTGAACGATCGAGACGCAATTGCGATGACAATTGATCCAGTCTGGTGCGTTCTTCATCAGGTAGCGTCACCAGAAGCCGAGGTTTTTTGGTCGCCACGGGCGGTATCCTGTTAAAGCCGATAGAGCAAAATGAGGCCGACGACCGTTAAGGCCGTCGGCAATCACAGATAATCAAACAGAAACCTGGTTTGACGGGGTCTTTTGCTTTTTGGGCGAGATCTGCATCGATCGACCACGGCTGGTTGAAATACCCAGATCGGAAAGCTGTTGCCGGATCTCGCGCCGAAACACATCGAAGCCGCGGGCAACATGCACATCATTATGATCGGTTAAGCCCTGCAACTGCTCATCTGCAGTAAGGGAAGGTTTGAGTATCTGCGCGTTTGATCGCTCTGCTGCCCTTTTGGCGGCTTCCAGTCCCGGATTATGACCGACTTTCTCAACTTTCAGGGGATCATCATCTGCCGCAATAACGATTGTCCGATCCGGGTTTTGATTGCGCATGGTTTCGGCAATGACCGGAAGATTGCCGCCATCAAAAGAAACGACAGTGGTAAATCCGGTCGCCGCATGCAGGCTTTTTGCTGTCGCATAGCCTTCCGCAATAATCAGTGGAGTGTCTTTTTTGCCCGGAATGATATGCATCAGGCCAGCTTTGCGGCCATCCTTCAGATAACGTTTTGTTCCGTCCGGAGCGATGGTCTGAATGTTCTCGATGAAACCCTTCTCGTTGGTCATCGGCACGATCAGATTGCCAGATCGGTCAACACGAAGAGTTTCCCCGGATACCTGTTTTTTCCGGAGATAAGGATGATCGCTGGTCGCCTCGATGGCGTTCATGAAGGTTCCGTAGGCACGTTTGGCAACCTGCTGATACTGGAACTTCAGTTCCTGGGCCTGTTCGGCTTTTCTGGCAGCGGATTGAGCTTTGATCCGTTCGAGTTCTTCCGGATTGATCCTGGTACCCGTCGCCACCCACTTAACCGGCTCGGATGCTTTCTTGAAATTCATGATCTGGCCGGCCGGAATACCCTCAATAAAACCGCGATAACTGCCGCTGGTTTGACCCTTCGCATCGCCAGAAACGGCAACGCGGTGCCATTTTCCGTCCATGCTTGGCAGGCCTTCAATCATCAGACCCTCTTTGCGGCAGGCATCGGCAAATTCCTGCTGCGGATCAATCCTGGTCTGGTTCTCTGCAACCTTTTGCTGCCATTTGGCAAACGGTTTCATGTCAGTGCCTTCATGAACGAACCATGCTTTATTGTGCCGGTCCCATCTGGCACCGAGGCCCTTGGCCTCTCTTTTCTCGGAGTAGGGGACATTCAGATAGATCCGCTTGCGAACATCATCATCGGATTGCTGCATTGCTTCGCCCCTAAGCTGTTGACCAACGAGCGTTTCGCGAAGGTATTTTGCCGGGTCAGTCCCAAGCTGTTTAAATAGTTCATTTTGGCGTTCTGCAACGGGGACATACCAATCTGGCTGACGGATAAAATTGTCCAGAGGATCAGACTTGTGTGTGTCGAAAAGTACCGATAACAATTCCGCGTGCTTTACAGATCGACTGGCGAGGCCGGTAAGCAATGCCTCCGTCTTTTCCTTATGTTTGCTGGCACTCTCGCGGACGTTCGGGTCATCTGAATAGTGCGACCACGCATCAATACGCTGGAAGGCATCGAAGCCGGCTTCAAGATCCTTTGTATCGGCCATACCTTCTAGTTCGGCAGCATGGCGCATCCAGCTAGTTACCAGATCGCCACTGAGCGACGACGGGGTCAACCCGATAGTGTTGTAACTCGACGGTGCTTGACTTACATCGAGCGGCTTCGCCAGCTTCGCCAACTCAGTGTCAGGGCGTTGTTCCGGGGGCATGTACCATTCAGGACGGTTTATGCGGGCTTTCTGCCCGGGGCCGTCCAGGTCCCATAAAGCAGACAATAAAGCAGCTGTACGTGGGGCCGATGCCGCCAGTGTTTCCATCTGCTTTAACGTGGTATCGCGGTGAGCGACACCATTTGAACGGCGATTGCTTGATGCTGCGTAATCTGCAACCCAGTCTATTTTGCCAAATTGCTCCGCGATTACCGCAAAACTTTGCGCTTCAGCGTAGCCGTCAAACGGGTTGACGCGGGAATATAGAGAACGCCAGTTGGCCTTCTCGGCAGATCCGCGCATATACGATTCAAGGTTATCGTTGGTTATGTCTGTCGCGAAAATCCTTTCCTTAAGTTCGCCGACAGGAAGCTGTTGCCGTATGTTCTCTACGCTTGAAAGAGAGAAATCGCCCTGTATCGCTGCAGCCCACAATGTCGGATGGGCATGTGGATGATTTTCGAACATCCGGTCCACCATCTCACCACGTTCAGCAACGAGTTTATCTCCTAATGACATCCGTGTACTTGGTGTCATCGCTGCAGTCAGATCTTTAGCCCTTTCCTGTCGTTGTTCTTTGACGGGGGTTAGGGAGAGGCGTTTTTCCGGCTCCATGATCCAGGTGCGAATGTTTTCTGCATCACGTGCCGCCTGAAACAGAATGTTGCGATCCTCTTTGATCGCTGCCATCCAGTTTTTAACGTAGGGCGCATGACGTTCCGGGTAATGGCCGAGGCCCAATTCGGTTGTTAGCATGAAACTGGCGATTTCCGCCCGGAGTTCTTCGCGGGCATAGGCTTCAGACCCGAACGGCCCGAATTCCCGGGCCATGCGGCTTTCGTGTCCGGTCGAATGCCCGCCTTCATGAAGAGCCGTGGCGTAATATTCATACTGACCCTTGAACCAGCCTTTCGGAGGCATATGGATTTCATCGCTACCTGGTTGATAAAAGGCCCGATCGCGCTGATCATGATGGATCGGCACTCCCAACTGTGAAAGTGCCTGTTCGGCCCGTTCCACCGGGTTGAAATCGGGTTCCATTCCGACATAGGGGGCCAAACCGTCAATCTGCGTGCCATTGAAAACGACAGCGTGAAAGACCTTCGGGCGATCCAACTTGAATTCGCGATACCGTTGTTTGCCTTCAGAATCGAGAACCGGATTGCCAGCATCATCTTTAACCGGCTGGCGTTCAGACCACTGCCAGTATTCGATCTGAGTACCTTTTTCCCCTTTACGAACCTGATAGCCATTGGCTTGTGCCTGGCGATATGTCACCCAACGCGGATCTGCATAGCCGCGAGATTCAAGCCAGATCTGGTTGATCCCGCGATAGGCTTTGCCGGTGGAGGGATTAAACGACGGCTCGCGGACTTTTCCCGGCTCCCAGGGCTTTTGCCAAGGTGCGGTGCCACGCTCCATTTGCTCAATAAGGGATTCAACAACCTGATCGCGAAAGTTCGGTTTAGCCATGACCCTTTACCTCCTCGATCGCGGTCGGAACCTCGCCGTCGAAATGGCTATCAAGTGCATCATCAAGCGACAGCGCCTGTTCATCGATCGCGCCCATCGCGTCGGCGACATCCGGATCGACAGAAACCGGGCCAAGATCGCTTGCGACTGATACCGCGAGCGATGCGAGCTTGAGAAATTCGGTGTCGGTCACACGGGCATTTGCACCCGTATTTTGTTCAGGCTGCTTCATGGGTTTTCTCCATCATTGGCGAACTGTTCTGATTGACGGGACGTGGATGCATTTCAGGGGGCGGCATCTGCGAACGCCGGTTCAGCTCTTTATCAAGGAAATAAAGGCTTTGTGTTCCGTGGATTGGCGGCGAGCCGGCCACGAAAATAAGCGCATCACCTGGTCGGGGCTTTTTACCCTCGGTATCGATTACCGGCAGGCGCATGCATTCGTCTGGGGTCAGCAGTGGACGTGACGTTTCCTGAATATTGTCGGAGTTTGACCCGACGAACTGTCCGGACTTTCCGGATTGCGAACGACGTTTCTGAACGATTGTCGCCCGGCCGGTCATTTCCGAGATCAGCTTCGCTGTTTCCAGCTTGTTCGGGGTGAAGGCAATCCGCACCTTGGAGTTTGCCATCAGGGATTCATCCTTGCCGTAGCATTTATGAAGCTGCTCGACATTCTGGAAGATCATGTATGCCCGGATGCCGTAGCCAGCCATGAAGGCCAAGGACTCTTCGAGGATTTCCATCTTTCCCCATGCGGCCAGCTCGTCGAGCATGAGAAGCAATGGATGCTTGAAGCTGGCCGCAAGACTTTCTGTTTGGCGACGCAGGAAGAGGTTCAACATGATCCGGATCAATGGGCGCAAACGGTCTTTGTCGGACGGACTGACAACCAGAAAGAGTGCCATCGGCCGGTCGCCATTCATCAGATCGGAAAGCCGGAAATCGCTTGCGGCGGTGTTTCTCGCAACGATCGGATCGGCAAAAACCGTCAACTGCGTTTTAGCGTTGGAATGAACGCCTGAACGTTCTTGCGGAGCCTTGATCGCCATGCTGTTTGCGCCACGACGGACTTCCTTGTTCACGTGCGCGAGGCCGTGGTCGTAATCGGCCATCGCTTCGAGGATCTTCACAAAGTTGTCCTGGGCCGACATCTGATCGTCGGGAGCTTCTTCAGAAGCCCCTTCGCGGGCGGCTTCAATCGCATCGACCGGTGGTTTCACTGTCGAAATACCGGAAAGAAACGTGTTCACATCGTCAAAACAGGCGATGCGTTTTTCTTCCTTTTTGATCTTATAGAGAACATGCAGAAGGACGACCGAGAGCCAGCCAAAGCCCTCTTCGCGCCAGTAGTTACCGGCCATGCCTTTGCCGTCCGGATCAATGATCATCGCCGCGATATTCTGGCAATCCGCAATATCGCGTTCCGTCTCAATGCGGACTTCTGCCAGAGGATTGAATCTTGACGATCCGCTGATTGCGGCCGGTTCGAACTTCTCCACACGGATGCCGAAGAACTTCAGCCATCCGGAGGTTTTCATGAAGTTCTCGCCTTTGATGTCCAGGGTAAGGCTGGAATGCACCCAGGTGAGCAGGGTGGCGATAATCAGCGAGACGCCTTTACCGGTACGGGTCGCTGCCCAAACCAGAACATGTTCGGGGCCCTTATGTCGGAGGACGCGGATCTTGCCGCGCCAGTTGCGAACCGCCCCGACAATGACGGAATCACCGTCTTTGCGAAACAGGCGGGCTTTGCGGATGTCCTTCATGGTCGCCCATCTGGCCGAGCCATGCAGTTCGTTTCCTCTACGCGAGCCAGCAACGGTATCGTTTCTGGCCTTGGACATGAGAACGCCAACTACGATCATCAGCAGCACGCCGCCGACGGCCGTATAAAATGCCGGATAGAGCATTTCTTTAGGCAAACCGGCCGGGTGAATAGCTGTAGCTCCGAGCCATTTCCACCACGCCGGGTTTCTCGGGTCGAAACCCACTTCGAAGTGCCAAAGGCCGATAACGCCGGCAATCATGCCAAGAAGGATGACGACAAGGAAAAAGTGACCGAGGCGCTGGCTCATGCCGCCCTCCCGTCTTTGAGGATGAAATTGTCGTTTCGCGGTTGCCAGATATCGGTAATGCGCCGGAAACCGTCTCGATCCCGTTTGATCTGGACAACCAGATCAACCATTTCCGTGAGGAATTCGGGGATACGATCCATCTTCATCCCGGCCCAGGCGATGTTCTGATCGAACTTGCGATGGATTGCGTGTTTCGGATTGGTCGAATGGATCGTGAAGCTGACACCGGTTGCGCCGGCATTCAGCGTGCCCAGAACAGCAAAGGCATTCTTGGTGCTGATTTCCCCGAACGGGACACGATCCGGGGTGATGCGGTTGACGTGATCGAACAGAACACGCCAGTCAACCATGCCGCTGTTATTGTCGCTCTCACGCGCTGCAAGCAGTCCGTTGCCGTCCCAGAAGCGATCGAGGAACAGTTCCATTGTGTCCTCAAGCGCGATAACGCGGACAAAGTCCGCTACCGACGACAGTAGAAGATTGAGCAGGGTGGTTTTGCCAGTGTTGGTTCCTCCAGAAATGGCAATGTTCCATCCCTTGATCATCGCTTCGATCAGCAGATCCTTGATCTCGCTTTCGCACTCGATGTTTCGGCGCTCCATGGCGTCATCAAGGAAATCGCGATTACCTTTCTGGGTTGCCGCGATCAGTTGATCCCATGTCGGTGTGAAAGGGTGTTTACAACGAATTGCGAGGCTCAGGCCCGATCGGACAGATGGCCCGACCAGGCATTCAAAGCGATGTCCTTCATCCAGTGCGGTTGAAAGGATCGGGTTGGTATCGGCATTGAAATTAAGACCGCGCCCATTCGAAAGGCTTTTGCACAACTTCTCGATGGCAGACTGAGTCAGTTCCGGATCTTCGATCAGTTTCTTGCCTTCACCGCGCCGGTCGACGACAATCTTGCCCGGTCCATTGAGCCGGACTTCGATGGTTTTAGGGTCGTCGTAATATTTCGCGAGCGGTGCGACGATACGCTTGTAGATCGGATTGATTGGGGAGATGGCGTTCATGACAACCACCCCCACAAACCGAGGCAGTTTGACTTCGCTCCGGTGGTGTGCGTTGGATAAGACCAGCCGCTAGACGGAAAGCCTACACGCACATACCCTTGGAAACTCCCATCAGCGTCCGATCCGCCGGTATAGTATGTCGCTTTAACCGGAGAATAGCGGTTATAGATGGTACAGGTATTTGTGGCTGTTCCAATGATTTCGCCGTCTTCGCGGATCGTCGTCTTTGTTCCGTCCGATGCAGCGAAAGTACAATGATAGTTGGCATCATACACATGAGCATAGTCGTTCAGCGTCCCGCAAGGACCACCTGTACTATGTCCGACACTTTGCGGGTTTTCATAACGCCAGTTTCTTACGGCACTCCACTCAATTTGATTATAGCATTTATTACCAAGACTTAGTGGAGCGGCTTCACCGACGATGACCTTGTGAATGCTATCGTCGGGCCGACGATAAGTTTCCACCTCGTCCTGTTCATCGAACCTGGTGCAACCCTCATAGAACTTCTCGCCGTTGGTTGCCGGGCCGACACCTACATAAGTATACGGAACTTGCGGATCGCCAGGCAGCACTTGCGAAGTCAGAACATTATATCGTCCCGTTGGCGTCGGAACCCCTTCGATATAAACAGTTACGAGGCGATAGGAAAATAATTGCGCGTCGTGCGGTTGCCAGCCGGTCAATTCCTGCTGGTGGGGATAGATAACACCGTTATCCTGGCACTCCGTCACCGGTTCCTGCTTGCCATCGAGCAGATAATAGAAACGCTCTTGGCCAATACTCTGGCTGGCGCTGATATTATGCGTCCATTTGGACGGATCTTCGCAGCCCGCCGTGGTTGACTGGATATCCTTGGCGGAAGTATCCGGTGTGCAGGGTGTCCGATACAGCTCAAAGCCGTTGACATTGATCATCACCCGGCTTTGCAGTGTGACCTTGCCGCTTTCCCGGTTGATGATCGGCTCGCAAACCTGATCGCCATTAGCTGTCTTGTAAATCGTGCTGTGCGGATATTCTTCGTCGTTATCCTGGCAGGAGGTGTCCCAATCCTGACCATCCAGCGTGTAGATATATTTCGAGCGGCCATAGGACTTGTTCGCTAGGAAGTCATCGCGAATGTCGCAGCCTTCGGTAGTTTCGACCAACGGCACAGGTTCGACTTCGATTGAAGCTGCACAATCGGCAACCGGGACGACTTTGCCGTTATGGTTGGTGTAAACCAGCTTCCCTTGCGGCACAGCCTGAAGGTTGACGTAATCGAGATAGACATTGCAGGCATTGCGATCTTCAACAATGTTGTAGATTTTTTCTGCGTCCGGCTGGCAGTCCCCGATTTCTTCCCGATTGCCGCCGCCGTCCGTGTAATAATACATGAACTGTGCGGTTGCTTTCATCGTCTCGGTATTTTCGTCGTAAGGGCAAACCGCATATGATTGGTTTATCTTGAAGCGTTCTGAACCATCGGCGCACTCGCCGTATTCTGGCGTACCGTCAGTTGTCGTCACGACGCGGGTTTGCTGGATCGCCTGAAGCTGATCAAGATCAACCCGAATTTCGCATCCTTCCGTCGTGATATTCGAACTGATGACGGCTTCCTTGCCGACATCCAACGCGCTTGGAGTGCTGTATCCCGAGGCATCCGGATTGGAACCGGCATTGCTTCCGACACCGCCAGAGGATGCGCCAACACCGGAATCAGCGATCTCTTCCTCTTTTTCCTCCTTAACTTCCTCTTCCTGCAGGGACGCAAGGCGTTCGAGAGCTGCTTTGAGTTCTGCCTGATTACCCTCAACCGAAATCGGCAAAGAAGGATCGAGTGAGGGCTGTTCAATATCGAACTGCGCGACAAAGTTGTCGGAGTTAAGAGCCTCGACACGACTGTTCTTCTCGACACTTGAAAGTACCAGCTGGCCGATCTTCATGTCGTCAACTGAGACAAACCGTGCATAGGCGTTCGCAGTTACGCCTTCAGTAAGGTTTTTGGAAACACCTGGAACATCGACAAGCCCGAGATCAAGCGCGACCGGTTCATTTTCCGGAAGTTCCGTGACCTGTTTGGTTCTGGTGATGATTTTCACCTTTTGAACCAGGGCATCCATGTCGCTGCCGGCTTCATTTGTACCGGGTTGATCGACCGGGGTGGAGACTGCAACTGCAGTTTCCGAGTTGTTGTCATCAATCGACTGCGCCACCTGTGCGGATGCCGGCAGAACCAGACATGACGACAACAAAAGCAAAGCTAACAATTTGCTTTTCATGACGTTACTCCACTTCTTGGATGTACCAGTCCGTTGCCGGACGGATTTGAAGGCGTGTGCCTTGGGGAATGGTGATGATCGGTTTGAGGTCGAGGGTCCGCTCAAGCATGTCGGCCGTAATTTCCCCAAACTTGGTCGAGAGTTCTTCAGATGCCTTTTCGGCAGCAGCAGTTGCCACTTCACCATCGGCATCTTCTGTTTTTGTGCTTGCGGCGGCATACCGGACGCCAGTGGAAATACCGGTCAACAGGAAGGCGTTTCCGTAACGCTGCTCAAACCTGTTGTCGACTTCGCCGGAAACACCGAGCCAGCCCTGCTGGTTCGTCACGTTTGAGCCGATATTGAGGATTTCCGCCCGATGACCGGCCATCAGAATACGTTCGCAGTTAATGCCGATCTGGCTGCTGCCCATATCCTCCGGCGCCATGAAGGTGCAGACCAGCCGTGAGCCTTTGGGAACAAGGTTCATGCGGCCGTGATAGCCGAAGACATCGCGTGTGGTTTGCAGAATGACCGATCCCGGTTCACCGGCACCAACCTGTGTGTTGATACCGGTTTCCAGCTGAACGGGAATGTATCGATCCTGGGTAATTTTCCGGGTGTTATCCACGGGCAGGGTCGAGGTTTTGCGGGCTCCGCCATAATCTTCAGGGGGCGTATCGAGCTTTTTGAGATCGAGCGGATCAGGCGCGGGAGCAGATATTTCAGGCATTTTGCCGACGAGCGGATTGCTTGATGATCCTGTATCTGTCCAAGCCGCAAAGGTTGGTACGTTGCCGGCATAAACCGGCCGTGCCCAGGCTGCTTCCAACGCCAGCCGATAAGGATCGGGCGGAGGCGGCGGTGCAGGCTCCATTTCCAGTACGGGCTCCGGTTCCGGCTCCGAAGCAGGTGGCGGAGCCGGTGGAGCAGGCGGTGCTTCCTGCCGTATGATAACAGGAGGAAAGCGCGGTGCTGCCGGTTCCGGGGCTGGGGGCGGCGGTGCAGGCAAAGCCCACGCGCTTTCGTCATCTGGCGGCAATGTCGGTGCCGGCACAGTATCTACAGGTTCGGCACAGGCTCCGCCAAAGGTCAGTCCGACAATGAGGGCGATATCGCAAAAGGCGCTCATGCCTTTATGCCCCCATATATTCAATGCACATGAATTTGAACCCGCTCTTGAGCGTGATCAGCTTCTGTGTGCTTTCGACGATGAAGGTCTGGCCCTGGACACGTGTGTTGACCAGTTCATCAAATTCATCGACCACCACATAGGCCGTCGGCAGTTCCAGATCCTTCCACTTGTCTCCGAACTTGATGTAAGTGAATTCATCGTCTCTGAAGACGGTAACCGGTTCCAGTTCGTCATCGCCCCAGAGATTGTATTGCCCCCATCCGCGAAGACTGTCGGGATTGAACCTGGCTTCGGCAACAAAGTCGCCTTCAGGCGTGCCCGGGTTGGTGTTGACGAGCCCGTCAATGGCATCTTCGACCTGAGAGGAAGCGGGCAGATCCATCTTCGGAACTGAAACAGTATTTTCACCATACTTATTTGGTACTGTTTCGGTATCGGTATCGTTTCCCATCGGCACTTCGAGCGGTGTATCGATTTGCACCGATCCGGCGATCCTGACGACAAGATCGGGAATGTTGTGGGAGTTCACGCCTTCGGCACGGAGATAGAACGGATAAACCCGGCCGGATTGTCCATAGACGACAAGCGACGTGTCATATCCATAGCTTGCGGGTCTGACGGCAAGCCGTCTGTCTCCCCGGCGCTCGATGGACCAGCTCACTTTATCGCCGATATCGGTGCGGTAGATTTTCTCGCCACGCGGCAATTCAAGGATAGTGACGACATATTCACGGGTGCGAACCTTATAGGTGCAGTCCTCGCATAGATCCGTCACATAGACGGCATCACCATCTTCTGCATAATCCCATGCTTCCTGAACTTGCCCCGACGTTCGTGGTCGGATCAAAGGACCGAAATTGCCTTCAGCCTGATCCCGAGCCTGATCCACGATTGATTGCGGGACCGGCATCGCACGCTGGCCTGTTTGAGAAACGTTATTGCTGCCTGCTGTCGTCGTGCCGACGTTACTCTCAGAGAAAGGTGCCTGATTTGGCATTGGCGGCCGACCGGATGGCGTTTGCGCACTGGCCGAATGAATGACAAACAGAACGACATACCCGAGAAAGAGCAGGGTACCGATGAGATGAATGGTAATACGGAGGGCTTTCGGGAGCCTCATGGAACATCCCCTTAATGCTTCTGAGTTGTCTGAAAAATCGGGTTTGCGACGGGTGGATACGTTCATCATGAACTCCCCCTGGTTCGCAAAATCATGTCCGTGACAGTGACCCCGAAAGGATTGATGTACTTGTTTTCGAGCGTGACGGTTTTGGGGCTTGTGACCATCGAGAGGTATGCCCGCAAATGAACTGGCTCGCCGATCTGGCGGCCGTCACGTCGATCGATGCGCGTGAAGTCGATCGCAAACTTGTAATCGCCCGTCAGGCTTGCGACCTTGTTTGAGCTTTCGATGATGATTTCCCGATCGAGCCCGTCTTTGATGGCATCGGCGATTTTTCCGCTTTTGATCCATTCATCATGGAAATCCTGCCATTCTGAACGTTCTGTCATGCGGGAAATTTCCTGCATGCGCTCTTTCTGTGTTACCGGATCGATCTCAAGGCGGGCTTTGACGTACCGCCGAGCCTTGCCTTCCAGCTCCACGTCAAAGGCATTGACGTCTTCGACAACCGGCTTGATCTGGAAGCGAACAACGTCCTCGTTTGCCGGAATGATCCAGAACGGTACCTTTTCCTTGAGAGGGACCATTTCTGCGATAACGCTCACCAGCACGACGATTGATGCCAGTTGCGCGATATTCATGCCGGCCGACATCCGAAGCATCCAGGCAAGCCGTCTGTGCGCTGCCTGAAATGAAAACGGATCGGAAGCGACGGCCATTCCGTGCCGGCCATTGGTGGCAGGAATGAGCTGGTCCGCTTTCTTGTCGGCTACCTGGTTGTTTTTCTGTTCAAGATATGCGGCCCTTCTGTCGCGCATATTCTCAAGCAGCTTGCCTAACCAACCCATTCAAAGCCTCCGCTGTTGAAAGGGATCGGCTCGCAAACGCAGGGGCTTTTTTTCATTTCGTCGGTGCCGGTGCCCTCTTTGGGCATCTCGACTTCTTTGCCGGTCACGGCACAGCCGGCGAGGAGAACGACAGCGGAAAAAACAACGATCAGACGTTTCATTTGCTTTCTCCTTCGATAGAGGGGAAAGCAGATCGTGCTACAGCTATCTTTTCGGGGTGCTTCGAGGCTTTAGCTGAAAAAGGAAATCTGCCAAAGATGGCGGCAAATGTGCCAGTATACATGACCCATAAACCGGTCAGAATGGGCGCAAACTTGAGAGCTCCACTCTGTAAGGTCTCTGGCGTGGCTGCTGCCAAAATCTCGAAGGCGGAGATAGCTTCATTCGGTGTGAAACAGATCAAAAACAGAAAACCGCCACCGATGAAGAAACAGATAAATACCAGATAGGAGGTACCCATCCTCAAAATAAAACCCAGACAATGCGCGATTTCGGGGAGGATGGAATGACGCACATTTTTGAGCAGAGCTTTCTTATCCAAATTCATCATTTGGCACCTATGTCGTTGGTTTTGTCAGGGGATGAGGCGACGCCGGATTTCCCGGGCAGGATCGCAAGAAGAAATCGAATGCCGGTCCAGATGCAGGCCGCAAAGAACAGGAGAAGAAGCGCCTGCCTCGTGAGTTGCGCCTGATCGCGAATTTCAAGTTTGAAGAAGGCTTTGAAGAAATTCAGTGTCGCTTCCGGCTCCGCCAAGAGGCTCAAAAGCGCCAGATAAATCAGGATCAAGCCCAAACGCTTCAAACTGGAATGAAGGGATTTCGCCAGCTGCGATACAAGGGTGAAAAGGTCGTTGTTATCCACGGTCCACCCCTCCTCTACGCAGGGCATCCATGTATTTCCCCATGTCGCCCATCGACGAAACATTGCGCAAATCACCGAAGAAGGATGATTTGGCGTCGCCCATCATGTTCGGATTGTTCCGGCTGGCCTGCATCGCGTCTGACCAGTTGCTTGCGCCACCCTCAAGCTTGTCTGTGAATTTCATTGCGGCCTGAGCTGCAGGCGGCAGAAACGGTTTGACCTTTTTGGCAAGGCCGAATGCAGCGCCCATTGTTCCGCCGACAATCGCGGCGGCTGCAGTGTTGGTGAATTGCGATTGTGCGATTGAGTTGGCGATCGCCGTGGCTTCGGTGACGAAAATGATCCCCATGTATCCGACCAGCACAGCGGTAAAGCCGGCGCTAGTGAAAAAGGTTCCCATTGTGATGCCATCGACTTGGGACATGTCGATCACTGAAACCGAGAACAGGCAAAAACCGATCGCGATTGTAGCGCCATAGAGCACCATGCCGGCCGCCATCAGAGCTTTGAGACTTGCCCACACCATGCCCCGCGCCCAGCCAAAACCAACGGCAAGCAATAGGAACGGGGACATTCCGGACAAAACCATCACCCGGAAAAGTGTGACCAGAACCTGACTGAGATAGACAAGGATCAGAATGAGCCAGACCAGCATGATCAAGAGCCCCGCGAGCGGTCCTGTCAGATTGCCCAGCGAGAAGGACATATAGATTTCCTTGCCCATATCCATGACAGCAAGGAAACCGTTTTCGGTCGCATACAGGAGGCGAACAATCCCGAGATATTCGTCGCCAACTTCCTTATCGTTTTCAGTTTTATATGTCTGGATAACCTTGCTGGCTGCATTTGGTGAAGTCAGCTTAAAGAGGGAGGCATTGTTACCTTCGCCCTTTAAGGGGATCGAACTATCGCCACCCGTATTCCGAGCTGCATCCATGACCAGAGACGATGCACCGCTGATGGTATTGATACCGGTTTTATAAACCTGCGTTACCACTCCAGACTGGCTTGCAAGTAAACCGCCTGCTAGAATCACAAAGAACAACTCATGACCGAAATTGATCAGATCGAGCTTGCCCATGACGATTTTCAGACCGGATATCGAAACCCATAAACCGGTGACAGCCGCAAAGATCACAAGCATTGAGGGGTTCAGTGCTTCGGCCAAGCCGATCACGAACATTTCGGAGTTCTGGGCGAAAGTCAGGGCGATTGTGCAGGTCGGACAACTATCCATTTTGGCCCTCCTGATTTTGGGAGGAGGAGCAGCAAATGCGGGTCCCCTGCCGCTTGACGAGAGATCGAGACCGAATGGTCCTGACCGGTTTTTTGACTATGATCGGGCTGTTGGGTTCTGGACCGAAGTTGAGACTCTGCCTGCCTTGGAAAAGGCTTGGGAACGTTGCGAAAACAATGAAGCTTTCGCGTACTGGAATAATGTCTGGTTGATTGAGCGTGGGAGACACCAGTCCTGGGCGCTGAAAAAGCGTGCCAATGGACAAGAAGCTGTTTGGACGGCTTGGGAGAAGCGCCATGCCAACTTTGTGTATGACTACGTTCTCGAACACTACGATCCAGAAGGTATGGCGCTGGTCAAAGGTGATCTTGAGACCGTACAATATTGTCACGATCTTCTTCGCACCTATGAAACTTGGCATTACACATACAAAGCAGCAAAAAGAAACCCTGCTCACGGAGCCGGAGTTTATGAATACGAATACAGCAACATTTCCGAACCCTTTAACGGTTGGGATCGTCACTGCTTTCACATGAGAGGGCCGAAAGGCATTAACAAAGACGAATGCAACGATCTGCCGGACTGGCGCACACCGGAAGAGGTTGCAAAATACGATGCAGGGTTGGTAAACAACCAGATCGCCAGAGCGAAAACGGCACGGCAAACCGGGGAGCAGCGTGCGACAAGCCGCAAGGTTGTCGAGGATTATCTCGCAAGCCACGGTGACAGCCTGTCGGAAGCTGACCGTGACGCACTCAAGGCCGCCATCGAATAAATTCAGTGATCCCGTTTTGATCGGAAGGGCCATCATTCTTCTGACCCTTCTTGTTCATTGCCTGCTACATTCTCGCCACCGGACATTGCTTCGTCCCATGTCGCATGCTGTGGCATGAATTTCATCAGCATGGCCGCCTGAATGCGCAGAAGCTGTGCGTTTTGCTGCTGGATGGCTGTCTGCTGGCGACTTTGATGCAGCAAGATCTTGTTCATCGTCGCAATGCGCTCGTTTACGTCTTCTGCAGCTTCGGCCTGAGCTTCCAGTTCGTCGGCGGTTTTCTGGTTATCCTCTACCTGGGCAATTACCTGGTCCGATTGAGCCAATCCGGTGTTGATAGCTTCAAATACAACCGCGTTCTGGCGCTGGATAACCTGTTCACGCGCATTATCGCGGGCACGGATATAGGCCCTGTTTGCTTCGGGTGAGGCATCGGGATTTTTCCAGTCTGCCGGACCACTGCCGCCCCAACTTCCGCCATCGGGTACAGACCAGTCTTCAGGGCCGTTCCCTTCATCGAAAGTCCAGCTATCCGGGTCGTTGGGATCGAACCAAAGGGCTTCGCGATAAAAGGCACGACGGGCGCAAATGCTCTCCCAATCAAGCTCGTCGAGGCTCAAGCCGGGCATCAGGCCACTCAGATCCGGAAGGAGGCACCGGGCATCTTTGGAAATCTGTTGGGCAAGTCGGGCAAGGTTGACAATCGGCATGGTGACACGCCCCATCTTGCCGATCGCATTTACCTGGTCCTGAGCCGTTCGCGACAGCTTGCCCAGGATCTCCGTTTGCTCCATTAGCTGATCAAGCTGCTTCTGCAGGCTGTTGAACTGCTCGGTGAGCTTGGCAAAGGACGTCGCGTCGAATACCGGATATGTCGCAAGTGCCACGGATGGCGCGAATATCAGGGTTCCGGCAACGACCAGAGACTGAAGGCTGGAGCGGGTTAAAGATGGCTTGGCCATGCATCCCCCCATTTTTGTTGAAGAGCCGCAAGTTCGGCATTGGCCTGTGGTCCGCTCTTGTAAAATCGGCGGGACTTGCCGAGTGGCGTCAGGTCCACGTCTGCGATGACGCTTTCCTCGTAACCCGTGGTCTCGTCACGTTTGATAATCAGGATGCGCCTGTCATTTTTTCTGCGGCTGCGTGTGCGACCCTGAACAAAGAGCTTTTGCTCGGCATTCAGATTGAAGGGGCGCAGGCTTTCTTCCGTGACCTTCGAATTCGGGAAGAAAATGAAAACGGCCGTGTTTTCAATAATTGCTTCGTAACCCTCGGATTTTGTGAGGGCCGCGGGGTCCTGGAAGATCATGCCGCATATACCGCCAAGCTTGCGGTATTCACGCCACATCACCTCACTTAGGTTTCTGAAGCCGAGGTTCTGGCGCAGTCTGGCCGCTTCCTCGATGGTCATCACAAAACCATCGCCCCTGCCGGCAACCGACTTTGCAATCGCTTGGGAAATGTGCGCTACAACCGGCCCGCCAAGGGACGGATCGGCCAACGCCTCGTTCATATTGAGGCCGACCATGTGGGATTGGTTCAGAACACCACCGAGACTGTCCCGAGGAGCGTTGAAAATATGACTGCGAAGGCCCTTGTTGCCCTTGTCGTCAACAACCCATTGGGCAAAGGCTTCGCGTAGTGCCGAGCGTCGGGCGAATGCGTAAGGGTAGATGGCATTGATCGTTCGTTCAGGCGGTTCAAGCGCAAAGGTCAATTCAACGGCATGATCAAGATCTCGGATGTCTTCCTTGTCGAGATCGATACCTGCAATCGACTTGAGAATAAGCCTTATACGTTCCCTGTTTCCGGGGGTGTCTTCGCCGACATCCAGCGGGTTCAGAGCAAGGCCGTCATAGGCCTGATAAAGCCCACCCATTGCCTCAATCATATATCTAGAACCTTCCTGTGAATCGAACAGGTAGGAACGGACATTCGGGAACTTTGCCAGCCCGCCAAGCAGATGCATCATCAGAGTGGATTTGCCACTGCCGGCCGGAGCAAAAACCAGAAAGTTGCCGAGCGTGAGCGGCTTGTTCACGACATGGAACTGGAATGCATAGGTTTGGCCGCTGGGGGTGGCAAACCAGCGAACGGGGGCAGGGCCAAGCGGGCTTTCCAGCATACCGGTTGCGGAATGCGGGAAGGCCCATATCGCTGCAATATTCTGATCGCGAAGATCAAGACTTGCCATCATCCGCCCGCCCGGGGGCAGCAAGCCACCCTTACCCGGTTTGGGCAGGCGGAAGAACCAGCAGGCAGGCGCACCGGCTGTCTGGATGGAATAACCGATACGCTGATCACCGAGAATGACGGCAATTTGTTGGATTAGAAGATCGAGCGCTTCTGCCGTTTCGGCGCGTGCAATAATACAGAATTGCGAGGCAAACAGTCCGACATTGCCCGACGCGAGATACTTGAGAAGGGCGTCTGTTTCCTTCGCTGCCGCCGGGTTGCCGAACCACGTGCTTTCTTCAGATTTTTGCCGACGCTTGAAAAACATTGTGGCCTGATCGCGTCCCCAGGGCTCGCAGACCTGACTGATTTCAATGTCACCCTCCAAGGTCAGGATTTCTCCCATGAACCGGGCAGAGATCTGTTCGGGCCAATGGGTGACCGTGATGATCTTCTGGAATTTTTGCTGCGGAACATTCGTCGTTATTGTGCCGCTAATTTTGTCAAACGAGATATCGGAGGCGGGTAAACCTCCCGATATATTGCGGCTGGCAGACGGCAGGTCGTGCCGGTATTCCCCGCAGACCAGACCGTTCAGGAAACCGGTCAGCGGGCAGGCTTCGTCATTAGTTTCGGCTTTGCGCAGGACCGAAGGACGATAGGGGGCGAGCAATGCATCTATCTTTTCTTCGGCTTCACTAAGCGGGCGCATTTCCGAAGCAGAGAGCATCAGGTACCAGTCGATAAAATAACTGGCCTTGAACCGTTCGGCCTCAGCTGTTCCGATCTCGTCTAAAACAGCGTTGGGCCATGTTGCCTGATTGCTAATTTGGCGCTGGCGTTTGACGCCAATGAAGCGGATAGCAACACCGGTTTTGCCGAGCTCCATAATCAGATCAGAACGACCATGCATCATCGTGTTCTGCTCGACATCAATCCGAGCGTCGTAGCTGGTGCCTTCGATGTGCCATACCCGCGAAACGGAACCGTCCTTGTTCCGGATGGTCACATCGTCAATCTGATCGATGCAATCGAGTTCAAGCTCATCCTGTAACCAGTCTTGCTGCAGGTCGCCGAGCATCAGTTTGCGGGCGGCCGGTACGGCAAGACCAGCACCCATCAAAGATATCATTCCGGTGGAGATTACCTCGGGCCAAATCATTCTGACTGACCTCCGGCAGACAGGATAGAGAGTTTCCCTTTGCGTTTGACCCAGTATCGCGGGGCAAGAAGAAGCTGCTTGTCAAAGAATGGATCGTTACGATAACGACGAACGAGAATAAGCCAGCTGCCAACGATCCCGATTGCTCCACATGGGATTGCAAGCACCAGAGATCGGGCGATCAAGGGTATTACAAGTGCTGAAACTCCAAACGTGGCCGAGACGAAGAGCAACCTTAAAGGAAGGCCTGCGATGGTCATTTCGTGCTGAATGTGGGTCTGGACGAGGCTTGCGGCTTTCATTGCTACCTCGCGACTATTCGATGAATGATAGAAGACCGTCGGCCATCAAAGGGCCGGCGACTGCGATAATTCCGCCAATCACGCGGATAAATGCTTGTTTGGGGTCCATTTGACCTGTGAGTGCCCCCCAGCCGCCCCAAAACATTAGGCCCAAGCCGAGCATTACAGCGACAATCGCCCCGACACCTTCTGAAATCAGGTTCAGCCCGTCGACGATCCAGCTGTACCACTTCTTGTCGGAGCCACCTGCGCCACCCTCACCACCAAGATCGACGCCTTGGGCGAGAGCCTGTTCTGCAAGCATGATGGAGAGCAGAACATTGCTGGTGACAGCTCCGATGAATGATTTGATTTTCATTAGATCCTCGTCTGTATTTGTATTCGTCAATTAGCGGGCGGCCGCAAAAAGCAGGCCGACGTTGAAAACGACGGCAATCAGGTTCACGGCGGTGATTATCGATAGGTACAGAAGGTTTTTCTTGAACTTGCCCGTGGCGCGATCCGCCTGACGGGCGGCTTCGTTCATGGCTTCGACACGCTCGCGAACGACATCGCCAATCGCTTCATTTTTGAAGGACTTGATCGAAATATCGACATCACGGGTGAAGGTGTCGGCAGCGGTTTGCACTGCTTCGGCCAGAGCTCGACGTTCCCGTTCGTTATACCGCTCCTGCTGGTCCAGTCCGACACGCAGCATTGTGAAAACCAGCAGGATCGGATCGTCTTCACCGACCGTCACCCCATGCTGTTTCCAAAGAAATGTGCGCAGTTCATCGATTGTCTCGATACTGTTTGGAAGCGGCGGCATATCGTCGAGAGCAGACATCAGAGCATCGCCTCTTCCATGATGGTGAAGAGGGTGCCCCAGGTTGTTTTGAGGCGCTGCTTCTGCATGATCTTGAAGTCGGGCGAAGCAATGGCTTCCTCGAAAGACAACCGCGCCTGTGTCATCTGTTTGATGTCAAAGCCGTAGGTTGATTGGCGGAGTTCGGGAAGCCGGACGAGACTGTGATAACGGTCCTTGTTTTTCTTAAAGAGGGCAGTTTGTTCGAAACCTTCCGGCTCCATACTAGGGCGATTTCTTTCCACCCGGCCATAAACGAATTCATTGATCCAGACGACAACGGGAACATCGGGAAGATGAACCAGAACTTCTGCCAATCCCCTTAATGTGTCATCCAGTGCTTGCCCGCCCACCAGCACACAATGCAACCGGACTTCGTGACCGGCTTCACGCAGCATTGTCAGAACCTGTGATTCCAGCAGGTAAGACAGAAGGGGCAGGAATGTGCTGGCACCATTATCGATATTGGCGGCAGCGTTTTCGGGAAGTGCTACGATGTCTTCGATCAAATAATCGAAATAGCGCGGGTTGATTTCGTCGTCCCGATGCCCAAGCTTCACAGCTTTCACGGGAAAGGCCTTGTAGCCGGCAAGCGTCTGATTGACCGGGTCGGTATCGAAACCCTGCGCCTCGATCTGGCGCTTGGCGTAATACTGCATCAACAGGCTGTTGATGAAGGACTTGCCGACGCCACCCTTGCCCTGAAGAGTGATGTTAATCAACGCCATCAGCGATAACTCCGTCTGAAATGATGATTTTGATACCGAGCGAACTGGCGAGCTTGAAAAGCTTCGCGCCTTCAAGTTCCCCGGTACCGTTTTCGAAATTGCGATAGGTTCTTTCAGACACACCAATCAGGCTGGCGGTCTTGAGCTGAGACATACCAAGCGCTTTGCGCTGTTCATGGATACGACGATGGAAAACGAGATAATCGGCTTGCCAGTTCATTCGACCTCCATCGGCCGAACCGGCTCTACCAGTATTTCGAGCTGATCAAGCGGTAACGGGAGATCGGGAAGATCGAATTCTTCAATCTCTCCGTATGCCGGAAACGATATCTGGGGAGGCGTTTCAACAAGCACATTTTCGACCAACCATTGGAAGAGAAGCACACCAATAAAACTTCCAAGAACGCAGCCAAAAATACGCGCAATAAATGGGGGCCAGTCGGTTAGGCCAGCAGGCAAACCCGGGATATTTTTTTCTGCATCGGATTGTTCTGGATTTTCTTGCAGCCAAGGTTGTTCGACATTGCCTGGCGCGAAAGCTGCCAAATAAACATTCGCTTGTGCAAGTTCCTCAAGGAGCTGAAGCAGCATCCCAAGAGCCCACCCATCACGAATTCGGTCGTCTGCTATTTTCTCCCATTCATCCGGGCAGAATGGGTAATTCAGCGATACATGAAGGTAAGCCAGTGAACGTGCCAGAGCGTCACGTTGTTCTTCATTAAGATCAAGCGTTTCGCCACCGATAACGAATTGTAGACCGATATCTCTTGCGCTCTCGGCAAGGCGGTGAAGCGTTCTTTTGGTGATGTTGAACTGGTGAAATTGAGAAATCGCCGAAATCAGGGCAGGATCGACAATGTCGACAGCTATCCGGTGTTCGGCATTCGCATTGCTTTGAGATGCCATCAATTTGCACCTGCCTCTGACTCTTGGTCATCTTCAAAGGCTGGTGAAGTCTGATCTTTCTTGCCCGTCGTTTCTGCATAGTCGCAGACTAGGCTGTCAGTGCGAGGATCCAACGTGAGTTCGTCAGATTGCAGAGCAAGCGGCTTCTCTTGCTGAGCCGCAATGACCCGGCACGTGATCAGGCCGGAAGGCAGTTGCGGATTGGCTTCGATCATCAATCCGTTGCGACCAGACGGCCATTTTTCAACATCATATACCAGCCACCCTGCAAACGCAGATGGGCTTCCCAAGATGCCTGCGAACAATCCTGCGACGATTAAGCGTTTCATTGACTTCCCCTAAATTTCTGTCCTTGACGCCTGAAGCCCGACCCGGTCTTCAAACCGGGTAACGTGCGGAGGTGTTGGGGCGTTTATGGCTCACCAGACCGCACCCGAAGCACGGCGGTGATTGACTTGACGGGAAGGCGGATCGTTGCCGCAGGAGGTAACCATTCTGGTCATTGCTCGGCCTCATTCGGTTGTGGGTCGTCGTCCCAAATTTGCATGCGCCCTGTCTCGACCCTGCCTTCAATGGCGGATGTATCGGAGGCCTTGCCTGAGACAGGGGGAGCACTTTGCAAAACAGCCAAAGGCGTATGTGCAGGCAATTGCCTGACTGCGTTGCCGTCATTGATCAGGGGAGATTTTGGAGACGTGCTGGACGAAAGGGTGTCGAACCAGGAATAGAAGGATCGCTGGGACATGGTGATACGACCTGCTGAACGCAGATCGAGGTAAATCCGGTTTCTGGATTTACCTTTCTGATGCTCACCGAAAATCTCATCGCGTAGGGCGATGAATTCGATTTTTGCCTGTCCCCAAGTGGCGACCATCTACTACCCCATCAGGTCATTAACGACTTGACAAGGAAGAGAAAGATATGATCCCAATCTATCACGGGTTAGCGATCTAATCGCTCTATTGAGCTAAAATCTGCAAATCCCGTGGAAGTGAATCAAACATCGGCGATTGCCCCCGCAACCAAATAAAAAGGCGGTCCCTTACGGGGCCGCTTTTTTTTATTTGATCACGTGAAGACGCTTTGAACTCCGATCTTCCTGTGTTCTGAGCCTGTGCTCATAACTTGAAGGCTGAAGACGTGTAGAAAACGTGCCAGTGGCACGTTTTTAGTCTGAAGGTCGAGCACGGCGAAGCCGCGCGCAGACTGCGCTGGAGTAGCAAGCTCTCACCTAATCTTTCTTAGCAGTCATAAACATCGGCCCGCCTTTATGCCTCGGGAAGCCGTAGCCATTGATCATCACCACATCGATGGCATCAGCGCTGTTCGCGATCCCTTCTGACAGGATCTTATCGCCTTCATTGCGCATGGCGGTCAGGATCACATCCATGATTTCCGTACTGTTGAAGTCGCGGCGTGTGATGCCCTTTTTCTCTGATTCGGCAATCACCAGTGCGTCGACCTCCGGATCGGGTTGCGCCTTGCCGTTTTCATCGTAACGATACCAGCCAAGGCCGTTCTTTTTGCCAAAGCGGTCCATCTCGCAGAGGTAATCACCCAAGGCGACATAGCGTTCGGATGGATCGCGAAACGGGGCAAGGCGTTTGCGGGTGGCCCAGGAAATCTCTAGGCCCGCCATATCCTGCATGGCAAACAGGCCCATCGGGAAGCCGAATTCCACCATGGCAGCATCAATCTGATGGGGAAGTGCGCCATCTTCGAGCATATATTCGCAATGCTTGCGGTATGCCGACATGATTCGGTTGCCGATAAAGCCATCGCACACCCCGCACGGTACTGCGATCTTGCCAAGGGCACGGGCGAAGTCGAATGCGGTCGCGAGGCTTTTGGCGTCGGCCTTGTCGGTTCGGACAACCTCAAGCAACTTCATGATATGGGCAGGTGAGAAGAAATGCAGTCCGATCACGCGTTTTGGATTGATGCACCGTGATGCGATGTCGTTGATATCAAGATAGGATGTGTTTGATGCAAGGACTGCATCTGCCTTGCAATGAAGCGAAAGCTTGCCAAACACGTCATGCTTGACCGCCATATCTTCAAACACGGCCTCGACCACCAGATCGGCATCGGCCAGAGCAGCATAGTCGGTGCTTGTCGTAAGCGAGGCCATTAGTGCATCAAAGCGATCCTGGCTGATCAGGCCACGCGTGAGGCTGCCCGACAGATGCTTTTCGACGGTGGCGCGGCCATTGGCGCAGGCAGCGTCGTCGCGTTCGATGATTGTGACGTCAAAGCCCGCGAGCAGAGATGCCGTGGCAATGCCGGCCCCCATGATGCCGCCGCCAATGACGCCGATCTGATGGAGCGGGTTGGGTGCTACGCCCTTGAGTTCGGGCAGTTTGGCAACAGAGCGTTCGGCAAAGAAGATGTGCCGAAGTGCCTTGGATTGATCGCTGTCGCGCAATTCGATGAATTTTTCACGTTCAAAGGCAAGGCCTGCATCCGGGCCTTGTTCTATCCCGGTTCGAATAGCGGAGATCGCGGCAAGGGGTGCAGTCTGTCCACGCGCTTTCTTCTTGGTTGCGACGGTGATGTCATCCCATTCGTCGGTACTCGGAACGCTAACGGGATCGCGCAGCAGAAGCGGTTTTGGCATTTCGCCGTCCAGAATGGTCTGGGCAAAGTCGCAGGCGGCATCAATGAGTTCACCGTGAGCAATCGCGTCGAGCAGGCCGATTTCATTTGCCTTGGTCGCCGAAACCGGTTTGCCGCTGGTGATCATGCTGACTGCCTCCGTGACCGGAACCAGACGGGGCAGGCGGATGGTGCCGCCCGCACCCGGGATCAGGCCAAGATTGACTTCCGGCAGGCCGAGTTTGGCTTTGCTGTCAGCAATGCGGTATTGGCAGCCCAGCGCGACTTCTAGTCCGCCGCCAAGCGCGTGGCCATGAATGGCGGCAATGACCGGCTTGGTTGCGGCCTCAAGGCGTTTGATTACGTCGGGCAGGATCGGGGGCTTTGGCGGTTGTCCGAATTCACTAACATCGGCACCGGCAATAAAGGTTTTGCCTTCGCAGATCAGGATCGCAGCCCGGATGTCATCATTGCCATCGATCTGATCAAGTGCATCAACAAGGCCACTACGCACCGAATGACTGGTGGCGTTGATTGGTGGGTTGTTGATCGTGATGAAGGCAATCGCGTTTTCAATTGTAAGCGTGACGGTCGACATTTTATGCGTCCTCCGCACGGATCGGGGTGAGCAGGCAGGCGACAAGATCAGAGTCTGGGTCTGCGAGGTCGGCAATCACATTGAAATGATGTTTGTCCGGGGCGTGCACGCTTCGTGTGCAGGCGCCAAGGCCGGTCCAGATATTGGCAAGTAAATCATTCTGACGCACGAATTCCGGGCGTTCATCGGCCCCGACCCAGCAAGTGATCGAACACGGCAAGGCGGGTTTCAGCAGGGCTGCGCTTTCACGCGTTGCTTCGTCCTCATCAAGCTGCAGAGTATCATTCATTGTCGTTTTGAGTAGCGGACGCAGATCATGCAGGCCGCTGATCGAGACAGTGTTTTCAATCCGCGTCAGAACCGATGGAGCGAGTGGGGATGTGTCAGATACCATGCGGCTGACAAGGTGCCCGCCTGCGGAGTGACCGTTGATATGGATCGGGCCGGCGATCTTGTTGGCTGCGTGCGTGATGGCCGCGCCGATTTGCAGAGTGATTTCAGAAAGCCGTGCATCAGGGGCAAGCGTGTAGCTTGGCATACAAACAGCCCAGCCCCTGGTTACCGCCCCCCTGGCCAGATGCGACCAGCTGGATTTGTCAAACGCCTTCCAATAGCCGCCATGTACAAAGACGACCAAGCCCTTGGGCGTGCCGGAGGGCAGGAAAAGATCATATTTCTCACGCGGTGCATCGCCATAGGCAATGTCGAGCCGGGCGCGATCTTCACTTGAGAGTTCATCGCGAAATTGTGCCGATTGGGTCGCCCATAGCTCCGGATAGGTTGCGGCATCGGCGATGTGATCGCCATTGGCATAAGCATCATCCCAGTCGGTAATCATGGTCGGTTCCCTGAAATTCTGTGTTGTGGCGCTTGGTGATATCACCGGGCGCATTCTGATGATGGGAGGGATTCTAGGCAAATCTGAAAATATTTCAAACCTAAAATATTTGTGCTTGAAATAAATGAATTCGAGGCGTACCGTTTTATCAGTTTCCCGAAACAACCAAACAAATCAGGAAGGGAAAAGCTGGTGAGAGTAGCTTGTCTGGGTGGCGGTCCTGCGGGGCTTTACTTTGGGATCTCGATGAAATTGCGCGACCCCGCGCACGAGGTTGTTGTGATTGAGCGCAACAAGCCAGATGACACATTTGGCTGGGGCGTGGTGCTGTCTGACGAGACGCTGGACAATTTGGCCGAGAATGATCGCAAAAGTGCCGAGGCCATTCGCGCCAACTTTTCCTATTGGGATGACGTCGCAGTTCAGTATCGCGGCGAAAAGACAATCTCCACCGGCCACGGGTTCTGCGGCATCGGTCGCAAAAAGCTTCTGATCCTGTTGCAAGAACGTGCACGTGAACTGGGTGTTGAGCTGCGCTTTGAGACGGAAGCCGAAAGTGCCGCCCATTATGCCAAGGAATTCGATCTGGTTGTTGCCAGTGATGGCCTGAATTCCAAGACCCGCACCGAATTTGCCGAGCATTTCCAGCCTGATATCGATACCCGCAAATGCAAGTTTGTCTGGCTGGGAACGCATCAGAAATTTGATGACGCCTTTACCTTTATCTTTGAGGAAACAGAGAAGGGTTGGGTTTGGGCGCACGCCTATCAGTTTGATGACGAAACGGCGACCTTTATCGTCGAATGCACCCAGGAAACCTGGGATGCATATGGTTTTGGCGAGATGTCCAAGGAAGAGTCGATTGCAACCTGCGAGGACATCTTCAAGGATCATCTAGGCGGTCATGATCTAATCAGCAATGCACACCATATTCGCGGTTCGGCCTGGCTGAGCTTCCCGCGTGTTCTTTGCAAAAGCTGGTCTTATGAGAACATCGTTTTGATGGGTGATGCGGCGGCGACGGCGCATTTTTCCATCGGGTCGGGGACCAAGCTTGCGCTTGAAAGCGCGATTGCGCTGGCCAACTATCTGCATTCCGAAGGTGACCTCAAGTCCGCCTTTGGCAAATACGAAGAGGAACGACGTCTTGAGGTCCTGCGTCTGCAGTCGGCTGCGCGCAACTCGATGGAGTGGTTCGAGGAAATCGAACGTTATTTCGATTTTGATCCAACCCAGTTTACCTATTCTCTTCTGACCAGATCGCAGCGCATCAGTCACGAAAACCTGCGCCTGCGCGATGCCAAATGGCTTGAGGGTGCAGAAAAATGGTTCCAGACGCAGGCGGGCCTTCCGGACAGTGCACCGGTTCGCCATCCGATGTTCGTGCCTTATCAGTTGCGCGACATGTCGCTTAAAAACCGCATCGTTGTCTCGCCGATGGCACAGTACAAGGCGGTTGATGGCTGCCCGACCGACTGGCATCTGGTGCATTATGCCGAACGCGCAAAGGGCGGGGCAGGGCTGGTGTATACCGAAATGACCTGTGTCTCGCCAGAGGGGCGCATTACGCCGGGTTGTCCAGGGGCCTATGATGCCAACCACGAGAAGGCCTGGGCGCGAATTACTGATTTCATCCATAGCGAGTCTGAGGCCAAGGTCTGCATGCAGATCGGTCATTCGGGGCGCAAGGGTTCGACCCAGCTCGGTTGGGAAGAAATGGATGCACCGTTAAAGGATGATAACTGGCCACTGATGTCAGCATCTGCCATCGCATGGTCGGACCGCAATGCGGTGCCCAAGGCCATGACGCGTGAAGACATGGATATGGTTCGTGATCAGTTTGTTGCATCGGCCCAAATGGCCGATCGCGCAGGCTTTGACATGATCGAGGTTCATGCCGCGCATGGTTATCTTCTGTCATCCTTCATCAGCCCGGTCAGCAATATCCGCGATGATGAATATGGCGGGTCACTCGAAAACCGGATGCGTTATCCGCTTGAGGTCATCAATGCCGTTCGTGCTGCATGGCCCGAAAACAAGCCGATGTCGGTTCGTATTTCGGCCAATGACTGGGTCGGTGATGCGGGGATTACGCCCGAAGAAGCCGTCGAGATTGCCAGAATGCTCAAGGCCAATGACGTCGACATCTGTGACGTTTCGGCGGGGCAGACGACAACGGATGCCAAGCCGGTCTATGGCCGTATGTTCCAGACGCCGTTCTCTGATCGTATCCGCAACGAGGCCGATATCCCGACCATGGCGGTTGGCAATATCTATGAGCCTGACCACGTCAATTCGATCCTGATGGCCGGGCGTGCCGATCTTGTGTGTCTGGCGCGGCCACATCTGGCCAATCCGTATTGGACGCTGCATCAGGCAGCAACCCTTGGCAATCGCACCGAGAACTGGCCAGCGCCATACTATGCCGGGCGCGATCAGATGTGTCGGCTGGCCGAGCGGGCCGAAACCATGACCGGAAAGGTATAAGCACCGATGGCCGATCTTGCCGTTCATAACGCATTGATCACCGGTGGCGGTTCCGGTGTCGGGGCCGTAATGGCCCGGATACTGGCCGATAATGGTGTGAAGGTGGCTGTTTCCGGGCGGCGATCAGATGTGCTGGCCGAGGTCGCCGAACATGAAAACATCACCGCCATTGTCGCCGATGTGACCGATGAAACGTCGGTTCGAGACATGTTCACGACAATGGTCGATATGGTTGGCACGCCTGATCTGGTGATCGCGAATGCCGGAATGGCTGAAAGTGCGCCGCTTGGCAAGACATCGGTCGATCTGTGGAAACGGACCATGGATGTCAATCTGACCGGTACGTTCTTGACGTTCCGCGAGGGATTGACCGCAATGGACAAGACCAAGCCGGGTCGACTGATTTCCATTGCCTCGACCGCCGGGCTCAAGGGTTATGCCTATGTTACGGCTTACTGTGCGGCAAAGCACGGCGTTGTCGGCATGGTCAAGGGTATGGCGGCAGAATTGGCCAATAGCCCGATTACGATCAATGCGGTTTGCCCCGGCTTCATGGAAACACCGATGCTGGCGAAGTCCGTGGAAAACATCGTTGCCAAAACCGGTATGAGCGATGAAGCCGCACGGGCCAGCCTTGCCAAAATCAATCCGCAAAACCGGTTCATTCAGCCCGAAGAGGTGGCTGAGACGGTCATGTGGCTTTGCAGCCCTAACGCGGCATCGATAACGGGACAGGCGATTTCCGTTTCGGGAGGAGAAGTATGAACATGAACAAGTCTGAGCGACTTTCCGAAACGACAGGCAATGAGACATCCGATCTTTCCAAGGCGCGCCTGCGGGCATGGCTGCAAATCCTGAAAGTCTCGCGCAAGATCGAAGGTGAATTGCGCGAGAAAATGCGCACGGAATTCAACACGACCCTGCCGCGCTTTGACGTGCTCGCCGCCCTGTATCGTGAACGCGATGGCATGCGCATGAGCGAGCTTTCAAAGTCGCTGATGGTATCGAACGGCAATGTAACCGGTATTGTTGATCGTCTGGTGGCAGAAGGGCTTATTGTCCGCGTGCCGGTCGAAAATGATCGCCGGGCATCGATTGTCCGTCTGACTGCGGCCGGAGAAAAAGATTTCGCAGAGCGTGCGCTGGTGCACGAAGGCTGGGTGTCCGAGCTGTTTGATGACTTGTCATCTGGTGATGCCGATGCCCTGATCCGCATTCTGCGCAACATTTCCCATCATAACGAGGCGCCCCACCATGACTAAGATGGCAAACATCACGCCCAAACATTTCAACTGGCGCATGGAAGGCGACGTTGCGGTCATTTCGCTTGATCGCCCGGATCGCAAGAACCCGCTGACGTTTGACAGCTATGCCGAGCTTCGCGATACATTTCGCGATCTGGTCTATGCCGATGACGTCAAGGCGGTCGTGTTTGGATCGAACGGGGGCAATTTCTGTTCTGGCGGGGATGTGCATGACATTATCGGTCCGCTGATCGACAAGGACATGAAGGGCCTTTTGGAATTCACCCGCATGACCGGTGATCTGGTCAAGGCGATCATCGGCTGTGGCAAACCTGTGATTGCGGCGGTTGATGGTGTTTGTGTCGGGGCCGGGGCGATTATTGCCATGGCATCTGATTTGCGACTGGCGACCGAAGCATCCAAAACCGCCTTTCTGTTTACCCGGGTCGGGCTGGCCGGATGTGACATGGGGGCATGTGCCATCCTGCCACGCATCATTGGACAGGGCCGGGCGGCAGAGCTTCTTTATACCGGCCGATCCATGTCGGCAGAGGAAGGTGAACGTTGGGGATTCTATAACCGCCTTGTCGAGGCAGATGTTCTTGAAGCAGAAGCCATTGAGCTGGCAACGCGCATTTCCAAGGGTCCGAACTTCGGTCACATGATGACCAAAACCATGCTGGCCCAGGAATGGAATATGTCCATCGAGCAGGCGATTGAATCCGAAGCACAGGCGCAGGCAATCTGCATGCAGACCGAGGATTTCAATCGTGCCTACAAGGCATTCGTTGCCAAGGAAAAACCGGTGTTCGAGGGCGACTGATGGCAGATAAGACCTATCTTGATTGGCCATTTTTTGAAGATCGCCATCGTGAACTGGCGGCCAAGCTTGATGATTGGGCCGCGGCCAATATCAAGGGCATTGATCACGAGGATGTCGATGCAGCCTGTCGCGATCTTGTGGCACGTCTTGCCAGTGGCGACTGGTTGCGCCATGCGGCGGTTGATCCGGATGATGCAGGGTCAAAGCTTGATGTCAGGTCGCTTTGCCTGATCCGTGAAACACTGGCGCGCCATGACGGGCTTGCTGATTTTTCATTCGCGATGCAGGGGTTGGGGAGTGGCGCAATCTCCTTGTTTGGAACAACCGACCAGAAAGATAACTGGTTGCCAAAAGTACGTTCCGGCAAGGCGATTGCCGCCTTTGCATTGACCGAACCGCAATCAGGTTCGGACGTTGCCAATATTGCGCTTGAAGCCAAACGTGAGGGTGATGATTTCGTCCTGAATGGCGAAAAGACATGGATTTCCAATGGCGGGATCGCTGATTTCTATTGTGTCTTTGCCCGAACCGGTGAAGCTCCCGGTGCCAAGGGGCTGTCGGCATTTATTGTTCCGGCGGACCTGCCCGGCTTTGAAATTGCGGAACGTCTGCACACCATCTCCCCGCATCCTTTGGCACGTTTGAAGTTTACCGGTTGCCGTATTCCGGCCTTCGCCCTGATGGGCAAGGGTGGGGATGGGTTCAAGATCGCGATGTCGGTTCTGGATGTTTTCCGGTCAACCGTTGCCGCGGCCGCTCTTGGCTTTGCCAGACGGGCGCTTGATGAAACCGTCACCCGCGTTCAGGAACGCGAACTGTTTGGCGCGCCACTTTTTGATTTGCAGATGGTGCAGGGGCATGTCGCGGACATGGCGCTTGATATAGATGCCTCGGCCCTTCTGGTTTATCGCGCCGCCTGGCTTAAGGACAGTGGTGCTGCGCGTGTCAGTCGCGAAGCGGCGATGGCCAAACTTTATTCAACCGATCATGCACAAACCGTCATTGATAAGGCGGTGCAAATTCATGGTGGCGATGGTGTGCGCAGCGGGCACATCGTTGAATCGCTTTACCGGGAAATCCGCGCTCTTCGCATTTATGAAGGCGCATCCGACGTCCAGAAAATAATCATCGCACGGCAAACGCTGGCGTAATAATGGCTGTATCAGGGACTTCACAATGCTCGGACCAACCGCACATACCGATAGCTTCACACGGGATAAATTGCCCCCGTTTGCAGAATGGCCGGAAATCAATCTGGATGGGTTTGATTATCCCGAATATCTGAATGCCGGGGTCGAACTGACCGACAAAATGGTCGAACAGGGATTTGGCGATAACACAGCCCTGATCGGCAATGGACGCCAGCGTACCTATAAGGAACTGGCAGACTGGACGAACCGGATCGCCCATGCACTTGCCGAGGATTACGGTGTCAAGCCCGGCAACCGCATCCTGATCCGTTCGGCCAATAACCCTGCAATGGTGGCCTGCTGGCTGGCGGCGACCAAGGCTGGGGCGGTTGTGGTCAATACCATGCCGATGCTGCGTGCTGGCGAGTTGGGCCAGATCGTTGACAAGGCCGAGATCGAGTTTGCCCTGTGCGATACTCGCCTGATGGATGAACTGGTGGCGTGCGCCAAGGACAGCAAGTTCCTTAAAAAGGTCATCGGGTTTGATGGTACGGCCAATCATGATGCGGAGCTTGATCGCATTGCCCTGACCAAATCGGTCAAATTCGAAGCGGTCAAGACCGGGCGCGATGATGTTGCGTTGCTTGGCTTTACATCGGGCACCACGGGCAGTCCGAAGGCCACCATGCATTTCCACCGGGATCTTCTGATCATTGCCGATGGTTATGCCAAGGAAGTGCTGAATGTAACGCCCGATGACGTGTTTGTCGGGTCCCCGCCGCTGGCCTTTACCTTTGGCCTTGGTGGGCTTGCGATCTTTCCGTTGCGTTTCGGGGCGACGGCGACGCTGCTTGAAAAGGCGTCCCCGCCCAACATGATCGAAATCATCGAAACCTATAAGGCGACCGTGTGTTTCACAGCGCCGACCGCGTATCGCGTGATGTTGTCGGCCATGGAAGATGGTGCGGACCTTTCATCCCTTCGTGCGGCCGTTTCGGCGGGGGAAACCCTGCCCGCCCCGGTCTATGAAGCGTGGATGGAAAAAACCGGCAAGCCGATGCTTGATGGTATTGGTGCGACCGAGATGCTCCATATCTTTATCTCCAACCGCTTTGGCGACAGCCATCCGGCCTGCACCGGCCGCCCGGTTAAGGGATATGAGGCCAAAATCGTTGATAACGACATGAACGAAGTTCCGGTTGGAACCGTTGGACGACTTGCTGTGCGGGGACCCACAGGTTGCCGTTATCTTGATGATGTGCGGCAAAGCGTTTATGTGCGCGATGGCTGGAACCTGACCGGGGACGCGTTCTTTGTGGATGAAGACGGCTATTATCACTTTGCCGCACGCAACGACGATATGATCGTGTCATCGGGCTATAATATTGCCGGGCCAGAGGTCGAGGCGGCGTTGCTAGCACATGCTTCGGTCGCGGAATGTGCGGTTGTTGGCGCACCCGATGAAGAACGCGGTACGATCGTTCAAGCCCATATCGTTCTGGCAGACGGTTTCCATCCGACACCAGAGATGGCCAAGGCGCTTCAGGATCATGTAAAAGCGACCATTGCGCCGTTTAAGTACCCGCGCTCCGTCGTCTTTATCGAGGCGTTACCAAAAACCGCGACTGGAAAAATCCAGCGCTTCAGACTGAAACAGGAACCGTCTGCATGACCGACTTTGCCGCCACCAAATCCCTGTTCCATATTCCCGAAGGTGTGATTTACCTTGATGGGAACTCGCTTGGCATGCTGCCGAAAACGGCTGCAAACCGTGCCAAGGAGATGATCGAACAGGAATGGGGGGAAATGCTTATCCGTGGCTGGAACGATGCCAAATGGATGGAGCAACCCGAACGTGTCGGCAATCTTGTCGCGCGTTTGATCGGGGCGGCACCCGGTACTGTGGTGATGGGGGATACCCTGTCGATCAAGGTCTATCAGGCGCTTGCAAGTGCGCTTGAAATGCGCCCGGATCGCAAGGTGATTGTTTCTGATAACGGCAACTTCCCGACCGATCTTTATATGGCAGATGGACTGATCAAGTCGCTTGATCGTGGTCATGTATTGAAAACACCGAACCCGGAAGATGTCGAAAGCCTGATCAACGAGGATCTGGCTGTATTGATGTTGACCCAGGTGGATTACCGCACGGGTCGGATGCATGACATGAAACGCATCACTGAACTGGCCCATGCCGCCGGTGCGCTGGTGATTTGGGATCTGGCGCATTCAGCCGGGGCTGTGCCGGTTGATTTGGCCGGGTGCAATGCCGATTTTGCGGTGGGTTGTACCTATAAGTATCTCAACGGCGGACCGGGTGCGCCGGCCTTTATCTATGTCCGGCCTGATCATGCCAAGGTCGCCCGTCCGGCGCTTTCGGGTTGGCTTGGTCATGCGGCACCCTTTGCCTTTGATCCCGATTATACCCCGGCTGCGGATGTATCGCGCATGCGCGTGGGGACGCCGCCTGTCATTCAGATGACGGTGTTGGAAGAAGCCATGAAGGCATGGGACGGCATCGAGATGGCCGATATCCGCAAACGCAGTATCGAACTATGTGAACAATTCATCGCCGGGGTCGAGGCAAGCTGTCCGATGCTGGAGCTGGCAAGTCCGCGCAACCCCGAAGAACGTGGGTCACAGGTATCGTTCAAGTTTGATCAGGGCTATGCGGTTATGCAGGCATTGATCGCGCGCGGCGTCATTGGGGATTTCCGCGCACCTGACGTCATCCGCTTTGGCTTTACCCCGCTTTATATCGACAATGGCGATGTAGATGGTGCGATCAAAATCCTTGCTGACATCATGGAAAGCCGTGCCTGGGACAAGCCGGAATTTCATAAACGCAATGCGGTGACCTGATCATGGCAAAACACACCAAACCATATGATCCAAGCACCGAAGGCGCGCGCACCGATTTCTCCGATCAGATGTCTTATGGGGATTATCTGTCGCTTGATGCGATCCTGACCGCGCAGCATCCCAAATCTGATGCCCATGACGAGATGCTGTTTATCATCCAGCACCAGACGTCGGAACTCTGGATGAAACTTGCCATTCGCGAAATCAGTGCCGCGCGGCAAGCGATCCACGGTGGTGATCTGCGCCCGGCGTTCAAGATGCTGGCACGCGTGTCGCGCATCTTTGAACAGCTGAACAATGCCTGGGATGTCCTGCGCACCATGACGCCCAGCGACTACACGACGTTTCGTGATGCACTTGGACCGTCATCGGGGTTTCAGTCCTTTCAGTACCGCTTGATCGAGTTCATGCTGGGCAATCGCAATCACGCCATGTTGCGCCCCCACGCGCACCGCGAAGACATTACCGCAATGCTCAAGGCGGAACTGGCAACACCCAGCCTGTATGACGAAGCATTGCGTTTGTTGCATGCCGAGGGAATTGAGGTGCCCGCCAATGTCCTGAACCGGGATGTCTCGGCACCCTATGCGCCCGATGACGCAGTCATCGCAGCATGGCACAAGGTTTACAGCGATCCGGCCAAACACTGGTCGCTGTACGAACTGGCTGAAAAGCTGGTCGATTTTGAAGACTATTTCCGTCGTTGGCGCTTTAACCACGTGACCACGGTTGAACGCGTTATTGGTTTTAAACGCGGTACCGGGGGAACTGGTGGTGTGAGCTACCTTAAAAAAATGTTGGAAATAGAACTGTTTCCGGAACTCTGGCGGGTAAGAACATCGCTTTGAGGATGGACGGACCGGATGCAAATACTGCAAAATCAGGGGCAGGCATCAGGTTCACAAAAACCGCGACGCACAAAGACATAAATGTCGTGGGATCAACGTGTTGCTAAATGAAAAATTGTATAAACACGGAGGCTTTAATGAAGGGTATTAAGACAACCATTGCAGCAGCTGCAGCATTGCTTGCTGCCGGTGCTGCGCAGGCAGAGCCGGTCAAGGTTGGCATGATCACCACGCTTTCTGGTGGTGGTGCCGGGCTTGGGATTGATGCACGTGATGGCTTCATGCTTGCTGTCAAACAGGCAAACAATCCGGATCTCGAAGTTGTTATCGAGGATGACCAGCGCAAACCCGATGTTGCTGTTCAGCTTGCTGATAAAATGATCCAGCAGGAAAAGGTTGATGTCCTGACCGGTATCATCTGGTCGAACCTTGCGATGGCGGTGGTGCCGTCTGCAGTGGCTCAGGACAAGATCTACATGTCGGTTAACGCAGCACCGTCGCAACTGGCTGGCCGTGGCTGCAACAAGAACTATTTCAGCGTTTCCTATCAGAACGACAACCTGCACGAAGCAGCCGGTGGATACGCATCAAGTGCCGGTTATGAAAAAGCGTTCATCCTTGCGCCGAACTATCCGGCCGGTAAAGACTCCCTGACCGGGTTCAAGCGTTACTTCTTTGGCGATATCACCGACGAAGTTTACACCAAGCTTGGCCAGACGGACTATGCAGCCGAAATCGCGCAAATTCGTGCGTCGGATGCGGATCACGTCTTCTTCTTCCTGCCAGGTGGCATGGGCATCGCGTTCATGAAACAGTACGCCCAGTCTGGCGTCGACAAGCCGCTGATTGGTCCGGCTTTCTCGATGGACCAGGGTATCCTTGGTGCCGTTGGTGACGCAGCACTCGGGGTGAAAAACACCTCGAACTGGTCCAAAGACATCGACAACCCGACCAATGCGGCCTTCGTTGAAAGCTTCAAGGCAGAATATGATCGTCTGCCGTCGCTTTATGCATCGTTCGGCTTCGATACCGCCAACCTGCTGTTGTCGGCAATGGATAAGGCAAGCATTTCCGACAAGGATGCGTTCCGTGAAGCCCTGCGTGCGGCTGATTTCAATTCCGTGCGTGGCAAGTTCACTTTCGGTCCGAACCAGCACCCGATCCAGGATCTGTATGTTCGTGAAGTCGTCAAAGAAGGCGATATCCTGACCAACAAGATCGTTGGCACCGCTCTGACGGATCACTCTGACGCCTATGCGTCGGAATGCTCGATGTAATAAAGAGCTGACAAGAGGCCGGGGACCGGTTTCGATTTTGTAATCGGTCCCCTGGGGTCCAACCTCATTCACATGACCGATCCGGCAACTGATATGAGAGAAAAAGCAAGGAAAAGCCCGCAGAGCGGGATGATCCCCGGTCAAGGGATTTGACGCAGTGGCTTTCTCTCATATCAGTTGTCCTTCGGATCACCCGGATTTGCACGGGCTATTTTGTCGCAAAATCTTGAAAGATATAGATCTTCCGGCGATTTCGCTTCGCATATCCGCACAAATCCGGGTGACCGGGACGATTATGTGAATGAGTTTGGACCCTATACCTTGTGACGGAGTTTCCAATAATGTTTTCTCTTTTTCTGGAGCAGCTGTTAAACGGCCTTCAGTCCGGGGTGATGCTGTTTTTGATGGCATCGGGGCTGACGCTGGTTTTCGGTGTGATGGGGCTGATTAACCTTGCTCATGGCTCGCTCTATATGGTCGGTGCCTTTGCCTGTGCGGCGGTGGCTGCATGGACCGGTTCTTTCTGGCTGGGGCTTGTGGCCAGTCTGATGGCGGCTGCTATTGCCGGTGCACTGGTCGAGATGTTGATTATTCGCCGTCTTTATAACCGTGATCACCTTGATCAGGTTCTGGCGACTTTTGCGCTTATTTTGATTTTTTCCGAAGGCACACGCTGGATTTTCGGATCCTTCCCGCTGTTTTTAAGCGTGCCTGATTTCCTGACCGGCACTGTTATCCTGCCGGGCGGATCGCAATACCCGCTTTTCCGTTTGGCTATTATTGTTGCCGGGCTTGCTGTTGCGGTCGGTTTGTTCCTGTTGATTGGCAAAACACGTCTGGGCATCCGTATCCGTGCGGGCGAGGCCGATCGTGGCATGATCGCCGCCCTTGGTGTCGATATTGATCGTCTTTACACCATCGTATTTGCCCTTGGTGCGGCCCTGGCCGGGCTGGCCGGTGCCTTTGTCGGCACGACACAATCGGTACAGGTTGGCATGGGCGAACCGGTTCTGATTTTGGCCTTTGTTGTGATCGTCATTGGCGGCATCGGCTCGATCAAGGGGGCGCTTGTTGGCTCTTTGCTGGTCGGATTTACCGATACGATGGGGCGTTTCCTGTTGCCGCATGCTTTTGCGACCTTCCTTGATCCGTCAAGTGCGACGGCCATTGGCTCCGCACTGGCATCCATGTTGATTTATATCGTGATGGCGCTGGTTCTGTTCCTGCGGCCAAGCGGTCTGTTCGGGGCGACTTCCTGATGACCATGAACCGCGAGTTTCTTATCAATTCCATTCTTGCCATTGCACTGGTCGCCGTACCGTTGATCGCGCTTGGCATGGATGAACCATTCATCATCACCCTTGCCACAAAGGTTGCGATTTTTGCCATGGCGGGGGTAGGGCTCAACCTTGTGCTTGGTTATGGCGGGCTTGTGTCATTTGGCCATGCGGCGTTCTTTGGCATCGGCGGTTATGCAGCAGGTATTCTTGCAAGTCATGCGCTGAACTATGAACCGATCATGGAAAGCCCGTTTCTGATCGAAGGCACGACCCAGATGATTGTTATCTGGATTGTCGCCCTGATCTTTTCGGCATTGGTCGCGCTTGTGATCGGGGTGATCACGCTTCGCACCAGCGGTGTCTATTTCATCATGATCACGCTGGCCTTCGCGCAGATGATCTATTACTTCGCGATTTCATGGCCGGCCTATGGTGGCGAAGACGGGTTGTCGATTTATGTGCGCAACGGCTTCCCGGGGATTAACACCCTTGATCCGATCAGCTTCTTTGCCCTTTGTGCCGCGATGCTGGCGATTGCAATGGTATTTTCGGCTGTTCTGATCCGGTCACGGTTCGGCCTTGCCCTTCAGGGGGCGCGCCAGAACCCGCAACGTATGACTGCCGTTGGCATTGCGCCGTTTCGCATTCGACTGGTGGCCTTTGTGATTTCGGCCATGATCACCGCCCTTGCCGGTGCGCTTTATGCCGACCTCAACCGCTTTGTCAGCCCGACAATGCTGTCCTGGCATATGTCAGGGGAAATCATGGTGTTTGTCATTTTGGGCGGGGTAGGCCGTCTGTTCGGCCCGCTTGCCGGTGCGGCACTTTACATCATTCTCGAACATCTTCTGGGGGGTGTCTGGGAATTCTGGCAGTTGCCGTTGGGCGTGTTGCTGCTTCTGGTCGTGCTGTTCGCGCGCGGTGGTCTTGTCGGTGTTCTGGCGGGGGAGCGTAAACATGTCTGATGCCATTCTTTCGCTTTCCGATGTCACCAAACAGTTCGGATCGCTTCTGGCCAGTGACAGTGTCACGCTGGATCTGCAACCGGGTGAAATCCATGCCCTGATCGGTCCGAACGGTGCGGGTAAATCCACCCTGATCAAACAGATCGCGGGCGAGATCAAATCTGATCGCGGCGATATCCATTTCGACGGTCAAAACATCAATGAATTTGATGCAGTGACACGTTCGCGCATGGGGCTGGCCCGAACGTTTCAGGTATCGTCCCTGATGCCGGAATTCTCGGTCCTGCAAAATGTGATGCTGGCGCGCCAATCGGTTAGCGGCAAGGTGTTTCGCTTCTTTAAGCCGGTTCTGGGCGACAAGTCGCTGGTTGATCCGGCGATGGCACAGCTTGAACGGGTTGGCCTGGCGGATCGAGCGCAAATGCGTGCAGCCGACATTTCACACGGCGAACGTCGCCAGCTTGAAATGGCCGTTGCCCTTGCACTTGAACCCAAGGCATTTCTGCTTGATGAACCGATGGCCGGCATGGGGCCAGAGGGCTCCAAACGCCTGACCGGTTTCCTTGATGGTTTGCGTGCGCAGGCGCCGATCCTTCTGGTCGAACATGACATGGATGCGGTCTTTGCATTGGCAGACCGGATTTCGGTTCTGGTCTATGGCCGGATTATTGCCACCGGCACTGTCGACGAAATTCGCGGCAATGATGATGTCAAACGTGCCTATCTCGGGGAGGACGCCTGATATGACTGCACTTCTCGAACTCAGTGGGGTTACCGCGTTTTACGGCGCGTCACAGGCCCTGTTTGGCATTGACCTGTCGTTGAATGAGGGCGAGGCCGTCGCCCTTATGGGCCGGAACGGCATGGGCAAAACCACAACGATCAAGACCATCTGTCGCATGATGGAACATCGTGATGGCTCAATCCATTTTGCCGGTCAGGATCTGGCAAAAATGCCATCGCACAAGGCAGCCCAACTGGGCCTTGGTCTGGTGCCCGAAGGACGCCGGTGCTTCGCCCAGCTTAGCGTCACCGAAAACCTGATCGCAGCCGCACGCCCGGGCGAATGGGATTTTGATCGTGTCGCGGGTCTGTTCCCGCGTCTGGCCGAACGCCATGATCAAAAGGCCATGACCCTTTCTGGTGGTGAACAACAGATGCTGGCAATTGGCCGGGCGCTTATGACCAATCCTCGGTTGCTGATCCTTGATGAAGCAACCGAGGGGCTGGCACCCGTCGTGCGTCAGGAAATCTGGGCGGCGATCAATCAGCTTAAACAATCGGGGCTGACGATCCTTGTGGTCGATAAATCGCTTAAGGAACTTTCAGGTGTCGCTGATCGCTATGTGATTGTCGAAAAGGGCATCACGGCCTGGACCGGTGCGGTCAATGAGCTGACCGACGATCTTGCTGACCGGTATCTGGGGGTCTGATATGGCGGCATTCACCTATCAGCAAAAGGTTCTGTTTCAACATTGCGATCCGGCGGGGATTGTCTTTTATCCGCGCTATTTCGAGATGGTGAATGCCACGGTCGAGGAATGGTTTGATCAGGTCATCGGGTGCGGTTTCCCGACCATGCATGGTCCGATGAAGGTCGCGGTTCCGACCGCAGCGCTGAGTGTTGCTTTCACCGCACCAAGCAAGCTTGGCGATGTTCTTGAATTTACCCTGATCCCGAGCCGGATCGGACGGTCCAGTTTAGAGCTGGAAATCACCGCACAGTCAGGCGGCGAGCAACGCCTGAAAACAACGGTTACCCTGGTCTTTACAAAGCACGGGGCCGGAAAGTCAGTGGCATGGCCAGATGATTTGCGTGCCAAAATCGAAAAAGAAATCAATCAAGTGGTAGAAAACAATGCATAAAATCATTCAGCCTGAAGGATGGAAGCAACCCAAGGGATATGCCAACGGCGTATTGGCCGACGGTGCACGACTTTATATCGGTGGCCAGATTGGCTGGAACGCAGATCAGGTCTTTGAGGCCAAGGATTTCGTTGGCCAGATGGAACAGGCGCTTAAAAACATTGTCGCCGTTCTTGAAGCTGCGGGCGGAAAGCCCGAACATCTTGCACGCCTGACCTGGTATGTCACCGACAAGAAGGAATATCTAGCCCATCAGCGCGAAGTCGGTCAGGCTTATCAGCGCGTCCTTGGCAAGCATTTTCCGGCCATGACCATGGTTGTGGTCAAGGAACTCGTCGAAGACGAGGCCCTGGTCGAGATCGAGGCAACCGCCGCCATTCCGTCCTGATAACGCTTCAGGTCATCCGCATTGCAAAAGGGCAGCACGCGATGTGCTGCCCTTTTGCGTTCGTCAGTCTTCCAGTGGTTAAGCGTTAATTTTCCGCCGGTGCACTGGTTCCAAGATTTTCCGGCGAGAAGATATTGTTGCCAAACGGGCTGGGTGCCGAAGTACCCCCTTCGTCACCGCCCAGCGGGCCGAGGTTGGGCATGGTCGGTGCCGGGACGGTCTTTTCCGGTGTGTTCAGCGATTGCTGTTCCATCAATTGCTGTTGAAGCGCACGCTTTTCTTCAAGGACTTGCGCGGTGCAGGCACTCGAATCATGGTTTTGGATGAACACAACCGCGGCAAGGGTCAAAACGCCCAAGATTGCGGCAACCGTTCCCGGATGGGTCGCGATCTTCAGGACCGGGCGGTCTGCAATGACATGTGCCCAACCCTTGGTGTTGTATCGGTTGCGGCATTCATAAATGATCGCCCCGATCAGCGTGATGGCAATAATGATCACCGCCACAGCCGAAATCGACGGATCAAGACCGTAACGCACCTTGGACGACAGAACTGTCGTAAAAGTGCTGCTTGAAACAATCGTGAACACTGTCGTGTTGTAGTTTTCAAGCGATGCCAGAAACGCAAGGACGGTGGCAGAGCCAATCGCAGGTGCCATGAACGGCAAAAGCACTTTGACGAATGCCTGTGTCGGGGTTGCACCCATATCAAGGGCTGCTTCGGTAAGCGTGGTGTCAAACCGCTGGATACGCGACAGGAACACCAGCATCGAATAAGCCGCGATAAAGGTGACCTGACCAAAGATCGTCAGGAACGTTCCGTCATAGAAAAAGCTTTCATAGGGCGCATTGATCAGCGTGCCGATGCGGTCCCAGAAAATCAGGGTCGAAAGACCGATGACAACGCCCGGCACCAGAATGGGGGCAATAAAGATCGTATAAAGTGCTGCCCGCAATTTGGGGCCAACCTGTGACAGGGTAATGGCCGCGGCCAGACCAATCGGAATGGCAACGCAAACAACCCCGACCCCGATCAGAAGCGAATTGCCAAGGCCTGCCAGAAGCTTGTCATCACTTGCAAGCTTGCCAAACCAGTCGGTGGTAAAGCACTCCCACGGGGAAACACGCGGGAAGGTGGATGAATTAAACGCGGTGATCACCATGATGATCAGCGGCCCGAACAAATAGGCAAAGAACAGGGTCAGATACAAACCCGGAATCATGGTCGTCGGGGATTTCATTTTCATTGTCTGATCTCCCCGATCGAAACTTTGAACAGGCGCATCACAAGCAAGACAAGCGCGATACAGACAATCAGAAGGACCATCGCATAGGCCGATCCGCGCGGCCAGTTGCCGCCAGAGTTAAACCATTGATAGACCAACTGCGTGAACCAAAGGTTTGACGGGCCACCCAAGATCTGTGGTGCAGCAAGGGCGCCGGATGTCAGCATGAACACCATGGTCATGCCCGATGCAATACCCGGCTTGGCATAGGGGATAACAACCTTGGCATGGACCTGCCACCAGTTGGCGCCCATGTCGCGCGCAGCTTCGATCTGGTTGCGATCTAGGCTTTCAATCGCGTTATAAAGCGGGAAAATCATCAACAGGATATAGGCATATGCCAACCCGGCATAGAGCGCGACATCCTCGCGGATGAAGTCAATCGGCGTATCCCAAAGTCCGATCCCCATACCGGTTTCATTGATCACGCCCGTCGCGCCAAACAGAATGCGAAACGCAAAGGCGCGCAGGATTTCATTGATCCAGTAAGGAACGATCAGGGCAAGAACCAGCAACCGCGCCTTGGCACCGGTCGATGATTTTGCCAGAACATAGGCGACCGGATAGCAGATGATCAGATCGAATATCGTCACAAACACTGCCGAAAGCAGCGTTTTGAACAGGATCCCGATATCCAGGGTGTTTATCCCGTCCGATGCCCCGCTGCCCTGAAAGAAATACCGGTATTGCTCAAGAGTATAGACATCTTCCGGGCCACCAATCTTGGCGGGTGGCAAATTAAAACGGAAAGAATAATCCAGCATGGTCAGCTGCGGCAGGATGATCAAAAGGAACACCCATATGCTGACGGCAAGCATTAAATAGATGGACACTGCCATCCCGTTGCGGCGGACAAGATCGTAAAACAAATCACGCATGATACAGGGCCCCCGTTACGCGCTGGCCAGTTCGCCCGGTTTGAGCGCAATGCCCAGCTCCGGTGCGAAATCAAGTTTGACCGGGGAATTGGCATCAATCGCGTTGGTGCCATCATTGATCAGCGAAAGTTTCAAATCCTTGCCATTCGTGTTCATCACGATATGGCGCATATTGCCTTCGAATTCTTCGGTGACGAAGTTGGTTTCGAACTGGTTGACGGAACTGTCATCGCGTGAAACCCGAAGGGCTTCCGGGCGAATGAACAGATGGCAGGCATCACCGGGGGCAAGTGCCGGACCACCGGCCGGGTGGCTTTCGACCGTGAATGGGGTGCCCATACCGGCATCGATCTGCATCACCTTGCCGTCATTGGAAAGAACAGTGCCATCAAGCACATTGTTTTCACCAACAAAGGAGGCGACGAAGCTTGTCGTCGGATGGTCATATATTGACCTGCCATCGCCAATTTGTTCGATCTTGCCCTTGTTCATCACGGCAATGCGGTCCGACATGGTCAGCGCTTCACCCTGATCATGGGTGATGTAGATGAAGGTCAAACCTACCTGCTTTTGAATGGCGCGCAGTTCGGTGCGCATGTGTTGACGCAGCTTGAGATCAAGGGCGGAAAGCGGTTCATCAAGCAGCAGAATATCGGGTTCAACCGCCAGCGCGCGGGCAATGGCAACGCGCTGCTTCTGACCGCCGGAAAGTTCACTTACTTTCTTGTCCCCCTGTCCGGGCAGGGCAATCAGTTCAAGTAGCTCATCAGCGCGCTTGCGTCGGGTTTTCTTGTCAACGCCACGCACTTCCAGCGGGAAGGCAATGTTATCTGCAACCGAACGCAGTGGGAAAAGGGCAAGGTTCTGGAAAATAAGGGCAGTGGGGCGCTTGTTGGGGCCGACACCTTTCATGTCCTCGCCACCTATTCTTACCTTGCCGCGTGTCGGTTCCTGAAACCCGGAAATGCAGCGCAAAAGCGTTGTCTTGCCACAGCCTGACGGGCCGAGAAATGAAAAGAACTCGCCACCTGCGATGTTCAGATTTGCCTTGTGGACAGCGGTGAATTCGCCGAATTCGACCCAGACATGCTCAAGCGAAATTTCTTTGGTCATAGAGCTGACAACCCCCGAAAACGTCAATGCCATGTTCGTCCCCGTGTCAGGACGACATTGCGTTATTGTTGTTTGAAATAAATTGGGTCAGATAAACCCAAAAAGGGCGGCAAGCGCAAAGCCATGCCGCCCCCACAAGGCTGAAATCAGGCGCTTTCGAAGCGGTTCACATACTCGGTACGCATGTCCGCATACCACTGCGGTTCGGACGGCCACGGGTTGAGGTTGGCCAGTGCATCCCCCGGATAGGCATCGGCAAAGTTCTTGGCATAGGCTTCGCCAGCGAACTTGTCGGCGCCCAGAACCGGCGAGTTGTAACCATGATGGTCAATTGCCTCACCGGCCAGCTCCGGCATGTAGGCATATTTGATGAACTCGTAAACCTGTTCGATGTTTTCGGCACCGGTCGGCAAGGCAAGTCCATCGACCCACGCCATTGCACCTTCTTTCGGTGCGCGATACATCACCGGTTCGCCAGCCGTTTTCAGCGCAAGCGGCGGGCCATCCCAGGTCTGACCAACGATGACGCCTTCGTTCAGAAGACCGTTCTTCTGGGTGTCGGCATCGTTCCAGATCAGTTTGATGTTGCCTTTGCGCGCAATGCACCATTCGGTGATCTTGTCCCAAACCGGGCGCATTTCCTCTTCGGAGGTGTAAGCCTTCCAGACCGAGCCCGGCGCAAGTTCGCCGATGGTTTCCATGTAAAGACCGGCACCCAGCATCATGGAGTGCGCGCGGCCCATGGTTTTGCCAGCATTTTCTTCCGCCCAGACATCACCATAGGACGGGAAGGTGCCATCCGGCTGGAACTGGTCGGTGCGCCATGCCATGCCTTCGGTGCCCCAGATGTGCGGCAGCCAATAGGTTGAGCCAGCCTCAAACGCCCAGTCGGTGCTGCCGATTTTGGCCATTGCCGGGTTTACGGCGTCAATGGCGACTTTGGACATGTCGAACGGCTGAAGCAGTTCCAGTGCCTTCCACTGAAGGGCACGGTTGTTGGTCGGCGAAACAATATCAAAACCGCGACCTTTGGAGGCCTTCATCTTGTTGATGATTTCCTCGTTCGAACCGATGCCGGTATAATTCACCTGAATGCCGGTGGCATCGGTAAATGATTTGAGAAACGTTTCCGGCAGATAGTCGGACCACATCAAAATGTTGATCTCGCCCGAAGAAGCGAGTGCTTTTTTGCTAATGATCGCGGGCATTGCCAATGCTGAGCCGGCGGCAAGCGAGCCCTTGAGAAGTGTGCGCCGGTTAAATTTGGGGCCGGAATTGAACTTGGTCATCCGTATGTCTCCTGATAGCCGGGATTTTTCCCTTATGTGCGGCGCACCATGCGCCTCCCTGGTGGACATAACTTCCCTGAACCGACCGCATTATGATCGCGGTTCTTGTTCCTGTTTTATCGCATTGACAAAATGGTATATCTGCCGGTTACTCTAGTAATAGAGCCACAAGGCAAAAACTATGGTGCCAGACAGGCGATCCTGTTGCAGTGCCGAACTAAAAGGTCTGTTCCCGATGCTAGACATCCGACTTGAGGACCCGGCGGTGGCCGGTCAAACCCTGCAGCAACAACTGCATCAGGGTCTTGTCGATGCGATTCTGGAAGGCCGTTTGCCGTCGCATGAACCGTTGCCCTCAACCCGCGATCTTGCCTCCGCGCTCAAGGTGTCGCGCAATACGGTTGTCCTTGTTTATCAACGGCTTCTTGATGACGGCTATTTGACGGCGGTCTGGCGTCGCGGGCACTTCGTCAATGAACAATATATCCGCCAGCAATTGCGACTGAGCGTGGATACACGCACCGCCTCGTTGTTTTCCAAGGAACGCGATCCTGATTTGTGGCGCCGCCATTTGCAGTTCCGCCCGTCTGAAGCCCGCAACATCGTCAAACCGGCCAACTGGCGGGATTTTCCCTTTCCCTTCATTTACGGGCAGGTCGCACCGGACAAGACCACCATTGCGCGGTGGCGCGATTCCATGCGGTTGGCGGGGTCGCTTGCACATTCGCAAAGCTGGGTTGGCGATCAGGTCGATATGGATGATCCGCAACTTCTTGAGCAGATCATCACCCGCATTCTGCCCCATCGTGGTTTGCGTGCCCATCCCGAACAGTTGCTGATCACCATCGGTGCGCAGAACGCCCTGTTTCTGGTCGGGCAGCTTCTGGCAGGGCGGGGACGCACGGTTGGCGTCGAAGATCCGGGCTATGTCGATGCGCGCAATATCTTTGCATCAACCGGGGCGGATATCTGTTCTCTGCCAATCGACAGCGAAGGGCTGGCCAACGCGGCAGTTCTGGCGGATTGTGACATGGTCTATACCACACCGTCACATCAATGCCCGACAAGTGTCACCATGTCGCTTGACCGGCGTCTTCAGCTTGTTGAACGCGCGCGCAAGGATGATTTTATCCTGGTCGAAGATGATTACGAGCATGAGCTCAATTACCTTGGTCATCAGCGTGCGGCGCTCAAAAGCTATGATAATTCCGGCCATATCATCTATATCGGCAGTCTGACCAAATTGATGTTCCCGGGACTGCGGATTGGCTACATCCTTGCCGATAGCGAGCTGATCAAGGAACTGCGCGCTTTGCGCCGTCTGAATTACCGCCATCCGTCCGCCCAAGACCAGCGTGCCATGGCACTGTTCATCGGCGAAGGGCATCTTGATGCACATCTGCGACGCACGCGAGATCGATTGTCGGAAAAATGGCAACTGATGCAAAATGAAATTGCCCGCCAATTGCCAGAGCTGCATGTAACGCCGACGACCGGCGGTTCTGCGGTTTGGATTACTTTGCCCGGTGACATGGACGCCTGGGCCGTGCACCGTGAGGCCGCCAAACGCGGGGTTCTTGTGGAACCGGGGGATGTGCATTATTGCGATGCCGACAGTGCCCCACGCAACCGTCTTCGACTTGGTTTTGCCGTGATAGAGCGCGATCAGATCGCGCCGGGTATTTCCCAATTGCGTGACGCCATTATGGCGATCATGGCCGAAAACAGAAAAGGGACCGCCGCAGAGTAATCTGCATGGCGATCCCCGTGGCCCCAATTCCCCCGGAATCGGCTTCTGCCCCCGCCAGCAAATTACATCGGTGTGCCAAGAACCTTCTGCAGGATGGCAACCATATCGTCGATGTCCTGTTCTGTGCTGACGAATGCCGGGGCGAAAATGATCGCATCGCCGGTTGCCTTGACATGCAGGCCTTCGTCAAACAGCGCGCGCTGCGCCCAGCTTCCCTTTGCACCCGGTGCATCACCCGGTGTCAGCTGAATGCCCGACATCATGCCATAGCCGCGAAGATCGCTGACATGGGGCAGGTTGCGCAGACCAAACACACCATCAAGGAAGTGCGACGACAGGCTGTTGGCACGTTCGAACAGATTGTCATTGGCATAGATATCAAGCGCTGCGATCCCGGCGGCACAGGCCACCGGGTGGGCCGAATAGGTATAGCCATGGAAGAATTCCGGGCGGTCCGCATCGCCCGCCGCGTCAAAGACAGCGGCCTGAATTTCGGCACTGGTGGCAACCGCACTCATGGGAATAGCGCCATTGGTCAGTGCCTTGGCCATGGTGATCAGGTCCGGCTTGACTGCGAATGCCTGGGAGGCGAAAGCAGAACCTGTTCGGCCAAAACCGGTAATCACTTCGTCAAATACCAGCAAGATGCCGTACTTGTCGCAAATCGCGCGAAGCTTTTCTAGGTATCCTTTGGGGGGCACAATGGTGCCAATCGACCCGGCAATCGGTTCGACAAAGACGGCAGCAATGGTATCGCTACCATAGGTCTTGCAGATTTCTTCGAGATCATCGGCCAGATCGGCATCGGTTTCCGGCTGACCACGGGTGAACTTCTGTTCTTCGGTCCAGGTGTGGCGCATATGGACAACGTCACAGGTGATCCCCGAAAAATCACGACGGTTATTGACCATCCCGGCAAGCGATGTGCCGCCAAGGTTTACGCCATGATACCCCCATGAACGCGATACAAACCGGGTGCGTTGCGCGTTGCCCGTGGCACGGTGATAGGCCAGACACATCTTCATTGCGGTATCAACCGCCTCGGAACCCGATCCGGCAAAGAACACACGATCAAGCCCATCGGGCAGGATACCGGCCAGCTTTTCGGCAAACTCGAACGAGACAGGGGCTGCGCGCTGGAAATGTGGAGAGTAGTCCAGTGTGCTCAACTGCTTGTAGACGGCATCGGCAATTTCCGGGCGTCCGTGACCGGCCGCACAACAAAACAGACCCGACGAACCATCCAGAATCTCGCGGCCTTCCGGTGTCCAGTATTTTACGCCTTCTGCCTTGGCAAACATCTGCGGTTCTTCGTGAAACAGACGGTTGTTGGTGAATGGCATCCAATGATTGGTCATGTTCGGTTTGGCGGACACGTTCATGCTGGCTCCTGTCGGCAAGAGTGCGGGTGTAAATGTTATGCTGCTAGCTAAACCGGTCATCTGACACAGCGTTAGTGCCACAACTCGACAATATTTAGGTCCAGATCGCCATGTGGCTCCATTAAAAGGGTCGATGTGGCTCTATTGCCAAAGCAATCAGTGGCGTAATTCAGGTTTGTAACAACGAGGAATTTTATGGAACTGATCCTGTCTGGCATGATTGTCGCGGCTGCTGCCCTGTTTCGTGGCATCACCGGTTTCGGTTTTGCTTTGCTGGCCGCTCTTGGTCTGTCGACGGTGCTTGCCCCGGCAACCGCGACCGCGGTTATTCTGGTTATCGACATTGTCCTGACAGGGCTGATCCTGCGCGACTTTGATCGGAACAAGGTCGACTGGCGGGCCTGTTCGATCCTGCTGAGTTTCGGGCTTTTCGGGGCGGTGCTTGGCCCCTATGTCGCCTTTGCGCTTGATGATCAGACCATCCGGATCGCGACCAACCTTGCAATCGCGGTGGCAGCCTTGGTGGCCATGCTGCATCATCCGCCAAAATGGATGGGCCATTTTGTCATCGGGGCGCTTCTGGCCTGTTCGGTCGGTATCCTGATGTCGGGCTTTGCGGTTGGCGGTCCTTTGGTCGCCGCATGGCTTTTGGCGGGCGGAACGCAGGATGCCCGGGTACGCAACACGCTTGCGATCTATTTTGGCTCAGTCGATGTGTTGGGATTTATTACCCGCGCTGCTGCGGGCATGTTGCCCAATGATTTCATCGCACTTGTTTTGCCGTTGCTGGTGATTGCCATGATCGCCTATTTCCCGGGCGAGATGATCTATCGCCGGATGTCGGCAACCACCTGGCGGCGTGTCTGTGCCATCAGCCTCGTTCTCATTGCCATCATCGGTTTCGCGCAGACCATCGCGGTTGGTCTGTGATCCCTTAAATCAAAATTGCTTACACCACCGGAGATATCCATGACCAAAACAGCACTCATTACCGGCGCAACTTCTGGCTTTGGGGCGGCAACGGCCCGCAGGTTCGTCAAGGAAGGTTGGAAAGTCATTGTCACCGGCCGCCGTGCCGAGCGCCTTGACGCTCTTGTCGATGAACTCGGCGGTGCCACGGTCGCCCATGCGCTGTGCTTTGATATTCAGGATGCCGATGCCATTCAGGTGGCAGTTGATGGGCTGCCTGCCGATTTCGCCGACGTTGATTTGCTGGTCAACAATGCCGGGCTGGCCTTGGGCACCGCACCGGCGCAGGAATGCAAGCTGTCGGACTGGATGACAATGATCGATACCAATAACAAAGGGTTAGTGGCGATCACGCGTATCATGCTTGATAAGCTGATCGAACGAAAAGGGGCGATTGTCAATCTGGCATCGATTGCATCGAACTGGCCGTATCCGGGCGGCAATGTTTACGGTGCGACCAAGGCGTTTGTTCAGCAGTTCTCTTTGGGTATTCGCTGTGACCTTGCGGGCACGGGTGTTCGTGTAACTTCGATCGAGCCGGGTCTGTGCGAAAGCGAATTTACCCTGGTTCGCACCGGCGGCAACAAGGAAGCCTATGACAAGCTTTACAAGGGTGCTGATCCGATCCAGCCAGAAGACATCGCTGAAAGCATCTTTTGGGTGGCGAACCTTCCAGCACATGTAAACGTCAACTCACTTGAAGTCATGCCGGTCAGCCAAAGCTGGTCGCCATTCGCCATTCACCGCAAGGAAGGTTAGGCGTTCGATCAGAACCGGAAAGCCAAAGCTGCTTGTCGATTACATTGTATGGTATGGGGTGCAGGAATAACCTTTTAGCCCATAGGGATAATCGGTTATCCTGCAACACGTTCAGAGCCCCACAAATTGTGGCGCATCCCAAAGCTTGCATCCGATCAATGTGATGCCAGACGCCGTGCCGGATATGAAATGATCGATAAGCTCGAAATGTTTATGGTTCTCGCCCGCGAGCAGCATTTTGGACATGCTGCCGAAGAATGCGGCGTGACCCAGCCAACCCTTTCAAGTGCCCTGCGTCAGCTTGAAGACCATCTTGGCGTGGTATTGGTCAAACGCGGGTCGCGTTATCAGGGTCTGACACCCGAAGGTGAGCGTGTTCTGGAATGGGCGCGTCATATTGTCGGCAGCACACGTTCCATGCGCGACGAAATGCGCGCCATGCGCTTTGGCCTGACCGGGCAGGTGCAGATTGCCGTCATCCCGACCGCGCTTTCGATGGTCCATGAACTGACCACGCCATTTCGCGAAAAACATCCCGATGTCAGCTTTGCGATCCTGTCGCGGACGTCGACGGAGATTAAGGCGCTCCTTGATGATCTGCAAATTGATGCCGGGATTACCTATCTTGATAATGAGCCGCTTGGACGTGTTACGGCCATTCCGCTGTATCGCGAACGCTATCATCTGGTGACGTCGAACATTGATGATCTGGCAGGGCGCGACAGCATTACATGGCGCGAAGCTGCACAATTGCCGCTATGCCTTCTAACGCCAGATATGCAGAACCGCCGCATCATTGATCAGCATCTTGATGCGGCCGGGGCCAAGGTGAGTGCGACGCTTGAAAGTGATTCGATGATCGCCCTGTTCAGCCATGTGCAAACCGGCAATTGGGCCAGCATCATGCCCGAAAAAATGGTCGAAAGTTTCGGGATGCGTGATCGGGTTAAATCGATCCCGATTACCGAACCTGAGGCGACCCATACCGTTGGTCTGATCGCTGCACGACGCGAGCCGGCAACCCCGGTTGTTTCGGCTTTGATCAAGGAAGCAGCCCGCATTTCAGAGCTGCAAACCGCTTGATAGGTTTTCGCTATCGCGTAACGGGATGGCTTTATTGAACAGCCAAGCCGATTGGCGGAAAATACCGGCAATAAAGAATAATTCTTCAACATGCTTGAGAGAGAGGCTTGCATGTCGGAAACGACCGAGGACCAAAACGTCCGCGTCGCTGCCATTTGTGATCAGTTGATCACTCTGGAAGGGCCGCTATTGCCAATTCTGCACGAGGTGCAGGAAGAGTTTGGCTACATCCCCGATGGCGCGCTTCAGACCATTGCAAAGAAGCTCAATCTCAGCCGGGCGGAAGTCCATGGGGTGGCAAGCTTCTATCATGACTTCCGCGAAGAAAAGGCGGGCAAGCATGTCGTCAAAATCTGCCGGGCCGAAGCCTGTCAGGCGATGGGGGCGGATGCGCTTGGCGACAAGGTTCGGCGCCACCTTAATGTCGATTGGTCGCAAACCACTGCTGATCGCAAGGTCACACTGGAACCTGTTTTCTGCCTTGGTCTGTGTGCCTGTGCGCCAGCCGCAATGATTGATGGCAAGGTTGTTGGCCGTGTCAGTGCGGATCGCATTTTGGAAAAGGTGGGATCATGAGCATCAAGGTTTACGTACCGCTTGATTCCGGTTCTGTCGCACTGGGTGCCGATGACGTTGCATCCGCCATCGCCGCCAAGGCATCCAAATCCGGTGCTGATATCAAGATCGTGCGCAACGGCTCGTTTGGCATGTATTGGCTGGAGCCGATGGTCGAGGTCGAAACACCGCGCGGGCGTGTTGCCTATGGTCCGGTTAGTACCGATGACATCGACGCATTGTTTGAGTCTGACTTCCTGACCGGTGGCGATCATAAGCTTTATCTTGGCCGCACACAGGATATCCCCTTCCTGAAAAGCCAATCGCGCCTGACCTTCCAGCGCTGCGGCATCATTGATCCGGTATCGCTTGACGATTATCGCGCCAATGAAGGCCTGACCGGTCTTGAAAACGCGCTGAAGATGACGGACGAGGAAATCGTCAAGGCCGTCACCGATAGCGGCCTGCGCGGGCGCGGTGGTGCCGGTTTTCCGACGGGCATCAAATGGAACACCGTCCGCGAAGCGCCCGCCGATCAAAAATATATCGTCTGTAACGCCGATGAAGGCGACAGCGGGACCTTTGCCGATCGCATGATCATGGAAGGCGAGCCGTTTGTTCTGATCGAAGGCATGATCATTGCCGGTCTCGCCACCGGCGCGACCAAGGGATACGTCTATACCCGTTCGGAATATCCGACCGCGATCGATGTCATGAACGAGGCGATCAAGGTCGCCCGTGCCGCCGGTGTCTTGGGCGACAATATCCTTGGCTCCGGCAAGGCGTTCGATATGGAAGTCCGCATGGGTGCAGGTGCCTATGTCTGCGGGGAGGAAACATCCCTTCTTAATAGCATGGAAGGCAAGCGCGGGGTTGTTCGCGCCAAGCCGCCATTGCCTGCCCTTGAAGGTTTTCTTGGCCGACCAACCGTGGTCAATAACGTGATTTCGTTGTGCTCTGTGCCGGTCATTCTGGAAAAGGGCGCGGAATATTATCGCGATTACGGCATGGGCCGGTCGCGTGGCACCATCCCGATCCAGATTGCGGGAAACGTCAAGCATGGTGGGCTTTACGAAGTCGGCTTTGGCCTGACGCTGGGCGAAATTGTCGAACAGATCGGTGGTGGCACCGCTTCGGGCCGCCCGATCAAGGCGGTTCAGGTCGGTGGTCCGTTGGGGGCCTATTTCCCCAAGGAACTGTTTGATACGCCGTTTGACTACGAAGAATTTATGAAGCGCGATGGCTTGATCGGCCATGCCGGTATTGTCGTGTTTGATGACACGGTCGACATGATGAAACAGGCCCGCTTTGCCATGGAATTCTGTGCGATTGAATCGTGTGGCAAATGTACGCCGTGCCGCATTGGCTCTGTACGCGGGACCGAAGTGGTCGACAAGCTTGAACGTGGTGAAGAGCCTGAATTGCAGCTCGAACTCCTGCGCGATCTTTGTGAAACCATGAAGTTCGGATCGCTGTGCGCGCTGGGTGGCTTTACGCCCTATCCGGTCTTAAGCGCACTGACCCATTTCCCTGATGACTTCAAGCCACGCGCGCTTGATATAGCTGCGGAGTGAAACGATGTCCTTGATTAAAGAAGTTGACTACGGAACCCCGGCGAAGAATTCCGAAAAAACCGTCACCCTGACCATTGATGGCAAGGATGTCACCGTGCCTGAAGGCACCTCTGTCATGCGCGCCTCGATGGAGGCCGGTATTCAGGTGCCGAAACTGTGTGCGACCGATATGGTCGATGCATTCGGGTCATGCCGCCTGTGTCTGGTCGAGGTCGAAGGCCGCAACGGCACACCCGCATCCTGTACGACACCGGCATCCGAGGGCATGGTTGTCCATACCCAGACCGAGCGGCTCAAGAAAATCCGCAAAGGCGTGATGGAGCTTTACATCTCTGACCATCCGCTCGATTGCCTGACCTGTGCGGCCAATGGCGATTGCGAATTGCAGGACATGGCAGGCGCGGTTGGCCTGCGCGATGTGCGTTATGGCTATGAGGGTGAAAACCACGTTCAGGTCCGCCAGAACGGTGAAGAAAACCCGCGCTATATGGCCAAGGATGTAACCAACCCGTATTTCACTTATGACCCGTCAAAATGCATTGTCTGTTCGCGCTGTGTGCGTGCCTGCGAAGAAGTGCAGGGCACCTTTGCGCTGACCATCGAAGGGCGTGGCTTTGAATCGCGTGTGTCGCCCGGCATGCATGAGAACTTCCTGGATTCCGAATGTGTATCGTGCGGTGCCTGTGTTCAGGCCTGCCCGACGGCAACGCTTCAGGAAAAATCGGTCATTGAAATTGGTCAGCCGGAACACTCGGTTGTTACCACTTGCGCATATTGCGGGGTTGGTTGCTCGTTCAAGGCGGAAATGCGCGGCGAAGAACTGGTCCGCATGGTCCCCTATAAGGATGGCAAGGCCAACCGCGGCCATTCCTGTGTGAAGGGGCGTTTTGCCTATGGCTATGCCAGTCACAAGGACCGCATCCTGAACCCGATGATCCGTGAGAACGTTGATGATCCGTGGCAGGAAGTCAGTTGGGAAGAAGCGCTTCGTTTTACAGCCGACAAGTTCAAGGGCATTCAGGCCAAATACGGCAAGGGCGCGCTGGGCGGGATTACCTCGTCACGCTGCACGAACGAGGAAACCTTCCTTGTTCAGAAACTCATCCGTGCCGGTTTTGGCAATAACAACGTCGATACCTGCGCGCGTGTTTGCCATTCGCCGACCGGCTATGGTCTCAAGACCACATTTGGGACCTCGGCCGGGACGCAGGATTTTGATTCTGTCGAACATACCGATGTTGTCATTCTGATCGGGGCCAATCCGACCGATGGCCATCCTGTCTTTGCCTCGCGCCTGAAAAAGCGTCTGCGTGAAGGTGCGAAACTGATCGTCATCGATCCGCGTCGGATTGACCTTGTGCGCTCCCCGCATATCGAGGCGGTCGCCCATATCCCGCTGCGTCCGGGGACGAACGTTGCGGTTCTGACATCGCTTGCCCATGTCATCGTCACCGAAGGCCTGTTTGACGAAGCGTTCGTGCGTGAACGCTGCGACTGGGATGAATTCCAGGATTGGGCAACCTTTGTGTCCGATCCAAAACACAGCCCTGAAGCTATTGCCGAGATGATCGGTGTCGATGCCCAGACCATGCGCACGGCCGCACGCACCTTTGCCACCGGCGGCAATGGTGCGATCTATTACGGTCTGGGTGTCACCGAACACAGCCAGGGTTCAACCACCGTAATGGCGATTGCCAACCTTGCCATGGCGACCGGTAATATCGGCCGTCCGGGTGTGGGCGTGAACCCGCTGCGTGGTCAGAACAATGTGCAGGGTTCGTGCGATATGGGGTCGTTCCCGCACGAACTGCCGGGCTATCGTCATATTCAGGACAGCGCCACCCGCGATGTTTTCGAGGATATCTGGGGTGTCAAGCTGGATGACGAACCGGGTCTTCGTATCCCCAATATGCTCGATGCGGCTGTCGAAGGCACATTCAAGGGCATCTATATTCAGGGCGAAGATATCCTTCAGTCAGATCCCGATACCAAACATGTGGCAGCTGGTCTGGCCGCAATGGAATGTGTGGTCGTCCACGACCTGTTCCTCAATGAAACCGCGAACTACGCGCATGTGTTCCTGCCCGGTTCGACCTTCCTTGAAAAGGATGGGACATTCACCAACGCCGAACGCCGCATTAACCGCGTGCGCAAGGTGATGACCCCGATGAACGGCTTTGCCGATTGGGAGGTTACCCAGAATCTTGCGCGGGCGATGGGGCTGGACTGGAATTACACCCATCCGTCACAGATCATGGCCGAAGTTGCCGCAACCACGCCAAGCTTTGCCAATGTCAGCTATGACCTGCTTGAAGAAAAAGGCTCGGTCCAGTGGCCTTGCAATGACACGGCCCCGGAAGGGACCCCGGTCATGCATATCGATGGCTTTGTCCGTGGCAAGGGCAAGTTTGTTGTCACCGAATATGTCGCGACGGATGAACGCACCGGTCCGCGCTTCCCGCTTCTGCTGACCACGGGACGTATCCTTAGTCAGTATAATGTGGGCGCGCAGACCCGGCGTACGGAAAACAGCACGTGGCATAAGGAAGACTTGCTGGAAATCCATCCGCACGATGCCGAACAGCGCGGCATTCGTGAAGGCGACTGGGTCCGTCTGGCATCGCGGTCGGGCGAAACATCCCTTCGTGCCACCATTACCGACCGTGTCGCACCGGGCGTGGTTTACACGACATTCCACCATCCCGGCACGCAGGCCAACGTGATCACCACCGACTATACCGACTGGGCGACCAATTGCCCGGAATACAAGGTAACCGCGGTTCAGGTTTCGCCAAGCAATGGCCCGACCGAATGGCAGGTGGAATATGATCGTCAGGCCGAACAGTCGCGTCGGATCAAACCGCGCGTTGATGCCGCTGAATAGGATATCTGCCAGACACTGTGTTAGGGTCATCTGATCCAGTGTCTGGTATTTCCTGCCTGTCTCTGAAGTTTACAGTCAAAGAGTGAACCGCAATGGCACCTGACAAACTTGTCTACATGGCCAATCAGATCGCGACCTTTTTCAAGTCCCAGCCCGAGAATGAGGCTGCCGAAGGTGTCGCCAACCATATCAGCGATTTTTGGGAACCGCGCATGCGCAAGCAGCTGTTTGACATGATCGCGGAAGGCAATGCCGACTTCCATCCCCTGGTTCTGAAAGCCGCACCAAAGATCCGGAAGGTCAAGGAAGACGCATGACGGCCAATCCATCTGAAAATCGCATTCTGGACGGGCGTGACTTTGATCTCGCGCGCGCCGTTTCAGGCGATGATGGCACTGATGATACCCCCATCATGTTGCAGCCGGAAGTTCCGGCTGCTTTGACATTTAATGGGCACTCCTATGCTGTGATGATGGTGTCGCCCCACAACCTTGAAGATTTCATGGTGGGTTTTGCCCTGTCAGAAGGAATTGCTGACAGTAGTTCCCAGATCACCCTGTGCGATGTGCGCAAGACCCTGCAGGGTTATGTGATTGAAGCAGACCTTCACGAGGATGTTTTTGATCGCCTTGCAGATCGTCAACGCACCCTTGAAGGCCGGTCTGGCTGTGGTTTGTGTGGTGTGCAATCGCTTGATTCTGTTGCGATGGACAAGATCGGGACGGTCACCCCATCTAGCCTGCCACAGGATGTCGTCTTGCGCGCGATTGATGCGCTTCCCGAACATCAGACCCGCAATCGCGAAGGTGGCGGGTTGCTGCATGCCAGTGCATTTGTTGATGGACGCGGCAACATCGTTGTGGTCCGCGAAGATATCGGTCGCCACAATGCGCTCGACAAGGTGCTTGGCGCTGTGGCGCGGCTGGGGATTGATCCGGCTGGCGGTTTCGTTCTGATGACCAGCCGCTGTTCCTATGAAATTGTCACCAAGACCGTACAATTCGGGGTAGGCGGGCTTGTAACGCTTTCGGGCCCCACTTTGACGGCAGTGAACCTCGCGCGGAAGGCCGGTTTGACGATGATTTGCCGCGAACGACGCGGGCTGTTTCGCCGGTTTGCCTGATGGATTTCGACGGTTTGTCACGCAATCGGATGATCAAGTAGACGCGCGCTCTATGATCTCAAACCCGATATCTATTGTAGTGGTCGGCAGCGACCGGTTTTCGATGCGCGCGATCAGTGCCTCGGCTGCTTGTTGCCCAAGATGGGATCGATCAACCTGAACACTTGTAAGGGCAGGCAGGGTAGAGGCGGAAAAATTCTGATTGCCAAAACCAAGTACGCCGATGTCTTCGGGAATGCGAAGGCCTCGTGACTGGGCCTCAATCAAGATGCCATGCGCTAACAGGTCTGAACTGCACATGACAATGCCATGCTTGAAGCCTTTTTCCAGTCCGGAAACCAGGCCTTTGCGTCCACGTTCGATGGTGGCGGGATTGTTATAGAGGACCTCGGTCGGGGAGTTACCGGTTAATTTGGCGAATTGCTTGGCAAACGCATCTTTACGGCGCAATGCACGTTCATCCCCTGCAGAGACGATAAGGGCATTCTCATACCCTTTAATCACGGCATAGCGGGCCATTTCCTCGCCAGTTTTTATGTGAGAAAACCCGATGCATACGTCAAGCGGGTTCTCCGTAATGTCCCAAACTTCGATCACCGGGATATCAGCACCCAGAAGCATGCGTTTGCTGCCTGCCGAATGACTGATGCCTGTCAAAAGAATGCCATCGGGCCGGCGGCTAAGCATAGTTGAAATGACGGCCTGCTCTTCATCTTGCGAGAAGCCGGTCTCTGCAATCAGTACATGATAGCCAGACTCACGAATCACATTGATAAAGTACTGCATCATGTCGGCGTAGATCACGTTCGTGATCGACGGCACAAGGGCGGCAATTAATTTGCTTTTACGGGATGCCAGCGCACCTGCCACCATGTTCGGTACATAGCCTGTCAGCTCAATTGCTTCCTGAATACGTCGCAAGGTCTTGGCAGAGACCTTCTCAGGATCATTCAAAGCACGGGAAACGGTGACCTGTGAAACACCGGCAATACGCCCTACGGTCTCCATTGTGACAGCGCCACTTTTGATCTCGGCGGTGGTGTTTGGGTCACTGTATTTTGGTGCGGATGACAAGTTTGTTTGTCTCTTGGTTAACGACCTTGCGGGTGAGGTCTGAGGTCAGGTTCTGCGTCCAATGCCAAGTGTTTATCCTGTTTAGACATTACATGAGCAATAAAAGGTGGACAAGAAGCAGGGTCAGTATGCTGACAGCATCACAACGCACAAAAGCAATTGCTGCTTCTTGCCCGATCAAGTTGTTTTTATCCCTGTTCGTCTGATCCGTTGGTTATGCGCTTTTTCTTGCGCGCAATCGAGATCGAAAAGGCAATCGATACTGCAATCAAGACCCACAGCAAAACTGCGATCCAGCTTTTGGTAAAGAAGATCGAAAACGTGCCAAAGGATTCCAGACTTTTGACGAAATAGATCTCGGCTGACGGACCAAGGATAAAGCCGATGATGAACGGCGCAATCTCGAGGCCAATCTTATGAGCCAGATAGCCAAACAGACCAAAAATCAGCAGCGTCCAGACGTCAAACATCACGCCGTAATTGATGGTGTATGCCCCGACCACGCACATCATCAGTATGATCGGAAACAGGATGTTTTTGGGCACCGTGACAACCTTGGCCAGGTGACGGATGGCAAAGACCATGACAAGGAACATCACGATATTGGCCACCAGCATGGCAATAATCATCGCATCCCAGGTGACCGGGTTGTTGCCAATGAATAGAGGCCCGACCTGAATGCCCTGCAGGGTGAATGCGCCAATCAGAATGGCGGTGGTGGAATCCCCGGGGATACCGAGTGAAAGCAAAGGTACAAGTGCACCACCGGTCAGGCCGTTATTGGCACTTTCAGATGCAATCACGCCCTCGGGGGCACCTTTGCCAAACTTTTCCGGGTTCTTGGAGAAGTTCTTTTCCTGGCTATAGGCCAGAATGGATGCCGCACTGCCGCCAACACCGGGCAGAATACCAACAAAGGTGCCAATCGAAGATGACCGGATCAGGTTCACGAACTGTCCCTTGAACACCGACAGTTTGAACGGTTTGCCACCGATCTTGATGTTGGATAGGCCCTTTTCATCCTTCATGCCCTTTTCGGCATCAATCAGGATGGTTGCCAAACCAAACAGGCCAATCAGAACCGGCAGAAGCGAAAAGCCGCTTTCAAGGTAATATTCCAGAAATTCCGGTACCAGGCGCAGCTCGCCATTACCGCCGCGTGAAATATCATAGGCACCGATCAGGCTGATGAAAATGCCAAGAAAACCACTGAAAATACCAATCAGAAGGCTGCTTGAAAGGGCGGCCATCACGGTCAGGGCAAAGAAGATGATCAGGAATTTTTCGATATAAGAAAACTTAATTGCAAAGTCGGCAAGTGCCGGGGCGAATAGGTAAAGTGCAGTAAGGCTGATCAGGCCGCCAATAAGTGACGAGGTAATACCGATCTTGAGCGCGCGTTCACCTTCGCCATTCTGGGTCATCGGATAGCCGTCAAGTGTCGTGGTAATTGATGACGGCGTACCGGGAATGTTCAAAAGGATGGCCGGAACCAAGCCGCCCGAAATACCACCGACGTAAAGGCCCAGCAAGAGCGCCAGCCCATTTTCAAGGCCGAGCGAGTAGGTCAACGGTAAACAGACTGCAACCGCCATGGTCGCTGTCATGCCGGGGATGGCCCCGAAGATGATGCCGATCACGGTGCCGGCAGCAACGAGTCCAAAAAACAGCGGCGTTAGAATGGATAGGAGTTCCATAACAAATCTCTTGGCTCAATCCGCGCCAAAGGTGCCCGATCCGGGACCTTAAGGCAGCGAGATGTTGAAAAGTTCAGACAGGATGTACCAGACCAGCGTTGGCGCGATCAGCGCATTGGCGGCAGCAATCATCAGGGTGCGACGGCTGCGCTCATGCAATAACAGCGTGCTCAGCGCGAACAGATACGGGATCGAACACAGGTAAAAACCAAGTCCGGTATTGGGGAACTTATCCCCGACAGTTGGCATGGCCAAAAAATAGATCACGGTAAGGGCAAGCGTTCCAAAGAAGCGCTTATGGTCGATGCCGGCAGGCCACCATGCGCCATTGGTAACGGTTGCCAGAATGGTGCTGCCTCGCGTGATCAGGATCGAGATAAGCAGGATGCCCAAGATTACGGCAATAATCGTGGGGAAAATCATATGTGACGTATTGAAATCAACCGTCACATGAAAGGGGGAGTCAAACGACATGGGACGCCTCCGAAATGTGCCTGTCTTGTACCCATGTTACGGATTTTCAAGCACGATGAAAATCAGGCCGGGATTTTTGTGTGGAAGTTAGGAGTGGCATCATGTGCATCCACCCAGTCAGGTAAGAATGGCCCGGCGATAAGCGCCGGGCCAGAGCCATGATTAATTGGTCGAGATTGACTCGATAACCTGACGGTACTGATCGCGTTTTGCCTTGAGGTAAGTGGAAGCCTCAGCCTGCGGCTTGTAGTTCGGAATGAAGAAGGACGCCTTCTGGGTTTTTTGGATTTCACCGGCGTCATAGATTTCCTTCAGCGCAGTGTCGATTGCTGCAATCTGTTCTGCATCCATGTCCTTGTTGAACAGGAAGAAGAATTCCTTGTCGAAGGTAAAGTTGCTCGACCCGTCCAAGGTCACGCTCACATTCGGGGTGGTGAAGGCCAGAAGTTCTTCACGGCTGGTGTCGCCCATGCCTTCCGGATTGGCCTGTTCGATGGTCTCTTCACGTGCAGTCAGCCAGATGAAGCGCATTGCTTTCTGATCACTGGAAGGAAGCTGGGTAAACTGTTCGTTGGCCTGAACCGAACCGTTGATCACATCAGCCTGCCCATCAAACATCAGTTGGTTTTTGTCTGCCTGGGAACCGGTGTTGACTGGAACAATGTTAACTTCCGAGCCTGGGTTCATCACACGGGCTGCGTTTTTCATCGCCGAGAAACCAATCTCGGAAACGCCACCGGCCTGAATGGCAACGCGAACACGCTCGCCAGCAGCAGCAGCGGCAAAGACATCTTCCATCGATTGCATCGGGGAGTTCTTCGCTACGAGATAAGCGTTGCCCGGGTTGATCGCGACGGTCGGACCAACGATGTAATTGTCAAAAATGTCGTCGTAGCCGCGAACACCATAAAGGTTTCCAAGATAGGATTGGTCATGGAAGATCATGATGGTAGTGCCACGCGAATCGCGCTCCAATGCCTTGAAGGCTTCGCTCGAGCCAACAGCGTCGACCTTTACGTTGATGTCGAGTTTCTTGGCGAGTGCGTCAGCAACAATCGCGCTGTTCTGATAGGTGTCCCCGCCGGTTGATTTCGAGCCGATGACCAGGCGGATGTTGCTTGGCAGATCCGCAGCAGACGCGAGGATCGGCGATGCGATGATGGCCGAGAAGCCAACTGCGGCAGCGATGGATTTAAATAGTCCTGTCATAAGTTTCCTCCCAAATGACGTAAGCCAGAAAATGTGATTGTGCCCCCGGTCCCACGACGCAGATACCGCTAGGGCATTGGTCTTGCTTGTTCTTGTTGTTATCTAACTTGTAAAATTTTATGTGCAATGTATGCGCATACATTTTTGATACATTCTGTTAAGAAGTGTGTCAATCGCTTATTTTCGGTGGGTGAAAGAGCGAATGTCTGGAGTGGGGGTGCTTGTAAAGAAGCTTGACAACTTGTCTCTGTATGCGCATACAAGAGCATCATTCCACACGATAGCTGTAGAGCGTATGTATCGTATGAGGCTGGCGGGGAAACACAGGGAGGAAGCTATGTCCAAAATAATAAGTAATCCTTCAGAAGGGGGTGGGGCTTGTTGGGCAAATGATCTTCCCTTGTTTGGATTTATGTCGGCTCACAGAGTTTTATAAAAAACAGGGTCAGTGGCGATTGATCGCTCAATGATCCGCAGTATCCAGGGGTAAACGATCCATGGCACTTTCAAAAACTGAACTGCGCGATGTTTTGTCGGGGATTTCAGGCATTCTGGTCACGCCCTATGATGACAATGGCGATGTCGCGCCCAAGAAGCTCATGCCGGTGATTGATCGTGCGCTGGCCGCAGGTGTTCATTTCCCGGTTGTGAATGGCAATACCGGTGAATTTTACGCCCTGACCACCGACGAAGCGATCACGATGGCGAAGTCGGTTGCCGAAATGCTCGATGGCCGTGCGCCGATGCTGGCCGGAATTGGTCGTGGTGTACGTGATGCCTGTGCGCTTGCAAAGGCCTCGGCCGAGGCCGGGGCAGAGGCGCTTATGATCCACCAGCCGCCCGATCCGTTTGTCGCCCCGCGTGGCGTGGTTGACTACATCAAACAAATTGCCGATGCGTCCGGTGGTCTGCCGATGATGCTCTATCTGCGCAACGATGCTATTGGCACCAAAGCAATCGCTGATTTGTGCGCGGTCGAAGGTGTTGCCGGGGTTAAATGGGCAACCCCCAACCCGATGAAACTGGCAGAGGCGATCAATGCCTGTGACCCCGATATTGTTTGGGTCGGCGGATTGGCCGAAACATGGGCGCCGGCATTCTATGCCGTGGGCGCGCGCGGCTTTACATCGGGCCTGATTAATGTCTGGCCGGAACGTTCGATGGCCATTCACGCCGCCCTTGAGGCCAGCGACTATGCCATGGCACGCAAACTGATTTCCGAGATGAAGGCATTCGAGGATGTTCGGGCCGAGGAGATGAATGGCACGAACGTTACCGGCGTAAAGGCGGCACTCAAACTGCTGGGTGATGATTGTGGCGCAACCCGTCCGCCATCCGCCTGGCCGCTGACGGATGTGCAGCAAGAAAAACTGACAAGCTTCATGAAGAGCAACGGGTTGATCGGCTAGGTCGAAGGGGTTTGAGCGACCCGTCCTAGAAGTAGGATGGATGGCGTTCGCGGATGTCTTCGACGGTGGCAAGCGTGCCCATCAGATGTTCGCGGACAACCTCGCAGGCGGTATCGGCATCGCCCTTGTCAATCGCATCCAGGATGCGGCTATGGCAATCAAGGATGGATGCCGATTTTCCCGGGTCTGGCAGGTTGAGCTTGCGCAGGCGGTCGATGTGACCGGATCGTGCCTGGACCACGCCATAGAGTTGGGCAACGCCGGCTGCCTCATACAGCGCGTAATGGAAATCGCGATCGAGTTTGCCAAAGGTATCAAGATCGTTTGCGGTGCTGACCGCATTTTGCTGAGCAAGAATGGAGTGTGCTTTGACAGTCAGGGCAGGGTCATTGGCATTTGCCAGACGGCGGGTGATTTCAAGCTCGACCGACAGGCGCAAGAACTGCGTTTCGAGCGCGTGTTCGACGTCAATGCGCGAAACTTCTGTCTTGGACTGCGGAAAGGTATCAACCAGACCTTCTTCTTCTAGCTTGAGCAAAGCATCACGAACCGGCGTCTGGCTGACACCATATGCTTCGGCAATTTCGATCCGCGACAGGTACTGGCCGGGCGCAAGTTCAAGATCAATGATGCGCTCACGCAAGGAATTATGGAGTTGCGTGCTGGCCGAACCCCGTTTGAGTTTGGGCAGGCGTTTCTTGGCAATCGGTGCATCTTTGAACAGGTTTTCGACCATGATGTTCCCGCAATTCATGTCTGGTCAGGCAATTTGTATACAGGCGTCTTGCCGGATATGCACTAATATATTACTATATCAAACAGTCAAAAGCGAATATCTTTCCGTGTTTGATGATGGCGGCGGAAACCCTCGGATGAGTGTGTTTGCGTCCAAGATCGGAGATCGCCTGTCTGATCGCCGCCTAACGCTGTCACGGTTACGTTTTACATTCCGAGGATAAGACAATGAGTAAGAAACAGCCTCAGGACCTGAGATCGGCACGCTGGTTTTCCCCCGATGATCTGCGTTCATTCGGACATCGGTCCCGGATGATGCAGCTTGGCTACTCCGAAGATGATTTTCGCGGAAAGCCAATCATCGGCATTCTCAATACCTGGTCAGAGCTCAACACCTGTCACGCCCATTTCAAAGAAAGGGTGGTTGATGTCAAACGCGGTGTCGCGCAGGCGGGCGGCTTTGCTGTTGAACTGCCGTCCCTGTCGGTCGATGAGAGTTTCACCAAGCCGACCTCAATGCTTTATCGCAACCTGCTTGCCATGGAGACAGAGGAAAACATTCGCTGTCACCCGCTTGATGGTGTGGTCCTGATGGGGGGCTGTGACAAAACCACACCGGGTCTTGTCATGGGTGCGATTTCGGCCGGGGTGCCGATGATCTATCTGCCAGCCGGGCCCATGTTGCGCGGTAACTATGCCGGTAAAATCCTGGGGTCGGGTTCGGATGCCTGGAAATACTGGGATGAGCGGCGCGCTGGCAATATCAGTGATGAAGAATGGCTTGGCATTCAGGGCGGGATTGCCCGTTCTGCCGGGACCTGCATGACCATGGGCACCGCATCCACCATGACGGCCATTGCCGATTCCATGGGGCTGACCTTGCCCGGTGCGTCATCAATCCCGGCGGTCGATAGCGGCCATCAGCGCATGTCGGCTGATTGTGGACGTCGTATTGTCGAAATGGTCTGGGAAGACCTGACGCCCGATCAGATCATCACCGACGCGTCCTGCCGAAATGCGGCCATTGTTGCCATGGCGACCGGTTGTTCGACCAATGCCGTGGTGCACCTGATTGCGATGGCCAAACGTGCTGGTGTGGGGCTCAAGCTTGAAGATCTCGACGAGCTTGGTCGCAACACGCCGCTGATTGCCAATGTCCGGCCATCGGGCAAGGATTACCTGATGGAGGACTTCTTCTATGCGGGCGGTTTGCGCGCCCTGATGAAGCAGATGGAAGATCGTCTGGATACCAGTTGCGTTACTGTGACCGGCAAGACCCTTGGTGAAAACCTTGAGGGGGCGGAAGTTTACAATGACGATGTCATCCGTCCGCTTGATAACCCGGTCTACAAGGAAGGCTCCCTTGCCGTGCTCAAGGGCAACCTGTGCCCGACGGGGGCTGTGATCAAGCCCGCCGCCTGTGACCCCAAATTCCATGTGCATGAAGGACCGGCGCTGGTCTTTGACAGCTATCCGGAAATGAAAAAGGCCGTCGACGACGAGAACCTTGATATCACCCCGGATCACGTCATGGTTCTGCGCAATGCCGGTCCGCAAGGTGGTCCCGGCTTCCCGGAATGGGGCATGCTGCCGATCCCCAAGGCGCTGATCAAACAGGGCCATCGTGACATGCTTCGGATTTCCGATGCCCGTATGTCGGGCACGTCTTACGGCGCGTGTGTTCTGCATGTAAGCCCGGAAAGCTATATCGGTGGGCCACTCGCACTTCTGAAAAACGGCGATACGGTCCGCCTTGATCTGCCAAATCGCTCGCTTGATATGCTCGTCCCCGAAGAAGAGCTTGAAGCGCGGCGCAAGGCCCTGACACCGCCGGAGCCGCGGTTTGAACGTGGTTATGGCTATATGTTCTCGCGCCATGTGACCCAGGCCGATCAGGGCTGCGATTTTGACTTCCTTGAAACCGATTTCGGCAAAACTGCCGGCGAACCTGACATTTTCTAAGGACACCGACCATGACGGAATATGTATTGTCTGATGCCACGCGCGAAAAACTGATGCGCGCGTCCACTGCGTCTGTTGCAACCCAGCTTTACAAGCGGGGCCTGCGCAACCAGTTCATTCAGGGTGTCCGACCGGTGGCGCCGAAAAAGAAGAACATGGTCGGGCAGGCCTTTACACTGCGCTATATCCCCGCACGTGAAGACCGCAACCCGATCGAGGTGTTCCGCAACGAAGACCATCCGCAACGTGTTGCGATTGAAACCTGCCCACCGGGTCATGTTCTGGTGATGGATGGTCGCAAGGATGCGTCTGCGGCATCGGCCGGGTCGATCCTTGTTACCCGTCTTGCTGTGCGCGGTGGTGCCGGGATTGTGTCAGATGCCGGTTTCCGGGATGCCGAGGGGATTGGTGAACTTGACATGCCTGCCTACTATGCCGGCCCGTCAGCCCCGACCAACCTGACCAAGCATGAAGCGCTTGATATCAACGTTCCGATAGCCTGTGGTGATGTTGCCGTCTTCCCGGGTGATGTGCTTGTTGGTGATACGGACGGGGTCATGGTGATCCCCGCACATCTTGCAGACGAGATCGCCGATGCCTGTGCAGGTATGGAAAGTTACGAGGCCTTTGTGATCGAACAGGTGGCCAATGGTGCGTCAATAATCGGACTTTATCCCTGCACCAAAGAAGAGAATCAGAAAAAGTATGAGGAATGGCTGGCAACTCGGTAAAGTCCCGGTTACCTTGACGGTAACGCAGCCATTTTTACCCCATCCATGAATTCCAGAGGATTGATTGAAATGTCTTATACCCTGACAGGAAAACATCTGATTGCCGGAGACTGGGTCGCTGGCGAGACGACCTTCCAGTCTGAACCTGCCCATGGTCCGGCCAATACCTTCCCGGTTGGAACGCCTGCGCTTGTTGATCAGGCTGCAAAGGCGGCTGAGGAAGCGTTTTGGACCTATGGCTATTCAAGCCGCGAAGAGCGCGCGAAACTCATCAATACCATTGCCGATGAAATTGATGCGCGCGGTGAAGAAATCACCGAAATCGGCACGCAGGAAACCGGTCTGCCCGAAGCCCGCCTTCAGGGCGAACGTGGCCGAACCGTTGGCCAGCTCCGCCTGTTTGCCAGCCACATTCTTGATGGCGAATATCTGGACCGTCGTTATGACGAAGCCCTTCCGGATCGTGCGCCGCTGCCGCGTCCTGACCTGCGTTTGATGCAGCGTCCGATTGGTCCGGTTGCTGTCTTTGGTGCGTCCAACTTCCCGCTGGCTTTCTCGGTCGCGGGTGGTGACACCGCATCGGCATTGGCTGCTGGTTGCCCGGTCGTGGTCAAAGGCCATTCCGCCCATCCGGGCACGGGCGAAATTGTCGCACAGGCAATTGATGCTGCCATCAAGAAATGCGGCGTTCATCCGGGCGTGTTCAGCCTGATTCAGGGTGGCAAGCGCGATGTTGGCCAAAGCCTGGTGCAGCACCCGCTGATCAAGGCGGTTGGCTTTACCGGTTCGCTTGGCGGTGGTCGTGCGCTTTATGATCTTTGTGCTGCCCGTCCTGAACCGATCCCGTTCTTTGGTGAACTCGGTTCCGTCAACCCGATGTTCCTGCTGCCGAATGCTGTTAAGGCGCGCGGTGCGGAAATCGGCAAAGGCTGGGCAGGTTCGCTTACCATGGGTGCCGGCCAGTTCTGCACCAACCCGGGGATCGCCGTTGTGATCGAAGGCCCGGATGCGGATGCATTTGTCGCGGCCGCCAAGGAAGGCCTGTCTGAAGTTGGCCCGCAGACCATGCTGACCGATGGCATGGCGGAAACCTATCGTTCCGGTGCAAAGCGTGTTGCCGCGACGTCAGGTGTCAAAGAGGTTCTGACCACATCGTGTGACCTGCGCAATGCAACACCGTATCTGTTCGAAACCACTGGTGAAAACTGGCTTGCCAACCATGAACTGGGCGAAGAGGTCTTTGGTCCGCTTGGTCTTGTTGTCCGGGTCAAGGATGTCGCAGAGATGCGCAAGATTGCAAAATCACTTGAAGGTCAGCTGACCTGCACGCTGCATCTGGATGCCTCTGACGCAGAGGATGCCCGTTCGCTTCTGCCGATCCTTGAACACAAGGCTGGTCGTGTTCTGGCCAATGGCTTCCCGACCGGTGTCGAGGTGTCTGATACCATGGTACATGGCGGTCCGTATCCGGCCTCGACCAACTTCGGTGCAACCTCGGTCGGGACGATGGCAATCCGTCGCTTCCTGCGCCCGGTCTGTTATCAGAACATCCCGGCGGATGTGTTGCCAGCCGACATTGCCTGATCCTGGCAATAGGACGTTTGAAAACATCAAAGAAAAGCCGCCCAACCGGGCGGCTTTTTTATTGGATGGCTGATTTAGTTGTGGGCTGTTCCTGCGGCCTGAAACATGTTTTCGTCATGTCTGAGCAGGCTTTGGCCAATTGCCCCTTGCAGGGCTAGGTCCTTGTCCCATGCCAGATGGGTAATAGTCGGCCCGCGACTGAGTTCCGGGACTTGTGCCTCTGCCAGACCGCGCCGCAGTTCCGGTTCCATCATGTCAAAGGCGCGTGCGCCCGACCCGGTAATGAAGATTTGTTTTGGACCTAACAGGGCAATCAGGTTGGCAATCCCGTAACCCAGAACCTTGCCAGCGTGGCGGAACAGCTCGGCCAGGCCTGTGTCGCCATTGCGTGCGCGCGCAACCAGATCCATCATCTGATCTTCGCTGGGATGCAGGTTGTTGGCTTCGGGCAGGTCAATCAGGCCGCGGGCATCGCGCAGGATGGCGTAGTCCCCGATATAGGCCTCAAGACAGCCGCGTCGTCCGCAATTGCAAAGCGGGCCGTCGGGCTGAAACTTGGTATGGCCAAATTCGGCGGCGGTGCCGAAATCGCCGTTATAAACGTTTCCGTTCAGCACAAGCCCCATGCCAATCCCGTAGCCCAGCATGATCACGGCAAAGTCACCGCCATCATGCAGGTTGGTGTTTTGCGAAATCGCGGTTGCGATACAGTTTGCGTCGTTGGACATCTGGACCGCGCCGCCATAGCGCTCAGTCAAAGATCGAACCAAAGGAATATGGCGATGGCGCAGGGCCGGTGACCAGATGATTTCGCCGCTATTGCTATCTGTCACGCCCTGTACGGCAATGCTGATACCTGCTGGTGGATGTTTGCAGAAGTCCTGATTGCGTTCAACAAAGCGATCAATCAGTGCAATCAGGGTTCTGGTGAGTTCCTCTGATCCCAGATCACGTGTGTTGATGCTGTGTTCAATGCTGCGTTCGATCTCGCCCTTGAAATTACCCAAAGCGATTTCGATCAGATTAATGGTGATTTTAACGCCGATGACACAAGCTGCATTCGGGACAAGATCAAGCAGGACCTTGGGACGGCCACGTGTATTGCCGTTTGTGTTGCCGTTGCCGCCTTCGCTTTCGCGGACCAATCCTTGCGCCATAAGGTCAGCTGTCAGGGAGGTCACCGTCGCCGGGCTCAATCCTGTTGCTGTGCCAATATCAATACGCGCAGCCGGGCCGTGTACCCGCAGATACCGCAAAATGGCGGTTTGGGATGGCTGGCGTGGGGTCTCGCTTTCTGTGCGGCGCATCATGAGGTCGGACTGTATCCTTTGGAAATTGACCCGATCAAAAACGTACTCGACCGGGTCAATATGGTCATTTCAGACACCGCTTTGGCAAGCGGATTGGTTGCCTGCATGGTCGATATTACAGTAATCCGCGACCTGCAAGGTTGTTCATCAAGGCACTGATTCCGAAATCCCAGGGTTTGATGGCATCTGATCGATCAACCTGATTGACCAGCTTGCCAAGGCTGGGGGTGGAGATGCTGACAAGGTCGCCCATCTCGTGGGTAAAGCCCTTGCCGGCTCCGCCACGATCGTCGGTCGGCGCAAACATCGTCCCAAGAAACAGCATGAGACCGTCCGGATATTGGTGGTGTTTGCCAATCGCTTGTCCGACAAGGCTTTCCGGCGTTCGGCTGATCTGGCTCATCGAGCTGACCGCATCAAGGTGGTAACCATCCGGCCCATCAACGGCCATGGCGATATCTGCCGACTTGACGGTTTCAAGGGTAAAGTGATCGTCAAACAGGCGGATGAACGGACCAATGGCGCAGGAGCCATTATTGTCTTTTGCCTTGCCAAGCAACAATGCCGAACGCCCTTCGACGTCACGCAGGTTGACATCATTGCCAAGGGTCGCGCCGACAATTTTACCAAGCGACGTTACCGTCAGAACCACTTCCGGTTCAGGGTTGTTCCAGTTTGAGATCGGATGCAAGCCGACATGCGCGCCATGTCCAACTGCGGACATGACCGGGGCTTTGGTAAAGATCTCGGCATCGGGTCCGATACCGACTTCAAGGTACTGAGACCAGGCACCTTTTTCGATCAGCACCTTTTTTATGTCGGCAGACTTTGCAGAGCCCGGCTCGATCTGTGACAGGTCATCGCCGATGATGCCTGTAATCTCGGTTCGGATCTGGTCGGCCTTGCTGGCGTCACCGCGTGCTTGTTCTTCGATGACGCGTTCCAGAAGGCTTGCGACAAATGTCACGCCGCTGGCCTTGATCGCATGAAGATCGTTCGGTGCCAAAAGATGCGGGTTGTTTTCATCAGCATCCGGACGCGATTGATCAAGAATTTCGTCAAGCGACGCTACTGTTGGGAAGTTTGCGGCGTTTGAAAGACTTTCCAGCAGATCATCACGTTCCAAAATCTGGCTAATGGTCGGGCCAAGCTTGCTGATGTCACGCAACGTTTCCCCGTCAAGAAGGACGGGCGTCGGACCTGCCACGCGTGGATCCCATATTCGACCAATCAGGACGGCTCGGTTGGAGTCATCAGGCAGGATATCGGAAGTATTTGTCGGAAAACCTTTGGTCATCTCGGTATCTCGCTTGCTTAGCTGTTGTTGGCGGCAGATTGTGCATCCGGGGCATTGGTTGCGCCCGGACCCGCCAGATGCAGAAGGTGTTCGGGCATCTTGCCCAAAATAATCATTCCAAGAACGTCGTCATGGGTGACGTCTTCGGTTCGAACACTGCCGACGAGCTTCCCGTTCTTCATAACATGCAGTCGGTCCGAAAGGTCAAAGACATCATGAAGATCATGGCTAATCAACAAAATACCAAGACCATCACGTTTGAGCTGATCAATCAGTTCGCCGACCATCTTTGTTTCATGCACGCCAAGGGCGGCACACGGTTCATCCATGATCAGAACGCGGGCTTCGAACAGCAGTGCTCGTGCAATCGCCACGGATTGACGCTGCCCACCGGACAGCGCCGAGACGGGGGATGTGAACTTTTTGAAGTTCGGGTTCAGTCGATGAAGGACTTCGCGTGCCTTGTGTTCCATGGCCGCATCATCAAGAAAGCCGAACTTGTCGGTGATTTCACGGCCAAGAAACAGGTTCTGGGCAGCGTCAAGATTGTCGGCAAGCGCCAGGTTCTGATAGATCGTTTCGATATTGTTGTCGCGCGCATCGCGGGCTGTTTCGATCTTTGCTTCTTTGCCATCGACAACGATCTGGCCGCTATCGGCCTTGTAGGCACCTGACAGGATTTTGATCAGGGTCGATTTTCCTGCGCCGTTGTGGCCCAGAACGCCAACAACCTCGCCGGGATAAAGGTCAATGGAGACACCATCGACTGCTTTGACGCCACCAAAACTGATATGGATGTCGCGCATTTCGACCAGTGGGTCGGTGGTCTGGTTTGTATCAGTCATTACGGGTCTCCTTACGCGCTGGGATCGCTGTAGCGGCGGTGGAAATACTTGTCGCTAAAGACCGCCAGAACAAGGACAAGGCCAATGACAATGCTTTGCAGCGAGGTATCAACACCCAGAAGCGCCATACCACTTTGCAGGCTTTGCATCACCAGCGCACCGATCAGTGCGCCATAGATCGTACCAAGTCCGCCAGCAAGGGATGTCCCGCCAATCACAACCGCAGCAATCACACGAAGTTCATCAAGTGTACCCAGATCATTGCCTGCTGACTGCAAGCGTGCCGACGAGATGGCCGCGCTGATCGCACACAGAACACCCATCAACGCAAAGACAGCAACAGTCATGCGCTTGACATTGATGCCGGCAAGTTCGGCGGCTTGCGGGTTGCCGCCAATCGCAAAGACATACCGGCCAAAGCGCGTGCGCTTCACCACAATGGTCAACACAATTGCGACCAGAGCAACGATCAGAAGCGGGATTGGAATGCCATGAGAAATTTCAAGGTTTTCAGGTGTTACCGGAATGCCCTTGTTTTCAAGAAGGCGTTCTGCCGCGCGGGTGGGCAGGTGGTAGGCGTTCAAGGTGGCAATGACCACCAGAACAAGACCGGCCTTGATGATGGTGTTGGTATATTCGGCCCAGATCGGTTTGACCGGAAATTCGAATGAAAGGCGACGACGGCGTTCCATGATTGCGGCATAGATGATCGCCAGGATCGCCAACAGAGCAACAATCCAGCTCCAGGTCGCGCCAATCGTTCCCTCGATGCCGCCACCCAGCAGGATAAAGTTTTGGTCAAGCGGTGCTACGGTACGCCCCTGCGTGACCCACCATGCCGCCCCGCGCCAGACCAGAAGTCCGCCCAGCGTTACAATAAAGGCCGGGACACCAAGGTAGCCGACTGCAACGCCTTGTATGCCGCCAATCATCGCGCCGACTGCAATGCCGATTGCCAGTGTAAGCACCCAGGTCAAAGGATGGTTGTAATCAAAAAACTGTGGCAGGAAATCAGTCTGAACAACCCCCATGATCATGGCAAGAACGCCAAGAACGGCCCCAACCGACAGGTCAATATGGCGTGTGACAATGATCAGGACCATACCGCATGCCATTACAGCAACTGAGGCAGTCTGAACCGACAGATTAAAGATGTTGCGTGGGGTTATAAAACGCCCGCCAGAAGCAATGTCAAAACCGACCCAGATGATCAGCAGGACAACGGCGAGGCCGACCAGACGGCGGTCGACTTCCATTTTTGAAAGCAGTCGTGACATGAATAAGCTCGTAATACAGCGGGGCCGACATACAATATCTGCGCGATATGGGAAATGCAGTCGGCCCCGGGTTTAAGCAAGGTCAGAAAAAACAGGGATGCCTAGTTGCAGGCAGTAACCTTGCTATTGGTAACGCCCTGGCAAACAACGTCCTTGGAAACCCAGCCGGCATCAATCACCAGGTCGAGCTTGTTCTGGGTGATTGCAACCGGATCAAGGAAGAACGATTTCATCGTTACGCCATTCGGGCTTTGCCAGTCTTGCGTTCCACCAACATCGCCCAGTTTCGTGCCACCTGCCAACTCAACGGCGATTTCAGCCGCGCGCTGACCAAGAAGGCGGGCGTCTTTCCAGACCGAAACAGTCTGGGTGCCAAGAGCAACACGGTTAAGTGCTGCATGGTCACCATCCTGACCCGATACGGGAATGCCCTGCATGCCCTGTGCTGACAAGGCCGCGACCACGCCACCGGCGGTGCCGTCATTCGAGGCCACCACTGCATCAACCTTGTTGTCTGCAGCCGTCAGGAACTGTTCCATGTTGCGCTGGGCAATCGCAGGCTGCCAGCTGTCGGTGTAAGCTTCGCCAACGACATTGATGTCGCCAGCGTCAATTGCCGCCTGAAGAACTTCAAGCTGACCTTCATGCAGAAGGTTGGCGTTCGGATCGGTCGGTGCGCCTTTGATGAAGACATAGTTGCCCTTTGGCTGTTCAGCAAAAACAGCCTCGGCCTGAAGGCGACCGACTTCCTTGTTGTTGAACGTAATGTAGTAGGCGTTCGGGTCTTCGATCAGGCGGTCATACCCGACAACCGGAATGCCTTCGTTAAGTGCAAGCTGGACTGCCGGACCAATCGAAGCGGAGTCTTGTGCCAGTACGATCAGTGCATCGGCACCGCGGGCAATCAGGCTTTCGATATCGGCAAGCTGTTTTGAAGGATTGCTCTGAGCATCGGCACTGATGTAATCGGCGCCAGCGGCATCAAGAGCGGCCTTGATGGCGGCTTCGTCGGTTTTCCAGCGTTCTTCCTGGAAGTTCGACCAGCTGACGCCAACGGTCAGGTCAGCGGCAAAGGCATTTGCAGACAGAAGTACGGTTCCGGCCAACATGGCCGTCGATAGGAGTTTTTTCATCGGTTTCTTCCCTGAATGTGAGTGTCTTTAGATGACATTTATTTTTGTTGTCGAAAAAATGTTGACGTGAAGAAGGCGTCCTGTCAAATATTTTTTAGTGAATAAATTAAAAACAACGAATTTGGTGTATCAATCGGTATTAAATCATAATCATTGGTTGAATTATGGCTGATATTGGATGGTGCGCTGCAGCATTTAATTCATTCACCTAAAATAATATGAAAAGTGACAGGGAACGTTATGACAGCGAGTTATCACGACATTGACGGCAAGTCCGTGCTTGTAACAGGCGGCGCATCCGGGATTGGCGCCTCTATCGTTCGTGCATTCTGTGCGCAAGGAGCGCGTGTCGGATTTTTCGATATTGATGATGCTGCTGCGCAAAAACTTATTGCAGCCATTCAGGACGAATACGGCGTGACCCCGGTCTACAAGTCCCTTGATTTACGGCAGCAATCCTCGATTTCCGAGGCGGTCCGTGAAATGTCGGTTGCAATCGGCCCGATAGAGGTTCTGGTAAATAATGCCGCGCGCGATGACCGCCACACGCCGGAAGATATTGATCCGGAAAAATGGCGTGACGGACTTGATGTCAATTTGAATCATCATTTTTTCTGTGCTCAGGCTGTGGCGCCGGGCATGAAGGAAAAAGGGTCGGGCAGTATTATTAATTTCAGTTCCGTAAGTTATATGATGGGCTTGCCGGATCTCGTAACGTATGAGACTGCAAAGGCCGGAATCATCGGGCTTACCCGTGCTCTTGCGCGGGATTGGGGGGAACATGGCATCCGTGTTAACGCGGTGACGCCGGGATGCATCATTACGCAGCGCCAGCTTGATTTGTGGATTTCCCCTGCGGATGAGGAACGTATTCAGGAACAGCAATGCGTAAAGCGCCGATTGGTGGGAGATGATGTTGCGCAGATGGTGCTGTTTCTGGCATCAGATGTCTCATCAGCTTGTTCATCGCAGAACTTCATCGTTGATGGCGGCATCGTCTGATCGCCCGTTTTGACGGGTGTAAGCCCGAAGGCCACTGTTCGAACTTGGAAAAACAATATGTCGTCGCCCGCAAACCTGCCTAATACCCCGATCATCATTGATGAAAAAGCCAACCCGTATCGCGACTGCATTCAGGGATTGGCAAATCAACCGATCACAGTAGTCCGTCTGCTGCGTGATGCGGTGAATGAGAACCCGGTTGTTGGCCGTGATCGTGGTTTTGTCGTGCCCGAGATCAAGGACGTCGTCGGACGTTTGGTGGAAAACCGCCCGCGGATCGCAATCATCGGCGGTGCACCGGATCATCCGGCCCATCTTCTGGATCGTCCACAGGCATTGATGGCGGCAATTCGCATTTGGGAAATGGGGGGTGTCCCCTTCCTGTTTCATGTCCCGGTCATTTGTGATGGTACGGCGCAAAACAATATCGGACAAAGTTATTCACTGGCGTCGCGCAACCACACTGCGGCGGCAGTCAATATCACCTTTGAAGGTCACAGCTATCATGCGGCCTATGTGATTGCCGGGTGCGACAAGTCGCCTGCTGCGGTGGTTGCCGGCTTGGCCGCGGCCGATCATGCACGCGCCTGGCGTGGTGATCAGGCGCCGGTCTGGGCGGTGTTTGCGCCATCCCACGTTCTTAAGGGCGGTGAAATTCCCGATGGAACCCGGCGATTGCTTGATAATATTGCAGCGGATGCTGATGCAGCCGGGCATGACGACCTTGGCGCTGATATCCGCGAAAACATGCGCTATATCCTGCAATGTACTTCTGACGAGGCTTTTGCCGGTTTGCTCGAACGTGCAAGGTTGCTTGGGATCATCGACGCAGCGCAGGAACGCAAGGTGCTTGATGAGCTTGCGACGGCGACTTGTGATTCAAAGGGCGGCATCTGTGCCTTTAACGGGACCGGAAATTCTTCGCGGACCATGCTGGCGGCCTTTGGCCTGACCCCGCCGGAACTGGAATTGCTGACCGATGTCCCGCCGTTCGAGGCCGTTGCAGCGGGCGTTGATGCCCTGTTCGGGGTTTTCAACAAGCCCGAATATGCCATCGGTAACCTGCTTAAGGCCAACTTCGCCAACTTTGTGCGCATTCACAACGCAACCGGTTCAAGCAGCAACATGCTTTTGCATTTGCCCTTCATGATGCGCTATGCCGGTTTCGATATCTCGATTGACGATTATCAGGATGTCCGCACTCAAACACCTGTGCCCGAGATTTTCGCCCACAGCCTGACGGAAAACCGCGATACCTTTGTTCTGGCGCAGCAAATGGCCGAGGGCAAAAACCGGGGTATGGAAAGCATCTATCGTGTTCTTGCCGATCTGGGGGTTGCGATGGATCTTGATGCGCCAACTGTCCTTGGTAAATCCTGGGCGGAGCGGATCGCCAACCTTGAAAACCCGGTTGATCTATCTCTTGGTGATGCGTCGGTTATTCGTGCAACACCAGTCCGGCAGCGTTCAGGTGTTGATGTTCTTACGGGCAGCTTCTTTGAAAACTGTGCGGTCAAGACATCGGGCATGAGTGATCATTTGCTTTCGCACTTTGATGATCACGTATTCATCGTGCGCTATTACGAAAACGAGCACGTCTGCAATGCGGATTTTGCCTCGCCGGATTTGATTTCGCGATTGATTGAAACCGATGGCGTGGATGAAGATCTGATATCTGCCATCGTTCAGCGAAATGGTGGAAACCGTGTGGATATGGATGCGCCAAAGGACATGCTTGAACAGGGGCACCTGTCCTTTGCCTTTGTCATTGGCGGGCAGGGGCCAGAAGCGTACGGCATGCCTGAAATGTTCTCTCCGTCCCAGAATCTGCGACACCATCGCATCCTTGAAGCATCATCAATGCTGATTACCGATGGCCGTTATTCCGGGGTGACCAAAGGGGCCTGCATCGGCCATATGGTGCCAGAGGCATTTACAGGTGGGGCGGTCGGCTATCTCAAAGATGGTGACGTGCTTCGCCTTGATTTGACCAGGTTGACGCTTGACTGGCTGGAGCCCGAAGCCTTCAAAAAAGGTCAGGAACGCGCATCCGACCCGCGTGAAATCGCAGATCGCAAGCCGCTATTTGACGAACGGTTCAAGCGCACGGCAGATCGCCAGTGTGATATTGCGGCAAGCAATGTGCTTGATGGTATCGGGAATGCCGCGCGTGGCATTGTTCCCCGTGCTGTGGACCGGCGTGCAACCAAATCCTGGCGCTAAGCGCCACGGGGTCTTGATGCAAGAACGACGGAAAACGCCCCGTGCCATGTCTGGCCGGGGCGTTTTCGTTTGAGCTGATACTGGGGCACTTAGCCCATGCGTTCTGATGCATAGCTTCCCGGACTTGGCGGGAAAACAATTGTGCGGTTGCCGTTGATGAACGAACGGTGGTGGATATGCGCGTGGACGGCACGTGCCAGCACCTGACTTTCAACATCACGGCCAATCGACACATAATCGGCAGAGTTCTGGGCGTGGGTGATGCGCGCAATGTCCTGCTCGATGATCGGGCCTTCATCAAGATCCGCGGTCACATAGTGTGCGGTCGCCCCAATCAGTTTGACCCCACGCACATAGGCCTGTCGATAGGGGTTGGCACCCTTGAAACTTGGCAGGAAGGAATGATGAATGTTGATGATCTTGCCGCTCATCTTCTTGCACAGGCTGTCTGACAGGACTTGCATGTAGCGTGCGAGAACGATCAGTTCGACATCGTAATCCGACACCAGATCAAGCAGCTTTTTCTCGGCTTCCGGCTTGTTATCCTTGGTCACCGGGATGTGGTGGAACGGAATGTCGTGATTAACGACCACCTTCTGATAATCAAGGTGGTTTGATACCACACCAACGATATCAATCGGCAGTGCACCGATTTTCCAGCGGTAAAGCAGATCGTTCAGGCAGTGACCAAAGCGCGACACCATCAGAAGAACTTTCATCTTCTCGGAACTGTCGTGGATCTCATACGTCATGCCAAGTTCTGACGCCGGACCCTCAAAGCCTTTGGCCAGCGTTTCCTGATCAACGCCTTCTTCGCTTACGAAGGCGACCCGCATAAAGAACAGACCGGTTTCCTGGTCGTCAAACTGTGAGCTGTCGGTAATGTTGCAGCCATGTTCGGCCAAGTAGGTCGAAATAGCAGCAACCACCCCGCGTTGAGAGTCGCAGGAAACGGTCAGGACGTAGCTTTTCATCGCGTTTGGCTTTCTCGTTTGCTGTAATCAAAATTGCCCGGCCCCGTCCATCGGGGAATAAGATGAGGCCGGGCAGAAGCATTAAATATCAAGTGTGTTCTCACGTTCCCAGCGGGAAAAGTGAGAAACATAAGAATTCCACTCGGTTTGTTTGAGCTTGAGGTAGGCACTCGAGAATTCCTTGCCCATCGCAAGTTGGAGATCTGTGTTTGATCCCATCTCGCGCAGGGCATCAAGCAGGTTCAGCGGCAAACGCGGTGCATCCTTGATCAGATGACCTTCCTGATACATGTCGATATCGTAATGCGGTCCCGGATCGGCATTGGTTGCCATGCCATCCAAACCCGCGGCAATGATCACGGCCTGAAGCAGATACGGGTTGGTCGCGCCATCAGGCAGGCGCAGTTCAAAACGGCCCGGTCCCGGCACACGCACCATGTGTGTACGGTTATTGCCCGTCCAGGTCACGGTGTTCGGGGCCCAGGTCGCACCGGACATGGTGCGCGGGGCGTTGATCCGCTTATAGGAGTTGACCGTCGGGTTGGTGATCACCGCCATGGCAGAGGCATGCTTCATGATCCCGCCAAGGAAAGTCTTGCCCTTCGCTGACAAGCCAAATGGCATGTCGTCATCGGCAAAGGCATTGCCACCATCATTGTCCCAGACCGAAACATGGCAATGGCAACCATTGCCGGTCAGGCCCGGGAAGGGCTTGGGCATGAAGGTTGCGCGAAGACCGTGTTTTTCAGCAATCGATTTGACCATGAACTTGAAAAAGGAATGTTTGTCGGCGGTTTTAAGCGCGTCATCAAATTCCCAGTTCATTTCAAACTGGCCATTGGCGTCTTCGTGGTCGTTCTGATACGCGCCCCAACCAAGTTCAAGCATGTAATCACAAATCTCGGCAATGACGTCATAACGGCGCATGACAGCCTGCTGGTCGTAACAGGGTTTTTCCGCCGTATCGGCCGGGTCGGAAATTTCCGACCCGTCGGTGGTGACAAGGAAGAATTCCGCCTCAACCCCGGTTTTGACATTCAGGCCAAGTTCTGCCGCCTTGGCGATCTGCGCTTTCAGCACGTTGCGCGGTGCCTGTTCGACCGGTGTGCCTTCCATGATGCAATCGGCGGCAACCCATGCGACTTCCGGTTTCCAGGGCAACTGGATGACAGAATCCGGATCAGGAATGGCGAACATGTCGGGGTGGGCCGGGCTCAGGTCAAGCCATGTGGCGAAACCGGCAAATCCCGCACCTTCTTCCTGCATGTCGGCAATTGCCTGGGTCGGGACAAGTTTGGCGCGCTGTCCGCCAAACAGATCGGTAAAGCTGATCATGAAGTATTTGATGCCGCGTTCCCGGGCAAAGGCTGATAGATCCTTGGTCATCGAAGTCCCCTGACGAATTTTATCAATATCCATCGGTTCCCCGGGCGCGCCAGAAGGCGCACCGGGTCCGATGGTACGTTAACTGTTCTAGAATCCTCCCTGACCCGGAACCCAGTTGGTTCCGGCAAGCGGTACACCAGCCATGGCGGCCGCTTCGATATTCAGTGCGCAGAGATCCTCGGGTTCGAGGTTGTGCACATGATTTTTGCCACAGGCGCGCGCAATTGTTTGCGCTTCAAGAGTCATGACCTTCAGATAGTTGGCCAGTCGCCGCCCGGCGGCAATCGGGTCAACCCGCTTCATCATGTCGGCATCCTGTGTCGTGATGCCTGCGGGATCACGACCTTCATGCCAATCGTCATAGGCACCTGCGGTGGTGCCAAGTTCGTTATATTCTTCTTCCCATTTCGGGTCATTATCCCCAATCGCGACAAGGGCCGCAGTCCCGATGGAAACGGCATCTGCGCCAAGGGCAAGCGCCTTGGCAACATCGGCACCATTGCGGATGCCGCCCGAAACGATCAGCTGTACTTTGCGGTGCATGCCCATGTCCTGCAATGCTTTTACCGCCGGGCGGATGCAGGCAAGGGTCGGCTGACCGACATGTTCGATAAAGACTTCCTGGGTGGCTGCCGTGCCGCCCTGCATACCATCAAGCACGATGACATCGGCACCGGCCTTGACCGCAAGGGCCACGTCATAATAGGGGCGTGCGCCACCAACCTTGATGAAGATCGGTTTTTCCCAGTCGGTGATTTCGCGGATTTCCTGAATTTTGATTTCAAGATCATCCGGGCCGGTCCAGTCGGGATGACGGCAGGCGGATCGCTGATCGATGCCCATTGGCAGGTTGCGCATTTCAGCAACGCGGTCTGAAATCTTCTGACCCAGCAGCATACCGCCGCCGCCCGGTTTTGCGCCCTGACCAATGACAATTTCAATTGCATCGGCACGTTTCAGGTCGCGCGGGTTCATGCCATAGCGTGACGGCAGGTACTGATAAACAAGCTGGGTGGAATGGCCGCGCTCTTCTTCGGTCATGCCGCCATCGCCCGTGGTGGTCGAGGTGCCAGCAGCAGACGCGCCGCGTCCAAGCGCCTCCTTGGCCGGACCGGAAAGCGAGCCAAAGCTCATGCCCGCAATCGTGATCGGAATTTTAAGTTCGATCGGTTTTTTGGCAAAACGCGTACCCAGCGTGACAGCGGTTTCGCATTTCTCGCGATACCCTTCGAGCGGGTAACGCGACATGGATGCCCCAAGGAACAAAAGGTCGTCAAAATGCGGGACCTTGCGTTTGGCGCCGCCACCACGGATGTCGTAAATGCCGGTTGCGGCAGCACGGCGGATTTCCGAAAGGGTATAATCATCAAACGTTGCCGATTTACGCGGCGTCGTAACGGGATTTTTGTAGCTCATGTTCTGATCCTGTCTTTGGGCTGAAATGCGCAAGTTTGGAGTGCTGCGCAGCTTTCAGCGTGCCGCATCAATAGGCGTCGAAATTATCGACACTGAAGTTGTAAAGCGTCCTGGCCGAGCCATAGCGCGTGAATTCCTCGGGCTTCACATCCGTGATGCCTGCATCAGCAAGAAGCTTGGTAAGAAGGTCGATATGTTCGGCCCGCATTTCCTTTTTCTCGCAATCGGCACCAAGGCTTTTGACCGTGCCGCGCACAAAAAGGCGCGCTTCATAAAGCGAGTCACCCAGTGCATCACCCGCATCACCCAGAACAACAAGGTTGCCCGATTGCGCCATGAAGGCCGACATATGGCCGATATTGCCTTTGACGACGATATCGACACCTTTCATCGAAATGCCGCAACGTGAGGACGCATTGCCTTCGATCACCAGCAACCCGCCATGGGCAGTGGCCCCGGCATACTGGCTGGCATCGCCCTTGATCACGACTTTGCCCGACATCATGTTTTCCGCCACACCCGGACCGGCATTGCCTTTGACCGTGATGGTGGCCTGTTCGTTCATGCCCGCACAATAATAGCCGACACTGCCGTCAATCGTGACATTGACGGGTGCGTCAATGCCAACGGCAACAGCATGCGAGCCACGCGGATTGGTGACTTCGAAATCCTCGTTCGTACCACTTTTATCAAGCGCATGAAGCGCCTGATTGAGCGCGCGCAGTTCGGTGGTTGCAAGATCAAACACTGGCATGTGTGTTCCTTCCTCAGTTGACCGCGATGTGTCAGCGGTCTGGTCGGCGCGCCATCGCAGCAGCCGACAGGGTTCGTGTTAATCAGTGTTCCCAGAAGTAAACGGTGGCCGGTTCCGGCTCCCATACCTTGGCGTCTTCGATTCCCGGCAGGTTGACCAGTGCGCGGTATTCGGACCCGAATGCGACATAGGCATCTGTTTCCGCCATCACGGCTGGTTTGCAGGCAATCGGATCGCGTACAACGCCAAAGCCCGATTTGGTGCCAACCACAAAGGTGAAGAAGCCATCAAGGTCATCAAGCGCACTGGTCAGTGCCTCTCCCAGGTTCTTGCCCTTGGCCATTTCGCCAGTCAAATAGGCGGCTGCGACTTCTGAGTCATTCTGGGTTTCAAGGCGAATGCCTTCGCGGGTCAGTTCGCGGCGAAGGTTGTTGTGGTTTGACAGTGAACCATTATGCACCAGGCACTGGTCCGATCCGGTCGAGAAGGGATGGGCACCAAGGGTGGTGACGGCACTTTCGGTCGCCATCCGGGTATGGCCGATCCCGTGGGTGCCGGTCATGTCGGAAATCTTGAAACGTTCAAGCACGTCCTTGGGCAGGCCCACTTCCTTGTAGATTTCCATCGCGCTCCCGGTTCCCATGATGCGGACATCCGGGCGCAGTTCTTCAAGGGCCGTCCGGGTCACATCAAGCTGGTCGCTTGAGACCGTTATGACGGCATGGGTGCTTTTGGGCAGGATTGATGCATTTGTAACCCCGGCCTTGCGCAGGTCTTCGGTCAGTCCGGCAAAATCTGTTTCCGGAGCCGGAGACTGGATCGTGAGTTTGACCAGATCATTCTGGTCCGCACCATAAATTGCGATGCCCGCGCTATCGGGACCACGGTCGGTCATGGTCACCAGCATTTCCGACAACAAAGTGCCGAGTTGCGGTTCCAGACTTTTATCTTTGAGGAATAAACCAACAATGCCGCACATGGCAGGACAGTCTCCATTCTGTTTCTGAGATGGAGACTACCTGTTCGCGAATGCGGAATCAACTAGGAAGAATAAAAATTTCTTCTCAGTGAATTGATGTTTTCACCAGAGTGAATGCTTATCCACGGGCGGGATAGCAGATGATCGACAGGTAACGTATTGGAAATGAAAGAAGTTCTTCCGGTCCGTGGCGGGCATCGGCATCAAAGAACAGGCTGTCGCCTTCTTTCATGTAGTAAAGCTGATCGCCATGGCGGTAGCGGACTTCACCCTCAAGCATATAGATGAGCTCCATGCCTTCATGCTGGAAGGCGGGGAAGCTGCTCGACTCCTCGGTCAGGGTCAGCAAATACGGCTCAACCACAACGCCACTGGTGTTGTTATCGATATGACCCAGCAGGTTATATTCATGGCCCGCACGTGTGCCGCGGCGCTCGATTGCGATACCTTCACCGGCTTTGACAAAGACCGCATTGCGCGGTTCTTCATAACGGCGGAAGAAATCGGTCAGAGGCACACCCAGCGCACTTGCCAGTGCCTGAAGCGATGTCAGGGATGGCGATGTCACACCGTTTTCGATCTTGGACAGCATCCCCATTGAAATGCCCGTTGCCGAGGCCAGGTCGGAAATCGTGATGCCCAGTTTCTTGCGCAGCGCACGGACTTCATGGCCGATGGCGATTTCCAGATTGTTTTCCTTTGGTTCGCGAAGCGCGTGCGGGTCCTGGGTGAGGGCGGCGGGTTTGCTCATGGAATCCATGCCTGATCCTTGATCGCTTTTGTCGGTGGTGTGCGGTGCTTGGTCTTTATTGGTGCTTGCCATTCTGGCTCGTCCTCCGTCACCGGTTTTTCCCGGTGCGGGTCCTGCTCGTTTCTGGTTTCCTCAAAACGGTCCGTTGATCGGGCCTGCTTTTATGGCGGTCGTATGAGGTCCGGACTTTTGCCATCCCGGATCGCTAATACGCCACTGCATGACTTACACTGGCAGGAAATATTTATCAACTGCAGGGAAAATAAAAATCCCAATTCCCTATACCAATGGCGTTAGGCGAAGTTGTTGCGATGCCGCAGAAAATAGCCTTGCAGGAATAAAATTTGAATAAAATGAAAAATAATTATTGCGTTCGCGAACAAGATGCCGCCAAAATATAGAACAATATAAGCCGAAAATAGCGCGCTGATTGTGCGCAGAGGCAATCATATCAGGAGGCCATCATTATGACTGCGAGCTGGAGATTTTCAGCCCTTGCCGACCGGCATCGTGCGCTTGGTTCCAATCTTGAAGACTGGAGCGGGATGGGCACGGCCTGGACCTATGACAAGGACTGGGACGAGGAATATATCGCGATCCGTACCAAAGCCGGGATCATGGATGTTTCGGGCCTGAAAAAGGTTCATATCACCGGCCCGCACGCATCCCACGTGATCGATTATGCCACCACGCGCAATGTCGAAAAAATCTATCCGGGCAAATCGGTCTATGCCTGCATGCTCAATGATCAGGGCAAGTTCACCGATGACTGCGTGATCTATCGCATGGGGCCGAATTCATGGATGGTTGTCCACGGATCTGGCACCGGCCACGAAGAACTGACCAAGGCCGCGATGGGCCGTGATGTATCGGTTCGTTTTGATGACAACCTGCATGATTTGTCACTGCAAGGACCGCTTGCGGTGGATTACCTGGCGGAATATGTGCCGGGTATTCGCGATCTGCCCTATTTCCATCATACACAGACCCAGTTGTTTGGCGCGCCTGTGATGATTTCACGCACCGGTTACACCGGCGAACGTGGTTATGAGATTTTCTGCCGCGCACAGGATGCCGGGATGATCTGGGACCGCATCGTTGCCGAGGGCAAGGATATGGGCATTATCCCGTCCCGCTTTACAACGCTTGATATGCTGCGTGTTGAGAGCTACCTGCTGTTTTATCCCTATGATAACTCGCAGATGTACCCGTTCGAAAACGAAGGTCCGGGCGATACCCTGTGGGAGCTTGGCCTTGATTTCACCGTCAGCCCGGGCAAGACCGGTTTCCGCGGTGCCGAGGAACATTACCGCCTGAAAGGCAAGGAACGCTTCAAGATCTTTGGCATCCTGTTTGATGGCAAGGAAGTCCCGGCCGAAGGGGCCGAAGTGTTCAAGGACGGGGCCAAGGTCGGCGTTGTGACCTGTGCGATGTATTCACCGCTCAAGGACCAGACCATGGCCATTGCCCGTCTGGCGGTGGATTGCGCCGAACAGGGTGTGCGTCTTGAGGTGACCGGTGAAAAAGGCATGCTCGGCGGAATGGCCCATACCATGCCATTTGATGACCCCAAAAAATTGAAAAGAACAGCCAAGGGTTAAGGTCGGTGACCGGGGGCTGTCAGAGGCCCCCGGATCAACCGCCTTGATCCTTGAGGTTTCTGACAGAATGGGACCCGCTACCATGTCTGAGAGTTTGATCGAAGAAAGCATTATCTCCCGCCCGACCTATGGCACGTTAAAAATCGTGCCCGGTCTGGCGCATTATTTTCTGGCCGATGCATCCGGTGCCGAATGTGTCATTCGGGTCGTGCAGGAATTGCCGCGCGACATGATGGAAAAGGTACATATCCTGTATGTACCGACCCCGGGCGAAACTGCGCTGATCACGTCACTTTATGCGCTCGGCGCCAACCGGTTCGAACATTTCCCGACCATTGACGACGCCGTCGCCAAGCTTGGTGAATGGCTGTCAGACGCCAAGATGGGCAGCCAGCTTTATCTTGCCGGGACCGAAGGCCTTGTCGGGCAGGGTGTCGCCAAGGGCGAGGAATGCGGCCTCGATCATACAGCGGTGCAGTGTGAGCATCGTGGCAGTCTGGCACGTCGTGTCCAGTGTGTTCATTGCAAAACCATGATCGAGGATGTCACCACCCAGCCGGTCAAATGCCCGTCTTGCGATTTGCTTCTGCTCGTGCGTGATCACTATTCCCGTCGACTGGCGGCGTTTCAGGGGGTCTGCATCAATGCCGAAGATCCGTCTGAAGAAATCGAGATCAAGGAGGTGTTCAAATGAGTGCATCTGATCATTTGTTTCCGGTTGTCGTCAGTAATGTGGTCGAGGTCAACCCGATCATTAAACGGTTCGAGTTCAAGCACGTGAATGGCGATGAATTGCCCGCCTTTTCGGGCGGGGCGCATATCGTTGTCGAGATGCTTGATGACGGCACCAAACGCAAAAATCCCTATTCGTTGATGAGTTCCCCGTTCGAGCGTGACCAGTATGCGATTTCGGTACGTCGCGACGATACCGGGCGTGGCGGATCGAAATTCATGCATGAACAGGTCACACCCGGTATGCAGATGAAAATCTCTGCCCCGGTCAATCTGTTCGCGCTCGACTTGCGCGCCAGAAAGCATCTGATGATTGCGGGCGGAATCGGCATCACGCCGTTCATCGCACAGATGACGCAGGCCGATAAACTTGGTGTGCCGTTTGAGCTGCACTATGCCGCGCGTTCAGCATCTCAGGCCGCCTATATGGACAGCCTTGCAGATCGTTTTGGCGATCATGTGTCGTGCTATTGCGACGATCAGGGCGAAAGCGTTGATTTCGAAACCCTTCTATCCAGTCAGCCCCTTGGCACGCATGTCTATGTTTGCGGCCCAAAGGGCATGATCGAACGGGTGGTTGAAACGGCCACAAGTCTTGGTTGGCCCGCAGCACACGTTCATTTCGAACACTTCCTGGCCCCGCCGGTTGGCGAGCCCTTTGAAGTGCATCTGGCCAAGGCCGGGATTGATATCACGGTGGGTGCCGAGCAAAGCCTGCTTGAAGCGGTCGAGGCATCGGGAACCCCGATCAATTGCATGTGCCGGGGCGGGGCATGTGGTCAATGCGAAACGACTGTCGTCGCCTGTGACGGCGAGATCATGCACAACGACCATTGGCTTGATGACGAACAGCGCGCAGCCAAGCAGCGGATCATGCCGTGTGTTTCGCGGTTCCGTGGCAAACGCCTTGAACTTGATCTGTAAAGGGGATTTCAGCCATGACAATCCAGTTTAAAGACGAAACCTTCCGCGGTGATTTCACCTACGCCAACAGCCCGTCAAACATTCCGCGTTTTCCGTTTCCGTTCCCGGAAGACGAATATATGTATTCCACCAATATCGAACCGCATCATGCTGCGCGTGCCGGCAGCCCGTTTGAAAATGCGTTCGATGTTGATGAACATTACGTCGCGGAAATGAAGGACCGCGCCCTTGTTCTGGCCGAGGATCCCGGTCGGTGTCAGGCCCTGCCGCATATGGAAACCGCCGGATGGGATTTCCTTGAACTCGTGATGGTGTCCAAGGCGCGCGATTATCCTGATCTGTTCAAACTGACCATGGATGGTGATCGCTGGCACTGGATCAACAAGCCGCTTCAGATCGACGATACCTTTACCTTTGGTGACAGTTCGACGTTGCCCTGCCACCCGATGGAATATATCGGACGTCAGGTTCAAGGCGATCACGCTATCCTTGATCAACGCGATGGCAATCTTTGGATGGATGCCGGGATCATCACGGCACAGGCCGACTGGTCGCTTGATTTCGACATTGGCATGAATTTCTTTGAATGGCATGCGCCTGTCCCGCTTGCCCACGAACTGGGCGTGTTCCAGCGTGCGCTGAAATTCCTTCTGACCCTGCCACAAGGCCAGCCATCGCGGCGCCTGAACTGGACGCTGACCGTTAATCCACGTCTGGATACCAGCCCGGAAAACTATCCCAAATGGGGCCCGGACAAACTGACAGTGACGCCCGAGAATATCGGCGAAAAGATCCATCTGCGCGTGGAGCTTCAGACGTTTTGGCGTCTGCCGCGCTCCAACGCGATCCTGTTTCCCATTCGCACTTATCTGATGGCGATGAACGAAGTGGTGACCCAGCCGAAATGGGGGCGTCGCCTGCATCGTGTGATGCGTGATCTTCGGCCTGAACTTGTCGATTACAAGGGGCTGTCACGCTACCACCCGATCCTGGTCGAATGGCTTTCACAATTTGACGACGGCGCGCCGACGTCACCGGGGATTTTCCCCGACTAGGGCTTTGACCCTGAAAAACGAACCGGCACAAAGCCGGACGGAGGAAACGAATAACGCTTTTATTGGGGAATTAAGGCTATGACACTTCGTGTTGCGATTATTGGCGCCGGTCCGTCGGGCATGGCGCAGATCCGTGCATTCCAATCTGCTGCCGCCAAAGGGGCCGAAATCCCCGAAATAGTGTGTTTTGAACGTCAGGAAGACTGGGGTGGCTTGTGGAACTACACCTGGCGCACCGGTCTTGATGAATATGGCGAACCGATCCACGGGTCGATGTATCGCTATTTGTGGTCAAACGGCCCAAAGGAATGCCTTGAATTTGCCGACTACACGTTTGAGGAACATTTTGGCAAACCCATCGCATCCTATCCGCCGCGCGCGGTGATTTGGGATTACATCAAAGGGCGGGTTGAAAAGGCCAATGTCCGGCCATGGGTGCGTTTCAGAACACCGGTCCGCACCGTTGAGTTTGACGAGGAAAGCCAAACCTTTTTGGTGACGGCTCATGATCTGAAAAATGATGTGGTTTCGACCGAGGAATTTGATCATGTGATTGTTGCCAATGGTCATTTCTCGACCCCGAATGTGCCGGAATTTCCGGGTTTTGATACCTTTGGCGGTCGCGTTCTGCACGCCCATGATTTCCGCGATGCACTGGAATTCAAGGACAAGGATATCCTGATCATCGGCACGTCCTATTCGGCCGAGGATATCGGATCGCAATGCTATAAGTATGGCTGTAAATCCGTCACGGTCAGCCACCGAACCAATCCGATCGGTTTTGACTGGCCTGATAACTGGGCCGAAGTGCCGCTTCTGACCAAGGTTGATGGCAATACCGCCTATTTCAAGGATGGCTCATCGCGCGATGTTGATGCGATCATTCTGTGCACCGGCTATCAGCATTACTTCCCGTTCCTGACCGATGATCTGCGCCTGAAGACAGATAACCGCCTGTGGCCGCTGGGCCTTTATAAGGGTGTCGTCTGGGAAGAAAATCCGAAGATGATGTATCTTGGCATGCAGGACCAGTTCTATACCTTTAACATGTTTGACGCGCAGGCATGGTTTGCCCGCGATGTCATCATGGGGCGCATTCCTCTGCCCTCGAAGGATGAGATGAAGGCCGACAGCAAAGCCTGGCGGGATCGCGAGGAAGGCCTGAAAGACGATCATGACATGATCTGGTTCCAGGGGGATTACACCGCCCATCTGATCGAAATGACGGACTATCCAATGTTCGACATCGAAGGGGTGAACAAGACCTTCGAAGAGTGGGAGCATGACAAGGCCGACGACATCATGGGCTATCGCAACAAGTCCTATCGGTCCCTGATGACGGGCAATATGTCACCGGCCCATCACACACCGTGGCTGGAAGAGCTTGATGACAGCCTTGAAGCCTATTTGCAGATCGAAAAGAAAACGGCTGCCGAATAGGCAGCCGTATTGCGAGACCTTTAAAGAAGCGGGCGGAAGCCCGCCGTCTCCCTTAACCAAACTCGCAGTCACCCCCGCAGCCGTTATGGCGGCGGGGTTTCTTTTCGGGCCTGGATGCCACAGTCCCTAGGACCGTGGCTTTTCCTTTTTCGGGTCGTAATGCGGAAAGGCTGTGATGGTGGCGGGCAGGCGAACCATATGGCCGTCCAGCTTGCCAATTTCGACCTCTGTCCCGATATCGGCGTGCGCGATATCAACCCGCGCAAGGGCGATGTTCTTGCCCAGAATGGGGGATCGCACCGCACTGGTGATAACACCGATCTGCGCGCGCCCGATCTGCACGCAATCACCGTGACCCACGGTGACATTGCCATCAATCTCGATCCCGACCAGTTTGTGTGACGGATGTTCCTTGCGCCGGATCAGGGCATCACGCCCGATAAAGTCATCTTCCTTGGATTTCAGCGGCACGGTAAAGCCGATCCCGGCTTCAAACGGGTCGGTCTGATCGGAGAATTCATAATCGGCAAAGATCAGGCCCGCCTCGATACGGACCATATCAAGAGCGGCCAGCCCCATCGGTGTCAGCCCGTGTGGCTTGCCCGCGTCCCAGACGGCGTCAAAGACGGTGGTGGCATCCTTGGGGTGGCACCAAACTTCGTAGCCCAGTTCGCCGGTATAGCCGGTGCGCGATACGACGACGGGCGCGCCTTTGGCATCCCCAATCCGGCCAATGGTGAATTTGAACCAGTCGACTTCATCAAGCTTGGGTTGATGCGGGGGTGTCCAGATCACTTCGCGGAGGATCTCACGGCTTTTGGGGCCCTGAACGGCGATGTTGTGCATCTGATCGGTTGATGAGCGGATCAGGACCTGCAGGCCAAGTTTTTCGGCCTGTTCACGCAGCCACACGCCGCTGTAGTCATCACCGCAAATCCAGCGGAAGTTATCCTGACCCAGGCGCAGCAGCGTACCATCATCAATCATCCCGCCATGTGGATAACACATCGCGGAATAGACAACCTGTCCGATACCAAGCTTTTTGACATTACGTGTCAGGCAATATTGCATCAGCGTTTCGCTGTCAGGTCCGGTGATTTCAAACTTGCGCAACGCAGACAGATCAATCACCACCGCCTTTTCGCGGCAGGCATAATATTCTTCGATCATGCCATGGCCGGTATATTCATGCGCCAGCCAGAAACCCTTATATTCGACGAAATTGCGGGTCAGTTCACTCAGACGCGGGTGGAAGGCAGTTTCTTTGGTCATTTTTGCTTCGGCCTCTGCAGTCGGGCGCCAGGCAACGGCATGGGTGAATTTTTCTTTGCCGTCATAGCTTCGGATATGGATGTCGGTCGGTTTCCACGCATTGGCGGCCGATGTGTCATCCGGGCAGGCTGACGAAACACAGACAAGGTCCGTCATTGCGCGCAGCAACACATAATCGCCCGGACGCGACCAGGGCTGATCGGCATACATCACGCCGTGATCATCGATGCCGGTGTTGAAAAAGAAGTTGATTGCCATCCAGCCGGGTCGCGGATCAACGCCATGTTTGGCAAGGGCTGCGTTGAAGTTGTCCGTGCAGTTCACGTGGCCGGGATAGCCGATATCATCGTAATATTTCGCCGCACAGGCCATGGCAAATGCGTCATGACGTCCGCAGGTGTCCTGAACGACTTCGACCAGCGGGTCCATATCCTGATCAAAGTACTTGCCGTGCAGACCCGGCATTGGATAAGCGTGGCCCATCAATGTGCGTGTGGTGGTGACATCCAGTGGGTTCTGTGTGCCGCGGTCAAGTTTGCGCGCATCAAAGCACTGAAAATCGGTGCATTGCCGGCCATCGACGTCAAGAATCTGGATATAGTCGCCGGCCTTGATTTCATAGGCCTTGGCGGTCGAGGAATGAACACGCAAATCTACCACCGGATCGGCCAGCGGGTCGGGCAGTGCGAAGCTGTAGGTATCAGAATGATGGGCGCGTTTGACCAGTGCGGTGACCGGTGTTGCAGTATTGTGCGCGTCAATCTGCATCAGTGGCGCAGGTGTGGCAATGATGACAAATCCATCCAGATGGACGGTCATTTCCACTGTGTCACCCGGCGGGCTGCCATTCCCAAACAGCCGTTGCGCCCGACAGTCTTCAAGGCGGATGTCACGACGGCGCAGCGTCTGGGCAAAGCGGCCAAGGCTGTTATCAAATGGCGCGTTCAGAAGCTCCATCAATCCTTGCGGCGCGCCGTAGGGCATTTGATCAAAGATACCAGGGCAGGGTTTGCCGGCTGTGGTCAGGCCCACCAATTCAACGGTTTGCATGCCTTCGCAGTTTCGAAGACCAAGTTGATCGCCCTCGCGCACGGAAATCATGATCGCACCGCGTCCGGGAATTTCATAGCGTTCGCGGTTGCGCGCCATGGCGGTTCGTCCTGCATTGATGATGCGACTGGGACGCGCGGCGCGGACTGAATGAGGATAGGTTTCCGGCGGACGGGTGAGATCGATCATTATGGCCTCGTACGGTGAATGATCTGAAAGCGACGGGAAGTCAGATGGCCTGAAGAACCGGACCGGGAGTTGGCCTGTTTCCCCTGTTGGTATGCCGATCAGGCGTGCCTGAATTCTTCTTGGATATCTCGTCTTTTGCAGAAAGGCAGAGAGGCCAGTTTTGATACTGGCCTCTCGCTGTGCCGGTTGAGCGAAGCAGCACCTTAAGGTTCAGGGCAGAATGGTCCTGCTTCACGTCAATCAGGTTACATGTCTTTGTAGGCTTTGCTCTCGTGACGGGCCATCGAAGCGATGGTCCATACGCACACACCGATACCAACCAGCGTGAAGAGAACAAGCAGTGCCGGCTTGTCTGCGAAGGTGAAGTAAGCTTCTGCACCTTCCCAGGTTGTAAGCGGAGCTGTATTCATTTTTCAGTTTCCTTGTCTCGAATAATTCAGATCACGATTACTCGGCCGGGGTCGGCGAAGTCGGATCGTTGGTGAACGCTGCCGGAACAGAGCTTTCCGGATATGCGCTTGCCGGAACTTCAGCCTTGTCGAGGCCAGCCAGCTCTGCGTTTTCAGAAACGCGCAGCAGACCAACAACCTTCAGAACCAGGGACAGAACGTAACCCGGTGCGAAGCCAAGGATCATGAAGACGACAGCACTTGAAAGCTGACCAACAAACGAGATCTCCGGACCGGCAACGTTCGGGTAACCAGACGCAAAGATACCGGCCATTACGAGGCCCCAGACACCGCCAAAGCCGTGAACGGCAACAGCGCCAACGGCATCGTCGATTTTGAATTTCTCGACCAGGATGTCGTTGAGTTTCGGCATGACACAGCCGCCGCCGAAGCTGACCAGGAAGGCAAGACCCGGATAGTAAAGGTCAAGTGCTGGTGCAGAAGAGATCACACCGATCAGGGCACCGGACATCATCCAGAACGGATCGCGGGTGACCAGATACGCACCGATCATGCCGCCTGCAACGCCCATCAGGGTGTTGAATGCGAATGCCGACAGGGTTGCCGGGGTGTTGTAAATGGTCATCCAGGTGTCACCGGTATAGATGATGCAGCCGCCAAGGAAGCCGAAGAAGCCCATAACGATAAGCATCAGGCCAATCAGCGACATCGGCATGTTGTGACCGTCGATGTTGTTGACCGAACCATCGGCATTGAAACGACCGATACGCGGACCAAGGTTGATCAGAACACCAAGGGTAAAGAAGCCAGCCACGGTGTGAACGGCACCCGCCGCGCCAACGTCATGCAGGCCCCACTCGGTGGTGAGCCAGCCATCCGGGTGCCAGCCCCAGGATGCGCCAAGAATCCAGACAACCGAGCCCAGGAAGATCGCAAGGATCGTGAAGCCGGAAATACGGATACGTTCGATCACCGAACCCGACATGATCGAGGCGGTGGTTGCAGCAAACAGCGTGAAGGCCGCATAGAAAATGCCCGATGCGTTATCGGTCAGGTTCGGCCCCATATATTCGCTCCAGGGCAGGCCTGCCTCGGAACCGTCGGAAATCGTGAAGCCTGTCGGAAACGCAAGATAGATCCACCAACCTACATAATAGAAGGTCGGGACCAGGAATGCGAAAGCGATCAGGTTTTTCATGCCGGATGCCAGCGCGTTCTTCGCGCGCGATGCACCCATTTCATACGCAAGGAAGCCTGCGTGGATGGCAAGCATCAGCGCAGTACACCACCAATAGAATACTTCGGAATTGATGGTCGTTGCCATGCTGAGCGATGCTTCAAGGCTGTCCAGCCTTGCCATCAACTCTGGTACGGATTGTTCCATTTTAGTCTCTCCATCACATAATGCCCCCCGATGGACATTCCTTTTATTAAAAATCAATTCCTTCTAGTGAACAAGTTATAATGTGTTTTTTGTTGTGCGATGCAATAAAGCAAATAAAAACAATGCATTATAAAAACGCTAAATTGAATTCTAAGGAATTTGCGCAAAAAATAGACGCCAAAATTTACTGCATATCAAATATGCAGACTCGTGGCGTTACGCCGATTCTGTCGGAATTGGGCGTGGGAAATGCGCCCGCCGGTTGGATGGGCGTCGGGGATCCGTGTGGCGTCAGTGACGGCGTGCTTCGCTTGGTTTCACACCATAAACTGTCTTGTAGCTGCGCGAAAAATGGCTGCTGTTGGAAAAGCCGGTGGCAAAGGCGATTTCGGAAATGGTCAGGGCACTTTGCGTCAGAAGCTTGTGCGCGTGTTCAAGGCGAACCTGTCGATACGTTTCCAGAAACGACTTGCCCAGATGCTGATCAAACAGCCGATCAAGCTGGCGGGTCGAAAGCCTTGCAAACCGCGCCATCTCGTCACGGGTTTTCGGGTCCTCGATGGTGGTTTCCATCTTTTCAAGAACCCGAAGCAATCCCGGATGATGCAGGTTATAGCGTTCGGCAAGCGATGCGCGCTGCGACCCGCCTGATTGCCCAACCTGGGTGTGCAGATACCAGTCGGAAACACGGGTGGCAAAATCCGACCCAAGATTTTCGGCGATCATGGCATGCATCATATCCAGCGGGGCCACCCCGCCACCACACGTGATCCGATCGGCGTCAATGACAAAGCGGGCGCGTTCGGGTTCCAGATCGGGAAACGCTTCGATCAGGGCGGGGGCATGTTCCCAGTGGATGGTAAACCGTCGCTGACCCAGAAGCCCGGCAGCGGCCAGAACATAAGCCCCGCTTGAAATGCCCCCCATACGCACCCCCCACAATGCCAGTTTCCGCAAACTGCCCAGTATGCCCGGTGCTTGCCATTGCGACGGATGCCCGCCAGCACAGACAAAAAGGGTGTGCAGGCTGGTCGGGGCTTGGGAAAGTGGGGTCGTCGGGACCATCGTGCCGGAAGAGGACAGAACATTCCCGCCTGTCGCAGAATAATTCAGAACCTTGTAGATCGGCTGACCGGCCAGAAGGTTGGCTGCGCGCAAAGGCTCAATCGCCGAGGCATAGGACATCAAGGCAAAGTCGGGCAGAAGCATAAACCCGATATGCTGCGTTGCCGGAACCGGTTTGGCGCCAGGTTGTCCGGCGCGCGCGGCAGGCATGGCCTTCGATTGGGTTTCCGCTGTCATGATGGCCTTTGTCCCGACAATAATATGCTGATGTCGCATTTGTGTTATTCGATGTCTTTATAAGACAAGCTGTAATTCCCGTCTCTGTCAAGATTGATTGGTCCTGACCGCACATAACCGATGCGGGCAACAGCGAAAGATCGATGATGCGTTATTCAGCCCTGTCATTGCTTGGCAATGCGTTTTCCAAGAACAAGAACTGGAAGCCGGCATGGCGCAATCCGGATCCAAAACCCCATTACGATGTGATCATCATCGGCGGTGGCGGGCATGGATTGGCAACCGCCTATTACCTTTCCAAGGTGTTTGGCGTGCGCAATGTTGCCGTGCTTGAAAAGGGCTATCTTGGATCGGGGAATATCGGGCGGAATACGACGATCATTCGATCCAACTACCTGCTTGAAGGCAACAACCCGTTCTACGAGTTTTCGATGAAACTGTGGGAAGGTCTCGAGCAGGATTTCAATTTCAACGCCATGGTGTCCCAGCGCGGCGTGATCAATCTGTTCCATTCCGATGCCCAGCGCGATGCCTATACGCGGCGTGGCAACGCCATGCGCCTGCATGGGGTGGATGCGGAGCTTCTTGACCGCGATCAGCTGCGTGAAAAGCTGCCATTTCTGGATTATGAGAATGCCCGTTTTCCGATCATGGGTGGCCTGATGCAGGCGCGCGGCGGCACGGTGCGCCATGACGCCGTTGCGTGGGGCTTTGCGCGCGGGGCTGATCAGAACGGCGTTGATATCATCCAGAATTGCGAAGTCACCGGCATTGACCGCGATGGCGATCAAATCACCGGGGTTCAAACCACACGGGGCGCGATCACGTGCAACAAGCTCGCCATGGCGGTGGCAGGCAGTTCAAGCCATGTCGCCAAAATGGTCGATATGCGCCTGCCGATTGAAAGCCACGCCTTGCAGGCCTTTGTGTCCGAAGGATTGAAACCGTTCATTGATACCGTGGTGACCTTTGGTGCGGGGCATTTTTATGTGTCGCAATCTGACAAGGGTGGCCTTGTGTTTGGCGGGGATATCGAAGGCTATAATTCCTATGCCCAGCGCGGGAACCTAGCGTGCGTGGAACATGTGGCCGAGGCAGGTATGGCGATGATCCCCGCACTTTCCCGGGTGCGTATCCTGCGCAGCTGGGGCGGGATCATGGATATGAGCATGGATGGTTCGCCGATCATGGATCGCACCCATCTTGGTAACCTCTATTTCAATGGTGGTTGGTGTTATGGCGGGTTCAAGGCAACCCCGGCGTCGGGATATTGCTTTGCCCATTTGCTGGCGACCGATACGCCGCATGAAACTGCAACCGCGTTTCGCATGGACCGCTTTGCGCGCGGGTATCTTCTGGATGAAAAGGGCGTTGGCGCCCAGGCCAACCTGCATTGAGGAAGTTTGGAAATGAGTAGTCTTGTCAAATGTCCTCATTGCGGCCTGCGCCCACGTGAGGAATTCACGATCCGCGGCGAAGTCACCACCCCGCGCCCAAGTGCTGGTGCCGATGAAGCCGTCTGGTTTGATCATGTTTACCTGCGCGACAACCCGCGCGGCGAACACCGCGAATACTGGCATCATTCCGGCGGGTGTCGGCGCTGGCTGGTTCTAAGCCGCAATACCGTGACCCATGAAACGTCAAAGGTGGTTGATGCAAGTACCCTCAAAACGGAGGCCGGGGCATGACCAGTTTCCGGATTGATGGCGGTACGCTGATTGACCGCAGTGATGTGCGACGCTTCACCTTTAACGGCGAGGCGCTGAGTGGCTTTGGCGGCGATACGGTTGCATCAAGCCTTTTGGCGAATGGCAAGCAGCTGGTTGGCCGCAGTTTCAAATATCACCGACCACGCGGTATCCTGACCGCCGGGGCGGCGGAACCCAATGCCCTTCTGACCATCGGGCGTGACGGGCGGCGTGATCCCAATACCCGTGCGACCATGGCAGAACTGTTTGACGGGCTTGAAGCGCGATCGCAGAACTGCTGGCCGAGTGTCAAATTTGATATCGGGGCGGCCAACGGTTTGCTTGGGCCGCTTTTAGGTGCCGGGTTCTATTACAAGACATTCATGTGGCCGGCGGCCTTCTGGGAAAAGGTCTATGAGCCCATGATCCGCAAGGCTGCTGGTTTGGGGCGGGCAAGCTATGATCCCGATCCCGGCTATTACGAAAAATGCTGGGCGCATTGTGATCTTTTGGTGATCGGGGCGGGACCAGCTGGGCTTGCTGCTGCCCTGACGGCCGGGCGGGCAGGCGCACGCGTGATCATTGCTGATGAAGGGGCGCAACCTGGCGGTGGTTTCCTGGCCGAGGGAAGCCCGGTGGGTGGTAAACCAGCCGACACGGTGCTTGCCGATATCATTGGTGAATTGCACGCCCTTCCCAATGTCGAGATCAAAAAACGCACCACCGTTTTTGCCGCCTATGACGATCAGGTGTTTGGCGCGGTCGAGCGGGTGCAAAAGCATCTGCCAGAGAACGAGATCAACCCGCACCGTGCGATGGAACGTCTTTGGCGCATCGTCGCGCGCCAAGTGGTGCTGGCGACCGGGGCGGAAGAGCGTCCGATTGTCTTTGGTGGAAATGATCGCCCGGGCGTCATGATGGCCGGTGCCATGCGCACCTATTTGAATGCCTATGGTGTGGCACCGGGCAAACGGGTGGCGTTGTTTGCCAATAACAGTCAGGCCTATCAGACCGCGCTGGACCTTGAGGCACGTGGTATCGAGGTTGCTGCCATCATTGATCCGCGCACATGCCCCAACATCAACTACGCGGGCAAGGCGCGCCTTATTGCCGGTGCGATGGTACGTGATACAGCGGGTCGCAGGGCGATCAAGTCCATCACGGTGCGCCATGACGATGGCAGTGACGAAGTGATTGCGGTTGACGCCCTTGGTGTGTCGGGCGGGTACAGCCCGATTGTGCATCTGGCCTGCCATCGTGGAGGCAAACCTGTCTGGTCGGACGCGCATGTCGGTTTCATGCCGCCGGAAAACACCGATGGCATGACGCCCTGCGGGGCAGTTGCCGGAAAAGCTGGTATTGCTGACTGTTTTGCAGCCGGTGGCGTTGCCGCCGTCAAGGCGTTGGCGGAACTGGGTGTGATGGGCGAGGCCGCATCACTTCCGGGGGTCGAGCAGACCGAGCAAAAAGTCGATCATATAGAGCCGATCTGGCATGTCGCTTCGACCAAGGGCAAGGCGTTTGTTGACTTCCAGAATGACGTTGCGGCGTCTGACATAACCCTTGCCATGCGCGAAGGCTATGATCATGTCGAACTTGCCAAACGCTACACCACCAACGGCATGGCAACCGATCAGGGCAAAACATCGAATGTAAACGCCATTGGCATTCTGGCCGAGAACAAGGGTGTTTCGCCCGGCGAAATCGGTACAACAACCTTCCGTCCGTTTTACACGCCGGTATCTTTCGGTGCATTGGTCGGGGCGTCCAAGGGAATGGATTTTCAGCCGGTGCGCAAATCACCGCTGCATGGCTGGGCAGAGCGCAATGGTGCTAAGTTCGTTGAAACCGGGCTTTGGTATCGGTCAAGCTGGTTCCCCAAGGATGGCGAGACCTTCTGGCGCGATAGTGTGGATCGTGAAGTCAATACCGTGCGAACCAAGGTCGGTATCTGTGATGTGTCCACCCTTGGCAAGATCGAGATTTTTGGCGCTGATGCGGCAGAATTCCTGAACCGGGTTTATTGCAATGCCTTCCTGAAGCTGCCTGTGGGCAAGGCACGCTATGGCATCATGCTGCGCGAGGATGGCTTTGTGTATGATGACGGCACGACAAGCTGTCTTGGCGAAAATCATTACTTCATGACCACGACGACGGCCCTTGCCGCCGGGGTTTTGACCCATCTTGAATTCTGTGCGCAGGTGCTGTGGCCGGAGTTGGATGTCCGTCTGGCGTCGGCGACCGACCAATGGGCCCAAATGGCGATTGCCGGGCCCAAGTCGCGTGAGGTGCTGAGCAGGATCATTGATGATGATATCTCGAACGAGGCCTTCCCGTTCCTGGCGGCGCGCGAAGTATCGATGTTTGGTGGGCGCCTGAAGGGGCGGTTGTTCCGAATTTCTTTCTCGGGCGAGCTCGCCTATGAAATCGCGGTGCCTGCCGGATATGGCGAAAGCGTTGCCGATGCGGTCATGGCTGCTGGGGAAGAATTCGGTATCACGCCATACGGCACCGAGGCCCTTGGCGTGATGCGGATCGAAAAGGGCCATGTCACCCACGCAGAAATCAACGGCACGGTCACACCTGCCGATCTGGGCATGGGCAGGATGGTCTCAATCAAGAAGGATGATTTCATCGGCCGGGTCATGAACCTGCGTGAAGGGCTGGTTGACCCAGATCGTCCAGCACTTGTCGGCATCCAGCCGAAATCGCCGTCTGACAAGTTCGCCACCGGATCGCACATTCTTAATCCCGGTGACGATGTCAGCCTTGCCAATGATCAGGGCTATGTCACCTCGATGTGTCATTCACCGACTTTGGGTCATGCAATTGGTTTGGCGCTGGTTAAAAACGGCCCCAAACGTCATGGCGAGGAAGTTGTTATCTGGAATGGTCTGGCCGGAACGACTGTCACCGGCATCCTGTGCGATCCTGCCTTCGTTGATCCGGAAAATGAGAAACTTCATGCATGAATATCCATTAGAAAACCGTTTCGCATTCCCATCCAATGATGCGGCAGGCGCGGGTGCATCGATCAACCTTGCTCCGATCAGGGACGGTTATGTCTTTCATGTTCTGGGTGATGCCAACAGCAATGAAGTCGACCTGAAGCAGGCAATTGCAAAAATTGCCCCGGAACTTGGCACCGACCTGCGAAGCCCGTCACCAAATCAATGGTTCTGGGTTGGTGGCGTTGATGTATCGAATACTCGGCTTGCCGAAATTCAGGCCGCACTTCCCGAACAGTTCGTTCTGGCCGATCAGACGCATGGGCGATTACGCATGGTGCTGTCGGGCGCATCATCGCGGAGCGTGTTGGCCAAGGGCACCATGGTCGATCTGTCGCCAGAGATGTTTGCAATTGGTCAGTCGGCCATGACCCAGATCGGGCATATCGGCGCAATGATCACCCGTACTGCGGATGACAGTTTCGAACTTATTGTTTTGCGCAGCTTTGCGAGCACCCTGTGGGATGAATTGCAACATATGGCCGCAGAGTTCCGCCACCCTTGAATGGACATCGCGGGGTGTGTTCGTTCATCGGCGTTTCGGTTCAAACAAAACATGTTGGGGGCGGAGCATTTAAGTGCTCCGCCCGTTTGTGGCGTGATCAATTTGTTTGCGCGCTGTCAGGCGTGCGCTTTTGATTCCATCGCAGATTCCTGACGTAGTCGGGAGATCGCGATGAAATGGAAGCCAAGAAAAATCGGGACGAAAAACGCCGGGAACATTGCAAGCGGATAGGCATTGATGATGTTTGGTGCATCCAGTGCATAAAGATGGGCAAATCCCGGTGACGTAATAATCCCAAACAGGACAGCAAAGAAGAAATCGGCGATCCCGATGAAGATCGCGCGTGCCAGAAGGGATCTTGCATTCGGTTCCCCTTTGGCAAGTGCCCGACTTGCTTGCCATCCGGCAATCCCGGCAAGAATGTCCCCCAGTCCCGCAGGCAAAGCAAACAGTGCTGGAATATCCCCGACGATCCATCCGATCAGGAACAGTCCACCCATGATGCGCGGGATTTGAAACGCGGCGATTGCACTCAGGGGTGTGGCTTCGGTGATGCGTCTGCCAAGCGGTGTCAGCCACGCAAGGCCCCAGATCAGGGTCGCGCCGCCGAACAGAAACATCAGGACATAGGGCGGGTCGCCAATTTCGGCGGGGACATTGAAAACCCCCGACCGAGAGAACGGCAGGGCAACACCAAACCACGCCCCAAGGACAACTGCAGAGGCAGTCACAAATACAGCGATTTGATTGGCTGTCAGGGAAGCGCGAAATGCACCCATGCTGGCAATCGCGACAGCAAGAAGTGGAATGCCGATCCCGAATGCATGCACATAGAACTCATAAAAACCGAACATGGTTTTGGTAACTCCGTTTTGTTGTGGTGCATGCCAGCAAATTATTCCGAACGTCAGAAACCGTTGCGCGCTGTCTGTCTTGGTGCCGCAACGGTTACGTTTGCTATCACGCGCCATTATAGATGATGATTGTCATCTTTTTATTTAGATGATATACGAAATCTATAATGTCAATCCCGAATTTGAGAGTTCCCTATGCCGCGTGTTTCCGAAGCGGAAAAAAAGAAATCCCGCAAACGCATTCTTGATGCGGCCGCACGCCTTATCCGCGAGAACGGTGTTGAAGCAACCAGTGTGGCAGATGTCATGACTGCAGCCGGGATGACTCATGGCGGGTTCTATCGCCATTTTGCCAACAAGGACGAACTGGTTCGCGCCGCGTTTCTGGAAGCGGTCGACAGATCGGTCGGGGCAATGGACGTTCCTGAAGCCGAAGGCGCTCGGGAAGAGGCGCGCAAAAGGTACGTTGCGACATACCTGTCACAGGAGCATGTTGAAAGCAGGGGAACAGGTTGTCCGATTGCCGCACTGGGTGCGGAGCTTGGGCGTGGCGATGGTGCGGCAAAGAAAGAGGCCGCAGCCAGCGTCGATCGGGTTGCGGCATTGCTTGCGGATGGGGATGACAAGCAGGAAGGATACGAAAAACTCGCCTTGCTTGTCGGTACAATAACCCTGGCCCGGCTTGTCGATGATGCCGGACCACGCCAATTGATTCTTGATGCCGGTGCCACGGCATTCAAACGATCTACTTCATAAAGTACCGGGATGAAGTACCGGCCAAATAGTCGGATTTTCGCGCGTTCGGTTACTTGACCAATACAGCCAGAAGCTTGTCGAGGAACACTTCGCAACGGCCCAGTTGGTCAAGTTCGATGAACTCGTCTGGTTTATGGGCCTGTTCGATGCTGCCCGGGCCGCAAACCACCGTGGGGATATCGCCAAGGGCGGAAAACACACCGGCCTCTGTGCCGAAGCTGACCTTGCCTGTGGTGTTTGCACCGGTCAGCGCCATGACGAGTTTGGTGACTTCCTCGTCATCGCCGGTGGCAAGGCCCGGCATATCGGAAATGACTTCGATCTCGATGCCAACATCTGGATAGATTTCGCGCATTTCGGGCTGCAGGGTATTTTCGACATAATCGTAAATCTCTGCCTTCAGGGATTCGCGGTCATCATTGGGCAGATTGCGGAATTCGAAATCGACAAAACAGTTCTGCGGAATGATGTTGAGCTGTGTGCCGCCCTTGATCACGCCGGTGTGGAAGGTGGTGTGGTTTGGCTCGAATTCATCATCATGCGGGCCTTCCTCACGGCACTTGCGACCAAGCTTGCGCAGGAAGACGACAAATTCTGATGCAAATTCAACCGCATTGACGCCTTCGGCGGGCAATGACGAATGCCCAGAACGACCGGTGAAATGGGCACGGGCTGAAAACTTGCCCTTGTGCTGGGTAATGACCTTCATCTCGGTCGGTTCACCAACAATACACATGGCCGGTTTATGGGGCAGATTGTTGATCGCCTCGACCAGGCTCGGCACACCAAGGCAGCCGACTTCCTCGTCATAGGTGAAAGCCAGATGGATCGGTACACGAAGGTCCGCATTCTTGAAGGCTTCCGCCTTGGTCAGCAGGCAGGCCAGAAAACCCTTCATGTCACAGGCGCCACGGCCATAAAGCTTCTCGTCGCGGATATCAATCTCGTACGGGTCGGATGCCCAGTTCTGGCCTTCGGTCGGGACCACATCGCTATGGCCCGACAGGATCACGCCGCCATCCACTTTCGGGCCAATGGTGGCATAAAGATTGGCCTTGGTCTCAGACGGGTCGCGCACCACCAGCGTGTCATAGCCCAACCCGTCAAGGAATGCCTTTACCTCGTCAATCAGCGCCAGATTTGGCGTCATGCTGACGGACTGGTGGCGGATCAGGTTGCGGCACCATTCAATGGTATCGTTCGACGGGGCAAGCGGAGCGGAGGTCATTCGACGAATTGTTCCTTGAGAATACGTTCTTCAAGATTGTGTTCCGGATCAAACAGCAATTTGATCTTCATGCTGCGGTCTTCGCGGATTTTCACGCTGGAGACATCGCGCACCTCGGTATAGTCGGCAACGGCGGATACCGGGCGCTTTTCGGGGTTCTCGATCTGGAAGACGACTTCTGCACCATGGGGCAAAAGCGCACCACGCCAGCGCCTGGGGCGAAACGGGCTGATCGGGGTCAGGGCCAAAAGACCACTTCCCATCGGCAGGATCGGACCGTGTGCCGACAGGTTATAGGCCGTGCTGCCCGCCGGTGTACACACAAGCGCACCATCGCAAACCAGTTCTGCCAAACGTTCAACGCCATCGACCTTGATGCGCAGTTTGGCGGCCTGACGGGTTTCACGCAGAAGCGACACTTCGTTGATCGCAAGCGCACACAGGCTTTCGCCCGATACAGTATGTGCCTCCATCTGAAGGGGGTGGAGTTCGACTGTCTGGGCCTCTGCAATGCGGTCGGTCAGATCCATTTCCCGGAATTCATTCATCAGGAAGCCGACCGTACCCCGGTTCATGCCGTAGATCGGAACCTTGCGCCCCATATAGCGGTGCAGGGTTTCAAGCATGAACCCGTCACCACCAAGGGCTACAATCACATCGGCCTTGTCGGGGGCAATGTGGCCGTATCGGTGTTTTAGCCGGTACATCGCATCCTGTGCGATTTTGGTGTCGGCTGCAACGAAGGCGATGGAATCAAGCTGCATTTGCGATCCGAAGGACGATTGGGGCTCGGCCCGAAAGGGCATGGGCAAACAATAGAGTACGCTTTGATCTGAATTGCAAGGGGCTGCGTGACGATCACGCCTATACAGAGGTCTCGATTGGGCTGCTGTGTTATTGACGTCACGAAAAAAACAGTGGAACGTGACAGACACGGGTTCCTATCCCCGGTTCAAAACAAAACAGTACGGCTCAATGTCCAAAGAACCATTCAGTTTCTCTGCTGCCCTTTCCCGAATTTCGCGTCCCGATGAAAATCCAGACGACGATGTTCTGGAAGTCGGCGAAAGCATGGAACTGGACGGTTCGTCCGAAACGGCACTGGTGCCAAAAAGGGTGCGCAATCCGGATGCTACCCGCCAGAAGCTTCTTGACGCGGCCTTTGGTGAAATCCGCCGGGCGGGGTTCGGGGGCGCTTCCATCAGCAACATCCTTGAACAAAGCGGCTGTACGAAAGGTGCGCTGTATCATCACTTTTCGGGCAAGGCCAAACTGGTTAACGCGGTGATCGAGGAATGCCTGCCGGGCTATGTGGATGACGTCTGGCTGAGTGACCTTGAAGGGGCAGATGATATCCTGCCGGTTCTGATGGGGCAGGTGGATCGGCTGGGCGGTGAAAATGCCCCGGACATGCTGGCGGGCGGATGCCCCCTGGCGCGCTTGGCATCGGGGGCAGGTGAGCTTGATGAAAACCTGCGCAAGCGTATCGATGGTGTTTATCGCTATTGGCGGCGCGGATTGGCATCGCACATCGGCAAGGCCCAGTTCAACAAGACCGTGCGCACCGATATCGAACCATCAGCCGTTGCCGAATTTATCATTGCCTCATTGCACGGCTTCCTCACACGGCCGCCCGCCTTGCGCAATCTGGAAACCCAGGATTCATTTGCGCGCGAATTTGCCCGCTATCTGAACAATCTTCGTCCTTAGTCGCTTTGCTCTAGAGCACGAGCGTTTTTGACGTATTCTGGATAATTCAGCACTAGACTGTATACTTTTGCCCCTAGTGAGCTTGATGCTCCATGTACTCGTTGGTATTCAGTAGAAAACGTCTCATAAAGCCAATAGTTTAATGTATTTGTACGTCTTCCATGATCGGGAAGTTGGTTTAACGAATAGTATGAGTAGTGCATAAACTCAGACAACAGTTGTTCGAACGAGTATGTGTCTGTACCGGCTGCGCGTCCAAAGTTATCACTGCGTTCGCACTCGATATTAAATGAATAGGAAGTGTTGGAATCACTATCTTCATTTAATTCAGGGAACCATTTTTTGTAATCCCTGTTTGAGAGGTTTTCGAGTTCTTCGTAGCGGCTTTGTTGGTTGCAAATGATCAGAGGTAAAGCATAGATCAATTGGATTTTTGCTTTGTAGTCCCATAGCGATGTGATTGTCTCAAGTGTGTTCATGCATTGCTCTATATCTCTCAAAGATATGTTGTAAGCACCTATGCATTTCACAATGAAGTCAATCTGATCATGCTCAAATGGAGCGGATAACTTGTCCAGCTGAATGCTTTTTGTAGATACGAGAAACTCCACAAACGCTTTGATCGATGGTTCTGGGAAGTGGTATGCGCTGTCAAAAAATCTGTTCAGGTACCGAGCGCTATCGAATTTTTCGCCATAGACAGCGCATACAGAATGAGCCAGTTGTTGCTTATCAGTCGTCAATACGAATACAGCGCCTTTAACCGAGAATAGATGTTTTATTCTTTCTAGAAGTGCAATCGCGTATGTCGGTTTGCAGCGGTCAAGTTCGTCGATCAGAATGAAGACTGGGGATGATTTTTCTTCATTGGACAGTGATTGAATCACTGCCGAAAAGGCAGTTTTGAAGTCATTGAAGTGTTTTTTCTTCGTCCGAAAACTATTCAGTATTTTTTCTGCGGCGGCCGCTGTTGCTTCGTCACTGGCTGCGACTGCTTCGTTTTCAATCTCAAGCTCCTCAGTTAGCTCAGAAACGTTTACACCGATAAGCTTTTTGAGTGTCCCAACCGCGGCCTGTTTGGCAAAAACTGTAGCAAAGGTTAGAAGGTGAGACTTTGCTTCTTTCCAGCAAGTTAATGCTTGATCTGTTGGGCTTCTCGATGCCAGCAGCTGTTGATCAAATGCAGAAATGATCGGGATCATGGGGTCTTCGCTGAAGTCATCCTCCCATGCATTGATATAGCAGGTGGTTAAGCCGTCTTCGCTTAATTGTTGCTGGAAGCGCTTCAAGAAAAATGTTTTTCCGGCTCCCCAGCTTTGGTCAATGTTTAAAACGTAAGCTGGCGAATTTGGGTTTGTTTCTTTTTCCTTGCTCTTTGCCAGTAAGAGCTTTTGCAGAAAAGCAGCGTCCTTCTCGCGATCTAGTAGGTCGCCTTCCCAGATGTCTGAGGTGCCCAATGCGCGCTCCATTCACAAGAGGTCAATTTTTAATAGCAGAAGTTTAAGATGTTCATCTGTAAAAGGTCAATAAACAATAAATAAGTGTTGTTTGTCATCTATTGACATTTATTTTTGATGAATTAGGTATATTGCACAAAATCATGATGAATTGATCATTGGAGACAGCCCCATGCGTTCCCTTATTCTTTCTGCCGTTGCGGCGGTCACTTTTGTCTTTGCCGGAAGTGCCGCGCAGGCCGAACGCCTTACCGAAAAGCCGTTGGTTGATGCCAACTGGGTCGAGGAAAATCTCGATAACCCGTCACTGGTTGTTGTTGATATCCGGTCCATGACCAAGGATGGCAATCCTTATGATGCCGGGCATATTCCCGGTGCGGTGTATGCGCCCTACGGGAAATTTGGCTGGCGTGCAAAAGTCGACAATGTGGTTGGCATGCTCCCGCCGGTTGATGTGATTTCCAAACGCATCGGTGCGCTGGGCATCGACAATGACAAGCAGGTCGTTGTTGTCCCCGCCGGTCAAAACAGCTCCGATTTTGGCTCTGCCACCCGTGTATACTGGACCTTCAAGGTTCTGGGACATGATGCGGTGACCATTCTTGATGGTGGTCAGCGCGCATGGCTTGCAGCAGGCAAGGCCGTTTCGACCGACCCGGTTTCACCGCGTGCCGTGGCGTTTAATGCTGATTTCCGCCCCGAACTTCTTGCAACCGCTGATGATGTTGCCAAGGCGCGGGAAAACGGTGTTGAGCTTGTGGATGCCCGCCCGGTTTCACAGTTCACCGGTCAGGCAAAAAGTGGCGTGGTAGCCCGCCCCGGTGCCGTTCCGGGTGCAAAAAACATCCCGCAGTCGCAGTTCTATAGCGATCAGGACGGTGCCTTTGTTGCCGCTGACGTGATTGAAAACCTTGTTGCGGATGCCGGTGTTTCCAAGGATGCCAAGGAAATCACCTATTGCAACACTGGTCATTGGGCCTCGGTCGCGTGGTTCGGTCTTTCCGAAGTGATGGGCAACAAGAACACGGCCATGTATGATGGCTCCATGACCGAATGGGCGGCGGATCCGAACCGTGAAATGGTTATCCCGGAATAACCGGATAACCTATACGGCTTCCACCAAGCCGCGAACATTCTGGACGGAACCGGGCAGCCGGTTCCGTTTTCATTTAGATATCAGATTTCAGGTTATTGAGCCTCACCATGTCTGAAACGACCCTAAAAGCAAATCCGGTGTCCCCGGGTTTCACCTTTGACAAGGGACCGGCCGCCATCACCGCCGTCCTGTTTGTCATTGTCGGCATTGCGATTTCGCAGGCCGTCGATCTGAAACAGGCTGTTCTTTATGGCCTTGGTGGATTGCTGGGGATTGCACTTTATCATGCATCCTTCGGTTTCACGGGTGGATGGCGACGGTTTTCCGTTGAAAAGCGCGGCCATGCGTTGCGTGCGCAGCTTTTGATGATCGGCGTTGCGGCTGCGGCCTTCATTCCGATGCTTTCGCTTGGTAGTCCGCTGGGCGGATCTGTCGTTGGTGCGGTTGCGCCTGTTGGTATGTCAGTTCTGATCGGGGCGTTTCTGTTTGGTCTTGGCATGCAGCTTGGCGGTGGTTGTGGCTCTGGCACGCTGTTTACGGTTGGCGGCGGCAGTGCGCGCATGCTGGTCACACTTGTCTTCTTTATTGTTGGTGCTGTCATCGGCACGGCCCATCTGCCGATGTGGCTGGAACTACCATCCTTGCCGCCGATGAGCCTTGGGCGCGAATACGGTGTTGGCGGTGGTCTTGCGGTGACCTTTGGTGGTCTCGCACTGGTGGCTCTGTTGACGGTTATTGTTGAAAAGCGTGCCCATGGCGGGCTTGAAGTGGTGTCAACTGCGCCACGTGAAGGTCTGGCACGCTTCATTCACGGCCCGTGGCCGATGATCTGGACCGGGGTGCTTCTGGCCGGGCTGAATGTCGCGACGCTTTTGATTGCCGGTCATCCGTGGTCGATCACCTTTGGCTTTGGCCTTTGGGGGGCAAAGATCGCACAGGTGATGGGGATTCCGGTTGAGACCTGGGAATTCTGGAACTGGGGTGGTCCGGCGCGTGCGCTTGGCAACTCGGTCCTGCAAGACAACACATCGGTGATGAATTTCGGCATCGTGATCGGGGCTGCCTTTGCCGCGGCGCTGGCAGGTAAATTCGCACCAAAGGTATCTGTGCCTGTCGCATCCCTTTTGGCAGCGGCCATTGGCGGGCTTCTGATGGGCTATGGTGCGCGTTTGGCATTTGGCTGCAATATCGGTGCGTTCTTTAGCGGGATCGCCTCGGGCAGCGTGCATGGCTGGCTTTGGTTTGCCCTGGCCTTTGCCGGTAGCTGGCTTGGCATTGCACTGCGTCCTGTCTTTGGAATGGATGGTTTCCGGAAATGAGCGAGAAAAACACACTTCTGTTTGGCGCGGTGTTCCTTGCGGCAACCGGTGCCGTTGCGCTTGATCACTATAGCCACACCGCAAACATCCCTGCTGTTGCCAATCCGGCCCCGGTCAAACTTCCGGGTGCGGGCAGCAATCCGTGTGGTGCCAACCCTTGTGCCGCAAACCCGTGCGCCGCAAACCCGTGTGCCGCGAACCCGTGTTCAGCCAACCCATGCGCGGCCGGGTATAACCCGTGCGGTGCGAATCCATGTGGTGCGGGATATAATCCGTGTGCGGCCAACCCGTGCGCGGCCAACCCCTGTGCGGCTAACCCCTGTGCCGCCAACCCTTGCGGCGCTGGCTATAATCCCTGCGCTGCGAATCCGTGTGCTGCAAGTCCGTGTTCTGCAAGTCCGTGTTCTGCAAGTCCGTGTTCTGCCAATCCATGTGCCGCCTATAATCCTTGCGGCGCGGGAAATGTCAGTAGCCCTTGCGGGGCCTTCAGCCCAAGCGGCGTTCGCTCGGTAAATCCGTGCGCGCCAGCACCGTGCAGCGCCAACCCTTGTGCGGCATATAATCCTTGCGCAGCTGGCAGTCCCTGTGCGGCGGGGAATCCGTGTGCTGCTTTTAACCCATGCGCTGCGGCGCCCTGTGCAGCGTCCCCATGTGCGCCGGCGGTTGCCAATCCGTGTGCCGCAACCAATCCCTGTGCGGCCTATAATCCATGTGGCGCAGGGAACCCGTGTGCGGCGTATTGACGCCAAAACGGCCCGGTGGTTCTGAGGTTTTGACGGTACGGCAGTGCAAATCTGCCGTACCGTTGTGCGTAAAACGCGGGGCTGTAACAAATATCCCGTTTGACAAGGGGATAAAACTCTGCGCATGGTGAGGTCGATATTTGATCGCTCCAGAAGCGTAGAGGGAATTAAAAGACCCTACTGTCGAGTGATTGACCTAAGAACGCATTGAGGTGTCCAGCTACGCGGATGCTTCCAGAACTGCAAGGCGCAGACCTGATTACTTTATTTTTCCGGGACATTTCCCAGCTGTCTGCAGCCTCTAATCCACGAGTTATCATTATTTGACCCAGTTTTCCGAACTCGGCCTGGCCGAGCCGGTCCTGCGCGCGCTTGCTCAAGAAGGCTATGACGCGCCGACCCCGATCCAAGAACAGTCGATCCCTTCGCTTCTTGAAGGCAAAGACCTGCTTGGGATCGCCCAGACCGGTACCGGCAAGACGGCGGCGTTTGCGCTGCCTATCCTTGACCGTCTTTCCAAATCCGAGACCCGCACGCCCAAAGGGGCATGCCGTGTGCTTGTTCTTGCGCCAACGCGTGAGCTTGCCGCCCAGATTGGCGACAGTTTCCGTGCCTATGGCCGCTTTTTGAATGTGCGCACCGCTGTCGTTGTTGGTGGCGTTGCCCCGGGTCCGCAGATCAAGGCAATTAACCCCGGTGTCGAGGTTCTTGTCGCGACGCCTGGTCGTTTGCTCGACCATGTTGATAGCGGCAAGCTGAGCCTTAAACATGTTGAAGTGGTTGTGCTTGATGAAGCCGATCACATGCTTGATCTTGGCTTCTTGCCACCGATCAAGCGTATCATCAAGATGTTGCCGCGCGACCGTCAGAACCTGTTCTTCTCGGCCACCATGCCAGGACAGATCGGTCAGCTTGCCGGTGATATGCTGTCTGACCCGGTCAAGGTGTCGGTAACCCCGGTTGCCACCACCCAGGAACGTGTCGAACAGTCGGTTTACCTGATCGAACGGACCCGCAAGCGTCAGCTTCTGGCAGAGCTTCTTGATAATCCGGTTTTCAAACGTACCCTCGTCTTTACCCGCACCAAGCGCGGGGCGGATCGTGTGGCACGCCATCTGGAAGCCAACAAAATCAGTGCGGCTGCCATTCACGGCAATAAAAGCCAGAACCAGCGTGAACGTGCGCTTAATGCCTTTAAGGACGGTCAGATCGGTGTGCTTGTTGCAACCGATATCGCCGCCCGCGGTATTGATGTTGATAGCGTGAGCCACGTTGTAAACTTCGAACTTCCGAACGTTCCGGAAAGCTATGTGCACCGTATCGGTCGTACCGCCCGCGGCGGTGCAAGTGGTACCGCCATCGCCTTTTGTGATGACGAGGAACGTGGTCTTCTGCGCGATATCGAAAAAACCACCCGTCAATCGATCCCCGTCATTGATCGCCGCGATGCCAAGGCCGCTGCCGAGCAGGAAGCACAGTCCGAGATCGCACGCGAAGCCAACAAGGGTCGCCGCAATAATGGCGGTGGCCAGGGTCGTGGCAACGGTGGCCGTGCTGCTGCTGGTGGGAACCGCGGCAATGGTCGTGGTCAGCGTCAAGAAGCACGTGGCAATGCACCGCGTCGCGATCGTAATGATGCAGCCGGCAAGTCCAATCCGCGCCGCGAAGGCGAAGGCCGCAATGCCGAAGCTGCTTCTGGCGATCAAGCTGCGACCAACCCGGCGCTTGAGAAATCCAAAAGCCGCTACAAGGGTGGCCTGAAATCGAAATCCGCCAATGATCGTGGCAACGGCGCCGAAAATGGTGCGCGTTCCAACGACGGACGTAAACGCCCGACCAAGCGTGTCTCGTCTGATGGCAATCGCCGCGATCAGTCAAAGGGCGACAATTCAATTTCTTCCGGTTTGTCTTTTATGGGCAGCACCGAAGAACGCCGCGCGAATGGCAATGGGGGCAGAGGTCCCCGGAATGCCAGACCGCAAGGTAAAAGCGGCGGTGCAAACCGTAACCGCAATCATCGTGGATCCCAGTCTGGCGGGCAGCCGGGCGGCGGAGGCCACAAGACTTCCTCGGACAATCAGAGACGGCGTGACCGCGCCTGATTTGATTGACCGAACAAAAATAGGCGCACCCACGCGGGGTGTGTCACAACGCCAATCAATACTCGATAGGAGATTTAAAGATGGCAACTGGTACCGTTAAATGGTTCAACGCAACTAAAGGTTTTGGTTTCATTCAGCCGGACGAAGGCGGAAATGACGTATTCCTGCACATCAGCGCTGTAGAACGCGCTGGCATGGGCCACCCGCAGGAAGGCGACAAAATCAACTACGAACTGCGCACCGACTCCCGTTCGGGTCGCGTTTCGGCTGATGACCTGACCGCTGCCTAATTCGGCTTGTCCTTCCTTGTGAAGGACACCGTATTAACGAAGCCCCCATCCGGGAAACCGGGTGGGGGTTTTGTTTTTTCCGCCGGTCTGGATGATGCTTTTGTGACATCTTTTTTCCAGGGGCCGGAAAGGCTTAGTGATTTCAGAACAAGGCGCTAGAAGGATCGGATGGTCGTGCAACCTCCAGGATCTGATCGTGCCGATGGATAATGATGCAACATCCCCAACACAGACCGATGTGACAAACGGCCATGGCCCCGTTGTCGCGATGCTGGACCGGTATCCGTTTCTGGTGTTGGGGCTGCTTTTGATGGGGGCGTTTACATCATCCGGCGCGGTGCCCTTGGCAGGGCTTTACGTGGTCGAAGGCCTTGGGGAGCCGCCATGGAAGCTCAGCATGGTGATGATTGTTCAGGTCAGCGTCACGTTGCTAGCCAACCGAACATTTGGCCGTGCGATTGATCGCGGTGTTCCGGTCAAGATTTTATTGGTGACCAGCATCCTGTGTTTCACCGCCGGGATGGTCATGCTCGCGACGTTTCAGATCTATTGGATTTATCTGGCGGTTGTTTCGGTCCTGCTTGGGGTCGGGGCGGGTGCGCTTTCGGTGATGTATAGCTTTGGCCGCTTGTTTGCCGAACAGACAAAACGTGACGTTATCAAATTCAATGGCTTCCTGCGCATGCAGACGTCACTTGGCTGGATGGTCGGGCCAGCGGCGGCGTTATCCTTTTATGGCACATTCGGATTTTCCGCGACCTATTACGCCATCGCCGGGTTGTCGGTGATCTGGTTTGCGATCTGTCTGCTGACCGTGCCCAATGCCTTCAAAACCCATCATCCCAACAGTCTGGCGCAGGGTGCCAAGGTGCCGTTGAATGTCGGGCTTTTGCTGGCCTGCGTACCGGTGTTTTTTATCGGCGCGGCCAATGTGGTGTTTGTCTCGGCCATGCCGCTTTATTTCTCGACCGAGCTTGGCTTGATCGCGTCTTCGGCGGGCTTCGCGCTGACCGTGAAGTGCTTTGTCGAGGTCGTCGTGATCTATTTCTGTGCTTCGCTCATCAAACACACGGGAGAGCGCAAAGGCATGCTGATCGCGGCCCTTCTGGGGGCGGTTTTCTTTGGCCTGATTTATCAGGCGACCACCCTTGTCGATGTCCTCGTACTCGCCGCCCTTGATGGTATCTATTACGGTATCTTTGCCGGAATCAGCATGACATTCGTCCAAAACTTCGCCACCGATCAGCCCGGCGTTGCGACCAGCTATTATGTCAGCACCCTGTTTGTCGGCGGGTTGATCGGTAATCTTCTGACCGGGGTGGTTGCCAGTGCCTTTGATTTCCAGACAACCGTTTTAATGGCCTGCGCATTTGCCTTTGTCGGGGCGCTGGTGTTGATCGTCATGCCCGATAGTGCGCAGAAAACAGAAAACTAAACCCCGAGGGCCAAGGGCCCCCGAGGTGTGAGGCAACAGTGCAAACCACGCGGTTGGTGTTAGTTCATAAGGTGGACAACACCATTTGAGGCGAGCACATCCATTTGCTGGAATTTCCTGCCATTGGCTTCGTCACCAGAAGCCGTCAGGAAATTGGTCATGATAAGGCCGCCAGCAAGATTGCGGTACTTCATCTGACCATTCCACATGTCGGTTTTTGTGTATGGACGGGTCGCGATCTGCGAACCAACCGTCATGTAAAGGATGCGGTTGGTGTCTTCATCGCTAAGCGAGGTTTCCGCTTTGGCCTCTGCAGCCTTGATGGCTTCACTAACCATTTCTGATAGCACGCTGTCCTTGATGGCAAAGACGGTGATCGTGCCGTTTTCCAGCATGCCACCATGAAGTTGCGGAACTTCGCCACCGGAAATCGCATCGCCCAAGCCCGCTTTTGCAGCATAACTTGCCATCAGCTTATAGGTTTCCGTGTAAGGTTCCATAATGACTGCGCCGTCGGCATCAACCATGGCATTGCCACCCGCGTCCAGTTTGACGCGTTCTTTTTCGATGACAATTGAGTTCAGAATATCCGCGACAGTCCCCGGACAGGTTGCATCCGCCTCGACGGGCTCTTCCATCCCGACAATCATGCAGGTTTTGGTTTCCATCTCGTCGGCATGTGCAGAAAGTACAACACCGCTCAAGGCCAATGACCCTAGGCCCAGTTTCAAAAATACGTTCATCGTAAAGCCGCTCCAAAAGTTGATTTCAAAGAGCCAAGCTTGAGTTGCAGATTGTTGGTCCCCCCAATCGAGACATGACACTGCTGCTTGGCCTTGTAACTTTTGATTGAGTGAATTTGACAGTCATCCCCCATTTGGGTGATGGATGCCGAGGAAAGAGCGATAAAATCTCATTGCACTACGGCGGAGTGCATTCAGACGGCAAACGACAATTATAGTCAGATCAGAAGTCTTGGATAAAATTTAGGGTTGAACATGATTTTCTAATAAATGTAATCTGGGTTGGGTTTGTCGGGGGTGTGATGGTGTGGTAGACACGACCAGAATTCTTGATCTTGTTTCACTTCTCTATGACCTGCCTTATCGGGAGGGTGATCGGGACTGGCAGGAAGTCCTGGATCGGTTTTTATCGACTTTCGGGTTTTCCTTTGGGTCTGTGGATCTGTATGCCCCTCTAGAGGCGATCTTTGAAAAAAGCATCCGAACAAGTTCATATTCGACATCCGATGACTTTGCCCGGGCATTGACGCCGGAGTTTATGGAAGCAGATTTGCGCGCCTATCACGCGGTTGCATCATACAGAGACCACATTTTCCGATCCGATGATGAGGTGATGGGGATAACGCGGTCGCAACGGCACAGTGTGTTGCCATCAAGTCGGGTCCTTCATCAGATTTTCGGCATTACAGAGCGTCACGCTGTTTGCCTCAATACGCACGGTGCGTGGGCGGATGTTTTAACCGTTCAGGTGACTGAAAACCAACTTGCGGTCTCGCAATCTGATTGGAAGCTGCTTACAGCTTTACTGCCGCATTGGGCCAAGTCGCTCGAGCTTTATCGAACCTTCAATCAGCTTCGCTTGCGGTTTGAGACGGTTCTCGCGGGTTTGGATCGCCTTCAGCTGGGTGTTTGTGTGTTGACCCCTCATGGGGAAGTGATCCTCAAAAACGAAGAAGCACGCCGAATAATCGATGAGGCCAGAGGGTTGGAAATCAGCAGGGCAGGGAAGATGATCCTGTCCTCTGAGATCCATCAAAATGCGTTCGATCAAGCAGTTGGGAGTGCGTGCTGTGTTGTCTCGGGACAAGGTATGAGTAAATCGAGTGTACTCGCTGTTCCAAGGGCGGGTGGTGCGTCCCCATGTCTGGTTGAGGTCATACCACTGCGCGACGACACGGGGGGACTGCAAACGTTATGTCGCGGCATCATCGTTTTGCTTGTTGATCCGGACAAAACCGACAGCATCTCAACCAAGGGGATGGAGCTTCTTTATGGTTTGACGCAAGCAGAAAGCGAAGTCTGCGCGCTCGTCGCGAACGGTCTTACAACACCGCAGATTTCCGATTCACGAAAAACATCTGTGGAAACAGCCAAATCACAAGTCAAAAGCGTTATGGAAAAGACGAATACGAAAAGCCGGGTGCAACTGGTGCGGCTTGCGCATCATGTAAACGTTCCAAATTCTTAAAGCTGAACCGGGTCAGAGACGATGAAAATCGAACACGAACTGATTGCCGCCATCTACGAAGCACCTTTGAAGCCGGATGGATGGCCCAATGTTTTGACCTATTTTGCTGAGTTCGCAAATGCCGGGGCGGCGACGATTGCATTATTCGATTTCAATTACTCTGAGTATCATCTGGATTTGGTTTCCCAGAATTACGTCGCAACGCCTTTGTTTCGTGAGGAATACAATCGGACCTGCATGCCATTTGATCAAGCTGCATATCAAGCTGTGGCTCGCGTCAGAAAAAGATCATTCTCAACCGATTACGGTGTATTAGGGATTTCCCCGGATGAACGCGAAGACATTATTCCCGCAGTTCCGTTCCTTCGAAAACATCATGGTGTGGATCACAGGGTGGCAACACGCCTGAGTTTGCATGGCGCCTGGACCGATATGTTGTCATTGCAATACAAGATCGGGCGCGGACCAACGACAGAGCGGGAAGCCAGCTATCTAATGCCCTATCTGGTGCATCTTGCAAATGCATTGGAAGTGCAAAGAACCTTCACCGGGTTAAAGCGACGTTACGAAGCCATTTTGTCTGCACTTGATTGCTTTCAGTTGGGCGTGTGTCTCGTAACGGAAAAATCCGAGATTGCTGTGAAGAATGCTGAAGCAATGCGGATACTCGACGAGTTTTCAGGTGTTCGGTGTGGCGCAGATCGCAAACTTGTGCTGTCAAATGAAGAAGAAGCCCGATTTTTCTCTGAGGCGCTTGAGCGGGTTATTTCCAACTCTGCCGGGCAAGCACACCACGAAACGCCAGTGTTCCTGATCAAAGATCGATTGCGTGATGTTCCCTGCGTGGTGGAAATGTTGCCGTTGCGCGATTCAGTGGGTGAGTTCGACAAGGGATTCAGAGGGGCATTGATGATCATGATTGATCCAGCCCGCACCGATAGCATTTCCACCAAGGGAATGGAGCTGCTGTACGAGTTCACCGAGGCAGAAAGCGCAGTTTGTTCTCTGCTGACGCAAGGCTTTCAGACAAATGAGATCGCCGATGAACGTGGCGTCCATCCGGAAACCGTGAAATCACAGATCAAGACATTGTTTGACAAGACACACACCAAAAATCGCATTCAGTTGGTGCATCTCGCACACAAGGTCAATTTACCGATCAAGTAGACGCAACCTCATAATTGACTTCGCTTTGTCTGGCGCTATGAGTAAGGCATGAGTGAGCCAATTGAAAATACCCGCCCCCGTTTGCTGGTCGATGCCGATGCCTGCCCGGTCAAGGCAGAGTGCGAACGCGTGGCTGAACGCCACCGGATCGAGATGATCATGGTATCAAACGGCGGCATTCGCCCGTCACGCAATCCATTGATCAAAATCGTGATTGTCCCGCCGGAACCCGATGCCGCCGATGACTGGATTGCGGAAAACGCGCGCGCACGTGATGTAATCATCACCAATGATATTCCGCTGGCATCGCGCGGGATCGAAATCGGTGCCCGCGTCCTTAAGGCCAATGGTCAGGAATTTACCGAGGCCAATATCGGCAATGCGCTGGCAGGCCGTGAAATCGCTGCCCATATGCGCGAAGTTACCGGCGAGCAGGGGCGAAATGCCGCCTTTACCCAGAAAGACCGGTCAAAATTTTCAAGCGCACTTGAAGTATTGATACAGGCCGTTCTGCGCGCCTGATCTGCTCATTATAAAAAAGCGGGCCGCCAGATGACGCATCTGACGGCCCGCACACAGGTCCTGATTTGGTGAGGGAACAATTCTCACAAATCAGGCTTCCCCCCTGCGTATCCCAGAATAACGAAAAGACCGCGCGGGTGTTCCGCACGGTCTTGCACTTCTTGTGGCTTAGAACGGGTAGTGGCGCTTGCCGCTCTGAACCGTGATCCAGCGCATTTCGGTGAATTCATCAATCGATGCCTGTGAACCGAAGCGGCCATAGCCCGAAGACTTCACACCACCAAACGGCATCTGTGCCTCGTCCTGAACGGTCGGGCTGTTGATGTGGCAGATGCCGCTTTCAATGCGTTTGGCAACTTCCATCGCACGCGGAATGTTGGTCGAGAAGACCGCTGAGGACAGACCATATTCGCTGTCATTGGCGATGCGCACAGCCTCGTCTTCATCGCCAGCACGAATAACGACACAAATCGGACCGAAGCTTTCCTCGGAATAGATTTTCATCGCCGGTGTCACATGATCAAGCAGGGTCGCATCCATCAACACGCCATCCTTGGCCTTGCCAGAACCGGCAACCAGTTTCGCACCCTTGGAAACGGCGTCTTCGACCAGTTCCTCGATGCGATTGACCGCCTCGACACTGACAACACCGCCAAGGATGTTTTCGGCCTTTGCCGGATCGCCAGCGGTGAGTGTTTTGGCCTTGGCGGCCAGTTTGGCAACAAAGTCATCGGCAACCGCATTGTCAACGATCAGACGTTCGGTCGACATGCAAATCTGGCCCTGGTTCATATAGGCACCAAAGGCAGCACCATTGACCGCTTCGTCAAGGTCGGCATCGTCAAGCACGAGGAACGGTGCCTTGCCACCCAGTTCAAGCAGAACCGGTTTAAGGTGTTCTGCGCCGAGTTTGGCGATGATGCGCCCAACGCGGGTCGAGCCGGTAAAGTTGATGCGACGCACGGCCGGATGGGCAATCAGGGTTTCAACGATTTCCGGGGCGTCTTCAGGCGCATTGGTCACGACGTTCACAACGCCTTCCGGTGCGCCGGCCTCGACCAGGCAATCACCGATGAGGCGATGCAGTGCCGGGCAGAGTTCGGACGCCTTGAGGATGACGGTGTTGCCGCATGCAAGCGGCATGGCAATCGCGCGCGTGCCAAGAATCACCGGCGCGTTCCAGGGCGCAATACCCAGAACCACGCCAACCGGTTGGCGGATACCCATGGCCATCAGGCCCGGTGTGTCAGATGGAATGACATCGCCCTGAATTTGGGTGGTCATGCCACCTGCTTCGCGCAGCATATTGGCGGCAAGATGGGCGTTAAAACCACCCCACATGCGCGTGCTGCCGGTTTCATCGAGAACCAGTTGGCCGAATTCGTCACCCTTGGCTTCCATGATGTCGGCAGCCTTGAGCAGGATCTTGCGCCGCGCGCCGGGACCCATTTTTGACCATTCCGGGAAGGCCGCGGCAGCTGCATCCGCCGCCTTGCGGGCATCGGCGGCATTGGCCGCAGCAGCCACAGTCGCAACTTCACCGGTGACCGGGTTCTTGCGTTCAAAAGTGCGGTTGTTTGACGCACTCACGTCCTTATTGTTGATCAACAATTTCGTGTCGTTCATGACGTTTCTCCTGACTTTCTTGTGGGTTGCTGTGCGGTGGCGAAAGGCTGCATCACGCAGCCCCAAGGCCAAGGAAAGCCTTTTGCACAGCCGGGTCGGATTGCAGGGCCTTGGCGGTATCTTGCCCGGTTATGGCCCCGTTTTCGATCAGGTATCCCCGATCTGATATGGCAAGGGATTGATGGGCGTTCTGTTCTACCAGAAGCACACCAACCCCGGTTTTACGAATGGCTGCAAGGGCCTTGAACAATTCCCCGGTCATGATAGGCGACAAGCCAAGGGATGGCTCATCAAGCAGAAGAATATCCGGGTTGGACATCAGCGCACGGCCAATGGCCACCATCTGCTGTTCGCCACCACTCATGGTACGAGCCGCCTGATCAAGTCGTTCAGCCAGCTTCGGGAACAAATCAATAACGCGATCAAGGTTTTGCTTTTCAGCCGCCCGTGCACGTTTGGCAAAGGCGCCAAGCGCAAGGTTCTCACGAACCGTCAGTTCGCCGAAAATGCCGCGCCCTTCCGGGACAAGGGCAAGTCCCGTTTCGACAATCTTGTGCGCCGAAAGGGCGGTCAGTTCGTTGCCAGACAGATCAATGTGGGTGCCGTCTTGGGTTGTGATCAACCCAGCGCAGGCTTTGAGCAGGCTGCTTTTGCCTGCGCCATTGGCACCCAGCATGACAACGATCTCACCACGGTCGACAGTAAGATCGACTTCGCGAAGGGCGGCGTGCTTGCCATAGGACACAGACAGGTTTTTGATATCAAGCATGACTGTCTCCGAGATAGGCGCGGACAACTTCCGGATCGGAAAGCACTTCATCTGGTGTGCCATCGGCGATTTTCGCCCCGGCATTCATCACCACACAGCGATCACACAGGCTTCTGATCGCATCCATGACATGTTCAACCATGATGATGGTAAGCCCCTCGTTCTTGAGCTTGCGCACAAGGGCAATTCCATCCTGAAGTTCGGAAGGATTTAACCCGGCCAGCCATTCATCAAGCAAAAGCAGCTTGGGTTGAAGGGCAAGCGCGCGCCCCAGTTCAAGGCGTTTCTGATCAATGTAGGTCAGATCACCCGCCGGGATGTGAGCCTGTTTTGAAAGGCCGATACGATCAAGCAATTCAAGGGCCGCAGCGTGCGCGGCATCGCCCCAGAGCGGCTTGGTCCGATATGCAAGACCGGCTTCTATGTTTTCCACGCAATCAAGGTCAGGCAGAACACGCACCAACTGGAAGGTACGTGCAATGCCAGAATGGCTGATCTTGTGCGCAGGCAGGTTGGTGATGTCCTTGCCGCTGATGACAACCTTGCCGTCATTGGATTGAAGGGCACCGGAAATCAGGTTCATCACCGTGGTCTTGCCAGATCCGTTGGGGCCAAGCAGACCAAGGATTTCGCCCTGATGGACATCGAACTGCATCTGATTGACGGCAATCAACCCGCCAAAAGCCTTATGCAGCCCTGAAATCGACAGAAGGATTTCGGTATTCATACTGCGTTCCCCCCGGGTTCGGCGTTTTGATCGGTTGCGAGCACACGCTTTTTCGGTGCGCGGTACTTTTCATACAATCCGACAACCCCGCCGGGCAGAAGATAGACAATCACCATGAACACGCAGCCAAGCAGGATGCTGAAATGGTTCGGGAAGCTTGCGGTCAGGACTTCAAACAGAAGGGTCAGCGGAATGACACCCAGAAGAGGCCCGAGCAAACGACGCGGACCACCCAGAAGTGCCATGATGACAACCTGGAATGACAGCATCGGGTTAAAGGCAATCACCGGATCAATATAGGTCCAGCGCGGTGCCATGATGGCGCCGGTCAGTGTCATGAACAAGGCAGACAGAACAAACAGCGCAACTTTCACCCGGGTGACATCAATACCGCAATGCTTGGCGACGGTTTCATCCTCGCCAATAATGCGCAGTGCAAAGCCAAGTCGTGATCGACCCAGAATAAACCCGGTCAGCAGTAGTACGGCAAACAGGGCAAGCAACTGCCAGTAAATATCATTCTGGGTGATATCAAGAAAGACATAACGCCCCATTTCGCGGGTAACGTTGACTTCGTACCAACTGACGACCTGACGGACCAGTTCGGTCAGGCCGAAGGTAAAGATCACGAAATACACACCCGCGAGACGCAGCGTGGAAAAGCCAACCAGAAGGGCGATCACCGTCCCGGCAAGCCCCGCACACACCAGCACCAGCGGGAAGGGCAGAACTTCACCCAGGACCGCGACCGTGTAGGCACCAATGCCAAAGAATACCACAGTGGCAAGCGAGATATAGCGCGTCGGGCCGGAGAACATCGACCATGCGGTTGCCAGAATCGCAAAGCTGACGACACTGATCGCAAGTGACATGTAATAGCTGTCAACAAGGCCGGGCAGGAAAGCAAGGGCGGCAAAGATCACCACACCAAGGCCGACAGGCTTGATGAAATCGGGTTTAAGCATGCTCATGACGCCGCCCTCCCGAACAGACCGGATGGCTTGATCAGCAGTACCAGCAGGAAGATCACATAGGTCACGGCAATGGTCAGGCCCGGATCGATATAGGTCGCGACCAGACTTTCTGCGACACCAAGGATAAGTCCGGCAATCAGCGCGCCCAGCATGTTACCAACCCCGCCCATGATCACAACGATGAGCGCCTTCATGGTAAAGACAACGCCCATCGAGGTGGAGAAGGTCAAAAACATACTGACCAGAACGCCGCCCACGGCCGCCATTGCGCCGCCAAGGGCAAAGGCAAAGCAGGATGCGAAATTGACATCGATCGCCACCAGCCGGGCCGAGGTCGGATCAACCGCAACTGCACGCAGCGCCGTTCCCATGCGGGTACGCGTCAGGATCAGATAGAAGCCAAGTCCGATGACAACCGCAAAGCCAAGGGCGACAAGCCGGTTGGCAGCAATTGTCGCGCCAAAGATATCAACGGCATTATTGAGAAAATCATAGCTGTAATAATTGCCACCGAACCAGACCAGCAGCACACCCTGAACGATGAACAGCAGGCCAAAGGTCGCTAGGATGCTGTCGACTTCAAGCATGCCGCGGTTCTTTGCCCGCGCGACCAGCGGGGTCAGCAGAATGCGATAAATCACCCAGTTCAGCACAAAGCTTGCGGGAATGATGATCAACAGACCGACAAGCGGGTTGATCCCGAGCGAGGTCATGAAAACAAAGGCAATAAAGGATGCGACAATCACCAACTCGCCATAGGCAAGGTTCATGATGCGCGAAACACCATATTGCAGGGTCAAACCCATCGCGACGAGGGCATACATCCCGCCAAGTGTAATCCCGGAAAAGAGTGCGTAGCTAAACATTCACTTCATCCAAAACGGTCGTCGGGGCTCCCGGGAGCTTAGGTGTGTAAGGAACCCCGACGACGTTATGTGGCGCGCTTACTGCGCAGCCTTCCATTCAGGTTTCGGGAAGACGAGCTCGGCTGCGCCTTCCATGTCGGTCGGGGCAAGGCCGACAAACTTGCCATTCTGCCACTGACCGACCTGCCAGAAGGTCTGATCGCCCGGCTTATAGGTGCCAAGGATGGTGTCAAAGCCGCCTTTGGCCAGTTCGGCATTGATCGCTTCGCGGTCGGTCGTGCCGGCGCGCTCAATGGCCTGTTGCAGGGATTGAAGCGTTGCCCAGTTCACGATGGATGCCCAACGGTCCGGCTCACGTTCTGCGAACTCAACGTGGCGTTTGATGTAGTCGGCGATTTTCGGATCATCCTCGCTCGCACCACCAAGGCTGACCACGCCTTCGGCATTGTCACCAAAACGGTTTTTATAAAGCGGGAAGGCGGTGCCGACACCGGCATAAAACACCTTGGGGTTAAAGCCCAGAACGCGTGACTGTTCAGTCAGGCCAAGGGTGCCCGGCGGGTAGGAAAAGGCAACGAATGTATCCGCACCCAGCGCCTTGATGTCATTGACAATGGTCGCAAGATCCTGCGAGCCCAGCGGATAGGTCTTGTCATAAACAAGATCAAAGTCACGATCTTCAAGGGCTTCGCGACCGGCCTTGGAAAGTTCGATGCCAAAACCGTCGGCAACGGCGATCATTGCGACCTTGTCATTGATCTTGCCGTCGGCCTTCAGGCCCTCAAGGAACTTGGCAAGTTCAACGGCATATTGTTCACCAGTACCCAGCAGCCAATAGGAATTCGTCCAGCGCTTGGCAAGTTGCGGTGCCTTGTCGGTCACGGCCGTGCCGGCAAGATGGGCATAGCCCGCACGATCAAGGATCGGTGCCACGGCAAGGTTAAGGCCCGTCCCCCATGGCGAGAGAATGAAATCAACCTTGTCCTGGTTGATCAGGCGTTCAATTGCGCGCACCGCTTCTTCAGAGCTTGAGCGATCATCATATTCAACAACTTCGATGGGGAGTTTCTTGTCACCAACCTGAAGACCGCCAGCGTCGTTGATTTCCTTTACCCACATTTCATAGTTGGGGATGGTGCTGGTTGCCGCGCCCGGGGCGGCCGGACCGGTTTTCGAGATGGCATAACCGATACGGTATGTTTCCTGGGCATTGGCCCCAAACAGCGTCGCGGTGCTCATGACGGCGGTGGTTGCCGCAGCAATGGTCGCGAGGCGCAGTTTTGCTGAGATTTGCATGCTTTTCCTCCTGATCTCTTTTGCAGAGACGGTTTTCCCGTTTGCGCGTAGTTTCAGGAGTTTAGGCAAAGAGATTCTGTTATTTACTTCACAGTGTGAAGTAAATCTCCGGCGTAACCTCCCGCCCATTAGTTCGCATATGCAAAATAATGGGAACGCATTCTTTATATGTATTGTTGCTTTTGACGGTTTCTTTGGCCGCAATCCTAGTAAGCGATGGAACCGTTCCAATGTAAAGACGACGAAATTGACAATTTAAGACGAAAAATTGTACATTTTTACATATAACCATTTGGAATAGATGCGCGACAAAAAGGCATGGCTGATCAACCTCCCCGTCAAATTCCTGTTTCAAGCCCGGTTACGCGTTCAGAAACACTGACCGACAACCCGTTCGAGGATCTGCTGCCGGTTACGACACAGGCGGTGATGGATCGCTTTGACCATCCGTTGTCCGCACAGTCCTGGGTGATGAATGATCCCGGTCGTCGGGACCGCTGTTATGCCGTGCTGTTGCTTGGTGGACAGGCCGAGATCGGTTTGCGTCAGGGTACGATTACCTGCAAGGCACCCGCCCTTGTCTGGTTGCCGCTTGGCGAAACACAGCGGTTCAGTGTCAGTCCGGGCAGTAATGGTTATTTGTTGTCTGTCGCCGAAGATCTGGTGGCACGCCACTGTGGTGATGGCAGCGGCGTTGCAAGTGGTGCGGCTGGCAACGGTTTGCCCCTGCGCTTTGTGGCAGACACCGTTCATAATGTTGCTCCGCCAGATGAAAGCGAAAACCTTGTGTTGCTTGAGCGCAGCTTTGAAGCGATCCGATCTGAACTGATGGGAAATGCGCTTGGTGCCAGTCTTGTGGTCGGTGCGCATCTGCAGATCATCTTGACCATGGTTCTGCGTCTGGCAGAAGGCGTGATGGCGCAACGCAACCAGCATGGTCCGGGCTCGATCACTTTTCAGCGATTTTTGCAGGTGCTGGAACTGCATTTTCGCGAACACTGGAATGTTGCCGATTACGCGACGGCGCTTGGAATTAGTGAACGCAGATTGGGGTCTGCGGTATTGCGTGCGACGGGCAAACCACCCCTGACCATTATCCATGAACGGGTGCTGCGCGAAGCTTGCATGCGCCTTGAACAATCACCGCTTGGGGTGGCGCAGATTGCCTATGGTTTGGGGTTTCGCGATCCGGCCTATTTCAGCCGCTTCTTCAAGCGTTACATGGGTGAGGCACCGGGGGCCTATCGCCGGTTACGACGTGCGCTTGAGCGGGTCCGTGACGATACCTTTGCCGCTTGGCCTTAGGTCCGGCGTGGCAGTTTGGGACCAGGGCCTGTTTATTCCCTTGCTGACAAAAGATTGCATTGCCTTTTTTTGATCCTACTTCTTTGCTCTAACCGTAATAGTAAAGTCATGACCTGTTAGTTTGATTGGATCGACCTTGCGTAAAGGCAAAACCCTGTTTCTTGGTCTGTTGGCCGTTCTTGTCCTGCCCTTTGGCATTAGTCTGGCAGAAGACCCACCCGGGGAGAAAGCCAAGGAACGCTATACGTGGCGTAATGCGCCGCGCCATTCTTCGGGCGTGGCACCAGATGCCGAAGCCAATCGGGATCAGGCCATTGTCATGGTGATGGCGGCCGATACATTTGGCTGGCGCAGCTATTTTGCAGTGCATCCATGGATCATCTACAAGCGTGCCGGTGAAACCCGCTATACCCGCTATGACGTGGTTGGCTGGGGCAGTGGCAATGTGGTGCGCCAGAATTACGCCATTCCTGATGGTCTTTGGTATGGTTCGGAACCGGAACTGATCGTCGATCATCGCGGCGCAGTGGCGGAAAAGCTGATCCCCGAGATCGAGGAAGCAATCAAATCCTATCCGTTCCCGCGTGAATATCGCAGCTATCCCGGGCCAAACAGCAACACCTTCATCGCCCACATCGGCCGTGAGGTGCCCGGACTGAACCTTGATATGCCAGCCAATGCGATTGGCAAGGATTACCGCCCGATCACCAACCCGGTTGGATTGTCTTCAAGCGGGCAGGGCGTGCAGGCCAACCTTCTGGGTGTGCTTGGCATGTCGCTTGGTCTTGAGGAAGGGATTGAACTTAACCTGCTTGGCCTGAATTTCGGGATTGATTTCAACCGCCCGGCCTTGCGTCTGCCGTCGATTGGTCGGCTTGGTATGGACAGCGTCGCACAGGTCAAGGCCGAACAGTCCAAAAGCGATGGCGCGGCCAAGGCTGAAAGCGCCAAGGGCACGCTTGAGCCCAGCAGTTAATTAAGATGCCAGATGGCGGCGTTCAGCAAGGTCGCAAATGCCACCCAAAGCGCATAGGGAACCAAAAGGATCCCGGCCAGACGATCAATTTTCCAGAAGGCGATCATATTGGCGATGATCACCGCAAGCAGGATGACAACATCAATCAGGCCGAGGATCGGCGATTGCGCGCCAAAAAACATGAATGACCACGCAAGATTAAGCGCAAGCTGCGCAGCATACAGGCCAAACGGTCCTTTTGCGTTTGCAATCCCTGTCTTGAGCCACACCCGCCAGCCACTAAAGGCGATCATGAAATAAATCACGGTCCAGACCGGCGCAAACAGCCAGTCGGGTGGGTTGAAGAATGGCTTGTTTAACGCCGCATACCAGTCATTGACACTGGTGGCCGTGACAGCACCGCCAAATGCCGAAATGATCAGGCACAACACCATAAAGGCAATCAGGGCAAAGACCCGGGTGCGATGGTTGGTGCGGGGCGCAATCGTTTGCTGTGTGGTTTCGGTCATGATGCTAGCCGGTCCTTGGCATTAGTTGGTGACGTCGCCGATGGTGTCGATCAATGCATCGAAATAGGGGTTCCAGGTCAGGCGGCCATGATATTTGCCCGGCTCTGTATAGCCCCAACTGCTGCGCCATATGGTCGACAGGTCATCAGGCAAGGCGATGTCTTCCTGACCGTTTTCAACAAAAACAAAACTGCCGTTCACACCGTAATACGGATTGGCAGGTGAGAACAGCACGCTCAGATGTGAAAACGTACTGATCTGCTGATCGGGCAGTCTGCTGTTAAGCGTTGTCACCCGGTTGTCATCGCTGGGTGCCTTGGCGTCATCATACCAGATAAAGCGTGATTTTGGATGGGTGAAGCGTTTCTCAAACGCGCGCAATGTTTCATCCGGTGCCAGAACACTGTCGTCGGCACTCATGGTCAGGAGAACCGGACGGTCAAACGGTTTTGCCGCAAGATGGTCCTGCGCATCCGCAACGGTTCGGTAATAAAGTTCTGACGCCTTGGAGGAAAGCGACTGGTAATTGATGGCATTGTCTTCGGGGTCGACGTCAATCCAGTCCCAAAGGTATTTGATCACCGGGGTCAGAAACAAAAGGCTGTTATCGGAATAGATGCCCGGTGAAAACAGAAGCAATCCTTCGATCTCCGGATGCTCTGATGCGTAGCTGGTGACAAGATTGCCGCCGGTCGAAAACCCGCCAAGCCAGACTTCATCAACTTCACGTTCAAGCAAGGCGACCTGATGGGCGACCGCCGCGGTCCAGTCGGCATAATCCGGGATGCTGAGATCCGCCGGTCGGGTGCCGTGTCCGGGGAGCAGCATGGAGCGCGCCAGCCAACCGTTCTGGGCCATCTCGCGTGCGATGTCGTGGAAATACCACGGGCTCGCCCCTAGGCCATGCACAAACAGCACGCCGCGTTTGGGGGCGTCGCCATCCGGTGTCGTTCGGCCCAATTCAAACGGAATATTACGCGCCAGTTCGGTTTCGCGGTCTTCGGTGATGAAAACGCGATGCTCGGCAATCCAGTCACGGGTTTGCTCAACATATTCCTCAAAACTGTCTTGTTTGTAGGGCGGTATATCGGGCGACTGCTGATAAAGTTCGCTCTCGGGCGGAAAGGCACAAGATGAAATGGCAAGCGTCGGGATCAGAATGACAAGGATCGTGCGGGCGACCTCAGCGATGCGACATAGCCAGTCTTTCACCATGTCCGAAGCGATATTGTCTCGACGCATATGATCCCCGTTGCGTGGTTGGTCGTCAGGCAGCGGCGACAAAAATTCGCGCAACTGCTTGAAAATATACGCCGAACGTCACGTCGGCAGATCACTGTTGGTTTGTTTTGGCCACTGAAAACGAAACCGCCCTGCATCATATCAACGCAGGGCGGTATGGTTTGTTTCAGGCCTTGGTGCTTTTGGCAGTCTGGCCAAACAGGACTTTTTTGTCCTCTTCGCTCATTTCGCCAGCTCTCAGACCTTCGCCGGCTTTATAGGCTGCAATCGTTGCCGGTCGGGCCTCGATGGCTTCAAACCAGCGTTTCAGGTTCGGGAACTCATTCAGGTCCTGCTGCTGCTTTTCATGGCTGACAATCCACGGGTAGCAGGCCATGTCAGCGATGGTGTAGTCATCACCGGCGATGAAGGCGCGTCCCTCAAGACGTTTGTCCAGGACCCCGTAAAGGCGGTTGGTCTCGTTGACATAACGCGTAATGGCATAAGGGATCTTTTCCGGGGCATAGGTGCCGAAATGATGGTTCTGACCGGCCATCGGTCCAAGACCACCCATCTGCCAGAACAGCCATTCCATCACCGTCTTGCGTTCACGTACGTCACTTGGCAGGAACTTTCCGGTTTTTTCCGCCAGGTACTGCAAGATTGCACCGGATTCAAACACGGTGATGTCTTCACCCCCATCTGCCGGATTGTGATCAATGATGGCGGGCATGCGGTTATTGGGCGAGAAGGCGAGAAATTCCGGTTTGAACTGGTCACCAGCACCGATATTGACCGGCACAATCTTGTAATCCAGGCCGGCTTCTTCAAGGAACAGGGTGATTTTATGGCCGTTGGGTGTCGGCCAGTAATACAGATCAATCATGAACCAAAGGCTCCTTCAAAGCTTTCGTGATGGCGATTTCGATAATCGAAGCTTGCCAATCGGAATGTAATCGGTCAATTTAAAACGATCATTCCAAAAGGCAAGGTCTGGTCACGCCATTGTGTAATGGTGATGGCCAGCAAGGAGACGTTTATGATCCGGTTCTATTACCACCCGACCCCGAACCCGCAGAAAATCTCGATGATGCTTGAAGCATCCGGGCTGCCCTACGAGGTCCTGCCGGTCGATACCCGCAAGGGCCAGCAGCATGACCCGGCGTTTCGTGCAATTAACCCGAACGGCAAAGTTCCGGCGATTGTCGATACCGATGGACCGGGCGGCAAGGAAGTTCGGGTATTTGATTCAAATGCGATCCTGCTTTACCTCGCCGAGAAGTCGGGCAAGTTTCTTGGCCAGCCGGAAGACCGGGGTGAATTCCTGTCCTGGCTGATGTTCATCGCAACCGGCCTTGGTCCGTTTTCAGGTCAGGCGGTACATTTTCAGCATGTCGCCCCCGAGGGCAATGACTATGGTGTAAACCGTTATCGCAACGAGATCGCCCGTCATTACCAGGTGCTTGAAGACCATCTGGAAGGTCGTGATTTCATCGTTGGTGATGAGATGACGATTGTTGATATCTCTGCCTGGGGCTGGGTCGACAAGGCACCGTTCGTTCACAAGAACCCGGATGTCTGGGATAAGTATCCGAACATCAAACGCTGGTTTGATGCGATCAATTGCCTGCCCGCAGCGGTGAGTGCACGCGATGTCGGCAAGGACCACGCCTTTAAAACCGAAATGGACGAAGAAGCAAAACGCGCGATGTTCCCGTCCAATTACGCCTAAGGGAGGCGGCAACCTCACCAGAGGGTTTCGCCGCAATACCTTGTGTGCGACGTTTCATCGGCATGTTGGGGGACGTGCCTTTGATCTGACCTGATGGGATCGTCTGGTTGAGGTTGCCGTTATCACCCACCCAAAAAAAACACCCCGGCGATATCAGCCGGGGTGTTTTGCGTATCAGGTCTGTCAAACAGCTTAGTCGGTGGTTCTCGCACCAAACTGCTTGTTGAACTGCAGTACCAGAAGCGTGACAATCGCGCCTGAAAGCAGGTACGCGCCAACACCGGCCAAACCAAACTTGTCACACAGATACAGTGCGATCAGCGGCGCGAAGCCCGCACCAAGTAGCCATGCAAGGTCCGAGGTCAGGGCCGAGCCGGTATAGCGATATTCGCGCTTGAAGTTGGATGCCAGTGTCCCGGCCGCCTGACCAAAGCAAAGGCCAAGAACCGCAAAGCCACCCAGAACAATCATGCCTTCATTGATGATGTTATAGGTGTACAGCAGCGGGGTCAGGATCGCACCCAACAGGATGATTCCGGCACTGTAACCAAGCAGCCTGCGACGACCAAGTTCATCTGCGATAAAGCCTGATGCAATGATCCCGAAGGCACACAGTACCGCGCCAACACCCTGGGTCAGCAGGAACTGCCCCGGATTGCCGTTGGCATAGAGATAGACCCAAGTCAGCGCAAAGACGGTTACCAGATGGAACAGTGCGTAGCTGACCATCGGGACCAGCGCACCCAGCACAACGGTACGACCGTTATGTTTGAGTGTGTCGATGACACGGGCGGCCTCAAGTTCGTTCTTTTCAAGCAGATGCCCGAATTCCGAGGTGGCCACCAGACGCAGGCGGGCAAACAGCGCAACCACATTAATCGCAAAGGCGACGAAGAACGCATAACGCCAGCCAAAGGCCAGGAAGTCATCCGCATGAAGGGTCAGGATCAAATAGGCAAACAGCGAGGATGCCAGCATGAAGCCAAGCGGCGCGCCCAGCTGCGGGATCATTGCATACCAACCTTTGCGGTTGTCTGGCGCATTGAGGGCCAGAAGCGATGCAAGCCCGTCCCATGCGCCCCCCCATGCAAGACCCTGCAGGAAACGAAACGCACACAGAAGATAGATCGCAATCACACCTGCGGAGGCAAAGCTTGGCAGAAATGCCATGGCAGCGGTGGAACCACCAAGCATGAACATTGCAATGGTCAGTTTGACGCCGCGTCCATATCGCCGGTCAACCGTCATGAAGACAAGCGAACCGACAGGGCGTGCGATAAAGGCCAGAGAGAAAATGGCAAACGAATACATGGTGCCAACAAGGGCTGTTTCGCCGGGAAACAGCAATTGCGGGAAGACCAGCACCGATGCGATGCAATAGACGAAAAAGTCAAAAAATTCTGATGTCCGGCCAATAATCACGCCAAGCGCGATTTGTCCCGGATCGTTGGTGGCGTCGGCATTGTGATGCCGTGCGTCGCGTTCCAAACCCGAAGAGGTGGCGGTCGCGTAGTTTTCTGTCGTTTGGTTCACGCCGTTCTCCCTAATTCACTTGTCGGACCATTTGGGCCCTCACTGCTTTTGATTGGATCACAAATCCGGTTCGAAGAACGATACGACTTTGGATCGAGTCTAATTATAGACATGTGAATTGCAAACGTCAGTGTCAATTATTGTGATGCACCGCACAACGCGTGGTTTACATCCGAATGATAATTGTCATTACGACCCTGCTATGCGCCGCGGGTAGCTTGACATTGCTGCAACGCAGCTATAGCAATTCCCGCGAATTTCCGATTTGGCATTTTTTTGAAAAAAAATTGCTTTCTTTGTGCCCTTTCCGTGGATGTCTGGAATTATAATTCCTATATGCGTGTGCGGCAGGGTACGACGCGTGGCGATCTTTGGTGGGTCGCTATGCGGCTCGCAGGCATATGGTTGTCTGTGAGAACATCTTCCAGAGACTGAGGAAGTATGAAGCGCATGCTTTCAAAACTTGTACGTGGCGTCGCATTGACCTCAATGTTCTCGCTTCTGGCCGGTTGCAACCTTGTTGTGATCGATCCGTCGGGCGATATTGCCTCTCAGCAGGCCGACCTTATTATCGTATCAACCATCCTGATGCTGCTGATCATTGTTCCGGTCATGGCATTGACGGTCTTCTTTGCCTGGAAATACCGGCAGGGAAACAAGGATGCGGAATACGATCCCGAATGGCATCATTCCACCAAATTGGAAGTTGTCATCTGGTCTGCCCCGCTGGTGATCATTATTGCCCTTGGCGCGATTACGTGGGTTACGACCCATACGCTTGATCCGTATCGTCCGCTCGACCGTATTGATGCTGAACGTCCACTGCCAAAAGATCATGAGCCGATGGTGATTGAAGTCGTTTCTCTCGATTGGAAATGGCTGTTCCTGTATCCGGAACAGGGCATTGCGACTGTCAACGAACTCGCAGCTCCGGTCGATACGCCAATCCAGTTCAAAATCACCTCTTCGGGAATCATGAACTCGTTCTTCATTCCGGCTCTTGCGGGCCAGATTTATTCGATGGCGGGGATGGAAACAAAACTCCATGCCGTAATCAATGAAGAAGGTGTTTTTGACGGGTTCTCGGGGAACTACAGCGGTGAGGGGTTCTCTCATATGCGCTTTAAGTTCCACGGGCTGAGCCAAGACGGGTTTGATGCCTGGGTCGATAATGTGAAGGCCGATGAAAACCTTTTGGGGCGTTCGCAATATCTTGAGCTTGAAAAACCCAGCATCAAGGAACCGGTTCGGTACTTCAGCTCGGTAGATCCGGAACTTTACAACGCGATCCTCAACATGTGCGTTGACCAGTCGAAAATGTGCATGAACGAGATGATGCATATTGACGAAAATGGTGGCGGCGGTCTGGCCGGTATCAATAACGTCATGTCCTTGACCTATGACGTGCCGCAGATGCGTGGCAGTCAGCCATTGCCCGAAAGCAAGTCCTACGTTGCGACGCTTTGCACTGCACCGGAAGGTGGCTTGGCTGGTGAACTTGCGAACCTGCCGTTGTTTGACAATGAACAGGTCTCGCGTGCCATGAGTGTTGCGCCGTCAGGTGTTTCAACAGGGTTCTGAAGCAGTGCCGGTTGGTAAAAGCCAACCGGCCCTTCGCAGTTTTGGCATCGGCTACGATGCCTGTCTGCATTTGAAAGAAGAGTAATCCGATGTTCTCTAATCCGGACCTTTTACATTTTATATTTGGCCGGCTGTCACTTGATTCACTTCCGTTCCATGAACCGATCCTTGTGGTGACGTTTGCGGCGGTGGTTCTGGGCGGTATCGCTGTTGTCGGCGGTATCACCTATTTCCGCCTCTGGGGATATCTCTGGAACGAGTGGATCACGTCGATTGACCACAAAAAAATCGGCATTATGTACATCATATTGGCGCTTGTCATGCTTTTGCGTGGTTTCTCCGATGCGCTTATGATGCGTGCCCAGCAGGCGATGGCTTTTGGCGGCTCGGAAGGTTTCCTTCCCCCTGATCATTACGATCAGATATTCACCGCCCACGGCGTAATCATGATCTTCTTCGTGGCCATGCCGCTGGTGACGGGGCTTATGAACTTTGTCGTGCCGCTACAAATCGGCGCGCGTGACGTTGCGTTCCCGTTCCTGAATAATTTCAGCTTCTGGATGACCACCTGTGGTGCCGCGCTGATCATGGTGTCGCTGTTTGTCGGTGAGTTCGCGAAAACCGGCTGGCTGGCCTATCCGCCGCTGTCTGACATTGTCTACAGTCCGGGGGTCGGGGTCGATTATTATATCTGGGCCTTGCAGATTGCCGGTGTCGGGACGTTGCTTTCGGGGGTCAATCTGGTTGTGACCATCGTCAAAATGCGCGCACCGGGCATGTCCATGATGAAAATGCCGGTCTTTACCTGGACGGCACTTTGCACCAACGTTCTGATCGTGGCTGCGTTCCCGGTTCTGACCGCTGTTCTGGTTCTGCTTGGGCTTGACCGTTACGCAGACACCAACTTCTTCACCAACGATCTTGGCGGTAACGCCATGATGTATATCAACCTGATCTGGATTTGGGGGCACCCGGAAGTTTACATCCTGATCCTGCCGGCGTTTGGTGTGTTTTCCGAAGTTGTGTCGACATTCTCGCGCAAGCGTCTGTTTGGGTATAGCTCGATGGTTTATGCCACCGTGGTTATCACCATCCTGTCCTATGTCGTCTGGTTGCATCACTTCTTCACCATGGGCTCGGGTGCCAGCGTGAACGCCTTCTTTGGTATCGCGACCATGATCATCTCGATCCCGACCGGTGCGAAAGTCTTTAACTGGCTGTTCACGATGTATAAGGGGCGCATCAATTTTGATGTCCCGATGCTGTGGACCATTGGTTTCATGCTGACCTTTGTGATCGGTGGCATGACGGGTGTTATGCTGGCCGTTCCGCCTGCTGACTTTGTGTTGCATAACAGCCTGTTCCTGATTGCGCACTTCCATAACGTGATTATCGGCGGTGTGGTGTTCGGGATGTTTGCCGGTATCGTTTACTGGTTCCCGAAAGCATACGGCTACAAGCTTGATCCGTTCTGGGGCAAAATGTCCTTCTGGCTCTGGCTTGTCGGGTTCTATTTCGCCTTCATGCCGCTTTATGTTCTTGGTCTGATGGGGATTACCCGCCGCATGAGCCAATTTGACGATCCGTCGCTTCAGATCTGGTTCGTGATTGCCGCCTTTGGTGCGCTTCTGATTGCCGGGGGGATCGGTTCGTTCATTCTGTCGATCGTTGTTGCGGTGATCAAACGTGACAAGCTTCGTGATGAAACCGGTGACCCATGGGGGGATGGTCGTACGCTGGAATGGTCGACTTCGTCGCCGCCCCCAGCCTACAACTTTGCCTTTACCCCGGTTGTCCATGATCTTGATGCATGGGCCGACATGAAGAAACGTGGTTATGTCCGTCCGACGGAAGGCTTCCTGGATATCCATATGCCGAAAAATACCGGCGCTGGCTTTATCCTTGCCGCTCTGTCGCTTGTTCTTGGTTTCGCGCTGGTCTGGCATATCTGGTGGCTGGTGATTGCAAGCTTCATTGCCCTGGTTGTCGGTGCAATTGCCCACACCTTCAACTATGACCGCGATTATCACATCCCGGCATCTGAAGTCGTGGAAACCGAAGACGAACGTACTGCCCTTCTGGCAAAACAGCAGGCGTAAGGGAATGACAATGGCGAATAACACTGCCGCACAGACCGAAATGCCGGTCTTTTACCTGAAAGAAGAGCATCACCCGGAAACCGGGACGATGCTTGGCTTCTGGATCTATCTGATGAGCGATTGCCTCATCTTTGGGATTCTGTTTGCAACCTATGCCGTTATTGGCCAGAACTATGCCGCAGGTCCTTCGCCTGCTGATCTGTTTGATCTCGAACTGGTAGCGATCAACACGTCGATGTTGCTGTTTTCCTCGATCACCTATGGCTTTGCCATGCTGGCGATGGAAAAGGGCAGCATCAAGGGAACGCAGATTTGGCTGGCGATTACCGGCCTGTTTGGCGTCGCGTTCGTGGGGCTGGAAATCTATGAGTTCCATCACCTCTGGAGCCTGGGGGCGACCCCGATGCGCAGTGGTTTCCTCTCGGCGTTCTACACGCTGGTGGCGACCCACGGTTTGCATGTGACCTTTGGCATCATCTGGCTTGTGACCCTGATGGTTCAGGTCGCCCAGCGTGGCCTGATCGTTGAGAACAAGCGCCGTCTGATGTGCCTGTCGATGTTCTGGCACTTCCTTGACGTCGTCTGGATCGGTGTCTTCTCCGTTGTTTATCTGCTGGGAGTTCTGGGATGAGCGCACATTCACACGCACATGATGACCATCATGATGGTGGGGCCTCACATGGCACCTATAAAAGCTATGTGATCGGGTTCGTCCTGTCGGTCATTCTGACTGCGATCCCGTTCTGGCTTGTCATGGACGGTGTTCTTGACAGCAAGGTTGCAACCGCCCTTTGGGTAATGGGTCTTGGCGTGATTCAGATCGTGGTTCACATGGTCTATTTCCTGCACATGAACACCAAATCCGAAGGCGGCTGGAACATGCTGGCGCTGATCTTCACCATCGTGATCGTGGCGATTGCCATCGCCGGGTCGCTGTGGGTGATGTATCACCTTAACACCAACATGATGCCGCAGATGGATCACGACATGATCCCGAGCTTCGGCTAGGGACTGCTTGATATTTGAAGGGGGCGCGATACCTGTATGGGGATCGCGCCCTTTTTTGTTTAAACACCCGCTTACTGCCATTTGAAAGAACCCGGCATGTCCGACGATCCCGTTTCCATCTCCCAAACCGATGCCCCGAAAAAGGGCCCCTCGACGACGACAAAGATCGTTGTTGTGCTGCTGGCGGCTATCCTGTTTTCCGGGTTTTGTGCCCTTGGCTACTGGCAGGTTGAACGTCGGGCATGGAAGCTTGATCTGATCGAGCGGATTGATGCCCGTGTGCACGGAGATGCGGTTGCCGCACCCGCGCGTGATGACTGGGAAAATGTCACCCGCGCACGCGATGAATATCGCAAGGTCCGTGTGACGGGGACCTATCGCAACGATCTTGAAAGTCAGGTCTATACCGCCACTGATTACGGTGCGGGTTATTGGGTTCTGACCCCGTTGATCCGGGATGATGGCACGATTGTCATGATCAACCGCGGTTTTGTTCCCACCGAAAAGCGCGACCCCGATACCCGAGCGGAGGGCATGGTCGAGGGCGAAGTCACCGTAACCGGCCTGCTTCGGATCAACGAACCGGTTGGCACCTTCATGCGCGATAACGTGCCGTCCGAGGAACGCTGGTATTCACGTGATGTAAAGGCGATGGCAACCAAGCGTGGTTTGGATGCCACCAACGTCGCCCCATACTTCATCGACGGCGACGGGGCTGAAAACCCGGCGAAACTGCCGCTTGGTGGGTTGACCAAAATTCGCTTCCCCAACAACCACCTGACCTATGCGCTGACATGGTTTGGCATGGCCTTGCTGACACTTGTGGCAGCGTGGATCGTTCTGAGGACGTCAAATAAACGATAGCGGCAGGTTGCAAGCGCCGTAAGATTACCCCTTGTCAAACACCGGGCTGCTTTCATAGGTTGCGTATGGTTTATATTTTCGAGCCAAAATTGTGCGCCATCAACAGACAGGGGAAAGTATGAGAAGCGTGGTGTGTGTCATGGCGGCTACCGTCATTCTGGCTGGTTGCTCGACTGGTGGTGTTCCAGAAGAATGTCAGGGAATACAAAAAACGGTCATCGGTGGTAAAACTTACTATGTGACAGAGGGTGGCGGAACCGTACCCGCTTACTGCACAAAATATGCGACCGAGATGAAGTAATCCTCTGATCGAAGACGATATGCCTTTAACTATTCCAAAGTTGATTGACCGGGCCATGGAATGTCTTTGCGCATGGTTGCCCCGCTCCAGTTGATGATGTTGGGGGTGTGCGTGCCCGCGTAATGCGCGTGGAAAACCGCATTCAGGTTCGGTGGGCGATACAGAACGCGTTCGAGTGACCCTTCGCTCGAATTGTCATGCAACACCCCCGTACTGATGTTCCAGCGTTCCAGCGCGCTGACATGGATCGCCTCGTTGATGGTCTCAAGGCCCGCCGGGATGATGTTGCGACGATCAAATTTTGGACATTTCAGGCGAAGCTTGTCGAGAAGGGTTTTCTCTTCGGGCGCGATCTGATTGATAAGCCGCTGATAGGGATAGGCGTGGGACGAAAAGTACATTGTCGTCCGGCTTTCATAGCCGCGGCCGTCAATCGCCGGGGAGAGCCGCGCCTTCAGTGACGGGTTATCGAGTTTAAGGCCGGTATGCTTGGTTACGCGCTTTGCCATCCAGTCAAGCGTGATATCGGACAGTCTGCAGTCATCGTAAGACCCGCCGACATTGCTGTGCACGCCGGGGAACCAGACCTGCTCAACAATTTGTTTGTCGGGCAGTTTGGCGCCCTTTTTCTTGACCCACAATGTTGGCGAGAACGCACTGCGCTTTTCGTCAATCGCCATGGCATGCAGGGCAACCCTCACGTTCGATCCAAGCTGCACATCATGAAAATGGTAGTTCTTGGGAATTGCCAGACGGCCCCAATCGCCGGGAATGCCCAGCGAACCGACCGTGTCCCAAACGCCAACGCATTCAATCGGCACGTCCTTGTGGGCTTCGATATCAAGGGTCGAGATTTTGGTGCGTTTTGCCTCGGTCGATAAATCCGAGCTGGCAATTTTCGCAATATCGTCCTGAAGCGGATGACCAAGATAGGGCGGCTTCAAAAGACCGCAAAGACCGATCAGTCCGGCCAGGCTGCGCGCGGTAAAGGCGCCGCGCGAAAAGCCGAATATAAATATCTCGTCGCCGGGCTGATAGTTGTTACCAAGGAAGCGATAGCCATCAACAACGTTTTCAAGCAACCCGTTGCCAAATGCACCGCCGCGCAAACGATCCACCACATTACCGGTGCCAACACCACGATCGTAAAACACGACCTGGGGAATATTCCCGGCGCTACTGGGAACGGCCCGCAGAAGTTTGACGACATTGGTTGGTTGGGGCGTATTGGCCGGTTCCTGCCAAGTGCCGTCGAAAAACACGATGAGCCTGCGTTTGGTCATGAGAAGCCCCTGTAAGTAATGTGATGCCAGCGATCTTTCTTGGGTCGCTTTGGTAAACAGTATACAACCCAAAGGCGATTTTATTAAGTTCTAATGAATATAATAAAGGGCTGCAGGTATACGGCCACCTTGCATGGATGACTGACATCCTCCTGCCATATGGCTGTCAGGAACCTGCGTTTCGTGCGATTTACATTATTGGGAAACAAGGGGAAATTGCCGCTCCATATCGCAAAAATGACACGCGCAAACGCAGGAGCAGCTTTAATGTCATCAGACCGGAACTTGACCTTTTATCACGCCATTCCGTCACGCAGCGGCACCGTCCATTGGATGCTGCACGAATTGGGTATTCCGTTTGATGTCAAACTTCTCGACATTGGCGGTGGAGATGGACAAACCCCGGAATTCCTTGCTCTCAATCCGCTTGGCAAGGTGCCGACCATCACACATGGCGATACGGTCGTGACAGAAGCCGCCGCCATTTGCTGCTATCTGGCCGATCTGTATCCCGAGGCCGGCCTGGCCCCGGCATCGGATGATCCGAAACGTGGTGAATATCTGCGCTGGTTGTTCTTTTCACCGTCCACCATCGAACCGGCCATGATCGACCGTGTGCGCCAGTACAAGGCAGAAGACAGCAGCCAGAATTCCTATCGCGACTGGGAAACGCTGGTGCCCATTTTGGTTGATGTTGTGGGTAAGGCCGATCCGTGGCTGATGGGGAAGAACTTCACCACTGTTGATGTTGTGTTTGGTTCGACCATTCGGTTTGGCTGCATGTTTGGCATTCTGCCGAAATATCCGGAATTCGAGGCCTACATCGCCCGGATTGATGCCCGCCCGGCCTATCAGCGTGCACAGGAACTCGATGCGCCGCATTTTGCCGCTGCAATGGCGGGTTAAACGGGCTGCTGGAATAGTATGAGGAATAAAAGGGCCGGTTCCTGCGCTTTGGAACCGGCCCTTTGGCATTTTATCGGCTTTAAAAGCTGGGTTCAGGGATTTGTATGATCAATCACTTCACCGCGTGCCGGATAGTTTTTGGCAATGACGAAATCAAGCGCGCCAAGGATCTGATCGAACGCCGGGCGGGCAAACGGCATGGTCTGGACGGTGCCGAAATAAAGCGTGCCATCCGGACGCACCAGAAACAGACCAGGTTCAGAGAAAACAGCCGGTTCTTCATAACCGCTTGAGGTCACACCGTTCGAGGTTGAGATATAAAGACCCCACTCGCGCGCGTTATCGAGATCAAGGCCATAACCAAGATCAACGTTCTCAAGCTCCCATTTCGCCTTGGCTTCGGTCGCGCGATCTTCGCCATCGGACGAGATGACAACGACGTCCACACCGCGCTTGGCAAAGTCTGCAAGCTTGGTATCAAGATCCTTGAGGTACTTGCCACAGATCGGGCAATGCAGGCCGCGATAGAATACGACCATGGTGAAGTTTTCCGGGCTTTGGTCGGCAAGTGACCATGTGCCGCCACCAACAAGCGGGACGGAAAGGGATGGCACTTTCTGGCGCGGCATCAGCGGGGTAATTGCAGACATTTTGTTCCTCATGACTTGGTTCAGGTTTAATTGAGGTTGATTATGGAACGATCATTCTATAAATCAACAACAAAGAACCGCCATCACCGAACCGTGATGGCGGATGTTGTCTCGGGCAGTGTTGCTATACCCGCTTGGCGACGATGAAACGTGATCCGGTGCTGGCCGGATAGGAGCCGGTTTCGATGACGTCAAAGCCGCCAGACTGGATCATACCCTCAAGGCGGGCGTAATTCAGGAAGTGAACGTGCGGTGCCTTGCCAAGTTTCTGCATGACCCAGATCAGGGGCTTGAGGTAACCAAGCTTTTCGCCAAGGCAGGGTGTTTTGGTGATGAACATGCCACCCGGCTTGATGACCTTATGTAGCGCGGCAATGGCGTCTTCGGGCTGATCAAGCAAATGCAGGATGTTAAAGCCAAGCACGACCTCATATTGGTCTGAGCCGTTGGCGATATCTTCGATTGTTTGTTTGGCGAATGTGACGTTGCCAATCGCCTGATCTTTGGCTTTGCCCTGGGCAATTTCGATCATGCGCCCGGAAATATCGGTGGCCGTCAGGTGCCCGACACTATGGGCAAGTTTCAGGGCCGTGGTGCCGGTGCCACAGCCGATTTCAAGCACGTTCTGATCGGGGGAAAGATAGGCGCGCGTGCGATCAAGGGTTTGCGCATAGGCGGCTTCGTTGCCGATCGGCTTGCGGGCGTATTTGTCGGCGGCAGAGTCCCAGAACGTGTCGCTGCGTTTCATGATATGTCCGGCTTTTGCGCCCGGTTTGCGGGCATTGATTGATGTGCCGGACGATGAAGCAGTGCCAGGCAATGCGCAACACGAAACAGCACCGAAAGGTGGCTGTGATCTAGTCGAGTGCGGCCAGAATGGTTTCGCAATAGTCTTGCAAGGTTTCCTGATCCGCACCGCGGCGCGACATCAGTTGTACGCCCTGAAACGATCCGGCAAGGAACCGGGCGAGGGCGCGGACATTCTTGCCTTTGGAAATTTTGCCCTGATCAACAGCGCGGTTCAGTGCCGCAGCAAAAGTATCCTCGGCCCGACGGAATGCCTGATGGGCGATGGCGGCGGTTTCCGGGTCATGCGGGGCAAGCTCCATACCTGAATTTACCATCAGGCAGCCTTTGTGCCGTCCTTCTGCGGTGCCGGTTTTGGCCGCATCACGGAATGTCTTTTCAATCGCGGCGCGACCATCTTCGATGTTGCGCAGATCGGCAAAACGCTCGGCACTGATTTTCTGGCTGTAATGATCAAGGACGCGCAGGAACAGCGCCTTCTTGTCGCCAAAGCTTGCATACATGCTGGCCCGGTTCAGGCCGGTTTCATTGACCAAGTCCTGAATAGAGGTCGCTTCAAACCCCTTGCTCCAGAAGATGTTCATGGCGTTATCAAGAACGCTTTCTTCGTCAAATGCACGTGGCCGTGGCATCAGCAGTTCCTTTGATCAGTTCCATGCTTTGGAACGAGTGTTCTATAACAAAAATGAGAATGGAGCGTTTACCCACAAAAATCAACAAACCATCTAACTTTTCCTGTTCTAGACGATCAACGCCGAAGCATTAGTTGGGGGGGCAAATGTTTGGATCGCGTGGAATAGCTGTGTTGTGTTTTAGTCCTGTCGATTGTAGGCCAGTTAGCTATACTGATTGGCGGCGCATCCTATGGGGGAGTTATGGATAAAAGTTACAATCTAAACGGTGGGTTTAAGCCTGCGACTAAGAGGTTTGCGGATCTTTCTGGACCGGACTATTACCCAACACCTGCATGGGCGACGCGAGCGCTTATTGGCTGCGAAAAATTTGTCGGCGATATTTGGGAGTGTGCCTGTGGTGATGGCGCTATGTCGACAGTTTTGGAAGAAACCGGCGAACAAGTGCACAGTTCGGATCTTTACGATCGAGGTTTCGGAGAAACAGGAATAGATTTCCTTCAGGCACAACGAGAAGCACCCAACATTATTACAAACCCGCCATACAACAGTGCCGAGGGCTTCGTTCATCAAGGGGTTAAAAAATCGCAGCAAAAATTCGCATTGCTTCTTCGTTTAGCGTTCCTTGAAGGTGCAAAGAGAAACCACTCTATATTCTCAATCTATCCACCATCTAGAGTTTGGGTTTTTAGTGAGAGAATAACGTTCTATCCGGCAGGTGCGAAAGTTAAAGGAAGTGGCACCACTGCCTATGCTTGGTTCGTATGGGACAAAGCAAGCATAGGCCATTCAGAGTTGCGGTGGATCCCAACAGGTTACAAAAAAGGAACAGCTTAAACTCAGCTAGTGCGCTTCTCTCCCTTGGGAGTTACGCGAAGTTTACCTTTCGAAGGCCTGCTAAGGTAGCCATCGCAAATGGCATTGCCTGGTGTTTTGCGGTGAGAAACAATGTTTCTTACTTGTTGTTCCCACATTTCTTCGCCATCACGGGTGGTAGATTGCGCACGATCTTCGTCTGAGAGAGGCACATTCGCTCGAATATGATCTTTAATTTGTTTCGTCGTTGCTTCTTTGCTGATCCTTGATGAGAGAAATTTTACGACTTCATCTGCAATCTTGTCTTCAGTGATTCTAGCCATCTACCAATCCTCAATAGTACAGAGTTTATTAGGATATAGTTGATTTCCGCACTGGTCGAATCATTTGTAGGTAACACACTTTATAGTATATATTTTTCTAGGCTCACAAAGCTGTAATCCGGCCCGTCCGGATTGTCGATTTTTTGACGTGCGGTTTCGTGCCATTGTTCGGCGGGCAGGGGATCAAGGAAGGTGTCGCCCTCGATATCGGCATGGACTTCGGTCAGCTCATAACGTGTCGTGAAGGGCAGGGCGAGGTGATAAATCTGCGCGCCCCCGGCAATGATCACTTCATTAACACCATCGCGCACGGCGACTTCGTCGGCCAGTTCAACGGCTTTTTCAATAGTGTGACAAACCCTCACATTTTCATGATCAAACGACCAGTCGGTGTCGCGGGTCACAACAATTGTCGTTCGTTTGGGAAGCGGTCGGCCAATTGTCTCAAACGTCACACGCCCCATGATCATCGGTTTGCCAAGCGTAAGTGCCTTGAACCGTTTCAGGTCTTCGGGCAGTTCCCAGGGCATCCAGCCATCCTTGCCAATCGCGCCATTCTGCGCAGCCGCAACCACGGCCACCCGTTCGATTTTTGTAACGCTCATTACACAGCAACCTTGCCGGCAATGTGCGGATGCGGGTCATAGCCGGTCAGTTCGAAATCATCATACTTGAAGTCAAAGATCGATTTTACGGCCGGATTGATCTTCATGGTCGGAAGCGGCCGGGTATCACGCGAAAGCTGTTCTTCGACCTGATCAAGATGGTTGGTGTAAAGATGCGCATCACCAAGGGTGTGGACAAAATCACCCACCTCAAGATCGCAGACCTGCGCAATCATCATGGTCAGAAGCGCATAAGATGCGATGTTGAACGGCACGCCCAGGAAAATATCGGCACTGCGCTGATAGAGCTGGCAGGACAATCTGCCATCCGCAACATAGAACTGGAAAAGGCAGTGACACGGCGGCAAGGCCATGTTGGGCACATCCGCAACGTTCCAGGCCGACACGATCAGGCGGCGGGAATCGGGATTGTTTTTGATCTGGTCAATCAGGCCGGTGATCTGGTCGATGGTTTCGCCGTTTGCGCCGCGCCATGACCGCCACTGGCCGCCATAAACCGGGCCAAGATCGCCGTTTTCATCAGCCCATTCGTTCCAGATGCGCACGCCATTATCCTGCAGGTATTTGACGTTGGTGTCGCCATCCAGGAACCACAGCAATTCATGAATGATCGATTTCAGATGCAGCTTTTTGGTGGTGACCAGCGGGAAACCCTTGGAAAGGTCAAAACGCATCTGGTGACCAAATATCGAGACAGTCCCGGTGCCGGTCCGGTCTTCCTTGCGCGTGCCGGTGTTACGCACCAAACGCATCAGATCGAGATATTGCTGCATGCTGGTCCTTGCATTTTTGGAATCGCTGTTGTCGCAGCATAGTCAGGTCGGAACGCCTCGGCAAGCAGTGCGGGGTGTCGTGTGAAAGCCTGATTAAAATCCGTAAGGTCGCGAAATGTTCCCGCGAAAATCAAAAAAAGATTTCCCGATTCCCCTTGTGAAACGGGGACCATTTGCCCTATATAGGGGCTGTCGGGGCAACCCGACTACGGCGCTAAACTGCGTGACAGAATAGGCTTTACGGACCCGGGGGCGGTACCCGGCGGCTCCACCAAAATTTATCGGTTGTCCGACTCAGACAATCTTCGTGGGGCCGAAATAGGATCGACGTGAGCAGTAAAAGTCAATGTGGGCGCTCGGCATGGTACCACCGCATCGGGCCAATGTTTGTAAATGCAAACGACAACAATGCTCCGGTTGCTGTTGCCGCCTAAGCGGTACTAGCACCAAAGCGAAATTCCGATTGCCGGGAGCGGTAATTTGGTGGGGGACGGGGCACCTAGCAACAGAACGCCCCACTCTTGTATTTCTTTCCCGCTTCGTTATGAATAGAGTCATTATCAAACGCGCCGAGATGCAATTGGCGCGCAGAGATGCCATATGACAATGACGGAACGCGCCGGACGTACCCGGTGGTTTCGCCAGATACAGGATTACTGATGCAAGAACCGGAAGAATTCCGTTACGATCTTATGGTCGACCAGGCGCTGCGCGGTGTGGTGAAAGACATCCTTGCGCGCGTGGCCGAAGAGGGCCTTTTCGGAGAGCATCACTATTATATCACCTTCCAGACCAATCATCCCGGTGTGGCCCTGCCTGAAAGCCAGCGCAAGGCGCATCCAGACAACATCACCGTTGTCCTGCAACACCGGTTCTGGGATCTGAAATCCGAAGATGATCACTTCTCGGTCGGAATGAGCTTTGATGGAATGCCGACCACGGTGGTCGTTCCGTATGATGCGATGCTGGCCTTTGTCGATCCGTCTGCCAACTTCATGCTGACATTCAGCGTCGAAGAGGAAATGGACGACGAAGATTTCGATTATGATGAAGATGATGATCTTGATGCCGATCTGATGGACGACGAAGAGGGCGCACCAACCCTGGTGGCCGAACCGTCCAAGGCCCGCAGTAAAAAGCCCAAGCCGGATGCCAATGAAACCGGCGAGGTCATCGCACTTGATGCGTTCCGTAAAAAATAGAAGATTTGAAGGGCAGGCTTGATCTGCCCTTTTTCTTTGTCTGGTCCCGTTGATGTTTCCCGCGTCCGGGGTTCCCCTAATGTATCGTGGCAATTTGGTGCAATTGGCGCTAAAACCAGCCTCACAAAGAACAAACCCACCTTGTTTTTGAGAGAGACGAGAACCTTCCGATGAGTGATTTTGTCTATAAACCCATGTTTGAGCAGGGGAAAGACACCACCCCTTACCGCAAGATCGGGGATGAGGGCGTTTCGACCGTTGACGTCAATGGCGAGACCTATTTGAAAGTAGAATCTGAGGCGATCGAAAAGCTGACCCTTCAGGCTTTCTTTGATTGCTCGCACCTTTTGCGTCCGGGGCATCTCGAACAGTTGCGCAAAATCCTTGATGACGAAGAAGCCACCGCCAATGACAAGTTCGTGGCGATGGATCTTTTGAAAAACGCGTCCATCGCATCGGGCGGCGTTTTGCCGATGTGTCAGGATACCGGTACGGCCATCGTCATGGGCAAGCGCGGTGGCAAAGTCATCACCGATGGTTCTGATGAAGAAGCCCTGTCGAAGGGCATTTGGCAGGCCTATCAGAAACACAATCTGCGCTTCTCGCAGGTATCGCCGAAAAACATGTTCGAGGAAAAGAACACTGGCTCGAACCTTCCGGCACAGATTGATCTCTATGCGACCAAGGGCGATGAATACAAATTCATGTTCATGGCCAAGGGGGGCGGGTCTGCCAACAAGACCTTCCTGTTCCAGCAGACCAAGGCACTTCTGAACCCCGAAAGCCTGCGCAAGTTCCTGGACGAGAAAATCCGTACGCTTGGGACCTCTGCCTGCCCGCCTTACCATCTGGCGGTCGTTATTGGCGGTACATCTGCCGAGGCGTGTCTGAAGACCGTGAAAATGGCATCAGCCCGTTATTACGATAACCTTCCGACCGAAGGTGGCGATCATGGTCAGGCCTATCGCGACCTTGAATGGGAACAGAAGATCCTTGAGATGACCCGCGAAATGGGCATCGGCGCGCAGTTTGGTGGCAAGTATTTCTGCCACGATGTGCGTGTGATCCGCCTGCCGCGCCATGGTGCAAGCTGCCCGGTTGGTCTGGGTGTGTCGTGCTCGGCTGACCGTCAGATTCTGGGCAAGATCACCAAGGACGGTATCTTTATCGAAGATCTTGAACATGATCCGGCAAAGTACCTGCCGCATGTCACCGACGAGCATCTTGACGACGAAGTGGTCAAGGTTGACCTGAACCGTCCGATGGAAGAGATCCGCAAGCAGCTTTCGCAATACCCGGTCAAGACCCGTTTGTCGCTGACCGGTACCGTGATCGTGGCGCGTGATATCGCACATGCCAAGATCAAGGAACGCCTTGATGCCGGTGAAGAAATGCCGGAATATCTGAAAAACCATCCGGTTTATTATGCGGGCCCGGCGAAAACGCCAGAAGGCATGCCGTCCGGATCATTTGGTCCGACCACGGCCGGGCGTATGGATGCCTATGTCGAACAGTTCCAGGCCGCAGGCGGTTCGTTCGTGATGCTGGCCAAGGGTAACCGCTCAAAAGCGGTCAAGGATGCCTGTGCCAAATATGGCGGGTTCTATCTTGGCTCTATCGGTGGTCCGGCAGCCCGTCTGGCGCAGGACTGCATCAAGAAAGTCGACGTTCACGAATATCCGGAACTTGGCATGGAAGCTGTCTGGAAGATCGAAGTCGAAGACTTCCCGGCCTTCATCGTCATTGATGACAAGGGCAACGATTTCTTTGCCGAATTCGGCATCTGATCCGAAATCACGGTCATTAAAGTCAAAACGGCGCAGGGGAAACCTTGCGCCGTTTTTTATTATGCATAGCAGACCTTACCCCTAGGGGGTTGCTGCGGTGCGCAAGAAATGGTCTGATTTGGGCAAAATCAACCCCTTACTGGATAACCTGTTATGTCTGAAACTTCCGCGCTCTCTGCCACCGGTGCGACGGAAAGCCGACTGGTTGGTGTGACCGCTGCACTTGCGACGGTTTGCATCTGGGCCGGTTGGCTGATTGCCACCCGCTACGCCATGACTTCAAGCTTTACCGCCGTTGATATTGGCCTGATGCGCTTTGTTGTGCCTTTTGTCCTGCTTGCCCCGATCTGGATTAGAAAAGGCATCTGGCCCAAGGGCCTTTCATTGGCCAATGGCCTGTTGATGATCGTCGGTTCCGGCGCGTTTTACACCCTGATGGTTGCAAGCGCCCTTGAGTTCGTTCCGGCAAGCCATGTTGGCATTCTTTTGCCCGGCGTGATGGCCGTGTGGGCGGTTCTGATTGCCATGCTTCTGTTTGGTGAACGTCCGGGCAGGGTTCGCATCGTTGGCTATGCCGCCGTGGTGATTGGTGTGGCTTCGCTGGTTGCGCTGAAACCGGCCGGTGTCATCAGTGATGACATGCTGATGGGCTATGGCCTTGTATCGGCCGGGGCGTTTATGTGGGCGTGCTACACCCATGCCATGCGTCAAAGCGGCCTGGGCGCGCTTGAAGCTGCGTCCTTTGTCGGGTTCTGGTCATTTGTCGTGATGGCGATTATCGCGCTGTTTACCGGCACCACGATTGGCGATGCGCCGGCAGGCGACATCATGATGTTGCTCACAGCGCAGGGTTTGCTGGCCGGGTGTGTTGCCGTGATTACCTATGGCCTTGCCGTGCGTCATATCGGATCGACCGGTGCGTCCGCATTTGGCGCGATGACCCCGGCCCTGACCGCACTTGGCGGTGTAATCCTGCTGAGTGAACCGGGCAACCTTGCGCTGGTTTTGGCGGTGGTTCTTGTAATCCTTGGGGTGATGACTGCATCGGGTGTGTTTCGTCGCGTCCGGATTTAGGCCCGTGAACTGACTGTTTTTCAATCGGGGCATTTTCACCATCTGATGAACATCAATTAAGTGTGCTGCACATGCGAAATATCCTTTTCGCGTGTGCAGCTTTAGGTTATTGTAATGCACGTGATGGCAACGGCGCCATTCACCCAATGATTTATCGGCAGGCAACGAGGCTTGCGCAACTTTGTCAGCGTCTTTTGGTGGCGCTGGACGGTTATGCCTCGGAGTTAGTCAAATGCTTGCTGGTTTTATTCGCTCTATTTCCCCTGAAAACGACCCGGAATTTAACGGCCCCAATCGCAAAACCAGCATGACCGACATCCTGCGGCTGTTGCGGACGGTCAGTGCTGTCGCCGATGAGGCCGCAGACAAGGAAACGGCGGTTACCCAAATCCTTTCGGCAGTGTGCAATTATTGTCAGTGGCCGGTTGGGCATGCGTATCTGCGTGTGGATGACAAACTTACGTCTGCGGGTATCTGGTCAATCAGTTCTTCGATTGCCGCGGGTGACATTGCCGAATTTCGCACCCAGTCCGAACAGACTGTGTTTGCGATCGGGCAGGGCCTTATTGGTAATGTCGCGGCAACCGGTTCGCCTGTGTGTATCGCCGATGTCACCGTGAAAGACGGCTTTTTGCGTGCTGCGGCGGCGTCCAGAAACGGGTTGCGTGGCTGTTTTGCCCTACCAGTTAAGCTGGAGGGGCAGACAGAGGCCGTCATTGAGTTCTTTAGCCCGGGCGTCGCACAGCTTGATGACGAAATGCTTGAGCTTCTTGGGTTTGTTGGCGGGCAGGTTGCGCGTGTGCTGGAACGTGAACGCGTCATTCGGTCGCGTGAGGCCCTGGCATCAAGCTTTGAGTCGCAAGTTCAGGGAACCGTTGGCATGGTAGCGGCGGCTGTCAGTCAAATGCGCGGTGCGCTTGATGTATTGGCCGAGAGCACAGATCAAACCCGCAGATGCAGTAGCGGCATTGATGATGCAACCGGGCGGGCCATTTCACGGATTGAAGACGTCGCAGACCAGATGGAAAGCCTTAAGGATGCGTTGGCCGTCGTTGGTACGGATGCGTCCGAAACCGTCAAGATTACCCATGATATGGGCAGTCAGGCCCGCGAAATGCGCGCAGGATTTGCCGCACTGCAAGATCGTGCTGCTGATGCTGAGAAGATGCTGGCTTCCATTTCTGCCATCGCAGCGCAGACAAAGATGCTGGGCCTGAACGCCTCGATTGAGGCGGCACGCGTCGGTGAGGCAGGCAAGGGGTTTGCGATTGTCGCCAAGGAGGTCAAGGCGCTTGCAGGCCAGTCTGCCAGTGCGACCGAGGATATCGCACGCTGGATGAGTGAAATACTCGACGCGATTTCTAAAGCGGGTAACGATATCGAACAGATTGCCGTGGCGATGGATAATCTTCAGAACCGGGCAGAGGCGACGGCGACACAAGCCGATCAGCAAACAGAAACCTGCGTTTCGGTTGCATCATGTGTCGATGCGGCGGTCGCAGACTCCCGCTTGGTTGGTGATGGTGTCTCGGAAATCACCGCAGCGATCAAACACAGTGAGCACGTATCAAGCGAGCTCGGCAAAGCTGCCCATGACCTTGAAAAACAGGGTGCAGATTTAAGCGCCCGTGTCGAAGGATTTGTTGGCAAGATACGCTTCGCCTAGTGACCTAGGGTGATCCGTTCATCCGGTTTTCAACTTGATGGGCTGTGCGTCGGGCAACCAAACGCGCCAAGGGTGGCCCGAAAAGCAGCACCATGAAGAAACGCGTCGCTTGCAGCACAAGTATGAATGACAAATCAACATTCGTGCTGGCGGCGATGATCGCCACGGAATCAAGCCCGCCCGGGCTGGTTGCCAGATATGCCGTGAGTGGATCAACACCCATAAAGACAACCAGAAGAACCGATATTCCGGCACAGAAACCGATCAGAACAAAAATCGATAGCAGGATTTTGGGAAGTGCGTGGGCGGCGTGGCGCAATACCGGTGGGGTGAATTTCAACCCGATCACCCAGCCGATCATGGCGTAGGTCAGACCCAGAAACCATTCCGGCAATACAACATCAACAAACCCGCCGACATGCAGGATCATGGTGACAATGATTGACACCAGAAGCGGACCGGACGGCAGACCTGATTTGAAGCCGATGAAACAGCACGCCACAACAAGACAAAGTGTGACGGCAAACCCGCCAATATCAAAGGCAGGGAACCATTCATGCGGGCCCATGGCAGCGAGCATTTCCTGATCCACCCAGAAGTTGGCGACGCTTGATGCCACTGCGACCACGATGACGACCCGAACATACTGCATGAATGCCACAAGCCTAGCGTCCGCACCAAATGCGTCGGCCATAATTACCATTGCGGATGCAGCACCGGGCGTCGATCCCCAGATGCCTGCGGTGCCGGGCAAGACCTGTTTGACACATAAAATCCAGCCCAAAAAGCTGCTGGCAACAAGGGTGATGGCGGCAATGCCAAGGATCATGGGCCAGTCAGAGGCGAAGGATGTCAGAATTCCGACCGTCATCGATCCACCGATCATGACCCCGAGAACTGATTGAGCACCAAGATAAAGTGGTTTTGGCATGGAAATGGTCGCGCCGTTCGTGCCCATCGCAATACCGATGATCATCGGCCCAACCAAAAGAGAGGCCGGGACATTCCAGTCATGCAACAGAACGGAAAAAACCAACGAAACCGATATCAGCAATAGCCACTGAACCGGTTTGAAAAGTCGGCCGATGCGTTCTTTGGGGGGGTGTATGATGGATGTGGTTTGTTCGGATGACACGATAGGGGCCCTTGTCGCGAATGGCAGGCAACTGATCGCGGGTGGCGCGATATGATGCAGGTCTGACGCTTCTGGGGAAGGCGCCAAGGTGGGGACGCCAATTATAAACAGAGAACAGGAAAGAAGCGAGTATTTGCGTGCGTCCACATGATGACTGGCAGACCATGCTTGGAGAGTATCGCAGGGTTTTGTATGACGGTTGCAAACACTTAGTCGTGAAAGGGACCCTTTTGTGAGCACCGATCCAATCGATTTTCAGTTTGATGGCGATGAAAGTGCCAAGCAGACAATTGTTCTGGCCCACGGGGCGGGTGCGCCAATGGACAGCCCGTTCATGAATGACATGGCATCCGAACTGGCAAGGCATGGTTTACGGGTTGCGCGGTTTGAGTTTCCCTATATGGCCAAACGCCGCATTGATGGCAAAAAGCGTGGTCCGGATCGGGCACCGGTACTGACCGCGTTTTACGCGGATGTCGTTCGCCAGCTGGGTGAACCTGAAAAGCTTGTCATTGGTGGCAAGTCCATGGGGGGACGGATCGCCAGCATGGTTGCAGATGATCTTGGGGTGGGCGGACTTGTCTGCCTTGGCTACCCGTTTCATCCGCCGGGCAAGCCTGAAAACCTGCGCACTGAACACCTCAAGGTACTGCGAACCCCTGCGCTGATCTGCCATGGTACGCGCGATCCATTTGGCCGTCCTGACGAAATTGCGGGGTATCAGCTTTCGGGTCGCATCGGGCTTCATTGGGTTGAAGACGGTGAACATGATTTCAAGCCACGCAAAAGTTCTGGACGGACCCAAAATCAGAACATCGTGGATGCCGCCGCGGCCATATCCGGGTTTGCACAATCACTGACTTGAAAGATACGGCCCGCGATCACTGCGGGCCGTATCGTTCGGGGTTCGCGGGGATTGGGGTGCGAGGGGTGTTACGCCATTACTGTTTCGTTTCCGGTTTCCTTGAACTGTTGGGCGTATTCGGGGGAAAGTTCGGCGGTTGGGCTAAAGATATCAATGCGTACACCATTGGGATCAAGCAAGGCGAAGTGACGCTGTCCCCATGGTTCATCACGCACTTCAAGGGCGAATTCAAACCCGGCTTTGCGCAAGGTTTCTGCCGCGTCGTTGGCTTCTTCGACTTCAAGGCTAAGAACGGTGCCTTCGCCGACGGTGGCCGCCTGGAAGATGTCAGGTTGGGTCTCGTGACCCGGTTTCATCAGGCCAAGCTGAACCGATGGCGCAGATGGCCAGACAAGCTGGCAATACCATTCCCCGTCAAAGACAGGTTCGAAGCCAAGCTTTTTGTAGAAAGCGCGGCTCTGGGTGAACTTATCGGTGATAATGATCTGAAACGCGTTCGTGACTTTCATCGTCATGCTCCTGACGTTGGGGTTAAATCCTGTCCCGATTTGAAGATGTTTGCACATCCCTCCTGACAGGAGCCTGTCAGGAGCGGTATGATAATTTTTGGGGCAGGATGACAAAGGAGTGACCATGAGAAGGGCCGACCGACTATTTCGTCTTGTTCAGATCCTGCGCCGCCGGAAACTGTGCCGCGCATGTGATCTTGCCGAGGAGCTGGAAGTTTCCGAACGCACGATTTATCGCGATATCCGCGACCTTGCTGCATCGGGCGTTCCGGTCGAGGGTGAGGCAGGTGTGGGATATATCCTGCGCGATGGGTATGACCTGCCGCCATTGATGTTTGATGCCGACGAGATCGAGGCGCTTGTCGTTGCTGCCCGTATGGTTCAGAGCTGGACTGACCCGCAGATGGCCCGTGCTGCAGGTGATGCGCTGACAAAGATCGAAGCCGTCCTGCCCGAGAAAATCCGCGGACTGGTCGGCGGTGTTCCGATTGCCGTTGCCGAGATCGCGCAGGAACCGATTGCCATTTCCATGCCCGACCTTAGGCGCGCCATTCGCGAACGGTATTTGATCGATATCGATTACACCGATGCAAAAGGGGACAATACCCGTCGCCGTGTCTGGCCGCTTGGCATGTTGTTTTTTGGCAGCACGTGGCTTTTGGCCTGCTGGTGCGAATTGCGCGAGGCCTTTCGCGTTTTTCGTGCGGACCGGATTGCGCATATGGATATATCGACATCACGCTTCCGCCCGGTTCCGGGGCGTTCGTTGCGCGATTATCTGATTTCCGAAGGTGTTGAAGGCGAGATACTCAATGGCGTCGGTCGATAACGAATTTGTTCAGATGGTTACCGAACTGCTGACCCCTTTGGGTGCCATTCGGCCAAGGCGGATGTTTGGTGGCTTCGGGCTTTATTGTGACGGGATGTTTTTCGCGCTTGTATTTGATGATGTCTTGTACCTCAAAGGCGATGATCAGACACAAGAGGCCTATGACGCGCTCGGCATGGCAAGGTTTGTTGTGCCATCACAGAAAAGCCCCCACACCATTGGCTATTTCGAAGCGCCCGGGGAATGGCTTGATGATGAAGACAAGCTTCTTGAATTCGCCCATATGGCCCTTGGGGCGGCTCATCGGGCGCATTCCCAGAAAAATCGTCCCAAAAAGAGGGTGCGAAAACAACCTGTTGAATAAGAGTTTAAACAGGGGCCAATCGAACAGCCGATCTTTGCGGGCCAAGTACAATCAGGGGATGTTCGCATGTGTTTTTCCTGTATAATCTTTATACAGGATAAAGAATGCATTAGGTCTCGGATAAGTGGCAGCCCCTAGTTTCTGGCAAGGTTTTGCAAACACGTTGAAAATTCGGACGGACAAGCCGGAACTGGTGCGCGCCCAGGTCAATGCCCTGACACGTCAGATCCCCGTCCTTTACATGTTGCTTCTGGCCAATGCGGTGGCGCTTGCCTATACCCACTACGGGACGGCGCCGGACTGGATGACGATCCATTCGGTGATTGTTCTTGGTGTCATTTGTATCGCGCGTGCCATTGCCTGGGGCCGGGCGCGGGTAGATGTTGATAATGTCGATGCCTGCATACGTCACCTCAAGCGGATCAGGGTTCTTGCGGTCGTCATCTCTGTCCTGTTTACCGCATGGGCAATCTACATGTTCGGTTTTGGCGACGCCTTTCAACGCGGTCATGTCGCCTATTTCATATCAATCACGGTTGTGGGCTGTATTTTCTGCCTGGTGAATTTTCCACCTGCCGCCTTGCTGGTGGTGGGGATTGTGCTGGGCACTTTCGTGATCTTTTTCGGGACCAGTGACAATGAGGTTTATGTCGCTATTGCCGTGAACATGGCGCTGGTTTCCGTGATGATCGTTCAGATTATCCGGAGCTTCTACGCCAACTTTGCGGGCCTGATTGAAACCCAGAACGATCTTGAGGTACAGCATCGGGCAATGATTGATTTGTCGCGCCAGAATGAGGCGCTGGCACTGATTGACCCCTTGACCGGACTATCGAACCGGCGCGCCTTTTTTGCGACCCTTGAAGAGACTGTCAACTCGGTCACGGACAACGAAACATTCGCCGTTGCGATGATCGATCTGGATGGTTTCAAGCCGGTCAATGATGTCCATGGGCATCCGTCTGGCGACGAATTGTTGCAACAAGCGGGAATGCGCCTTCGCAAGATCCTTGGTCCGGAAACGCTTCTGGCCCGCTTGGGCGGGGATGAGTTCGGCGTATTGCTCAAGGGCTATGACAGCCCGATGGCGTTGATGGCGACCGGCAAGGAGCTTTGTGACGACCTCAATCGTCCATTTATCCTCAATGGTGTGACGGTTCAGGTCTCTGCCTCGCTGGGGTTTGCGACCTATCCGACCGTTGCGCGCAGCCCGAATGGCTTGTTCGAGCGGGCCGATTTTGCCCTGTATCATGCCAAGAAGAATGCACGTGGTGAGGCCGTTCTCTTTGCGGCCCATCATGAAACATTGATCCGCCATGACTCCCAGATCGAACAGGCCCTTCGCAAGGCAGACTTGTCCAAGGAACTTAGCCTGCACTATCAACCGGTCTTCGATATTCAAACCGGGCAGGTCAGTTCCGTTGAGGCACTGGCACGTTGGGAAAGTGTCTTGATGGGGCCGGTGTCGCCGGGGACATTTTTCCCGGTGGCGGAAAAGACCGGGCAGGTTAGTTTCCTGACCCGGGTTCTGTTTGAAAAATTGCTCAGAGATATGTCGAGCTGGCCCGAAAAATTGCCGGTCTCTTTCAACCTTTCTGCGCGTGATATTGTTTTGTCCGATACCGTCCAGTGGCTGATTGATGAAATCAAAAACCATAAAATCGACCCCGGTCGATTAACGTTCGAGGTTACCGAAACCGCGTTCTTGCGCGATTTCGAAGCGGCGCGCACAAGCATCCGGTACCTGCGCGAGCACGGCGCGCGTATCGCCCTTGATGATTTCGGTATTGGCTATTCCAGTCTGCGCTATGTCCACGAGCTGGAATTTGATGTGCTTAAGGTCGACCGCATCTTCGTGGCCCCAATACCACATAGCGAGCGCAGCCGCCGTATTGTGAAGACAGTGCTTGATATGTGCCAGAACCTTGGCATCGACTGTGTTCTTGAAGGCATCGAAAGCGAAAGCCAACGCGATGTTCTGACCGGGATGGGCGGACGATTGATGCAGGGCTATTTCTTTGCAAAGCCGGAACGTGACATCAGGCTTGATGGATTGGCGAGCACATCTAGGGACTAAACCGATAGGTTTTTATGAAATTGTGCGGGCTGCGACTCGGTTAATAAACCCGCAACCAGATGGCGGTACTCTGTCAGAAGACGAACCGGTATCGACATAGAGTGACGTGATCATCGGTTCCGAATTTTGATGGTAACGGGGCCGTGACCATGTCATCGCAGACAGAAACTTTGCATGCATCCGCAATGACCGTTGCGGGCGAGATTGATCTTGCCCCGGAAATCCGCACCCGCCTGCGTCACCTTATCGACAGCCTCCCAGACCAGCCGGCCCGTCTTCGGGTTTTAGGTCACGTATTGCTTGATCTTGGGCTATCTGAACTTGCGTTAAATGCCTTTGGCCGTGCGTTACTGATCGATGATCTTGATGGTGCGACCCATCTGGGCCTGATCCGGGTTTATATTCAGACCGGACGCCGCGACCTTGGCCTTGAACATCTTGAAATTGCCATCAGTCTACGCCCGGATGCACGGGAATTGCGGGTTCTTGCCGCAGACCTTCTTGGGTGCCGGGATAAAATGCGTGCACTTGATCAACTTGGTGCCGTGCTTGCCTCTGAACCGGATCATGCTGGCGCGCGCAAAGGGCTGGCTAATTTGGTGCGCGCTGCCATATCAAGTCGTATGCAGAATGGCTCTGGAAAGGCTGACACCAAACGCGCAGAGCCCGGTTTGGATCGTCGGCAAATCTTGTGGGGGGATGTCGAGCCGTTCGATGACCTTGTACAATCGTGTGTCGGTTCGGCGCGCTACGTTTCCTGAAAAGCAGTTTCCTAGCGATTAGAGGCCGTCGCCGCCGGGATCATGGCCGATTGCAACGAGACAATCGTGAAATCATCATCAAGCTGTGCTGGTGCCCGGTCCATGAACTGGTCCGCGATTTGGGCTGCCAGGTCAATGTCAGCCCCGCCTTCGAGAACCGTCTCCTGTAACATCGTAAGCAAGCCTTGCTCACACAGGAACTGGCCATGATCAAGGGTGGTTTCAATCAGTGCGTCACTGTAAAGCAACAGGAAACTGTCCTTGTCAAAGGGCACTTCACGGGTTTCGTATTGGGCATCGCGGACAACGCCAAGGGGCACGCCGGATCCGTCAAGGTAGCGCGCCTCGCCCGTGACACTGTTGCCGAGTACCGGCGACGTGCAGGCGGCACTGGCATAGGAAAAGACGTTCTTTTGCCGATCAACGATGCCATACAGCATGGTCGCGTATTGGCCGACAGGCAGAAGTCCCTTGAGGTGGCGGTTGAGGACCTGCAAATAGACATCAGGTGCCTGCTCATGGAGCTGTTCTGACCAGATCAGGGAGTGAAGGCGAAAGGTGTTAAGCGCGGCCCCCAGTCCATGACCGGCAAAATCGACAATATAGACCCCCAACCGATGGTCATCTATCGGGACCAGCCCCCACATGTCGCCACCCAGTTCCGAGGACATCTGGAATGTCGCACTGATGCGCATGCCGTAATCCATCCCGACACCACGATAATGTTCGGGCGCCGGGTTGAGGGTTTCTTGCATGTTGCGTGCAATTTCCAGTTCCGACTGCGTGCGTTCTTGATAGGCCTGAAGCCGTTGCACGAGAAGGCGGTTTTCCAGATGGATCTTCGTACGTGCAATCAGTTCGGCCTTGTTTAGGGGCTTGAGAATAAGGTCAGTGGCACCGTCATCGAAAATTCGCGTGCGGCCTTCGTTTTCTTCAAGTGCTGTCTGCGCGATGATCGGTGTCTTGGCATAGGCCGGATCTGCGCGAACTGCCTTGCATACGGCATATCCGTCCAGCTTGGGCATGATGATATCAAGGATGATCAGGTCGGGATTATGTTCCTTGATCTGGGCAATCGCGTCTTCACCATCCTTGGCAAATACCAGATTGGTAAAACCGTCCGCGCGCAAATAGGATGCAATGATTTCACGCGATAACATCGTGTCATCAGCAATCAGGATGGTTGCGTTTTGTGGAAGCCGCAGCTCTGCCTTCGGTGATGTGGCCAGTCGGCGTTCAAGATCGGTAAGAAATGCGGCATCTTGTGTGTCGTTTTCGGTCTGGCCATCATCAAAAGTCAGTTCAATTGTACGTCCCCCGCGCAGGAAATTGACGGATTGGCAAAGGCTCCTGATCAGGGGCAATCCCCGGCCAAAGGTTGTATCCTTGCGGTCAATATTGGGTGTCGCCTTTTCATCAGGCGGGATGAAGCCGTTACCCTGGTCGTTGATGGTGATGACGATATGACCATTCTTGCGTCGTCGTGCTGTCAGAACCATTGCACGTGCACCGTAATGCGCAGATGCAAGACGGCGCTCGGTTTCCTCGCCAAGCTCCTTGAAACGGTCCATGGACAAATGGCCGCCTGTATCAAGCTCCAGGTTGCCGTGTATCAGAGAATTGGCAAAAGCTTCCTGCACCGCCATTTCAACCGACGACGCAATGCTATCGCCAATCAGTCCGCGATGGCGCAGGCTTGTCACAAACTTGCGGGCCACGGGCAGGTGATAAGCACTGCGCGTGGACAGACAAACCATAAGGTCATGTTTCGGGAATGGCTTCTTGCCTGCAACCGGGGCAAGATCGCCAAGGTCCAGTTCGGGAAAGCATTCGACGAAGGCTTCACAATTCAGCCGGATCAGACTGCCAAGCCAGTCACGGCCGACTTGAGAGGGCAGAACGCAAAACGAAAACCGACTTTGACTTGAAAAGTCTTCAGGTGTTGGTCCGAAGGCATACTTGACGGAAGTATCGTCTGGTCGGTGCCATATATTTTTGCTGTCGAAAAGCAGGTCAACGTCTTCTTGCGCAACGGATTGCGCGACAGCGATCAAATGTTTTGCACGGGACTCACCGCCAGCAGGCATGGATCAGTCTTCCAGCCGGAACAGGGTGTCAAAACGCGCAACTTCAAGCATGCGGCGGACTTGCCCTTGTGCACCGCGCAAGGTCACAGTGGTGTTTGTTTTTTCGCCCTCATCACGGGCAAGCAACAGCATGCCAAGACCGGCTGAATCAATGAAATCAACACCGGCGATGTTCAGGACAAGGGTGGATGATTCATGCCCGCGGACTTCTTCGATCAGTTTGCGAAAACTCGAATGGTCTCCAAAAGTAAAGCGACCGGTCACTTCTACGGTGGTGATGCCATCTGCAAATTCTGTCTTGTAGTTCAAGTCCGAACTCCCCTTATCGCGTGTAACCAGAGCAAACACCCCGGTAATATCTATGCTTTTCTTAACGTTAAGCTGATTGTGTATGGTTTGGGTAGTGACTGCAACAAATGTTAGTAGTTGTGGGATGAGCAAGACTGTCGGTATGCTAACCCACAGTATTATATCGGGATACGAACAAGAAAATGCCAGAGCAGGCAAGCATCGTAATTGTTGAGGATACACTGTCGTTGGCGCGCGTGTATCAGGATTACCTGCGTGCTGATGGTCATGTTGTTGATCACGTTGTAAATGGGAGCAACGCGATCGAACGGCTGCGTCAGAACCCGCCAGATGTGCTTGTTCTTGACCTGGTTCTACCCGATATGGATGGCCGCGAAGTGCTTCGCGCCGCGGCCAATATTGCACCAAAATGCAAAATCGTTGTGATCACAGCACACGGATCAATCAATATCGCGGTTGAAGCGATGCGTGACGGTGCATGGGACTTTTTGCTGAAGCCGTTTACAGCTGACAAGCTGCGCGAAACTGTTGCAAACGCTGTTAAAGGCGCGTCGACACTTCAGTCGCCGCCAGATGAGCAAACGCAAGACACTGATACCGACGAGATGTATTTTGACATCATCGGCGGCTCAGAGAATATGCGCGATATTTATCGCATCATCGAAAATGCCGCGCCGAGCCGGGCCACGGTTTTTGTTACCGGAGAATCGGGCACCGGTAAGGAGCTTGCTGCCGAAGCGATCCATCGTCGTTCCGAACGCGCGAAAGAGCCATTCATTCCGCTGAACTGTGGTGCCATTCCCAAAGACCTGATGGAAAGCGAGATTTTCGGTCACGTCAAAGGGGCATTTACCGGGGCGGTTACGGACCGTGAAGGTGCTGCACACCGTGCCGACGGTGGCACATTGTTCCTTGATGAAATCTGTGAAATGGATCTTGATCTGCAGACAAAGCTTCTGCGTTTCATTCAAACAGGGTCATTCCAGAAGGTTGGCGGCAGTTCGATTGAAACAGTCGATGTACGTTTTGTCTGCGCAACCAACCGTGACCCGCTTGAAGAGGTCCGTTCCGGGCGGTTCCGCGAAGATTTGTATTACCGGCTGCACGTCATTCCATTGCATATGCCGCCCCTGCGTGATCGCGATAACGACATTCTGCAGATCGCCAATTTCTACCTGCAACGCTTTACCCGCGAAGAGGGACGTGACTTTGAACGGTTCAGTCCCGAAGTCTCGGCGCTTTTTGCACGCTACTCATGGCCGGGCAATATTCGCCAACTTCAAAACATTATCCGCAACATCGTTGTGCTGAACAACGGGACCGAGGTGACGCTTTCAATGGTGCCGCGGCCGGTCAATAGTGGCTCCGACGGTGATCAATTCGGGTCGGGCACGATTGAGGCCCCGCCACCACACCCGGTTGTTTCCAGTGAACCGGGCAGGCCCGGTCGCCTGTGGGAAGGGGACCCTGAAGCCCTTGCCTTTCTGGCCGGGGCGCGCCAGATGCGCAAGGTCGTTGAAAACCACCGGTCTGACCGGAACAATGAACTGCTTGGCGCAAGCGTTGGTATGAGCGTCGGCGCAGATGACGGAACTGAATTATCTCCACCATCATTTGGTGCAGGTGGGAGCCCCCTTGGCGAGATAAAACCCCTTTGGCTGGTTGAAAAGCAGGCCATAGAAGAAGCAATTGAACGTTGCGGGGGATCGATCCCGCGTGCTGCTGATGCGTTAGGGGTTAGTCCTTCGACGATCTATCGCAAAAAGCAGTCCTGGGAAGAAGATGACCACTAGGGTCGGGGGGCGAGTGGATCAAACCCAACTGGCCATGGCATCTTCAAGGCGTTTCCAGTCGGATGGTGTGCCGGGCAGACCAAATCGAACCTTGTTCACATCATGATCAAACAGCCGGACCAAAATCCCCCGCTGCGCCAGATGATCGGCCAAGGCACTACAGGCTGCGCCATCATAGTATCGAAACAAATCTGTTCCGCCAGATAGCACCAACTTGCTGTTCCCTGTCACCATTTGATCCAGTCGCAAGGCGTCTGAGGCAAGGCGGGTTCGGGTTTCCTTTTGCCAATGCGTGTCCAAAAACGCGTTTGTGCCGACAACGATTGTCGGACCGGGAATGGCCCATGGGCCGATGCGACTTTCCAGGTCGCTGGCAAGGTCGATGTTCATGACAGCACAGCCAAGACGTGCGCCGGCCAGTCCGAAAAACTTGCCGAATGATCGCAGGACAATGGTGGTTGGGAGCTGGTCAATATCAGCGCAGACCGATTGGTCTGGCGTGCAATCCATAAAGGCTTCATCGACAATCAACCAGCAACCACGCGCAGCTGCAAGGCTGCCAAGTGCGACAATATCAACTGATGCGAACATTGCGCCGTCAGGATTGTTCGGGTTTACCAGTATGACAACGGTTCCTGCTTTTGCGGTGCCAAGGATTGCCTTCGCCGTTTCGTATCTGTCTTGTGGACGGGTTTGGTGGCAATCAATCTGATACCCCGCGCGCAGCCAGCAGCGTTCATGTTCGCCATATGTCGGTCCCATGACATGTACGCGTGTTTCCGCTATCGATACCATTTGGTCTTTAAGCCAGAAGGGAATGGTCTGGATCAGGGCTTGTGTGCCCGGTGCGCAGACAATGTGTTTGGTCGTCGGTGTTCGATAGTATGCTTTGGCAGCCTGCTTTAACGCATCAAGCTCCGCGCTGAGCGGTAGCCTTTGCCAATGCACCCGATCAACTTTGCCGGGCGGGTAGGAAACCGGATTGATTCCGGTGGACAGGTCCAGCCAGTTCTTTGCGGGTATATTATAGCGCTTTGCCGCCGTGTCGATCGCACCACCGTGATTGATTGGCGTGTGATGCCTGGACTGTGTCTGGTCGTCTGTCATGTCTTGTGCCAAGCCTGATCCCGGTTGTCGTTCAGAAAGCCTCGTGACGGGGGCATTTTACACGCTTGCCATCAAAGGAAGTGCTGCGTATCGTCCGGCCATACTCAATACCGGACATTTTCCCATGATCACACCCCAAAATGCCACCGACATTCAGGTTTGGCAGAAGCTTAACCCACAACTTTCCATTTCTGCTGATGGCTCAATGAAGGCCGAAATTGCCTCAACGGGCACAGATTGCGGTGGGTTTGATCGGGATGTACTTTCGGATCGTTTTTGGGATGAAGGTTACTTTCTGCTGCGCGATATTCTACCGACTTCCGACCTAGTGCGGCTGCGCGCGGGTATTGAAACACTGGTCGCAAATGGCATGTCACCGTCCCTTATCTATCTGTATGACGAAGCGTGGGGCGTATTTCGCCGTTTGCGTCCGCTCCTGAGCCACTTCTTGGGCGACAAGGTTGCTTTGCTACCACATTTCTGGGCGTGGCATGTCGATCCGCGTTCAGATGGCAGTGGTTGGCCGCCGCATCGCGATTATCAGGGTGAAAGTGTTATCGGGGATGACCTGTTGATCAGCCTTTCACTTTGGGTGCCGCTTAGCAATGCGACGCCAGAAAATGGCTGTATGTATGTCTTGCCACGAAACTTTGAAAAGACTTACAGGGCGCCGGTTTCAGCGCCTGATGAAGTCCTTTTGCAGGATGTTCGTGCGCTTCCTGCTCAGCCCGGCGCAGTCATGGGGTGGCGTCAGGATCTTTACCACTGGGGAGGACGTGCCAGCCCCCATGCCAGTGAACCACGGATCAGCCTGTCACTCGAATTTCAGAACGCCGCATTTGATCCGCTTGCAGATGAATTGTTGGCACTGGACAATCCGCCGCCCTTTTTGCAGCGCCTGACCTTGATTGCCGCCCAATTTGAAAAGTACAGGCACATGCAATCAATCGACGAGGATACCTTGGTTTGGGCGCAACAGGTGCTAAATGCATGCAAGGCAACCGTGTCCAGATAAACTGCGCGGCCTACTACTTTGTGTGACTCTGTGATCGGCTGGGTTGAGAAATGTCGCATGAAAGCCAATAATAACGATTGTAGCGCGTAGAGGGTGTGCAAATGGAATTGATTGATACCGCCCGGTTTAAAGAGTTGTGTGACGCCCTTGGCAAGGATCAGGTCCTGCTTCTGGTGAATTTGTTGCCAGCATCTTACGAAGAAGAAAAAGTACTTCTGATCTCGGCGGCTGATAATCAGGATATTGAGGGCGTTCATCGATCAGCACATGCAATCAAGGGCATGGCGCGAAATATGGCAGCACATCAACTTGCGGAAATGGCGCTCGCACTTGAAAGCTTCGACGGTCATTTTGGTGATCCACTGTATGACCGGATTAAGCAGCTTGATCAGTCCGTGAACGATACGCTTGCGGCCATGCAGGAATTGCTGGCGACCAAATAGTCGGCCTTGTGACGCAATTAATTGCGTTCCCTGCCAAACCGGGCGTTCCAAGCCAGTTTTCGTGTGCGTTATTTTTTATTTCCTCTCAGCCGTTTAGGCAGACTGGCCGCGAAAAATGCCGCCAGCCAATAGAAAATGCCGCAACACCCCCTACATGAAATATTGATGCACCTCAGCTTAGCCGGCTGAACCAGGTGCCAAGACTGCTTGTGACCGTCCCAAAAAGGAGGCAAGAGTGGCGAGCTATAAGAAACTCTCTGGAGAAATTGATCAGGAAACTTCTGCACGTCGCCTGCGCGGAGCACCGACCTATGACAAGTGGCGCCGCGATGACCTGTATCATCTGGCCGCGCAGAAGGGGATCAAGAACCGGGCAAACATGTCGAACGAAGAATTGGTTGCCGCGCTGCGACAAACCCAATCAGGTGGCGGCTGAAAAGCTGGATAATCGATCTTGATATTGTAAAGTACCGGTTCCAATTCTGCTCCCCCGAGTTTATATACATATGTATATGTAAATCTGCCAATCGAGTTGGACGATACCCGACGGTCAATCGGGTGTTGTCGCGCGTAAGGTTTGCAGTGTTTTCAGGGGCGTCAGGCCGCTGGAGATTGAGCTATGCCAACGCAAATCCGCTAGCGGAGGCGAAGGTCAATAGAAACAAGAATAAAAACAGGAAGCCGTTTTGAAGCCCTACGCCGTGCTTTTTCTCTTGGGACTGGTTGCGTTGTTGGTAATGCCAGCACACGCACAAGTGACGACACCAGATCGTTCAGATGCGCCGGTGCGCGTCGCTTTCATTAATCCGGGTTATGGAGATCGCGGCTTCTGGAAAGATGTGCGCGGTACCATGCAGGCTGCCGCCGATCAGTTCGGGTATGAATTGATCGTGTTCGACAGTGACCGCGATAGCAAGATGATGATCGAAAGCGCACAGAGGGTTTTTGATCTTGTTCCGGCCCCTGATTACATCATTGCCGTCAATGAGCACCAGCAAGGAGCCCGGATTGTTCTTGAAGCGGCAGAACGCGACATCCCGGTGATCATGTTGCTCAATGATCTGACCCAGGAACAGAAAGATGCACATGGCTATCCGGTCAAGGATTTTGCCAATTGGATACTGACCCTCACGCCGGACAACGAGCGAGCGGGTTATGATATTGCCAAATCCCTGATTGATGGCGCACGGCTTGAAAACGAATACCAGCACCGCAAACCGCTATGTCTTCTGTCGATTGCCGGAGATAGCAAGACACCAGCCTCGTTGCAGCGATTGCAAGGACTGGATCATGCCCTTAGCCGTTTTCCACTTCTCAGGGAACAGAACCGTTTGGTTGCCAACTGGTCATATGACGAAGCCTTTCGCCAGACCCAAAGCTGGTTGAAGCGCGACGGGTGTGTTGACGCTGGTTGGGCAGCCAACGACGATATTGCGCTTGGTGCGATTGCCGCGCTTGAGGAGGCTGGGCGCAGGCCCGGCAAAGATGTTTTTGTTGGCGGCCTGAACTGGTCGCCGGATGGCTTGCGCAAAGTTTCCGGCGGCGAGATGACCATGACGCATGGCGGGCATTTTTTTGCCGGGGCATGGGTAATGGTCTTGCTTCACGATTACATTAGCGGTGTTGAAACTCTCTACGAGAATCCCGAAATCTCATTCAGGATGGAAGCCATTACGCGCGAAAACATTTCCTATTTCGTGGACGTATTGGGTAACAGGGATTGGGGCAGTCTGGACTTTAAAGAATTTAGTATTGCCAATTCCCCGCCCGGAACAGAGTATAACTTTGTATTGCACCCCGGCGACGGCCAAGAGGAATGATCAAGGTCGTCATCGGATAGCCCCATCAGGAAGACGAGGTCGATACGGTTGGCAAGACACACTGATGAAACGCAAGGAGATGCTCTTGCCGGCCTGAAACTGGGTAGCACAATCGCGGCCCGTCAGTTGAAATACTCGCTGCTCCTGGCTGTCGCGCTCGGGCTGCTGATTGTCGCAATCCGTGGCTATCAGGACTACTATTGGCTTAATGGTGTTTATCAGCAGGGCAATCAGCGTCTGATTTCATCAAGTGTGCCAGTTGCGACTGCGGTATTGACCCAACGTGACCGCGAACTCGCAGATGTGATGGTGCGCGGGATGCTTAACAACCGCTCCATCGCGCGTGTTACCCTCACCAATGCCGATGACGGAATTTTCTTTGAACGAAAACGGCGAGCGGGCGAAATTCCGACATCTCGTTGGGCAGAGAGTATGTTTGGCGGGTTGCAAACGATCACGGTTCCGGTGCGCGACCCTGACCAAACCCCTGTGGCCACCATTGGTGAAATGGTGATCGACCTCAATCCACAGGTCTATGTCAGCGCCTACATGACGCGTCTTTCCTGGTCATTCCTGGCGACGATGGTTCTTGCTGTGGTCATGGCTGCGTGTTTCGCTGCCATGAGCTATTTTGTTTTTTCCCGGCCCGTCATTCGCCTTGGAAACTATATTGTCAACTCGGACCCGACAAATAGCAGTCGCCCCCTTAAGATGCCTCCCTATCATCGACATGATGACGAGATCCAGTTACTGGGCTCTGTGACAGTGGGACTGTTTGGCATGATTCGCGGACAACTTGGCGAGTTACGCAAGGCACGTGATGAATTGCAGGACGAAAAAGCCAATCTGGAAGAGCGCGTCAAACTCAGGACGCAGGAACTCAACGCAGCGATGCAAAAGCTTGAGGTAATTGCATCGACAGATCCATTAACCGAATTGCCCAACCGTCGCGCGTATCTTGCAAGACTTGATGAGACCATCTCGGTCTGGCGTCGTCGCGGTACCCCGGTATCTGTTATTTTGCTCGATATTGACCGCTTCAAGGCACTGAATGACACCCATGGTCATCAGGCCGGTGACGCCGTGCTGGTTGCATTGGGGAAGGTTCTTCGCAGGACCTTGCGGTCAATCGATCTTCCTGCGCGTATGGGGGGCGAAGAGTTTGCTGTCTTGCTACCCGGAGAGGAACTTGAAGGTGCGATGATCCTTGCCGAACGCCTGCGTTCGGCGCTTGAAGCCACCATTGTCGAGTATGGCGGCAGCAAACTTTCCTTTACCGCAAGCTTTGGCGTGTCAGGTTTGCCATCGCCAACCGCGTTGGAGGCGTTTGACCCGGAAATCGTACAGCGGTTCGAGGTCATGCGATCATCAGTGGATGCTGATATATCGGGGATCTTGTATTCGATTGCGGACCGGGCACTTTATGATGCCAAGGCCTCTGGCCGGAACCGTTGCAAACTCGCAGATTTCAGCAAACTTTCAGAGCTCACTGACCTGTTCCCGTCTGACGTCTGATCGCTGCGTGGCGGGGCGGGGTTCCGCACATCCTTGTTGGGGCTCTTAGTTGCGGCCGTCGTCGTTTCCTTGCCGTGAAATACGGATGTCACGATGGATTGAAACGCTCATTAACAGGCCGAAACTGACCAGAATGGTCATCATCACCGTGCCACCATAAGACACAAGTGGCAGCGGCACACCCACGACCGGAATAAGCCCCATCACCATGGCGATGTTGATAAATACATACAGGAAGAAGGTCGATGTCACACCGATTGCCACAAGGCGACCGAACTGGTTTTGACAGCGCAACGCAATGACATAGCCATATGTGATCACCAGCGCATAAAGACCCAGCAAAGCCATTCCGCCAACCAGACCGAATTCCTCGCCAAGCATGGTAAAGATGAAGTCGGTTTGTTTTTCCGGCAGGAAGTTCAAATGGCTTTGTGAGCCAAGCATGAAACCCTTGCCAAACAACCCACCAGAGCCCAGAGCGATCTTGGATTGGGTAATGTGATACCCGGCACCGAGCGGATCATTTTCCGGGTTAAGGAAAGTCAGGACACGGTTTTTCTGGTATTCGCGCAGGAACTGCCAGCCAATTGGAATAGCGGCAAGCGCACTGCCCAGAACCAGGGCAAATTTCCATACCCGCACACCGGCCAGCCAGAAGATTACGCCACCACCTGCAATCAAAAGCAATGTTGTGCCAAGGTCGGGTTGGCGCAACACAAGCGCCGATGGTGCCGCAACCATCAGAATTGGCGGGATCAAAAGCGGTATGCGCCCGACATCCTCGGGCGTCAAGCCGTGGAAGTAACGGGCAAGGGCAAGTACCAGGGATATTTTCATCAATTCGGATGGCTGCAGCTGGAAGAAACCCAGATTGATCCAGCGTTGCGCCCCCATGCCGATGTCACCCTTGATCTCTACCCCGATCAGCAACACAAGTGCGACGAAGTAGGAGAAATAGGCAAGTCTTAGCCAGATGCGTATGTCAGTGACCGCGATGATGATCATCAACGCAGCACCAACGGCAAAGCGCATCATCTGGCGTTCCGCCCATGGTTGCAGTGATCCGTTGGCCGCAGAATACAGCATTGCAAAGCCGATCCCTGACAGCGCAGCGATCAGAAGTACCAGTGTCCAGTTCAGCAACAGCAACCGTCGGCCGATGGGAACATAATCCGGATCTTCGCCAATGCGATATTTGCTCATGGCCATTGCTTAACCCTCGCCCTGGTTGGTTTGGGCAGGATTGCGGCGCAGGCTTGCACTGTTGGCTTGGTTGGCAGCCGAGATGCCCTGGCGCGCAGATTGGAGTTCCTGTGCCTTTTGCAGCAGGTCACGGACAATTGGTCCAGCAACACTTGAGCCGCCCCCGCCATGTTCGACAACCACGGCACAGGCGTAGCGCGGATTGTCTACCGGCGCAAATGCGACAAACAGGGCATGGTCGCGGTATTTCCACGGCAACACATCGTTATCAAGCACGCCGGTTGTCTGACGTTCACGCATGGTGATACGCCGAACCTGACTGGTGCCACTCTTGCCGGCCATTTCCATGCCTTTGATGTCTATTCGTGCGCGGTACCCTGTGCCGCGCAACTCGTTTGTTACGCCATTCATGGCGTCGCGAACGCGTGCAAGGTGCGCACGATTGACCTGAAGTTCCGGGAACTCTTCTACTTCACGGCTGGTAACCCCGTCGGGGGTCACCTTGTCACGGGTCAAATGTGGGCGAACTGCCTTGCCCGATGCCAGCCGTGCGGTCATCGTGCACAGTTGCAGCGGCGTTGCCAGAACATAGCCCTGCCCAATAGAGGCGATCAGTGTTTCACCACCTTGCCAGCGTTTACCCAACTGGATTTCTTTCCAGTCCTTGGTCGGGATCAGGCCGTTGCGTTCATTCGGAAGATCAATGCCGGTATCTTCGCCAAGGCCAAGCTTGTGCGCCATGGCCGCAATACGGTCTATCCCGATTTTCTGGGAAATTTCATAATAGTAGACGTCGCATGAATGCTTGATGGAATCATGCATATTCATCCAGCCATGACCGCCACGTTTCCAGCAATGGAAACGTGCATTGCCAAGATCAAGATGCCCGTTGCAGAAGAACTTCTGATTGGGCGATATAATGCCTGCCTCAAGTCCAGTAAGCGCGACGCACATCTTGAATGTTGAACCCGGCGCATACGTGCCGTTAACGGCTTTGTTTGACAGCGGTGCATACTGGTTGTTGACCAAGCTGTTCCACAGCTTGTGCGAAATACCATTGGTAAAGGCATTCGGGTCGTAGGTCGGATGTGACGAAAGCGCCAGTACTTCGCCGCTGTGGATGTCCATGACGACCGCGGACGCACTTTCCTTGTCTGACAGGCGCTGGTTGGCATAACGCTGCAATTCAAGATCCAGTGTCATGACAACGGTGTTGCCACTGTCACCTTCCTCGCGTTCCAGTTCACGAATGACACGTCCAAGGGCGTTGACTTCGACCTGACTTGTTCCGGCCGTGCCACGCAGTGCAAGGTCATAAACCTTTTCAATGCCGCTTTTGCCAATGGTAAAGCCGGGTAGTTCCAGCAGCGGATCGCCGGTCAGTTCCTTTTCCGAGACAGCGGCAACATACCCCAGAGTATGCGCAAGATGCGGGCCTTCTGGATAGTCGCGGGACCGTCCGGCATCAATGATCAGTCCCGGAAGATCCGGTGCGTTTACACCAACGCGGGCGACTTCATCCCATGTAAGGTTATCGCGCACGGTAACAGGGACAAAGGAACGCCGGCGCGCAACATCACGTTCGACGCGCTCGATGGTATCAGGGCCCAGTTCAATAATCTGATCAAGGACTTCAAGCGTGCGGCGAACATCAGGTGTTTGTTCGCGCACGATCATGATGTGATAATTCTGACGGTTTACCGCCAGAGGAATACCAAACCGATCGGTGACCAACCCGCGCGGTGGCGGCAGCAGGCGGTGCGAAATACGGTTTTCGTCTGCCAGTGTCTGATAGCGATCACTTTCAAGCACCTGCAGGTAGTACATCCGTGCGGCCAGACCCGTCAGCAAAACACCCTTGCCCGCGCCCAGCATCAGGGCGCGTCGGGTGAATAATCTGAAACGGTCTGAGTCACGATGCCACATGGGCGATGGATACCTGTTTTTCGTCAGCGACCTTAAAGTCGGGTAGTCAATTTCGGGCTGGTTTTATCGCGCTTGAACAGGGAATAAAACCACCTTCTGTAAACATAGTGGATAGCAGTTGCCAAAACATCAATATTGCGCAGTTTCGCGTTCGCGCAAGGCTGTCAAACGTAGCGCAGAAGACTGTTTTGCGCACGCGCCAGAACCCAGGCAACAATCGGAAACAGCACGGCCGTCAGAACATAGCTGATCAGGGTTGCTTTAATCGGCAGCAATGCGCCAATAAGTGCGGAACTGAGCAGCCACTGAACCAGAAGTGCCGGAATGGCAACAAGGGCAAAACCCCACCACATGACGCTAAATGGCTTGTTGTGGAAAAAACGCCCCTGACTAGCCGACCCGGTCTGCACCAGCAACAGCACAAGCGGGCTGACACCAAGCGGCAATCCCATCAACAGATCCTGCACAAGACCAAGCAGAAAAGCTGTGACACCCGTCAAAAGGTCGGGGCGGTTCACAGACCAGTAAAACACAGCCATCAATGCCAGCGCCGGCGAGGCTGTCGATAGGAGCGGCACACTGATCGGCAAAAGGTTGATCAACAAAAGAACAAAGACACTAAAGGCAGGAAAAAGGCCGCGCGCAATAATATCCAGTCGTTGCCAGACGCCGGGTTTCACTGGGCTTCCCCTGCCGTGTCAGGCGCGGCCGGAACGATGCCAACACCATCAGGAATATCTGGTGACAACTCTGTGGTGTTCTCGTCCTTGGTCGGGTGGCTTTGACGAATGCGCTCTTCGCTCAGAATTCCTTGAAGGCCATAATCGGCCACGCGCAGGTATTCCAGTTGATGGCGTCGGAACAACGGGGCCACCCGGACGGCGTTTTCTGAAACCGATGACACGATCCCGATCGGAATACCCGGAGGGAATGCGCCACCGTGACCTGACGTCAGAATACGATCACCCGGCGCGACCGCTGCATCCGCAGTCAGGAACGTCAAAAGTGGTCGGTTGGTGTTGTCACCTGACAAAAACGCACGGTCACGAGAGTTTTCAACCACAACCGGCACGCGGGAGTTAATGTCGGTAATCAGAAGTACCCGCGATGCCTGATAGCCTGCCTCGGCAACGCGGCCAATAAGGCCTTCATCGGAAATTACGGCCTGACCTTTGGTAACCCCGTCACGCGATCCGGCAGAAATCATCACACTGTGCGCATAGGCACCGCCCATATCGGCGATGACCCGCGATGTCACCAGATTCAATGCCGGTGGTGATGTATAGGTTGCAAGTTCGCGCAGGCGGGCATTTTCGTGCGACAGATTGCGTGCGGCTTGCTGCCAGGCCAGCAATTGCTGGTTTTCGCGGCGCAGACGCTCATTCTCTTCATAGAGATGTGCAAGGTTGTATATCTTGTCGGTGAGTTCGTTGATACTGGCCGCAGGGCGGGAAACGATGTTCATAACCGGGGAGACAAGGTCGGCCGAGGCCGCCCGGATCCGTTCGATCAAAACCGTATCGGCCTTGCCCAGAAGCATCAGGCCAAAGGCCGAGAAAATCAGCAATATAAAAGCGAAGCGGTGAAGGGCCGTGCGTAACGGCGAAAAGATACGCTGCTGCGGACCACCATGCTGTGCCAATGTATTCCCCGCGAATTCCCAAGAAGTTGTTCTGCATCCCGTGCGGGATATTCAACCATAACGAAATCACCGAGTCGCGTCCAGTAAGGATACGACCCGGTGATTAAAAATTTAGTCGATCTTGTTTAGTATGCTGTGTGCAGAACGTTACGCAGCATTTTCTTTTCTTCCAGCGCGCGACCGGTGCCCAGTGCAACGCAGGAAAGTGGATCATCTGCAATCGAAACCGGAAGGCCGGTTGCGTGACGCAGCACGTAATCAAGGTTGCCAAGCATCGCGCCGCCACCGGTCAGGACAATACCCTTGTCCACGATGTCAGCAGCCAGTTCCGGCGGGGTCTGTTCAAGGGCGACTTTTACCGCCTCGATGATTGCCGATACCGGCTCTGCAAGGCTTTCTGCAATCTGGCGTTCAGAAATCAGCAGTTCTTTCGGGACGCCATTCATCAGGTCGCGACCACGAATTTCAACAGTTGCGCCATCGCCATCATCCGGGGCGCAGGCGGAACCGATTTCTTTTTTGATGCGTTCGGCGGTGCTTTCACCAACCAGAAGGTTATGCGTGCGACGGATGTAAGCAATGATTGCTTCATCCATCTTGTCACCACCAACACGGACCGAACGGGCATAGACGATACCGCCCAGCGATAGAACGGCAACCTCGGTGGTGCCGCCGCCGATATCAACAACCATGGAGCCGGTCGGTTCGGTCACCGGAAGACCGGCACCGATTGCAGCAGCCATCGGTTCATCAATCAGCCAAACCTTGCGTGCGCCAGCACTTTCAGCACTTTCCTGAATGGCGCGGCGTTCAACTGCGGTCGAACCAGATGGCACACAAATGATGACTTCCGGGCTTGCGAAGTTGCGGCGGTTGTGGACCTTGCGGATGAAGTGCTTGATCATTTCCTCGGCGATGTGGAATTCCGCAATAACGCCGTCACGCAGCGGGCGGATCGCCTGAATGTACCCCGGGGTACGACCGAGCATCTGCTTGGCTTCTTCACCAACAGCAAGGACCTGCTTTTTGCCTTTTTCGTCGGTAATGGCCACCACGGATGGTTCGTTCAGGACAATGCCACGGCCCTTGACGTAAACCAGTGTGTTAGCGGTGCCCAAATCCACCGCCATGTCGGAGGATAAAACCCCAAGAAGCTTGGAAAACATTCCTGCCCTATGCCCCGGTTAATAGTAAAATCTTCAATGCGAACGTACCGGCTTTGATAGCGCAACGATTAAGCCGATGCACGAATAATCTGCGCAGGGGATTGAGGAATAATTAAGGCGCACGATTTTCCTCAATCAAGGCGGAAAAAACATGATCAGGAATATGGTCTTGGCGGGTAAATTCAATTTCGGCTGCTATCGCCTGCCATACCCATCTTCGACAGGAATTCCGTTACCATGGTGACAATGACAGCGCTGCTTTCAACAGAAAGCGTTCTGCGAGTCGCTTGTTTTTCAATTATTTCACCGCTTTCGATGACCTCGAAGCTGACATTCGAGCGACCTGGCAGAAGGTCGCGGTCCATGCGCCAGTGACACCATGCGGGTGGATTGAACGGATCGTCCTTAAGGCCGATCAAAAGGCTGGGCACAAAATTGTCCATTTCCGACATGCATTGCGGACGCAATCCGACAAGTGTTCTGAAATGATGGTCGAAGTGCTTGGCGTGTCCCTTGCGGTAAATCGCAAGTTGTGCAGCACCAGCACCATAGCCATAGCCAAAGATCGCCACCCGTTCAGGATCAATGTCATCTATCCCCACCAGATAGTGTAATGCACTGATTGCATCAAACGCCCAATAGGTCAGCCCGTGTTTTGGTGCCTCAAGGGACCCTTCGCTGCAATAGGCCTGCGATGGATGGGCTTCGTTTGGCGAAATTAACAGCACTCCCATACCGTGGGATTGCAAGATCCGGACCCAGTCATCAGGAAAGCTGCCGTCGCAGTCGGGCAAGGCCACAACAGCCGGGTGTTCGCCGATGTTCTTGGCATCGTCGTTTTGCGGCGGAAAGTACTGCCCTGGAATATCGTCTTGCAGGCTTTCATCAACAGGTGGAACGGGTTTCCCCATTGAAGCCAAACGCTTGCGCAGGCCGCTTTGCGGATAGGGCAGGGACGGGATCGTAACCGCCTGGGGAGTGGTATCAACTGGCGTCGCTGCAGACACCTTAAAAGGCAGCAAAAGGCCAGCCACCGCAACTGATAAGGCAAGTACTGCCACCAGCCGTTCAGGGCGTATGTTCACAGACATATGCACATCCCCTCTGCCAAGTTATCTGATGAGGTTAAAGCAGCATATCACAACATCAGTGTGGCGGATAATGGCGGGATCGGGATGCGCTGTCGTTCCGGTCAGTGGTCAGTATGCGAGGCCATCTGAATGAGTGTGCTAAAATTGCTGGGTCGGTTGTTGAATTTCCCGCCACCCGGACCGCGCGACGCAACAAAAAAGGGTGGCGAAATCGCCACCCTTTCGAAATGTCGTTGATCAGAGTGCCGCTTAGGAAGCCATGGCGTCCGGTGCGGTTTTCTTGCTTTTGTCGATCAGTTTGTTGACGGCAGTCACGTAGGCGATGCATGACGCAACGACCGTGTCGGTGTCCGATGCATTGCCAACCACTGTGCGATCTTCGCCGTCGAGCTTGACCGTTACAGTGCCTTGCGCATCGGTGCCCTCGGTTACGGCGTGCACCTGATAGAGCTTCAGACGCCAGTCATGCGGATAGATTTCCTTGATGGCATTGAAGGTCGCATCAATCGGACCGTCGCCGGTCGTTTTGGCGCTGCGGGTTTCCCCGTCGACCATCAGTTCCAGTTCTGCCGTCTGCGGGCCTTTGGAGCCGCAGGTAACGGTCAGGCCAACAAACTTGATATGTTCGTTGTCACGCAAGCCATCATCGACCAATGCGACGATATCGTCGTCATAGACTTCTTTCTTTTTGTCGGCCAATTCCTTGAAGCGCGCAAATGCATCTTCGATGGCGTTTGCGCCCAACTCGGCAAAGCCCAGCTCCTTGAGCTTTTCCTTGAAGGCATGACGACCGGAATGCTTGCCCATCACCAGGCTGGACTTGTTCAGGCCAATCGATTCCGGCTTCATGATCTCGTAGGTTTCGGCATTCTTGAGGAAACCGTCCTGATGAATGCCGCTTTCATGGGCAAAGGCATTTGCACCAACGATGGCTTTGTTTGGCTGAACGACAAAGCCGGAAACGGCTGATACCAGACGCGATGCGCTCATGATCTTGGTTGTGTCCAGACCCGTGGTGAACGGGAAGGCGTCGTTACGGGTGTTGATCGCCATAACGATTTCTTCGAGTGCCGCGTTACCGGCACGTTCGCCCAGGCCGTTGATGGTGCATTCGATCTGACGCGCACCGGCATTCACCGCCGAGATCGAGTTGGCAACCGCCATGCCCAGATCGTTGTGGCAATGGACCGACAGGATGGCCTTGTCGATGTTCGGCACCCGGTTGATCAGCATCTTCATCAGTTCGGCATATTCGGTCGGCGTGGTGTAGCCGACAGTATCCGGGATGTTGATCGTGGTTGCACCGGCATCAATGGCCGCTTCAACGCAACGGCACAGGAAATCGTGCTCGGTACGTGAACCATCTTCGGCCGACCATTCGACATCGTCGGTGAAGTTGCGTGCCAAGGTCACGCTTTCGACCACCTTCTCCAGAACGCGTTCCGGTTCCATCTGCAATTTGTATTTCATGTGCAGCGGGCTGGTGGAGATAAAGGTGTGAATGCGTTTGTTCTCAGCCGGTTCCAGCGCCTCTGCTGCGCGTTCGATGTCGCCTTTGGCGGCACGGGCCAGCGAACAGATGGTCGGGCCGGATATCTGTTTTGCGATTTCGTTGACGGATTGGAAGTCGCCATTCGATGCGATGGCAAAGCCTGCTTCGATGACATCAACCTTCAGTTCCGCCAGTGCCTGCGCCACACGCAGTTTTTCATCGAGCGTCATCGATGCACCAGGGGACTGTTCCCCATCACGCAAGGTGGTGTCGAAAATGATGACGCGATTGTCGTTTGCACTAGCCATTGTCTTGTTTCCTGATCATTCGGGACTTTGCCCGGTATGTGAATTCTGTCTGGAAGGAGTGCGGGCCATCTGGCGCGACTTTTTCCCCTGAGCTGCGGCTAGTGGATCGACATGTTTTGTGTGTGATCCGGGCCGGCATGGTTCGCTCAGGGGCGAGTAAGTCGTAGAGCGCCTAGCTCTGCTAGACCAAGGAGACCGGAAATTAGGTTGAGGGCAGACAGCACAAGGGTGCGCGAAGCGCTGGCTTCGGCACGGTTGGCATATGCATCAATGTTGCAAATGTCTGCGGTCATCGGTCTTCATCAATTGGCTTCAAATGCCAGCCTTGGCTGGCGACGCCCCCAATTTCGTCGCGGGGCCCCTTCAGGTCAAGTAATTTTTGTACCTTTTGGTCTGTTTTTTGAGTGGAATTTAGCGGCATCTCGGCAGAACCACTGTTTTAAGGCGCTGTTTCGCGGGGACAGTGCACTGGTGTAGTCGGCGCGCGCAGCCGTGTTCGCGCGGAAGTGATTGCGGCCATACCAAAAAGAGACTGGTCGGCATTTCAGTTATCGGTTAGTGATTTCCGACCTGATGACGTCATGCCCCAAAATGACGGTCAGGACCGGGCGCCACCCCAGCCACAGGAACCTTTATGCTGAGTTTGTCGTTGATCGGGGCTTTTATCCCCACGGCCTTTTTTGTCTCTATTACGCCAGGTATGTGCATGACGCTTGCACTGACACTTGGCATGACGATCGGTTTGAAGCGTACGCTCTGGATGATGATGGGCGAGCTGGTTGGTGTCGGGATTGTTGTCGTCGCCTCCGCACTTGGTGTGGCGGCCGTGATGTTGCAGTACCCGGCGGTATTTGCGGTCTTCAAATATATTGGCGGTGCTTATCTGGCATGGCTTGGCATCCAGCTGTGGCGTTCACGTGGTCGGATGGCGATATCGGCCGAAGTCGAAGGTGCAAAGACAGCAACACCATTCGGGCTGGCGGCCCAAGGCTTTGTCACGGCGATTGCCAACCCCAAGGGATGGGCGTTCATGATTTCCCTTTTGCCGCCCTTTATCAGTTTGCAGCACGCCATCGCGCCACAGCTTTCGGTGTTGGTCGCGATCATCCTTGTCACAGAGCTGATTTGCATGACGCTCTATGCGACAGGTGGGCGGTCACTGCGTAAGTTCCTTGAAAAAAGCGGCAATGTGCGGGTGCTTAACCGCGTTGCCGGGACCCTGATGATCGGGGTGGGTGTCTGGCTGGCAAGCAGCTGATTACGCGGATGGGTGTGTTTTCAGCAAGCGTCGAGAATTTTGTCTAATACAATTGGACATTTGATGTTTGTTTTGCCGTATCAACATAACAATATGTAATCAAACAACTGTTTGAGGATATTCGACCATGCGTGAAATACGCTGTATCGTTTTTGAGGACGGCGAACTGATCAAGTCAATACTGGCCCATAGTCGCCGGACCGGTAAGGCGCTTCCGGCTGGCCAGATCAGCAGCTTTGAAATTGAACGTAAACCGGAAGTCATTGCGCGTCTGACCATTAAGTCTGATGAAGGGCAAACGTCTATTGTGCCGACGGCAGGTGCCGAACTGGCAGCAGCAATGATTGCATACTGTATTGATCGCAAAGTCCCGGTTCCGGCCAATGCGGCCAAGTCAATTGCCGTCCTTGATGATCATGTGGCGCTTAAGATCACGATGACCGGGGAACAGACCCGCTAGGGCGGTTTTGATGTTCGGACCCGAAGCAAACACGAAAAAGGCGCGCTGATCAGCGCGCCTTTTCAATTCTGTCGTGGCGGATAGCGGACGGCTACCACTGCATCATTTTGCCTTTCAGCTTGCCCATGCGTTCGTCTTCATTCTTGAAGCTATGCTGTTCAGAGACACCATCCTGCACCTTGGTCATCAAAAGCCATTCTTTGACCTTCATGAAACGCGGGGCGAGGAACTGGTATGTCTGCTTGACCAGGTTGACGGCCTGCGGGCCACGTTCAAGTTCAAGTTCTTCCCATTGTTCAATCAGCGGCTGCCAAGCGCGCAGACGTTTGTAAAGGTCATCACGCTGGCTGCGGATATACTGGCGTTGGGAAGTGAAGTTACGCAGAACCGACATGATCTCGCCGGTATTGGCATCAAGCTCGTCAAAGGTGTTCTCGAACTTCTTTTTGGCATCATCAAGCAGCCGGATGGCCTGCGTGACCGTTTCCAGAACACCTTTTTCATGGGCATAGATGCGCCGCAATTCCTGCAGTTTGCGATCCACCATCAGGATCTTGCGATACTTCACACGCAGGGTTTCGATGTATGACAGCTCATCAGCAACCTGGTGGACCAGGTTGACGACTTCTTCGCGGTTTTCCTTGCCCATGCCAAGTTTTTCGGCAACTTCGTCAAAGGCCTGGTTGATCTTTTTCTTGGTGTTCGGATCTTCGGCGATCTGCATCAGCTCGTCCGGATCGGTAATGAGCTCCTCGCTCCCCGACATCCACGTTACCAGCTGCATGGTGATACGGTTATAGGCGATCGCTTTGTGATCTTCGTCAACTGCCCATGACGCTTCACCCGTCAGCACTTCGCGCGGCAGGTTGTCGCCCGGGCGCAGTACGTTGATGAAGTTGAGCGCCTTGTCGATCAGATTGATCAGATCGCCATCTTTTGATTCAGGATCAATATCGAATTCCCGGCAAATCGCTTTCAGCGGCAAAGACACGACTGATCCTTCTGCCATTTTCAGGACAAAAAGAGCTTCGTCTGAGATGTCAGACTTCTGAAAATGGCATTCTTCGAACGTTTTGAAAATCTTGTGCTCAAGCTCGATCTTACGTTCGCTATTAGGTGTCTTCATCTGCTTCTCCGCCCTGCAAAGCCGGTGCACCACATTACTATGTTGTACATGACAGGCCCGATTGTTAGGTCATCGGTTCTGTTCTTTTGGCTTATTCGGACACTGTGTTAGCTCGGTGTCTTGCGTTGATTTTGTTCTTGTTTTCGGTCTCTCTGCTTTCAGAGATGCACTCGTCCATGTCCTGTCTCAATGTTTGCCCCGACGGCACTTCTATTGCCGAATACAGGTGTTTCTGCCGCCCTGCTTGGCCATATAAAGAGCGTTGTCTGCACGGTCAACAAACTCCAGTATATTCTCTCCAAGTTGGTAGGCCGTCAAGCCAATTGAAACGGTTAACTTGCCGAAATCCTTGCCGGTTTTTTTGTTTATAATGTGTTGGTTTGAAACGTTTTGTCGCAGCTTGTCAGCAAGCTTGGCCGCGTTCTCGGGCGATGTTTCGGGCAGGATGACTGCGAATTCTTCACCGCCATATCGCGCAACGGTATCGGCCCCTTTTGTGGAACTGACCAAAACCCGTGCGACAGCCTTGAGGACACCGTCACCTGTGCGATGACCGAAATTGTCATTGAATTCCTTGAAGTGATCAATGTCGATCATCAAAAGTGACAGTGGCGCGCCAGATTCCATGGTTGTGGTCACGGCATCGCGCAATGAGTTGTCAAAATTCTTGCGGTTGGCAATTCCTGTCAGCGTATCGGTCAGGGCATCACGGCGAACGAGCTCAAGCTCTGTGCGTACCCGAAGAACTTCCTGATGATATTCTTCAAGGCTGCCATTGAACAAATTAAAAGAGTCACGTGCCTGACTGGACTTTTCTGACAAGTTGCGGCTGACCGACCGTGCTTCCTGCAAGGTGATGTCTTCCGAAAGCAACTGTTGTGATGCCAGATCAATTTCGCCACAGAAAGAATCCGTTTCCCGCATGACCGATGTGACCGCCATCTCTACCCGCTCGACAGCAGATTGCAGCCCCTCGACCCCCTGTTTGAGATGCTGCTGCATCGCATGGGTGCCAAGATACTTGTGGTAAATCCGAAACACTGTCTCTTCATCAAGATCCTGCGTATTGCGGATCAGGACCTTGATCAACTGGCTGAGTTCGGGAACCTCATCTGTCAGATAGCTGTAAAATACGTGATAAACCTGTGGCGTGGGCTGCAGGTTCAGTTCGTTAATAAGCGACATAACGCTGTGTGCGATGTCGCGCGGGTTTGCGATCTTGGTTGTCGCTGTCACGTCCTGTTATCCGATCCGAATATCATATCCATTCAGTCAAGCGTGTCCCAACTTAAACCCTGCATCGCTACGAACCGATGCTCTAGGCTGCCCGTGCACAATTAGGTGCAACATATACTTTTTATATTAGGCTTGCTCTATCATCGTCTAAAGCAAGGGGCTTTGTCACGCACTTCTACCCCTCAGACTATGACAAATTCAGACATCCCGAATGAATGGCTTTCAATATTGTCAGGTGACAACGGCTTCTTGCGCTTTGCGCCTGAATAGTCGGTAGTGGCGTATACGACGCGGGATCGTGGCATGATCACTCCGGCTACTATGAAAATGTGCTGATTTTATCCGTCATGGGGCGTCCGGGCTTCTGTCCCAATTCGGCGCACGACTCTCTCTTCATCCTTCTCGACTATGTCCGGGGCAGTCTTTCTATTATCACTATCTGGTATTCAGATCGGGCGACCTTATATGGCTATTAGTCGGATGTTGCCCGGGAATGGCTCGCGCGTGACGGCATCCGCAGTAACCACGAGGGCAGGGCATTTAATTGATCCTTGATACCAGCCGAATAGCGATGCGAGCAGCCCTGTTTTTCGGGCTTTTTATTGTCAGCGGTCTTGGGGTTTCCGGTGCGAACGCAAATGATGCGGTGCGGGTTGCCAGCAATATCGTCTTTGATACCAAATGGAACCAACATGCTCTTCCCGGCCAGCGGCGGTTCATTACCCTGCTTGGTGCGCAACAGCGTCCGGTTGCGTTTGATGTTTTTCCCTATAACCGTTTTCGCGATGCGCTTGATGCGGGCCTGACCGACTGTATTCTTGCGTCGGACCCGGCACGTTTTGAAGGCACCATCGCATCAGAAAGCAAGGTTCGCTTCGAACTTCGCGTGTTCCAGCGCATCGGTGCCGATATACGGACCCTGCCGCAGGTGGATATCGGAATCCTTGCCAATCTGCCAAGGCCGAGTCTGTCGCTTCGTGGGGAGATTGTCTGGCATGATCTCGGAAGTCTCGAGCAGGCTGTCGATTTGCTTGCGGCCGGGCGACTGACCGGGATCATCGGTGACAGCACCAATATTCGCATGTTTGGTCGAACCGATATCATCCAGGTCGATCTGCCGCCGGTGATCACTGTCGACATCTCGCTAATCTGCCGCGATACAGAACCTTTGCGGGAATTCCTTTCTGCATTTGATTCATCTATGGGTGTGTGCGATTCCGGGCGGGTGCCGCACGGTGACCTGCGTCACATGGTCGATTACGCGTGGTAGTGAAAAAAGAACTTAATGCATGAATCCATTGCACTAAGCCGAAATTTCGGTAATTATTGAAACGATGCAGTGCATCTTTCAAGTGCGTGGTTGCTCTCTGGTTGATGGTAATTGTGCCCTTGCGCGGTGTAAGGCAGGGACTGTTTTCAAGCATTTCTGAGTTTGGAAATGCGCATACTAAACTAAGGACGACTACGGATATGGCTACCGGAACGGTTAAGTGGTTCAATGCGACCAAGGGTTATGGCTTCATCACCCCGGACGAGGGCGGTAAAGATGCATTCGTGCACATCACCGCTGTTCAGCGTGCTGGTCTGCAGGGACTTGATGAAGGGCAGAAAATTCAGTTTGAGCTGATTGAAGGTCGCAATGGCCGCATGTCGGCAGAAGAACTCGCCATTCTCTAAATTCTATCTGGCTTGCAGCTTTTTTGCTGACAACCGTTAACGCGCCGGGCTCCCGGCGCGTTATGCGTTTAAGGGGATTTGGTGTAGGCTTGCCCAAACGCGAATAACAGAAAACGTTGTCCCCGGTTATGAGCCTTGAACTCCCGGTTGCGCCGCGCAACGGCAGCAGCGAAAAACAGTCAGAATGGCGCCATGCTGTCCGCCGCGCCTTGCTTGGATGGCGGTCCGGACTTGATGCCGCGACCCACAAGCATCTGTCTGACCAAATCCGTGGGTATTTTTCCGAGTTCCTTAAAGATCGACCGGCTGCCACTGTCGGATTTTACTGGCCGATCCAGAACGAAATAGATCTGCGCCCGGTAATCGAACGCCACATCGCAAACGGTGGAACGGCCGCACTTCCCGTCGTGCCGGGTAAAGACCAGCCAATGGTATTCCATAACTGGACGCCCTTAACCGAAATGGTCCCAGGCTTTGCCCGCATCCCAGAGCCGCATGGCACAGATGAGGTTGGCGTTCATGTGCTGTTGGCGCCGTTGGTCGGGTTTGATCAGGCGGGCTATCGGCTGGGATATGGCGGTGGATTTTTTGACCGGACATTGGCCGCCGTATCGCGCAAACCATTGGTCGTCGGCATCGGGTTTGAAGCCACAAGGCTCGCCGACATTTTGCCGCATCAATATGATGTGCCCGTGGATGTCCTGATTACAGATCAGGGAATCCGGTACGTTGACAGTCAGGCTTCATCCGCAGCCGACAAAATCGATCAATCCTCGCCACCATGTCACCTAAGCGACTAGCCTGCGTTTAATCCTCGTATCTACCGTCGGATGTTCTGTCACGTTCATAGTGATGTTTGACCGGAAGCGTTGGAAGCCATTCCTCCCGCCGGATCGTCCAAAGTTCATAGGTTGGCGTAAACTGATCCGGGGCATCGAATGCGCCCAAATGGACTTCGGTCTCGTCTTCGGTCTGCGAAAAGACGGATGAGCCGCAATCCACACAGAAATGCCGCCCCTGAAAGCTGCGCGTTTCCCCATCAACCTCGACGGCATGATCGGGAAAAACGGCAGAGGCATGAAACAGTGCACCGTGATGCTTGCGGCAATCAAGGCAATGACACAGCCCAACCCGATAGGGATCGCCCTTTGTCCTGAAACGGATCTTGCCGCACAAGCAGCCGCCGGTTGCGTGTTTCATGCAATGCTCCAATCACAATAAATAATGCGGCACTTTAAAGCGAAGCCGAACAGGCAGCAATTGCGTGGTTGTGTGAAAGGTCACAGCGATTTGGGAAAGGGCAAAGTGGCTGGGGAACCTGGATTCGAACCAGGACTGACGGAGTCAGAGTCCGTAGGTCTACCGTTAACCTATTCCCCAACAGAACTTTGCGTACGTCATTTATAGCCCGGAACGTACAAATAGCAGGACGAAAATGCGCTGCGATGTCCGGAAAGGTTGGCTGGGGAACCTGGATTCGAACCAGGACTGACGGAGTCAGAGTCCGTAGGTCTACCGTTAACCTATTCCCCAACAAAACTTGGTCCACCGTACGCGACGTGCGGCGCGGTGTGGGGCGCTATGTATAAAACCCGCCCGGTTTTGGCAACCCCTTTTTTGTTTCGATCTGTTCAACCATGCGATTACCGCATACGGGATTTGCCTTGCCGGGGATTGTCGTTACACTCATATAGTTGATTCGCATGATCGTCACATAAATATCATGATGATCAGCGATCAAAGGTTTTGAGCATGTAACAAAAGGCAGGTTTTCGAACGGTGAAGCACGTTTCCCCCCATAGCAACTCGCAGAGGGCCAGCAGCCCGGCAGGCGGCGCTGCAATGGGCGGTAATGCCGTGCTGGATGGCCCGGATAAACCGGGCATGCCGCAACCGGGAACGGCCGTTCATGTGCCCGATCATGGCGGAAAATCAGCGCGCATGGTCGATTGTATCACCGCCCCGCTTTATGCCGCGATTGATCTTGGCAGTTCAAACTGCCGGCTTTTGGTTGCGCGCCCGTGCAATGATGGCTTCAAGGTAATTGATGCCTTTTCACGTGTTGTGCGCCTCGGTGAAGGGGTGCGCGAAAAGGGCTATCTTTGCGATGCCGCGATGGATCGCGCGATTGATGCGCTTAAGGTCTGTGCCAAAAAACTGCGCCGCCATCCGGGTGCAAAGCTTCGGGCCGTCGCGACTGAGGCATGCCGCACTGCTGATAACCGCGAAGAATTTGTGCAGCGGGTCTTTGATGAAACCGGCATTTCGCTTGATATCATCAATCCCGATGAAGAAAGCCGTCTGGCACTTCAGGCCTGCTCGGCCCTGCTTGATGAGCGCCCTTATGCGGTGGTGTTTGATATCGGCGGTGGCAGTACAGAGATCTGCTGGATCAAGGTTGATAAAACCGGCAAGACCCAGTGCATCGAGACATTGTCGATGCCGTGCGGTGTTTTGTGTCTGACCGAACGTTACGCCACGGTCGAGGAGCGCCGCGAACGGTTTGACGCGATGCGCACCGAAATCCGCGAACGTCTGGAAGAGTTTGCAAAGCGCAATTGCTGTTCGGATATGCTTGATGATGACAAGGTCCAGATGGTTGGCACATCGGGCACGGTTACCACATTCTGCGGCATTGCCCTTGGCCTTGAACGATATGAACGTCACAAGGTTGATGGGTCGGACTTGCGGTTCGATGATGCCGAACGTGTGACAGAGTTGCTGCTTCGAATGGGCTCGGACAAGCGCAAGGGCCACCCATGTATTGGTAATCAGCGCGCCGAGCTGATGGATGCAGGGGCTGCGATCTTTGCCGCGATTCGTGATATTTGGCCGCTGGCAACGCTCAAGGTCGCGGATCGTGGGCTTCGTGAAGGTATTCTGGTCGATTTGATGCGTGCAGATGGTCATGCTATTGACCCGTGCGACGCGCGACGTCATACAGTGTCCCATATTCCGGCTTGCACCTGATCGGTTGACGTTTGTGTCCCGACAGGTTTGGCCAAAACAGAATTCAGTTCAGGATAGATCATGAGCGACAATCGCAGCGGAAAGGGCGGGCAGCGCCGCCGCAAGGGTTCAGCCATTGCAGCCATTGATACCGGCGCACGCCGTGGCCTGCGGACGCGGGTTAAAAGTGCCAAGGGCCGCAAGCTGTCCTCGACGCGCTGGCTCGATCGGCAGCTCAATGATCCCTACGTTCAGGAAGCCAAGCGTCTTGGCTATCGTTCCCGTGCGGCCTTCAAGCTAATTGAAATCAATAACCAGTTCGATCTTCTCAAACCCGGCATGCGCGTTGTTGACCTTGGTGCTGCACCGGGCGGCTGGACGCAGGTGGCCGTTGATATGGTCGGCTCCAAACAAGGCAAGGGTCAGGTCGTTGGCCTTGATATTCTGGAATGGGAAGGGATTTCTGGTGCGACTTGTTTGCAGGCCGATTTCCTTGACCCCAGGGCCCCGGATATGATCAAGCACGAGTTGCAGGGGCCGGTCGATGCCGTGATTTCCGATATGTCACCGGAAACGACTGGGCACCGTCAGACCGATCACATCCGCATCATCGACCTGGTCGAACATGCGCTTTTGTTTGCTGAAGAGGTTCTTGCGCCTGGTGGCGTTTTCATCGCCAAGGTGTTTAAGGGGGGAACCGAGAACGCGCTGCTTGAGCGCGTTAAAAAGAATTTCCGGGTGACCAAACACGCCAAACCCCCGGCATCACGCCCCGAAAGTCCCGAAGCCTATCTTATTGCCACCGGTTTCAGGGGGCAGAACAATGCCGAGGATGACATCAGAAACGCCGAAATTGGCGAAGATGACAGCTGGTCCCCGGTGGAATAGTTTCCCGTGAATTAGTCCTGCCTCTACAAGGGGATAGACTAGAATAGTTGTAAATCTTCAGGCATTCTTGCGTTACATCAAACCCTGATCACGCCTCAGGCGTTTATGATCAGATCGCAAGTTGAATTCTTGCGCACTGGGTGGAACGGGCCATGTGGGGTGGCCATTGCTTGTGGGATTTATCTGATGAAACAGGACAATCTAAGCCTGACAGGTGTGGAGCGTCATTTTGACGAACATGAGATCATCGTCTCGAAGACGGATCTCAAGGGCAGAATAACCTATGCCAATGACACGTTCCTGCGTGTCGCCGGATATCGGGAACGCGATATCCTTGGGCAGCCACACAGCATTATCCGACATCCCGACATGCCCAGATGTGTTTTTGCCCTGTTGTGGCAAACCATTGAGGCCGGGCGCGAGATTTTCGCCTATGTGATCAATCGCAGCGCCAATGGCGACCATTACTGGGTCTTGGCAAATGTGACACCAAGCTTTGGTCCGGATGGCAAGATCATTGGCTATCATTCCAACCGCCGTGTGCCACGCCGCGACGCCGTTGAAAAAGTCATTCCGCTCTATAAGGCGCTTTGCGACGAAGAAGCGAAGGAAAAAAACCGCAAGGACGGCATGGCGCGCGGGATAAAGATGGTCACCGGCCTGCTTGCTGATGCCGGTATGGATTACGACCAGTTTGTCTTTAGCCTTTAAGGGGGCAGGGATTTGCGCAAACAAAAAAAGGGGCTCGCCTGACGGCAGCCCCATCGACCAGTTTCTAACGGAATGCGCAAAATAAAGCATCAATAAAATCACAGGGCTGTTATGGGCGCGCAAAACTTGGCATTTGGGGCATAACGTGTATAAATTCCGCGCCAACTCAGATTAACGAGGTGGCCAGATGACCCGCATTGCCGAAGCCCTGACGTTTGACGACGTATTGATCAAACCCGCAGCATCAGAAGTGCTGCCTGCTCAGGTGCAGACCAACACCCGCATTACCAAGAATATTGAACTCAAAATCCCGCTGCTTTCCTCGGCAATGGATACCGTTACCGAAAGTGCGATGGCGATTGTCATGGCACAGCATGGCGGCATGGGGGTCATTCACAAGAACCTCGATATCGCCCAGCAGGCCGAAGAAGTTCGCCGCGTGAAAAAATTCGAATCGGGTATGGTCGTCAACCCGATCACCATTCATCCCGATCAGACGCTGGCAGATGCACTCGATCTGATGGATTCCAATCACATTTCCGGTATCCCGGTTGTTGAGCGCGGCTCAAACAAGCTGGTTGGCATTTTGACCAACCGTGATGTCCGCTTCGCATCCAACCGTTCGCAGCCGGTTTCCGAACTGATGACCCACGAAGGTCTGGTCACGGTGACCGAGAATGTCGAAACCGCCGAGGCCAAAAAGCTTCTGCATCAACATCGCATCGAAAAGCTGCTTGTGGTCGATGAGGCATATCGTTGTACCGGCCTGATCACGGTCAAGGACATCGAAAAGGCCAAACTGCATCCGAACGCCTGTAAAGACGAAAGCGGTCGTCTGCGTGTCGCTGCGGCAACCGGCGTTGGTGAATCCGGTTTTGAACGTGCTGCCGCCCTTGTCGAAGCCGGTGTGGACGTTCTGGTTATTGATACCGCGCATGGTCATTCGGCTGGCGTGATCAAGGCCGTTGAACAGATTAAGGCGCAGGTTGGCGATACCCAGATCATTGCCGGCAACGTTGCAACTGCCGACGCTGTCAAGGCGCTGGCAGAGGCGGGCGCAGATGCCGTCAAGGTCGGTATTGGTCCGGGCTCGATCTGCACCACGCGTATTGTTGCCGGTGTTGGTGTGCCGCAGCTGACGGCTGTTCTTGAATGCGGTGATATGGCGCAGAAGCTTGATATTCCGATCATTGCCGATGGCGGTATCAAGTTCTCTGGCGATATCGCCAAGGCGATGGCAGCGGGGGCAAACACCTGCATGGTCGGATCGCTTCTGGCCGGAACTGACGAGGCACCCGGCGAAGTCATCCTCTATCAGGGCCGTTCTTATAAATCCTATCGCGGTATGGGGTCGGTTGGTGCGATGGCACGTGGCTCGGCCGACCGGTATTTCCAGCAGGACGTTCAGGACAATCTGAAACTGGTTCCCGAAGGCATCGAAGGCCGCGTTCCTTACAAAGGTCCGGCTGGTCAGATCATCCACCAGCTGGTTGGTGGTCTCAAGGCATCCATGGGCTATACCGGTTCGGCAACGCTTGCGGACTTCCGTGAACGTGCGGAGTTTGTGCGCATCACCAATGCCGGCCTGCGTGAAAGCCATGCCCATGATGTGACCATCACCCGTGAAGCCCCGAACTATCGTCCGGGCGGCTGATTGGGTTTGCGCCCGCTGATTGGCGGACCTGCCCTGCGTTTGACGCTGTTGGCGAATGGTTCTTGCCATGATATGAGGCGCATTCAAATTTCGATGACGGCAGGTCTTCCTGCCGTCATTAGGACCAATGCTCCCCAATCTGGATGCAATGGCAGCTGTTATAGATAAGAAATACAAGGAAAATTCCGAAGTTCGGGTCGGCATCCCGGACGAGGAGTTTGACGCGGGAGTTCTTATCTATAACAGCTGTCCTCTGGATCGCTCAGGTTTGCGCCATCTACTTTGTCGCAAAACTTTGAAAGATACTGATCTTCCCGCAGTTTAGCTTCGCGTATCTGGATCAAACCTGAACGACCATTACAACCAGATTGGGGAGCATTGGTCCTACATTTTTATCGTAAGGTGTTGGCGTGCTTCCCATATGCGAAGCAGTTTATCACCCGCAAACAGGTTGGATTTTTCGCTTTGAAACCCGGTGCCCGCATAGCAGCCGTTATCGAACTTTACGATGGCTGGACCCATAACCGAGATGACGCCGACCGCGTTGTGTCAGGCTATTTCGGATCACGCCGGTATATCGGTGGCGGGGATCGTCGTGAAATCAGCGAGCGTTTCTATAATTTGATCCGTCATCAAGCGCGTCTGGGCTGGTGGCTGGCGGAATGCGATTATCAGTTCCAGGACGGTCGTGCGCGCATGATCGCCGATCTGGTGTTGCACGATGGTTTGGCAACCAGCGAAATCGAAGACCGTTTCTGCGGCGAACAATTCTGCCCTGACATTTTGCGTCCGAATGAAAAGCATCTGATCAACAAGCTTTCCGGCAAAACACTTGATCATGATGCGCAGCCCGGTGCGGTAAAGGCTGAATTACCGAAATGGCTTTATACCGAACTGATGAAGCTGCATCACGAGAACCTTGCAGCCGAAATGGCGGCTTATAATCAGCCGGCAAAACTTGATCTGCGTGTGAACCGCCTGCGCGGTACTGTTGAAGATGCGATCAAGTCGCTGAAGGCCGATGGCATCAGGGATATCCAACGCACCCCGTATGCGCCCAACGGCCTTCGTTTGCCGCTTGGTCTGAACATGCTGGTCACTGCCGCCTACAAAGATGGCCTGATCGAAATCCAGGACGAGGCATCGCAGATTTGTGTTCATCTGGTCGATGCCAAGCCGGGCATGACGATTTTGGATATGTGTGCCGGCGGTGGCGGCAAGACGCTTGGCCTTGCGGCGGACATGCGCGGCAAGGGGCGAATTCTTGCCTGTGATACCCATGGCGGTCGTTTGGACAATGCGCGCAAACGTGCACGTCGTGCCGGGGCAGGAGATTGCATCCAACAACGCATCATTGCCGATGAACGTGACAGCTGGCTTCGTAACAAGTCCGGCTTCTTTGATCGGGTTTTGCTGGATGTGCCGTGCTCGGGCCTTGGGACGCTGCGTCGTAACCCGGCACTGCGCTGGCGAATTGGGCAGCGTGACCTGCGTGGCTTGATGGCTGAACAAAGCAAGATCTTGAAGGCCGGTGCCGCGAAGGTAACCAAGGGCGGTCGTCTGATTTATGCGACCTGTTCAATCATGCCCGAGGAAAACGAACGTCTGATCGAAACCTTCATGCGTGATCGCAAGGATTTCAAACCAGTGCCCGTTAGTGAAATCTGGCCGGATGCGCCAAAATCAGTGCCTGTACCGGGTGGCAAGGACAAGCCGTGGCTGCGTCTGTCGCCGAATGTTCATGGCACGGATGGCTTCTTTGTTGCGGTGTTTGAGCGGACGGCAAAAGGCAAGGTAAAGTAATGACACTGGCGGTAATGGCATATGGAACCCAATCCCAGCCTCGCACCGCCCTTGTTCTGCCTGCAAATCAAAAGGCCCTGCGAGTGATGCTCGCAGGGCCGTTTTCGTTTAACGGTGAACGTGCTCAGGCGTTACTCGGTGGTCTGAACCGGCTCGTCAAGGACGCTGTCGGTACTTGTCGGATCGCTAACACCCTTGGAGGCATCACCGTTCTCAAGGTTGTTCATGCCCGGAACAATTTCCTCGACGCTATCGGGGATCAGGCTTTTGGAGTTCTCGCTCGATGCGGAGTCTTCGCTGCCAATGACCGGCAGGGAGGTGCCACCGTCTTTCTGGGTCATGGCGATTGCGGTTGCCGCACCCGCAACCAGAATAAGACCGGCAACGGCCATGGCGATTTTGCTGCCCTTGGAAGTGCTCATGATAAGGTGTCCCTTGCTGTGCTTTATCATAACGTGCTCGTAATTGGACGCGATGTTTCCCGCGTTCCGTTAGCTCGGATACTGCTTGTTCATTGCGTGGAAAAAAGGGATCAATTGTGGGATTTTCTGGGAAGGTTGCGCGCAAATCCGCCGCAATTGTGCACCCGTATCCGCAAGCCCTGGAAAAGTTTTTTGAATGCATCGTCGGGCGACGACCTGCGCCGGGTTGCCCATGACGATGGTTTGGCGTATGTACGGCGCAACCCAATCTTCGACGGAGATACGGCCCGATGACTGATCGCGTGCTGATTATTGATTTTGGATCCCAGGTCACCCAGCTGATTGCACGTCGCGTGCGCGAAAGCGGTGTCTATAGCGAGATCCATCCTTTTAACAACATCTCGGACGCGTTCCTGGATGAATATGCCCCCAAGGCGGTCATTCTTTCGGGTGGCCCGGCATCTGTCCATTGGGACAAAGCCCCTTCGGCACCGGCAAAGGTGTTTGAGCTTGGCATTCCGGTTCTGGGCATCTGCTATGGTCAGCAGACCATGGTCAATCAGTTGGGCGGCAAGGTTTCGACCTCTGATCATCGTGAATTCGGTCGTGCCTTTGTCGATGTGATCGAAGATTGCGATCTTTTCAAAGGTGTCTGGGCCGAGGGTGCCCGCGAACAGGTCTGGATGAGCCACGGCGACCGCGTTGATGCGCTGCCTGATGGCTTCCGCGTGGTTGGCAAATCCGATGGTGCGCCATTCGCCGCCATCGCGAATGACGACAAGAAATTCTATGCCGTGCAGTTTCACCCGGAAGTGGTGCATACCCCGCATGGTGCACAGCTTCTCAAGAACTTCACCCATGGTGTTGCCGGGTGTTCTGGCGACTGGACCATGAATGCATATAAAGACGATGCGATTGACAAGATCCGCAAACAGGTTGGTGATGGCAAGGTCATCTGTGGTCTGTCGGGCGGTGTTGACAGTTCCGTCACGGCGGTTCTGATCCACGAAGCGATTGGCGATCAGCTGACCTGCGTGTTCGTTGATCATGGTTTCATGCGCGCTGGCGAGGCTGACCAAGTCGTGACCCTGTTCCGCGATCACTACAACATTCCGCTGGTGCATGTGGATGCGTCGGAAACCTTCATCGGTGCCATCGAAGGCGAAACCGACCCCGAAGTAAAACGCAAAACCATTGGCCGTTTGTTCATCGAAGTGTTTGAACAAGAAGCCAAGAAAATTGGTGGCGCGGACTTCCTTGCACAGGGCACGCTCTATCCGGACGTGATCGAAAGTGTGTCCTTCACCGGTGGCCCGTCGGTGACCATCAAGTCGCACCACAATGTTGGTGGCCTGCCGGAACGCATGAACATGAAGCTGGTTGAACCGCTTCGCGAACTGTTCAAGGACGAAGTCCGTGATTTGGGCCGCGAACTTGGCCTGCCTGACAGCTTTGTTGGTCGCCATCCGTTCCCGGGGCCGGGGCTTGCCATCCGTATCCCGGGTCAGCCGATCACACGTGACAAGCTTGATGTGCTCCGCAAGGCAGATGCGATCTATCTCGAAGAAATCCGTAATGCCGGTCTTTATGATGCCATCTGGCAGGCGTTTGCCGTGCTGCTACCGGTCCGCACCGTTGGCGTCATGGGCGATGGTCGTACATACGATTACGCCTGTGCACTACGCGCGGTAACCTCAACCGACGGCATGACCGCCGACTTCTTCCCGTTCCCGCCGGAACTGCTCGGCCGCATCGCCAACCGGATCATTAACGAAGTCAACGGTATTAACCGTGTGACCTATGACTTCACCTCGAAGCCACCGGGAACGATTGAGTGGGAATAAGTTTTCCGATATCGGAAATAACAAACGGCGCGTCCATTGGCCGCGCCGTTTTTTTTGGTCTAGTTCGAGCCCGGGCCCTCCGATCCGCAGTTGCCACTGGAGTTGCAAGCGTGCAACAATGCCTGTTGCACGCTGCGCTGCCAGTTGAATGTCAGGCAGGATGACAGCGACAGGACGGCGACAAACGTCATGATCACGCGAAGGGGCGCATGGCTTGTGCCTTTACTTGTTTGCGCGAAGGGCCGGGAGGCAGACGCCTGTGGTCGCGAACCCGACATCGGATCCAACGAGATGTCTGTTAAAAAAGGTCACCTTTTCTTAGCGCAGAGAAGCAGTTAATGAGCAGTCTGTTTGCTTGTCATCTCGCATCTTACGGCTTCACCGGTACTGTTTCAATGGGTGCACTTGTCTTAATCTCATATTCAACTTGAAACACGTGCTAAATATACAGCAATACTTATAAGTAGAGCATATTGTTATTGATCAATAGAGGAAAAACTCATGCGGAAAAAAGTTTCAAACCATTTTTATCATAACAATTTTAGCAGATTGGTGCAGCAAGGAGAAAAAGTAAGTTCAGCAAAGGTTGGCTGCACAGAAGCGAGTGCTTTATGCGTGCGCTGCGTTTTAAGCTTGTTAAACCAAGCGTAGGTACGTTGTCTGTATGTGCAAGAAAATTGAGCGTTGTATGACGGCGAGAGAACCGCATAAGCAGCTTGGTAAGTGTTTTATTGAGCTTAGCGAACAGTGTTACAAGCAGATTAGTAGTGAAGCTGTAAGGAGAGGATAAGTAAGGCTGTAGCTTCAAACCAATAACCTCGTCATCCGAAATTGGGTTTTAAGCGTAATTTTTCCGTGCTGCAGTTTTATGCGATGGAGTACTTACAGAAGTGATGTGGTGATTTTGCAGAACCCCATTCTGCTAGTTGCTAAATAGCAGTATGAACAAGAGTGCATTACAAGATATACAGCGAGCCTTAAATGCGATACGCGGCGAGATTGAACGTGTTGATGACGAGACAAAGTGGGCAGGACTTGAGTTGATGCTAGGCGCAAGCAGCAGCGTCGTAGCACTGGCTAAGAAGATGGTAAAAACAGAAGCAAAGACAGTCACATGAACTGTAGCTGTTCTGAAGACAAAGATAGTCCAACAATAACCACAGCAGCAAACGGCACCAAAAGACACAGAACGAACAGACTTAGCACCAATTCGTCCACAGGATCCTTTGACAAATCAACAATATTACAGAGAAAAATGCTGAAAATCAGCCAAAAGCGCACGGTTTGTAGCTGTTTGACTGTATAGTTGACACTGTCGCTGATTGGCATAGTGTGGCGCTGTACAAATACTTTCTCCTTAAATCATCGTCCTGCAGCAGACGTAGAAAAAACGTGCTGTTCATTCTGTTACCAAATCTATAATATAAGACTGACAAATAACCAACAGTGGTGTGAGATGAAATCTTATGACGAGTTGAAGGTTGAAATGGAAGAAATTTATCAGCTGATGGTTGAAGATAAAAAGAACGAACGTGCGAATGTACTGAAAGAAGTGAAGCGTCTTTGCAAAGAGTTTGGCTTTACGGCTGGGATGCTAAAGGTAGCATTGGCTAAGGGAAGGGATGAAAAATAATGCATCGGATATTAAAGGCACTTACAAATCCCTACTTTGCTATGTATGCAATAGCTAAAAAATTCATTCTTATATATGAAGGCTTCTCATACGCTTTCGAAAAAAACGGTGAGAAGCGACTTCTTGAAGCCCTCGAAGACTCGAAAGTAAATACCATATTTGACGTTGGTGCTAATGTTGGAGGCTGGACTGAGATTGCGCTTCATCAATTTCCAAATGCAAAAGTTCATTCGTTTGAAATTTCGAAAAAAACCTTTAAGTCTCTACAAAACAAACATGCCAAAAATCATCGTGTGTTATTAAATAATTTTGGATTAAGTAACGAAAGTGGTGAATTTGAGTACAAAGATTATGGTGAAAATTCAGGAGTTAACTCACTTATTGTTGATGCAGACTTCCATGATAACAGAATTTCTCCAGTAATAGTAAAAGCTTTAGTGGAGACTGGAGATGATTACTGTGAACGCTATGATATTAAGGAAATTGACATACTTAAAGTTGATGTAGAGGGCGCAGAACATCTCGTGTTAAGCGGTTTCTCTGGAATGCTTGAAAACGGACTAATTAAGCTGATTCAGTTCGAGTATGGCTACACGCACGGTGATGCAAAATTTCTAATAAAAGATTTCTACAAGCTGTTAGAAGGCTATGATTATTTATTAGGTCCACTAAAGCCAAATGGTGTGCTGTTTATGGATTTCGATTATGCACTGAATGATTTCAAATCGGGACCAAACTACATAGCCGTGCACAAAAGTCAAAAAGAGATCATTGATAAAGTAAAGGGGAAATCAATCAAAGGTTTCCCTCGGCGATGACATTACTTGTTAATGAATCTAAGAGATGAGTGAGTGATGCGATAATCAAAAGAAATCAAGCAGTAACATTTGTCAGTTATTGCAAGAGAGAATTGAAAAAGATAATCCGCGTCGCGAGCTTAATGCTAAAGAAACTCAGCACCTTAACAAGTTGGAGGCAATAGCTGGCAAACTTAAGGGTCGAGAAAGCGTGCAAAACCGTTAACTACAAACGCGGTTAAGCGAAGAAGAATACGCACAGCTCGAGTCTGTGCGGCAAGAGCAGCTTGAGCGATGTAGTGAGCTAAAAGACAAACCAGGCGACTTAACGCGATAAGAAGAAAAATTTAAACAAGCTACGTTTAACTAAAATCGTGCAGGAGGTTACAGCAGTAAAGGCACCTACTCTACTGCAAAGAAGTTCTACAATAAGAGTGAAGGCCTTGGTGAACGTGCATTGGAGATACTGTAGGAGCTATCGCACTATGGTAGCAGTCTTCGCGTTTGGTTTGATAAGGATATTAGCTTTGAAGTGGGTGGCGACTTAAGCGCAGATATTGTTTCGCTTCCACGCTTAGTTGCGTCACGTGGTCATGAAAAGGTAAGAGACGACAGCAGAATTACAAGTAGGAAGAGCATAAAGCTAGCTGTAGTTGAGCGTGCAACGCACAACATTGGTGGAGAAGCAGCGCCGGCATCTAAGTCTAAAGTTTACAAGCTAGATACGTTTCTTAACACAGATTTCTAATATTTGGATGGCAGCCTTCGAACTTTGAAAGCACAATGCTTTTAGCTAAAAAGGAGGCTGTTATGACTGTACTTGATACACTAAATTTCATTGCTTTTAATCAACACAAAACAGCAACCCTATTGCAGTTCGTCGTCGTAAACTGATTGCAAAAGTTTATGAGCAAATCCAACTTGCCGCTAATAAAGACTACGCACCTACGCAACACAAATGGGTTGCTGACGAATATGGCAACCAACTTAAAGTTGAAGGTGCTAAACGTGTTAAACGTTTGTGGACTGCTAGTGTTGATAGAAAGATAAGCCTTGTAGTGCGCTATGGAAGCAAACCTTTAGAGTTTGCTAAAGGTAAGAATGCAATCGAACTAGCAAGTGAAGCAGAGGTTGCTGATGTGCTAGCTAAGGTGCGTGAAGCTGCTGAGAATGTTGAATTAGATGCGCTGATAGAGAAGCAAGCGCAGTTTGGTAGACGGGTGACACAAAATAACAAATGACAAGTTAAATTGAGAACGTATTTGATTTAAGCATGCTCTTTGTCTCACGATGTGCAAAATGGGATTGTGTATACTATTGATTTCCAATGGTTACATAAGCGAAAATAAAACGTAAAAAGTAGTGTTGAAATTACACATTAATTACACAATAAGTATTAATATTGGGCAAATAATTGATATTAAAAATTAATTATCAATGTAAATACTGAGTGGGAATAAGTTTTCCTATATCGGAAATAGCAAACGGCGCGTCGAATGTACGCGCCGTTTTGTTTGAGTTCAGTTCTAGCCAGGTCCCTCAGACCCGCAATCCCCAGAAGCGTTACACGCGTTTGACAATGCCTGTTGAACGCTGCGTTGCCAGTTGAAGGTCAGGCAGGACGAAAGGGCTAATATGGCTGTCAGTGCGATGGTCAGGTGAAGCCCGCGCATGGTTTCATTGCCTTTACCTGGCCCTTAGTGCAGGAAGGCCGACACCTGTGGTCTCAAACCCGCCATCGGTCGCGACGATTTGTCCGGTGACGAAGCTTGCCTTGTCGGAGCACAGGAAGTGTATCACTTCGGCGATTTCGTTTTCTGTGCCATAGCGGCCCAGCGGCATGGCGTCGAGATATGCAGAGATGATTTCTGGCGAATGCACGGCCATTGCCAGTTTGGTTTTGACCGGGCCCGGGCAAACACAATTGGCGCGGATACCATATTCACCCAGTTCAGCGGCCTGTTGTTTGGTCATGTGAATAACAGCCGCCTTTGATGTGCCATAGGCCACGCGTAGTGTTGATGCCCGAAGGCCCGAAATCGAGCCGATATTCACAATCGCGCCCTTGGTTTCCTTGAGTGCTGGTATGGTCGCCTGCGAGACAAGGAAGACACCATCAAGATTTGTTTCCATGATGCGGCGCCAGGTGGCGAAGCTGGTGTCCTCGACCGGCAGGAAGTCGGCAACACCGGCATTGTTTACGACCGCATCTAACCGACCAAAGGCCGAAAGCACCGCATCGACCATCTGATCAACCTGTGCGGGGTCTGAGACATCATACTCAAAGGCCGAGGCCGCATCCGAAACGGTTTTCGACGCAGCATCAAGTTCCGGTCCGTCGCGATCAATCATGGCGACTTTCCAGCCCTGATCGATAAACAATTTGGTGGTGGCAAGTCCGATCCCGCGTGCGGCGCCGGTGACCAGTGCGACTTTCTGCGTCATGTAAAACGTCCTTTCCTGAAGCATTCCCTGTTGCCGCTGCTTTGTGCGCGGCATTATTGGCGTTCATTAAGGCAAAACTCACAGCGCCCGGCAAGCACGCGATCAATTGCGGATGTGATTATCGAGGTGAGCTAGGCCGAAAAAATTTGGGAAGCGTAAACCAGCATTGAAAACAGGCTGACGAAATAGGCAATTGAACGTACGCCATTGAGGCCCGGAAGCCGGGTAATGCCTGCAAGATAAAACCCGCCATGTGCAATGCGTGCTGCAAGGAATATGGCGGCGCAGACAACGGTAACAATATTGGACACACCGATGACGTGAGCAGTCAGAACGATAATCGCAAAGGGAACAAGGTTTTCCAGATGGTTTTGATGGGCCCGCGCCCCGCGTGCGGCCATGCCGGTCCGTTCGGGCAGGGAATCACGGTTGCCCATGAGGCGCTTGCCCCCAACACCGGGCTGCTTGGCGTAGGCATAGTTATAGGCCCATGGGAAAGCCAGGCAGAGCAGCGCGTTGAGAACCAGAATGGTTAATTCATAAGTCACTGGAAATCCTGATTTTGAGAACGGTATCTGACTTACGTTGCCAAAGCAGGCGATAGATCAGTCATAGCGGGTTAATTCGAGTGCGGATTTAGGAAGGTCGGAGGCAACTGATCGCGTCCGGCATGTGTTCCTAGCTGTCCGTTTCATATTCCAAAAGGTCGCCGGGTTGGCAATCAAGCTCCTTGCAAATCGAAGCCAGCGTTTCAAATCGCACACCGCGGACTTTGCCGGATTTCAGAAGTGAGAGGTTTTGTTCGCTGATACCGATCCGTGCGGCGAGGTCCTTGGACTTCATCTTGCGGGTGGCCAGCATGACGTCCAGCCGAACGATAATGCCCATCAGACGAAGCTCCGGTTTTCGTCATCAATGCGGGCCGCTTCGCCCAGTACCCAGGCAATGACAATGATAAGCCCGCCCAGAAACAGCGTGCTGGCCTCGGCATTACTCAGCCCGATTGACAGAACCCGTTCACCGGCCGGACGGTGGAAGGTCGCAAGGACCGAGGTGGCAGCACCGGTCAGTGGTTTGAAAAGTGTTTGGGCGAGTAGGGCAATGCCAAATGCCTTGAGGTGCCTGATGGGTTCAGGCTGGAAAATGGCGTTATGTGCAAAGGCGCCAAACATCTTGCGCAGGCGATACAAGCCATAGGCAAGAACAAGTGACGGGATCATCATCACCGCCATGGTGACGTATTTCTGCCAGCCTGACAGCGCATGAAGATCGGCAAGGCTGACGGTCATTTGACTGGTGCTGGCTTCAACCCAGCCCGGCGCATACCAGACCAGTGGCACGACCAGGATCTGAAAAATGATGGCCATCGCGCAGACCCAGTAAAGAAGGGTGCTGATGGTGCGGACATTTTTAAGCGTGCTGGCTGTTTGTGGGGAGGGCATCTGTGGGGCTCCTGAATGGATCAATTTCGAATCAAGCCACTTAATTCAAGTAAAACATGAATAAATTATCGAAGTGAGTCAATCTTGATTGTTTGCGATCTGTCAAAAACAGTCGCGATTTACGCAAATGTCCATGTGTCGCTTGCGTTGTGCGGGCAGGCATGGAAAATAGTCCCCATGTCTGAAAGCAAAACAAAACCCCGCACACCCGTTACAGAAATCGATGCTGATGATTGTCAGGAATGCGATACTGCTGCCCGTCTTGGTCTGAGCTCCGAGCAGGGTGAAGCTGTTACCCGTGATGCTTCACGGGTGGTCGGCGCAGAACTGTCGTTGCCTGATGTCGAGGCGGCAGCAAAGATTTTTGCGCTTTTGGGCGATGCCGGACGCTTGCAGCTTGTTTTGCGCTGCATGGAAAAGCCTCAGACTGTCTCGGAATTGGCAGAGGCGACGAACATGTCGCAATCGCTTTGCAGCCATCATCTGCGCCATTTGCGTGATCAGCGCATTTTGGCATCCGAGCGACGCGGGCGGCACATCCTTTATCAGATCGATGATGATCATATCTCGCGCGTGGTGCGCGATACCTTTGCGCATGTCACCCATGATTGACTGACAGCTGGATGACTTGTGGCTGGAGATTAAATTAGGACAAGGATGCGCGAGAACCATGAACCAAAACCAACTGATGCTACCTGTTTTCGTAGGGGGTACTGGTCGAAGCGGTACCTCGCTCATGGGGGACTTGATCGGGTCTCATCCCGCGTTTCATCTGCCAGCTCACGAAAATAAGCTGATCTCAGAGCGTGCTGGCTTGCGAGACCTCGTGCGTGATTTGTCCGGAATTCCAGATCTGTTGCGCCGTCACTTCGCGGTCTTGCATTTTTATGCAAGGGCGCAAAAGGTACGACAGTTCGCTTTTCGGGAAGAGGCATTGAATGATCAGGTCCGAACCCGAATGAATCTTCATGGGCAACCTTTTCAGGAAGCGTTTGAGTACATCCAAAGGCAAAATCCGCAGGCGAACGGGTCTATCCATGCGATTGGGCAAGGCTTCGGGATTGCCAATTTTGATAAGTGTGTGAACGAGCTGGTCAAAAAACTGGCCGTACATATTGATCAGAACGGGATCGTCGATACCGATGGGTTGTTAAGGCCTTTTTTTGTTACGCGGCAATTCGATCGAGCGGAAATGTTGGTTATCGCGCGCGACTTCCTGTGCGACCTTTATGGCGCTAAATCGCAATTACGCTGGGTCGATGACACGCCGTCGAACTCTCTTGCTGTGGATTTCCTGGCAGAGCTGTTCCCCGACATGCGGTTCGTGAATATGATCCGATCACCGACGGACACGATTAGTTCGTATGTCAAGCAAGTCTGGTTTCCATCCGATGTCAAATTGGCTGAACAGTACATCTCTTCCAACCTGCTGGCAGCTGAAAAGCTTACAGGCACATTGCCAGCGCATCAGACCTTAACTTTGCGGATGGAAGACCTCGTAGAGCAACCGGAAAAGACGCTGGAAATGCTTGCCGAATTTCTTGATGTGCCCAATGAATTTAACCAGAAGCTTGTCAAAAGCGACGCCGCGCACATTGGCCGTTCAAAAAATGACCCTGAAATCCAGGCGGTACTGTCAGAAGACCTGAAGGCGTGGATGGCACGCCACGGCTATGCCTGACAACCTCAATGTAAGATGTTAAAGGTCAAGGACATTCAAATATTCATTTGAATGTCCTTGACAGAACCATACCTGCAAAATACGTTTGCCTTAACATATGAATGAATATTTGATTGTTTGAGGTGACGGATGTCTTTCATCGCGAAATGGTCGGACCTGCCAACTGTGGGTTCCTGTGCACATTGTCGTGAAAGCGTTATTGATGCACTGACGCAGGCGATGCCGCATCAGAGCTTTTCTGATGACGGGCAGGGGATATCTGTCCCGACCCAGCTGGGTGACGATGACCGCGCCACCTTTACGGAAATCCTCAAGGACCATGAAAAGGGCGTTGTCCATTACCAATGGCATGTCTCGGGTATGGATTGCGGGTCTTGTGTCGCGAAGATCGAAACCGCGCTGGGCCGCATGGATGGTGTTGCCTGTATTGATGTTTCGATGATGCGTGAGAGCGTGACGTTGGGCTTTGCTGCTGCCAAGGCGGACCAGAACCAGTCTGTCTCGCCGACCCTTGGGAAGCTTGGTTATCCGGCAGAACAGATAAGCACCGCCGGTGGTGCGAAAGCATCCTCCGGGACGTCCTGTTGCGGCGGGAAATCTGCGAATGACGTGAGCGCGGCTGACAAGCCCACACCGACACAAGGCCTGTTGCGGCGTCTGCTTCCATGGTCTTCAGAGAATGATGAGATTGCCTTTGCTGCAATCTGTCTGGCGTTGGGGGGGTTGATTGGTGTGATCGTCCCGGCAACGGCACCATATGCCATGTCGGTGGCGTCCCTTTTGGCAGCGCTGCCCGTGATGAAAAAGGCGATCCGTCTGGCGCAAAGCGGGGCGATATTCTCGATCGAGCTTTTGATGTCGGTTGCCGTTATCGGTGCGGTGGCGATTGGTGAAAGCCTTGAGGCCGGGATGGTTGTGTTGCTGTTTGCCATTGGTGAACGCCTCGAAGGTGTTGCTGCGGGGCGGGCACGCAGCGGTGTTAAAGCACTGATGAAGCTGGCGCCGGAAACTGCGCGGAGGGTCGCAGGCAACGGGTTTGAAACCGTTTCTCCAAATCAGCTAGCAATCAGCGATGTCATTGAAGTGCGCCCCGGCGAGCGTGTGCCATCCGACGGCGTGATCGAAACCGGTGCGGCGGAGATCGATAACAGTCACCTGACAGGTGAATCCGTTCCCGTTTATAGCGAAGTCGGCGCCGAAGTCTTTGCCGGTGCCATCGTAACAGACAGCCCGGTAAGGATTTCTGTCACCCGGGCCGCCGGGCATACGATGCTGGATCGCGTGATTGAGCTGGTTGAGCAAAGCGAAAAGCACAAGGCACCTGTTGAACGGTTTGTTGCCAAGTTTGCCCGCATCTATACCCCGATCATTATGGGCCTTGCCCTGGCGACGGTCGTAATCCCGCCGTTGCTGTTTGGGCAAGGCTGGGAAGAATGGATTTATCGTGGTTTGGCCCTGCTTCTGATTGGCTGCCCGTGTGCCTTGGTGATCTCGACACCGGCGGCTGTTACGTCGGCACTGGCGCGGGCGACAAAGATCGGCCTTCTGGTCAAGGGCGGAGCCGGGCTGGAGCTGATTGGTGCTGTGCGCACCATGGCATTTGACAAGACAGGTACACTGACCGAGGGCAAACCCAAACTTGGTGCCATAAAGGCTGCACCAGGATATGGCGAGAATGGCATTTTGACGATTGCCGCAACACTTGAAACTGTCACATCACATCCGCTGGCGCGTGCTGTCGTTGAAGCTGCCGAAAACCGCAATCTGGATCTCCCCGTGCTTGAGCAGGCCAGAACCATCGCAGGTGCCGGTGTGGAAGGTCGCATTGACGGCGCCTTGTACCAGATCGGTGCGGCCAAGCGCCTGAACAGCGTGCCCGATGGTGAAATGAACGACTGGCTTGCCTCGCAAGAAGATGACGGTAGCACCGCCGTTGTGGTCCTGAAGGACGGGGAGGTCATTGGTGCATTGGCCTTGCGCGATGTCGCGCGCAATGATGCGAAGAATGCGCTTGCCGAACTTAAAAAGCTGAACATCATGCCTGTGATGTTAACGGGTGATGCGGATCGGGTTGCCAAACGCATGGCCATGGAGCTTGGCATGGAGTATCGCGCCGAACTGATGCCCGAAGACAAACTGAATGCCTTGGCAGAACTACGGGATGATCCGAAACGATCAGGCCCCGTGGCGATGGTCGGTGACGGCATCAACGATGCCCCGGCACTGAAATCCGCCGATGTTGGTATCGCGATTGGCGGGGGTACCGATATCGCCCTTGAGGCCGCCGATGCGGTGGCAGTAAAGGATCGCTTGGGTGATGTGGTCAATCTGGTGAAGCTGTCGCGAGCAGCACGCCGGGTGATCCGTGAAAACATCACGATTGCCTTGGGGCTTAAGGCGGTCTTTCTGGTGACGTCCATCACCGGTCTGACCGGACTCTGGCTTGCCGTTCTGGCCGACACCGGGGCGACGGTTCTGGTGACAATCAATTCGCTGAGATTGTTGATTGCCTTGCGAAAGGCTTAGGTCACAAAGAACACAGGCAACAACAAATAAAGCCCGGCATGATGCCGGGCTTTTGCTTTGATATTGTTTTGTCCCGGCGCTTAAAGGTCTGCCATCATCTCTGATGGAATGATTGCTCCGCGATGGGTGATGACCTTGCTGGCAAGCTTGTGTCCGGCAAGTGTTGCTGTCACGCCGTCCTGTCCCTTGAGCAAGCCCGCCATAAAGCCTGCATTAAAACTGTCACCGGCGGCCGTCGTATCTATCGGGATGACCGGATCCGGGATCGGGACATGGCGAGTTTCCCCGTCTTCATAAAGTAAACAGCCTTGCTCCCCCTGTTTGACGACAATCAGGGCAGGACCCAGCTTGGCAATCCGGCTTACGGTGTCTTGTGCTGTTTCATCGCCCCAAAGAAGCTGTTCATCATCAAACGTCGGCATCATGACATCGGCAAGGGCGGTGATGCGTGCGTATGTCTCACGCGCCTGTTCTTTCTTGCCAGACCAAAGCTTGGGCCGGAAATTGCCATCAAAGGCGATCTTGCCACCCTTGTCTTTGTGGGACTGAAGTGTCTGGAACAGAGGCGTTGTGTCATCTTCAAGTACATGCAAGCTGATCCCGGAAAGATACAGCCACGACGCATCTTCAAGTGCCTTTAGGTAGGCGGGGCTTGCCAATGAAATCGTCTGGCGTGCGGCCGACTGATTGCGCCAGTAGTGGAAAAAGCGTTCGCCATCCGCCCGGTTGGTGATCGAATAAAGTCCGGTATTTGCCGTATCCGTGCTGATCAGGAAATCATCGCTGACACGGTTGTCATTTAGAACAGCCCGGATTTGTTCCCCAAACGGGTCTTCGCCGACCGCAGAGGCAAAAGCGCACTTGATCCCAAGCCGGGCGAGATAAACCGCAGTATTAAACGTATCACCGCCAACCTTGACGCTTGCATCACCGGTCGGGTCGAATGAAATTTCGCCCATGGCTTCGCCAATGCAAATGACATCAACAGACATCACAAAACTCCCTGAGGTGAACTAGCGCAGCTTGCCACGTGCAGCGACCGCCATTTCCGTCATTTCGCCGTTCTGATCCTTGATCCAGACGGTCGGAAACAGGTTGGTCACGACGCAGATATGATTGGGGATGATCGAAATAACGTCACCGACCACCGGGTCCCAGTCACTGTCACCAAGCTCGACGATGCCATGTTCTTCGGACAGGCCGACAATTGACGCATCCGGTGCTTCGCGAACCATGCCAAAACCCTCAAGGCCGAGCAGGTCGGAACTTAACGCCTTTGATCCGGCATCAATGATGGCACGGGTTTTGGTTGGGCGGGAAACCACGGTGGTCTTGACGACCGCGGCACAGTTTTCAACACCACATGCGCTACGCGCAATCAGGGACCGGTCATTGTAAATGTAGGTCCCGGCGCGGTGTTCAGTTGCGTGATCAAATGCGGTCAGGGCGTCGAGATTTGGCGTGCCACCGGTCGAGACAACAGGGCATGACAGCCCGGTATCCTCGATGTGTCGTTTGGCCTCGCTCAGCCACTTATCGATGTTGTCTGCTTGGTCCATCGGTGGATAGGTCATCAGGCCACCAAATCTCAGTCCGGGCAGCTCATTGATCTTGGATGCCAGTTCGCTGGCATCCGCGGGGCTTTGCACGCCACACCGTCCGGCACCGGTGTCGCATTCCACAAGTACGGTCAACTCGGTTTCTTCATTGGCAAAGCGCGCCGATAAACCCTTTGCGACGGCCAGATTGTCACAGGTGACCGACAGCGTGCATTTGCGCGCCAGTGCCGCCAACCGATCAAGTTTGGCATCACCGATGACGTTGTAGGTCAGCAAGATGTCGCGCAGTCCCCCTTCAACCATCACTTCGGCCTCGCCGATCTTCTGACAGGTGATACCGATTGCCCCGGCCTCAATCTGTCGTTTGGCAAAAAACGGCAGCTTGTGCGTTTTGATGTGCGGTCGTGTCTTTAGGCCAGCTGCGTCCGCAAGGTTTTGGAAACGCGCAATGTTTTCGTCAACAACGGGCAGTTCAATAACAAGGCAGGGGGTGTCGAGCATGCTGGTTCCTGATTGGTTTGAGTTTGGCGCTCTCAGCTTTTTGCAAAACGAAATTGACATATCCTGAACCCCGTTGCTAGGGTAAATCCGAAATAACGGTATATATTCCGCTACAACGGAAATCAACAACGTGGTTCCCATCGATTTTGCGAAAAATCGGGATGTCCCCATGGGCGCTTCTTATAGATCCGCGGGGATGGCGAATGAACGTTCCTGAGGATTTGTCATTCAAAGAAGTCTTTTATCCGCTGGGAACCAGGGGTTTGCAGGTCTTTCTTGCAACTCCCGAAATTTTGGAAACAGGAAAAATTACGATGATGATTAAAAGACACGGTGTTGGCGAAGGTAAGGGCAACGGGCAGAAGGCACTGCCATTTGCCAAGGCAACCGAGGCGGACGGCTGGCTTTATGTCTCAGGCCAGACCCCGATGCGTGACGGTGAAGTTGTCGGCAACGGCATTGTCGAACAGTCCCGCATTGCGATCGAAAACATGATCAAGATTGTTGAAGATGCCGGTTACAGCACTGCTGACATCATGCGCATTGGTGTCTGGCTTGATGACGCGCGTGATTTCTGGTCCTTCAATGGCGTGTTCGAGGAATATTTCGGCGAGAATCCCCCGGCACGTGCCTGCGTGCAGTCCTCGATGGTTGTCGACTGCAAAGTAGAAGTCGACTGCATCGCCTTTCGTAAGGCATAACAGTCTGCAATTATTGCGCTAAGGCGTTAAGCGAGGGGTTTATGGCAGAACAGCAGATACGAAAGCGCGCGCGCGGCATTGATCGTGCGTTCGATATTCTGGACCATCTGCGCGATGTCAGAACCTCTCAGCGTCCTGCCGAGATTGCCCAGGCTTTGGGCGCGCCGACCTCGACGGTTTATGATCTGATTGGCACGCTGATTGATCATGGCATGCTTGAAGTCACGGATGCCAATGGCTCGGTCTTTTTGGGGCGGCGGGTTTATTTCCTTGGTCTTGCCTATCGTGATTATTTCGATCTGACCCGGCAGGCGGCCGGGGTGCTTGATGAAATCACCGCAAGCACCAAGGAAACCTCCCAGTTTTGTATGCTGGATGGCAACAAGTATACCGTCGCCCTGCAACGCGAAGGCAGCCGCCCGTTTCGCATTTCTGCTGATGTCGGGGAGCGTACGGCAATTCCGTGGACGGCATCTGGAAGGCTGTTGCTAGGCCATCTTGATGATCAGGAAATTCGCGATCTGATCCCGGCTGAGGACTTTATCCTGCCCGACGGACGTCAAATGGATATTGATGGTTATATCGCCGAAATCAGGTGTGCCCATAAAGAACGCTTTTTCTCGTTCGACAGTATTGTGGATACCTTCACCCATTGCTTTGCCGCACCGGTCTATAATCAAAGCGGTATCTGTTCTGCCACGCTGTGTATTGTCGCGCCCAAGGACGACGCGCGCGAAAACTATGCACAGTACAAGAACGCCCTTCAGGCGGCAGCTGACAAGCTTTCCAAAACTGCCTGAACACAGATGGCATATATCTGCAACGCGTCACCCGGATTAATCGTCCGGGTGTTTTTGTTTCTGCGTCAGTGTGTTGACGACGTATTTTGCCTGAAAAGAGAAAGCGGCGGTTATCGTTTCCCGCATCGATAACCACCGCATTTCCACCTTGAGAGGCCTATGGGGAGAGAGGACCCATAGGTCTGAGAGACAAGCCGCTTGGGGACAAGTGCGAATGGGTTGCATTCGCGGGCTGTGTCGAGACCCGTTATAGGTAAGAAAAAATATCAACGCAAGTGAAAATCGTTCTCATTTGCGAAAAACTTTTGGTTGATGCCTTTCTGATATAAATATCCCGACAAAAATGGTTGGTTAATCGCGGCGTTTATGTCCGGATTTCCGCGATATTTAGATGTCGGAAATAGAAAAGCCCGCAGTGTTTGTGCGGGTTTTAAATGGTTTTATCGTCGGATTTGTTCAGGCAATGATCCGCCGTAAATGATTGTCCCAATGTTGCGATTTCAAGGAATCGTCGGGCAGTTCAACCCGTTTGCGACGAATCGCATCCATCCGCCAGCCATTGCCAAGGCCGCTGGTGCCAACAAATTCACCGGCCCGATCCGTCGCCGCAAGCCCGCAGCCATCCGGGGCCGCGATGTGGGTCAGGAAGTCATTGGTTCGCGCATCCCAGAAGGTCACAAGTCCGCCACGTGGGCAGGAAATGCCAAACACCTGACCCGATGCATCAAACCGCACCGATCCGCAATATTGCCGCATGCGGTACTGAACCGTATCAGGGGCCTCTATCGGGCGGATGTCTGATCCCGGTTGCCAGATGCCGACAAGCGGCACCTGATCGGTCAGGCCGCCCTGATACTGGAAACCTGCGGCAATCGTGCCGTTCGATGCCACATCAAGATGGCGGATCGAAAGTTTGTGCCAGTCCTGCTTCAGTGCTGCCTGATGCACAAGCTTGCCCGTCCGGCGATCAATGATCGACAGGTTGGGTTCCATCGAACTGATATTAAGTGGTGTGCGGCCATCTTGATCTGGATGAGTGTGCAGCCCGCCATTGGCAATTACCAGATGTTCGCCGTCCGGCATCAGATGCAATTCATGCGGACCCGTGCCAAAGCTGTCGAACTCCGCCACCCGGCGATAGCCATTCTGGGCATCCCAGAGGGAAACCACCCCGCGCGCATGATCAAAATCGTTTTCGGTGATGTAAAGATAACGCCCATCATTGGAATAGATCGCATGGCCATAAAACCTTCGGTCTTCCGGACAATGCAGTTTGGCGCGCACCTCCCCGGTATGGCGATCCAGGATCAGGCCATAAAGTCCCGGACGGCGTTCCACCGCGGCCACATCAACATGATTGGGGCGAAGACCGATGTCGTGACCACGGCCGGGCAGGGGCTGTTCAAACAGGATTTTGCCCGACGCATTGAACGCGCTGACATAATAATCTCCATTATCCCTGGCACTGGCAGAGATATAAACCGCGCGGTCTTCGGCGTTTGGCGTGGTTGCCGCACGGGCAAGTCCCACCGGTAGCAGGGTGAACGCCCCGCCAACGCCTATTAGCTTCAGAAAGGTACGACGTTGATATGCCATCTTTGATCTCCTGCCGCCTAAGCGTTAGTCGCCATCTAGCGCGTTAAAGCCTCCGCCAAGCTGGGTATTGCCGCCCACATCGTTCTCAACAAGCGTGGTCAGGAATTCGATTTGCCCCTTAAGGTCCGTCAGCGTCTGATAGCCATCCGGCTGTTCCAGAACCTCGGCGACCGAGGGCGGTAGCTTGGCAACGCTGTCACCGACTGTTTGCCAGTTAAGGCGGAAGGACCGATCCAGCAGGCTGTTGTCAATCAAGGCCGCCAGACCCTTGCCTTCTTCACCGATATCGTCCCATTTGCCGTCATAGATCGCAAACAGGCCGATCAGGTTATGTTCGATATTGCGAAGTGAACGGTTCGAAAGCGGGCTTTCGGCGCGGCTTGCGCGTGCATCTTCGGCATTCTCGCCAAGCGGGCGGGCAAGCTTCTGTGTCGAGATGATCAAAAGGCCTTCGTGAAGGGCACGATACAGATCGGTCGCGGCAAACTTGGCAGTGGGATAATCCATGCTGTCCGGGCCAGCATTTTCCATGGCAGTGGCGAATGCTGGCCATTCTTCCTGCAATTCAGCCGACAGGGTACCAAGGTTGGTGGCAATCGCGGTGCCATATTGGCACAGGAATACGCCATCTTCATCAGCGGCAATCATCTGGTCGCCGTGATCATTGGCAAACAGGACTTCCTCTAGCGCCGGGAATCCTTGAAGTGCTGCACTGGCACCGGCAAGCTTTTCGGGATCGGTATAAGCGTCAGGCTTGTCAAACATCAGTTTGCGGAACTGACGGGCCGCAGTGCCATGTTTATCCGGCCAGTATTCGATATGCTGATCACGGCCATTGGCAACAAGCGGCCCCATCCGCCATGGCTGGATTTCCTGCCAGATATCCATCGCTTTGTGAAAGGCGGTTTGGGTGTCCTCAAGTCCGCCCGCATCCGGGTCAGAACAGAAATCCTCGAACTCCTCTGTCAGTGTCTCGGTTGACGCATGAAATTCATCCAGTTTGGGGGGCATGACGGTGCCCAGCAAATGTGCCAAAACCGCTTGATAGTTTTCATCGGGGATATCGGCATGGGCACCGGGGCTTGCCAGACCAAAAGCCATTGCTGTCGTGGTCGAAAGCAGCAAACTGCGCCAGTTGGGTTTGAAGATCATATCACGTTTCCCGATATCCACTTGGTTGATGTCGTGTTCTGCAAGGTGTAGCGCATCACAATGATTTCAGAAACGCCAGCAACTGACTGCGCTCTGACGGTGGCATCCTTGTGACAGCATCGCGCGCGCTTTTGGCCTCGCCACCATGCCACAGGATCGCTTCAAGAATGGTTCTGGCCCGGCCGTCGTGCAGGAAGCGGGCGCGTGGATCAATCTCTTGCGCGCGGCCGATGCCCCAAAGAGGCGGCGTGCGCCATTCAGTGCCCGATGCCTGTGCCTCGGGCCGATGATCTGCAAGGCCATCGCCCATGTCATGAAGCAACAAGTCCGTATAGGGCCAGATGATCTGCCCGGACTGTTCGGGCATGTCGGCACGTTCGGGCAACGCGTAACGCGGCGTATGACAGGATGCACAGCCGACTGCCGCAAAGATCGTTTCGCCGGCCAGAACATCTGCATCGTTGGCATTCGTTCGGGCCGGCGGGGCAACGTTACGGGCGTAATACAGCACCAGATCGGTCATCACCGAATGGACTTCCAGCCCCTCGAATTCATCATCATTGCCATCGGGTGCTGTAGTGCAATCCGTTTGCGCAGTCGTGCAGTCACCGCTGGCATTTGGATAAAGCGGGGTGGAAAGGCCGATATCAAACTGGAATGCGTTCTGGTTTTGCTGATCCAGGGTCGGCATGCCAGCCTTCCAGCCAAATCGACCAATCGCGATTTCTGATTTGGAAATGTCCCAAACCTGATTAAACCGCCCGGAAATGCCGTCGCCGTCGTCATCCTGCGGATCACTGGCCGCGATCAGAGTGCTGTCAGGAATGGCTTCCAGCAGCCCAAGTCCAATCATCGGCGGGGCAAGGCGCGGGGACACCATGATGTCGGGATGCAGTGGCCCATAGGCCAGATCGGTCATTTCATAGGTAGGGTTGCGCAAGGTAACCGTCTCACCCCCGGCCAAGAGAACGTCGGTCGTTGTGTAGGTTACCGTGACCCGCCCCTCGGCCTGAATGCCGGGGATCGAGAAATCCTGAAACTGGCCGCCGTAAACCGGGTCGGGAAGGGTGGCCAGCTTGCCATCCAGATGATCGCGGAGTTGCTCGGTGGTTTGTGGCGGGATGGACAGGCGTAGCAACATTGATGTTGCCCCGGCTTCACTATCATTTTCGTCGACCGGATGACCGCGGCCATTGCGGATGTGGCATCCACTGCAGGCGCGTGAATTAAACAGTGGTCCCAAACCGTCTGCCGCCTTGGTCCGGGTCGGGGCGGTAACCCACAATCTTTGAAAAAGGGCTTCACCCAGCTTGAAATCAAGCCGCTTTTCAAAGCTCATGTTGGCTGACTGGTGCAGGAAGGTATTGCGCCCCTTTGGCCCGGTCCAGCTTGTTTCGCCGCCGGGCAGGGCAGGGTCACCGATGGTTTGTGCATTGACTGCGATTGGCGCAAGGAGAAAGCCAATTGCCGCCAAGCAGAATGCAGGTGAAAACGAAGATCTCGGTGCGGGACGGTTCATGGAAGTCTTCTAGTTCGGGGTAAAAGCAAACGGCGGGAGACTTTATCCCCCGCCGTTCACAGTCAGTCAGGCAGGTGCCTGATGATCACGATTAGTTCACGGCAGCCGGGTTGTCGAGGCTGTCAGAACCTTCGAACTCAATCCCGTCAATGCCGACCGCGGCAATGATCTGCTCGATCGATTTGGTCTGATCGACAAGCGCATCAACAAAGGACTGAACAACGGCATTGCCATCTTCGTTGCCCATTGCAATCAGCTGATCAAAGGCTTCGCCGGCCTGTGCGCGGGAGACCATGACTTTACCGGCAACAACCGATGCTGCCAGCTTGGCGCGCAGTTCGGTGTCCAGTGCCGCGTCATTGGCCGCAACCAGATCAGAAAGCGACGGGCCTTCAACAACCGAACCGTCAACACGGGTGTAACGGCCAAGGTAAACGTTCTGGATGCCCAGTGCGTCATAGAAGTGGCTGTTGTGTGTGTTGTCCGAGAAGCAATCATGCTCTTCTTCCGGGTCATGCAGCAGCAGGCCAAGTTTGGTACGCTCGCCGCCCAGTTCGCCATAAGATAGCGAACCCATGCCGGTTACAATCGCAGTCAGGCCCGGAACGCCATCACCTTCAAGAACGGTTTCGCGTGCTTCGCCGCCTTCGGCCCACTGCGCGGTCATCCATTCAAGATCAGAAACCATCAGATCAGCTGCCGCCTGAAGATATTCACCACGACGGTCGCAATTACCATTGGTACAGGCATCACCGGCTGCATAGTCGGTCCATTTACGTTCACCAGCACCGGCATCGGTCCCGTTGAGGTCCTGACCCCAAAGAAGGAATTCAATCGCGTGGTAGCCGGTGGCAACGTTTGCTTCGACGTCGTCAATTTCGTGCAGGCTTTCAAGCAGTGCGGTATCGATGGTCGAGGCATCGATGGTTTCGCCCGAAATGGTCAGAGTCGGATTGGCAATCACATTGGCGGTGTATGCCGGGTTTTCTTCGCTTTCTTCGCCGTAAAGGCCGGTTTCGACATAGTCGATCAGGCCTTCATCAAGCGGCCAGGCATTAACCTTGCCTTCCCAGTCATCAACAATCGCGTTGCCGAAACGATAAACTTCGGTCTGCTGATAGGGAACGCGCGACGCCAGCCATGCGGATTTCGCGGCATCAAAGGTCGCAGCCGACGGATTTGCAACCAGTTCATCAATCGTCGCCTGCAATTCCTTGGCGGTGATCAGTGAGTCCTCGTAACCGGCATGCGCGATATCGGCATAAGTGGTCAGCACGTCTTTGGCGGCCGGTGCGGCATATGCCTGCGCGCCAAGGGTAGAGACCAGTGCGGCCGTACCCAGAATCTTTGCGATCTTCATAGGAGTTCCCATCTATCCCTGAATGGTGAGCCAAGGGCAAAAGCCCCTTCGATCAAGGTGAAAATCCGTCACGCCCAAAGACTGAACGCGCACAAGAACTGTGACCCTGATCACTCTGCTTCCGCCAATTGATACTGCTTGTGAGAATGATTTTCAATTAAAGAATCATGAGTTTGCCAAATTTTGCGTTTCATCAATGTTGTAATCCTTGGTTGACGCCGTTCTTAGGGCTGATCAGCATCCGATACGGAAGTTGACCTGTTTTTAAGCTTCTTGGCCGAAAGTGCGGGTTGGCATTTTCAAAACCATATAACCCCTGATCGTGCAAAGAGAGAGGCCCGATGAGCAACCAGACGTCGGAAGAAAAGAAAGTCAAACTCTGGGATTTCCCGGTTCGCCTGTTTCACTGGGCTCTTGTTATTGCCATCGTCACTGCCTGGTGGGCCAATCGGGAGGTGATGATTGATGTCCATGCCATTGCCGGATACAGCGTTCTGGCGCTTGTGATCTTTCGCCTCATCTGGGGCTTTGTTGGCAGCTCAAACGCCCGATTTGCTGATTTCCTGACCGGTCCACGTCGCGTGATAGATTACCTGCGCAAATTGCCCAACGGTTCTGTGTCTGAATTGACATATGCGGGGCACAATCCCGCCGGGGGCTGGATGGTCGCGGTGATGATACTTCTGGTCGGGGTGCAAGCGGTATCTGGCCTGTTTGCCAGCGAGAATACCTTCCTGTTCTTTGACGGGCCGCTTGTTGCCTATGTCAGTTCCGACTTTGCCAGTACCATGAACTGGATCCATCAAACCAATATCAATCTGATCTATGGGGCGGTCGGGCTGCATGTGTTTGCCGCCCTGTTTTATCTGATCGTCAAACGCGAAAACCTGATCCGGGCGATTGTGGTTGGGACCCGCCGCGTGCCCGCCGAGTTGGCAGGGTACTTTGCAAACATTCGGTTTGCTTCACCCGTGCTGGGGATTGCGATCCTGATTGTCTGTGCGCTTGTGGTTTGGGGTGGTGTTACGCTGGCGCGTGGCTAGTTCGGGGTAGGGGCCCGAACAATAACAAAGGCCAACATTCTGTCGAAGGAACGCTGGCCTTTTTGATTTGCAAGTAAGTCCCATGATCTGGCCGGGGTGCCAGATCAAACTTTACTTGGTGCGGAACTCGTCGTGGCAGCCCTTGCAGGATTTGCCAAGATTGCCCATCGCGGCCCCCATGGCGCCCTTGTCACCGACCGCATCGGCAAGGGCGAGGGCGGCCTGCTGCAATTCGGGGAAGCGACCGGCGAAATCATCCCAATTGGACCAGATGTCGGCACTTGCGGTGGTTTTCACGGACGCATCCGGTGTTTGCGGTTCAAATGCTTCCGGGGCAGCACCCGCCGAAAAAGCAATACCCTTTGCCAGATTGGCCAGAACCGGGTCAGGCAGTTCACACTGGCCTTTCATAAAGCAGCCCAATGTACCCATCGCACCACCGATCCCATCCATCAACATCTTGCGGTTCTCGACCAACGCATTGTCGGATGCCTCATCAGCCTGTGCCATCATCGGGAAAGCGGCCCCTGCGAACATCACTGTTCCAAGGATTCCTGCGGTAAGGAGGTTCTTCATCATGTGTTCTCTCTCTAAAAACGCGTTAATGTGTCTCTCCGGGTGCAGCGTACAGTTTGGATTATTATGTTGGGATGTAAGCATGTTGTTGCCATCGACCCGCCGCAAGGCTTAGTGTCCCAGCAACGCCCCCGAAACCGTAATCACAAGCGCGTGATCTCATGATTGTTCTGTCATTGCGCGCCAAGGAAACGTTCGCCCATGCCTGCTGCCACCCGCAATAACGCATCGCCTACGCAGTCTGCCCCGGACTCTCAGGCTCTTGACGCCATTATTCAGGAAGGCCGTGGACGCGCGCGTGCGGTTATCCGGGACTGGAACCTGAAGCACGCCTATATCAATGGTGTCTGGCGCCCGGCGGATAGCCGCGAAACGCTCGATGTACTTGATCCTGCTAAAGGCGATGTCATCGGTGCTGTGCCGTTTATGCGTACATCCGAGGCGCGTCAGGCGATTGACGCGGCCCATGCAGCCTTTCCGTCCTGGTCTGGAATGCTTGCGCGCGAACGGGCGGCTATTTTGCACCGCTGGCGCGATTTGCTCGAAACTCATCAGGAAGAATTGGCCGCCCTCATCACCCTTGAGCAAGGCAAGCCCCTTGATCAGGCAAGGCGTGAAGTGGTCGGTGCGATTGCCTATGCCGAATGGTACAGTGAAGAAGCCAAGCGCGCCTATGGTCAGACCATGCCGGCAACCCAGCGTGATCGGCGTGTTGTCGTCCAAAAGCACCCGGTGGGTGTGGTTGCGGCTATTACACCATGGAACTTCCCGCTGACCATGGTGGTGCGTAAATGTGCGCCTGCGCTGGCGGCGGGGTGTACCGTGATCGTCAAACCGGCGGAAGATACCCCGCTATCCGCGCTGGCAGCAGCCAAATTGGCCGAACAGGCCGGTTTCCCTGCCGGGGTGTTTAACGTTGTGACTGGTCTTCCCCATCCGATAGGCGAGGCCCTGACAGGCGATCACCGTGTGCGCATGCTGTCTTTCACAGGTTCGACATCTGTAGGCAAACGTTTGATGGAACAATGCGCGCCAACGATGAAAAAGCTGTCGCTGGAGCTTGGCGGCAATGCGCCCTTTATCGTCATGGACGACGCTGATCTTGATGCGGCTGTTGCCGGCGCGATGATTTCAAAGTTCCGCAACAGTGGCCAGACCTGCGTTTGCGCCAATCGCATTTTCGTCCAGGACGGTGTTTATGATGCCTTTGTCGAAAAGTTTGTTGCGGCCAGCAAGGCACAAACAATCGGGAACGGGTTTGTGCCGGGTACGGAATTGGGGCCACTGATCAATCGGCAGGCGGTGGCGAAGGTCGAACGCCTTGTTGCTGATGCCCAAAAGCGCGGAGCAACCCTGATCTATGGCGCGCCCTTGCCCGAAGAAGGCTTCTTTACCCGCACGCTTGTCATGACCGATGTGCCCGATAATGCGGATTGCTTTGACGAGGAACTGTTTGCCCCGGTTGCGCCGATCTATCGGTTTGGCACCGAGGACGAAGTGATCAAACTTTCCAATCGTGTGCGAACCGGGTTGTCATCTTATATCTACAGTCGTGACATCGGTCGCATTCAACGTCTGGCAGACCGGCTTGAGACCGGTGTGGTCGGCATCAATGATGGCACGACAAGCCACGAAGGCGCGCCGTTTGGCGGGGTAAAGGAAAGCGGTCAGGGCCGTGAAGGCGGGCATTGGGGGCTTGAGGAATATCTTGAACCCAAATATCTCAATTACGCGCTTTAAGACTTGAAGTCTGTCAGCTAGCCAAAGCGGTTTGATACGCGATATTGGTAAGCAACCTTAAAGATCGCAAAACGGCAATATCAATATTGGATATTGCCGTTTTTGTATTTTTGAAGAGCTATGCAAAATTGTTTGCCCGGAGTCTGGCGAAAACGTCACCAAATTCGACCGAATTGAAAGAAAATCCCGCCTGAGAAAAACAGTTTTCGTTGGTTTTTCTTCTGCGGTTGCAATGTCAAAGAGCGCCACAGTCGATGATTATGTCACGAAGGTGTCACCGGATGCCTTCGTGATAGTGGGTTTTTTGTGAAAAATCCAAGCGAAACAAGGGCCTTATTTGTCATGAAACAAACATGATGAACGCGCATGGCAAAAATGTGACCGCAGGATAAATAGGTATGCATCAAATGCATGTTTGGGGTGAGAAAACTCTTCTCGTAGAAGCGATGAAACAGGCGTACATCGGATTTAACGAAACACATCGCGAAACCCCGGCGGGAACAATGCCGGATGATTTTATGAGGAAACGGACATGAAAATGTATCGTGATTATGATCTGGTTGCCCTGCAGCGTGAAGCTGAACATCTCCGTGCACAGGCTATGCGTCAGATGCTTGTTGCACTGGTACGCAAAGTTGGTGCCCTGTTTGGCGCACACAACAAGCCCCACGGTGGTGTTGCTGCTGGCGCGTAATTGCCGCGGCTGACCACACCCTGCGACCGTTCAATCGGTACGCTTAAAAACGCCTCCGCATCTCGTTGTTGCGGAGGTGTTTTTGTTTGGGCACTTCACCTTCGCAGTTTGCACCGCTATTAAGGGGGATCGACCCCCGTTCGAATTGCGCAGAAGTTGGTCTTTATGAAACTAGCCCATTACGCCTTTGGCGAAGAAAACCGTGACAACGGCACCATCGTGATTGTCCATGGCCTTTTCGGTCAGGCGCGGAACTGGACGGCCATCGCCCGGCGATTGGCGGAAAAGTATCACGTTGTCACCGCGGATTTGCGCAATCACGGACGGTCCGACTGGGACGCGGAAATGACCTATCCCGCCATGGCTTCTGACCTGGCTGAACTGATCGGCGATGTTTCCGACAAGCCGGTGCATTTGGTCGGGCATTCCATGGGTGGCAAGGCTTCCATGGTGCTGGCACTTTCGGCCGATGCCACTTTGGTTGCCGATCTTGTGGTGGTCGACATTGCCCCGGTTTCCTATGACCACGATTATAGCGGCTTTATCAATGCCATGCGTGGCGTTGATTTCTCGGCCATTTCGCGCCGCGCCGAGGTTGAGGACGCGCTCTCGTCCGGGGTGTCTGAAAAAGGCGTTCGCCAGTTCCTTGCCCAGAATGTCGCAACCGACAAGGATAGTGGTGCGATGTCATGGCAGGTCAATATTGATGCCATGGCCAACCATCTTGATGATATTACCGGCTGGCCAAAAGACGGGCTTGCCGAACAGTATGATGGCGATGTGCTGTTTATTTCGGGTGCGAACTCGCACTATGTCGATCCCAAGGACCGCGATCACATCAAGGCGCTGTTTCCCAAGGCGGCCTTTACAAGCATCAAGGGCGCAGGCCACTGGGTGCATGCCGAGAAACCCGATGCAGTGCTTTTGACACTGTCTGCCTTCCTGAAACGCTAGTCCGGTATTGCCAACATGTTCGATGTTCCCAAAGGCTGGTCTGTCCCCGATCAGGATCATGTGCGTGTCAGTGATATCGAATGTTTGTCGGACAACTGGTATCGGCTTTATCGCGTCAGCTTTGATCTGAAACGCACAGACGGATCATGGCAAAGCCAGACGCGCGAAGCCTATGAACGGGGTAATGGGGCGGGCATTCTTCTGTATAATCGCACTGATCGCACCGTTATCCTGACGCGGCAGTTTCGCCTGCCAAGTTTTGTTAATGGCAACGAAGACGGCATGCTGATCGAAGTGCCCGCAGGTGTGCTTGATGATCGTGACCCCGCCGCGGCCATCATTAGCGAGGTCGAGGAAGAAACCGGCTATAAGATCGGAAAACCCCGTCAGGTCTTTGACCTGTTCATGAGCCCGGGTTCAGTAACCGAGCGTCTGCATCTGTTTGTTGCCGAAGTCACCCGCGATCACCGCAAAGGGGATGGCGGCGGTCTGCATGAAGAGGGCGAGGATATCCATGTTCTTGAGATCGGCCTTGACGACGTCCTTTCGATGTTGGCCGATGGTCGCATCCGCGATGCCAAGACGGTCATTCTTTTGCAGCACGCGCTTCTGACCGGCCTGCTTGGCAAGTAATTGCCGTTACCAGGGCAATGCATTGCCGTCATAGGCATAAAACCCGCCAGAGCTTTCTGCGGTGAGTTGATCAAGCACCGTTAGCATATTCGCAGTGGCCTCTTCGGGGCTCTGAACCCGAAGGCCGGATTTGGCAAACGGCCCGGAAAGGCCGGTATCGACGGTTCCGGGATGAAGGGCGACACAGACCGCTTCGCGTTTGTTGCGGCCAATTTCGATCGCGCTGCATTTCACCAACTGATTAAGTGCTGCTTTCGCCGCACGATAACCATACCACCCGCCCATGCGGTTGTCGCCAATACTGCCGACCTTCGCCGAAAGGGTCGCAAAGACAGATTTGCCTGACCGCGGCAACAGAGGGCAGAAATGCTTCATCAAAAGCGCCGGGCCAATCGCGTTGATCTGAAACTGCTTGGCCATGTAGTCGGCATCAATGTGTCGCAGGGATTTTTCCGGCTGGAAGTTCTCGTCATGCAGATAGCCTGTGGCATCAACAATCAGCCGTACCTCGCCGCCCAGTGTTTTGATAAAGCTCGCGCATTCGGCAATGGAGTCCGGGCGATCAAAATCAAGCGCCGGGCTGCTGGAGCGCGAAAGCGCAATCACGCCCGCGAACTGCTGGCTTGCTTGGAGGTGGGCAACAAAGGCCTGCCCGATGCCGCCTGTTGCACCGCAGACCACGGCAAGACCATCTCGGGGGAAGCTTTCGAATGCGGGCGCGGTGCTCATATCGGCGGGCTCGGTTTTGTGATCGATATTCTGGTTACGGCTTGGCAATCACTGCGGTTCACATGTGCTCGGGCGGTGCGTCGTCGAACGCTCTTATCTTCACAAGCACAAAGGATTTCCAAAATGGCATATGCGTATACCGAAGCTCAGGATGCACAGGCAGTCGCCGAGCTGCAATGGGCGAAGGCCAATACGGTCATGTTCACCACGTTTACATCCTGTATCGGACTGATGGGGATCAAGGATGATAAGGTTATCGGTGTGCACTTGCCGCTGCGTGATGGTGCGAATGCGGTGACCAACGATGATATCGATGCCGCGATTGCATTGCTTGATGGTGCCGCAAATCCGGTAATCATCGGTGCCATCAGTGCCTAGAAGGCCAGCGCATCGGCTGTGTTTGACCATCTTGTTGATGCCCTTAACCCGGTTGAGCAATACGCCTATGGCGACGGGACCTATGGCGGGTCGGTCAGTAACGGTCGGGTGCAGCCGGAATACGTTTGATCATGGGGGAATGACCCAAAGAAAAAGCCGCCTGTCTTGCAACGGGCGGCTTTTGGCTTTTGCGTATTGGCTGCGGTGCGTTATTCGGCAGCGTTGATATGGGTAACGTTTGGCGCGCTGCGGGCACCCTTGCCCTCGTGATCGTGACGGCGGATGAATTCCTTGATCCGTGGGCTGATCTGTTCACGCCAGCGCCGCCCGTTAAACACACCATAATGACCAACACCCTGCTGAACATGGTGCATGCGCATGCTGTCTGGCAGGTTGGTGGTAAGCTTGTGTGCGGCGCGGGTCTGGCCCATGCCTGTAATGTCATCGCGCTCGCCCTCGACGGTCAGAAGGGCGGTTTTGGTGATGGCGGATGGATCAACCGGAACCCCCTGCCAGCGCATGGTACCTTCGGGCAGGCTGTGTTCGTGGAACACGGCCTTAAGCGTCTGAAGATAGAACTCGGCTGTCATGTCCATGACAGCCAGATATTCCTGATAGAAACTACGTTTTGCTTCGGCACTCTCACCATCACCTTCGACAAGGTGGTTGAACATGTCGTGATGGGCCGAAACGTGACGGTCCCAGTTCATGCTCATGAAGCCGGCAAGCTGCATGAAGCCCGGATACACACGGCGCATCACACCTGCATGGGGCAGGGGCACATGTGAAATCACGTGGCGTTCAAACCACTCAAGGCTGTGCTGCTTGGCGAATTTGTTGACCTCGGTCGGGTTTTCGCGGGTATCAATCGGTCCGCCCATCAGTGTCATCGAGGCCGGCTGGCATGCTTCGTTTCCTGCTGCCATCAATGATGCGGCAGCGACAACCGGAACAGACGGTTGGCAAACGGCCATCATGTGGGTGTTCGGGCCAAGCTTGCGCAGGAAGCGCATCAGATAATCGACATAGGTATCAAGATCAAAATGCCCCAGATGAACCGGTACCAGACGGGCGTCAACCCAGTCGGTGATATAGACATCGTGATCAGGCAAAAGGGCTTCGACCGTGCCGCGCAGAAGGGTTGAAAAGTGCCCGGAAAGCGGGGCGACGATCAACAGGCGCGGGTCATCGGGCTGTTTTTTCAGGTGGTCGGTTTCGCGCTTGAAATGCAACAGGTTGCAAAAAGCTTCGCTGTGGACGACTTCCTCGGTGATCGGGACGGTTTCGCCGTCAATCACTGTGGTGTCCAGACCAAATTCAGGTTTGCCGTAACGATGGGTGATATGGGTGAACACGTCACATGCTGCGGCTGCGGCCCGACCCTGATGGGTGTAGGACATCGGATTGGCCGGATTGCGCAGCCACTTTTTGCTGGCATCTGCGGCCATACGAAGCGGGCTTATCGTGGCGTGCTGCAATTCATAAAGGTGATACAGCATTAACTCTCACTCCCGGGCGACCAACAAGCTTACTGTGGTCACCAACCTGGTTTACGGCTTTTCATCCTGTTTTCGTGCACAGTTCGTATGTGTGCACGCACTTTGGCATTTTTTCAGATTTCTGATCAGAGCTGCCAAATGGCCAAGGCTGATCTGATGCACAGCGGAAAGCGGCTGGGTAGCAGCATGCAGAAATCCAGTAATTGCCATGAAGCCTACGTGAGTTCGACTTTCATGCAATAGCCATTAAGTATGATGAAATTCCAAATTATCGTTTTTCACTCTGATTCAACCGAATATTCCCCGTATTGTCGAGTAAAATTTTGCAATGCAGCGCAAGTTGTTGCGTTGCAATAAATGTTTTCAGCCGGATTGGCGTCAGGCGCATGTTGTGCTGGTTCATCTGCCAGGTGCAAAGCAGACTCGTTTATCATGTGCCGGGAAGGCCGGCCTTGCATATGCACATGTCAAAAAAAGCGCCGCTATCGGGGAGATAGCGGCGCCAGTATGCGGAGTATGCGGAATTCATTACTGCACTTGAAGAGGCCCTTTGGGGAAGACCGGGCGTAGGGAAGGTCTGACCGACAGGCGGGACAGGGTTTGGGTGCGGGGTTGCCTGCCGGTCAGACGCCCGTGATGGACAAAAGCTTGGTGGCTTATGGTCCGGGCCTCGTCAACACAGATAACGTGTGTTGGGAATTCGTAGAATTAGATCCTAGACCAGACCGCGAAGGGTTTGGGCCATGCCAAGTCCGATGACGAACAGGAAAAATCCTGTGCTGCCGACAACAGCGACCGTGCTGCAAAGCTCGTTCAAGCGGGTCGGGTTATCAATCAGTTTCAACATGGTCTGTCCTCCTCAATCTGTCTGGAGAAACCATACTGTTCCAATTTTGTTCCAGCAAGAACAAAATTGGAACAAATGAGTCTTAGTGCAATCAAGCATTTGATTTTGCTTGGATAAATAATGTTCACAAATGTTCTCATTTCGGGCTGAAAACACAAGCCAGAGCAGCATTTGTTCATGGTTCTAGTTCAAAAACTCCCGGAAAACTGCGAGTCCGTGCGAGTCTTGATCAGGATGTTCGTCGTGTAACCGTTGGTCGATGGTGCTGGAACGTCTATCGCGCCGATTGATGAGGCCGGTTTTTGCAATAAGCGGTGCGCGACCCGTGAAATTCGCAAACTGTTTGCGCCGCAAACGCAAATGCATCGCTGGAATCAAATTGTTGCACGATGTTTCAACTGTCCTAAAATGCAGGAAATCAGGCTGTTCTTACGGTGGTTTTGCTACAAACTGTTACGGTTAAACTGAATTTCAGTAAAACGGCTTCGATTGCGTGTGATCGCAGTGGTCTTGCCCCGATGGATCGTGTAACAGTGCGCAATAGGATTTGGTGATGCGGTTTTGCTGATCAGGACACAGCAGGACAGGGCATCACGGTCCGGTGGTCAGGAAACTGGCGACCGATTATCGGTCACACGCAGGGGCATATTCCTGTCGGGTGACAAATAGCAGGCAGGACCGGAGAACCCGGTTCTGCAACACGGCATCGGCCGTGCCCCGATTGTCTGCCAGGATCGCAAGATCCGGGGTCCCACCTTGGCGACGGGAAGGAAACGTTGGAAGGCTAAGGGCATAATGAAACAAAGGCTTAAGCATCGTATCGCGGATATCGTGATTTTCGGTGGGACCGGAGATCTGGCGCTACGTAAACTTTTTCCCGCACTGTATGAAATGGAACGCACCGGGCGTTTCGATGATGAAACCCGTATCTTTGGCGCATCGCGCAGCGAACATAGCGACGAAGATTTCCGGGCCAAACTGCATGAAGCCGGGAAGAAATTCATTCCCGAAGGTGAATTTGATGCGGAAATCTGGGCGAAATTCGCCAATCGCATCGCCTATGTACAGGTCTCTGCCGGGGATGAAGCCGGGTTCAAGGTCCTGCATGAAAAGCTGTCCGATCAGCCTGATCGTGATCGCGTCTTTTATTTCTCTACCAGTCCGGCATTGTTTGCCGACATGGCCTTTAACCTGAAAAAGGCCGGCCTGGTGACACCGAATTCCCGCGTCGTACTTGAAAAGCCGCTGGGTCATGATCTTGACAGTTGCCGTGAAATCAACGGCCAGATCGGTGAAGTGTTCGAGGAAAACCAGATTTTCCGTATCGACCACTATCTTGGCAAGGAAACGGTGCAGAACCTGATGATCCTGCGCTTTGCCAATGCGATGTTCGAACCACTTTGGAACAGTGCGCATATCGATCACGTTCAGATCACGGTCGGCGAGGAAGTCGGGGTCGAGGGTCGCTGGTCCTATTATGACGATGCCGGTGCGATGCGCGACATGGTGCAGAACCATATGCTGCAGCTTCTTTGCCTTGTTGCGATGGAACCGCCCTATGTCCTTGATCAGGATGCGGTCCGCGATGAAAAGGTCAAGGTGCTCAAGGCCCTTCAGCCGATCAATGACAGCAACATCGACAGTTCCACCGTGCGCGGCCAGTACCGAAAGGGGGCTGTGGGCGGCAAGGAAGTTCCGGGTTACCTCGAAGAGGAAGGTGCCAATACCGACAGCACCACGGAAACCTTTGTTGCGATCCGGGCCGAACTTGATAACTGGCGCTGGTCAGGTGTTCCGTTCTATCTGCGTACGGGCAAACGTTTGCCCAAACGCCATTCGGAAATTGTCATCCAGTTCCGCGATGTTCCGCACCAGATTTTCCCGTTGGCAAAATCCATGACCAACTATCAGGCCAACAGGCTGGTCCTGCGCCTGCAGCCTGATGACGGTATTCATCTTGTGCTTAATAACAAGAACCCGGGGCCGGGTCTTGTGCGTCTGCGCCCGACGGCATTGAACCTGTCCTTTGCCGAGGCCTTTGGTGGCCGCAGCCCGGATGCCTACGAGCGTCTTTTGCTGGATGCGATTGATGGCAACAACACCCTGTTTGTCCGCCGCGACGAACAGGACATTGCCTGGCAGTGGGTCGATGCCATTCAGGACGCGTGGCAGAACAATCACGTCACGCCCAAAGGATACACCGCCGGAACCTGGGGTCCATCCGCTGCCATTGCATTGATCGAACGTGATGGCCGGACCTGGAACGAAGAAGCCGGGTTCTAGAATTGTGCACCCCGGCCCGGGCCGCAATGCTTGGTGCCGGGGGCTTGCGCAGCCGCGCCATGACCCCAACTTCGGGAAGAAGACATGACAAACGAACGCACATTCAAAAGCGGCGATGAAATGCTTGCGGCAATGGTCAAGGAAACCATTGATCGGCTGGAATTTGCCATCGCCACCCGCGGCCACGCCAGCATGGCTGTTGCCGGCGGACGCTTTCCCAAGCCGCTGTTTCAGACCCTTTCACAGGCGCGCCTTGACTGGTCGAAGGTGATCGTCACCCTTGGCGATGATCGATGGGTCGGTCTTGATGATGATCAGTCCAATGAAAAGTTGGTCCGTGACAACCTGTTTATCAACGAAGCACAGAATGCCCGCTTTGTGTCGCTGAAAACATCTGACAGCAGCCCTGAAGACGCAGTGGGAACCGTCAGCGCACGCCTGCGCACCGAAATGCACTGGCCGCTTGATATCGTATTTCTGGGGATGGGGGATGACGGCCATACCGCATCACTTTTCCCGTCCTCAACCCCCGAAGCCCTTGATAAGGGGCTTTATCCCAAGCATGGCGAACTGGTTGCTGCTGCCCGCCCGACCGTATCCCCGGTCCCGCGTATCAGCATGACTTTGCCTGCCATCCTCAATGCCCGGTATATTGGGATCCATATTACCGGACAGTCCAAATGGTCGACCTATGAGACCGCGAAAAACGGCACGGAAATCGAAGAGATGCCGGTTCGCGCCATCTTGCAGCAGAACGATGTCCCCGTCGATCTGTGGTGGAGCGCCGAGAACCCGAAAGGCTGAACCCCATGAAACGTGAAATCGAACAAATTACCAAACGCATTATCGAGCGTTCCAAACCAACCCGCGAAGCATACCTTGCCAAGATCGAGGCCGCGGCCTCTGATCGCCCGCATCGCGCGGCCCTGTCATGTGGCAACCTTGCCCATGCATCGGCTGGCTGCGGGGCTGCGGAAAAGCAGCGCATTAACGGCGAAGACGGCGCGAACCTTGGTATTGTGACGTCCTATAACGATATGCTTTCGGCCCATCAGCCGCTGGGCGTTTACCCGGACCGCATCAAAAAGGCGGTGTTTGAAGCTGGCGGCACTGCACAGGTGGCCGGCGGTGTTCCAGCCATGTGTGATGGCGTGACCCAAGGCCGTCCGGGCATGGAATTGTCGCTGTTCTCACGCGATGTGATTGCCATGTCTACAGCCGTGTCGCTGTCGCATGATGTGTTTGACGCAGCCATGTATCTTGGTGTCTGCGACAAAATCGTTCCGGGTCTTGTCATGGGCGCATTGTCATATGGCCATATCCCGGCGGTGTTTGTTCCGGCCGGTCCGATGCCATCAGGTCTTCCGAATAATGAAAAGGCCCGCATCCGTCAGCTTTATGCCCAGGGCAAGGTTGGCCGCAAGGAACTGCTTGAGGCCGAAACCGCGTCCTATCACAGCCCGGGCACGTGCACCTTCTACGGCACGGCGAACTCCAACCAGATGCTGATGGAAGTCATGGGCTTGCATCTTCCGGGGGCGGCGTTCGTTAATCCGAATACGGACCTGCGTGATGCCCTGACCGAAGAAGCCGCACGTCGCGCCATGCAGATTACCAAGCTTGGCAACGACTATCGCCCGATTGGCAAGATCCTTGACGAAAAGGCGTTTGTGAACGGCATCGTTGGTCTTCTGGCAACTGGTGGATCAACCAACCACACCCTGCATCTTCCCGCCATGGCACGTGCGGCTGGGATCGAGCTTCGCTGGGATGATTTCGACGAACTGTCGCGTGTGGTGCCGCTTCTGTGCCGCGTTTATCCGAACGGTCAGGCGGATGTGAACCACTTCCATGCCGCAGGTGGCATGGGCTTTGTGATTTCTGATCTGCTCAAGAACGGTATCTTGCACCCGGATCTTGAAACGATTCACACTGGCGGAATGGCGGCCTATGGCACCGAGCCGTATCTTGATAATGGCAAGCTGGCATGGCGTGATGCACCGGAAACCAGCCATGACGAGGAAATCCTGCGTCCGGCCGAAAAGGCGTTCAGTGCTGATGGCGGTTTGCGCATGCTTTCGGGCAACCTTGGCCGTTCCGTGATCAAGGTTTCGGCTGTTAAGCCGGAAAACCGCGTGATCGAAGCCCCGGCTGCGGTGTTTACATCGCAGGAAGAAATGATGGAGGCCTTCAAGGAAGGCAAACTGCATCGTGATGTGGTTTGCGTTGTCCGCTTCCAGGGCCCGAAAGCCAACGGTATGCCGGAACTGCACAAACTGACCCCGCCACTGGGTGTCTTGCAGGATCTGGGCTACAAGGTTGCCCTTGTGACGGATGGCCGTATGTCGGGTGCATCGGGCAAGGTCCCGGCCGCCATTCACGTGACACCCGAAGGCATGATGAATGGTCCGATCGCCAAGGTTCAGGATGGTGATATCATCCGTCTGGATGCCGAAACTGGCGAGCTTTTGCTGAACGTTACCGATGCCGAATTGGCCAAGCGTGACTTTGCGACCTTTGATCATAAGGCAGAACATCAGGATGGCTTTGGTCGCGAGATGTTTGGTGTCTTCCGCGAACATGTTGGTCTGGCTGAACTTGGCGCCTCTGCGGCCTTCCCGGGGGAGGCTGAAGTCGCGTAATGCAGCTGGTTGGTGATATTGGTGGGACCAACGCCCGCTTTGCCTGGCTGGACGAGGCTGGCGATCCCTATACACCCATGACATTGCCGGTGCGTGATTATGCCACCATCGGTGATGCCATGCGCGATTTCATGGCCAGGACCAATTGCACGGATTTGCGTGAATTTGCCGTGGCTGTGGCATGCCCTGCCATGGCTGATACGGTCAAGTTCACCAATAATCCGTGGGTGTTCTCGAAAAAAGCACTCAAGGCCGAATTCAATCTGGATCGGCTTGTGGTAGTCAATGACTTCACCGGTCTTGCCATGTCTGTGCCCTATCTCGGTGACGAAGACCTGATCACGCTGTTTGATGGTCCGGGCCGTCCGGGTTTGCCGCTTGCGGTGGTCGGGGCGGGCACGGGGCTTGGTGTTTCGGGGCTGCTGCCACACGAAGGCAAATGGCTTCCGATCCAGGGCGAAGGCGGGCATGTATCGCTGCCTGCGATTGATGATCTTGATTACGAGATCGTCAAATTCCTGGGCCAGGAACTTGATCGTGTATCAGCCGAACGCGTGCTTTCGGGTATGGGGCTTGAAAACCTCTATCGGGCGCTTGCCGCGATCGAGGGGCTTGATGTCGAACCAAAAACGGCGGCAGAGGTCGTTGATGGTGCCCTTAAAGACGGTGACGCCTTGTGTCTGAAGGTGCTGGACCGGTTCTGCATGTTCCTTGGCGGCGTTGCCGGGGATCTGGTTTTGACCCTTGGGGCCTTTGATGGGGTGTTTATCGGTGGCGGGATTGGTCCGCGCATTACCGATTACATGAAGAAAAGCGCGCTCAAGGAGCGCATGATCGCCAAGGGGCGGTTCCGTGATTTGATGAATGATGTGCCGGTGCGCCTGATGACGGCGAAATACCCGGCCCTGATCGGTTGCGCCAAGATTTTAACGGCGTAATCGAAACCTGGAGGAAACTTAATGAGCCTTTCATCGCGTGAAATTCTGTCCAAGGCACCGGTCGTTCCGGTTCTGGTGATCGAAGACGTCAACGATGCCGTGCCGCTGGCCAAGGCGCTGGTTGCTGGTGGTCTGCCCGTGCTTGAAATCACCCTGCGCTCGTCCGCAGCCGAAGAAAGCATCAAGCGCATCATCGCCGAAGTCCCTGATGCGATTACCGGTGCGGGCACGGTTGTGAATGCCAAGCAGATGGAACGCATGGCCGAGATCGGTTGTGCCTTTGCTGTTTCGCCGGGCCATACCGAAGGCCTTCTGAAAGCTGCCAAAGACACCGGATGCCCGTTGCTTCCGGGTGCTGGTACGCCCTCGGAAATCATGAACCTGATTGATCATGGCTATGACACTCTGAAATTCTTCCCGGCTGAACAGCAGGGCGGTGTTTCGATGCTCAAAGCCATTTCCGGTCCACTGCCGCAGGTATCTTTCTGCCCGACCGGAGGCGTTTCGCTGAACAATCTTGCCGATTACCTGGCCCTGCCAAACATCATCACAGTGGGTGGTTCGTGGGTGGCTCCCAAGGATGCGGTCAAGGCCGGTGACTGGGGCAAGATCACGAAGCTTGCACAGGAAGCGACCGACAAGGTAAAGGCGCTGCGCGGCTGATCATCCGTTAGGTTGGTGTTTGATGACACTGATATCAGAAACAAAAAAAGGGACCCATACGGGTCCCTTTTTTCATCAGGGTAGTCCATGCGACTTTTTCGGTGTCGCAACCGATTCAAGGCCTAGCCTTTGATACGGTCGACATACCAGGTCGAACCGTTGAACTTGCGCTGCAGACCGAGGTCGGCAAGTTCTGCGTGGCTCAGCGAATCCCAACCGTAGCTCGAAGCCTTGTGGGCACGTGCCGGGCCGATCTTGCTGACGATCTGGCCAAAAAGCGAACCAAACGGCATGCGTTTGGTGAACGGGTCGTTCGCGACGTTGAACTGCGGTGCAGCGGAAACCGTGTGTGCCATAGTGGCCTCCTTTGATCTACGGTTGGTGTGTCTTTCGATTTGCGGAAAATGTCATATGCGAAATAAAACGGGAACTACTTTGTTTTGCATAGTATCTGTGCAAAAATGCACGAATATTTGGACTGATTCCAAGGGGTGAGATAACGCATATGAATTGGAACGATTTACGCTACTTCCTTGTTCTTGCGGAAGAAAATAGCCTGTCTGGTGCGGCGCGACGTCTGCGTAAAGAGCATACCACCGTTGCAAGAAGGATCGAGGCGCTCGAGGGTGATCTTGGGACCAAACTTTTTGACCGTTTGCCGCGTGGCTGGCAGCTCACTGCGGCGGGCCGGAATCTTGTTCCTGTCGCGGAACGAGTCGAAGAAGAAGCCCTGACATTCGAGCGACAGGCAAAGGGCGATGAAGCCGCCCACGGGGTGGTGCGTATTTCCGTGCCCCCGGTGGCCGGGCGTGTGTTGTTTGCCCCGCGTTTGGCCCGCTTGCTCAAGGCGCATCAGGGACTCGAATTTGAAATCGTCGGGGCCGCCAATGTGGTCAACCTTGCCCGGCGCGAGGCCGATATAGCAGTGCGCATGATCACGCCGCGTGAACCCGGCCTGATCACCCGCAAGCTGGTCGAGCTGGGGGTGGGGCTGTATGGCGCGGTCGGCTATCAGGAACGCGTGCCGGAAATGTATTGGGAATTCTGCGGTTACGAAGACACCACCTATGGTGCCTCCAAGCGAGAATGGGTGCGTACGGTCCTTGATCGTGAATTGCCGTGCCGCTTCCGCGCCGATGACACAGAAACCGTGCGACAGTTCATTGCTGCCGGGCATGGTGTTGGCGTCTTGCCCCGCTACTTTGGCGATCAGGACGAGGAACTTGAACTGATCCACGCTGATACTGACGGCCGCAGCCGCGAGAGTGTCTGGATGGTCGTGCATCCCGATATGCGTCGCTCGCCGGGGGTGCGCCTTGTGATGGATGCGTTGATCCGGGCCGCAGACAACATTGCCGAGGAATATCAGGTCTGAGTTGTGCCGTGGTTTCGTTTGAAGCAAAACTGATCAGGTTGGCGTCAGGCTGCGTACCAACTGTTGGCTCGGGATAAAAATCCCATATTTGTTTTATTCGTGCGGCGGTGCTTGTGCCGGTCTGCATGCAGCTGGCGGTGGCGATGACATCGACCCGGGATTTGGAAAACCTTCTAAGGCAATCAGTCGAGGGCAATACAGATGCCTTCGAGCAGCTTTATAATGCGACCTCAGCGAAACTTTTCGGCATTGTCCTGCGTATCTTGAGAAATCGCGCTCACAGCGAGGACGCCCTTCAGGACATCTATGTGCGTATCTGGCAAAAGGCAGGGGATTTCGAACCCGGCCGTGCCTCGATTATCACATGGATGGCAACGATTGCCCGCAACCGTGCGATTGATATCGTCCGGCGCCAACGCCCGGAAGCCGATATCGAGGATGCAGATATCGACACGCTGATATCATCTGGTTCTGCATTTGATCAGATGGCGGTTGCAGACGAGATGCGCCAGCTTGAATATTGCCTGAACAATCTTGAAGATGATCGTCAGCAAATCGTGAAGCTGGCCTATCTCGAAGGTTGGTCACGTGCCGAACTGGCCGAACGCTTTGCCCAGCCGGTGGGAACGATCAAGACGTGGCTGCATCGCAGCCTGCGACAATTAAAGGAATGCCTGGGAACATGACGGACCGGGATGACATTGACATGCTGGCGGCAGAATATGTGCTGGGGACTCTCGATCCCGCGCAACGCCAATCCGTTGAGAAACGTCGCAGCCAGGAACCCGAACTCGATCGCGCGATTTCTGACTGGGAAGCGCGCTTGTCACCGTTGAATGCCCATTATGATCCGGTGGCCCCGACGCGCGATCTGTTTGCCGGCATTCGTGCCCGGATCGAAAGCACCGCACAGGCCGCGACCCAAGCTGAGTCCCAGGCTGCCAGCCAACAGGCGCCCGGCATTGTTGAGTTTGCCAAGCTCAAACGCAAACTGGCCATATGGCGTGCAGGTGCGCTTGGGGCTGCGGCGATTGCGGCCAGCATGGTTGTTGTTCCGCTTTCGAACGATGTAAATCTGCCGGTTGAGAACGGGCAGTTTGTTGCCGTTTTCCATCGCGATGACACACAACCGGCCTTTGTCATGAGTGTCGATCTCGAAACCCGCGAAGTCACCATCCGCCCGGTCGAGGCAACCATGCCCAAGGGCAAGACCTATCAGCTCTGGATCGTGACCGAGGAAACCGGGCCAAAACCCAAGTCACTGGGTCTGCTTGAAAATATCGCCAATCCGACGACCAAGCAACTTGGCGGGTTCGATCCGGACATGTTGCGCAACGCGACCTTTGGTATCAGTCTTGAGCCCGAAGGCGGTTCACCAACCGGTCAGCCAACCGGTCCTGCGATCCATGGGCGTCTGATTTCAGTCGCACAGTAAAAAAATCACCTTTGCTGAAACCCGATTGATTTGGCTGCGTAGCTTCTGTGTGTGTTGAAACACATGACATGAGCGAAGCGCAGAAAACAGCGCGTTCCAGATCAAAAGCAAAGGAGACTTCACATGACCTTCAAGGGCAAAGCAACTGCAAAAGCAACCGGCGTGATCACGGCAATGATGCTAAGTGCCGGGTTTGTTTTCGGCAGTGCCGGTTCGGCAAACGCAATGGGTCCGATGGTCGAAGCCATGGATCAGGATGTTTCGGCTGGCGTGGTGACCGCATCGAAAATCATGGCTGGCGAAAACGGCTGGCTGGTTGTCCATCGCACCGACAGTGATATGAAGCCGGGACCGGTCGTTGGCTATGCACCGCTTAAAAAGGGTGAAAACATGGATGTATCTGCCATTCTGCAGGAACCGGTCAAGTCCGGCGAAATGTTGATGCTGATGGTGCATTCCGAAGCCGGTGGCATGAAAACCGGCGTATTTGAATACACCCTGGGTGCCAAGGAAGACGGCCCGATCAAGCCGGACGGGAAGCTTGTGATGAAGGTTGTATCGGCCAAGTAAGGCACCGATCACCTTATCCATTCCACTGACACCGTTTTCAGCCCGCAAGTTCCGCCTTGCGGGCTGATTTTACTTCCACGTTACGGTTGGTGAAATTCGTCAACACAAATGTCGGGAACGCCGGAGTTTGGGCAATTTCGACGAATGAACAAAAGGCCCCTGCGCTGCAGGGGCCTTTGTCTGCCTTGAGGGAGGCATCTGCCAACTTGGTAATTATCTTGTTCCCAGGTTGGCGGCATCAAAGCGTGTCGATTGCCAACGGCTCTGTTCGAAACCGGGCCGCTTTGATGTTTCGGGGGCTGGCATTGAAGAAAAATCAATACCAGCCGCGCGTTTCATACCCGTCACGGGTACGTTCAAGCCCGATGTCGCGGAGTTGATCGTCGCTCAGCCGATCCAGCGCATTTCGACCCTGATAACGCTTGTATGCGGCAATCAACGCATCGAGGATCGTCGGGATGATCGCACAAATACCCCGGGTGGCATGGGGGCGCGAGGCAGGGGAGCTCAGGCATTGTGCGAGCATCTCCGACGATGACTTGTTCGACAGCTGACCAACGACGGGATGGCATTTGATATGGTTTGATACAGCCATTTTGATGCTCCTTGATCGTGGGGCTTTGTGATGTCGACAAGGTTGCCATGCGCAAAAACACAAATGAATTCCGATAAAATGCGCTACAGTTGTGCAAATTTGCGCAATGGTGAAACATCGCTTGCGGCGTTACGCACGCCATGGATTTCGAGCAACCCTTGCCGGGATGGGGTCATGAACTGGAATGATTTGCGTTTTTTTGTCGCTGTGGCAAAGGAAGGAACTCTATCGGGCGCAGCAAGATGTCTCGGCAAAGACCACACAACTGTTTCCAGACGCATAGACGCACTGGAAGAAGATCTTGGGGCGCGTTTGTTTGACCGTCTTGCGACAGGCTGGAAGCTGACCGACGCAGGCGAAAACCTTGTGCCGGTTGCCGGACGGATCGAAGAAGATGTTCTGGCTTTCGAACGACAGGCACGCGGGGACGAGACAGCCCACGGTGTGGTCAGGATTGCCGTTCCACCAAGTGCGGGTCGACTGTTGTTTGCGCCCCGTCTGGCAGAGTTGCTTCGTGATCAGAAAAACCTTGAATATGAAATACTGGGTTCAAGCGTTGTTGCCAATTTGGCACGGCGTGAGGCCGATCTGGCCGTGCGCATGGTACGTCCAGATCAAAGCGGATTGATTGTCCGCAAACTGATCGACTTGCGCTATGCCGTTTACGCGGCCAAGGGCTATACCGACCGCGTCCCAAAGGAACACTGGGAATTCTGTGCCGATGGTCGCAATACATTTGGCGATTATCAGCAAGGATGGGTATGGGATACACTTGAACGGGAATTGCCCGTGCGGGTAAAGGCCGATGATACCCAGACGGTTCAAGCCTTTGTTGCCACAGGCCACGGGCTGGGTCTGCTACCGCGCTATATGGCAGATGAAGATGAACGTCTGGAAGTTGTTGCCGACGATAGTCTGGCTGAACTAAGCAAACCGGTTTGGCTGGTGGTGCATCCTGATATGCGCCGCTCGCCCGGGGTGCGTATGGTGATGGATGCCCTGATCAAGGCAACAGAAAGCATCCCGGCCGCATACAAATCCTGATTATAACCAGCCCAGTTGTCGGGCAGACGCCAGCAACAGCATCACACCAAACAGGGTGATGATTGCAGCCCCGGCAAAGCCGACAGCACGGCGGATGATTCCAGATGATGTTTCTGACAAACTAAACAGATGTTGCGTGCCGGTGCGAATGCCAATCGCGGCGAGTCCAATCAGGCTGATGGTAATCGCGACCCCAAGCGCCATGGCAAACGCAGCCCCGACCCCGATCAGAAACATCCCGTTGGCAAGCGTAAACAGCAGAACAAGGATCGATCCGGTACACGGGCGCAATCCAGCGACAATACCGGTTGAGATCATCTGCCAGCTGGACTGGGTGGCAGCGACACTGTCATGACCGTGATCGTGATGACCGGGATCGCTGTGGTGGTGATCATGATGATGGGCGTGATCATGGTGATGCGCACCCGGTCCGTGGTGATCGCAGCAGTCATCGCGCCCCTGAAGGATGCGAAGCGCCATCAAGGTGCCCAATGCGGCAATCAGGGCATATGAAACCGCTTCCAGAATAAGGCCGTTTCGGGTGATAGCTGCCGGGCCAAGATTAAGGATCAGGGTAAGTCCGCCAACCATGACGATGGCTGATACTGCCTGCACGGCGGCAATCAGGCTGCCCATGGCGACACCCTGTCTCCACCCGGCGTCGCGTGACAGGAAATAGGTTGTGGTGATCATCTTGCCATGGCCGGGGCCCGCCGCGTGAAACACGCCATAGGCAAATGACAGCGCAATGATGACCATGCCCGGCCAAAAACTGTCGCCATTTTTAGCTTCGCGCAGGGTGGATGTGATTTCACGGTTAAGTTTGGTTTGCAGGATCACAGTCTGACCAATAATGCCCGATAACCAGTCGGGCAGGGTGATCAGGCTTTCTTCAGCAGGCACCGGCGTCGGAGAAGGGGGACTTTCGCTGCTATCGGCGGCCCCGCGCCCCAGAAGGTTTGAAGACTGGGCAAATGCCAGATTACTCGACGAGAACGAAATCGCCAGGAGCAAGGCCGCCAGAACTGCCGCCATCTGCCACCTTGGCCGCGCAAATAACATCGGCACGGACCGGCGCGACAAGGTCAAAATAGATGCGGTTCTTTTCATCTTCGCTCATCTCGAAATGACAGGACAGGCTCTTTGTCCCCGAAAACAGCACGGGATCGACCTGAGTGTAGGCGACATCAATATAATACTCGGCATCATAGACCGACAGACTGATGGCATCCTTCATCGGGTCAAGCGGTGTTTCAAGGGTCAGTTTGAAGTCATAACTTACCCGGCGATCATCGGTGATATCAGCCTTGAAATCGGTTGCGCCAGCAAAGGACACAAGTTCCTCGTTGCGACGCAAATGGGTCAGCCACGAAAACTCTGCAAGGGCGGCAAAGGCATTGTCACGCACCGCAGTGTTTTCATCGCCAAAGAACCGCGTGTCATGGTTCTGGTCGAACTCGTCAATCACGGCCATGCTAAACAGGTCGTCAAACAACCAGCGCACATGAATGGCGGTGATCTTGTCATCCTCAAAAACGAATTCGGCATTCGCGTCGATCCATACATGGGGATGCGCAAATGCCGAAGGGGCGGTTGCCAGCATGGTCATGCCGGCAACCATCGTCATTGAAGCCGGCTTACGAACCGTTACCAAGGCAATCGACAAGAGCGTCGACATTTTGTGCCAGAATGTCGTGATAGGCGTTTGGCCCAGCAGGAATGTCAAAGCCAAGCGGATCGAGCGTACCGGTCCGGATGCCAGTATCCGAGACAACGGCCTGAACAATGGCCGGGCGGAACTGCGGTTCGGCAAAAATGCACACAGCGCCGGTATCTTTGATTTTGTCTTCGATTTCATGAAGGCGTTTGGCTCCGGGCTTCTGATCTGGCGAAATAGTAATCGATCCGACGGCATTCAAACCAAAGCCGGCTTCCAGATACTGATACGCATCATGGAACACGACATAAGGTTTGTCCCGGACCGGTGCAACCTTAGCCTCAAGATCATTACCAAGGTTTGAAAGGCTTGCAAGTAATGTCTGCAGGTTGGCGCGATAGTCGTCGGCATGTTCCGGGTCGATCTCGGCCAGTTCATCGGCAATGGCAATTGCAATGGTTGCGCCATTGGCCGGGTTCATCCAGATATGCGGGTCTATGCCTTCATGTTCATGGTGGTCGACTTCGTGATGGTCATCATGTTCGGCATGTTCATGCTCTTCATTCTCATGCTCTTCGTGCCCATGTTCGGCTTCGTGGCCGTGACCATGGTCATCGTCATGAGCGGTCTCGTCGTGGTCGTCATGATCATCATGGTCCGCATGTTCTTCATGCGCATCACCGTCATGATCATGCATATGGCCTTCCCAGGTACCGCCTTCACGCATGTCACGCAGTGCCAGTTCCCTCAGCGAAACCAATTCAAGTTGATGGCTGTGCCCCGAAAGGCTCTGAAGCGGCTTTTCGAGAAAACCTTCAAGTGCGTGCGAGACATAGATCACCAGATCGGCGTCACTTAGCGCGCGTGCTTCGCTGGGGCGCAGAGCATAGGTGTGCGGAGAAGATGCCCCGTCAATCAGCAGTACCGGTTCGCCGATATCCTTCATGATGGCGCTCGTGATGCCATGAATCGGTTTGATGGAGGTCACAACTTTCGGGGCATCGTCCCCATGGGCGGTGGCCGACAGCGGAGCGGCAACAACGATCGGGGCTGCAAGCAGAATTCGACGAAGGGCTGGGTACAAGGAAGGCATGTGGCTGGTCCGCTTTGAGGAGTGTTGGATTTTCGATATGCTTTGTTATGATATAACATAACATATGGTCAAGAAGAATTACGGCGGATCGGGGAAATGATCGCCGTTGATCCCTCACTTGGGTAGAATTAATTGTGATTGATGCGCTTTTTGCGATCCGAACTGACCACAAGGGGTGTTTCCAAACGTGGCAATCCCCACCTGACTCAGCAAAGGTTAGTTTCTAAAACTTCGGGGAATAGTTGCGAGCGTAATGTTTTCTTTTTTCAGATGTTTGTGCGGCTTGGCCATTCTTCCCTTCATACTGGCCACGCCCCTGTATGCTGACACATTCAAGTTGCCGCTCCCGACCGGTAGCGAGGCGCACTTTGCCCTTCAGGTAGGCTTGCTCGAACTGGCGTTGCAATACGCGCCGGGGAATCACAGACTGGAAATCATCCGCGCAGATCGCTTGTCTCAAAAACGGGGGCTTGCCATGCTTGACGAAGGTCAGGTCGATGTGGCCCTTGCCGGATATAACCGATATGCCGAACGCCACCTGCTTCAGATCGATTATCCCTTGACCAAGGGTTTGCAGGGCTATCGTTTGTTGATCACCCGTGCTGACATGGTCGAAGAATTTGATCGTGTTGAAAGCCTTGAGCTCCTGAAAGATATCTGTATCGGTTCCGGTCACTCCTGGGTTGATACCCTTATCCTCAAACAGGCGGATTTGTGTGTTGTAGAAGGGCCGGGACCTAGCCTTTATGGCATGCTCGAAATGCGCCGGTTCGACGTAATGCATCTGGCGATCCATGAACTCGGAACAGAAAATGTCCAAAGGATGTTGAGGCAGCATAACCTTGTCGTCTATCCGAAATTGCTGCTGCGCTATCCGTACGATTTCTATTTTTATGTTCGCAAGGACAGCAAACCCGTTCATGACCTGATCGAACAAGGATTTCATGCCGCAACACAGGATGGGGCGATAGACAGGTCTTTTCAGGAGCATCCCGGGATTGGTTATGCACTCCGGTTCCTGAAAGAACATCCAGACTTGCAAATCATTGATCTGGATAACCCGGAAATGACGGATGGTAACAGCGCCAATATCTACCGATACTGGCCCGGGAATTGACCCTGTTAAGGTTCATTGCCTGATCCAAATAAGATTATTCCACCTCGGAAATGAAAAATCTGCATATGTGTTTTGGTGTCGCTGCCTGATCAAGCCGACGTCAAATCATCAGGTGTGTAAGTCGTCTCGTGCAGGATTTCGCCGCTCTGATAATCGACAGATTGCAGCGTTACACCATACCCCCACAATTGCCCGATATAGCCCAGCGTCATTTCCGCTTCGGACTTTTCAAGCCGGATGCCTTCATGTTCGGTGTGCTGGATGTAAAGCTGCCGGTTGCCACGGATGTCGACATCAACCACCTGCATGTCCGGTTCGCGGACTGAAACGTCGTGCATGCGGGCAAGTGACCGGCGCACCTTGCGATAGCCGTTGTCGTCATGGATCGCGGCGACCTCAAGATGCGGTGACGTGCTTTGATCATCGATCATGAACATCCGCATGTCGCGCATCAGCTTGGGTGACAGGAACTGCAGGATAAAGCTTTCGTCACGGTAATGTGCCCATGCTTCCTTGAGCGTCTCGACCGGTTCGTTATTACCGGCAATGTCGGGGAACCATGCACGGTCTTCTTCGGTCGGATCGACACAGATGCGATGAATGTCCTGCATCATGGCAAAGCCAAGCGCATAGGGGTTGAACCCTGAATAACGCTGATCATCATATTCGGCCTGAAACACCACACGTGAATGGTAATCGATGAATTCCATCATCGCCCCTTCGGAAATCAGGCCCTTGTCATACAGACTGTTCATGATGGCGTAGTGCACATAACACGCACAGCCTTCATTCATCATCTTGGTCTGTTTCTGCGGATAGAAATACTGCCCGATATTCCGCACGATACGCAAAATCTCGCGTTCCCACGCCTGCAGGGTCGGTGCGTTCTTTTCAAGGAAATAAAGCAGGTTCTCCTCTGGCAAGCCGAACTGGGCACGGCGTTCCTCAACGCGCATTTTGCGTTTGAGTTCATCCATGTCCTGATCGCCCTGATCCGGTTGGGGCAGGGTCCGCCAAAGATCATTATAGGTCTCGTCCTCATACTTGGCGCGTTCGCGTTCACGCTCAAGCTCGGCGGCAAGGTTGGGTTTTTCTGGTCGGGAATAACGATTGACCCCCTGTTCCATCAGGGCGTGCGCGGCATCCAGGATCCGTTCAACCGCATCAAAGCCATGGCGGTCCTCGCACTTGGCGATATAGCTCTTGGCGAATTGCAGATAGTCAAGAATGCCTTCGGCATCGGTCCATTGCTTGAACAGGTAATTGTTCTTGAAAAAATGATTATGCCCGAATGCTGCATGCGCCATCACCAGCGCCTGCATGACGATGGTGTTTTCTTCCATCACATAGGAAATGCAGGGGTTGGAATTGATCACGATCTCATAGGCCAGCCCCTGATACCCCTTGCGATACATGACGTCATCGCGCACGAAGCGTTTGCCAAACGACCAGTGGTGATACATCAACGGCATGCCGATGGATGAATAGGCATCAAGCATCTGTTCGGATGTGATCACCTCGACCTGATTGGGATAGACATCCAGCTTAAGCTCGTTAAGCGCGATATCCTCAATTGCGTCATATGTGGCTTTAAGTGTCTCAAAGTCCCAGTCGGCACTGGTGAAAAGCAGTTTGTCGGCGGATTTGGTCTTGCTGCTCATCGCGTCGCCTCCGCACGGTTTTTGGCAAACAATTCCCTGAAGACCGGGAAGATATCGGCGGCTTTCGTGACCCGTTTCAGCGCAAATTGCGGATGGGTTGCCGCCAGCGGCGCATAGGCCTTCCAAAGTGCTGTTTCACCTTCGGCGGCGGCGAAAATCTCGGCCTCGCGCTCGTCGGTGATTTCGATATAGGCGTAATACTGGCATTTGGGCAAAAGGTCTTCTGCCAGAAGGGCGGTGCATTTCGCCCCGTCATTGGAATAGTTATCCCCGTCTGATGCCTGCGCGGCATAGATGTTCCACTGATCGGTGGGATAACGGTCTGCCAGAACCTTTTTCATTTCCTCTAAAGCGGTGGAAACAATTGTCCCGCCGGTTTCGCGCGAATAAAAGAACGTTTCTTCGTCAACCTCGGCCGCGCGCGATGTGTGGCGGATAAAGACCACGTCGACATGTTCGTATTTGCGATGCAGGAACAGGTGAAGCAACATGAAGAACCGTTTGGCCAGTTCCTTCATTTGCTCCGACATAGAGCCCGACACATCCATCAAGCAGAACATCACCGCTTGTGTATTGGGATCGGGGATCTGTTGAAACTGGTTATAGCGTGTATCAATCGGATCAATGAACGGGATCGCCTTCATCCGGCGTTTGGCCTCTTCAAGATCGGCCAACAGGGTATGAAGCGTTTCGTCATCGGCTTTGGTCAGCTTGCCATTCGGGCGCTTTTCTGCCTTGGCCTGAAGGGCGGATATCTTTTCTTCAAGCTCGCGTACTTCGGCCGTTTTCGGGCGGCGCAACCCAATGCGCCGTGCCAGTGAATTGCGCATTGTGCGCACAAGGCTAAGGTTGGATGGTGTGCCTTCAACCGAAAAGCCCGCGCGCGCATTTCGAAACGCGGTGGTCTGCTTCAGGCTCTTTTTAAGAAGATCGGGCAGTTCCAGGTCTTCAAAGAAGATATCAAGGAACTCGTCACGGGTGAGGGTGAACTGGAATTCATCCTCGCCTTCACCATCGGGGCTGGCTTGTGATCCGCCAGAACCGCTATCGCCGCCTTGCGGTCGGGCGATGCGATCACCCTGCACGAACTTCTTGTTGCCCGGCAGGACATAGTTGCGGTTGCCCCCACGCCCCATGTGGTGAAAACCCGGTTCCTTTAACGTTTTGCCGGGGATGGTGATTTGATCGCCGCTGCTGATATCGGTAATGCCACGCGATCGGATGGTGTTCTCAACCGCCTTTTTGATCTGGGCCTTGGCACGACGCATGAAACGTTGCCGGTTGCCAAGGCTTTTGCCGGTCGGGTTCTTGCGACGGTCAACAATATAAAGCATGGGCAGTCACATCCTTGCACGGTTCAAAGGCGCGTTGTGCAGATCGTTGTCGCCTTGAATGTCCGCAGGATGTGACATCGGGTGATGGGCCAAAGCCACATCCTGCGGCGAAGAAGCAACCGGGCGGACAAGGGACAAGCCCGCCCGGTCGGGCCGGAAAGACAAGGGGGGAGCTTAACCGGCCTTATTGACGCGCATGTACCATTCGACCAGACGGCGAGTCTGACGCTCGGTATATTTGCGATCAATCATGCGTTTTACGAACTCGTTGTGTTTCTTCTCGGTCTCGCTGTCTTTCTTCGAGCCGAACGAAATCACCGGTAGCAGGTCCTCGACCTGACTGAACATGCGTTTTTCAATCACTTCGCGCAGTTTCTCATAGGACGTCCAGGACGGGTTCTTGCCCTTGTTATTGGCGCGTGCACGCAGGGCAAACTTGACGACCTCGTTACGGAAGTCCTTGGGATTGGCGATGCCTGCCGGTTTCTCGATTTTTGACAGTTCCTGATCAATGATCTTGCGATCCAGAAGCTGACCGGTATCCGGGTCCTTGAAGTCCTGATCCTCGATCCACGCATCGGCATAGGCAACGTAGCGATCAAACAGGTTCTGACCGTAATCGGAATAGCTTTCGAGATACGCCTTCTGGATTTCCGCCCCGATAAACTCGGCATAGCGCGGTGCCAGTTCGGACTTGATGAAGTCCATATAGGCCTTTTCACGTTCTTCGGGGTATTGTTCACGCCGGATCGCCTGTTCCAGCACATACATCAGATGCACCGGATCGGCGGCAACTTCGTGCGTGTCATGGTTAAAGGTTTCCGACAGAACCTTGAAGGCAAAGCGGGTCGAAATCCCGTCCATGCCCTCATCAACACCGGCGGTATCGCGGTATTCCTGCATGGACTTGGCCTTGGGATCGACATCCTTCAATGTCTCGCCGTCATAAACCCGCATCTTGGAATACAGGTTGGAGTTTTCATGCTCCTGCAGGCGTGACAGTACCGAAAACTGTGCCAGCATCTTAAGCGTGCCCGGCGCACAAGAACCATGTTCAAGCTCTGATCCTTGCAACAGCTTGTCGTAAATCATGGTTTCTTCGGTAACCCGCAGGCAATAGGGCACCTTGATCACTGAAATACGGTCAATGAAGGCTTCGTTGTTCTTGTTGGCCTTGAATGTTTGCCATTCTGCCTCGTTCGAGTGCGCAAGGATCAACCCCTGGAACGGGATGGCACCGAGGTTTTCCGTGCCGATATAGTTGCTTTCCTGTGTGGCGGTAAGCAACGGATGCAGCATCTTGATCGGGGCCTTGAACATCTCGACAAATTCAAGAATGCCCTGATTGGCGCGGTTCAGGCCACCGGAATAGCTATAGGCATCCGGGTCGTTCTGGCTGAAATATTCCAGCTTGCGGATATCAACCTTACCAACCAGCGACGAGATATCCTGGTTGTTTTCATCACCCGGTTCGGTTTTGGCAATCGCGATTTGACGCAGGCGCGACGGGATCAGTTTAACGACCGAAAACTTGGTCAGGTCCCCGCCGAATTCATCAAGTCGCTTGACTGCCCATGGGGACATCAAACCGGTCAGGCGGCGTTTGGGGATGCCGTATTTATCCTCGATGGCGTCGCCCATTTTGGCCGGGTTAAACAGGCCAAGCGGGCTTTCAAACACCGGGCTGATTTCATCGCCGGCCTTGAGCACGTAAATCGGTTCACGTTCCATCAGTTCCTTGAGCCGTTCGGCAAGTGAACTTTTACCCCCGCCAACCGGGCCCAACAGATAAAGAACCTGTTTGCGTTCCTCAAGGCCTTGGGCGGCGTATTTGAAGAAGCCGACAATGCGTTCGATGGTTTCTTCCATGCCAAAGAAGTCGGCGAATGCCGGATAGCGTTTAATGGTCCGGTTCAGAAAGATGCGGCCAAGTCGGGAATCTGTCGAGGTGTCGATCAGTTCAGGCTCGCCGATCGCGGTGATCATGCGTTCAGCAGCAGAGGCATAGGCAGTCGGGTCTTCGCGACACAGATTAAGGTAGTCGCGGATGGTCAGTTCAGTTTCCTGCTTTCCGTCATAGCCTTCCGCATACAGCTCGAAGATATCCTGGTCTTCAGCCATGGCGCGGTCTCCTTTCAAACGTTATCGCACTGTCAAACTTACGTTTCCGGTTTCATTCCTGTTCTTGCGCATTGATGCGTTCTGTGTTGTGGGGGGCACGATATGCCCGGCCTTGTTTTGGTGGCGTCGGCAAGTCTCCTGTGAAGGGAGTCCGCCAGACGGTCATGTTTTAATAAAAGGCGTTCACGGTTAATCTCTGGCGGAACATGCCAAGCTTTGAAAATTTGATTGTGCAGTTGCGGCCATTACGCCGTTTTGCAGTCTTGATTAGACTTTTTTGGGCCCCGTTGCGGCGACCGATATGCCGACACTGAACTGGTCGGGGCAGGCTTCTGTCGAACGAACATCAAAGTGACCTTTGAGCCTGCCAAGGCAAATTGCCCTGTTATTCAGACGTGGGAATAAGGAACTGATTTCGCAAGACGATACTTCCGTCGAACACCGTAAAATTATGTGGCCCTGTTCACATGTAAGTGACCACCAGTCCAGCTTTGGTGCCGCTTTTTGATCCAACGCCAAAGTCAAAAATATTTTGCATTTGCGTAATGGGCGCGCCCGGCGCTATCACGGGCAGACAGGATCCGGCCCCAAGGGACATCACAATGAGCGACGAAACCGTACAGTTTATCGAACCGCATGAGCTTGATCGCCTGATCGGCGAAGAGGCCGTCACAGTCATTGATGTTCGCGAACCCGAAGAATTCGCAACTGGCCATATTGAAACCGCGATCAATATCCCGACGTCAAACTTTGATATCCCGGCCCTTGTTGATCTTACCGATGAAAGTGACACCGATCTGGTCTTTGTCTGTTCAGTCGGTCAGCGGTCCTTCGGGGCGGCCAACGCTGTGCTGCAGCACGTCGATTGCGACGTCAGCAACCTCAAGGGCGGTCTACAAAGCTGGACCCGTGCCGGTTTTGATCTTGAAGGCGCCAGCGAAGCCTGACCTTTTTATGATGACGGGGCAGGGGACGGAATGTGACCGGGCACACCCTGCATGAATGATGCCGTCAGGCGACGTCATTTCTTCTCAGGCGTGACCAACGCACCGGCAGCAAGAACTTCAAACGCGGCAATTGCCTTGCGAAGGGTGTCTTGCGGAGTGTCACTGGCCGCGACCCACAGGGCTGCATTCATCGCAACGCCATTCAGCAATCTTGCCAACGCCTCTATATCGACCGGTTTTATCGCCCCCTGATCGGCCAGTTCCTTCAGTGTTTTGATTGTTGCCTGCAAACAGCGGTTCTGACTGGGCCATTGCGACGGATCACCCAGAAAGGCCGGACCATCACGCAGCACAATGCGCTGGATCTCGGGATCAAGGGCCAATTCGATATATGTCCGGCCCTCGGCCATCAATCCGTTCCAGCCACCACCCGCAGCATCGCCAGCTTCCTTGGCAGTTTGCGCCATAGTTGAATCCACTTCATCGACCACGGCCGCCAGCAAACCGCGTTTGTCACCGAAATTGTGATACAGCGCGCCGCGTGTCAGCCCCGCCGTTGCGGTCAACTCATCCATTGATGCATCTGCAAAACCCTTTTCGGCAAAGGCCTTGCGACCTGCCGCAATCAGTTTGATGCGGGTTTCTTCCATTTTTTCAGCGCGCGTTTTCGCAGCCATCAGGCACTCCGAATTTAACATACGTGACGTATGCAAATTGACATACGCTACGTATGTGAATATATCTGTTTCACATACGTAGCGTATCTGAACTGAATTCGAAATACCATAGATACTAACTTTACCCGAACAAGGAGGTCTTAATGGCCCTCGCAAACCAACCTGTCTTTCCACCCAACCGGCATGCCCTTTATGATGCACATGGCTATTCCCCGGCCATCAAATCCGGCGATCTGTTATTTGTTTCTGGTCAGGTGGGCGGTCGCGAAGACGGATCACCCGAACCGGACTTCAAGCAACAGGTCGTGCGCGCATTTGATAATCTTAAGGCAATCCTCACAGCGGCCGATTGCAGTCTTGATGACATCATCGATGTCACCACCTTCCATACCGACCCGGAAAACCAGTTCGATGATATCATGGCGGTGAAGGGCGCTGTCTTTGATAAAGCACCTTATCCGAACTGGACAGCCGTTGGGGTTAACTGGCTTGCCGGGTTTGATTTCGAGATCAAGGTCATCGCTCGCATCCCGGCGGGCAATGCCTGACCCTTTGGCTTTTGGGCCATAACACTTTGGCTTGGTGATGAACCGGCCCCGACATGACAGTGGGGCCGGTTTTTACTTCTTGACCTATTCTCAAAATAGGGAAAATATCCCAAATAAGAGATTCGAGGGTATTGTTGTTATGGATGAAATAGAAACACGTCTTGCCCATCGCTTGGCAAGCTTGCGTTCTGAGCGGGGCTGGTCGCTTGATGAATTGGCCCAGAAAAGTGCGGTCAGTCGTGCCAGCTTGTCGCGGATCGAAAAGGGGGAGGTCAGCCCGACCGCAAGCGTGCTTGGAAAGCTTTGTGTTGCCTTTGGTGTCACCCTGTCACGGCTCATGCAGATGGTCGAAGATGATTTTGGCCCGCTTGTGATGCGTGCAGATCAGGAAGTGTGGACCGATCCCGATACCGGGTATCGAAGACGATTGGTCTCCCCGACATCCAAGCAGTTATCGGGCGAGGTAATCGAAGTCGAAATCGGCCCGGACCAGCGCATTGAATATGACGGATCCCCACGTGACGGCCTTGAACATCATTTGGTGATGCTTGAAGGCGCGCTTGCGATGCAAATCGACGGACAAACACACCAGCTAAGGGCGGGTGACTGCCTGCGTTATTTGCTGCGTGGTGGCAACGTCTTCCAAACGCCGCCTGATCAGGGTGCGAAATATCACCTCTTCATTATCGACTAACCGAAAGAGCCGCCATGTCGTCCAACGCCCATTTCGCATCTGATATTAAGGTCGTCACCCTTGATGCCGATCAGGTCACAGCCCGCCTTGATCAATTTGCCGACATGCTCCATGCCTGCGTACATGACGGGGCCAGCATCGGCTTTATTGAACCCTTTCCGATAAACGAGGCTGCCACCTTTTGGCGCGACAAGACCATCCCGGCACTGATGGGGGGAAAGCGCGTTCTGTTTGCCGCCCTTGACGGTGACCGGGTGGTTGGGACGGTGCAGCTTGATTACGACACCATGCCCAATCAGGTCCATCGCGGTGATATCAGCAAACTGATGGTCCGCCCCGATTGCCGTCGTCGCGGGATTGCCAGATTGTTGATGAGCGCGGCCGAAAAACGTGCGCGTGAACTTGGCCGAACGCTTCTGACACTTGATACCCGCACCGGCGATAGTGCCGAAGTGCTTTATACATCGCTCGGCTTTGAAACCACCGGCATCATCCCCGATTTCGCCCGCGATCCGGACTCAGAAAAGCTGAGTGGCACCACTGTTATGTATAAGCGCATCATCAGGTAGTGGTTTGAAACCCTGTACGATTCTCGGATCTGTATTCATAACCGCACCTCTGGCATGCCAGAACGGTATCTTTGTCTGACTCAAGGCCAACTAAATTTGATTGCCGCAGTGCCGTAATCAAACCGGCGCACGCATTGCCAATGTCTTTTTGCCAGTGCCTTCAGCAGCTGTGTGCGCCGCATCAACGGCAAGTGACTAAGGGATTCGACTTAGTCAAAAGATGTTGAACACCGCGGAAAAATGGGCGCATCCTTTCCGTCCTGAATAAAAAAACGGAATAAAAATTCTCGGAGGACGTTCATCATGAAGAAGTTTGCTCTTGCTGCCGCCCTGATGGCAGCCGTCGGATTTTCCGGCACCGTTCAGGCCGCAGACCTGACCCTGCGTATTTCGCTTCAGTTGCCACTCAAAAGCCACCTCGGCCAGAACCTTTTGATGTTCAAGAACGAGGTCGAGGAAAAATCAAACGGCGACATCGAAGTTGAGATCTATGATTCTGCACAGCTTTACAAGGACAAGGAAGTCCCGGCAGCCGTGGGATCTGGTGCGATTGAAATGGGTGTGGCATCGCTGACCCGTTATGTCGGCGATGTACCGGCGGTCGATATCTTCTATCAGCCGTTTGTCTTTGATTCCGAAGAAAAGGTCCGCAAGGCGGTGGCCAAGGATTCCCCTGTGCGTGGTCCGCTTGATGCCGCAATCGCTGATACCGGTGCGACCGTCCTGTGGTGGCAGGCTTATGGTGGTGCGATCATGCTTTCCAAGGATGCACCGTTGCATGGTCCGGCCGACATGGAAGGCAAAAAAGTCCGCGTGTTTGGCAAGACGCTTGGTGACTTCACCGTTGCCGCTGGCGGTGCGCCGACCCTCATTTCCGGGTCCGAGCAGTATATCGCCTATCAGCGCGGTACCGTTGATATCGGTATGACCGGTGTTTCCGGTGTCAAATCGCGTCAGCTTTGGGAAGTCATGGACCACATCACCGTGACCAACCATGCCGATATCGAGTTCATCGTTGTGGTCAATACCGACTTCTGGAACGGACTGACCGATGAGCAGCGCAATATCATCAATACCGCTGCGATGAATGCAGAGGCCGATGTGCGCAACCGCATGAGCGAAATCGAAGCCGCGGCTTATGCCGCTGCCGAAGAAGCCGGCATGAATGTCTATAAGCCGACCGACGAGGAACTGGCTAAATGGCGTTCGGTCGCGCAGCCGGTCTATGACGCCTTCCTCGAAGATGCCGGTGATCTCGGCAAACAGGTCTTCGAGGCCGCTCAGAAGTTCTGATTTCCGTAACGCTCGGCGGTCGGGTGCCATGTGCCATGCCTGACATGACTGCATATGGACGCCGACCGGGGCGTGAAGTGAACCTGATTTGATCTGTTGTCATCACCGCATGGGGTCCAAAGGACTTTAATCCCGTCGCGGTGATGGCACCTCGTCTTTCAACACGCACTGTTTAAATCATGTTTGATCGATTAACGCTTATCCTTGCGTGGGTCGCTGCCATCCTGTTTGTGCTGGCTGGCTGCATGCTGACCTATGAAGTGCTGGCGCGCTATTTCTTTGTCCGTCCTACAATTTGGGCGGCTGAGCTTTCCCAGCTGTGTCTGATCTGGGGATCGCTTTTGGGGATGCCTTGGGCGCTTTCGGCACGCCGCCATATTTCGGTGGATGCTGTCACCCGTCTTCTTTCGCCCAAGATCCAGCGTCTTGTGGAAATCATCGCCATGACCTGCATTCTGGCCTTCTCCATGATGGTGACATTCAAGGGCTGGGAAATCTTCTATGAAAGTTTCGAACGCGGCCGCACCAGCGGCACCATGCTTGATCTGCCTGCGTGGATTGCCGAATTGCCGGTTGCCATCGGGTTTGCGCTCCTTGCCATTCAGGCCGTGATCGAGATTGTTGGCCTCCTGCGGGGCAAGGATATTCCGAAAGGGGCGCACGAATGACGATTGTCCTTACCCTGGCAGCGATGTTCACGCTGCTTTTGATGCGTGTGCCGGTTGCCTTTGCGCTGGGCGGGCTTGGCCTTGCCATGTTGTTGCTGGGGGGCTTTTCGCCCCTGATGGCCCCGCAGGCCGTTCTTTCCACGCTTGACGGTTTTATCCTGCTGGCGGTGCCCTTGTTCCTGTTGATGTCCAACATCCTGCTGCGCGCAGGGGTGGGCAACGATCTTTTTGCTGCGGTCAGTGCCTGGGTCGGCCATTGGCCGGGCGGGCTTGCGGTGGCGACCATCCTGTCATGTGGTGTGTTTGCGGCCATTTCCGGATCATCTGTTGCGACGGCGGCGACCATCGGCACGGTTGCCATCCCGGAAATGATCAATCGTGGCTATAACAAGCGGTTTGTTTATGGGTTGCTGGCCGCTGGCGGCACGCTTGGCATTCTGATCCCGCCCTCCATTCCGATGATCATTTATGGCTTTATCACCGAAGAATCCGTGATCTCTCTTTTTCTGGCCGGGATCGGTCCGGGGATCGCGTTGTTGCTGTTCTTTATCGTCTTCTCGATGATCTATGCCCGCATGGGCGGACAGGAACTGGAACCGAAAAAAGGCTGGGCGGAACGCAAACGTGCGACCATCCGCGCACTGCCATCGGTCGTTCTGGCGGTTCTGATTATATCGGGCATCTATTCCGGTGCCTTCACCCCGACAGAGGCCGCCGCCATCGGCTTTGCCGCCGCCCTGATCATCACGGGCCCGATCATGCGGGTGCTGACATGGGATGCGCTTAAAAAGGCGGTATTCGATTCCATGGCAACCACGGTCGCGATCATCTTGATCATTGCCGGGGCGAAAATCTTTGGCAAGGCGATCACCCTTTATCGCATCCCACAGGACATTTCGGTGATGATCACCCAAGGGGTCGATACCGAGCTTGCCTTTATCCTGATCGTTACGGTCGTGCTGCTGGTGATGGGACTGGTGTTCGAAGCGCTGTCCATGGTTCTGATCATGACGCCGGTGCTTTTGCCCGCTGCCCTTGCCCTTGGATTCGATCCGATCTGGTTTGGCGTTTATATGGTGATCATGGTTGAATGTGCCCTGATCACACCGCCCGTGGGGCTTAACCTTTATGTTATCCAGTCCGTGGCCAAGGCCCGACTGGGCGAAGTTGCCCGCGGCGTTGCGCCGTTCCTGGCCCTGATGTTTGTTTGTGCCGCGGTTTTGTATCTGTGGCACGATCTCGCCCTTTATATTCCCTTCAAGCTGTAAAGACCGATGACCAACGTTCAATCACCTGCCGATGCCCTGCGCGCACTTCTTGCCACAGGCGACCTGATTACCATGCCGTGCTGTTTTGATGCGCTTTCTGCCAAGCTGATCGAACAGGAAGGATTCGGCCTGACCTTTATGTCGGGATTTGCCACCTCTGCGGCACGGATTGGCGAACCTGATCTGGGCTTGATGTCCTATGGCGAAGTGCTTGATCAGGCGCGCAACATCACCGATGCGGTTTCGATACCCGTAATCGGCGATGGCGACACCGGCTATGGCAATGCCATGAATGTCCGGCGCACCGTCACCGGCTTTGCCAAGGCGGGCTGTGCGGCCGTCATGATCGAAGATCAACTGGCGCCCAAACGCTGCGGCCATACCAAGGGCAAGGAAGTCGTCGGTCGCGACGAGGCCTTTGACCGTATCAAGGCCGCCGTCGACGCCCGCGAGGCCGGGGCAAATATCCTGATCCTGGCGCGCACCGACGCCCGTCATCAGCACGGCCTGACAGAGGCGATTGACCGTGCGGCGAAGTTCAAGGAACTCGGTGCCGACATCCTGTTTGTCGAGGCCCCGAAATCGGTCGACGAAATGCGCACCCTTTGTGCCGAACTGCCCGGTCCCAAGATGGCCAACATCGTCGAAGGCGGCGAAACGCCCGATCTGTCACCCGAAGAACTCAAGGACATCGGTTATCAGATCGCGGCCTATCCTCTGTCGCTGATGGCAGCGGCAATGAAGGCCATGGTCGAATGCCTGCAAACCATGAAGCACGGCCAGCCACGTGACGACAAACTGATGGGCTGGGCGGACCTGCGCCAGCGCATCGGCTTTGATGACTATTACGAAGTTTCGGAACGCTATGCGTCGTCCAGACGCGACGGCTAGGGGACAGGTAATGGACGACAGACATCACGGCAGTTGTCTGTGTGGGGCTGTGCGCTACGAAGTCACGGGTGACTTTGATGCGTTCTTCCTGTGCCACTGCAAATATTGCCAAAAGGACACCGGTGCGGCCCATGCGGCCAACCTGTTTTCCCGCAAGGCAAAGCTGTCCTGGATCGACGGCCACGATCACATTCAGTCCTACACCGTACCCGAAACGCGCCATCAAAAGGCGTTTTGTAGGACATGCGGCTCCGCCGTGCCCTATACGCAGATGGATGGCAAGCTGTTGGTTGTGCCCGCAGGCAGCCTTGAAACGCCTGTCTCGATACGCCCGAACGCCCATATCATGCTGGGCAGCAAGGCGAACTGGGATGACGGGCTTGATGAAATCGAAGGGCTTGATGGCTTGCCCAAATAGCATTTCGATGCAACGCCAAAAGAAAACCCCGCAGCTCAAGGCTTGCGGGGTTTTCTTTAATGGTGCCGGCAGAGAGACTCGAACTCCCAACCTTCTGATTACAAATCAGCTGCTCTACCAATTATAGCTATGCCGGCGTGAGCGGCGCGAAACATAATCCGGGCCGCGGACGAATGCAAGAGTTTGAAGCAGGGAAATTTACATCCCGTGAAAACCCTTCAAACGCGCGTGTTCGCGGGCTGTGACCTACTTGCGATACAGCTCGTAAAGCGCGACCGCCGCCGCGTTTGATACATTCAGGCTTTCGATGCGATCTGACATCGGCAGCTTGACCAGAAAATCACAGCTTTCGCGCGTCAGGCGACGCAGCCCTTCACCCTCTGATCCCATGACAATCCCGACACGGCCATGCAGTTTGGCTTCGGCCAGTGTCTGGGTGGCATAGCCATCCATGCCCGCCAGCCAGAAATGCGCCCCTTTAAGCTTATCAAGCGTCTGGTTCAGGTTCCCGGCATGAATATAAGGCACGGTTTCAAGTGCCCCACTGGCCGATTTGGCAAGCACGCCGGTTTCGGGCGGGGCATGACGGTCGGGCACGATGACGGCAGAGGCGCCAAAGGCCGCCGCACTGCGCAGGATCGCGCCGACATTGTGCGGATCGGTCACCTGATCAAGGATCAGAACCGTGCATTGTTCAGAATCGCGGTGATCGGCGATCAGTTCCTCGACCGACAGCTGGGGCAGGGGGGCGCAATGCATTGCCATGCCCTGATGCACGGTGCCTGGCGGCAGCATTTCATCAAGGTCGGTGCGCCCGGCCGAATCTACGGCAATGTCGGTCCGGTCTGCATCGGCAAGGGCGGCGGTAACTTCATCACGGGTGTTTTCCGTCGCCCAGATTTTGTGAATCGTGCGTTGCGGATTGGCAATTGCCATCATCACCGGGTGACGCCCGAATAGAATCAGGCGCGAATTGCCACCCGATCCGCCACCGTCACGGCCACGTTTTCGTCCTCGGCGCGAATTGCCTTCACGGTTTTCATCGCCTTGCGGGAGCGCATCGGGCGCACCATCACCTTGATGACGATTTCCTGAACGGGATTTATTGCGACGCGACATGATGGCGGAAACCTCCGGGCCTTGAGGGACTACGTGGCGAACTGAATGCACTTTGTTTCGGTTGTTAAGCGAAGCTTGGGGAACATATAGGAAAGGAAATACGATTTCGTGCTTTTTTTGCTGTTGACAACACATGGCTGTCCACCGTATTCCCTCCCTCGCCGCAACGAGGCCGGGGTCAAACCCGGATGGCGTTACGACCCTGATGGAGGGGTGGCAGAGCGGTCAAATGCAGCGGACTGTAAATCCGCCGACTTAGTCTACGCAGGTTCGAATCCTGCCCCCTCCACCATTCTCTCGCCCTCGCGAGAGCTCGCAGCAGAACTATGCGGGTGTAGCTCAATGGTAGAGCAGAAGCCTTCCAAGCTTACGACGAGGGTTCGATTCCCTTCACCCGCTCCAATATTCTTATGATGCGACCCGTCGGCTCGTGCGGTGGGTTTCTACGTGTTTTTTTGGTTCGGATAATAGGATCTGAGGGCAATGGCCAAGGAAAAGTTTGAGCGTACAAAACCGCACGTTAACGTTGGCACCGTCGGCCACGTTGACCACGGTAAAACCACGCTGACCGCAGCAATCACCAAAGTTCTGGCAGAAGCCGGTGGTGGTTCGTTCCAGG